>Ga0153961_1000001_pt1 | contig 457056 bp, 450 predicted proteins | sample TSFL045MetaG_FD_104748 | JGI IMG/M metagenome (GOLD analysis project Ga0153961, IMG submission 104748) | Attine ant fungus gardens microbial communities from Florida, USA - TSFL045 MetaG | ecosystem: Host-associated > Fungi > Mycelium > Unclassified | place: USA: Florida, Withalacochee...
AACCACCTCATCACATGATGAAACATAATGCCTGATAAGCGGTATTCTTGTGTACGAGGAACGTCCGCTTGTGGCACAGAGCGGACTGACGGCGGCCAGGGTCCGCTATGAGCGAAAAGCGGACATTTATTTTCTGTAACATCTTGAGGATCAGATGCTGAAAGACAGCGTGACAGCACCAGACGGTATTCGCCGGCTGTCGGTTATTACTGAATAGGGTTCACAATCAGCATGGCACTGAGAGACAGCATAAAGAGAGCTATCGCCGCATCAAGTATGCGCCACGCAACGGGCCTGTGAAAGACCGGCTGAAGATAACGCGCGCCGAATGTAAGCGTGGTAAACCACATCACACTGGCAATACAGGCGCCAAGACCAAACATCCACTTTCCTGCGCCAGGATAGCGTGTGGAAAGGCTGCCAACGAGCACCATCGTGTCCAGATAAACATGCGGATTCAGGAACGTAAAGGCAAGGCAGGTCAGAAGCACTTTTTTGCGGTTTCCGGCACTTTCGTCAGCCGGCTTTAGTGCCTCTGCCCCCCTGACAGAGCGCCATGCGGCCATCAGTCCGTACACTGCCAGAAATGCGGCACCTGCAAAGCGCAGGACCTGCAACAGGCCCGGCCAGGCCTCCACAAGATGACCAATGCCGGCCACACCGGAAAGAATCAGCACGATATCGCCCAGAGAGCAGATGGCTACAACCAGCCAGACGAAATTACGCTGCAGCCCCTGACGCAGGGCAAAAGCGTTCTGTGCACCAATAGCCATAATAAGGCCTGCCCCGGTAGCGAAGCCTGCGGGTATTGCAGATAAATACATATGTCACTCAGAGATAAAAGTCAGAAAGAAATGCGCGGACCTATAACGCGTCCGCCCAGTGTTACCCGATACGGCGACCGGTTTTCAGGAAGCTTCAATAAGCGACACGCTGTACTGCAGGCCAGGCATCATGACTTCAAGCCCGTCAGTCAGCATTTTCCCGGCTTCATGCAGGGCGTTAAGTGGCATTTCAGGCAGGCTTTCCAGAATAAACCACATGTGTCTGTCTGATGCACTCAGGCGGGTTCTCACGCCCTGCCGCCAGTTCCAGCGACGACAGGTGACGCCTGCATCGTCGCACCACACCACTTCGCCGGCATCCGGGTATTCCACAGCAGGCTGCCCCTCTTTCACCGTATCAAACGGCTCGCTACCGTCTGCGATGATAAGGCGGGGACTGCCGCGGTATGTATCCCCGTTTTCCCCGCCGACCGGGACGGCGTAGCGAAGACTCACCGCATTGTACAGATCGACTACCGGGTCGAGAGCTGCCATTGCACCATCGCGCAGCACGCGTTTACGCAGGGCCTCTGCCGAGCAGGGCGTGCGCTTTGGCTTTGCTCCAAAAGCGCGGAAAACGTCAGACCAGGCATTCAGATGAGCGTCCGCCCAGGCGGGTTCTCCGGCGAGCACGTCCTCACATGCCCGGCGCAGTGCGGCTTCGCCGACGGCGGCATTCGCCACCGGCGTGGAAGTCACGCTGATACTCAGCGCACGAAAGCCTGGTGCCAGCCGGGTAATGTCAGGGCTGATTGACGGATGAGCAGTAAACATATCATAATCCTGTATTGACCGTTTTGTAACATCATATCGACCGAATCGCGACTAAGTCAATCATGGGCCTGGGTGTAAACCGTCATGTGAACTCTCAGAGCTCTTAGTCAGATAGAGGTCCGCATGCCGTTAACCGGCTACACTTCTGACCGGTCAGTGCTTTATCTCAGACCTTTCATCACGCCGGCAGTATGGCACACTACTGTACCGACAAAATTCCGGACCCTGATTGCGACTTATGAATGAAAAATCCTCCCTGATCGGTCACGCCGGTTCAGATGCGCTTACGATAAACCGCTCCCTTTCAGATTTTCTGAAACAGTTCCGAAGCCAGAAAAAGATGTCTCTGGACGAACTTTCGCGTCAGGCGGGCGTGAGTAAAGGGATGCTTGTGGAAATGGAGGCCTGCCGGGCAAACCCCAGCATTGCGCTGCTCTGCCGGCTGGCCGCGGCCACGGGCGTCTCCGTAGCGGACATCGTTAACGTTGCCAGCAGCCCCAGCGTGCGCCTTATCCCTGCAGAGAACATCCCCTGCCTGTGGCGCGGTGAGCACGGCGGCAGCGCGCACCTGCTCGCCGGCACAAGCGGTCCGGACATGGTTGAACTCTGGGAGTGGAAAATGTACCCGGGGGAGATGTTTGAAACAGGTGCGCATCCCCACGGCACCAACGAGCTTCTGCATGTCGTACAGGGCTCGCTGCACCTCAGGGTGGGAGAGGAAAGCGTGGTGGTTGCGAAAGGCTGTTCAGCCGTCGCCCGTACGGACGTGTCCCACAGCTATGCTTGTGCGGATGACGGCGCGCTGATATTCACCATGACGGTGAGTGAACGGGGCCGCTGAGAAGAGTGATGGCAGGCACCTGCCATCACCGGGAACGTTATGCCGTCAGGACGCGAGCTTCATCATAACGAGGCCCGCTATGATAATCACCGCAGCCAGTATGCGCATCGGGGTGGCGGGCTCTCCCAGAAAATACAGCCCCACAATGAACGACCCGACAGCACCAATACCGGTCCAGATAGTGTAAGCCGTTCCCAGCGGCAGGGAACGCATCGCAGTCGCCAACAGAGTAAAACTTACTATCAGGCCGGCCACAGTGGCTAGCGTGTAAAGCGGGCGCGTGAAGCCTTCCGACAGCTTCATTGAATATGCCCACATCACCTCAAGTAAACCTGCAGCAACAAGCATTAACCATGCCATAGATACTTCTCCTTATACTCTTCGGGTCGTCCCTTAAAAGGCCCTGATTGTGAGCGGGTCGTCCCGCCACGGCCGGAATTAAGCAGATTTTTTCCTCATCCCTGCGCGGCGGCAAGCCGGGCGGCAAAGCCGATAAACAGCAGGCCGGTGAGTGAGTTGGCCAGTGCGACCACGCGTCTGCGCGTGCCCAGCCAGCGGGCAACAGCCGCCCCGGTCAGCAGTAAAAACGTCATCCATGACAGGCTGATGATCTGCAGCACTGCGCCCAGCACGCTGAATGCGGCCGCACTGTGAGCCGTTGCCGGATCGATAAACTGAATAAAAAAAGAAACGTAGAACAGGATGGATTTTGGGTTCGTGATGCTCAGCATGAACGCCTTCAGAAAGTAGTTTTCCTGTCTGACCGCCGGAACCGGCGCGCCCTGAGGAGGCTGGCGGAGGGCAGACCAGATGATTTTTATGCCAAGCCAGCTGAGAAAGAGCGCACCCAGGTACTTCACGGCGGTAAACACGTGCGGGCTGGCCTGAATCAGCGTGGCGATGCCGGCCCAGGCCAGAAAAATAAGAAACACGTCCCCGAGCACCACGCCGGCTACACCCCGGTAAGCGGCGCGCATTCCCCGGCTTATACCCGTGCGCAGCACGTACAGGCTGTTAGGACCCGGAACCATCACGATGACCAGCGCGCCAGCGAGAAACGTCCAGAAATTCACCACACCATAGTCATGAAACATGTGTTACCCCTGCAGCTGCGTCTGTGATACGAAAATATGTCCCGGCCAGCCCGTCAGGACAGGCTGACCGCATTGCCTGACTCATGAAGCGTGTCCGTCAGGTCCTGTGCCAGCAGCTCTGCCTGCTCATCGCTCAGTGAGCCGGGCGTCAGGCGGATAGCGTACTGCGGCTCCGAAAGATAAAAGCCTGCGCCCGCGCGGACGAGCCAGCCCCGCGCTTTCAGCAGGCTGACGAGTGTGTCTGGCTCCCTGCACAGCGGAAGCCAGACGTTAAGCCCGTCATATTCCCGCGCAGCCTCCACGCCACGCGCATGAAGTGCGGCGAGCAGCACGCTGCGCCTGTCCCGGTAGAGGGCCGCTGCATCACTGACTTTCTGCGCTACGGCCGCAGATGACAACGCTTTCTCCGCCATATCCTGCAGGATATGACTGACCCAGTGCGTGCCGGAGGCCATGCGCCGGCTCAGCCGCTCCGACGTGCCGGGATTACAGGCGGCCAGCGCCAGCCTCAGGTCAGGACCGTAAAATTTGGAAACCGAGCGGATGATGGCCCAGTTCTGCGTTTCCGCAGCAATCACGTTCTGATAATCGTGCCCTGAAAGCAGCGAAAAATGATCGTCAACGATAACCATCACGTGCGGGAAGCTGGCCAGTACGCTTCTGATTTCTGCCGCCCGCGCCGGACTCAGGCTGCAGCCGGTGGGGTTGTGCGCCCGGGGCGTAACGATCACGACCTGCGCCCCCGCTTCCAGCGTCTCCCGCAGCGGACCGGGGAGCAGGCCGTGCCGGTCAACCGGCACGCCGGCCGGAACGTATCCGAGGCTCCGGATGGCATTAATGCTGCTCAGAAAGCAGGGCTCCTCAACCGCAACTTTCTCTCCGGACGTCAGGTAGCCGGTTATCAGGCGCTCGATGGCATCAACTGCCCCATGTGTCAGGCCGAGGCCAAACGTACCGGGTACGTCACGGCTGAACCACGCGCGGCCCGCTTTATCAAGGCCCGGGTTAATGACGCCTGCGCCATAGCTGCGCGGCGTCAGGCTGACGGCCTGCAGCAGCGGCGCCAGGTCCGGCAGCATGGAGGGCTCGGGATTACCGCCGGACACGTCAGTCAGCGCCGTCTGACTGGCGGGGCCTTCCTGTTCCGTTACGTTTTCAGGCTGCGTGATGGTGGTGCCGTAGCGCCCGTTAGTCACCGCAATGCCGGCTGACGCCAGCTTTTTGTACGCTGACGCAACAGTATTGCGGTGCACGCCAAGCCGGGCGGCCAGCTCCCTGACGGGCGGCAGCGCGTCACCGGGCCGCAGCCTGCCCGTGCGGACTTTCTGCCTGACGGATTCAAAAATCTCGGATGCTGTCATTGTCTCTGCTCCGGCCTCAGCCGGCCTTCGGGGAAAGATATTTTCAGGCGGGCAATTATGCTGCTGACCGGCGATGCCCGCGGAAAAACCGTGCCGCAAATAAAATAATGCCTGAGGGCATTATACCGATCCCTTTCAATATTGTCATGTGACAATAAAATATGCTGCTGCTATTCTCGCCGGTATTCAACCAAACTGACCCTGCAGGAGCATTCTATGTTTACCGGACTGAGCGCCTTTCCGCTGACGCCCGTCACGCCCGCCGGCTTTGACGAGCACGGTTTTATTCGCATTCTTGAACGTATTACGTCCGCCGGCGCCGATTCGATCGGCGTTCTGGGCTCAACGGGCAGCTACGCCTACCTGACACGTCCGCAGCGCAGCCGGATAGCCGGCATCGCAAAGTCACACGCGGGGAATATTCCAGTCATGGTCTGTGTCGGCTCGGTCAGCACCGATGAGGTGCTGCGGCTGGCGGATGACGCACAGGCAGCCGGCGCAGATGCGCTGCTGCTGCCGCCGGTTTCGTATCAGACGCTCAGGGACGATGAGGTTTTCGGCCTGTTTGAGACGCTCACACAGTACGTTTCGGTGCCGGTCTGTATCTACGATAACCCCGGCACCACACATTTCGAATTTTCAGATGATTTGCACGGGCGCATTGCCACATTGCCGGGTATCAAATCTGTAAAAATTCCCGGCGTTCCGTCCTCACCGGAGGAAGCACGAACACGCGTGCAGCACCTTAAATCGAAGCTGCCTGACGGGGTAACAGTGGGTATCAGCGGAGACGCCAGCGCCGCAACCGGGCTCAACGCCGGCTGCGAAGTGTGGTACTCGGTCTGCGGCGGCCTGTTTCCGCATGCGGCAAAAGAAATCACCGACGCGGCGGCACGGGGAGATCATGAGCGGGTCGTGCAGCTCAGCGAACGTCTGCAGCCGCTCTGGGGCCTGTTCCGTAAGCACGGCGGCAGTATACGCGTAATGGCGGCAGCTGCGGGTGTACTCGGGCTGACAGATGCAGACTGCCTGCCCCGGCCTCTGCTTCCCCTTTCCGCCGCTGATGTTGCAGACGTCTCTGCCGTTATCAGCCGCCTCGGCCTGAGGTAAGTAATATGAAGGAGGAAATGCTGCCAGGCTACCCGCAGAATGATGGTATGGACCGGGCCGGTCTGGCACGGTACGTGCTGGCCGCCACGCTGGCCAGGCTGGCTGACGGGGGGGGCGTCCTGGCAGTGATCCTCCTGTGTGTTGGCGGCAGTGGTTCTGCCGCCTGGGCCGGCACGCTGGCCGCCTGCATAACGCTGCCGCATCTTGCCGGCCCCTTCATTGCACGGCGTCTGGACACGGCGCATGATGGCCGGCGCGTCATTGCTGCCGCCTGCCTCATTCATACCGGACTCATGGTGGCGGCAACGCTGACCTTTTCCTCCGTGCCACTTTTTATCACGGGTATCCTGCTGGCCGGTGCCGGCCTCTGCGGGCCGCTGCTCACGGGTGGTATCAGCAGCCACCTTCCGGCCATTGCCGGCTATTCCCGGGAAAGTCAGCGCCGGGCTCATGGATGGGACGTGGCAACTTACGGCCTGGGTGGCACGGTGGGCCCTTCACTGGTTGCGGCACTTGCCGCCTGGTTTTCTCCTCCCGCCGCGCTTTATGCGCTGGCAGGGGCAACGGCACTGGCCGCTTTTTTTATCATGCGTATTCCGCACGCTCCCGGCACAACCACAGTTGAAAACCGGCAGGTGCCGGGGACGGTTGCAACGATAGGGCTCATCGTCCGGAATGTTCGCCTGAGAAGAACGCTGTACCTGACGCTTGCCGTGGCATTCTGTGTGGCGGTGCTTCCGGTCACAGCCGTCAGCCTGGCACCTGCGCTCGGTGTGACGGCCACCGCGGCAGCCTGGCTGACTGTTGCTTATGGCAGCGGTAACCTTGCCGGCTCCGCATGCCTGATGGTCCGCCCGCTCAGTGGGGAACCCGATACGCTCATGGTCCGCTTTGCCTGCTTCATTACTGCCGGTGTCTTTCTTATTCTGCTGAACATGCACTTTGCCGTTCTGCTTCTGCTTTTTTTTGTTACCGGCATGCTTAACGCAGGATTTTTTGCCGCGACTCTGGCCGCGCGGAGCGAATATTCCCCGGCGAACTGCCGGGGGCAGGTCTTTGTCTGGGTCGGCGCGCTGAAAATCACGGCGGGTTCTCTGGGTACGGCTGCCGCCGGCAGGCTGATGCTGACGGACAGCAGCTGGCCACTGGCGCTTGGTATCACTTTACTGGCTTCTTTTATCAGTATCGCGATAACAGAACGAACGCTGGCTTTCCTCAGTCCTCAGGAGGATTGCGGACGGGACAGATCTGACTGAACAAAGACAGTCTTTTGCTGCATTTAATAAAGGATGCCTTGATAAAAGATTTTTTCCTGGCTGAAAGTTCAGCTGTACAAGTCTGACTATGTCTGCTTCTGGCACAAAGCGGACGGAGTCAGATAAACGTTTGCTAAGAGCGATCTGCGGACATTGCTGATAACAACACTGTCTATGAATTAACGGTACAGGTTTTGGGTATATACTCTCCCAATCTTTGTCTCTGCCCAACAAGCAATAGCAGGCCGGAATTTTAAGCGGTTAAAGTTTAGAAGCGTCAGGCCATAAACTTTTGGCGGCTTGCGCTTACAACCTTTAATTGAGGTGTTTGCAGGATGATCAACACGATCTGTGAAGTGATAAGTGGCTAGTCGTGCATTGAATGTGGGCGGCCTTAAGGCCGCACCCTACGTGTTAACTCACACCTACATCAAGCGCTCATAACAATACGGTAAAGGATCAACAACAGGTGCTTGTCCGGTCACCAAATCCGCGGCCAGCTGCCCCGCTGCAGGCGAAGTACCAAAACCATGTCCTGAAAAACCGGTTGCCAGCGTTAATCCCGGCATTGAAGGCACCGGACCGATAACCGGGTTAGAATCTGGTGTCACATCAATCACCCCCGCCCATGATGCCGCTATCTCCGCCTGCTTAAACGCGGGCCAGGCTGCGCGTAAATTGCGCATCGCTTCATTATTCAGTGCAGGATTGGCTTGTGGATCCAGGGTGCGAACGTGTTCAAAGGGCGTGCATCGATCATGTCGCCAGCGTCGTGCCATCGCCAGGTCCTTCACGAAAAATTTGCCCAGCGAGATACGCAAATTGTCGCGCGCATGGCGTAATTGCGTCACATAGCGTGCTCCAATTAACAGATGATCCAGTGTCAACGGAGCATCCAGTGCGCCGCGCTGCGTAATGATAAAACCGCCATCCTGATGTTGACGGAACGAGAAATCTGGCGCGCCGACTGCGATGTTGGTCGGGCCTTGCAGCGGTTTTGTGCGCATCACCGAACAGATCAGCGGCAATGTGGGCAGATTGATACCGTGATTACCTAAAAAGCGACGAGACCAGGCACCGGCTGCAAGCAGTACCTGATCGCAACAAATCTCACCCTTTTCCGTCACCACCCCGCTCACGCGTCCGTTTTGCGTGGCAAGTGCGCGCACCGCGCATTGTTCGATTATCACAGCACCATTCGCCAGCGCGGCTTTAGCTATTGCGCTCGCAGCCAGTGTCGGTTCAGCGCGTCCGTCCGAAGCGGTAAAAATGCCTCCAGCCCATTTTCCCGCGCCGCCAGGAACATGGGCGGCGATGTCGCTATTGCTGAGCAGACGGGTATCTAATCCCGCTGCATCAACGCCATTAAGCCATTTTTCATGTATCGCCATTTGCTTCTCATCGCGCGCGACAAACATAATGCCTGCCCGGCGATAACCCACATCACTGCCTACCCGCGCCGCCATCGCTGCCCAAAGTCTATCTGCCGCCTGCGCCAGCGGAATATCCTCCAGCGCACGGCTGGTTTTACGCACCCATCCCAGATTGCGTGAAGACTGCTCACCCGCGATGCGTCCTTTCTCCAGCACCACCACGGGAATATTGCGTTCTGCCAGTGTCAGCGCGGCGGTTAACCCGACGATGCCACCGCCAATGATCACCACGGTGGTGGCCGCAGGCATAATATCTGAAGTTGTCACTGGCGTAATAACAGGTGCCATAACGCTTCTCCCGCCCTTACAGGGCTACGGTAATTTCCTGAACTTCAGCTTTGCCTGCGCCACGATAGGCAGTCACTTCCAGCTCAACCTTATAAACGGTTGAACCGAGCGGTGGACAGGTCACGGTCGATGCCGGATTCACCCCCCGGAACTTCTCACCAATAATGGCCATCACCGTCGGGACATCCTCCGGATTTTGTATAAATACCCGAGAGCACACTACGTCCTCTAATGATGCATCGATAGCGGCCAGCGCGGCCTCAATGTTGGCAAATACCTGCAAGGTCTGTTCGCGCAAATCGGAAGGAATCTCTTTGGTTTGCGGGTTGCGACCGGCAGTGTTTGACACATAAATCCAGTTGTCGACCGCGACAATACGGGAATAGCTTGCTAGCTCTTCGAATTTGGAGCCAGTTTTTACCTTGATAATATTCGTCATGATGTTTTCACTTAAGATCAATGTACTAGCTTAAAACCGGTGATTCCCACAGGTTCAGTTTGACGCCGATGCCTTGCTCGATGGCCTTGCGATACAGCACAGTGCCCCAGGCCACGTCCTCTACCGGCATCCCACCGACGGACATGATGATGATCTCATCATCGTTCTGGCGGCCCGGTGCTTCACCGGCGACGATCTTGCCAATATCTTCAAGTTGATCCGCCTGCAGCTGTCCGGCGTCCAACATATCCATAAAACGCACGCCGATAATCGGAATGGTGCGATGAGCGGGCTTGGGCACCTCGTCAAACCAGGCGTGATACAAACCGGTGTTATCCAGCACTTTGCGTACATCAGCCTGCTCCATACCGGCATCGATGCTGCACAGCGCAGGCATCGCCAGGAATGCGCCAGCTTTTACCCATGCACGCTTCACAATGGGATAGGTGGCGGGATCGCCCACTTCGCCGGAGCTGCAATAGGTAACAATGTCACTCCCGCGCACCACCTCTTCCAGCGAATCAACAATCTCCACCTGCTTTATCTGCGGGTAAGTCTCCTGCACCCAGGTAAGGAAGTTATCGAGGCTGCGTTGACCGCGACCTTTAACTTTGATGGTATCGATCTGCGGGCAAACGGCGATGAAAGCCGCAACGGTGGTTTTCCCCATCACACCTGGTCCGAGTAAGCCAATCACTCGCGAATCTTTACGCGCCAGGTGACGTGCGCCCACGCCAGGCACTGCGCCGGTACGATAAGCAGATAAGAGATTTGCCGACATATGTGCCAGAGGTGCGCCGGTGTCAGCGTCGTTCAGGGTGAACATCAGAATGGAACGCGGCAGGCCTTTTTCGCGATTAGCGATGTTGGAGCCATACCATTTCACGCCTGCAGTGCAGAAATTACCCCCTAAATAGGCGGGCATCGCCATCATGCGGCGATCAGCGGTAGGTTTAGGCATCGCGGGGAAAGGTGAGTTCTCCGGAAAAGTCACCATCGCGCCGTGTGAATCGTTATTCGCACCTGCCATGCGGTAGTCACCGTGATACAGCAGACCAAACATCTCTTCCATAGTATCCACGCAGGCGGCCATATCGGTCACTCCAGCACTAATCATGTCCTGTTCCGACAGGTAGATAAAATCAATTCGGGGTGAATCACTCATGTTGCGCCTCTTCAATTAGCTGTTTGCGTCTTCGCCATAACAAATAACGCGCCAGAAAGAGGCTGTATTGAATATTTGCGACAGGGAATCTGAGGGTCTGTGGCACAGGATTTGCAGTAATCAACTGAGATAACGCCTGCACCGGAGTACGCCATGACACACTTTCCTCTGTATCGACATCGTGGATTTCAACCTGAACAACCATGGTTTGTGCTGAATGCCGCGCAGCATTATTCGTTAATTGCTTCAGATAACCCGGCCATCTCCCACTTCTACAGTTTTGAAGTTGCGCAGCATGTCAGCATGACGCTGGCTATACCAGACGGATGTGTTGATATTGTGTTTGACTGCGATGCACAACATCCCAGCGCCCGCGTTTGTGGCACCACGTTGGAAGCGCGTGGAGCAGATATGCAGCATAATCACCACTATTTTGGTGTACGTTTTGCGCCAGGCATCATTCCTGACTTTCTCGACCTCATGGCCGAGGAAATACCTGATAGTGAATTCAGTTTTCTCGATGTGGTGCCGGATGCCCGCCTGGCATTCGAGCAAATTGTGCAAGCACACGATTTCTCCCGACAAATCGCGCTGTTCAATGCTTACTTTACGCCACGACTGGTACGTAAAGCCTCTGCTGTCACTTCATTGATTATTCAGACCATGCGGCAACTGAATGGCAACATCCGCGCGGATCAGTTAGAGGCGTTGACCGGATACTCTTGCCGTACCATCCAGCGGCAGTTCCGCCAGGACACCGGGCTATCCCCTAAAGCATTCAGTCGTATTCTGCGCTGCCAGTCAGCCATCAACACTATTCATTCTCGGCAGGATCTGTCGTTCAGTGACCTGGCTTTTGATCTGGGATTCAGTGACCAGTCCCACTTCCTGCGAGAGTTTAAACATTTTGTCAGCACCACGCCCGGCGACTATCAGCGCAGAATTACCCACGGTGATTATTCCCATCGTCTGCATTTTGCTGAGCACTAAAAGGGGGCAACGTTGCACTGTGCGATTGTCCGATTTGTTCTATCCGTAAGCCTCAAAACTGAGAAATGATGCCGGAATGTTACCTGCCTCAGGCGGCACAGACTGCCTGAGAAATTTCTCCTGTCGTTGAGGTGATTGGCGATGAATATGGATTCGGGCTTACGCAAAAATACGTTGGGTTTATTTTCTCTGATCTTTTTTGTTGTCGCAGCCGCTTCGCCGCTGACAGGCGTGGTGGGCGGTTTACCGGTAGCGATCATCTCCGGTAACGGTAGCGGTATTCCGGTTTTTTATATTCTCTCCTGCATCATATTAATGTTGTTCGCGGTGGGGTTTATTGCCATGAGCCGCCACGTTAACAATGCGGGTGCCTTTTATACCTATATATCAAAGGGCATGGGTGAGAACTGGGGCGCCTCAGCATCAGTGCTGGCAGTGATGGCGTATATTTCCATCCAGATTGCCATTATTGCCATGCTGGGATTCTTCACACAATTATTTATTGAAGAGCACTTTTTCTCCCACATTCCATGGTGGGCACTGAGCATGCTGGCAGTGTTGATCTGCTGGATACTCAGCATTAAACGGGTCGAGATCGGTGGTAAGTTACTCGGCATATTGATGTTAGCGGAAGTAGCTATCGTCCTGTTAACCGATGTCATGTTGCTCATCAAAAAAGTCGGTTCCTATACTTTCCAGTCGTTTGAGCCGTCAGTATTTATGCAGGGGAATCTGGGCATCGCATTTATTTTCACCATCGCGGCGTTTATTGGTTTTGAATCCACTGCCATCTATGCCGAGGAGTGTCGCGACCCGGAGAAGACCGTTCCACGCGCGACGGTCTGCGCCCTGTTACTGATTACTGCCTTCTTCTGTTTCACCAGTTGGTCATTAGTGCAGGCGTATGGCTTTGACAAGGTAGTGGCGATTGCCAGTAAAGACCCGGGTAACTTCGTGTTCAACATCACTCGACAATATGTCGGACAATGGGCGGTGGAAACCATGTCGGTCTTGCTGATCACCAGTTTATTCGCGGCCGCGCTAGCGTTCCATAACAATATATCGCGTTACTTGTTCAGCATCAGCCGTGATGGATTGATTTGGAAAGAGCTGTGCAAAACCCACCCCACCAACGGCACACCGCACAACGCCAGCCACGTTCACAGCGTGATTATTCTGATGCTGCTGGCGGGGATGGGCAGTGCGGGCCTTGACCCGATGGTGCATATATTCGCGATTGGCTCCGCCGTAGCAACGTTGTGCATTCTTCTTTTACAGCTGGGTGTTTCTGCCGCGGTGATACTATTTTTTCGCCGTGTTAAGACTGATGACAGTCGCTTTACCGTGTTTTGGGCACCGTTACTTTCAATGGTGTGTATGACCATCACTATCATTTTGGTGGTGAATAATTTGCAATCACTGAGTGGCAGCGATTCAGGTATCATTAAATGGATTCCGTGGTTTATCGCCGGCTGCGCTCTGGCGGGATATGGCATGTCAATTAAACGCGGTGTGAAGCTGCGCGAATAAGCGTAAAAAAATAAACGCTTGCTGAACCGATGTTAACCCCAGCAAGCGTTTTATTTGACCTGAGTTGTTTTGCCGGATATGAGCGAACAACGGACGTCGTATTTTCAGGGTACGGTATAATCATCCGCTGTACGTATAAATAAAGGTATCGTCAATTACTCCCATGCTGTCCAGTCGATCAGAAGCTAATATGGCTTCAAGTTTGAAACCACACTTTAATGCAACCGACTGACTTCGCACGTTACGTCTGGCAGTACGAATTTCGATTCTTTTAGCGTTAAAAAAATCCGTGGCTATTTTTGTAGCCAGCTTACATGCTTCAGACATTATGCCTTTGCCCGTCGCATCCGTAGCAAGCCAGTAGCCAAGCTCAAAATAGGGAATAGCACGATTCCTTATGAATAAGCTTATACAACCCAATAGCTCATCTGACGTACGGTCGATAATTAAAAACTTATATTCTACTCTGTCATGCAGGAAGTTTTCTGCTGCATCCAACATATTATCCCTGACTGAAGAAAACGAATGGAAGCCAGGAGACCAAAGCAGAAATTCATGATGAAACGAACTAAATTCATTTAGTTTACGTTGCATTTCTTCTGAGCGACTCAGGTCTGGCGCAGTCAGGTAGAAACGATCGTGTTGCAATAAATAAGCAGGCATTTCATCAATATGCATCTCTATCTTTCCTTTTAAACAACTTTTTTATTTACTTAACACACGCCGTGATAAATTGCATCCGATTTATACAGAACGGGCTATTGCAAAATTGGATTACTCAATGACAAGGAGAAACCGTGTACAGCTAAAGGTATTATCGAAAAATTTTAATCCAATAGGCGTGTAACGGGGACTGCTTCTGTCACAGGGCTGCTGTTACAGCCCTGACAACCTTAGACTTCAATCGATTCAGAGATCTCTAACGCATCATCTACATCAATGCTCAGATAACGAACTGTGCTTTCCAGTTTCGTATGGCCCAACAGAAGTTGGATCACCCGAAGATTCCTGATTTCTGGTAGATCATAAGGTTTTGTTCTTCTCATGGAATGAGTGCTGCAAAGCGAATTTTCGAGACCAGGCTTTTCTACCCACCCATCAAAGATTCGGTTGTATTGTCGGGTTAATATGTGCTGGTTAGTTCCGACCCGAAACCAGAATAAGAAGTCTTTACTGTGCAAGTTGCCAGGCATTTATCAATGCAGCAACAGCTTCTCTTGTCCCTTTGGTTATCTCAAATTGCAAAGGGCTATCGGTTTTCTGTTGCAATACAGTGCTCTGCTTGAAACCGAGGTACCATATGCCATTTCAGATACTTTGAGTTTGACCAGATCACAGCCTCGAAGCTTACTATCCAGCGCCACATTGAACAGATCTAAATCGCGCGTATTACCTTCCAGTTCAACCCGGATTCGGATCCCCCAGATATGAGATATCTGAAGTGATCTTTTTTGGCCAATGATACGGTCTTCGTTCCACGGTGACGTGTTCATACTCAAATCACCTGCAATGTTGGAGATTTGAGTATGATTGTCTCTCATGAGCGAAAAGCGGATGTCTAAATTTCAGTAAGACGTTGGCAGGATTGATGAGGGTTATATACCCACCGCTTTTAACAGGCTACAACCCAATGTTCGCTGAGATCAACAAATAACCTTCTGCTAAGGTTGAAGTATAATGATATTCTTTATCAACAAAAGGATATTGTTATGTATAGGTATATAGTGATTCTGGGTATTCTTGTATTCAGTGCATGTTCTACTTATTTACCTGTTAAAGTAGATCAACCAAAGCCCCTTCGGCAAGACCGTCCTGTTTACCCATACTATGCTGCCAGGAACCGAATAGAAGGTATGGTTAAGTTTAATTTTGACATTGATGCAGAAGGCAGGGTAAGCCAGATGAGAATTATCGAATCTATGCCAGACCACTTGTTCGATGATGCTGTAATAACAGCTGTGTCAAAATGGCGTTTCGGAAAGGGCAAGCCTGATCGAGATCTGCCCATGACTGTAAAATTAAAAGTGCAATAATATATTCAATTTCAGAAATTGATATTAAAAAATTAACGACTTTAATTCAGATGGTTATTATGGCTGGGCGCTTTTCTGCTGATTGTTAAAATAAAATATTAGCCAATGTCCGCTTCTGGCATTAGGCAGGCACTATATCCTCAAGATATCCGCTATGAACAATCAGCATACGTTCGTAAAAAGTCACCAACATTATCTTCTGGTAATCAACACAGTTACAGTCGGTATAACTACGAAAATGCTGCGGAGGGGCAGTTCTCCGTTATTTACAGAATTTCAGACGGCCCGATGTTAAAATGTACAGGCGTACTTTTTAAGTCGCGAATTTCACTGGCGATTATGCCATCCCGGTGTGCTATGCCTGATATCGGGAGTTATTTTAAAAGCTTATGCATGTCCGGAGCCTGCAGTGCTTAACTGCCAGGCGAATAGTGAAATCTTCAATCCGGTTCTGTCAGCATTTCAATATGAACAACCGACAGCCGCTCTCCGGCTTCACCTGAGGCGTAATAACGTTCTATGCTGCGTATCAAAGGGCTGCGCGATTCCAGCATCTTTGCTATTTCGCGCAACTGGGCGGCAAGGCAGGCCGGAGATACCGGAACATAGGGTGGGGTGGCTCTGGCCATGATGTCACTCTCTGTAAGAAACAAATATCATACCGCACTGTACACTCTGTGAAACTCCGGCGATGAAAAAATACAGAGCAGCCTGCGTGGCATAAGGCCGTATGATAGCTCTGCGTAACTGCCTTATCAGGGCCGTCAGACACTGTTAAACAATTCAAATCGGGTCAGTGGGAAATTATGAGACGTAGTTTTCTGATAAAGATTTGATACATATCTATAGAATCGGTGCATTACTTCTGTACAACTTCGGGAGCAGGTGCGGAGGTGTCGTCCCTGACAGTTTCTCCGGCCGGTACACGCTTTCACGCAACCGATGAGGTCATCTGGTGCTGTCGTCTTCCGGCCGGAGCCGGACTACGTCCTATGGCGTTAATGCTTTTCTTCGTTCAGACCTGCAAGTGTCTGCAGGAACGGCACGTGCTGCTCTGCGGGTCCGGGATTCGCGTACTTCTTCAGCCAGCTTCGGGCCTCGGATATATTGCCAAGCCTTTCATCACAGGATTCATTTGCAGCCATATGCCCCAGTTCAGCGATGAGAGAGATAACATTTATCTCCTTTTCAGCCAGCGCCAGGTGCAGTGCCGCTTCGCCAATAATGACGTGGCCTTTCTCGTCGTCTTGAATTAACACGGTACATTCTCCATTAGCACGTTGTTGATAACCTCATTACTGACTGTAGTCGCCATAAGAAATGACGCACGGGTAATTAATCCTTAATCGGGCGATAAGTAAGCCTGCACTGCTGATGAAAAGCGTCCGTTAATGCCGGTTCGCTGTATCTTTTGTCTTCGCGCATGCACATACTGAAAGGACTGATAATGCCCGGACCTGTTATTCACTGGCCTGGTTATTTAAGAGCTTTGTGAGGCAGGCGGATGAGAGGAAGTGCCCGGAAATCTCTGACGTTCAGGACGAGAGTAATCCTGGCAGCAGCCACTGCTTAACTGGTCATGCCGGAAAATGATAGACTGGGTTTTTATACAGAAGATGGAGGCGGATTGAAAAACAATGCGCATGATTTTTCAGAAGAGGTCCGTGCCCTGATAGGCAAGGTAATAACCGGGCTGCTTTCAGCAGGTGATATTGTTACCCCTGAACGCCTTATTCAGGCTCTATACCGCCTCAGCGAATATACTTGCGATGCTGATACCCGTCCTGATTGCCTGGAATTGATTCAGTATTTAATGAAGAAAATGCACTGAGTTAAACAGCCCGTGCGGGATTTTTCAGACCCATCAAAATTTCAAGACATGTACGCAGTACATCAAGCCTGACGACGTCCGTGGTCGCTTCCATTTCACCGATAAGATAGAAAAGAACCTCTCTGCTTGTCACGCTGCCCGTTCCGGTAAGCAAGGTTTTGACTGCAGCAGAAAAGATTCTTTTCTCCTCTTCATAAATATCGTCGATATTCTCAAGAGCGTGAATTAGTTCGGGTCCGTCTGAGTTGAGTATCTGTTGCATCTGAAATTTATAACCTTATCGCTGCAGGTTTAATAGAACTGCCAGTTTTTATCTGCTTAGAAAAGCATAGTAGATTTATCAGTGACGGGTCATTCTGTCATGGTCTTCATGCTGAGTTACGACCTGACCTTCATCGTTTTTGTCAGCATCTGAACTGCGCCGCTTCATCTCTGCCCTGACGTCCTGGATAGCCGCTATCAGTATGTCGGCTCTGGATTCATCCTGTTCGTTAGCAAGCCGGGCTTCGAGTTTAACCAGGATGCCCGTCCATGAAACGGACTTCTTCTCGTCCAGAAGGGCCAGTGCGGCTTCGCCTATGAGCATCTCACCAGGCATTTTATTTCTGTTACTTTTCATTACTGCCAGTGCTCTCTGAGTCAGTTATACCTGTACAATTCAGGGGTTTTCAGCCCTGACACAGGTAGTTTACTGAGAAAATTAAAGGCTTACCAGTGCCTGCAAGTGTAGCTCTTCTTCGGGCGAAGAGGCTGTTTCCAGGCGCGCCATAACACGAAGGCAGATAGCCTTGCGACTGAGCGTCCGGCCTGAGCGCAGCATCTCAACAACGATGGCCCCAGGCGGACGCTATCCGGCCTAATGTCCGCTTTGAGCGAAAAGCAGGCATTAGGCCGCCCTGAGAGTTTTTTGATTGCATGTGTGCATCATTTAATTTAGCATTGTCTAAATTTAGGTAACTCTAAATAACAAAATGAAAGATTCTCATCTGTTCCGGTTACATGAAAGTGCCTCGTTGGCAACAACGCTGCTTAAATCGATGAGCAACAGCAATCGACTGTTGATCCTCTGTATTCTCATTGATAAACCCGGCACATCGTCAGGTGATTTGGGGCAATTGACCGGCTTAACGCCTTCAGCAACCTCTCAGCACCTGTCAAAAATGAAAGAAGACGGTTTGATTGAATCTGAAAGGGCGGCGCAAAAAGTGAAATATTTCATCAAAAATGACTCGGTGAAAAAAGTAATCTCCACGTTAAAAGACATTTACTGTCCCGAGGATTTCAAATGACGCCAGAAACAGTATCACCGCAAGAAGCCAAAAGGCTTGTTGATCAAGGGGCGGTGCTCATTGATATTCGAGACTCCACTGAATACCAGCGTGAACATATACCGAACGCACGCTCACTCCCTCTCAGCGATATAACGGCAGGTAAAACGGTGGCGGGTGCAGATAAACAACCGGTTATCTTTCATTGTTTGTCAGGGGGTTGCACGGCTCATAATGCCAATGCGCTATTGAAAGCAGCAAGCCCTATGCCGGCTTTACTGATGGCTGGGGGCATTAACGCATGGAAGAGCGCCAACCTCCCGACTATCGAAGACAAAAAACGGCCGTTACCTATCATGAGGCAGGTTCAGATTGTTGCGGGCACACTAATTCTTATCGGCGTTGTAATGGGATATATCATAGATAGTCGGTTATTTTTGCTTTCAGGCTTTGTAGGTGCAGGATTACTCTTTGCAGGATTAAGCGGTTTATGTGGGATGGCGAATTTATTGTTAAAAATGCCATGGAACAGGTCTGATAAATAGATGTTAATTGAATTCCCTTTGATAAGTTCAGGGAAGAGCTACTATGTACGCTCCTGTCATAGGGCTGCTGTTGCAGCAGTTAGTTAGACTTCAATCGATTAAAATATCACTAAGGCGTCATCGACTTTAATGCCCAGGTAATGAACTGTGCTTTCGAGTTTTTATGGCCCAACAGTAGCTGGATTACCCTCAGATTTTTTGTAGTTTAGATAAGGTTTCGCTTTGCCCATAGAATGCGTGCTGTAAAGCGAATCGTCGAGACCTTGCTTCTCGAACCATACGTGAAAAATACGGTTACATTGCCGGGTTGAGATGTGGTGTGACCCGCTACCCGTATGTGATCCATTCATAATCAGGAATATCCGGCTTCAGTCTGGCTGCATATTCTGGCAACCGGCAGATTTCCCGGCAAATTCTGACGGCGTCATCCAGCCCAGTGGAGAATGGGGACGTCTCTGGTTATAGCGCATGCGCAGGCCTTAATTTTGCACCGGGCATCTTCCAGCGACATAAACCCGTTTTCATTCAGGCATTCCTTCCGCAGCCTGCCGTTGAACGACTCCACCGTCGCATTGTCCGTTGGGGTGCCCGGGCGTGGGAAGTCTATACGGATCCCTCGTTCATACACTCACTTGTCCAGCATTTTTCCTGCAAACTCAGAGCCGTTATCGGTTTTCAGCAATTGTGGTAAAGGACGTCTGAACGCAATACTGTTAAGCATCTCCGCAACCTCTGTTCAGCGCAGATTCTGGTCCACGCTGATCCCCGGAGGTTCACGCGTGTAGAGATCAATTACCGTCAGCAGGCGTAACCGACGCCCGTCAGATAATGCGTCAGAGACAAAGTCCGTGCCCCAGATGTGATTCGGATACAATCCCTGAGGCTGGGGTTGTCGGCGTTGTGCCGATTTGTTACGACGTGGACGTCTGAGACGCAGGGACAGACCCTGCTCGCTGCAGAGTCGATAGATGCGTTTATGGTTATCCCGCCAGCCTTCAAGCCTGAGCATGGCGTGCACTCTGTGGTAGCCATAGTGGACCCGGGTTTCGCTGATCTCCCTGATGCGCAGGCGTAGCGCACTGTCGTCTGCCGCCACTGAACGGTACCTGAACGAGCGGCGGCTGACCCGCAGGGCAAAGCATATTTGCCTTTCGCTGGCTCCGTAGCGTGCCTGCAGATCCCGGCCCCAGTCGCGCCAGCGTCAGTTTTTTTGCCAGCACACCCTGTAGCATGGCCTAGTCGGGACTCAGATCGGCAACCAGCTTCTTAGCCTGAGATTCTCATCCTCAGGCTGTCGCATGTGCTTCAGTTCAGATGGGGAAATCCCGCCGTATTTCCTGCGCCACGTATAGAATGTGGCATCGGAGATACCCAGCTTGCGACAGACTTCTGGTACTGATGTACCCGGTTCAGCCTCCCTGAGGGCAAAGACAACCTGTTCTTCAGTGAATCGTGACTTTTTCATCGGCTCAACCTCCGCTCGGGGGGAGTATTAATCATGCCGGAATTCTGTTTATGAATGGAGCAGGATTTTGGGTCAGGGTCAGCGTCAGCGTATAGCGATACTGCCAGGACAGGAATGCGTCGGACGTGGCAAACAGTTGGCCGCTGTCCAGTATCAGCCTCACCCACTCTGGCAACGGTGAAATAATCACTTCGTTAACCACCAGTGTTTCCCGATTATTTCATTTTTCTGTCATTTTTATTCTTTAGGCTCGTGGCTTTCCTTTACGGATATAAAAACATGAATATAAAAGCGATTTCTCTGGTTATCGGTTGCGCACTCTCTTTATCAACGCTAGCGGCACAGCCAAAGGCGAAACGCTACATCGTCAGTTTCCCCGAAGGAAAGCGCGTGAGCTACAACGGTGCCTTCGCCAGCGCATTTCCTCAGGGGCTGCCGGTGGGTATCGGCTCTGGTTTGCTGTTTACCGGTAAGCAGGGGGATGCGCTGACCTTTGTTACCGTTACCGATCGCGGACCCAATGCCGACTCGCCTGATGTGGGTAAGAAAGAGGCAAAAATTTTCGTCGCGCCGGACTTCGCCCCGCTGCTGATGAATATTCGGGTGCAGAACGGCAAAGCCGAGGCCACAGATGTCCGACCGCTGCATGACGATAAGGGCAACGTTAACGGATTGCCGTTGCAGGATGGCGTCATCGGATCAACCAATGAAGTCGCGCTAAGCGATACGCTGAAAGCGCTGCAGGGTGACAACCGTGGTCTGGATACGGAAGGCATTACGCCAGATGGCAAGGGCGGATACTGGCTGTGCGATGAGTATGGTCCGTTCCTGATTAACGTAGATGAGCGTGGCAAAATCCTGGCGATTCACGGGCCGCAGGCCGCCGAAGGGGAGAAATCCATTGCGGGCGGTCTGCCGAACATACTCAAATGGCGTCAGCCAAACCGTGGCTTTGAGGGGATCACCCGCATGCCTGATGGGCGCATTATCGCCGCGGTGCAGAGCACGCTGGATATCGACGGTAAAAGTAAAAAGCAGGCGCGCTTTACCCGCCTGGTGAGTTTCGATCCGGCGACCGGGAAAACCGCCATGTATGGATATCCGATCGACAGCAAGGCTTACAGTAAAACCAGTGACGCAAAAATTGGCGATATCGTGGCGATCGACAATCAGCATATCCTGCTGATAGAGCAGGGCACCGACAAAAACGATGCGATGCGCAACCTTGTTTATAAGGTGGATCTCAGCTCCGCTACCGAGCTTTCAGCATATGATAAGCCCGGTGAATATCCCGAGTCTGACGACGAGAAAACGCTGCTGAAGCGTGGCATAAAGTTCGCCGCTAAAAAGCAGGTGGTTGATTTACGTCACCTGGGCTGGCAGCAGGAGAAAGCCGAAGGGCTGGCGCTGATCGACAATAAAACGCTCGCGGTAACTAATGACAATGACTTTGGCGTGGAAGCGGTGATGCAGAATCCGGTTGAAGGTAAGAAGCGTAAGGATTATCGAGTGACGGAGCAGGGGACACTTACGGTGGATGACAAGCCGGTTGCCACAACGATCGGTCTGAAGCCGCTGAAGAAACCGGAGTCAGACAGCGAGTTGTGGATTATCACGCTGGCGGAATCGCTGAAATAAATGCTTTCCTGATCCGAAGCTTCACCCCTTTAGCGCAGGTGATGATGAGACACGGCGTAATAAATTTGCTCGGTCCTGTCGCGCATTGAGCTAAAGGGGATAATGTTTAGTGGAAAAGCACAGGCGCTACCGGACGTCGCTTCGCATTGGCGCGCATTCAGCAAGCTGGATGTTAGCTGAAGTGAGTTGCTGACAGCGGCTATGCCAGCAGAGGTCCGAAGGCGCGATAAGAATCCACCAGTGAATCGAAAAGCGAGATATCGGAGCGACTTCTGGCAATAAGCTGGGCACCGGCAATGGCCGTAAAAATTGCACGTGCTCTTGATTCACTCTCATCTGATTCGCACACCTTTGCCGCCACCAGAAGCCTGTTCAGCCATGCAATGTTGACATCAGCGAACTTCTGAATCTCTTCGCTCATCTCAGGGGGTAAGGTATCTTTTTCCGCACCCATGAAACTGCCCAGGCAGAGACGATTGTCCGCCTCCAGCGATCTTCGGAATATTTCAGGAAAGCGATGCAGGGCATCAATCGGAGTGGGACTTTCTGATTCGATTGTTTCCAGCGCGAGCGCACCGTCCTCCCAGTATCGTCTGGCAACCGCAGTGCCCAGAGCGGCCTTACCTGGAAAATGGTAATAAATACTCGCCGCTTTAATACCCACTTCCTGGGCAAGGTCGCGGAAATTCAGACCATTGTAACCCTGGGACTGGGCAATTTTTTTGGCCGCCAACAAAATGGCTTCCCTGGCGTTGACGCTCATCTTGATGCCTTAGGTATTGGGATAATCTCTTAAACAGGGAACGCTAATTTACAGCAAACGCTTACCGGGTGACAGGCAGATTGTCAGTAAGCGCAATGAGTTCAATGCGTCCAGGGTGCTCAGGCAGATGTCACTTCATTAAGATTCAGCAAGCGGCATCGACAGCCGACGCTTTCCGGAAAACCGTCCTCACCGGGAAAGTCAGCAGATAACGATCCCGGTGTACCAGCGTTTCCAGTAAGAACGGATTACCGGGCCGGCGAATCCAGCTCAGGAATGCCGCTATTGCCATCCGCGTAGGCTGCCTGGAAAGCGGGACGTTTAGTCCAGCGCTGCCAGTACGCATCTAAGAACTCAAAACGCTTGTCCAGTGGGGTGGCATTGACCGGGAATTTAGAGAAAGCGATGGCGGTTGCCAGCGTAATGTCCGAGAAGGTCGGAGCATCGCCGCCGAGCAGCCATTCGCGACCGTCTGACAGATGACTATTGACCAGAGCGGCGTGAGACAACGCTTCCTTACGGCAGTGTTCGCCCCAGGCCTCATTTTTGGTCAGTTCCAGCTTGAAGCCAAGCCCGGTGTGCAACACGTGGAACGCGGTAACGATGCGGTAAAGGATATGCACCCACACCCGGTTATCCCACATAGTATCCAGACCCTGTTCCAGCGCGGTCTCTCCCATAATCCTGCGCCCCGGATACGCCTGATCAAGATAACGAACGATAGCAGCCGTTTCAGAAATATAACTACCGTCAGCCAGTTGAAGGGTTGGTGTTTCGCCCCACGGGTTCATATTCAAATGACGCCAGCCACGCTGTTCTCCTCCGGGAGACATGTCATAGATGGTCTCGGCAAACTGATCAGCGATGCCCTTTTCGTGCATGAACAGACGCAGACGCTGTGGGTTCGGAAAGGCCGAAGGCGAGGTGAAAAGCTGAAGTTTAGCGGTCATGATCGATCCTGTAGGTTGGTGGCTGAGTTGCCTAACAATTGTTAGGTAGATAAACCTTAGTTGCCAGATCGACCTACGTCAATGCCTACCTAACATTTGTCAGGCAAATATTCTGGCAGTCCATCTGGTCGGTACAGCATCTCATCATCTCAACGCAGGCTGAGCTGAAGGCGGGAACAGGATGACGCAGGAGGGTTGAACGAATGCAGATGATGGGTGTGGAGCGATGCAAAAGAGTATTCAGGTGCAGTGCTATTCCGAAAAGGGTCATGGGGGTGAGGTGGTCGTAGTCAGGTCTACCCCTGTAGCCGACGGGTGTCGGCATCGTCCGCCATTAGCGAAAACGGAAGCCGGATGTCATCGTCAGACAATCTACATCCCGGCGTAAAACCGGTAAAAAATGATCTTAATATTCACATATAAGCCGATCTCTAAACTGGTAACGGTAAAAAATAAATCACCTTCAATGTTAAAAAGAATCCTCTGCTTAGCAGATTGGCGTGCCGTCTTTACAAGCCAGCCGGTTTAATTGGAAGAGTTGATTATCTGCGCTTTACGTTCGCGGCGATCGCTCCAGACGGTAAACATGCCAGCCAAAGCGACAATTGCCGCGCCAGTAATTGTCGACGGCCCCGGGAAACTGTTGAGAAACATCCAGCCAATGACCATTGACCATACCAGCGTGGTGTAATCAAAAGGCGCTAACAACGATGCGTCGGAATAGCGCAGACTCAGCGTTACCAGTATTTGCGCCATGCCGCCAAAAAATCCGCAGCCGATTAGCAGCAATAGTTGCTGTGGTACCGGTACCGTCCAGCCAAATGCCACTGTTCCCAGGCCTATCAACATGGTCATCAGCGAAAAGTAGAACACTATCGCTCCTGGTTGTTCGATACCGTTCAGAAACCGTATTTGTACCATTGAGGTTGCAGTGCACAGCGCGGCAATCAACGCAAACATCGCGCCCAGGCCCGTGCCTGCTGCTAAGCTCCTGGCCGATAACAACGAACTCCCGGCGGTAAGGTTAGCCGAGAGCATGAGCAAAATACCGGAAAAACCTATCACGACTGCCATCCAGCGCGTTAAGCGCACATGCTCTTTTAACAGCAGCGCCGCCATGATCACCGTAAAAAGCGGCGCGGCGTAACTGATTGCTGTGGCGTCTGCCAGAGAAATATAGACCAGCGCAAGATAGTTAAAATACATACCGCCCGTGCCGGAAATGCCGCGAATAAGGTGACCAGAAACATTGCGCGTTTTCAGACTGGCGAGAATATTGCCCTGTAGCTTTAACCAAATCAGTAGCGGAATTAAGGCGACGAATGAGCGGAAGAAAATAACTTCGCCAGTAGGGATCGCACCGTCCAGCCCTTTAACACAGGCGAGCATCAGCGTTGCGCAAAGCGCTGACAGGATTTTTAGCAATATGCCGAGTTTGCCATTCATAGTTGTGCCTTTTCACGTCAATCGGTTAGCAGGTTCCAGTCTTTCCTAATCCGCATTGCGAAACGTCATATAAATTGTGTATCGCCCAACAGTGTTTCCCTCTTACTGGCTTTGCCGCTGAGCCGATATAGTCCAAAGCTATCATCACAGATGCATCAACGTTCTCGGGAAACATGATAATGACATTGAAAAAATGCTCTCTTCTTGCACTGTCTCTGCCACTGTTGCTGACAGTTTCATCCGCAAAAGCGGACGTGTTGTCCACTATCAAAGCGCGCGGCGAGCTTAAATGCGGGGTCTATTCTGATGTTCCGCCATTCTCTTCGCCTGACGTGCAAACACGTCAGCTGGTGGGAATGGATGTAGACCTGTGCCATGCCCTGGCGAAACAGATGGGAGTAAAAGCGACCCTGATGCCGACCTCGGTAGAAGCGCGCATCGCTGTGATCGCTACAGGCCGTGCCGATGTATTGATCGCCAACCTGGCGTACACCAAAACGCGTGGTCAGCAGATTCAGTTCAGCGATCCCTACTACGTGGCAAAAGAGATGTTGCTGGTGAAACAGGCGAATGCGGACAAGTCGCTGGACGATTTTAAAGGCAAGCGCATCAGTGCCACCAAAGGCACGACGTCAGAGCAGTCAATTCATCTGAAAGGGGGTAAAGCCGTAACATTCCAGGATGCGGCGTCAGCGTTCCTTGCCCTGCAGCAAAACAAGGCGGTGGGATTTGTCACCAACACCATGACCGGCATTAAAATGATTTCGCAGGCGAAGAAAGAGGGTATTGAACTGGCGATGATCAAGGAGCCCATGGCGCTGGAGCCGATTGGCGTAGGCATGAAACGAGATGAGCCGGCATTGTTAGCCAGCGTTAACGCCAGCCTGAAGGCAATGGATGACGATGGCACTATAGACAAAATCTGGGACGCCTGGATTGGGCCAAAAACCGAATACAAAATGGTTCGTGAAGAGCACGTCCAGCCGCTCTCCAGCCTGAAATTTGAACCACTGGAATAACGGATGGCTGCTTTGGCGAGTGAACTGATTAGTCATGATTTTCACATTATCACGGCAAATGACGCGGCGAGCGTCATCCTCTCGCCGATGGGCGCGCGTGCCTGGCTGGTGGAGGCACCGGGCGCCTTTGATCTGCCTGTTCAGCGTCGCATCTGGTCACTGGCACGGTTGCTGGCGCAGCGTGAGGACGTGGAGTCGCTGATCCCGGGGGTGACCAACCTGCTGGTGCTGTTCCGCGCTATCCAGACTGACAGCGAGACGGTCGAAAGGCAGCTTCGCGCTTATTGGCGTCAGGCTCAGGAAGTGCATCCGCAAGGGCGGCTGATTGAGATTCCGGTATGTTACGGCGGCGAACAGGGTACGGACCTGGAAACCGTGTGTCGGCAAAGTGGGTTTACCGCCCGGGAGGTCGTTCGTCGGCACCATCAGGGGAAGTACACCGTGTTTGCGCTCGGCAGTGCGCCGGGGTTTGGCTATTTACATGGCCTCGATCCGGCACTGGCGACGCCTCGCAAGAAAGTGCCGTCGCTCAATATGCTGAAAGGTACCGTCACTATAGGCGGCGCCCAGGCCGGGGTGTCGGTCCTTACCGGTCCCAACGGCTGGAACGCGATCGGCTATGCCGAAATCGAGGTGTTTGATCCCTTTGCGGAAAGCCCGGCGCTGCTGGCGCCGGGCGATACTATTCGCTTCCTGCCGGAGAGGATTGAACTGTGATTGAGATTGAACAAAGCGGCGCACTCAATACCGTGCAGGATTCAGGCCGTCCGGCCTGGCGGCAACTTGGCGTATCGGTAAGCGGCGCGATGGATCTGCTGGCGCTTCGCGCCGGTAATTTACTGTTGGGCAATGACGAAAATGCCGCCGCTATTGAAATACAGATGTTTCCCTTTCGCGTGCGTTTTCTGCGTGATGCCTGCATTGCGCTCACTGGCGCAGACTGCCTCGGACTGCTGGATGGTGCCGCGCTACCGCCCTGGTGGGGGTGCAGGGTACGCAGCGGACAGGTACTGGAGTTGCGTTATCCCCGTGTCGGTGCGCGCGGCTATCTGTGCGTGGCGGGCGGCATTGATGTGCCGGAAGTATTGGGTTCTCGTAGTACGGCGCTACGCGGCAGCTTCGGCGGATTTGCCGGACGTCAGTTACAGCGCGGCGATCGCCTGCCGTTCGGTGTCTCCAGCGGTCCACCGCTGCCGGTTTCAGGAATAGGTATGGTGCCGCCATCGGTCGCGCTGGCATCGAGCTTTCCGCTTAACTGCGATGGTCACGTGAAGCTGCGTGCTATCCCTTCCGGGGAATATGCCTTATTCGCCGCTGACCATGAATGCTTCTGGCAACAGAGCTGGAAGGTCTCGCTGCAGAGCAACCGCACGGGCTATCGCCTGTCCGGCAAGCCAATTCAGCCCTCGCAGGCAGTAGAAATGCGATCCTACGGCCTTATCCCAGGCATCGTGCAGGTGCCGCCCGCCGGCGAGCCGATTATTCAATTAAGCGATGCGAATACCGCAGGCGGTTACCCGAAAATCGCATGCGTAATTGAAGAAGATTTGTGGCGGCTCGGTCAACTTCAGCCAGGGCAATCGCTGCAACTTGTACGCAGCGACGCGCGCGAAGCGTTGGTGATTAAAAAGGCCGTAGATGCGTGGCTGAACCGTTTACGCCGCGACGTGGCCCCGATGAAAAACGTAGTGAATCTCTGATTATCTGAGCAGGACAGCATGATGAAAATTGATATCAATTCCGATATGGGCGAGGGTTTTGGCGTCTGGCAGGTGTGTGATGACGCGGCGCTGATGCAGGTGGTTTCCTCCGCCAATGTAGCCTGCGGTTTCCATGCGGGCGATCCGGCGATTATGACGCGTATGGTGCGGCTGGCGAAAAAGCACGGCGTGGGCATTGGCGCACATCCGGGGCTGCCGGATCGTCAGGGCTTTGGCCGTCGTGAACTGCCATTCAGCGCGGAGGAGCTGTGTCAGCAGGTGATTTATCAGCTCGGTGCGCTCAGCGCCATTGCCCGCGCTGAAGGTATGCGCGTGGCGCATGTCAGCTTTCATGCTGCGATGGGCAATATGATTAATGGCGACGCCGCGCTGGCGTTGCAGGTGATGCAGGCGATTGCGCGTATCGATCCCGAACTGATTATCTTTGCCCAGCCGGACACCATTATTGAACGGGCGGCGCAAGAGGCGGGTCTGCCAACGCTGACGCTATTTCTGGCCGATCGTGCCTATGACGCCTCCGGGCATCTGGTACCGCGCGGCACGCCAGGCGCCGTAATCACCACAGAAAGCGCAGTGCGTTCACGCGTGCGCCAGTTTTTACTGGAAGGGACGGTCACGACCATTGAGGGAGGGCTGTTACCGGTGCGGGCACGCTCGATTTTGATCCACAGCGATACGCCAGGATCGGTTACGCTGGCCGCGATAGTGCGCAGCGAAATCGCCGCGAACGGCGGCCACGTCTGTTCGGCAACGGCAGTATTAGCGGGGTAACATCAGAATGTCGGCAAAAAAAGCGGCGCCAGCGCCGCTTTTTTATGACATCAGGCGGGCTACCCTTCAGCGGCAACCGGCGCAAAATGCCGCGATACGATCGCAACCCGTCTGCAGCCGCTCCATACTGGTGGCATAGGAGAGGCGAAAGTAAGGACTCATGCCGTAAGCCGCGCCCTGTACCGTCACGACATGCTGCTCTTCAATAAGCGCCAGGACAAAGTCGGCATCAGTGTGGATGAAGGCTCCGCCTGCGCTGGTTTTGCCAATAAAGGCGGCGATATTGACGAAGAGATAAAAAGCCCCGTGTGGGCGATGGCAGCTCAGTCCGTCCACCGCCTCCAGCCGCTCCAGTACGTAGTCGCGCCGCTGTCGGTAGAGGGTTGCTCGCTCCTGCAACAACGCCTGCGGACCGTTAAGTACCGCAACCGCCGCCGCCTGCGTCAGAGTAGTCACGCCGCCGCTGTTCTGCGTATTCACATTGCTCATTGCCTTAATCAATTGCGCAGGACCACCACAAAAACCGAGGCGCCAGCCCGTCATTGAGTACGCTTTTGATACGCCGTTTACGGTGAGTACGCGGTCAAAGAGGCGGGGCTCGACCTGGGCGATGGTAAGGAAGGTGACACCATCGTAAATCAGGTGCTCATAGATATCGTCAGTCAGGATCCAGATGTGCGGATGATCGAGCATCACGTCGGCAATCGCCTGCAATTCAGCCCTGCTGGCAACGGAGCCAGTGGGGTTGCTCGGGTAGTTGATCAGCAGCCATTTTGTGTTGGCGGTAATAACCGCCTGCAGATCGGCGGGCAGGGGTTTAAAACCGTTCTTTTCATGACAAGGCACCGGCACAGGCGTGCCGCCGGCAAATTTCACAATGTCGGCATAGCTAATCCAGGACGGCGTGGGGATCACTACTTCATCTCCAGGATTAATAGTGGCCAGCATGGCATTGAAAATAATCTGTTTCGCGCCACCCGCGCTGAGGATCTGGCTGACATCATAATCCAGCCCGTTATCACGCTTAAATTTTCGCTGGATAGCCTCACGTAATGCGGGCGTGCCATCGGTTGGCGGATAGCGGGTGTCTCCTGCGCGAGCCGCAGCGTAAGCTGCTTCGATAGCATGTTCCGGGGTTGGGAAGTCAGGCTCGCCGGTTGACAATCCCACGACATCGATTCCCTGCGCGGCAAGATCGCGCGCTTTTTGCGTCATTGCAACGGAAGCGGAAACGGCAACATTTTTTAAGCGATTGGCTATCTCAGGCATAAACAGTTTTCCGGTAGACAGATGAGATGGAAGGGTGCCTGGGAAGGATAGGGGCTGGCCGAGGGCAGCAGTTAATAGTGGTTTGTTTTGGTGTAATAACACAAAGCGATGACGGAGAGGCGGTAAGCACCGCAGTAGTGCAGGCTGCGATCTACATGCGCGGCCCTGCCCGGTTGAACGCCGCTGCATTAGCTGATGCAGACGCTCTGGAGGTTGTGGCATCAATATTGCTTGTTGATTCTTATCTGCCACTCCGCGAGGTCTTGCCCATGAATTTACGCCGCCTGAAATATTTTATCAAAATCGTTGATGTAGGTAGCCTGACGCAAGCCGCCGATATTTTGCATATCGCCCAGCCCGCGCTCAGTCAGCAACTGGCGACGCTGGAAGGCGAAGTCAATCAGCAACTGCTGATCCGGACTAAGCGCGGCGTGACGCCCACCGAAGCAGGAAAAATTCTTTATACCCACGCGCAGGCGATTATGCGCCAGTGTGAACAGGCGCAGAGCGCGATTAATCATGCTGATGCAGCGCTCTCAGGCCACGTTTCCGTCGGGTTGGCGCCGGGCACCGCGGCCCAACAGCTCGCGCTGCCGCTGCTGGCTGAGGTACAGCGCATGCATCCAGGCATCGTGCTCTACTTTAATGAAAACTTCGGCACCACGCTCAGCGAACTGATTATGAACGGGCGCATGGATATGGCGGTAATTTACGATAATCGTAATATCCATGGCCTGCGTTTTATTCCGCTGATTAAAGAAGATCTTTGCTTTGTCTGCCCACACAGCTTAGCTCAGCCGTTGAAACAGATTTCGCTGGCCGGGGTCGCGCGCCATGACCTTTTCCTGCCGCGCATCTATAACATCATGCGCAAAGTCGTGGATGACGCCTTTGTGCATGAAGGTCTGAAATACCGGGTGAAGTGCGAGATTGAATCGCAAACCACGCTTAATGCTGCGCTGGCGGCGGGCCTCGGCTGCACCATCATGCCGGAGTCAGCGGCACGGGCAATGCTGAAAGCCTCGGATGCATGGATGGCAAAAATTGTCGAACCGGACGTGCAGGCCTCGCTCTCGTTCTGTATCTCCGACCATCTGCCACTGTCAGAACCCGCAGAGGCGGTGAAGTCTATCCTGTTGTCGCTGATGGCCCGGCGTACCGTCGACAATCGGCCGTTGATGCTGGTGGGATAATAAGTGGCGCTTATCGCCGCAAAGCTAAACCCTCTTACTGATGGTTAAGGACAACGCGCTAAAGTGCCAAAGATGCGTATCAGGCGTTGCTGCCTGTTCGCGCTATTCATCTGCGGCGGAACCCTTATGGAAAAACAGTCGATAGCTCTCTCTGAATTACGCCAGGTCACGCGCAAGATGCGCGCCGCCGGTTTAAGCAATATCCAGCTAAGTGGTACAAACTGGTCGATACGTCTGCAATTTGAGCCCGTCCAGCCACTGGCGCATGACGTGCAATCAGCCCGTCCAGCAGCGACGCCACTTCCTGTTGCGCAGGCGCCTGCCGCCATTTGCGCGCCAATACCTGGAAAAATCCTGCTTTATCATCCACTTAATGGTGTGGCTTTCGCCCAGCCTGGGCAGCAGATAAAGCAGGATGGTTTACTGGCGCTGGTTCAGGCAGGTTCTCTCTATCTGCCGGTCACCAGCCCGGCAGACGGCATTCTGACGGCGATCTCTGTGACGCAGAATCAGCGAGTGGAATATGGCAGCGAAGTCGCTTTGCTCAGCGCCGCAGTCATAGCGTAAACACGGTTATAAGTCCCCCTTATCGCCTCACATCTTTTATGTCTTATACCCGTAGGTCGTTACTCAATAGAGTCGAAAACAAAGAGATTCAGACCGCGGTGATGGACGCCGCCCGCTAACAGGAGAGGCACAATGCCATTTTCAGATTATAAAGTTGCGCTGGTGACCGGCGCCTCAGCCGGAATGGGCGCAGCGATTGTTGAACGTCTTTGTCAGCAAGGGATTACCGTTCACGCGGTGGCGCGGCGCAAAGAACAGCTGGCGCTTCTTGCCGAACGCACCGGGTGCATTCCGCATGCCGTTGACGTCTCTGACCTTAGCGTGCTGACGGAGCTTTGCCGCGATTTGCAGATCGATATTCTGGTGAACAATGCTGGCATATCGCACCCGGGTTCTATTCTTGATGCCGATGAGAACGTGATAGAAAACCAGGTGGATGTGAATTTGCGTGCCGTGTTGCATCTGTGCCGTCTGCTGGTGCCGGGGATGGTGGCGCGCGACTGCGGCCACGTGATTAACATCACTTCTATCGCAGCCATTTATAACTTTGGCGGCAACTCGGTATATCACGCGACCAAAGCCGCTGTGCATGCGCTGTCACGCCAGCTGCGCGTCGATTGCTACGGCAAGCGGGTGAGGATTACTGAAATCTGTCCCGGGCGCGTAGCAACCGATATTTTCGGCAACGTGTCAGGCGATCATGAAGCGGCGCACCGCCAGTTTATTGAGGGTTTTGAGCTGCCCGAAGCAAAAGATATCGCCGATTGCGTTGCTTTTGCGGTTTCGGCGCCGATTGCCGTCAATATCGGCAATATCGAAATCACCCCCACTCTTCAGGTGCCTGGCGGGCTTTCCACCATGCGTCCCGGTGAGCGCGCGTACTGATCCACTCGCGAAGAGGAAACACCATGGCACTTGATTTTAGCAGCGTGATGACAGGCCATTTCGGCCAGGTGATTTTAGATGGCGCGGCGATCACCCTGCAACTGGCACTGGGTTCCTGGCTGCTCGCCATGTTTATCGCGCTATTGCTGGTCGTCATCCGTCTGACGGCTTACCGGCCGGGCGTTTGGCTGGTAAAGGCTTATGTCTCCTATCATCGCAATGTGCCAACGCTGATTCAGTTAATGATGTGGTACTTCGCCATTCCAACGCTGTTGCCGGAATCGCTTCAGATGTGGATTAACGATTTTAATGCTGAATTCCTGTTTGCCATGTTTGCGCTCGGCCTGTGTCAGGCGGCTTACTTCTCAGAAGATATTCGCAGCGGCCTTCGCGCCATTCCGGATGGGCAAAATGAAGCAGCGCGAGCGCTGGGTATGAGTTATGTACGTATGATGGCATCGGTAATCCTGCCGCAGGGCGTACGCAACGCTCTGCCGCCCATGGTGAACCACACCGTGCTGTTGTTTAAAAATACCAGTCTGGCGATGGTGATTGGCGTAATGGAGCTAACCTACGTTACGCGCGATATTGAAAATCAGACGTTCCGTACCTTTGAGGCTTATCTGGTTGGAACAATGGGGTATCTGTCGATATCCCTGTTATTGATGGGCGCAGGCGCGTTGCTGGCGCGACACTTCCAGCGCGCGTACGCGAGGTAATCCCATGTTCGATATTTTCACTATTTTGCACGACAACGGCATGCTGTTACTGATGGGACAGTACCCGAATGGCCCGCTGGGTGGCGTGCTCTGTACGTTGCTGATCTCCATACTGGCCGTAGCGTTTGCTTTTCCGATAGGGATTTTGCTGGGGCTGGCACGACTGGCGCCCTGGCGCTGGCTCAGCTGGCCCGCGGCCTGCTGGGTCTACCTGCTACGTGGTATCCCGCTAGTGATGGTGGTGTTCTGGACCTACTTCTGTGTGCCGCTGCTCATTGGCCATAACATTAGTGGCTTCTCAACCATGCTGTGTACGTTGGTAATTTATGAAAGCGCCTATATTGCCGAGATCGTTCGCGGAGGTATTCAGGCACTGCCCCAGGGACAGAATGAGGCGTCGCGTGCACTGGGCATGAGCCATATTAAAGCGTTGCGTTTAGTGATACTGCCGCAGGCGCTCTATAACACCCTGCCGAGTCTGGTCAGCCAGCTTGTATCTATTATTAAGGACAGTACGCTGGGCTATGTCATCAACGTACCGGAGCTGACCTATGCTGCAAACCAGGTGAGTAACCAACTGTTGACCAGGCCGTTCCAGGTGTTTGCAATTGTCGCGATGAGCTACTACATCATCTGCTTCACGCTCACCTGGTTGGCAGACAAACTGGAACAGCGCATTGCGAGTAAACGACATAATGCATCGACCGATAACGAAAACGTTGTCGCGCCGCTGGTACTGACAAAACACAATCTCAATAAGGAACTGCCATGAGGCCCATGATTCTCTTTAATCAGGTTAACAAGTGGTATGGCGAATATCAGGCGCTGACCCGTCTGAGCGCTGAAATTAAACCCGGCGAGGTGGTGGTAGTGTGTGGCCCGTCCGGTTCAGGAAAGTCGACGTTAATCCGCACGGTTAATCGTCTGGAACCGATTGAGCAAGGGCAGATTTTGTTTGATGGCATGGATATTCATGGCAGCAGTGCACGCCTCAATCAGCTACGTACACGCATCGGTTTTGTATTTCAGAATTTCAATTTATTCCCACATATCTCAGTGCTCGACAATATTATGCTGTCTCCCATAAAGGTATTGGGCATAAAGCGGTCGCAGGCGCGCCAGCATGCCGGGGAACTACTGGAGCGCGTCGGCTTATCCCATAAAGCCAGTGCTTATCCGGCACAGCTCTCTGGCGGTCAGCAGCAGCGTGTGGCGATAGCGCGTGCGCTGGCGATGAAACCGCCGGTTATGTTGTTTGATGAACCAACTTCAGCGCTTGATCCGGAAATGGTCGGAGAAGTGTTGAATGTCATGCGTGGGCTGGCGCAGGAAGGAATGACAATGATGTGCGTTACGCATGAGATGAACTTTGCCAGGGAAGTGGCCGATACCATCTGGTTTATGGATCATGGTCAGATTCTGGAGAAAGCCTCGCCGGAGAATTTTTTCAGCAGGCCACAGCATGAACGTGCGAAACGTTTTTTGAGTGATTTACGTTCTCATTAACATCAAGGATTTATGTTTTACCTGCAGACATTATGGCTACTCACCCTGCCTGGTGAGCGTAAGTTGCAGTAAACACTTCCTGATTTAAGGTCAATGGATGAACAGGTCAGAGACCCATTTTCTGGACTGCTTAATGGGCAGCATCGCAATGGGTAGCGGTTAAAACCTGCCCAGACTGCCAGCACGCGTACAAAGTCATACAGAACGATCGCGCAGAAGCCATGTAACATAGATAAATTCGTTTTAGAGATTGCCTGCAGCAGATGTTCTGAAGTGGTGATGGCGTTGATACAGTATAGTAAATGCACCAGGGTTAAGGCTGGTTGCGATCACAGCAGCACCCATCTGTTTTGGGCTTATAGTACCGTCGGATAGTAATAAAGCTTATTCAAAACCGGACGTAAATCTGGCGCCGACATATGATGTACTCATGCTATTAAGTGACAAAATATTAAATGTCCGCTTCTGGCACAAAGCAGACCTGGTTCGGGAAATAATTCACTTTAAGCAGACCCCATTACGCAAATAGTAAATTTTTTAGTGGTGGAAAGTTTTGGTGCTCAGATTATTTTCCTGAATGTTAAAGATGCAATTCAGGTTGCCTTAGCCGCAACAGGCCAGTGATATGTTTATTACTGCTTACAGCAATGAGCAGAAGCTCACCTGCGGCTGTACCGCTAGCCTGAAATTATGGAAAACCAGACTGATGCTGACATTATTCTCAAAAACAATGGTAGTGTCAGACTGACAGTCAGATAGAAGTATTATTATAGCGATCAAAGCAGTAGTCAGGTTATCCGCTTTTAAACTCACCCGCTGCTATGAATCGCTGATCGCCTCCATCTATCCTGAAGACACGGTGGATGAAAATCGTTCCTGACCAAAAGCAACAGCAACTTTCAATATTGTAAAAAGTTGCTGGTGGCGAAATGAGCATATCAGTTATGACGGTCATGAAAAAACACATCAGTACTTATGCCATAGCTTTCCCGATTAAAACTCTGGATAGTCCTTAATGCCTTTAGCCAGTTCATCACGGATGACAAATAATGAAACCTGCTTTATGAAGCAGCATTACAGGAAGTCGTGCTGATACAAAGCAGGAAGTTTCATATCCACAGATTTTGCAGAATAAAGGGTCGCTTTAGCAAATTATCAGCCAGCGCTTCACTGTGACGAGATATTCATCACAAATGATTTTTACCAGGTTTTACCAATATTAAACTGGAATTGCTCTGCTTTATCACCGCTGTATTTTTTAAGCGGCAGGGCATACGAGAACACCAGCGGGCCAAGCGGTGATTGCCACTGCAGCGCGACGCCGCTCGACATGCGGATCTCGCCAGGGTCACTGTAGTCAGGAATGCCTGCGGCGCGCGTCTCTGCGGTATTCTGCCAGCGCGTGTCCCAGACGGTGCCGGCGTCAACAAACAGGGAGGTTCGCAGGGCATCAGTGTAGCGATCACTGATGAACGGTGTCGGCACGATAAGCTCTGTGCTTGCGACTGCCATTGCATTACCGCCCACCGCGTCGCTTGATGATTTAACGGGGCAACCGGTAACATTGCTTTCCGAACCATTGCACCGATAATAGGCGGCCTTCGGCCCGATAGTGTTAGAGGAAAAACCACGTACTGACGTGGAGCCGCCCGCATAAAAGTTGTCGTAGAACGGCACCTCTTTTCCACCCAGACCGTCTGCGTAGCCTGCTTTAGCGCGTCCCATCAGCACCCAGCGGTGATCGTTGCTGAGTGGGAAGTATGCGTTGGTGCTTACCGTACTTTTATAATAGCTGTTGGTCGAGCCCGGAATCGTTACTTTGGTATTGAAGCCAGCGCTCAGACCCGATGTTGGGAAGAAACCGCGGTCAAGGGAGTTATAGCTCCAGCCGATATTCCAGAAGAAATCATTAGCAGTAAACTTTTCATCGCTGGTGCCATCATCGTCAACTGTGCGCGTCGCGACAGATGGGGTGATCCCCTGCGAGCCAAGGTAGCGCCACATCGCCACCTGCGGTGCCATATTGCTGACGCGATTGTAGACGTAATCCAGCCCACTGCTGAGGTTGCTGTTTTCGCTAACAGGAAAGCTCAGCGTGCTGCCCGCACCAAAGCTTTTAAGCGTATATTCGGACAGATCATTATCTTCCGCGCTGTAGTCGTTATAAAACAGCTTCCCGCCCAGACTGACGCCGTCCACAGTAAAGTAGGGATCCGTGGCGCCAATTTCGACATAAGTCTGATAGCTGTTTTTAGTACCGCTAAAGCTGACGGTATTGCCGGTGCCCATCCAGTTATCCTGGCTGACGCCCAGCTGATAGCTGATGCCGCTATCGGTACCGAAGCCCAAACCTACATTAAAGGTACCGGTATTCCGCTCCTTAACTGTGTAAACCACATCGACCTGGTCAGCGCTGCCGGGCACTGGCAGCATAGCGACATCCACGCTTTCGAAAAAACCGGTCCGATTGAGGCGCGTCTTGCCTTGTTCGACCAGGTTGCCAGCCAGCCATGCGCCTTCCATCTGTCGCATTTCCCGACGCAGAACAGCATCTTTCGAGGTATTATTGCCGGTGAAACGTACCTGACGTACATAAAAACGATGTCCTGCATCAACGTTAATGTGCAGAGTCACCGTCTTATCATTTTCATGTATCTCTGGCTGCGCAGAAACCTGCGGGAAGGCATAACCATATCGGCTTAGCAGGGTTTTAATTGCTGCTTCGGCTTCGCTGATTTTCGTGCCGTTATAGACGCCTCCTGCTGGAAAAGCAGCCAGTTTTTCAATTTCTGCTGTGTGCCCGGCCATGTCACCGCGCAGGCTAACGTCAGAGAGACGATATACCGCACCTTCATGGATATTGATGGTGAGAAAGAGGTCTTTCTTATCGGGTGTCAGGCTGACCTGAGTAGAATCAATAGCGAATCTGACATATCCGCGATCAAGATAGAAGCTGCGTAGCGTTTCCAGGTCTCCGGAGAGCTTTTGCTTCTGATATTTTTGATCGGCTGCGAAATTCCACCATGGCACATCGTCACGTAGCTGGAAATGAGAAATAACCTCATCTGAAGTAAAGGCCGCGTTCCCGGTGATATTAATCTGCCTTATTCTGGCTGATACGCCTTCAGTGAATACAAACCGTACATCGACGCGATTTCGTGGCAGAGGCGTTACCACTGCTTTGACGCTGGCGTTATATTTTCCCTGGCTGTAATAGAAGTCCGCCAGGCCTTTTTCAATGTCCGATAACGTGGTGCGATCAAGTGCGTTGCCCACGCGAACGCCTAAAGCGTCAAGATTTTGCTCAAGCTGTTCTTTTTTTAGCGCTTTGTTGCCTGAGAAGGAGATACTTGCGATCGCCGGACGCTCTTTAACTTTAATCAGCAGCGCATCGCCGTCACGCAGCACCTGAACATCGTCAAAATTGCCAGTTGCGAACAGGGCACGAATGACTTGATGAATATCTTCGTCATTGACGCGATAGCCCGTACGCACTGGCATAGCAAGCAGGGCTGCACCTGGCGCGACACGTTGCAGGCCATCAAAATGAATCTCCTTTAGCATAAAATCCGCTGCACCTGAGGCGGTGGTGGATATGATAAAAAGTAACCCGGTAACTATTTTTTTCATCTCTTATAAACCTGCCGTCTACCTGTGCCTGATTTAGTGTCTTTCACGTGCCGCGCCGGGGAGCTGAACAATTTTTTCAGCCCGCTGATTACGGCAATATATTGCGGAAGAAGACCGCTACTGCAGAGGGAAATTCAATACCTGAGAGGTCTTTTCGTTTGTTTTACAGAAGGGTGAGAGAAAAGTGCGGGAATAAAATCTTAAGCATTACCCTATAACGGGAAGCTCTGTCCTGAAATATTGTGGTGGTCATCTTGTTATAGAGATAATAAAAAGTAATTAATACTGGTAACGGTTCGTCAGTATGGAGATATGCATTAGCGCAGCAAAAAACTTTATAGCCAGTTGGTGCCGGTAGCACGACCCGGTCGCCCCTGAAATCTCATATCGCTTAAGCTTTACTTCATGCTGCCAGGCACTGCTAAAGCAGCGGCAGGCAGGCGCGCTGAGACCCTAAGGTCGCAGACTAAAGAAAAAGTCTGTAGTCCGCCTGAAAGGGACCCCCATACTTCAGTAAAAGTATTTATTAATCAACTAATAAAGTTGCGAACTTCAGAGTATGGTAATAACCGCTCAGAAAGGGGAATCTGGCTTCAGTTACGACATCGCGGTTTTGCCCGTGAGGCGCTTAATTACCCGGCAAAGTTGGGTTGTTAAAAGCGACGGTAATGTATTATTTATTTTATCCGTAAACTGCTAAAAGCAGACCTTTGCCTGAACTTACTTACTGTTTCTGATACCTATCGATTAATAAGCTAGCCTTTCCGGTTGATCACGGTTTCCTGAACTATACCAGATGAATATAAAGCCCGCCGACCTTTCCAGGTAACAGGCTATCACCAGCATATTTTAAATTTTCTTTATGTAATGGACTGTATCACTCAGTAGGATCTGTAATGCTTTCTCTTTGACTGCTGAGTATTTTCGGCAAAAAGTAAATCAAACTTGTGTATCTCAGCCAACGTATCCAGCCTGTAATCGCCTGCATTGATAAAAAAATTTTTATCTGATAGTGAAGGTCTGGCATATAACGCTACTGAATGTTCGTCAGCCTGCGTCTCCAGTCAGCAGGTCTAAACGCCACCAGAAAACTTTGCGCTAACTTGTTCTGCCGCTGAGCGCGGCAGGACTGATAACCTGGTCACTTTCGGTCTTAGTTCATTTATGCAATACTCAGTTTTCGCGAGTAGGGTATTTTTGTGCCGTTCCCGGGGAGATATAACCGGAATTAATAGGCTGTTTTGTATCAGGGCATCATCCCAGCTCGCTCTATAGCATCTCCACATCCAGCGACCCATTCCAGCGGGAGATTACCAGGGTTGCAACGCCGTTACCTGTAACGTTAATCAGCGCTCCCCCTCTGAAATAAAGCGGTACACGCCGAGCACCAATACCCGACCTGCAGCGGGCACGCTGTTCATTGATCCTAACGTGGCGGCAAGTGTTATAAATGCGCTACCGCTGACACTTGCCGCCCCTTTCGAGGTCAGTAAAGGAATAACCAGTAGTGAAAGCTGATGCGGTACTGACAAGGGAATGTCCAGCGCCTCTCTGGGAGAACCGCGCACGGTGCAGGTTTCCATGCAACTTAGTTTATGATGGAGTAGTTAAAAATGAAAAGCCTGCAATGGGCAATACCGCTGCTGGTAGTCAGTGCCCTGGCGTCGGCTCAGACAGTGACTGACGACAGTGGAAACCGGGTTGAGATAAGCAAACCGGCGCAGAATATTGCCGATGCCTGGTTTGCCCATCACTCTCTGCTCATGACGCTGGGTGCCGGCGATCGAATCGTAGCAACCGTAAACCATCCTGCAGATCGACCATGGATGTTTAAAGTGCAGCCATCGTTAAACCGGGCGTTACAGGCGCATGGCAGGACCTTTAATAGTGAAGCGCTGGTAGCGCGGAAGGTTGATGCCGTTTTTGTTCCTGCCAGCGACCCTGATGCAACCTCCTATCGTCAGGCTGGTCTTCCTGTGCTGGCAATGAATTTTGATGATTTTGATTCAATGAAACGCTCACTCATCACCACGGCTCAGGTCGTTGGCACGCCAGCCGCGGCAGTCCGCGCGCAGGCATACAATCACTATCTGGATACTCAAATTGCAGATATTCAGGCTAAAACGACCGGGCTCACGGATATACAGCGTCCACGAGTACTGCATATCCAGTCGTTGCATCCGCTGAAAGTGGATGGTCGAAATACCCTGATTGACACCTGGATCAGGCTTGCCGGCGGCCGTAATGTCGCGGCATCTGTTAATGGCAACATGCGGCCTGTTTCTCCGGAGGAAGTCATTCGCTGGAATCCGGATGTGATAATCATCGGGGCCGGAGCGGGAACACTGACAGACTCAGAATACCGGACGCTGTTTGCCAGCGTGAAAGCCGTGAAGCAGCGCCAGGTCTGGCAAAATCCATCAGGTGTCTTTCCATGGGATCGCTACGGTACTGAGGTCGCGCTGCAGATTCAGTGGGCGGCAAAAAAACTGCATCCGGCGCTATTTGCAAAACGGGATCTGCGCAAAGCCACACAGGAATTTTACCGGACATTTTACGATTATCCGCTCAGCGCAAACGATGCGCAGCGTATCCTGCAGGCTTTGCCTCCTGAATAAGTCAGTCTGAGTGACAGGTCGAATCCTTTACTCTTATTAATCGTCCATTCTCATCCTGGGTTTTATCCCGGTTTACATTCCCAGACTGGCCAGCAGGTCGTCTACATCATCCTGACTGGCAGGGGTTTCTGATGAGGAAGCGGGTTTAGACGGCGCACTACGCTCGGCTGTGCCCTGTGAGCCGGTGTTATCACGGATGACCTGTATCAGCTGTTGCTCAGCCTGATTCAGCACGGCCATCATCGCCTGGACTATCTGTCCGGTAAGATCCTGGAAGCCCTGTGACATCATAATCGCGTGCAACTGCTGTTGTGTCAGACCCGTGATACGGGGGACTTCATCCAGCAAGGCAGCGGTATCCACGGCTAATGCCTGAGCCTGTTCTTTGTCCGACGGAGTCCCGGAAGCAGCATCCCAGCGTTGTGTGAGTTTCTCCGCTTTTTTGCCCAGTTCCGTTTGCAGAGGCTGCGTGATCTCTACGCTGTTGATGACGCCCTCGGCGGCTTCACGGGTCATTGTGACCACATACCCCAGCCTTTCACGGGCATTCGGGATACTCCCCGCCACATCGGCAATGGTTTTATCAAGCCCCAGCTGTTGCAGACTGTCGCGAAGCTGCCGCAGGATGTAGCCAGCACGCGCCGTAATCTCAGTAATTTCCTGCTGCTTATTGTGGGTGTCGGATGGTGACATGAATGCTGTTTCCTGCGTACAAAGTTTCGATACCTGAGGTTATCGGCAGAGTCTGGCGGTTTATTAAATTTCCTGTGATTTTTCCCTCAGAACAGACGTTTCAGAATGTTAAAAAGACGCCTCGGCGCGGATGTTGCCAGGTCTGGAAAGGGAAAATGTGGCTGAATATCTGTGTTCACACCGCGGGCTTTTCTGACTGAAGGATGATCCGGCAGTTACGTTTGTTTGATCGGAAAGCGGAATTCGGTCGTTGTTCCACAGCAGAGGGCATTACCGTCAGCAAAGTCGCTTATTGATTAACAGAGGATATGCCAGCTGCCGCCATTAATAAGGTGTTTTTGATAGCCGGTGCGATGATTTGAAGCGGAAGCTGGCGCATCAGGTAAATATTCATTGCTGCTGTGGAGGGTATACTATCTGTTCAGACAAACGGCGAAAGGTTGTAATCAAATGCTGACGTATATCACAATTGGTACAAATTGCCATCAGCGCTCCGTGGACTTTTATGACACTGTTTTCAAAGTCCTTGGCTATTCACGACTGCCAGCCTGGACAGAGGGCTGGGCAATGTGGGGAGATGAAAATAATCCGGATAAAGGATTCAGCTTTTGTATTTGTCCTGCCTTTGATGGACATCCCGCAACGTCTGGGAACGGAACCATGTTCGCATTCAGTGCAGATAACGCGGAGCTTGTCAGACGCTTTCATGCAGCTGGCCTTCTTGCGGGTGGAGAGAATGAAGGAGCTCCAGGCACACGAACCGCATACGGCTCCGACTTTTATGTTGCCTATCTGCGCGATCCTGACGGGCATAAGCTGGCATGCGTTTGTCGGGGTTATTCTCCTGAAGCAGATAATTACACACCTGAAGCAGATAATTACACAGATGAAGAATAGTCACCTCATTGATAAAATCTCACGATTTTCAGCGGTGACTAAATCATTCATGAATTCCTGCGTTCCCGGCGAAAAATCTCAATTCAGTACACGACTGGCGCAGTGATATTCTGGCATAAAGCGGACATATCAGCAGGGTGAAGTCTGCTGAAGGCTAAAAGGGGACATGACAATCCGTTAAGAATTTATTCCCTATCGTTCTGACTCAGCCTGTGCCAGTTGTAAATGATGCGCTATAAAGTTCGCTTTGAGCGCGCTGTAGCGATGAGCATCATTCCTGCTGATTAGCGCTGCTGAGTGTTTGAGCTCAGCATACATCCCTGCGATGGGTGTGTTTTTTCGTAAATAATCGCGGAAAACAAGATGACTTAGTACCTGCATATCGCCATCAGCAAATGCATGCACCTGATGGCTACGCTGATCGCCACCCTTAATGAAGTATCTGCGCCCTGATATTCCATTCTCACCGCGGATAACATAACCGGCTTGGGCCAGTGCACAATTGTATCTATCCAGTTCATTGATGTCGTAGACTTCCAGCAATATGTCGATAATGGGCTTTGCTGAGAGACCAGGCACGGATGTGCTGCCAATATGATGGATATCTTTAGCCACTCCACCGAGCAGTGTCTTTATCAGTAAACTTTCCGCTTCAAACATCTCAGGCCATTTATCATCGTATGGCACAACGATAACTGTTCGCATCAATACATCTCCTCAGCTCTGAGTATATAACTCATCCCTGAACCTGTGTGCCTGCCGCCGGCGTTCCCTGGTGAAAAAACAGCGTCCACTGGCCTTCATCTGAACAAATCCAGCAAGAGGAACGTAATGCAGGATGGCTGCCATCAGCGTAAAACGTCCGATAGTGAAGCAAAACGCAACTGCAGCCCACCTCCGTGAGCCGGAAATCGCTGCTGAGAATAAAGGGGGCATCCCTCTCAGTAAGCAGCGCCGTAATGGTCTCTGATCGGTTGACCATTACACCTGATCGTGTAATTTCACGGAACTCAGGATGAAGAATCAGCTCAAGCCACTCCCGATCGTTTCGCCTGTCACCATGAAGGCTGCACTCAAGCAATCTGAGCTTTTCCACAAGCCACAGCATCGCCTGCAGTGTTCGGTGATCATTGCATTCTGATTCTCCCTCTGACTTACTGTTAAGCAATCGCATGAATAAAGATGCTGTCTGCCATTATGGCAGCAGGATAATGCCTCAGGCAGAGTCCGGCTTTTGAAAGTTCAGGTTTGCATATCTTTTAAGGCGCTCCGCGTCAGGCGCCATAACGGCACAGAGGTGCCCCTTAGTGGATAGCGCCGGCCGCAATACCGGGCTGCGTTTCCGGCACAACTCCGGGTATCCGGTGTGACCACAAGTTGCCGTTACCGGACAGGTCGCACTGCGTCGGCTGACGCGAAAAATCAGATATGCACGCAACAGAGCAGGGACAGATACTGACCCTCCCGGACTGGTATACGCTTTACAGACTGACAGCCTTTGCATCGTCGTGGCCGTCTGTGCAGGCGAGTACTTAGTCTGTACGGCCCTTACTGCCCGACGCGGCTGATGTCTTCCTGCTGCTCACAGGGTTATCCATCACGCAGGTGAATAAGCCGGTGATGTGGCGGCGGCTGGCCTGCTTTCGATGTTCAGCGTAAAAAAATGTCCGCAGAATCTCACGGGCTAAAGGCCGATATGCCCTGGTGAGGTGGCATAACTCTATTAAGCTTTTTTTATGACGTTACGCTATGGATATCCCGACAGGTCACCGGATTATCAGACTGAACTGCACCGGGTATGAAAGGGTCCTGAGCCGGTATGAACCTGGCGGCCCCCGCAATCCTGTTGTGTGGTGCATAAAAGGCCCGCTGTTCATGCCTTTGTTCAGCGGCATAAGCACTAAACTCTGATAATACCTTAACCGGACCAACACGTAATGCCGCTGAAAAAACTGCGCCTTCGCACGCTCCTCATCTCGCTCTCCATCGGCGGGGTGATCCTGACCGCCGGCCTGCTGCTCGGGGCGATGCTTATTTTTCAGAAAGGCAACATAGAGGACAGCCTGCTTGAGGGCAATATTGCCTACGCGCGCAAGCTTGCCGACACGACCGATCGTTATCTTGGCATCGCGCAGCGTGAACTGGCCTGGAGCGCCCGGCAGATTAACGGGCTCGCCGACCCGGCGCTCCTCCGGGGCGAGACCGACCGCCTGCGGCTGCAGTCTGGCTTTTTTAATACGGTAGTGGTGGTTAACCGTGACGCCGTCATTGCTGCCACCTCACCGGAAAGCCTGAGCCTTGTTGGCATAAAGCTCTATTCGGATGCGAGCAGGCAGGCTATCGCCACGCAGAAGCCGTTTATCTCGTCACCCTTTACCTCTGCCTCAGGTAACTATGTCGTGTTTCTGTCCCAGCCTCTGTTTACCTCTGATGGCAGTTACCTGGGCTACATCGGTGGTACCATCTATCTCAGGAAGCAGAGCATGCTGAGCGATATCCTGAGCCAGCATTTTTACGCCCGCGGTTCAACTGTCAGCATCGTCAGCAATGATGGCCTTATCATATTCAGTCATGACCCCGCTCGCGTCGGGAAAAAAATGACGTTGCCTCCTGCGCTGCAGAAACAGCTCGCCACGACCGAAAGTGGCCGGTTCAGCTCTGAAGCCGACGGTCAGCAGTTCCTTACCGGCTATGCCAGCCTGCACAGGACGGACTGGAACATTTTCATTGCGGGAAGTTCTGAGACGGTCAGGCAGATCCTGATGCGCACGGTAAAAAATGCGCTGTGGTTCCTGGCAGGAATTATCATCCTGACGGCAGCCGCGATGACCGTGCTGGCCGGGTATATTGCCTCACCCCTGGAGAAGCTGGCCGGCATGGTACGGGACGGGGCCAGTGAAGCATCAGCCGCGTCACTTCAGTCGGTCCAGGCCTGGTACTATGAAGCTGATCGCCTGAAGCAGGCCGTGGATGAGAACCGTCAGGCCGTGGCGGGACGCATGGCAGCGCTCAGCGACGAAGCCATGACCGATCCGCTGACCGGACTCTGCAACCGCCGGGGCTTTATCCTTCTGGCGGACCGATTGAGTGAAGATGTGTCACAGTGCGCCGTTGCCTTGGACATCGACCATTTTAAGAAAATTAATGACTGGTACGGGCACGATGCCGGCGACGCGGTACTGATAAGTCTGGCCGGCCTGCTGCGCCAGGCGTGCAGAACCGGCGACGTGGTCAGCCGATTCGGTGGTGAGGAGTTTATTCTGCTGCTGCCCCGGACGTCACTGGACGATGCGGCCCGGATGGCAGAACGCATCCGCGAGACGGTGAGCATCACAACGTTTCCGTACGTGGGGAGCATGACAGTGTCCGCCGGCGTCGCGTCGCTTGCCGGCTGTGACGGCCGCGGCGCGCTTCTGCGCCGCGCCGACGAGGCACTTTATGAAGCCAAAGGCGCCGGACGTAACGCAGTCGTGGTCGCCGGACCGGAGGGGTTTAGACGATATCAGGCAGCCGTCTGATGGCAGGGCGCCGGATCAGCACTGGCCGCGCAGTTTCCAGGACAGCCATCCGTCAAGCTCTGACTCCGGCAGGGGACGGGAATAGAAAAAGCCCTGCGCCTGGTCGCAGCCATATTCCGCAAGCGCAGTGCCCGTTTCCGCATCCTCAACGCCCTCGGCCAGCACCGTATAATCGGGATCCTTCAGCCTAGTAATAATACTGCGGGCAATGATGCGCGAGGCAGTGTCAGACGAAATTTCACTGATGAGCGAGCGGTCCAGCCTGATGACGTCAAGCGGCATGCGTCGATGGTCGCTGATGTTGCTGTAGCCGGTACCGAAGTTATCCAGCGAAATTCCGAACCCGCGCAGCTTCAGCATCTCCAGTCCGCGCATCGCCACCGGGTTTTCAATAATGCGCTCGGTCTCCAGACATTCAATGCCCAGCAGTGATGTGGGAAGTTTCGCCCTTATCATCTTCACTTCCAGCGCATCGGCAAAGCCCTCGCGGGCGAAATCCTTGCTGCTGACGTTTACCGTGTCGGGAAGCTGAATGCAGCTATTGCGCAGACGCGTCATGCGGCTGATAAACCGGTCCGTAACCCAGGCCGTCAGGTCGCTGAGCAGCGAAGTCTGCTCTGGCAGGGGACAAAGAGCGCGTGAGAGCGTTCACCGCGTACCGGATGGTGCCAGCGGATCAGTGTCTCCAGTGCGACAGGCCTGCCGCTGTGCAGGCATATTTTGGGCTGGAAGGCGAGCCACAGGCCGTTGTCTTGCCGCAGCGCGGTGGCCAGATCGTTCGTCAGCGTGAAGTCCTGAGTATGACGCGCGTCGCCAGCCGCGCTGAAGCGCACACGCCACGGCCAAGGGCCTCGTGCAGGGTACTGACCGCACGGCGCAGTGCTTACTGTGCCGTTATGCTGCCCGTGGCAAAAGTGACTTCACCCGCATGGGTACTGAGCGCCACGGCGATGCCGTCTCCGGGATCGGCACTGATCCCTACCAGGCGGCCCGCGACCCAGTCCGCATTCATGTGGCTGTCATCGCGCGTCAGAACGGCGAATCGTCCGGTGGCGACGGTATAGAACAGCTCGTCAGGGGTCGGGCGCAGGCGCAGCGGCAGAAGGGTGGCCACGTCCCTGAGCAGGCTTTCCACCGGCCCCATCCCCATCGAGCGGGCGAGTTCGCAGGCGTGCGGTATGTCGATGCAGTCAATCAGCACCAGCCGGCGCGGCGCGCTGTCCTCCGATGCGGCCAGAAACTGCAAGTCGCGGACGAAGCGCTGGCGGTTTGGTAAGCCGGTAACCGGATCGGCAAACCCGGCGGAGTGCCAGGCCTTCAGAAACGACATCACCAGCGCGGCCAGCCGTTTTAGTGTGGTAACGTGGTCGGCGCCAAACGGGTGCGGCACCGTGTCCGTGACGCACAGTGTGCCGGGCACGATGCCCTCACGATTTCAGCGGTACGCCGGCATAGAAGCGTATGTAAGGCGCGCCGGTGATGAGCGGATGCGACGAAAAACGGACGTTAGACCGGGTGTCAGGGACGACCACTGCACTGTCGCTGTCTACCGCATGGCGACACAGAGAGTCATCCCGGGACGACTGCTTCAGCCCGAAATTATGGGCGACCTGCACATGCTGGTGCTTATCGTCCGGCACCGAGATAAAGCTGCCGGAGATATCAGTCGCCTGGCTGGCTGGCCGGACAAATTTTTGCAGCACGCCATCGCGGCTTTCATCGTGACTGCGCAGCGCCTTCAGCTCCTGCGCGCGGCGATCGTCGTCGCCGGTAAGATTAATCAGCATGCATCCCTCCGCCCCGGCCTGGTTCCGGTGCGAAATCAGAAAGAAAAAATGTACGGTAACGGACTGGTACTAAAATCAATTGCTGCAACAGGGAAAAACAATTAACGCTTTAATATGCTGTGCATGCCAGACACCGCACGGCTCTGTATCATTATTTATTTTCTTTAGTGAATTATTTACAATATTACGATTCTTTTATTTTATCGTTGAAACATATTCTTTTTTTATTATTCCTGCCAGAATTCAGCCTGAATAAACGCAGCGCGTATTCATCACGCACAAAAATAAAATAAACGACAATCATTATTGTTTAATAACACTATGATCCAGGGAAAACCTTATGCAGTTACTCCGACACCTGACAATCCGCCGCGTGGTATTGTGGATAATGATCCTCTCGCTGGCCGTGGTGGCGCTTGCCGGTGCCTACGGCACGCTGACGCTGCGCGAGATGTACCGCCATGCTGACCGCGCTGACGCGCTAACGCAGCAACTCACCTTTCTGACCCGCGCGGGCCTCGTCATGCAGGACGGCAGCGCAGCCGACAAAGCGGCGCTGCTGAACGCCGCTCCGGCAGACCCGGCATGGGAAGCCTACCGCGCAACGCTGTCGGCATCGCAGGACTATCCGGCCGCGGCACGTGAACGGCTCAGTGCCCTGACACAGCAGCTGGCGGCAGACGATGCGCCGGTGCGGGCCGAGCGCCACCGGCTTGAGGTGATATTTTTTACAGCGCTGCTGGCGGCCGCCGCGCTGCTGGCGTTCTGTGACCGCTATCTTGTGGTGCACCTCGTGCGCCCGGTGGCGAAGATCCGTGCGCACCTGAAAATTATTGCGGATGGCGACCTCACTCATGTGCCTGAAGACCTTGGCCGCAACTGCGTCGGGCAGCTGGTACCGCTGGTCAGGGAGATGCAGCACAGCCTGCTCGATGCGGTGGAGTCGATCCGCGACAACGCGATCATACTGCACCGCGAGGCCGCCGACATTGCCACCGGCAATGCTGACCTTTCCGACCGGACCGCTACCCAGGCCGCGGCACTGGAGCAGACCGCGGCCAGCATGGAGGAGATTACCGCCACCGTCAGCCACAATGCGGCTAACGCGCATGAGGCCAGGGAGCTGGCGGTACAGACAGCGGAGACCACGCGGCGCAGTGAGCATCTTGTGCGGGCGGTAGTTGATGCCATGGGTGGAATAGCTGAAGGGTCAGAAAAAATCCGTCAGTTTACCACCACCATAAGCGGGATTGCCTTCCAGACCAACATTCTGGCACTCAACGCCGCGGTCGAGGCTGCCCGCGCCGGAGAGCAGGGCCGCGGTTTTGCCGTGGTGGCGGCCGAAGTGCGCTCACTGGCGCAGCGCAGCGCGGTCGCCTCAAAGGAAATTGAAGAGCTGATTGCCGATACCGTAGCGCGCATCAGCGCCGGGCGGCAGGCGGCGGACAGCGCCGGCGCCACCATGGATGAGGTGCTGCGTGGCGTCGGCGGAGTCAGCGAGCTCATTGGTCAGATAGCGCTTGCCTCCGGGGAGCAGAGCAAAGGGATCGCACAGGTCACACTGGCCGTGGCAGAGCTTGATCGCGTTACCCAGCAGAACGCCACGCTGGTGCAGGCTGTCTCTGCGACCGCGGGGAGCCTGAGTGGACAGACAATCGCCCTTAGCGGAGCAATCACCCGCTTTACGCTGCCGGCGGCGGAAAGTAACGTCACGGGCGTTGCCGGCACTGTCACACCGGGGTCGCGCCGTCAGGTTATTTCCCCGGCACCGGAAGGGGGCTGGGAGGTTTTCGGACACCGGTAGTATCCCGGACCCGGCTGCGGATCCTCCCGCCACGCGCTCACGATCGCTATTCCTGTCTGCTGGACGCACCGCCCGGTTCTGGCGATCACGGGCTATACGCAGCGCCAGCGGAATATTATCTGTCACTCTTCCCGGATTGCAGTGCAGCTGAGGTCGGTGTGCATCTGTCGCAGAATTCAGCCACGGTTATTTTATACGGTGATCCTCTTTTTTCAGGGCGAATCGGTATTAATGACGTCCGTTCCCCGCATTCCCTGTATATTCTGGCAACTTGTCAGACAGAAAACACCGGAATACCCTCTGAATAATAACGGGTGAAGAAGGAGACTATTTCTATCCCTGCAGCAGATAACGTATTAATACCAATTAAACAATCCGGCTCAGCAGCGTGATTTAATTAATACGGCCTGCGGGTAACCAATGCGTATGCGGGCTGCTGACGTTGCATTGCAGCAGAAAAGTTAAGACAATGTAATGACTGTTCTGTCATTCTCTGCGTCATTTTTCACGCTGCTGGCCCTGAACGGTCCGCATCTCTGAAGGGAATATCCCCTGGAAATCAGCCTGTAAATCCCACCGTTGTTACCTGTTCCGACGTCCGTGAACTCCGTCTGGCCGCAGGCCTGTCGCAGGAGGCCGCCGCTGAGCGGTTTGAGCTCAGCCTGCGCGTCTGGCAGACCAAAGAGGCCGCCAGAAACCCCGCCCACCTGAGCCAGGGAGAGTACGAGCTGCTGCTGTTGCTTGCAGGACGTCACCCTCACTATGCCCTTGTACCAAAAAAGAAAAAGTAGTTTTCCTGCAGGTAGCGCCTGAAGTTTACGTGTTACCGGCCGATAAGAGGATAGGGCCATGAGCCGGAAATATTACTTTGCAGTGCGATGCGGGCACACCGCACCTGAAGAGGTTCAGTGTGAGGGCTGCGTCGTACTGACGCGGGCTGGCGGGAAGAAGTTTATGAGCACGTTCTACTCTCTCAGGCACGCGCTTCAGTCAGCAAGCCTGCGACATCCCTACTGCGCTATCTGCCAGCTGTGCGCCGCGCTGCAGCGGTAGCCTGCCGCCCGGCATGCGCCTTAAACAGCAGCGCCGTGATGCCCCACTGATGCTGCAAGGCCCGTATATTTTCCCCCGGTAGGTGGACACGCTCGCGGGGCCTCTTCCGGCTGCGGAACAACAGAGATTTCTGCGCCCTGTCTGATTGAACCGGCCCCCTTTTTACTGTGTCATGCCTGCCACAGCTCATTTATCCGAGGGGACAGACTCTGAAACGCTCAATCACAGACCCTGAGCGCGCCCGCCTTGCCGCACTGGCGCAGTACCAGCAGGCAGATGCGCTGGCCGAAAACGCAATCGACCGGCTAACCACGCTTGCCGCACGCCTTTTTCGTGTGCCCACCGCCTTTGTTTCACTGATTGACGATCAGCGGCAGCTTTTCACCTCACGCTACGGACTGAACATTGCGAGCACCGCCCGCCGCGTGTCCTTCTGCGATCATACGCTGGCGCAGGGGACGTTCCTCTGCGTTTCCGACACCCTTGATGACCTGCGTTTTCGTGACAATCCGCTGGTTCAGGGATATCCGCATATCCGCTTTTATGCGGGGATCCCGCTGGCTACACCGGATGGCCACATTATCGGCACCGTTTGCCTGACCGACACGCTGCCACGCCCGCCGCTGACCGACGCTGACCGGCAGCACCTTGCTGATATCGCCGCGCTGGTAATGGACAGGATGGAAGTCCATCGGCTGGATCAGCTGCGTCATGCCAGCCAGCAGCGGCTGGAGTCCATCTCGGTCACCTCACCGGACGCCATCATCTGCACCGACCTGCGACGCGGCATCACCTTCTGGAATCCGGCCGCCACTGGCATGTTTGGTTACGGGCCTCAGGAGATGGCCGGTCAGTACGTGGCAGGCCTCATTCCAGATCGCTGTCAGACCGACTACCGAAATGAACTGGACCGCCTTTCCGGGGAAGAAGCAGCAATTTCACAGCCGCGCACGATGCAGACCTGGGGGCTGCGGCGCGACGGCCGGGAATTTCCCGCCGAAGTCTCGTTCTCGGGCTGGCGCGAGGGCGACACACGCCTGGTGGGAATGATAATCCGCGACGTTACCGCCCGGCATGAGAGTGAGGCACGCCTGTGCGAACTGGCCTCAATGGACATGCTGACCCGGCTGGCCAGCCGCGGCGCATTTATGAAGCAACTGGACCACCTGACTGAAGCCGGCGTGCCCTGCATGCTGCTTATGATGGACCTGGACGGCTTCAAGGAAGTCAATGATACGCTCGGGCACGCTGCAGGCGATGCACTGCTTTGTCATGTGGCGGAGCAAATCCGGCAGGTGTGCAATGACGCGATAATCGCCGCCCGACTCGGCGGTGACGAATTTATCATTTTGCTGCCGGGCGGGAGTGACGATGCCGGCTCTAGGGCGGAGCGCCTGATCGCCGCCGTGCAGACGCCTTTCCGCTATCACGGTTCGCCTGTCGTGGTGGGTGCCAGCACAGGGGTTGCTTACTATCCGGAGCACGGTAAGAATGCGTCCACCGTGATGTCGGCGGCCGATCTGGCGCTTTATCGGGCTAAGGCCTCGGGCAAGGGCCGCAGCGTGCTTTTCCGGCCAGCGTTTCGCGAGGCGGAGCAGCGGCGACGGCGCTTTGAGCGCGAGCTCGAAACCGCCGTGCGGCAGCAGGAGTTCATCCTGCACTATCAGCCACGATATGATGCCGGCAGCGGCCGCCTGCTCGGCTGTGAGGCGCTGGTACGCTGGCAGCATCCCGCACGGGGCCTGCTGCTGCCGGCCGAGTTTACCGATATGCTGGTGAAGAGTCCGCTTTCGGTTGAGCTCGGCGACTGGATTATCCGGACCGCGCTGGCGCAGGTACGCCAGTGGCAGGCCCGCAGCCCGCAACTACGGGTCAGCATTAACCTGTTCCCGCGCCAGCTGGCTGGTTACGGTCTCGAAAGCGTGCTGCGCGAGGCTGCTGGTGGCGATGCCGCCTTTGTAGACCTTGAGGTTGATGAACCGCTTCTGGCCATGCTGTTCCAGGACACGCCCGCGCAGCTGGAGGCGATACGGCGCACGGGCGCCACGTTCGTTATCGATCATTATGGACGGACGCTGGGCGCCATCAGCCTGCTGCAGCACCGCTTCGTCAGCGGCTTTAAGATTGACAAGTCGCTGACCCATAAACTGGTCAACAGCATGCGCGTACGGATGATGTTCCGCGCTATCGCAACGCTGGGGAAAAGCCTTGGACTCAGCGTCGCGGCGGAAGGCGTGGAAGATGCGGCCCAGCGGGTTTTTGTGACGGCCGCCCGGTGTGACATCATGCAGGGTAACGGGTTATGCAGACCACTCACCGTGGCGGCCTTTGAGGCGCTGCTGATGGCTGAAGACGACAGCCTCATACTTGTGCAGCCCGCACCCTGATGGCACCGGTAACAGGCTGTTTCTGTAGCCGGTCAGGCTGCAGAATTATCGATCCGACTGATGACGGCGATAAGCGGACGTGACCGGTGAACTGTCCATGATTCTTTATATCAGGTCCTGTTATGAACGGGCTGAGGCCAGCCGCTGCAGCCTGAGTAACGTCCTGATGCCCTTTGCTAAACAGTGAGATTGTTCCGCAGGAAGCGGGTCTGACGTCGCGGTCTGTCGCCCTATTTGATCAACTTTCAGTAAGCGCCGTGTGAACAGACAGCATTTTCAGGGAGGAGGTGATATAAAGTGGGCCGGTTCACACCTTTGCAAGATAAGTAAGCCGGGACGTATTTAACCGGGAAGACGACGTGTTAATTGATTAACCTGAAATCACTTTTCCCTGACTGACTGCGTTACTACGCTTTCTGCATAAATCCACACTGACCGGGATGCTTCAGCCGACTCCCGCCGGTCACTGGCCACGGGACATTCTGTAAAATTACTGGAGAAAAATTCTGGATGATGTAGATCAGGCAAAGGAGCGCGAAGAAGCGCACCTGACTGCCTCATTGTCCGCGCGTAAGCCTGGACCGGTAAGCCCCAATGGTAAATGTGTAGGGTGCAAAGATGAGGCTGTTATGGCTGACACTGCCTTCTGCTCAGCAGTGTGTGATGAGGATTACCACAAATAACAGCGTAAGCAGCGCCAGCGGGCTGGTGACTGAACGGATTGAGCCCCCTTCGTAAATCAGGTCTGAGCTTTGCCGCTGTTCGGGCAAGACTCACTGTCCTGAAGCACCTGTCGGTGCCAGCAGCAGGGGACTGACTGCGATAGCGGAGATGCTCTGGCTGACGAATGACTGATTCCGTCTGAACAACTCAGCGTCCTGGCACAGGCATCATGCGGGCTTTTTGGTGGCGGCGATCTTAACAGGCAGCAAAGCATGCCGGTTAAAGTATTCCCCCGGCTGGCCGATGAAAAAGAAGAGCGTAAATAGCGCAATAAACGCTTCTCTATTGAATGCTCTGTTGTAAATGGCCCGTGTAAAGCGGGCTTTTTTTGCCATTAAAAGATGGCGCGGGGAAGTCTTACCACTTACACCGGTTATCTCACAGCACTCCTCTTACCTGTAACCGGCGGCGCGAGTGAGCGCCCCTGCCGCTGACTGATATGTTACAGACAAAAACGAGGATGTCTGCCTCACAGCAGATCGAAGCCAGTCAGGAATTTTAAAACCGCCATCACGATTCGTACCCGCAGCCAGCCTCCTGAGCAGGTATTTTACTCCTGCCGCCTGGCTCAATCCCTGATATTCACCTACGCTGACTGAACCCACCCCGTAGCCTGCTCAGACAGGAGCGGCTGAGTCATTGCCCGGTCGCCGGGCTTTTTTATGCTGTTTCAGAACTGATTGTCAGACCGTTTCTGCGGGCCTAACCATGCAGTGTCGATATAAAATAGTGCTGACAGTGTCAGCAAAATTCCGGACTGACACCTTACAGAAATAGCCTGTTATGAGAGCAGCGGATGGATGAAAGAAAATGATGTCTGCTGAATATTCTGACAGGCGATCGCAGCGAATTCCTCGCTGATATTCTTTTTCATCCCTTAAAGCGATTCATCAGCGAAGTACCGGCGCTCTGCTTTTTGCCAGCGGGATAGTGCGCCATCAGGCAGGAGATTTATATCTTCATCAGAAACTGACAACCAGCACAAACCAGGCCAAATCAACCCGCCGCTATTTTTCACCTCTGCTGCGCGTATCTTTGTACTTGTTACCTTTGCTGCACTTTTTATCCGGAACAGGCTGATGTGCAGCCTGGTGTTCTGCAAAGCGCGCTGTCTGCTGACGCCAGCTGATGTTAACGCCTTTTTCAGGGCAAAAAATCCGCCATAAGGCGGTACAAAGAGGAATACCGTAACCGAAGAGAAAAATGCTCTTAACACGGCGGTGTTACAGTGTCTGGTGAACGCCGCCGCTCCACCCCTCAATCAAATTAATCTGACGTCTGCTTCAGAAGCTCTGCCAGTTATCATCCCCTGCTGCCGCAACAACTGGCGCAGAGCGTAATAAGGCTGCCGTCCGTACTGGACGGACTGTGTCAGCGCGCACAGTGGGTGTCTGACCTGAAGCGGAAACCAGCGTAAAGGTACTGACAAGCTGGTTCAGCGATGCCGCCTGCTCCATCAGTGAACATGAGGCTGCAGAGGCCTCTTCAACCAGCGCGGCGTTCTGCTGCGTCACGTCATCCATCTGATTTACTGCCAGATGGACCTGCTCTATCCCCTTAGACTGTTCGCTGGCGGCGACGGAGATCTCGTCCACAAGGTCAGTGACCTGCCGCACGGCATCGTTCATGCGGGACATATTCTCGCCCACGCCCTCAGCCTGGGCCGCCCCGGATTCCACAAATCCGATTGACGATTCAATCAGCTCCTTGATTTCACGGGCGGATGAGGATGAGCGCTGCGCAAGATTTCGCACTTCGCCGGCTACAACCGCAAAGCCACGCCCCTGCTCTCCTGCGCGGGCGGCCTCTACGGCGGCGTTCAGGGCCAGAATGTTGGTCTGAAACGCAATCCCTTCAATGAGGCCGATAATATCCGTGATTTTTGCAGAGCTTCCCCTGATGTCACCCATGGTACCCAGCAGTGTGCTTACCCGACCGGCACTGTCTTCTGAAATATCCCGGGCGTTCTTCGCCAGCTGGCTGGCGAGAGCGGTGTTCTCTGCCGTCTGACGAACCGTTTCACTGAGTTCGGACATACTCGCTGCCGTCTGCTCCAGTGAGGCCGCCTGCTCCTCTGTCCGGGATGAGAGGTCCTCATTACCAGCAGATATCTGCGCCGAAGCAGAGCTGACCGACTGTGCAGAGGCCTCGACTTTCGACAGCGAAGCCGAGACGTTTTCAATCAGCTGATTAAACGCCTTCGCGGTCAGGCCGATTTCATCCCGCCGCGACTCGTCCGCCCTGAGAGTCAGGTCAAGCCGCTCGCTGGCGGTTTCCATGGTCTGGCGCATCCCGTTGAGCTGGCGCCGGATGGCAAAAACGGTTTTCAGGGCAAAAAAGGCCAGGACAGAAATGGCCAGCGCTGAGCCGCTCAGCAGGCCCCAGAGTGTCATCTTGTAAGTTCGGTCATTTTCTTTACGCAGGGCGCTACCAATGTCCGCGTTAAGTTTCAGCTGTTTCCTGTAGCCCGCAATCAGCTGGCGGGCCGCTTCACCAATGCCTTCATTGCTCTGAAGCGCGCCCAGCGCAACGGCGTCATTCTGCGCGCGTGAGCCGGCAAGAAATGCCGGCAGCGAGGAATCAATCTGTTTAATGGTGGAAAAGGCCGCCTCGGTCAGTTGCCGGTCCTGCTCGTTCGATATGTCGTTGTTCAGATAATACTGGTTCAGTGATTTGATGTTGCTGATAGTTTCATCAATTTTCTTTTCGACTTCGGCCTGCCGCCGGGGCTCAGTGGCGCTCTGATGTCGGTAGAGCCAGATAATGAGGGAGTTACTGCCGTCTGTCAGCTTTCCCAGGTCCAGAAGGGAAGCAACGGTGTTTTCCTGCACATACTGAAAGCGGGACTGGAAACCGCCAGCGACCACGACGGCCACGATGACCATCGCGACCAGCGCAGCGGAGAGAAGTGAAAAGGTGAGCAGCAATCGCTGTGTGATCGTCATCTGTTACTCCTGCCATTGTAAATGACTGATAATTTATAAAATCTGAAATAATGAAAACTTTCAGCATACATATCGGCAGAAAAGCAGGGAACGTTATTGCAAATAAGGGATATCGACGCAATGAGGTGATTAAAAAAGGTCTGTATCTGACACAAAACAGATACTTCGAAAGTCAATATCCGTAAGGGCGATAAGCGGACTCTCTTACTTATCTCCTTAACATGGTATGAATTAAGAAGCTGAGGCGTTTTGGCAAAAAATCATGTCTGGCAATGTCTGCATCAGAAAATTATAAGGAGTCGTGTTCCCTTCTGTGCGTACACGTATCATGACGTCCGCTTCTGGCACAAAGCGGACATCGACTCCGTCCCGGGGCTGGGATATGCCGCAAGAGCGCGTTACCCGCACACAGAGTTCATCAGGCAGTCATCTGATAAAGAAAAAGGTTCAGATTTCATAACGCTCTGTTTCTAAGAGCATCACATTTCCCGGCCCCTCGTTCTCTGATCCTACATCCCAGCCTTGCTATTAAACGGACAACCCAGGGCCAAATCAGGACAAAAGACGGCGAGCGTATAGAACCTATCAACGCTCTCTGCTATTCATGACGTTAAAATACGTCTGTTGAGGAGAAAAGATGAACTTTTATCGCAGTAAAGCATTTACCGGCTCTAAAGCCTGGGATGCTTTACACATTGCCAGCTTCGATAATATCAGCGTGAAACTTCACTGGACCGATCAGCCTTATAAATGGCATATCAATGACGGACAGGAGGTTTTTGCTGTCATGGATGGGTATGTTGAGATGCAATACAAAGAAAACGGTGAAATCAAAAGCAGACAACTTAAATCGGGTGATATTTTCTATGCCAGCGAAGGGACAGAACATATTGCGCGTCCGAAAGGTGTCGCCCGCGTGCTGGTCATTGAAAAAGAGGGTTCCGTTTAATAAAGATCTGCTCCGTTAACCGGTAAAGCCTGATCTCAGTCTCTGCTTTGGCTATCCGAATCCCCGCAGGCAAGGTGTTAGCATCTGAGCAAATCAGACCTGTTATTTATCTCGTTATGGCGGAAACGATGCCGGATTTACTGCATCGTCTCTGCCAGTAAGGCCGCCTGAACAGCAGGGCGCGTATTGATCGCTGCCCTGTAAGCCCCCAGCGCAGACCAGCGATCCAGTTCAATAGTGAAGTACTTACACCAGCCAGTACGGTAAAAAGGTAAGCATCTGCAACGCTGAATGATGCCCCCATCAGATACGTTTTATCCGCCAGCACCTCCTGCAGATAGTCGAATCGTTTAAAGAGCTTCTCACGAAAAATTGCCAGAACAGCGTCTTGAAGTGCCGTATCGAACAAGAGCGCGGACCCCGCGTGAATTTCGCTGCTGATGAAGTTCAGCCACTCCTGCAACCGAACCCACTGCCAGCTTCCTGCTGGTGGTGCCAGCCCGCTTTGTGGCGTCAGATCGGCAATCGCCGGCCCTTCAGTCAGTTTCTGTCCATCATCCAGCTCCAGCGCAGCGACATAGCCTTTAGGATTTATGAGGCGAAAATCGCGACCGTCAGCGGTGAGTTTGCTCCTGTTGTTGACTCTGCTCAGTTCAAACTCCATTGCCAGCTCGCGCAGCACGATGTGAGGTGCGAGCGAACAAGTATACGGTGCGTAATAAAGTTTCATCGGTTCTTCGTTAAGAGTGAGTGCTGTTCCTCGACATACTATGTTTAACCTGAATGCTGCTATAAAATTAATGATTCATAAATCAACTATTAGCCAAGCTACTGATAAAGATGACGAATCTTGTTCACTGGCGCCTGATGTTGGCCGTGGCCGACGTCCGAAACATCTCACGTTCCGCTGAAGAGACAGGCATGACCCAGTCCGCTGCCAGCCAGGCGATTGCCCAGCTGGAGTCGTTACTCGGGTTCCCGGTGTTTGTGCGTGAGCGTCGGCACATCGGTGTCACCGCGCTGGGTGAACAGGTGATTGAACATGCGCGAACAATGCTGATGCAGCTTAATGCGATCCGTGAGCTTGCTGATGAAAGTCGGGGGTTACAGGGCGGTCGTATCCGGCTTGCCAGCTTTCCTTCAGTGACGGCCACTTTTCTGCCGGCCCTGCTACGGAATGTCAGGCGTCTCTATCCGGACATGGAGGTTGTGGTGCTTGAAGGAACAGACGAGGAAGTTGAGGAGTGGCTCGCAGCGGACACCATTGAGCTGGGGGTGGTGATGAATTCCGCGCCCGGACGTGCTGATGTGATATTAGGTCGGGACGCATGGGTCGCGGTGATGCCAGTCAGCTACCCGCAGTCTGGCGCAAAAGGGATAACGTTGCAGGCACTGGCAGACCAGCCCTTTGTTCTTGCAACAGGCGGGTGTGTGATAAATGGCAAAAGCCTGATCGAACAGGCGGGATTCCAGTTCTCCGATGTGCGCATAAAAGTTCGCGACTGGATCAGCGCCTGTATGCTGGTACGTGAGGGCATGGGGGTTGCGCTGGTACCGGAATCAGCCCTGCCGGCAGAACGGCGCGGCCTGTCTGTGGTGCCGATAACCCCTTCGATACATCACGAGTTCGGGCTGGTTTGTTCGCTCTCCGGAAATGCATCTCAGGCCGCTCAGACCCTTCTTAAAAGGCTTAAAGGACAGTGATGTGCGGCTGATGACTGGCGGGCTGAGAAAACCGTCGCCAGCCTGCCAGATTCATAAAACCTCAGGCCGCGCGCACCTGCGGCATCGCAATGTCTGCGCTGATACGTGCGCCGTCGGCATCAAACACCATGCAGTGGTGCGGATGGAAGCTGGGACGCAGCGTCTGATAAGGGCGGAAATGCACATCGCCCGGCAGCAGTATCTTAAAGCCATCGTGGCCGTGGCTCTGACCAAACAGATAAGTATTGTTGCCAAGCCGTTCCACGACCTCGCAGTGGAAGTCGATATTCTGAGGCGCATCGCCGTTGATCTGCAACTGTTCCGGCCGGATACCCAGGGTGATCTCATCTCCTGGCTGAAGCTGGCGGATGGGTGAGGGGAGTTGCAGCCGGTGTTCGCCGTCGTTGATCAGGGCGACCAGCCCACCAGGGCCACACTGCTCCACGCGCGCGGGCAGGAAGTTCATCTTCGGCGAGCCGATAAAACCCGCTATGAAGCGGTTGATCGGGTTGTAGTAGAGTTCCATCGGCGAACCGACCTGCTCCACCTTGCCGTAGTTCATCACCACAATCTTGTCGGCCAGTGTCATCGCTTCCGTCTGATCGTGCGTCACATAAACCATGGTGGTTTTTAGCTCCTGATGAAGCTTAGCAATGTGTAGCCGCATATCGACGCGCAGCTCTGCATCCAGGTTCGATAATGGTTCATCAAACATAAATACCCGGGGATTACGCACGATGGCGCGACCAATGGCGACACGCTGACGCTGTCCGCCGGAAAGCTGTTTAGGTTTGCGGTCCAGCAACTGTGCCAGCTGCAGTGTCTTCGCCACCATTTCTACCTGATGCTGAATCTGCGCTTTTGGTAGCCCGTTTACTTTCAGTCCGTAGCCAATATTCTCCGCTACCGTCATATGGGGATAGAGCGCGTAAGACTGAAACACCATCGCCACCCCACGATGCGAAGGTGCCACATCATTCATCACCTCATCGCCAATCAGAATCTCACCGTCACTGATCTCTTCCAGACCGGCAATCAACCGCAGCAGTGTGGATTTTCCGCAGCCTGATGGACCCACAAAGACTGCAAACTCACCGGCCTCAATGTCGAGTGCGATATTTTTCAGCGTTTCTGTTTTACCAAAGCGTTTGGTGACATTTCTCAATCTGATGCTGGACATGATGAACCTCATGGCAAGGAATTTGGCGGCTAAAATGTATTACGTATAACAATTAGTAAGTTTCCACGTTAGCCCTGATGGTGCCTGCGTTGACTATAACGTTCCATCAGGGCACGCCCTATCGCTGTTTTTGATTTCTGTAATACCGATCACACATTGGTGCGAACGGGCTGGAGCACGTCACGCATTCCGCGTAGCGTATGGCACAAATACGATACGTTATTCACGTTTCATATGACTGATGAATCCCTTTTCAGCATGTGTCTGAAAAAAGAACGACAGCAAATGACAGCTAGAAATGTCATACCTTCACACGAGGCCGGTAATGAAAATCAAAATCAGCGTTACGCTACTCCTGTCAGCCATGATGCTTAATCAATCCGTCTGGGCCGCTCAGCAACTCACCGTCTGGGAAGACATTAAAAAATCGGACGGTATCAAAACGGCGATCGCCGATTTTCAGAAACAGTACGGCATTGAAGTGAAAGTGCAGGAGATGCCTTTTGCGCAGCAGATCGAGAAACTGCGTCTGGATGGTCCGGCAGGGATCGGCCCGGATGTGCTGGTGATCCCCAACGACCAGCTCGGCAGTGCGGTGGTGCAGGGCTTGCTGGCTCCGCTGAAAATTGATGCGGCAGAGCAGAGCGCTTATACGCCTTCGGCAATGGCCGCGTTTACACAGAATAAGGTGGTCTACGGCGTGCCTAAGGCGGTTGAAACCCTGGTGCTGATCTACAACAAAGATCTGCTGCCCGCGCCGCTGAAAACCCTGGATGAGTATCGCGCGTTCTCGCAGAAGCAGCGCGAGGCAAAACAGTATGGCCTGCTGGCGAAGTTCGACCAGATTTACTACAGCTGGGGCGTGATGGCACCAATGGGGTCTTACATTTTTGGTAAAGACGCAAAAGGCGTGATTAACACTCAGGATATCGGGCTGAATACCCCAGGCAGCGTGGAGGCGGTGACGTACCTTAAGCGCTTCTTCAGCGAAGGATTGCTGCCTGGCGGCATCATGGGCGACAACGGCCTTAACGCTATCGACTCGCTGTTTACCGAGAAAAAAGCGGCGGCGGTGATCAACGGGCCGTGGGCGTTCCAGCCTTATCAGGCGGCCGGGATCAACTACGGCGTGGCGCCCCTGCCGCTGCTGCCAAACGGCAAGCCGATGAGTTCCTTCCTGGGCGTTAAAGGCTATGTGGTATCCACCTGGAGCAAAGATCAGGCGCTGGCACAGAAGTTCCTTACCTTTATCAACCGGCCGCAGTATGTAAAAGCGCGCTATCAGAAAACCCAGGAGATCCCACCGGTTACTGCGCTGATGAACGATCCGATTATCAAAGATGATGAGAAAGCCAACGCAGTGGCAGTACAGGCGGCGCGAGCCTCAGCCATGCCGGGTGTGCCAGAGATGCAGGAAGTATGGGGTCCGGCCAATGCGGCGCTGGAGCTGAGCGTTTCCGGCAAGCAGGAGCCAAAAGCGGCGCTGGATAACGCGGTGAAACAGATCACCATGCAGATTGAAGCGATGCAGGCCAGCAACCAGTAATGCCGGTTCACGGGATAACCGTACAGGATAAGGATCAGAATGTGGCTATATCTTCCGATGAACATCTGGTGACCGCTAAGCGTCAGCGTCGTCATGCGACGACCGGTGTGTTGCTGGCACTGCTGCCTGGCTTCGGCCAGTTTTATCACCGCCAGTGGGCGAAAGGCCTGTGCTTTCTGATTCTGCTCAGCAGTTTCACCGGCGTCTTCTACGATTTTCTGCGTGAGGGATTCTGGGGGCTATACACGCTGGGGGAATCGGTGCCGCGCGATAACTCCATTTTCCTGCTGGCGGAGGGAATTATCAGCGTGCTGATCGCCGCCTTCGGCGTGGCTGTCTGGGGATTGTCGGTGCGAGATGCCTGGATCAATGGCGTTAAGCGCGACAAGAGGCAACCGCTTAACAGCGTGCGTCAGCAGTATCAGCTGCTGCTGCGCGACGGCTTCCCCTACCTGATGATTTCGCCGGGCTTTATTCTGCTGGTATTCGTGGTGGTGTTTCCGATTCTGTTTGGTTTTGCCATCGCCTTTACCAACTACAACCTCTATCACACGCCGCCGGCGAAGCTGGTGGACTGGGTAGGATTCAGAAACTTCATCAATATTTTCACGCTGTCGATCTGGCGCTCCACCTTCTTCGATGTGCTGCAGTGGACGGTTGTCTGGACGCTGCTGGCGACCACGCTGCAGTGCACCGTCGGCGTGATGCTGGCGATTCTGGTCAATCAGAAAGACCTGCGCTTTAAACCGCTGATCCGTACCATCTTTATCCTGCCGTGGGCGGTGCCGGGTTTTGTCACCATTCTGGTGTTTGCCGGAATGTTCAACGATAGCTTTGGGGTGATCAACAACGCGATTCTCGACTTCTTTGGCATCGCACCGAAAGCCTGGCTGACCGATCCGTTCTGGACCAAAACCGCGCTGATTATGATGCAGACCTGGCTCGGCTTCCCGTTTGTCTTTGCAATGACGACCGGGGTGCTTCAGGCGATCCCGGAAGACCTCTATGAGGCGGCAATCATGGATGGCGCCAGCGCCTGGACGCGGCTGAAAACCATCACGCTGCCGCTGGTGCTCTACGCCATTGCGCCAATCATCATTACGCAATACACCTTTAACTTTAACAATTTCAACATCATTTATCTGTTTAATAACGGCGGTCCGGCGGTGGCGGGATCGAATGCCGGAGGCACCGATATTCTGGTGTCATGGATCTACAAGCTCACCATGTCGTCGTCGCAATATGCCATTGCCGCCACGATCACCATTCTGCTGTCGATTTTGGTGGTAGGTCTGGCGCTGTGGCAGTTCCGCGCGACCCGGTCGTTTAAACAAGATGAGATGGCGTAAGGGAGCAGTTATGGCGAAGTCCGGCAGTATCAAACGCGAAAGGTGGATACGCCTTTCGATGACCTGGCTGGTGGTGCTGGCCGTCTCGACCATCATCATTTATCCGCTGGTCTGGACGGTAGGAGCATCACTGAATGCGGGTAACAGTCTGCTCAGCAGTTCGATCATTCCGGAGAATGCGTCGCTTCAGCATTATCGCGACCTGTTCAACGGTACGGTGCCTTACCTGACCTGGTACTGGAATTCGATGAAAATCAGTTTCCTGACCATGGTGCTGACGTTAATCAGCGTCAGCTGTACCGCCTATGCCTTTTCCCGCTTTCGGTTTAAGGGTCGACAGAACGGACTGATGCTGTTTCTGCTGCTGCAGATGATCCCGCAGTTTTCGGCGCTGATCGCGATCTTCGTCCTGTCGCAGCTGCTGGGATTAATCAACAGCCACCTGGCGCTGGTGCTGATCTATGTCGGCGGGATGATCCCGATGAACACCTATCTGATGAAGGGCTATCTTGATTCGATTCCCAAAGATCTGGATGAGTCAGCGCGCATGGATGGTGCGGGCAATTTCCGCATCTTTGTTGAGATCATCATGCCGCTGTCGAAGCCGATTCTGGCAGTCGTTGCGCTGTTCTCGTTCACGGGGCCGCTGGGCGATTTCATTCTCTCCAGCACCATTCTTCGCACGCCGGAACAGTTTACGCTGCCGATTGGCCTCTACAACCTGGTGTCGCAGAAAATGGGTGCCAGTTACACCACCTATGCGGCCGGAGCCGTGCTGATCGCTGTGCCGGTAGCCGTGTTCTATCTGGCGCTGCAGAAATACTTCGTCTCCGGCCTGGCTTCAGGCAGTACTAAAGGATAAATCATGACGCCCAAAACATTGATTCTCGCCCTCGCGCTGGCCTGGGCGACGCCGCTGCTCGCCGCCGATCAGCCTGTTATCGCCTCTGCAGGGCCGTGGCCCGCCGATTTTATTAAAGGTGCGGACATCTCTTCACTGGCTGAACTGGAAAAGCAGGGCGCGAAATTCAACAACGCGGTTAACCATCAGCAGGATGCTATCGCCATTCTGAAAGCCAGCGGCATCAACACTATCCGGCTGAGGCTGTGGGTGGATCCCACCGACGGCAGCGGTCACACCTACGGCGGTGGCGGCAACGATCTGGCGACTACGCTGGCGCTGGCGAAGCGGGTTAAAGCGGCGGGACTGAAGCTGCTGCTGGATATCCATTACAGCGATTTCTGGACCGATCCCGGCAAGCAGTTCAAACCCAAAGCCTGGCAGTCGCTGACCTTTCCGCAGCTGGAAACGCGGGTGCATGACTATACCCGCGACGTTATCGCCCGTTTTAAAGCGGAAGGAGTGATGCCGGATATCGTGCAGATTGGCAATGAGCTTAACGGCGGCATGCTCTGGCCGGAAGGCAAAAGTTGGGGCCAGAACGGCGGCGAGTTTGATCGGCTGGCGGGCCTGCTCAAGGCGGGCATCAGCGGGCTGCGCGAGAACCTCAGCGATCCGCATCAGGTGAAGATCATGCTGCATCTGGCTGAGGGTACTAAAAACGATACCTTCCGCTGGTGGTTCGATGAAATCGTTAAGCGTGATGTGCCGTTCGATGTGATTGGCCTGTCGATGTACACCTACTGGAACGGCCCCATCAGCGCCCTGAAAGCCAACATGGATGATATCTCCCGACGCTATGACAAAGACGTGATCGTGGTGGAAGCCGCCTATGGCTACACGCTGGAAAACTGTGACAACGCCGAGAACAGTTTCCAGGCGAAAGAGGAGAAAGCGGGCGGCTATCCCGGCACGGTCGCGGGGCAGGCGGCCTATCTGCATGACCTGATTAAAGCAGTGCTGGCGGTGCCGGGCCATCGCGGCAAGGGCGTGGTCTACTGGGAACCGGCGTGGATACCCGCGCCCGGCAATACCTGGGCTACGCCCGCCGGCATGAAATATATCCACGACGAATGGAAACAGGGTAACGCCCGCGAGAACCAGGCGCTATTTGACTGTCATGGCAAGGCGCTGCCTTCGCTACAGGTTTTTCATTAACTATCAGCATTAACGCTGATCTCTTCCTCTGAGGAACAGGTATGAATAAATTTCCCCCGCTGAGCGCCCGGGTTAACCGGCTGTTGCATGGTGCTGACTACAATCCTGAACAGTGGGCGCACCAGCCGGGCATTATTGATGACGACGTCGCGATGATGAAGCAGGCGAACTGCAACGTGATGTCGGTGGGTATTTTCAGCTGGGCGAAGCTGGAGCCGGAAGAGGGGCGCTATGAGTTTGGCTGGCTGGATGAGGTGATCGATACGCTGTGGCTGCAGGGGATTTCCGTGTTTCTCGCCACACCGAGTGGGGCCAGGCCTGCCTGGATGTCGCAGGCGTATCCGGAGGTGTTGCGGGTGGGGCGCGATCGCGTTCCCGCTCTGCACGGTGGCCGTCATAACCACTGTCTGACCTCGCCGGTTTATCGCCAGAAAGTGCAGGCGATGAATAGCCGCCTGGCCGCGCGTTACTCGCATCATCCGGCTGTGGCCGGCTGGCATATCTCTAATGAGTATGGTGGCGAGTGTCATTGCGACCGCTGTCAGCAGGCTTTTCGCGGCTGGCTGCAGCGTCGTTATGAGACGCTGGAGAAACTGAATTTTGACTGGTGGAGTGACTTCTGGAGTCATACCTACACAGACTGGTCACAGATTGCGTCGCCTGCACCGCAGGGCGAGATGTCGATTCATGGTCTGAATCTGGACTGGCGGCGGTTTATGACCGATCAGGTCACTGACTTCTGTCGGGAGGAGATTAAGCCGCTGAAACAGGCGAATCCCGATCTGCCCGCGACCACCAATTTCATGGAGTATTTCTACGACTACGATTACTGGAAGCTGGCACCGGCGCTGGATTTTATCTCCTGGGACAGCTACCCGATGTGGCATAACAAGAAGGATGAGACCACACTCGCCTGTTACACCGCGATGTACCACGATTTGATGCGCACCCTGAAGCAGGGTAAACCGTTTGTATTGATGGAATCGACGCCGGGCTCAACGAACTGGCAGCCGACCAGTAAGCTGAAGAAGCCGGGGATGCATATTCTCTCTTCACTTCAGGCAGTGGCGCATGGTGCGGATGCGGTGCAGTATTTCCAGTGGCGCAAGAGTCGGGGGTCAGTCGAGAAGTTTCATGGCGCGGTGGTCGATCATGTAGGTCATATTGATACGCGAACCGGGCGTGAAGTGAGTGAGCTGGGCCGGATGCTGGCGGCCATGACGCCGGTAATGGGCAGCCGGGTTGAGGCGCGCGTCGCGATTATTTTCGACTGGGAGAGTCGCTGGGCGATGGATAACGCGCAGGGTCCACGTAATCTTGGTCTGCATTATGAGCGTACGGTGAACGAACACTACCGTGCTTTCTGGGAACAGGGTGTTGCAGTAGATGTGATTAACGGCGATAGCGATCTCAGTGGTTATGACCTGGTGATAGCGCCGATGCTGTATATGGTGCGCGACGGTTTTGCCGCGCGAGCAGAAGCGCATGTTGAGCGGGGCGGGCATTTCGTGGCCAGCTACTGGAGCGGCATCGTGAATGAGAGCGATCTCTGTTATCTGGGAGGATTTCCGGGTCCGCTGCGGCCGCTGCTCGGCATCTGGTCAGAAGAGATTGATAGTCTGACGGATGAGGAGTGTAATGGCGTGCGCGGGGTGCGCGGCAATGAGCTGGGTTTGAACGGGCCCTATCAGGCGCGGGAGCTTTGCGAGCATATTCATCTGGAAGGGGCCACGGCGCTGGCCAGTTACGAAAGTGATTTTTATGCCGGAACCCCGGCGGTGACGGTGAATCGGGTCGGTCAGGGTAAAGCCTGGTATATCGCGTCGCGTAATGATCTGCCGTTCCATCGGGATTTTTATGGTGCGCTGATTAAGCAGCTGGGATTGCCGCGTGCGCTGGCGACTGAGCTTCCGCCAGGCGTTGTCGTTCAGCGGCGAACTGATGGTGAACAGGCGTTTCTGTTTGTGCAGAATTTTACCGGTCAGACGCAGCAGGTCTCTTTGCCCGTCGGGCTGAGTGATTTGGTTGATGGCATGTCATTGGGGGAATCGCTGATGCTGGTGCCCTGGGGATGTCGGGTTTTGAGTGTGCCGCTGGAACAGGTGCAAGCACAGGCTTAGAGGGCATATGCCTTCCCAAAAAGACGCAAAAGACGGCATCCCTGCCCGTTCAGTACGGGCAATTACGCACCTCATCCCTGAGGTGCGTCCGTCAGCAGGCTAATGCATCGCGTTGTTCAAAAACGCTCCCGGTGTTTTTATCCAGGCGGCGTGATGCTTTGCTACAGGCATATGCCCCCATCGCTTTTGAGATCAGGCATTGTCTGCAGGAAGAACTGAGTTTTACTGTTGATGTAGGGTGGGTTTTTTAGAGGCTGATTGCAGGAGTCGTGTATGTTTTGTGAACAGTCCCGAGCATGTATCCCTCGTTTTCATTTATCAGTCGTAAGTGGCGGGCAACAGCCCGCCTTTTTATCATCTGAAGGAGAACAATATGGTGAGTCTGAAATCCTTTAAGCAATATTTCAGCCGACAGCCGATAACGGCAGAAGAGGTTGAGATAGACAACGCATTACTGGAGCGGCTTGTCGGGTGTTTTGGCGGGCGTGACAATATTCAGCAGGTGGACGCTTGTATAACCCGGCTGCGGGTGAAGGTGACGTCACTGAAGGCCGTAGACACGGCGGGATTGCAGAAAGCAGGGGCGATTGGTGTGGTGATCCTGGGACACGAGGTACATGCGATCTTTGGTAAGCAGTCCGACCAGCTTCGTCAGTTGCTGGAAGAACGTTTCTTTAAACCGGAGTAACAGCCGCCAGAGAAACACGAAAAAAATGGATAACCGTCGCCGGTTATCCAAATAAGCCCCTGCATAAGAGCTCAATAATGATCACAATGAGGAGGTTGCGCGGTTACCACCAGGCTTCGACCTGTACGCCGAAGTTCCAGGTGTTATTACTGGTGTTGTCTTTGAAGCTGTGTCCATCCTCTGAGTCATTCAGGTAAGAGGCAAACAGTCGCAGTTCCGGACGAGACATAAATTCGGGACCGGCTGCCAGACCCAGCGCCAGCGTATATTTCTGTCCCGCCGCTTTGTAGTCGCTGCCCACTTTGTTTTCATCTTTCTGCCAGAAGCTACCGACTTCACCGATGCCGCGAACATACTGCTTAAACTGATACTGACCACGACCCACCAGCGACAGCAGGGTACTTTTGCTGGTCTGCGCGGTGATATCGTCCGCCGATCCCCAGGTAAAGACCTGATTCAGGGAGAACCTGTCGGTGATTGGGAGCAGACCGGTGTTAATCACGCGGTAGCCAGTGGCGTTTTGTGTATCATTCCACATGTCATACCAGCCGCCGCCCTGCGAAATCATGTTCTGCGCCAGACCTTTGTTAGCGTACTGGAACACCAGCTTCTGGTAGCCGCCCCACATGTCCTGACTGATTTCACTGGTGAGCATGACGCCGTTATCTGCGTCATACAGGCCACCATAATCTTTCTGCTTGTTGGTGGTGTTTGGCATGGCGTAATCGATACCAAATTCAGTCCAGGCACCGTTCCAGGGTTTCCAGCCGGCATACCGAAGATCGAGGTAATTAATGTTGACGTCGTTGTCACCATCGACGCGGTAATCCACGTCATTCGCATCGCCGCGGATCCAGGCAAAAGAGACGGCGCCCGGACCCAGCGTGTAGTTTTCGATACCGGCGCCTGAACCCGAGATGTTCCAGTACTTGGTATCAATGATGTGCAGATCGTGACGCTGGTAGTAGCGTTTACCGCCCCAGATCACCGCATCTTTGTCACCCGGCACCAGCCCTTTGATCTGCAGGTTGAGCTGACGCAGGCCAAACTGCGCATCGTCGCCGAAGGTGGTTTCGTTATCGTTTGAGCCGTCGGAGAACATACTGACCATGGTGTCGACGTAGAAACTGACGTCATCCTTTTTGTAGACTTCGCTGCCCAGCTCAACCTCACCATAAGTGTCAGCTTCATTGCCGAGACGGCCCACCTTGTTCTTTTGATACTCTTCAATACCGCCATCCTGTGATACGCCAACGCCACCACGCAGATAGCCATGGAAATCGATGTTGTCGATAGCGGCATAGAGCGTCGGGGAGGTCAGGGCCGCAGCAAGCGCCACAGCAGCAGTACGTAACCTTGTTTCCATGTTATCCTCAATTTTATTTGTAATACGTTCACATGACAGCGGCAGTAAACGCTTTTTGTCAGATGAGTGACAAATAAAATCGCAATAATGTGTGATGTACTGCAAATATAATGGCGCAATTTGTAACGATTAGTGAATCAGATCACCAAATTTTATAATGTGAAGGTATTACTTTTACTTTTTATTCGCGCAATGTGACTGCGGTAGTCTGGCTGACATCAGGGCTGTGATAACATTCCGCCATCGGTAATCAGGGATGCGAATTATGAAATCAAAAAATGCCACCTTAGAGGATGTCGCCCGCCATGCTGGCGTGTCGTATCAGACGGTTTCGCGGGTTTTGAATAAGTCGGCAAACGTCTCGGAATCAACGCGGCGCAAGGTGGAACACGCAATTGAAACCCTGCGCTACGTACCCAACCGCCTGGCGCAGCAGCTGGTGGGCAAGCAGAGCACAACACTGGGTCTGGTAACGACGTCGCTGGCGTTGCATGCGCCCTCGCAGGTAGCTGCTGCGGTAAAACGTTATGCGAATGCTGCGGACTATCAGGTGCTGATCGCCATGATTGATGAGAACGTCAATCAAAGTCTGCAGGATTGCATTAATGAACTTAAGTCTCAGCGGGTAGATAAAGTAATCATTAATGTCCCGCTGGAGAGCAGCGCTGCCGAGCAGGTTGTGCAGGAGAACGACGATATTCTCTGTCTCTTCCTTGATGTGGATCCCTACAGCGCAGTGTTTAACGTTTCGTTTAACCCGGCTGATGGCACTCGTGCCAGCGTTAAATATCTCTATGAACAAGGGCATCGTGATTTTGCCCTGCTGGCGGGTCCTGAGCAGTCGGTCTCCGCCAGGCTGCGGTTAAAGAGCTGGCTAGACACGCTGGAAAGCTACGGTCTGAAGCCGGTCAGCATCAGCCACGGTAACTGGGATGCGCAGAGTGGTTACAATGGCGTGCTGCAACTGCTGCGTGAAGCGCCTGAATTCAGTGCGTTGCTGGTGGGCAACGACCAGATGGCACTGGGCGTGCTAAGTGCGCTGCATCAGCGCGGTGTGGCGGTGCCTGGGCAGATTTCGGTGATTGGCTACGATGACACCTATGAAAGTGCCTTTTTCCATCCGGCGCTGACCACGGTGTCGCTGGATCTCGATTTGCAGGGCAAAGAGGCGGTTGCGCGTCTGTTGCTGGCCAGTGAGCAGGATGAGCAGCGTTCCTCCTCAATTCTGCCGGCAAAGTTAGTGGTGCGCAGCTCGACCGGTATCGCCGGACAACAGCAGCGTGATTTAAAGCAGATTGCAGAACAGCTGCGGCTGATTGCCAGCCGTCTTGAGTAGCGGGGGGCCAGACAAAGATAAAAAAGCATAACAACACCCCGCTGCTATGCTCAGATCAGGATAACGCTTCTGAATTTCAGAAAAATTACCCATTGCCTGAGCTGGTCGGTTAACGTGCATTCTTATTACCTGTAAGCCAGCCGGTATGCTCAGCCCGATTCCTCTACATCCAGGATGTGACACTATGCTGTGGCTTGAACAGGGACTTTACCTCAGGATTGAAGAGTTAACGCATGGCCCCAGGCCGCTGCCGCTTTCCAGTGGCTTTACCCCGCAGACCGCTTATCGCGCGCTGGGCTGCTTTAACCCCTCTGAAACCTCAGATGCTTACTACATTCTTTCAAATGACCGCGATGAAATCTGGTTTATCTGCAACCGGCATCTCAGAACCGTTTTTCTGGATGCCAGCAACACAGCATTTCGGGTGAAAATGCAGGAGCCAGCAGAAAGTCTGCCTGTCCTCTCTGCTGCACATGAAGAGCTTATCGTTTCCATCGAGCGGCCAGCCTGATTTAACAGCCTGCACGGACGATGACAGATCAGATAATTAAAAAGCCGCCATCACTGGCGGCCCTGACGACATTCAGGAAGAAGCGTGACCTGTAAATCGTCCGTTAGCGCTTTTTTAATTCGCAGGAGCGGTCTTCATTGCCGGTCGCTGTGGCAGCACCACCAGAAAAGCGATGATGATCAGTGCCAGCGTCAGCGAGGCGCCATAGCGACTCAGCGCGAGTCCGCCCGAAGCAAGTGGTTTATCCAGGAAGTCACCGACAACGGCACCCAGTGGTCGGGTCATGATAAAGGCTGCCCAGAACAGCGCTGTGCGTGAAAGGGAGGTAAAGCGACTTGCCGCCCAGATGATCGCCAGCGCGCCGACAAACAGCAGGATCCCGCCATCGTAACCCAGGCCTTCGCTGTCTGCCGTCCAGTCACCCAATGCTGTGCCCAGTGTCTGAGAAAACATAATGGTGACCCAGTAAAAACTCTCAGTAACACCGTTGCTTACCGAACTCACTGCGACCGTTCCACAGGTCATTTTCCAGAGAAAAAGAGAGAGGATCAGCAGAGTGCTCAGCAGCAGTGTACCGCCCATATAACCAATATTCAGTGAGCGATCGGCAAAGTCCGCCATTGTTGTACCGACGGTGGTGGTCGCCACGACGGTGAACCAGTAGATCCATTTGTTAAAGCTGTTGCGATTGATCTGGACCACGACAGAGACCAGAAAGATGATGGCGAAAATCAGTGTTCCGGTCAGGTAACCGAGATTCATCGACATCGTCACCGCATCGCCGCCGGTTTCACCCAGGGTAGTCGCAGCGATTTTGGTCAACCAGAAAGCCGCGGTAACGGCCGGAACTTTACTCAGAGCGTGAGAAGCTGTGATGTTATTTTGCATAGGGTGAGACTCCGGAAAAGCCCAACATGGGCTAATACAGGAAAGATGTTATAGGATTAATCTTAAGGAAAGATTAAGCTGCAGGCGAAGCGGGAGCAATTTTGACCGGCTGTTAATGCCGCCCTGAGGATTGAAATACGCCACGATATGAAATTTTTTTACAGTGTGAATGCGATTATTTAGCGGTATTGTTAACGTTTTTATACATATTTACAGATATTAAAACGTCACTGTCCTGAACGAATTTTCAGAAAGCCCCAAATGGCTCTTCCAGACAGCACATTATCTATGAGTAAAAAAGTTAACAAATTGTGAGACGCAATTAGTTGCCAGCAGCATAGCTTCTGTCGGCCCGGCTATTTCTTTCCCCGTCATTCGCCAGACAGAATGTCATTACTGAGCGCCCCCAAACCCACAGCGATGTTCAGCCGGTTTCAGGGTTTACCGCCCTGAGACAACATACTGTGATTAAAGATTATGCCCCGATGAGCCGATATAAACAGGCTCACACTTCTGATACTACAGTCTGAAAGCTTTGCGTAATGCCACATGAGAGGGCACCTTAGAAAACGCTGCCGGAAAGGCCTCAGTTTCCGCCAGCATTTATCACGGCCCGCAATACTGAACCTTTATGCATAGCCTCACTCAACTACAGGCAGGCATTAACGGTTATAATCAGGTCTGTAGCGACGTGTATTGAACTTATTTAACATCGTCAGCAACGTCGGAGCCGACCGCCATGAACCCAATGATCAAACCTTCTTTTACTGCTGTTTGGTCTACGGATGCCCGGGGAATCTGCATCGCCAGTCAGGAAATTCCTGCGGGTCTGATGCCTGAACTTAAGGGCGTGACGCTGAGTGCATGGCTGAGACTGGCGCAGGCTGACGACGATGCAAAGATCGCGCTGCAACTGACTGCAGCCCTGGAATTGCTGACCCCTTTCCATATTGAAGTGCCTATCCATTGTCTGGATGGCAAGACGCGTCGGGTCCTTGTTTCCGGCCTGCCAGATTGCCAGCCTGGCACCTCCCATCTGCAGTACAACGGCTTTATTCTGGATGTGACCGGGCAGCGTAAAGACCTGGAAGATGCGCTGCGCACGGCGGCGGAGTATCGCCTTCTGATTGAAAACAGTACCGATCTGATTGCCCATTGCGACGCGGAAGGCAGATACGTATCAATCTCTCCCTCTTACAGCGAAATCTTAGGCTGGACAACCGAAGAGGTTGTGGGGCAACGGGTGGTGGATTTCCTGCATCCCGATGACCGCGAATTAGCCAGCGAAGCGCTGGGATGCATCTTTAGCGGCGGGATACTGCCGGATGTTGTTGAGGTTCGCAAACTGCATCGCGACGGCCATTACATCTCACTGGGTACCAAAGCCTGTGGCGTCATCAATCCCAATTCAGGAAAAAATATTGGTGCCGTGCTGGTATCGCGCGATATCACGCGGGACAAAGAACGGATGCGTAATCTTGAGAAGCTGGCAACGCTGGACACGCTGACCGGGCTGCACAATCGTGCCTGGATTAACGAGAAGGTGGGATTTATGCTGGCGCAGGCAGACGATCTGGCCTACACCACGGTGATGTTTATCGATTTGAATGGCTTCAAGGCGGTGAACGACCTGATGGGTCACGCGACAGGCGATGCCCTGCTGCAACAGGTCAGTGAACGGCTGCGGCACTGTATGCGTCCGGGCGATTCGGTGGCGCGACTGGGTGGCGATGAGTTTGTTGTGGCTGCTAAATGCAGCAATCACGAAACCGCATCCGCAATTGCCCTGCGAATTATTGACACTCTGCAGGCACCTTTCGCCATCGATAATATGGATGTTCGCATCGGCGCGGCGATTGGTATCAGCCTTGCCCGCTTCGGGAAAGCAACGGCCAAAATGTTATTCGAAAACGCAGACAAGGCAATGTACCAGGCGAAAGCACGACGTGATGGTTCTTATCAGTTTTTTGAGCCAGTTGTGGAGTAGCCGTTGTACATGATGGCGGGTCTCCTCTTTCCTTCCTGTCGTGCTTATCAAGAACTTATCTGCTCTTCAACCTGGGCTATCATGCAGGAGCGTCGCTCAGGCATAAGATTATGCAGATTCTTCGCCATCCCGCCCTGCATCGTAACCTGTCTGCGCCTGTTCCATGGCTTCTCCATATTGCTTTGCTCAGTTCACCAGCGCGACAAAAGGCTCCTGCAATGTCCGACCCAGTGGCGTAATCGCATATTCGACCGCCACTGGCGATGAAGCAATCACGCGGCGGCTCACCAGTCCGTTGCGTTCCAGCCGGCGTATTGCTTCTGTCAGAGATTTATGGGTGATGGGGTCGAGCCTGCGCTTGATGGCATTAAAACGCGAGCGCTGAAAGCATAATACGGTGAGGTTTAAAACCGACCACTAATTCGCTACGTGTTCCAGGACAGGGCGGGTGCTGTTGATCCCGGCCAGTAGCTGGCTGAGGCAGTCGCACTGATCGGCGGTCAGGCTGAGGCCATTCTGGGCGATATCACCCGCACAGACGACCTTGCGCATCTGTTCGAACCCCCTGGCATCAGAGCGGGTCGCCTCGATATCCTCATCAACGCTTCAGGTGTGTCTGAACCGGCCAGCCTGGAAGAGACCACGGAAAAACACATCGATCGCGCTTAATCTGAATGTGTGAGCCATGGTGCTGACGGTGCAGCTTGCGGTGCGATTGATGGGTGAGGGCGGCAGTATCGTGCTGGAGGGTTCCGTTGCGGGCGTGATAGCGAATCCCGGTTATGGCAGCTATTACGCCTGAAAGACCGCGGTAGGGTCTTATGCACGTACCTGGAATAGCGAGCTGGCACCGCGCGGAACCAGGGTTAATACGCTGAGTCCTGGTCCTGTCATCACGCCGATGTTTGACCGGGCCAGCAATGAAGTGAGGCAGACGCTGACCGCCCGGATACCGGCAAAGCGGCTGGGAAATCCTGAAGAAGTGGCGGCTGCGGCACTGTTTCTGGCTTCAGATGAAAGCAGTTATATTAGCGGCACCGAACTGGTCATTGATGGCGGAATGATTGCGTAAAAAAACCTGGAGAGCGTTACGGGTAGTGTGCCTGTGACGCCATTCATGCCATCAGCTTAACCACTTTGCCCATTGAGGCTTTTGCAGGTATCAGGTTGCAAAGCGAGTACAGGCTGAGTATTCGCTGATATTGGCAGGTAACATCCCAGTTGATAAGGGTACGAAGAATAATAAATGTCGGGCTCAGAACATCGTTAATTTCATCCTCTTTGCTAATGGCTAATCACCAGTGTTACCCGCTGAAAGAGCAGCCAGAATGGCAGCTTCCATTTTCCTGGGCGTCGTGGTCGGTGCAAATCGTTTGATGGGTTTGCCATCGCGCCCAATCAGGAACTTGGTGAAGTTCCATTTAATACGGCCACCCAGCACGCCGGGTAACTCTTCTTTCAGGTAACGGAAAATCGGGTGCGTTGCGGTACCGTTCACGTCCACTTTTCCAGACATAGGAAAACTTACGCCGTAGTTGATATGGCATGTCTGCGCGATCTCGACGGCATTTCCTGGTTCCTGCTTACCGAACTGGTTGCAGGGAAAACCCAGTATCACCAGGCCCCGGGCAGCATATTTTTTGTAGAGTGTTTCAAGCCCGGCATATTGTGGTGTAAATCCACAATGACTGGCAGTATTCACCACCAGCACTACTTTACCAGCATAATCGGCCATCGGGAGTGGCTGGTCTTTCAGGCTGGTGGCAGAGAGCTGATAAAAGAGAGACATGGTGCCATCCTCAGAGCGGAACCTGTTTTTCGTCAACCTTAGCACAGTGCGGATAACGGCGTCAGATCAAGGGATAGAGTGTCGGGTTCGGCATCTGCGGCGCAAGCAATCGCTGCATGCACATGGCGGGAAGAGCAGTACTCTTACCGCCAGCTCATTAATATGACTCCAGCCGTGTTACTCAGCCATTATCGCGGAATCCGGGATAAAGACTCATTCCACCATCGATAAACAGTGTGGTGCCGTGAACATAGTCGGAAAGGTCACTGGCCAGCCAGACCACCGCATTCGCCACATCTTCCGCCGCACCGATACGTCCGTAAGGGATGAGTTTTAACAGCGCTTTACCCGCTTCCCCCTGAGTGGTTTCTTCGTTAATGGCGGTTGCAATAGCGCCGGGTGCTACTGAGTTGACGCGTATGCGATCTTCACCCACTTCCTGTGCCAGGCTTTTCATCAGTAAATCAACCCCGCCTTTTGAGGCAGCGTAGTTAACATGTCCGGCCCAGGGAATGAGCTGATGAACCGAGCTCATGTGAATAATCTTGCCCACAGCCCGGCTGATCTCCTGACGGTGCTCCTGGTCACGAAACTGACGCAGCGCAGCCCGTGCGCAAAGGAACTGTCCGGTCAGATTCACGTCCAGAACGGTATTCCAGTCTGCAAGCGACATCTCAATGGAAGGCGCATCTTTCTGCAGCCCTGAGTTCGCCACCAGAATATCCAGCCTGCCAAATTCAGCAATCGTCCTGGCAAAGAGATTTTCTACGTCAGCCTCCTTTGAGACATCACCCTTTACTGCAATGGCGCGTCCACCGTCTGCACGAATTTTGTCAACCAGCTCCTCGGCGGGTTCCTTCTGGCTGTGGTAGTTAACCACCACACCAGCACCAGCTTTGGCGAGTGCTTCTGCGCAGGCATAGCCGAGACCTGAGCTGGCGCCGGTAACCAGCGCAACCTGATTTTCGAGTGATAAGATCATGAGGCTTCCTTAATTCTGTGAATGATGAGCTTGTCAAACCCGGGGGGCTTCATCATGGGATTGAATATCGATGTATCGCTGACACAACGATTTTCAGATACTCACACGGTGACTGAGCGACTGGCCGGATCGCGTGCATGGGCCTGAGACACTGAATTATAGATGCGAAGTGCGGGGTTAGTTGGTGTTGGGGTTGCGATCGGGATTTGCGGAGAATGCCAGGGGTGCATTTTGGTTCACCTCCTTTTATCCTGACGGTAGTCATCAAAAAGGATATGAGCATGATAACGGTTGAAAAAGCAGATCCTCGCTCAGCAGAGTCTCAACTTCTGATGAATAAACTATCAGCAGAACTCGCGGCGATTACCAGTGACGGTGGCAACCGTAACTTCACCATAGACTCTTTAGATAACGAGAAATCGCTCTGGGTACTCGCCAGAAACGACAAGGGCGAGGCAGTGGGGTGTGGCGCAATCAGACCGTTAACCGGACATGTTGCCGAACTTAAAAGGATGTTCTCAGATCGTAGTTCCCCGGCTATTGGTAGTGGTATACTCACTTTCCTGGAAAACGCCGCCCTTAATATGGGTTATAGCCAAACCTGGCTTGAAACGCGCTCTGTTAACCATAAGGCTGTAAATTTTTATCTGAGAAAGGGTTATGAACGCATTGAGAATTATGGACCTTACATCAATCGCAAAGAGGCGGTGTGCTTTGCTAAAATCCTGAAGTGATATTTATTCAGGGATTTTCTTAATAGGGTAAGTAACGAGTGGTTTGATTTCTTTAAGCACAAACATGCTCTGCATTTCTTTAATGCCTGGCAATCTGCGTACCACTGACATGGCAAAATCAGCATAAGAGTCCAGATCTGACGCCACAACCTGTAGCAGAAAGTCTGCATCTCCACCTATGCTATAGCAGGCAACCACATCTTCCAGCGAGGTCACTTCTTCTTCAAATTTTCTGGCCTCCGCTTCGCTATGACTATCTATGACGACCCGGATAAAAACCATCACGCCCAGACCAATTTTTTTACGATCAAGAACAGCACGATAGCCCTGAATCACGCCATCTTCCTCAAGCTTGCGCACTTTGCGCCAGCTGGGAGAAGCTGAAACGTTTATTTTCTCTGCCAGAATCTGGTTAGTAATGCGAGCATCATCCTGCAAAATTGCCAGAATTTTCATATCTGTCGGGCTAAGGGTCATATGAGGTCATTCTTTTCGTTTTATGAGCATTAAGGGGTTATTCTTACCTTAATGTCGGAATGAAGTAAATGATATAGGTAACAATTTTCGGCATCATTGCGTCATAATAAACTCACTATCACAAAGAGTTACTACAAACAGTTCAGGAGAAATAGGAATCTGCGTTTAATCTCAGTTGAAATTTTTATTTAAATGGCGCATAGGGTAGACCCTGTGTTATGGCGCTAATATAGATTGTACAATGCACGCTCAGCAGAGTTGCATCGATAAAATAATGGGCTTTGCATGTCGGATAATATCATTAAAACAGTCAGGCTTAATAATGGAGCCAGATGCTCGCACCACTAGCAAAAAGAGTATTTTAAGAAATTACTAAGGCTATTATTTTCAGCTTAACTTAGTTTTATTCAGATCCGGTTGTGTTTAAGGAATTATATCAATCAACAGACACTCTTAAAATTAAATTCTATAAGGAATAATTATGTCAGGTAGTGCTCAGGTAATATCTTATATGGCTGCACTTGGTTTAGCGGCCGCAATTCCGGGGCCGGGTATGACTGCCTTAGTTGCTCGCAGCGTAAGTGGTGGGGCGGTCACAGGCTTTACAATGCTGGCCGGTCTTATTCTTGGAGATTTGATTTATTTATCTATAGCGGTATTTGGTCTGGCGGTGATCGCTCATACTTATACTTCTTTATTCACGCTGATTAACTGGGCTGCCTCACTCTATCTATGTATGCTGGCATGGCAATTCTGGTGCCATAAGCCCCAGGCTATAAACATTGGCCAGAAAGCAACAAAACGGGAACTGGCAGCAGCCTGGTTTTCTGGGCTGACCATAACGCTTGGGAACCCTAAAACCATCGCTTTTTATCTTGCTATACTGCCTCTGGTTATCTCTCTGGATGATGTATCGTTACAGATGTGGGGAGGGATGCTGGTGCCGCTTACTGTGATTGTCCTTATGAGTGTCGGCGCGATTTTTATTCTTGCTGCGCTCAGAATAAGGCAATTCCTCACTAGTGAAAAAGCGCAACGACGCCTTTTCCGTTCAGCCGGATCCATTATGATGCTGGCCGCGGTTGGAATGGCGATAAAGACTTTATGACGTCTCTTGCCCCCGTCTGCAGGTTACAGGAATGCCGCTAATCTGGTGCGGTCTTAATAGAAAGTGTACGCAGCGTTAATTCAGATATTCAGCATTAAAAACGAAGTCTGCCCGCTATAGTAAGACGGACTCAAAAAGCAGATATTTTTGGATATCTGCTTTATTGTTTTTGAGATATTCCTGATTGTGTAGTCTTGTCTGGCCACTCTTCAGACCCTGATTGTCAAGGCCAGACAGATACACCAATGCATTAAAGCGACCAGTGATGTATCAGCCTGCCATCGATGGCGTACTGGCTGCCTGTAACGAACAACATATCGTCGGGAAGCAGAAGGAGTGCCAGGGTCAAAGCTTGTTCGGCAGTTCCTGCGCTTCCGGGAAGAACCTTGCTGACAATAAAGTCTTCAACATAATTATCAGTCGTTATCTCTTCCATCATACAACAATAACATCACGCCAATAATTGCTGAAGTTGGAGCAGTGAAGGCTTTCCGCCTGGAGCCGTCATTCACAACGCTTAGCGCAACAGGAATAGCAACCCCGCTTCGCATTATGTATCTGAACATAACTCACTTGCGGATCGGCAAAAAAACGGCGCAGCAGAATTTCAGCAAAATTTCCTTCAGTAATATCTGCCTCTCTTAAAAAGTGTTTTTCATCATAAGCACGTAATGACAGCACTCTGTTCTGCAGGACTTCAGGTAATTCATTGAGGTAAATGCCTTGTCGGGTGCGTCCCTCCCAGATATAAATTGCATGCGTGCCAAAGTAGGGTGTGTCTGCAGACTGATAAATGTGATTGATCAGAAGGGCGGTTTCACCCGCAGGAATATCACACAATGAGATTCTGTCGGGATAACCAGGATAGCACTCTACCTTTTGACGTATTGCATTGTGTTTTTCCAGATAGCTATCGCTCTGTCCAAAGAGATGAATAAACGGCTCGGCTTGCAGGCCGGAAATTTCGTATTTCATAATGACCCCTGTGGTTTCATAGTTACACTGCGAGTCATTACGTTATCGAATAGCTTGAGGCGAAACTCGCCGTTTTCGGTCAGAGGAATCAGTGACATAAACCTTTGGTCGTTGCAGATGTTGCATTCATCAGACACTGAAACTCAAAGAAACCTTTTTTTTCTTCCATATTTGTTTTCTGACCGGCACCTCAGAAAAAGATCGCTGAACTCCACCCCATTAACGACATATCCGTCACATAAAACAAAACTGCTATGTACTTTTTTTGTGACAACCAACTCAACCTAGTCACACCCTCAGGCAGGGGTAAGATTTTATCGTGATAACGGTATTACTCAGTAAATTACAGTTGTACGAAGCACAACAATTCGGTTCTATGCTGCCCATAGGCCGATGACAAAATTGTGAGGATCATCATGTCTGAAAAACAGCACATCACGACATTCTCTGCCGATGTTGAGCAGCAGACCGTTAAGAAGGTGATCTGGCACATTTTTCCCTTTCTGATTGTCTGTTGACTGATTGTCATCATCGATCGCGGCAACATCGGAATGACTTCGTTACAGATGAGCGAAGATTCAGTGTTGTCGAGCGCCGTATCTGGTTTTGCAAGCAGCCTGTTTTTCGTGGGTTACTTCCTGTTTGAAGTTTCCGGTAACTTCGCCATGCAGAAAACTGGGGCTAAGATCTGGATCTCTCGCATCATGGTGTCCTGGGACATTATTTCGGTCTGAACTGCTTTTGTTGAAAGTGCCAATACGCTCTACGCACTGCGCTTTTTACTGGGTGCAGCCGAGGCAGGATTTATTCCTGTCATAATTATTTATCTGACTTACTGGTTCCCGGGCAAGTTTCGTGCGCGTGTGATAGCAACCCTTGTGGTGGCAATCCCGGCGGCAAACGTTATTGGATCGCCCATCTCCGGTCTGATTTTGTCGCTCGACGGCTGGTCAGGCATGTGTGGCTGGCACTGGTTATTCATCCTGGAAAGTCTTCCGGCGGTGATTCCGGGAATTGCAGCTTTCTTCTTACTCAGTAATCGTCCGACTGATGCCAGCTGGTTAGATCAGGAACAAAAAGTGTGGCTGAGCACGACTATTCAGGCAGAAAACGAGAAGAAAAAAGCGATTGGTCATAACTCGCTATGGCAGTGAATGCGTCACAAGTATATCCGGGGTATGGCGCTGATTTTTGCGGGGGCTTCTGCGGCGGGATCAACACTGAGCGTCTGATCTCCGCAACTGCTGAAATCGTTCGGGATGGATAAATTCACCACTGGTTTAGTCTATGCGATTCCTTACGGTCGGGCATCCATTCTGATGATTGCAGGAGGCAGAAGTTCTGACCGGAGCGGCGAGCGTCACTGGCATACCGTGTTATCGCTGTTCCTGATTGCAGGTGGTCTGCTCTCCACCTTTATCACCAACAGACTGACCGGCAGTGTTGTCATCCTATAGCTGGTATTAGTCGGTGCCTGCTCAATGAAGGGACCTTTCCGGGCGCTGGCCTCGGGATGGATGTCATCAACTACCGCTGCTGCGGGTCTGGTCGCTATCGGTGCAATGGCGAACCTGACTGGCGGAGGGTTAATGGTCAACGTTTACGGCATCATTAATCAGGCGAAAGGCAGCCATACGCTGGCAATGATGCAACTGGCTATCCTCTGTGGCATCGGCGGTATTGCGGTGCTGGTCATGGGTCAAAAAAAAAGAGTTAAACAACTAAGTTGACACTCACGCTTCGCCAGTCAGTCAGTAAATAACGTAATATCACCTGCCGATGCTGAGCATTGCGTCTGCTGGTGAGTCCTTTCAGCTTTCACTGCCACAAGAACATTGTTCTAACTGCCAGAAAATACCAGACTCATCATAAGAACATTCCTCCAAAGATAGTAAAACGTCGATGGATTAATTCATCATATATGAGATCAGGCTTTGTGTTCCAGGTTCTCACTTTAAACGGCGATTCGACCATACAAGTGAATTTAAAGCCTCGCAGCATGTAAAAGTGATTGCTCAAAGCCTGCATCAGGCTGGATCGAAGAAATTACACCTTTAGGGCTGAGGCGTTAATCTTATAGTCATCAGGAAGTAGATATATTTGATGGGGCAATTTTACTCATTCTTATTTTACAAAGTTGGGGAGGGTGAACTAAGAAAGTTTAGCAATAGCTTAGGATCAGAAAAACAGAATGCAATCCAGGAAGCAATTCGCTTACGAGGAGTTTGTCAGGCGTCAATACCTGATGAAAAATCCATGATCCAAATTCCCCGCCTGTTGAAGACAGAACCCTACCCGAACATCAGGGAACCGTTCTGATACAACACCCTGAAAAAAATCAATTTATCAGTCTGACAGAATAACAATCCTGCTTGGTTTTTGTTCGCCACAATCAGGCATAACAAAACCACAACGTTATTCGCTTTGTTCAACCAGACCAGCCGGGCGCTGATTAACGTGCGGGATAGAGGTATTAACGTCCTAAAGCATGTATACAAGCTATGAAACAGATCAACAAAGCAACTTGTGTCTTCAACTGACATTAACAGGCATTTACTCACTACAGGGAATGCCTGAAACCAGGGAATGAATGATGATGCGTAAAGCAATGATGTATATACGCAAAACAATTTCTGATTATCAAACGGTTACGGTTCTTAAAATCTTTTTACCCGTACATTATCCTGCGACATTTCCTTACTGAGAATTTGCCCGTCAAAGTTGCTGTTGTCGCTTCAGACAGGCCTGCATCATCCCGTGCCATCAACACTTATTCGGCTATTCCCATCGACCATGGTGTTCTGTCAACGTCCCGATAACCGCCAGCAATCCCATGAGCCCATCCCGTCATCGCTTTCTTAAGGCAGAAATGCGTGAAATATTGTTGTATGATGTCGTCCTCCAGATATGTGAGTTGGGTGAACATACGATTTAATGTAGTTTATGAACCCGATTATACTTGTAAGCCACTAAACCTGAAGGTAGCAACTGACGTGAAGGATACCTACTACAACGACCAAAAGATAAATTCGTTAATCAAGGATGAACTGGATACGTTCTTTGAAGATTATCAGGGTGTTATCTATGCATACGCTATTATGAATAAAAAAGACCCTTCGCAGATGCAGATTATCAATAATAACCCGGCGTGGTTTGATGTTTACCTTGAAAGAAAATATCAGTTTATCGATCCCGTCATTATCCGTGGTTTGCGCTGCGTGGAAGACTACTTTTGGGAAAATGAAGTTATTTTGTCAGAAGGTTACAACCTCACCAGGATTTTCAACGAAAGTTTTCAATATAACATTTATCGGGGACAGACATTTCCTCTGCATGACTATCTGAATAATCTGGTTGTATTATCTGTTATTGGAAAAAAGGAATTCGATTTTGATATTGATAAACATCGTGCAAAATTCATGAGTTTCCTTATTCATCTGCATCAGAAGACGCTTAATCTGTATAGTCAACATCAGCAGAAAAAAAATGCTTTTTTATCACCGCGTGAGCGACAGATTCTTAAGTGGGTCAGCGACGGCAAAACATATGCTGAGATTGCTATCATTTTATCTATTGCAGAGCGCACGGTAAAATTCCATATGGGTAATGTAATGAAAAAACTCGGTGTTAATAACGCAAGGCATGCGATAAAACTTGGCGCAGAACTCCGCTTACTGGAAAACTGAGCCAGATACTCATTTAAAGATGGCATAAGTGCTGTAGATTCTCACGAAGCCAGTCAGAATGTTTGTCCTTGATGATGATATCCTCAATGACGTTACTGTTAGCAGGCATAAAAATGTAGTAGATATCTTCTCCCTTTTCGGAGAACCCTTTTTCAATTACCTCCGTTTTCCAGTTGGCGTGGCGAAATATGGCATACATGCCGCGACTGACCACTGCGTACATCCCTGAATAATTCTTCTTCATGCAAAAAATAATCATTGCAAGAAATAGTGCCTTACTGGCGGGTAAACCCTCCAGTTTTGCAGCGTCACGTCTTTCTTTGTCTAAAAACAGGCGAGTAATCTCACAGCAGGGAATATCGGTAGGGAGACTGCATACTCCTGAAAAGTACTTATGGAAAATTTCGTTCATCATAGTCGGCTGGGTTGAGTCTATGAATCGTGCACCGCATAGCAATTGTCCGTCGTGCACACCCAGTAAGTAAGTTGTGTTTTTGTTGTCAAAAAGGTCCTTTTCCATACCGTCAATGCATTCGACTTCCCAGTCGAGTCGATCCCGAAATGTTTTTCTTCTGAGCCGGTATAACTCATTCGCTAGTTCAACCGACAATTGATCATAATCACGCAAAAAAAAATTAACAGCAGAACTCATTCACTCGCCCTCAATAATCACATGATGAAACTATTGCCCCTGCCCTTTAGGACAGCTTTTATTATATCGTACAGGTCTTATAATAAAAATGTACCTGACCACTAAGCACTTGCATTGCCCGGCGGTCAGGCGGTCAAAGACCAATGCAACACCAGGGAAAACCAGACGAGATTATGTGATATTTAAAGTCTCGCGTACAGAGTGCAAAAAGCATTCAAATAATAAAAATACCAGAATACGAAAAAAGTCAAATAACCATCATTAATTTATTGCCCCTTATTGTTTTAAGGGGCAAAATTTCCTGTTCAGCTAATCCAGTCAAATAATAAATGTAAAATTACGCATTGAGTGAGCAACATCTCTGTTCATTTGATAGCCAATCCAGTCGGTCTGCCTGTAAGCACTTCAGCGGTTCACTTGCCAGCGGTATCATAAGTTATGATCGGTTGGTAATATCGATTTTTTTAACTTCTGATTTTCAATGTATATAATTTGCCAGATTTAAGAACGCTTCCGGCCATTCTGAGATCACCCGGCTCTGCAGACATTATCAGCCTGCTGAAAGTTACTCTTTATTTTCCTGGTATGAAAGATATCTCTGAATTCGTGTTCTTTCAGGCATTCATCCCAAATGCGGTCATCGACGTTTCCATCAAATCCATACTGCGTTGGTTCACCAGCTAAACTAAGCGTATCAGTCTGACTTCACCTGCTCACTTAAAGCAGACACGCATTATTCACAACCCACGTGCATCGATAATAGCCTCTTCAATACTTCTGGTGATTGCATAAAATCATAACTGTAAAAATGCCGACTACATAGCGATACAGTCTGTTTAGTCGGCTACGCAGATGGGTCAGGACACCGCGCTTTCGTTTTTCACGGACGCCAGGACGTTCAGAATATGACGGGCCGCCACCGTACCTATCTTCACGCAGGAGTTATCACTAACATTGCCAATGTTCGGCGACAGAATCACCTTCTCAACATGCTGCCAGATAGGCGGCGCCGTCAGAGGTTCAGTGGGGAAACTGTCCAGTGCGGCCCAGGCGATGGTGCCATTGTTCAGCGCCGCTAAGAGCGCATCGTCCTAAATAAGTCCGGCACGTGCCGTGTTGACCAGAATGGCGCCGTTTTTGAACAACGCCAGTTTTTCTGCATTGATCATCTGGCGAGTCTGTTCGGTCAGCGGACAGTGCAGCGAAATGATGTCTGCCTGTTGCAGCAGGTCGTCAAGTGAAGCGGACTCACACTCATCAGGAAAGGTTTTTGCAAAAGAATTACAGGCGAGTACCTTCATGCTAAACGCCCGCCCACTGCGGGCAACGCGACCGCCAATTGCACCACAGACCCAGCGCTCTGCCTTTCAGCTCCACAGATTTATGGGGGGATTTGTCCCAGGACCCCTGACGCATGCGCTGATCAAGCGTTATCACGGATTTGGCAATGTCTAAAATCATCGCCCAGGTATGCTCGGTTACAGCGGCTGTGTTGGCACCCGGCGCAGACTTAGCGCGGATATCGCGTGCCGCGGCTGCCTGTTGATCGATAATGTCAATGCCGCTGCCGTGTTTGGAAATCACACGCAGGGCAGGCGTAGCATCCTTGATGCGAGCATTGATTTTTCCGTAACGGACAATTATCGCCACCGGCTTGTGCTGTTGGCAGAGTCTGAACAGGATATCTTCGTCGGGCTGTTTGCCTGCATAAACCAGGCTTAACGCGTTCAGCAGGCTGACTGCCTGCGGAGCCAGAACGCTGGCCGTGACCAGAATGACGGGAAGTTGGATCGTCATCAGCGCATCTCCCCATCCGTGAGCATGCCAGCGGTTAGCAGGGCTTTCTCCAGCCACGGCGCGCGAAGGTCGCCATCTCGAATGACCGCAATACGCCCGGTCTCGAAATCCAGTTTTTTCTGCGCCGTGCTCGTCCAGAGCAGCAAGGTTTTTCTGGCTGGAATCGAACGATTTAATTCAGGCTGAATTAAATGATGTCTGGTGTGTCTGAGTATTAAACGCTTAAAATCCCCGCCGCTGTAGTGGGGTGATATTAAAATAAAATATTCATCGAAATTATTTACTTCCAGGGTGCCTTTAAACACTCTGATGTAGCTCAAGATGATTAAAGGCGCGCTGGCCGCATGAAAAATCCCCAACATTCCCGCCTCAACATGAATTTCCTTCATGTTCGTTGAAATTTAATCACTTTTTTTCAACCGGATGTTGAGGCATAAAGTAAGAATTGTTAATAACTTTGAGTCATATGAATGCGTGTTAAGGGATAGCGAAGCAGCATAACCCTGAAGCAACAATTCATATCAGCGACCAGGATACCCGATAGCGATGAACAACTTAGCCTTTACCCTTAAGCGCATTCGTTTCGACGAAAACTATAACCCTTCGAGAAATACGCGGGCGACGACTAACTTCGCTAATCTGGCGCGTGGCGAAAAACGCCAGGAAAATCTGCACAACGCGCTGGCAATGATCGACAACCGGTTTAACGCGCTGGCGCATTGGGATAACCCCAAAAGCGATCGTTACTCTGTCGAACTTGAGATTATTTCTGCGGAGCTGAACCTTCGTCCTGGCAGCAACGACGAATCGTTCCCGGCGATTGAGATTCTGAAGACCCATATCGTCGATCACAAAACCGGTGAACGTTTCGAAGGGATTGTCGGCAATAACTTCTCATCTTACGTGCGTGATTATGATTTCAGCGTGGTGCTGACAGAGCATAATAAAGGCCAGACTGAATTCAGTCTGCCAGATGACTTTGGCCAGCTGCACGGCAACATTTTTAAAAGCTTCGTCAACTCAGCGGCCTATAAAGAAAACTTCAATAAATCTCCGGTCATCTGCCTGAGTGTGTCGAGCAAAAATACCTATGTGCGTACCGGTAACGTGCATCCGGTGCTGGGCATCGAATACCAGCAGGATGCGCCTTCGCTGACTGATTTTTATTTTGGAAAAATGGGCCTGAAAGTGCGTTTCTTTATGCCGCGGGGCAGTGTTGCGCCGCTGGCCTTCTACTTCCACGGTGACCTGCTGAGCGATTACACCAATCTTGAGCTGATCAGCACGATTAGCACCATGGAAACGTTCCAGAAAATCTATCGCCCGGAAATTTACAACGCGAATTCTGCAGCCGGACAGTGCTATCAGCCAACGCTGCAGCATCAGGATTATTCATTAACCCGCATCGTTTACGATCGCGAAGAGCGCAGCCGTCTGGCCGTTGAGCAGGGTAAGTTTACTGAGGCGCATTTCATCAAGCCGAATCAGACACTTCTCGCACAATGGTCTGCTGAATCCGTTCTTTGATTAATTTAAAACAAAAGGTCACCTGCTATGAAAACTTTATTACCGACATCCACTGCGGGCAGCCTGCCTAAACCGTCCTGGATCGCGCAGCCAGAGGTGCTCTGGTCACCCTGGAAACTGCAGGATGAAGAGTTAATTGACGGTAAAAGAGATGCACTGCGTCTCTGTCTGGACGACCAGGTTCGCGCCGGTATTGATATCGTCAGTGATGGTGAGCAGACCCGTCAGCACTTTGTGACGACGTTTATTGAACACCTCAGCGGCGTGGATTTTGAGAAGCGTGAAGTGGTCCGCATCCGTAATCGTTATGACGCCAGCGTGCCAACCGTGGTGGGTGAAGTCTCACGCCAGAAGCCGGTGTTTGTTGAAGATGCAAAAATTCTGCGCAAGCTGACCGATCGTCCTATTAAGTGGGCGTTGCCGGGGCCGATGACGATGATTGATACCCTCTATGACAATCACTATAAAAGTCGTGAAAAGCTGGCCTGGGAATTTGCAAAAATCCTCAACCAGGAAGCGAAAGAGTTAGAAGCCGCCGGCGTTGATATTATTCAGTTCGACGAACCAGCCTTTAACGTCTTCTTCGATGAAGTGAATGACTGGGGTATCGCCGCGCTTGAGCGAGCTATTGAAGGACTGAAATGCGAAACCGCCGTTCACATCTGCTACGGCTACGGCATTAAAGCGAATACCGACTGGAAAAAAACGCTGGGCACAGAGTGGCGTCAGTACGAAGAGGTCTTCCCGAAACTGCAGCGTTCGGCTATCGACATCATCTCACTGGAGTGTCAGAACTCGCGTGTTCCGATGGATCTGATCGAGCTGATTCGCGGTAAAAAAGTCATGGTGGGTGCTATCGACGTGGCTACTCATGAAATTGAGACGCCGGAAGCAGTAGCAAACACGCTGCGTAAAGCGCTGCAGTTCGTGGATGCTGAAAATCTCTATCCTTCAACCAACTGCGGTATGATTCCTCTGCCGCGTCAGGTTGCAAATGGCAAACTGCATGCGTTGAGTGCGGGTGCCGAAATTGTCCGCCGAGAAATTCTGGGAAAATAAGCTTTTCTGAGCAGGCTCTGTCCGGCTGGCGATTTGATAATAAGAAATCAAAGCCGGATTGAGTCTTTATACGTGCGCCTGGCGCTGGTTGATTCCGGATAAATATCAATATTAATCAAGCATCACTTCTCACCCTCTGCACTCTCTATTTTCCCGCCCCCTCCTTTCTAAAAAATATCTTTCACCTGGACCTTTTGCCAGCGGAGACATGTTATATCTGATATGAGTTCAGGGATGTCACAGCATGATCAGACTGACCTGATAGTTCACAATATCAGAAATCAGGGAGAGGAATTAAAGATGAACACAGTATTTGAATGGCGCAATAGCTCATATTTGATCAGCACCGACAAGAAAAAATTAGACCATGAGGCTATCCATCAGTATCTGACGCGCTCAACCTGGGCGGCAGGCATCGACATGAATACTGTCGCCGTGTCGATAGATAACAGCCTGACTTTTGGCGTCTACCACGATGAGTTACAAATAGGGTTTGCCCGGCTCATCACCGATTATGCAACCTTCGCTTACTTATGTGATGTCTATCTTCTGGAAGAATATCAGGGCAAGGGACTGAGCAGATGGCTGATGACGTCTATTCATGACCATCCGGTTTTCAGAAAACTGCGCAGAATCCTGCTGTGTACTACTACGGCTCCCTGGCTCTATGAAAAGTTCGGTTATGAACCGTTAAACCGGGAAAACTTCATCTGGACGATTACCCGGCCTGATATTTATGCCCGACATACTCGTTAACTATCCTGGGTTAGCTGAGCGCGCAGTGCTTTGGCGATATCCGTTCAGAGACCGCGCGTGCTGGGATATACGTCAGATAGGGACTGGCGGCCCTGGGATGGACACCGTCAGTTCGTTGAGTACTCTGTTTACGTTAATAAAAAGTCACGTGGACAAGGAATAGTGCTGCCCCGATGCGGACGTTGAGCCAGCTTGTCTGTGAGAACAAAAAGCGCAAAATGGTGGCGGGCATTGAATCAGACAATACCGACTCAATTACGCTGCATAAAAACCGGGCTTAACCGAAGCAGACATGATGAAAGAAGTGAGTACTCAGTCCGCGTGCTGAATGGAACTGACATTTATGCCGCTTCGACTGGGTAATCGCAAACATTCCTGATCAAAAGTGAGTGCTGTGCAGAAAAGCACGACGGCGCGAACAACATAAAACATGGATAAAGGCTGTTTTGAATCGCAGCCTGTTATGTCAATTTCACGAAGATGACTAACAGGGTGTGAATAAATTGTAAATTTCTGCGTCAGCCTTTATAAATGATGAATAACCCCTCATCCAGAGTAAATGATGGCACTTTCACACGAGTTAATCCTAATCTTCACGACCTATTTTGTTGCTACGGCCAGCCCCGGACCGAGCAATATGGCGATAATGGGGACAGCGATGAAAAAGGGCAGAGGTGCCGCGCTGGCGCTGGCTGCGGGTGTCGTGAGTGGTTCGATGATCTGGGCGCTGCTGGCAGCCTGCGGTGTGCTGACCGTGCTGACAACCTTTGCTCAACTGCTGATTGTGTTAAAAATTGGCGGCGGATTATATCTGCTATGGCTGGCGTTTAAAGTCGGTAAATCTGCGTTACGCCGCACAGAAGCCGGTGAATTTAAAACCAGCGATACCCGGGTCGCTTATGGCAGCCTGTTCCGTCAGGGTATTCTGATGCATATCGGCAACCCCAAAGCGATTCTGACCTGGGTGGCGATTATGTCATTTGCCCTTAAACCGGATGCGATCGCCTCTACGTTACCGATGATCATTGGCGGCTGTGCGGCGATCTGCATGATTGTGTTCGGTGGCTATGCTTTGCTGTTCTCAACGGCTGTAATGAGCGCTTTTTACCGCCGCATTAGCCGCGGGCTGGATGCACTGTTAGCCTGTTGCTTTGCGCTGGCAGGATTGAAACTGGTCTTCAGCCGCAACTAATTACGGCTAACGATGACGGAGCGCCATACGTTTCTGACTCATCACCTGGAACGATGAAGTGATGAGCCGAAGCGGCAGTGAGCGATGCAATGCGATAGCCCGCGCACAACCCAGAATCCTAATCTTAAAGGCGAAAAATGAAAGGCTCATGTCTGTGTGAAACTGTTGTTTTTGAGATTTCGGTTACCCCCACGCTCTATTACCGTTGTCACTGCTCTCTGTGCAGAAAGCAGACCGGAACCGGTTATAACCTGGCAACGCTGATAAAAGAGCGTGACTTTGCCTGGATAGCAGGCGAGAGCCAGATCGCGTCGTGGCGTAAACCAACAGGTTATCGCACTGACTTTTGCGTCAGCTGTGGTTCTGCTGTTCCAAACAGGTTGCGCGACCGGCCTTACATCTGGCTTCCGATCGGCTTACTGAATGCCCCTGTCGCAATGCAATGCATAGGGGATTATTGTACCGATGACGCCATGCCGTGGGACCATACCCGTTCAGAGACTAATCATGCTGGGCCAGTAGCGTCTCTGAATGCACTGCTGACGAGCTTAAAGATTGTTGATTAATCGCAGCGGTGTGGGTTACTTATTTTTTTAACTGTAAGCCCCAGTATTCTGAACAGGCTTCAATCTTGTGCGGAGAATCAAGCAGAACTTTTGGCAATCTGACCTGGTCGTAAAGCGTCTGATGATACTTACGATTCTGCGGGGCAGTATGGACAATATATTTCAGCATCTCCAGGGTTACGGACTCTCTGCTCATCCCAAGCCCCCCTATTCGCGGTATCGATGAATAACACCTGCGAATATAACGCAGCAGTGCCACGGTCACTTTTACATCCAGAAGAATCAATCCCGTTGCATGGGCAAATCGTTCCTCACTGCATCTGCATGCAAACGGCGAAATGCCTCGGATGCTCTGGGAATCCATTGACTATTCGGAAGATGATGAAGTTGATCAAGATGAATAACAGGTAAATTCGTTTTGCGGTAAATAGCCTCTGCTAAGGTGGATTTACCGCTATTTGAAGGACCGATGATACAAATGCGTGGACCCAGCGCCTCTAAAGTAAGTGCACTATTCACAATATTTCCTTTGAATTTGCCCTGCCTTAAATGAATAACGGCCTGCTTACATGTTGATTTCTATGCAACTCGCAAGGTTTTAATCTCAACTGGAATGTGTTGACCTGAGGGAGGCGCAAATAAGGGCTTCTGAGGGCATAATGAATCAAAGTCATGTCAAAGCGTACCTGATGATTTGATTTTCAATTAACCCACCCGCCTCACAAAATGAATTTTTACGGTAAGTTTTTGTTACATCCTGACGATTAGTTACTTAATCAATTAAACCGTAGAGGGAATTATGGTACTAATCAATGGATTTACAGACGGAGTGGCAAATAGCTATGTCGCTTCCGACGCAATTAAACCATCTTCAGGTGTCAACACCGAGTCTATTACCGGAAAAACGCTTCCCGATGCTGTAGTTATCATCTCTCAGGAGGCAAGAGACCGCCTGATGCAGGTTGTTGCTGAACCTGTCTCCGCTGAACAGCAGGATAAAACCCTTAACGATCTGCTGGCAAGCCGATCAGCTAATCAGGTACCCACGTTTAATCTTGGTTATGCACTTTTCAACGATCCCTATACTAAGTGGGATGCAAGGACATTCCGTCCGCTACTGGATATGACGACAGATAATACCCAGGCCAGTATGGATTAATTTGCGGGCGCACTTCATCAGGTGCTCGCTGAAGGTCAGGTGGGGCAAAATCAGTACGATAACAGTGATACCTCTGAAGCGATGGCAATAACGTTGACGCAGGTAAAGCTGCACAAACTTATTGAGAAATATGTTCCGGATGACAAGCGGGAGCAGGCGACAGGCATTGTTGATGAGATGATTGACGGTAAAGTGGCATTCCGCGAAGAGCGTACGCGGCTGGGGCACAGCAGATGCTGGATATCGCGCACCAATATGGCACCCGTGAAATCGTGGCGGATGCACGTGATTATCTTAACCAGCTAAAGAGCGGCACCGCGCGGCCACAGAATGAGCTGGCCAGAATGTTCGAAGCGACAAAATTGGGCAGTGACATGAACGCCATCTTCAGCGTGTTTGCCGATGCGATTCATTCTACCCCGAATCCGGGCAACAAAGCACAACCCTCAATCAATGACGCCCTTAAACAGCTGGAGGTTTATCGCCAGCAGTGGCAGACGTTCGCTGATAAATACATAGCTTAAACAGTGACGATCCTGCGGCTGGCGGCTCTCTCGTGGCAATAAAGGCCAGCCTGAGAGCCGCGTCTGCAAGATAACTACGATGGGGCTGTTTAGTCAGATGAGACACTCTGATAAACCCGGCTAGAAACAAAAAGCACTCATTACACATTTACAAATTTAAATGTGTAAATATAATGGCACCTCTTACTTATCAGAGGAATTTTTGTCATGCCGTCACTGTTTACCCCCCTGAACCTGGGCGATCTCACACTTCGTAACCGCATCGTATTGCCGCCACTGACGCGTTGCCGCAGTGATCAGCCGGGCAATATTCCCGGCGATATGATGGTGGAGTATTACCGTCAGCGTGCCAGCGCGGGCCTGATGATCACCGAAGGCACTCAGATTGAACCTCGCGGGCAGGGTTATGCATGGACGCCGGGGATCCACAGCGACGCCCAGATCGCGGGCTGGAAAAAGGTTACAGAGGCGGTACATCAGGAAGGCGCCACGATTTTCTGTCAGCTCTGGCACGTTGGTCGCGTCTCTCACAATGAACTTCAGCCGGGTAATCAGGCACCGGTCGCCCCTTCGGCCATTGCCGCCGATAACGTGCGGGTGTTTATCGAAACCGGACCCGGTAAGGGGATATTAACTGCACCCAGCGAACCACGGACACTGACCAACGCGGAAGTAAAAGAGATCGTGGCGCTTTATCGACGTGCGGCAGAAAATGCAAAAGAGGCCGGTTTTGACGGTGTGGAACTGCATTCTGCCAACGGTTATCTGATTAACCAGTTTATTTCGGAGCACACCAACTTCCGCACGGATGAATATGGCGGCTCAGCAGAGAATCGTCTGCGCTTCCTGCGTGAAGTTGTTGGGGCGGTCAGCGCGGTATTTGGCAGCCATCGCGTTGGCGTGCGGTTTGCGCCGCTGTTTTCGAGTACCGACGAAGAACGCGTCTATCTTGGCCTGGTTGAAAGCGATCCCCAGGCGACCTACATCCGCGCCGCGCAGCTGCTGAATGAACTGGAAGTTGGCTATCTTTCTATTGCCGAAGCAGACTGGGATAATAGTCCGGATACGCCAGAAAGTTTCCGGATTGCGCTTCGGGAAACATTCCGCTCTCCGATCATCTATTCTGGTCGCTACACGGCGGAAAAAGCACAGCGTATGCTGGATAAAGGCTGGGGTGACCTGGCGGGTTTTGGCCGCTCGTTTATTGCGAATCCCGATTTGCCGGCACGCATTAAAGCAGGTTTTCCGCTGAATCCTGTTGATCACGCCTCCCTGTATGGCGGCACTGAGAAAGGCTATACTGACTATCCTGTTTTTCAATCCTGATCTTATGTGAGGCGGCATGTCCCCCGAAAATGCCCTGAAGTTACTATCCAATCCGACCCGGGTGGCAGTGCTGAAGTGGCTTAAAAATCCTGACGAAGCGTTTGCCGGCTATTCGCAGCTCTATCCCTTCGCTCAGTATGGCGTCTGTGCCACCCTCATCCAGGACAAGGCGGGCTTATCACAGCCCGCTACTTCGTTATGTCTGAAAGCCCTGCACAATGCGGGACTGGTCGAAGCCAGCAAAGTAGGAAAGTGGACCTATTATCGCCGTGCTGAACCGCGTATTCGTGAAATAACCGACGTGGTGACACAATCGCTACAGGCGCTTTAAGGCGCCTGCCGTTTCAGCACTTCTCTGTTTTCTCGTCTGCGAATGCAGAGCCTTCACACTTATAGTAAACGCCTGCACATATCCCCCGAATTTCTGACTCGTCTTCACCCACGCGGCTTGACGAAGCTGCCCGCTTAACTTAAAACTAAAGCCGTCAGGGGAGTCTCGCCAGAGAGACTGAGAGGCTAATAGCGCAGCGCGCGGCTTAGCGACCCTTAGAACCTGACCCAGTTGATACTGGCGTAGGAAGACGGGTATCGCATCCGATACTTGCCGCAGGCGCGCGTTCGCGACGCCTTTGCCTATTCCCTCTGTATCACGGGTCGTCGTTAACCGATAACGAGGCCATAGTGAAACATCTCATTCTTAATCACTCTCTTCCTATCCGGTGGGCACAATGAGCCGCTGGTCTGTGCTGGGCAGCGGCGTTGCCGGGCTGTGTGTCGCCACGTTACTGCTGGAACGGGGAGAAGCCGTTGAAGTCATTACGCAACCTGACTGTCGTGCCGCCTCGCACTGGGCGGGTGGCATGCTTGCGCCCTGGTGCGAAGCAGAAAGCGCGCCGCCACAGGTCATCGAATGGGGCCAGCATGCTGCCGGATGGTGGACGAAACGCGTCGACGGCGTGGAGCAGCAGGGCACGCTGGTGGTTGCGCCACCGCGTGACAATCGTGAACTGACGCGCTTCGCCAGCATGACGCAGCAGCATCAGTGGGTCGCGCCCGGTGACATCGAACCAGCGCTGGAAAATCGCTTTACCCGAGGCCTGTTCTTTGCCGCAGAGGCGCATCTTGATCCGCGTCGCGCACTGCAGCAACTGCACGTCAAACTGCAGGAAGCTGGCATACCTTTTCACAGTGGTAAACCCGGCGGCAAAATCATCGACTGCCGCGGCATCCATGCTCTTAATCAGCAGCCCGCTCTGCGCGCCGTGCGGGGCGAAATGCTGATCCTGCATACGCATGACGTTCAGCTCTCCCGTCCGGTCCGTCTGCTGCATCCGCGCTTTCCCTGCTATCTGGTGCCGCGTGCCGGAGGCCACTTCATGCTCGGAGCCACCATGGTCGAAAGTCACGACAGCAGCCCGATCAGCGTCAGGGCGATGATGGAGCTGCTGAGCGCGGCTTACAGTCTGCATCCGGCGCTGGCTGAAGCACGGATCGTAGAGAGCGGCACCGGCCTGCGTCCCGCCTACCGCCAGAACCTGCCAGAAGTCCGCTATGAAAATGGCCGTTTCTCGTTAAACGGGCTGTACCGCCACGGCTTTTTACTGGCCCCGATTATGGCTGAAAAACTCATGCTGCAACTCACTCAGGAGATGACTCATGCGAGTTCAACTTAATGGACGCACGATTGAAACCAGCGCCATAACGCTGGCGGAACTTATGGCGGAGCAGCAGATCGACCCGCGTACCGTCGCCACCGCGTTGAACGGTGAGTTTGTGCCGCGCAGCCGTTATGTCAGTCAGCAGCTTGAAGCGGGTAGCCAGCTGGAAATCCTGTCACCGATGCAGGGAGGTTAAACATGTTCTATCAATTCATTCCACAATCCCGTTTTCTGATTGGAACTGCCGGTTATCCGTCACCGGACATTCTGCATCAGGCGATCGACGCATCAGGTGCGGAGATTATTACCGTCAGCCTGCGTCGTGAAGGCAGCCAGGGCGGTGCCTTTCGCACGCTGTTGCAGCAGCTCAACAAACGGATTCTGCCGAATACCGCGGGCTGCCATACGGTGAAAGAGGCGGTGACGACGGCACAGATGGCGCGTGAACTGTTTGACACGCCGTGGATCAAGCTGGAGGTGATTGGTCATGCCGACACGCTTCAGCCCGATCCCTTTGCGCTGGTTGAAGCCGCGCGGATCCTCTGCGCTGACGGCTTCCAGGTCTTTCCCTACACCACCGAAGATCTGATTGTCGGTGAGAAACTGCTGGAAGCGGGTTGTGAAGTGCTGATGCCCTGGGGTGCGCCGATCGGTTCCGGCCAGGGGCTGCGCAATATCGAAGGGCTGCGTTCTATGCGGGCGTGGTTTAAAGATGTGCCGCTGATAATTGATGCGGGCATCGGTGCGCCAGGTCAGGCGGCGCAGGCGATGGAGATGGGCTTTGACGGTGTGCTGCTTAACACGGCGGTGGCAAAAGCGCGCGATCCGGTGCGGATGGCGGGTGCCTTTGCTGCCGCGATCCACGGCGGGCATGAGGCGTTTGAGGCGGGATTGATGGAGCAGCGCGACATGGCGTCAGCTTCCACACCAATTTTTGGTCTGGCACAGTTCTGAGGAGCAGCAATGGATCGTTATCAGCGTCAGACCATGTTGCCGGAGATTGGTGAAGCGGGGCAACAGCGCCTGAGGAGAGCAAGGGTGCTGGTGGTAGGCGCGGGCGGACTTAGCGCGACACTGTTGCCGTTACTGGCCGGCGCGGGCATGGGGTTTATTCGGCTTTACGATGGCGATCGGGTTGAGCTGCACAACCTCCACCGGCAGACGCTGTTTGGCGTCGGGGATGTGGGTCAGCCCAAAGCAATCTGTGCGCAGCGCGCGCTGGCGCAGCGAAATCCTGACTGCCACGTTGAGGCGCATCCCCAGATGTTGAGCGCCAGTCAGCTGCCACAGGCGCTGGAGGGAATCGATCTGGTGGTGGATGCGGCGGATAACTTCGCCATCACCTATCAACTCTCCGACGCCTGCTCTCCGCGTGGTCTGCCGCTGATCTGCGCCTCGGTGCTGGGTCGCAAAGGCTATGTCGGTGGATTCTGCGGCGGTGCGCCCGGTTATCGTGCGCTGTTTCCTCAGTTGCCGATGGCTTCGGGTAACTGCAACACGGCTGGCGTAATGGGGCCTGCGGTAGCGACGCTGGGCGCAATGCAGGCGCAGATGGCGCTGAGCGTGTTACTGAAACTGACGCCGTCGCCGCTCGGCTGCATGATCCACTGCGACTTTGTGGCCTGGCACATCAGGCAATTCCGCTTTGACGATGCACCCGAACCCGATGCGCCGGGCATCCCATTTATCGATAAGCCGATGCTCAGTGAGGACGATTGCATTGTGGAACTGCGCAGTCCCGAAGAAGCGCCGGTCAGTGTGGCCGAACGGGTGCTACGCATTCTGCCGCAGCAGATAGCGGCCTGGCAGCCGCCGTCCGATCGGCGCGTGGTGCTGGTGTGTACCAGTGGCATGCGTGCTGCTCAGGCGGCAGAGAACCTTGCCGAACGGGGGATCATGCGGCTGGCGCTGATGGCGGCAAACACGCTGTAGCCTGCCGTTCTAAACAACCTCGACCAGCTGGAACGTCTCGAAAATCAGCTCCATTTCCTTATGGAAATAGCCTTCACGTTCAAAGTAGCGCTGATGCTCCTGCCGCCAGTGGTCGAGGCTGAGATCGCCTTCACCCTCCAGCATCGCCATTTCTGGCGTGACGCGGTCAAAACGCGTCAGGAACAGTCCGGTGGTGCGGATCACGCAGGCGGGCTGCTGATCGCCATTCAGAACAATGCTGTGGCCGCCTGGCTGCGGCAGTGCTTCCTGATCCTGCCAGCTGCGTAACGAACCACAGGTGGCGACCTTCTTTCCGGCAATAATCAGCGTTGCCAGCTCGCTGGCTAATTCCGGGGAATCACCAAATGCATCTGCGAAGGCACCCGGATATTTGTCCTGCAGTTGTTCCAGCGTCATCGACATACGAAAATCCTTAATGAAATAAGCGCCTGACCGGCGTGAATAGTGGCCAGCGATGCCGTTAAGATGATGTAGCAGCGGTGTAAATGCTGTTGATAGCGCTACAGCTTACCCGGCCTGCTCATGGGAAAACAGGCTTAATTTTCAGGAAATTGGGTTTGCGTGCGTGCGGTATGGCAGAGAAGAGATACCGTCAGGCGCGGCCAGCTACAGCCGCGCATAAAAATTAACAAATCAGAAAGCTCGCCCAGTGTTCAATGTCGTCACCGCTACTGATATCGGGTTGCACCAGACCGTTCACCATGAAGGTTGGTGAAACGTGAATACCATTCTGGCGGCTATATTTGCAGTGCCATTTAATCGCATTCTGCAGATCGGGCTGATCAAATGCGGCGCTGGCATCCACGCCGCTGTACTCTTTCAGGCGGGCCAGAATCTGGTTCGGCGTCGCATCCCGATTCGGGCCGGTGCAGTGATCGGTAAACTCAAACTCTTCGCGATGATCGGCGACGGCCTTCATCACCTTCTTCGCCGCCTCTTTACTGTTGCTGGCGGCGGCAAGGATATAACGCACAATTACGCCGGAGTAGAGGTGCCACGGCTGTGATTGCAGGCGAATCTTCAGGGTCATCTTCTCTTCACCCACGTGCGCCAGTAACGCGTCGAGTTTATTGAACGCGCGTACCGAAAAAGGGCAGGTGGGTTCCAGAAAGACTTCAAAAATTGCGGGACCGTGGCCCCAGCTCAGGACATCCGCATGCTGACTCATCGAAAACTCCTTAAAGATAAACAAAACGGGAATTGTCCTTACCCTGGCAAATCCTCATCACATCAGCCAGTTAAGAATCAGCTGGAATTGTTACAAAAAACAGCAATCAGCGGCTGACCCGCGCGTAACAGGCGACAGCCAGGGCCATTAATCGTTAGAATTATCGGCTTTGGCATTCTCAACAGCTGGCCCTGCATCGTCACTTGCGAGAAGCTATAGTTATCTGCAGAGTTTGCTCACCCGAAGGGTAAAGCCATTTCTGCTTTTTGCCTGCTGATCGTCTGCCTGGGGGCGATAAGCGTCAGAAGAGGTTAATTTTGTATACCGATCTTACCTGGAAAATTCTCCATCGCGTCATTAACAAGACGATTTCTGACATGCTGGATGAGCAGCAGAGTATTGACGTGTTATCACTACGCGCGCGGCTGCATGAGCTGGCTGAAAAAGAAGAGGATGAGGTCATGGTGCTCTGTTACTGGCAGGCGAGTAAAATTCTGCTTCGACTCCCCACCACCGTAACAGCCAGTCAGTTGATGGTTGCTGCACGTCACGCTTTTCGCACACCGATGGATCATGATCCGATCTGAAAGGTGCCTACCCTGCAATGAATCTGACTTAGCTTCTGGCAGCTTTTCACCTTATTCTTCTCCTGAACGCGATTTTCCCTAATCTCTGTTAAAATTATCCCTCTGCGCCACTTTGCAGGATGCATGTTCGGGAGAAGCTATGTTGTGGATTTGGAATGCCCTGATTGTTCTGGTCACCGTTATCGGCATGGAGATAACGGCTGCGCTAGCGCACAAATATATTATGCATGGCTGGGGTTGGGGCTGGCATCTGTCACATCATGAGCCGCATAAGGGCTGGTTCGAGGTTAACGATCTCTATGCGGTGGTGTTCGCGGGCCTGTCGATTTTACTTATTTATCTGGGCAGCACGGGCATCTGGCCGTTGCAGTGGATTGGCGCAGGCATGACGCTCTATGGCCTGCTCTATTTTATCGTCCATGACGGTCTGGTTCATCAGCGCTGGCCTTTCCGCTATGTGCCACGCCGGGGTTATCTGCGCCGGCTTTATATGGCGCATCGCCTGCATCATGCCGTACGCGGCAAAGAAGATTGTGTTTCATTTGGTTTTCTCTACGCGCCGCCGCTGTCAAAACTGCAGGCGACGCTCAGGGAACGTCACGGCGTTAAACGGGGCGCTGCCAGAGATAAGCCGGGCGCGGAGCAGGACGCGCCATCCGGGAAGTAACCGTCTGACCGGATGCCGCCACCAGCATGGCCAGTTTCTCTGGCGTGCTGGTGGACTGACGTTGTTGCCACGCCTCTGCACCCGCCTCAACCACTTTCATACCAATCTTACGATAAACCTGTTTTGCTGTCGCAATCGCCCACGCTGAACGCAGCGGTAAACCGGGCAACCCAGCCGATGCCGATCGATAATAGGGCTCTGCCGTCTCCACCAGCCGGCGGGCAACGCGGCTGAGTGCCTGACGATTGCGCGGATCGGCCAGCGTCTCCCGCGTCAGCCCCTCTTCAGCCAGCCACTCTGCGGGCAGATAACAGCGTCCCGTTTCAGCATCTTCAACAATATCGCGGGCAATATTGGTCAGCTGAAACGCCAGACCGAGATCGCAGGCGCGATCCAGCGTCGCGTTGTCGCGCACGCCCATAATCTGCGCCATCATCAGGCCGACCACACCCGCCACGTGATAGCAGTAGCGCAGCGTATCATCCAGCGTCTGATAGCGGGTCTCATGGACATCCATCGCAAAGCCTGCCAGGTGATCAAAAGCGTAAGCAGGCAGAATATCGTGCGCCATCGCGACCTCCTGAAAGGCGGCAAAGGCGGGCTCATGCATCTGCGATCCGGCATAGGCCTGACGGGTTTTCATCTCCAGCTGCGCCAGGCGCTGTTCGGCGGATTGCGGTGACGGCGTATCGTTGCTGAATCCCAGCACCTGATCGTCAATGACATCATCACAGTGACGACACCACGAGTAGAGCATCAGCACACTGCGTCGGGTTTTGGCATCAAACAGTTTCGATGCCGTGGCAAAGCTTTTCGAGCCCACTTCCATGGTTTCTACGGCATGATCAAGCAGTGACGGACTATTCAAGCCAGATCCTCCAGCATTAATCCTGCGGTGGCCCTGGCCGAACCAATCACCCCTGGAATGCCCGCGCCGGGATGGGTGCCCGCGCCGACCAGATAAAGATTATTGATGTTCTTATCGCGATTGTGGGGCCGGAACCAGGCGCTTTGCGTCAGAATCGGCTCGACCGAGAATGCCGAGCCCTGATACGCATTCAGTTCATCGCGGAAATCAAACGGCGTGAACATGCGGTGCGTCACCAGCTGGCTGCGCAGGCCCGGCATGTAGTGCTGTTCCAGATAGTCGAAGATGCGATCGCGCAGACGTGGTCCTTCAACCGCCCAGTCGATATCGGCGGTGCCGAGGTGCGGCACCGGTGCCAGCACGTAATAACTGCCGCAGCCAGCGGGTGCCAGTGACGTATCGGTCACGCATGGCGCGTGAAGGTAAAGCGAAAAGTCCTCTGACAGAGCATCTTTGTTAAAGATCTCATCAATCAATTCACGGTAGCGCGGGCCAAAGCAGACCGTGTGATGCGCGAGCTGATCGTGATGATGACTCAGTCCAAAATAGAGTACAAACAGCGAGTTGCTCATGCGCTTGTTCTGCAGGGATTTTCCCTTTGCCACAGCGGCCGGATGCTGACTCAGCAGTTCGCGGTAGGTGTGAACCACATCCGCATTAGAGGCAACCGCGCGGGTCGGGAATACCCGGCCATCTTTCAGGTGCACAGCGGTAATTTTATTTTTCTGCGTCTCAAGTCGGGCTACGCTGGCATTCAGCTCCATTTCGCCGCCCAGATCTTCAAACAGCTTCACCATGCCTTGTACCAGTGCGCCCGTGCCGCCACGCGGGAACCAGACGCCCCATTCACGTTCCAGCGCATGAATCAGGGTATAGATTGACGAGGTGGCAAATGGATTTCCGCCTACCAGCAGCGAGTGGAAAGAAAACGCCTGACGCAGATGCTCATCTTCAATATAGCTCGCCACTTTGCTGTAGACGCTGCGCCACGCCTGCAGTTTTGCCAGCTGAGGCGCGGCACGCAGCATGTCGCGGAACGACAGAAACGGCACGGTCCCAAGTTTCAGATAACCTTCCGCAAACACCGCACGGGAATAGGCCAGAAAGCGACGATAGCCTTCAACGTCACGCGGATTAAATGCGCTGATCTGCGCTTCCAGCGCGGGCTGATCGTTGTCATAACTGAATACCTTGCCGGACTCCCAGCAGAGGCGATAAAACGGTTTCACCGGCAGCAGTTCGACATAGTCCGAGAGCTTTTTGCCTGCCAGGGTGAACAGCTCCTCAATAGCACTGGGATCGGTAATCACCGTCGGGCCGGCATCGAAGGTAAAGCCCTGATCCTCGTAGACATAAGCGCGGCCGCCAGGCTTGTCACGCTGCTCCAGCAGTCGCGTAGGGATCCCTGACGCCTGAAGGCGAATGGCCAGCGCCAGACCCCCAAAGCCTGCACCAATTACTGTCGTTCTGTTCATTGCATCGCCTGTTGACGGTGAGGAGTCATAATAGCCTGTAGCGCAGCCAGTACGGGAACCGGCGGCTTGCCGCTTAAGATGCGCAGCCGATCAGACACAGTGAGTTTTCCCGCATAAAAACGGGCAATCAGACCTTCGGGAAGGCCGTAAAAACGTTGCATAACCTGCCAGCGCTGGTCTGCCGGACCCGCCAGAAACAGCATCCGGTTCAGCATGCGGAAGAAGCGCTGCTGCTGCCAGGTGTGACCGGCAAACTGCTCAATGGTGGCGTACAGGGTCTCTGAGGTGAACGACTGCATCTGCGCCAGCCGGTCAGCCAGTGCGACCGCCAGTGGCAGCGAGTAGCCGGTGGTAGGATGGAATAACCCGGCACGCAGACCGCTGCAGGGCAGATCGCGCGTCCGCCAGAATGCGTCCACGTCGCCGGTCAGCGTAATCGGTAACGCACCCTGTTCTTCACGCAATAGCTGTTTTAACTGCCAGCCCTGCTGAGCGGCATAGTCACGGATATTCTGACGGGCACGATCGCCTTCCAGCGTGGCGTTATCAATATAGTGGGTATCTTCAATCAGCAGCGTATCCGCCGAAAAGGGCAGGCTGTAGACAAAGCGATAGCCTGACTGCTGGTCCACGGTCGCGTCCATGATGACTGGCGCGGTCAGGCCGTGGGGCGCACTGAGCTGCCACTCCTGACCCACAAACGCCTGGAAGCCCATGCGCAACGCCGCATCGGATTGGTAGCCACGACCATCGATCACCGCGTCAGTTTCCAGTACCCGGCCATCCTCCAGCGTGACCGAGCGTGAAGCAATGCTCGCCACGCACGTATTCAGTAGCAGGTCAGGCGCAAACCGGTCGCGGATGACCTGCGCGAAACGCTCTGCAGTGACACAAAAATAGCCGCTGTTAAGGGAACGGTTTCGTTGCGGAAAGCGCACCTCATAACCGGGCCAGTGATGAACCACCAGCGGGGCAATCCAGTGATGCTGTGTGACAGTGAGGTCTTCCGCATGAAACGACCAGGTATGATGCGCGCCAGGCTCACTTTCTGCATCAATAAGCAGCATACGCAGTGAAGGACGCTGCTGGCGCAAACGCAGGGCGATTAAGCCATTAGCCAGCCCTGCGCCCACCAGAATCAGATCATACCGCGGCATAATCTCTCCTGGTGATGACCGGTTTGCGGGTGTGCATCGCCTGTTCGACGATGTCCGCTGCGAGGGCGCTACCGCCCGCCTGACGAAGCGCAGCGCGCAGCGTTTTCATCTGCTGTCCGTAGCTTTCATCAGCCAGCAGGGTCTGAAGCTGACGGGCCAGCGCGTGGCTGGTCGTGAAGCGTGAAGCGCGACGTCCGATACCGTGCCAGACCACTCTGGCCGCGACGCCTGGCTGATCAAAGGCCAGCGGAATCGCCAGCAGTGGCGTCAGATGGTTAACGGCATCCAGCACGGTATTCATACCGCCGTGGGTAATCGCCAGATCGGCCTGCGCCAGTGCGGCAGCCTGATCGGCAAAATCGACCACCTGAACATGGCTGAACAGCGCCAGTTTTTCTGCCTGAAACGATGAAAGGCGACCGCAGTGCGCCAGCAGCAACTGCGCGTCGATCTCATGGCAGGCGCGAACGATGGTTTTAAACAGGCCGTAGCGATGTCCCTGCAGCGTACCGAGTGACGCAAAAATGCGCGGTTTATCGCCGTGCGGGAAGTAGCGTGGCTGCGACGCGGCAGACGCTGTTGCCGCTGTACGCAGCGGACCAACCGAATGAAAGTAGTCGGGCAAAGACTGTCGGGGGAAATCGAGTTCCGGCATAAGCTGGCTGATCTGCGCCAGGGGTGAAAAGCAGTGATGCAGCTTTTCCCGTGGTGTTAATCCCATCGCATGGGCGTTGCGGGCGATAACGCGATCGTGACGGCGCATCAGCCAGTCATAAATCTTTTCACTGGCGCGATAACGTTCGCGTACCTGATCGGTGATTGCATAGTCAAACGGCATCACGGCCAGCGGAAAATCGGGTTCACGATTCAGTGGCAGCGCACAGGCCACAGAGACGTAGGGCAGGTTCAGAGACTCAGCTGCCAATGCACCGGCTGGCTCCATCTGATCGACGATCACGCCATCAATCGCCAGCGTCTTCAACACCACCGGTAGTTCACGGCAGAGCATCTCTGTGCTGCGGGCCATCTCATTGATTAATTTAAGCATCGACGGACCAAGAGGATGCGCTGCCAGCTGCAGGGTGTGCGCAAGACTGCCTGCCGGATGCGAGGCGAGACCCAGCGGGAAAAAACCGATCCGGCTGTCAGTAAGTAGTGCGCTGACATCCGTCTGCTGGAGAAAGGTAATCTGATGTCCGCGTGCGATTAAGGCCTGGCTCAGATGCGCAAGCGCCTGGACATGGCTATAAAAGGGCGGTGCAATGACCGCAAAGTGGCTCATGCAGCATCCTTAACTGACGGCAGCGAGTTTTTTCTCAAACCAGGCCTGAACAAAATGATGAGTGGCATAACCGTCCTGGCAGGCCGAAAGCAGATGCTCGCTGGCACAGCGCAGGTGATCGCGCAGTCGCGTTTCAACTGCCTGGGGTCCCAGCAGATTGACCAGCGTCGATTTCCCGTCATCCTGATGGGCATCTTTGCCGGTATCCGCCATGCCGTCGGTGAGATCGTCTAACAGCTGAAAAGCCTGACCAAGATTCAGCGAGAAGCGATGCAGTTGTTCGCGCGCCTCTTTTGGTGTTTCCGCCACAATAGAGGCCATCTGCATAGAGGCGCAGAAAAGAGTGCTGGTTTTAAAATGATTGGTCATCAGAATCGCGTCGGCACTGCGTGGCTTGTCGCCTTCTGATAGATCCTTGAACTGACCCTGCACCAGCCCCTGCATCCCGACCGCGTGGGATAGCTCCGCGACCGCATCGGCTCTGGCGGCTGCCGTTAAGCCTTCAGCCATTGCCACCACGCCAAACGCTTTACTCAGCAGCGCCACTGCGGCCAGAATCGCGACATGTTCACCATACTGGCAGTGAATGGTCGGTCGTCCGCGACGCAGCTGCGCATCATCCATGCAGGGCATGTCATCCAGAATCAGGGAGGCGGCGTGCACCATCTCAACTGCGCAGGCGAGATCCAGCAGCCCGACAGGGGTGGCGCTACAGCCGAGATCGCGCGCGGCCAGCAGCAGCAGCAGCGGGCGAATGCGCTTTCCCGGTGCCAGCGCACCCTCGCGCATTGCCGCGCCGACTAAATCACGTTCATTCTCAACCGGTAAAAGCTGATCAAGCCGTTGCTCAATGTCGTTCAACAGGCTGGCTGCATCACTGTGGCTGAAATTGACGTGTTGTTCTGCACAGACCGTCATCATGGCTGTCCTTATCTACAGAGGAAGTCACAGCAGGTCGAAATGATTCGATGCCATCTTCAATAATCGTACCCGGCTGCCACAGCATAGTTGGCAGGTTTTCAAAGAACGGCGGGTAAATCTATTACAACTAAGCGTAGCTTACAGTGATAAAAATGTCGGCGAATTCAGCAGCATTCCGTGTTTTGACGCGCCATCCTGACCACGATATTGCCTGAATCAGCCCAGCAATGCGCGCAACTGTTTCATCACGCTGGCGACATCCTCATCTGATAAGGCGCCATCTTTAGCGAAGCGCACAATCCCTTCCGAATCAATCACCACGACGGACGCGCTTTCCGGCTGAAGATGCCAGCTATGGGCAGTGACGCCACTGCTGTCGATAATAAATTGCTGCCAGGGTGCTGCTTTTTTGCTGGAGGCGATGCTGCGCACCACAAAAATGGCACTGCCGGGCAGGGCATCATCGGTATTTACGATGGTGGTGGTCTGGAAGCGGTCACGCGGCAACCGGGCATGCTGAATGGCTTCGATTAAGGAGGCACTCTGGTCTTTGGCGGAAAGCCGGCCAGCCACATGAATCACCAGACGCACTCTTCCGGTCAGTGTCTGACTGTTCCAGCGCTGATAATCGATGTCACCCTGATTCAGCACCATTTCGCCTTTATCGGCAATGTAAACCGGCGGGACAGGCTGACCGGGTGTCAGAGTGTGGGCAGTGGCAAAGCCGGAAAACAGCAGGGCAATCATCAATCCATAATGGCGCACGGGTTCCTCACTTCTATTCGTTTTGCGGCGGGCGAGGCGAGCTATCTCATCAGCAGGCAGAAGATTAGTACCACATCTATGTTTCAGATCAATAAAAGCATTAAAGATTTGGGCTGAAAATGCAGGGAATAGTTTGTTAACAGGAGGTGGAAAATGAGTACGGCACTGATGACCTTACCTGAGTTTGCTCGCTACATTGGCATTGCTACGCCGACGCTGGCGCGTGCCTTTTGCTGTCGGGGATCGCTGGCGGGTGTGCCGCTACCGCAGGCGCTGGATGATGCACCGCTGACACAGCGCCACTGGCTGCGCGACGATGTACGTCAGTTTGATCATGCTTATAAGCGGGTGCAGGCGATGCAGCAACGCCATACGCTTTAATCTGTGTGGAACCAAAAAGCGCGGGAAACGTCCCGCGCTATGTTATGCAACGTTGTCTGGCCTGACCAAAAAGCAGACCAGATTGGCATCCCTGTCGCCCGTGATCTCCATGCTGCTATTCAGCCCGCTCACCGCATCGCCACGACTGAGTCGCTGATCGCCAATGCGAATAATCCCTTCCAGCACGGTCAGATAAGCCACAAAGCCCGGCATCGAGGGCACGTCCACCGTCTGGTTGCGCTCCAGCAGCGTATCGTAGATATAGACTTCCTGGCGCAGTTCCAGCGGGGCGTCAGACTCTTCCGGCCCGGCCAGTTCGGTCCAGCCGTTAGTCATGATGCCCTGATCGCGCTCCAGTACCTGAGTCATCGCTTCACCGCCTGGCTGTGAAGGCCGGATAACGGCCTGCAACAGCTCTGCCTCATACAGCGGCACTGACTCTTCGTACTGAACGCCATCACCGGCATTCACCACCATCACTTTTTTTGCAGAGAGCTGAGTACGTTCGCCGTTGCTGTCCTGATGCTGCATTGAACCGCGCCACAGGTAGGTAAAAACTTCTTCATCCTGATGCTGCTGCATCGGGAGCCGGGCATCCAGTTTCAGCGACATCAGGTCAACAGTGAGTAACGGGCTAAGCGCCTCGTCAGGTCGCTGACGACGAACGGTAAAAGGACCGTACTCAAAGAGTTGTTCAGGATTAGCTCGCACAATGTTCATGATTTATTCTCAGATAAAGGAAGGCATAACAACGATAATAGACCTCAGGCGCAGAATGATAAGCCGGATGATTTGCCCGGCTTCGTCAGTTATTTTGAATAAAAAATCATGCGGGGTGCCACTGGCTTATTTGCCCTGTTCGTCGCTCTCACCCAGGAAGAAATACCAGAGTGGGATCGACAACAGTCCGGTAAAGACCGTGGAGTAGAGCAGGATCATCATCGCCTGGGTGATATACATGGTCAGTGACCAGTGGCTGAAGGGGATCTGATACTGATCAATCACGCCGCCAATCATCGCATTCGCCATCACTGAAATCACAATCAGGGCCAGCAACGTGACGCTGCGAAGAAAATAGCGCATCTCTTTGCGCTTTCCGGCGAAGCGTGACTGGACGATAGCCAGCGGCGATTGCTTATCTGGCGCAATGTCTTCCGGGATGACCGACGCACGCTGCGCGCTGCGCCAGCGCTGAATATCCAGCAGAATCAGCGCCACCAGGCTGATGCCCATAACAGGCAGCGCATAACCCAGCGCCAGCGTCACTATCAGGCTGGTGCCCTGTGCATAGCGCGGCAGTGCAAGCCAGGCGGACAACAGCGTCTGCGATGGGCTGAGCTGGGGAAGCGCCGGGCGGCGAATCCACCACATGCGGTAGCCCAGCACAATCATCGCACAAAGTCCAAAACCGAACAGGGCCAGAATCAGCTGATTAGGCAGACCAAACAGTACACCCATGTGCGCATCAACGCCCCAGCGGGTCAGTTTTGCCACCAGCGGGAAGCTGGCGAATTCAACGCGGTCGACCACACTGAAATCAGCCGGATTGATTGAAACCGCATCAACCTGGCTTGGCCAGCTGCGATCAATCTCCGACACTGTCCAGGCCTGTTCTGCGTTTTTAGGCTGACGCAACTCCAGTTTGGCGGCGTGCAGTCCGGCCTGGCGTGCTGCTGCCAGCGCCTGATCCCAGCTGGCATTTGATTGATTCAGGACCACCGGCGCGGCGGTTCTGGCTGGCATGGCCATGCCGGACATCGTCATTCCTTCCATCGCACCGCGATGGTCAGCATGCGGATCGGCAGCCTCAGCGGGCGCGTCACCGTTTAGTGCGGTGTTAACCTGCGGCGTTTTCCAGCCAAAGTCGCTGCGCATCTTTTCGATATTGTTGCCTGCCCACTGTGACCAGGTCAGTCCGGTTACCGAAAAGAAGACCAGCCCGATAGCCAGCAGCAGGCCCAGCGTAACGTGCCAGTGACGCGTTGCCGCAAAACCGCTGCGCACTTTTCTGCGGGTGCGCGGTGGGCGGGTGCCTGACCATAAAACGATCCCGCCCAGCGCGGCGACCCACAGCCAGGAGGCTGCCAGTTCGCTGTAGTTACGGCCAAAATCGCCCAGCAGCAGGCCGCGATGCAGCTGATCCAGCCACATGCGCAGCGGCAGCACACCGCTGGTGCCATACACCGTCATATCGCCTTTCACCTGCAGCGTGTAGGGATCGATAAACAGCGATCGCGATTCTGATGGGCCAAGCTGAGGCTCAGCAAACTGCACGCGGGTTGTATCCTGCGGACCCGGCGCGGGACGCACGGCATAGATACGTGCTGATTCACCCGCTCGCGCACGTGCGGCGGCAATCTGGGCTGACAACGGCTGCGCCTGACCCTGTGCGTCGGTGGTCAGGGCATCGTGGTAGATCGCCTGTTCCAGCTGCGGTGTCAGAACATAGAGTGTGCCGGTGAGCGCGGCGACAAAAATAAACGGCGCGATAAACAGGCCGATGTAAAAATGCAGGCGGCGAAACAGATTAAACAGCGTGCCGCGCGGTGCAGGGATAATTTCCTGAGAAGAGGACATAGCATTCCACACTTTTCAAAAGACAAAGGCGACTGGGTGACGTTGTCACACAATCGAATCAGTAAGCAGTGAGTGTGACGCGAAAGCAGGTGGCGCTCGGGGTCGGTGGAGACGCAACATCCATCGCCACGGGGGCGGATTAATTGCAGAGGGCGGCGGGGCGCGGCTGATCAGACTCATCCACCAGATGAACGGGATAAAGATCCAGAGCATCAGCGGTACATGCACCAGTAAATCGCAGTAGCCACAGGCAAAACCAGGATCCATCATCATCCCAGGGTCCGCCATCGACATCATCTCGCTGTGATGATGCATCATCGGCATCTCTGCGCTCATGGCAGATGCACGTTGCATCGTTTCGTGATGCACAGCCAGATTTTTTGAAATCATCGGGGCAACAAACAACAGCAGCACGGCCAGTATCGCAATACCGGCAGTGAGTCGATGTCTGAGTGAAGATTTCTGCATGATTTCAACGGGCGCAAGGGGTGAAAATGACGGGCGGCAGTGTAACGCGAAGGGGATAAAAGGGTTAAATAAAGTGGCATCTGTTGCGAAAAAATTCGCACTCTTTGAACATATTCACTTTAATTCCAGCATCATTTAACTTAGATGTTACCCGTTAAATACATACAAATAACATTGATGGGTCGGTTGCATTAAACCAAACCCATAAAGGACTGAAGATGAAAATTGTAATGCTGGATGGTGACACACTGCCTGTCTCTCTGCCGACCGGGCAACAACAGGCTGCCTGGGAGATTCGCGCGCAGACACCGGTCAGTGACATTGTCTCTGCGCTTTCGGGTGCGACGATTGCGATTACCAATAAGGTGCCGTTGAGAGCCGATACCCTGGCGCAGCTTCCGGAACTGCGCTTCATCTGTGTTGCGGCGACGGGTTATGACTGCATTGACCTCAACGCGTGCCGTGACCGCGGCATCGTGGTCAGTAATGTGCCCGGCTACTCTACCCAGAGCGTGTCGGAGGCGGTGATCGCCGCCATTTTCGCCCTGCGTCGTCAGATAATGGCCTATGCCGTTAATACCCGCCTCGACTGGCCGCAAGCGCAGCACTTCTGCCTGCATCATCAGCCGATAGGGGATATTGGCGGCGCCACGCTGGGTATCGCGGGCAAAGGTCATATCGGTCAGGCGGTCGGCAGGCTGGCCCAGACGCTGGGAATGAAGGTGCAGTACGCGGAGCGCAAAGGCAGTGAACGGGTGCGTGAGGGCTATGTCAGCTTTGAGCAGATGCTGACCACCAGCGATATTATTTCACTGCACTGCCCATTAAGTGACAGCACCCGTCAGATGATTGACCGTAAGTCGCTGGCGAAAATGAAACCGCATGCGCTGCTGATTAATACCGCGCGCGGTGGACTGATTAACGAGGCGGATCTCGCTGAATCATTAAAGCAGGGGCAGATTGGCGGCGCGGCGCTGGATGTCCTGAGTAGCGAACCACCCTCTGCAGATAACCCGCTACTGGCAGATTTGCCCAATCTGCTGCTGACGCCGCACATTGCCTGGGCGAGCCGCAGCGGCGTAGAAAATCTGGTAACTGGCGTGATGGCCAATATCGCGGCCTTTATTCAGGATGAGCCGGTTAATGTGGTGAGCTGAGCGGGGTGGAATGGTTTTTTAAGGCCCGCCATTCGTTGATATTCAGAGCAACCTCGTAGAATTCAGGAAAAGCGTTTTAGGGGTTCAATCATCAGAGTATTGATTTCGTTATTTCAATCCGTACCTGAAACGTTCGTGCGCTACAGGATTTAGCGCCTTTCACTGGCTGAATCAGCCGTTGTCAGCGCTTCAGGAACAGAAAGGATTCTGGTCAGTGAAAAAGAAAAACAGCGCGCCCACGCCCCATGCTGCGACATTCCGGCAATTTCTGACTCAGCCGGATATTGCCCGGGATTTCCTGGCGCTGCACCTGCCGCCGGAACTGCGCGAATGCGGCGATCTCGGCACATTGAAGCTGGAGTCGGGGTCGTTTGCCGAGGATGACCTTCGGCAATACTTCAGCGATGTGCTTTACAGTCTTAAATTATGGCTGGCAATGGATATAGCCATGTACTCATCGAGCATCAGTCATAACCTGACAAACATATGGCATTTCTGCTGATGCGCTATGCCGTGGTTGCCATGCAGCCCCACCTTGAAGCTGGGCATAAGAGATTGCCGCTGGTGATACCCATAACGTGGGCAGATGCACTCGCTATCCTTATTCGACCCGATGGCTGGATGAGTTCGACGACCCGCTGCTGGCGGACAGACTTTACAGCCATAGTTTTCCGCTGGCCGATGTCACGACGATTCATGACGATGAGATCATGCAACACCACAGCATGGCGGCACTGACCCTATTGCAGAAACGTATCCGGCAGTGGGATCGGGCAGAGCTAATGGACAGGCTGGTATCCATTTTGATGGCAGGCGATCACTTTTCATCGCAGGTGATATCACTGGTAAACTACATTGTGCAGGCGGGCGAAGCATCAGACGTCAAAACCTTTGTACTGGAGCTGGCACAGCGTGTGTCCCAACACGAGAACGCACTTATGACTGTCGCACAACAGCTTGAGCAGATAGGGCTTGAGAAGGGCATTGCACAAGGTCGCATCGAAGGTAAGGAGACCGGGTTTCAACGAGGAAGGCAAAGCATGCAACTCAGAATTGCCCGCACTATGCTGACGAGCGGTATGGATCGCAATACCGTCATGCCGATGGCCGGACTTATAGAAGATGAGCTGGCAAAGATTTCGCCTTAAGAATTTTTTGAGGGCTGGTTAACGCTGCCGACTCAAATCGCCAGCGTACTGCACTGAAGATATAAAATCAGCTTGCCGGAATCATGGGAACACTATCGTTTTCATCACGGCAAGCCGGTTATTTGCGCCCTCAGAATCAAAATATCGAGCGTCCCAGCTTTTCCGTCAGCAATTCCAGCATAGCGGTACCCGCCAGCGAATTACCGGCACCGTCCAGCCCGGGTGACCAGACGGCAATGCTCATCTCGCCAGGGATGACGGCAATAATTCCGCCACCTACGCCCGACTTTGCAGGCATTCCGACACGCCACGCGAATTCGCCTGCGCCATCATACATCCCGCTGGTGATCATCAGTGCGTTAATCTGCCGTGCCTGACGCGGTGTAATCATCTGGCTGCCATCCAGTGTTTTACCCTGATTAGCCAGATAGACGAAGGTGCGCGCCAGTTCAACGCAGTTCATCGACAGCGAGCAATAGTGGAAATAGGTCTGCATGACGCTGGTGACATCGTTATCGAAATTACCAAATGACTTCATCAGCCAGGCGATCGCGGCGTTGCGGGCAGAATGCTCAAATTCAGAGCGGGCAACGTGGCGATCATAATTGATATCAGGCTGCTGGCTCAGCTGGCGCACAATTTCCAGCATTCGCTGGCGCGGTGCCGTCAGACGGGTTTCCAGAAGATCGCAGATTACCAGCGCCCCGGCATTAATAAACGGATTACGCGGCTTGCCCTGTTCCAGCTCCAGCTGCACCAGTGAATTAAATGGCTGGCCTGATGGCTCTTTGCCCACCCGCTGCCAGATTTCACTGTCGTCATAGCGGGTCAGCGCCACGGTCAGCGATAGCGCTTTGGATATCGACTGAATCGAAAAGCGCGTCTCCGCATCGCCCGCCTGAAAGAGGGTACCGTCACGCAGGCAAACGGCTATGGCCAGATTGTCGGCCGCGACATCAGCCAGCGCGGGGATATAGTCAGCGACTTTTCCCTGATGGACCAGCGGACGCACCTGATCCAGGACTTCCTGCAGCAGAGCATTATTCAGTTCAGACACGCACTTTTCTCCCGTCGGTTTTCACTGACCAGCAATGCGCTATGCATTTGCGCCCGGCCAGTCATCTGTTATGAGTCGCTGAGCCGTATTTTCAGCTGATGGGTTTTGACTGGGCTGCCAGCGGAGCCAATACCATCTGTAACAGGCTCAGCAGTGCCAGCACGCTGAAGGGCAGCGTCCAGTTACCGCTCTTCTCATGGAGCACGCCAAAAAACAGCGGGCCCAGGGCTGCCAGCGCATAGCCCACACATTGCGCCATGCCTGAAAGTTGTGAGGCCTGACGGTGATGTGTGGCGCGCAGATTAAACAGCGTGAGGCAGAGCACCAGTGAAGCTCCGGCGCCCAGTCCGGCCAGTGTCAGCCAGATCACCGCCCAGTGCGGATTAAGCAGCAGACCTGACATACCGAGGAAAATACCCGAGGAAGCAATGAATGCAGTGAGCCTGGCATCTTTTACCCGCTTCAGCGCAATCATACAACCCAGGTTAGCGACAATCGCAATCGCCTGATACCAGAACAGCAGCCAGCCTGCCTGCGCCTGAGTGAAGCCATTATCCTGAGCAAATACGGCAAACCAGTCGATCAGGGTATAGAACGCCAGCGATTGCAGTGCCATAAAAAGGGCGATTTGCCAGCCACCGGCTGAGCGCCACACATGACGAGGTGCACCCGATTCGTCAGCTGGCGCTAAAGTTGACTGCCGCTGACGTAAAAGCGGCAGCCAGGCGAGCAGCGCAACCAGTCCCGGCAGCGCCCAGACAACCAGTGAGAGTCGCCAGTCCGCCGTTGAGAGCTGGCTCAGTGGCACGGCAATGCCGGACGCCAGGCTGGCGGAAATCGACATGGTGGCGGCGTAGAGGCCAATGTATCTGGCGGTATGGGCGGTGAAATCGCGCTTAATCAGCGGCGGCAGCAGTACGTTAGCAGCGGCAATGCCTGCGCTCAGCAGCAGCGTTCCGCTCCATAACGCCGCTTCAGCGGGCAGCCAGCGCAACAGTGAACCGGCAGTAATCAGGCACAGTGCGCCCCACAAACTGCGTTCCAGCCCGACCCGATTTCCCAGCCAGGCGGCGGGGGGGGCGAGCAGGGCAAACAGCATCAGTGGAATAAAGTTAAACAGGCCTGCTTCGCTGGCGCTGAGGCCAAAAGTCTGGCGGATATCCTGCAGCACCGGGCCGACGGCGGTAATCGGTGCACGAAGATTCGCTGCGGTGAGCAGCAGGACGAACAAAAAAAAGCTGGCGCTGGAAAACGCAGCGAGGGGTTTAGCTTGCTGTTGTACAGGCATCATGGCAGGGATCATCACATGCAGCAGTGTTGCGGGGGCGTTGGTTGACGTTAACGCTTACGCATCAGAATTGATGTCTGGGCGCTACTTTACTGACCGGTTAGCGGCCTGTAAAGCCTTGTTATGTGATGAAATAGCGTAAATGCGATCTCGCCACAGCGATCGCTATATAGCTGATTAGTGGAACTCAGGCTCGGGGAAGTGACCGCAGTCGTTCTGGCTGGGATTAGAGCCGGGCTGGCAGGTCTGCTGCCGGGTTTCGGCTGCGGGAACCGGTTTTTCAGCGTGCCACGGGGCGCTACAGGCACTGAGAAGAGAAACCACAATCATCACACTGACTACGCGCATATCCGCTCCTTATTAACCGTCATGAGCAAGGTCACGTCGGTGATCGGCGGTTGGCAGGTCAGGGACGTCTTACCTGAGTGTGGTCGCTAAGGAGATATTGTCAATTAAAACAGCGCAAACATCAGCGCTACAGGAAAACTCATCGGCCAGGTGGCACCCACCAGAAAGGCGCTCAGCAGTTTGATGCTCAGCTTATCTTTGGCGATGAAGAAGGTGATCAGCGTCGCGACCAGTGCAACAACGGCATAGAAAATTAGCATACCCTGGTACAGTGTCATTGATATCTCCGCAGCGTCATTATGGTTTTCGCTGCGCATAATGCGGAGTTTTGTGATCCAGATCAAGCGAATCAGGGTTTAGCATCTAAAGAAATTATCGGTCAATGCGGCTGATTTGCTCTCTGACTTCCATGAAGATAACAGGCGATTTCAGGCTGAAAACCGTGCCGGAAAATGTCGGTCGGACCTTTGCTGTTGCCGCGATCCTGTCTGAACAACCCCTGGCGAACGATTGCTGACTGACCGTGGCCAGGACGTAAAAAAGCCCGCGATGGTGGGCGGGCCTGATATTGAAGTGCATGACTACACAGCGTGCGCGTTTTAACTCTGACGATAGAGCGCCATCACCGCTTCCAGATCCGGCGTGCGTGGGTTGCCGCCGGTGCAGACATCATCCAGTGCCGCCTGCGCCAGTGCAGGAATATCTGCCTCCTGCAAGCCGGCCTCACGCAGCGAACGCGGAATGCCCACATCGCGGCAGAGCTGACGAACCGCAGCGACAGCTGCTTCCAGGGCTTGATCCAGCGTCAGCGTGTCGACCTGTTTAACTCCCAGGGCGCGAGCGATATCGCGATATTTTTCGCCTGTTGACGGCGTATTCCACGCCATAACCTGTGGCAGCAGAATGGTGTTCGCCACGCCGTGCGGCACGTTATAAAAGGCACTCAGCGGATACGCCATACCCTGCACCAGACCGAGCCCAACATTGGAGAGGCCCATACCGGCCACATACTGCCCCAGCGCCATCTGCTTAACAGCATCAATATTTTCCGCCACCGATTCACGCAGCGAGTGGCTGATAATTTCAATGGCTTTGAGGTGCAGCATGTCAGTCCTGGGCCAGGCACCGCGCGTTATGTACCCTTTAATCGCATGAGTTAATGCATCAATACCGGTGGCAGCTTTCAGCGAGGCGGGCATGCACGCCATCATCTCCGCATCAATAATCGCCACTTTTGGAATGTCATGCGGATCGACGCAGACAAACTTGCGACGATTCTCTTCGTCGGTAATGACACAGTTAATGGTGACTTCTGCCGCGGTACCTGCCGTCATCGGAATGGCGATGGTGGGCACGCACGGATGACGGGGTGGGCTGACGCCTTCCAGGCTGCTGACATCTTCGAATTCAGGATTGTTGATAATAATGCCGACCAGCTTTGCTGGTGTCCTGCGGTGAACCACCGCCGATGGCGATGAAGGTAGCACCTGATTCCCTGAACACGGCGGATAGTCGGATTCGGTACGACCTTATCGTAAACCGCCCAGGCAAGCTGAAGCTGTTCAAGCAGGTCAGTGACCCGCTTCAGCGCACCTGCTGCAACCAGCGCTTTGTCAGTGACAATAAGCGCTTTACGCATCCCGCGACCTTATACCTCTTCATGCAAATGACGTAATGCGCCAGCACCAAACCAGGCGGTTTCATTCAGAATCTTACGTTGGGCCATCAAAACATCTTCTGTTAACAACTGGTTTTCTACGATCCGTGATCCGCTGTGCAGGCTCTGCACATAACCTCTTAGTTTCAGGTAAGGACATTTAATAAAAATCAATGGATTAGTCAAAAGTGATGCGCGCATTTCATTCAGACACGACTTTCGTCTGATGGGGTTGCGATGAGGGGCGGTGAATTATGCACATCGTCCGTTGTATGCAACACTTCTTTATCGCAAATCCGTCCGCCCATGAGGAATGAAGCCATGACCCGATTCGTAATGAATAAGAAGGATGATCTCGTCGACAGCGCGTTAGATGGCATGATTTACGCCAGTCCGTGGCGCAATCTGGTGCGGCTGCAGGTCGATCCCCACATTCGCATCGTGATGCGCAGGGACTGGAAAAAACAGCAGGTCGCACTGATCTCTGGTGGCGGTTCCGGCCATGAGCCTGCCCATGTTGGTTTTATCGGTAAAGGAATGCTGACGGCGGCCGTCTGTGGCGATGTGTTTGCCTCACCCAGCGTTGATGCGGTTTATAACGCCATCATAAATCTTACCGGTGACGCAGGATGTCTGCTGATTGTGAAAAACTACACTGGCGACCGACTCAACTTTGGGCTGGCGGCTGAAAAGGCCCGCAATGCAGGGTTCAGCGTCAATATGGTGATAGTCGGTGATGATGTGGCCTTACCAGATAATCCTCAGCCACGCGGTGTGGCAGGCACGCTGCTGGTGCATAAAGTGGCAGGTTTTGTCGCCGAACGGGGTGATGATCTGGCGGTGGTAACCGAGGCTGCAGAGGCCGCCAGTCGAGCTATCGCCACCATGGGGGTAGCACTTTCCAGCTGTCATCTGCCGGATGAACAGACCGGCCAGCGGGTGCCCGACGGCAGCGTGGAAATGGGGCTGGGGATACACGGCGAGCCGGGCGTTGACGTCATGCCGACTCAGAACAGTCAGCAGATTGTGCAGCATCTGCTGGAAAAGATATCGACAGGCAAGGATCAGCCCTGTGCGCTGATGGTGAATAACCTCGGCGGGATGTCGGCGCTGGAGATGAGCCTGGTCACACGCGATCTGATTGAGTCGCCGCTCAGCCAGGGCAGCCGTTATCTGATTGGCCCGGCATCGCTGATGACCGCGCTGGACATGAAGGGCTTTTCCGTTACCTGCATGACGCTGACGCCGCTGTTCGAAGCGGCGATCTGCGCCCCGGTCGAAGTGACCGGCTGGGTTCCGGTGGTTGAGATCACATCGCTGCAGCCGGTTAACGCGTCCCGGGAGACGACAGCGCATCCGGTGCAACCCTCCGAAAACCCGGCAGTCGCTGCTTTTGTGAACCGCATCTGTGAAACGCTGATCGCCAGTGAAAGCGAACTGAATAAACTGGATGCGCAGGTGGGTGACGGGGATACCGGCTCGACCTTTGCTGCTGGTGCGCGTCAGATACAGCGTGAATGCGCCGAAAACCAGCTGCCGCTGAATGTTCTGCCCGACCTGCTCGCAGTAACGGGTGAGCGACTGGCGACGGTTATGGGCGGTTCCAGCGGCGTGTTGATGGCTATCTTCTTCACCGCCGCCGCGCAGCACCTGTCGGAAGGAGATGACTTACCGGTCGCTTTACAACAGGGTCTGGAAAAAATGAAGCAGTATGGCGGGGCTAAACCGGGCGATCGCACACTGATTGATGCGCTCCAGCCCGCGATTGAGGCGCTGGTAGCGGGCAAACCGCTGGCAGCCGCAGCAGATGCGGCGCAGCAGGGTAGCGATGCAACCGCCAGCATGGGAAAAGCAATGGCAGGCCGATCATCTTATCTCAACAGCGCGAACCTGAATGGCGTGCCCGATCCCGGTGCGGCTGCAGTTGCCAGCGTTTTCAGAGCATTAAAAACGCTTTAGCTAAATTACGGTGCTAAACGTGTCTGCAAAAAGGCCAGTAACTGGCGGTTTATTTCGCTGCGCTGACGGTGCTGCGGGTAAACCGCATTAAGGGAGAGCGGTGGTGGCTGGCAGCCGTCCAGCACCGTCACCCGTTCACCCCTTTGCAGGGCTGACTCACCGATAAAAGCGGATAGTAATACCAGTCCGAGTCCCGCCAGGGCGGCATCACGCAGCACGTCGTCATTGTTACTCACCATGGGGGCCCTGAACCGCCAGCCATTTCGCTTTGCCATTAACCTGCAGTTCCCAGCCATTCTGCCCTTACCGTCCATAGCGCAGACAGGCGTGTTGCAGTAAGGCGTCGGGCTGCTGCGGCGTGCCGGCCCGCTGCAGGTAGTTAGAGGAGTGCAGCAGATTACCCGCTTCAACTCACCCAGCGGGCGGGCAATCAGGGTGGAATCTGCCAGAGTGCCGATGTGAATCGCCATATTGAGGCCCTCGCCAATTACATCAACATAGCGATCGGCCAGCTCAATCTGAAACGGCAGTGCCGTATGATGGCTCAGAAACTCCGCAATCAGCGGTAACAGGTGGCTCATGCTAAACGACATCGGCAGATTGATGCGGAAGGTACCGCGCAGCGCCTGCTGCTGCTTTGACACCGCCAGTTCGGCTTCCTGAATCTCATCCAGAATGCGCTGAGCATGTTGCGCAAACAGCAGACCCGCATCCGTCACTGACAGTGTTACGTATCAGCAGATGTACGCCTGATAACGCTTCCAGCGCGGCCATGCGGCGGCTGACAAGCTGTTTCGATAACATCAGCTGCTCAGCTGCTGCAGTGAAGTTACCAGCATGTATCACGGCGATGTAAATCCGGAGATCTTCAGTCTGCCTGGTGTCCACTTATCGATGACAGTGACGAGGTTTCAGGCGAAAACTCAGCTGCAGGTGTTAACTTATATCGGGTAATGCGTCGCAGAGCAACGCGTCAGCACCCTCAGCCAGCGCGACAGCGATCATAGATTTGCCGTTTCGCAATATTTAAACGGGCGGTCAGCCGGGCTAATCGCGTTAAAGCCGTTATAGTAAGCAGGCAGTGATGTAATCCATCCGGAACTAACCTGATAAGGAGTGGCTGGTGAAAAAATTACTCTGCGTAACGGTGCTTGCCGTTTTGCCAATAACCACGCTGGCAGCGTCGGTGTTTACGCTGCAATCACAGGATTTCAGCGATAATGCGCTACTGGATAAAAAGTTTGCCGGTGCCAATAAAAGTAATCCTTCCTGCACCGGTGAGAATATCTCTCCCGAGCTTAACTGGTCTGCGATTCCGGCGGGTACCCGCAGTCTGGCTCTGCTGATGACCGATCCGGTCGGGGCCAAAGGGTTGGGCGTGACACATATGGTGGCCTATAACATTCCGGCCAGCCGTTCGTCGTTCGCGCAGGGTGCGCTGACAGAGGGCAAGGACTATACCGGCGGAAAAAATACCCCCGGGACACTGCACTATTACGGGCCTTGTCCACCGAAAGGCAGCGGCCTGCATCACTATAACTTTGTGCTGATCGCCACTGATTTGCCGGTGGGCCAGCTGAAGGCGGGGTTAACTCAGGCAGAGCTGGTGGCCCAGCTGAAAGGTCACGCCCTGGGCGCGGCCAGCACGGTCGGCCGCTTCAGCAACGAATAAGCATTGAGTTTTCAGAGGCAGCGACCTGTAGCCTGCCTCTGCGCGCAGCGGGTCAGTCGCCGCTGAACATCTCACGGATGCGCATCGCGATGTGATCGGTATGGGTCTCCAGCGCGAAGTGACCGCTATCCAGCAGCTCGACCACCGCCTGTGGATTATCGCGCTGCCAGGCCACGGCGCCGGGTGGAATAAAGAAAGGATCGTGTTTGCCCCAGATCACCAGCGTCGGGAGCTGCTGCTGGCGAAAGAATGCCTGAAATTCCGGGTAGCGTTTGAGATTGCTGGCGTAATCAAGGAACAGTGCCTGCTGAATATCTTTGTTTCCGGGACGCTCCATCAGCAGCGTGTCCAGCGTATAACTTTCCGGGGCGATCTGCTGCGGATCGCTGACCCCATGCAGATACTGCCATTTAACCCCTTCGGCTGTCAGGATGGCGTCGCGGATCACCTCACCGTTTTCCTCGCTGGGTTCCGCCCAGTATGCGCGAACCGGTGCCCAGGCGTCTCCCAGTCCCTCCAGATAGGCATTACCGTTTTGCGATATCAGCCCGCTGACGCGATCCGGATAGGCCAGCGCCAGCCTCAGGCCTGCAGGTGCGCCATAGTCGAAAACATACATTGCGTAGCGTTTCAGCCCGAGTGCATCGACAAAGGCAGTCAGCGTCTGACCCAACGCGTCGAAAGTCCAGGAGTAGCCACGCTCAGCGGGGACGTCAGTAAAACCAAAGCCGGGCAGGTCGGGCGCAATGAGATGGAATTTATCTGAGAGCAGCGGGATGAGGTTGCGGAACTGATGAGAAGATGTGGGGAAGCCGTGCAGCAGTAGCAATACCGGCAGTGATGGATCGCCCGCTTCACGATAGAAAACATTAATGCCGTCGGCCTGCTGATAACGATAAGAAACAGAATGTGTGTTCATGATATTTTCCTGTAACTTGTTAAATGATGTTTATAGGGTTACAAGGGCTTATTATGCAGCGATAATGTAACCTGTCAAATTGATATTTAGTGGTTACATCAGGACGTCTGTAACTACTCATCTGCTTTTTTATCGGTTACAGTGGTGTCAGAAGATTTCAACAATGAGGGCGACATCATGGCAGAAACGCAATCACACTCCGGCCAGGGGCCGTGGTTTCTGGCCGATCATCCGGCGCTGGATTTTATCAACACAGAAGCTATCGCAGAGGGGTGGCCACACGATTTCTGGCAAAGCGATCGGGATGTTGAAGCCTGGCTGCAACAGGCCGGACTGCTAACCGACGGATCTGCGCCGCAGTATGAGCCGGGCGCGCTGGTGCAGGCCGCACGTCAGTTACGTCAGATTGTTCGTGACGCTGTGCAGCAGCATAAAGCAGGTGAGAATGTGAGTACCGAGGCGCTGAATGTCTGGCTGGGCCAGGCGACGAGTCACCTGCAACTGAGCGTTGAGCCGGGTTCGCTGACTATCCGGCGCGTATACGCCAGCCAGAACGTGAGGCAACGGCTGGGACAGGTTGCAGAACAGGCTGCAATGCTGCTCACGCAGGAAGACTTCAGCAGAGTCCGCGCCTGTGAACATCCCGACTGCACTCTGTGGTTTTACGATCGCACCAAAGCGCATCGCCGTCGCTGGTGCAGCATGGCGCTGTGTGGCAATCGGGCGAAAGTCGCACGGTTCAGGGCTGTCAAATCCAGGGCGGAGTGAGTTCCGGCGGCAGATAAAAAAAACACCCTGCAGAGCAGGGTGTCAGAAACGTTATTTAGCCGCGGTCGTGGCGGGCTTTTGCCGTTTACGCAGCTTATCAATCAGTCGATGCGCTTCCGCTTTAGTTGCTACCGCAGGTGAGGAGCCGGTCAGCGGCTGACGCGCCGTTTCACGTACCGTCAGAATGGTCAGCAGGCCAATCACGCCTGCGCCCATCATGTAGTAAGCGGGCATCATGTTGTTTTTGGTGGTATCCACCAGCCACGCGGTAATTAGCGGTGTCGTACCGCCGAACAGTGAAACCGACAGGTTAAAGCCGATAGCCAGTGCGCTGTAACGAATATCCGTCGTAAACAAGGCTGGCAGCGTCGAAGGCATGGTGCCGCTGAAGCAGGTGTGTAGCACGCCCAGAATCAGCAGGCCGCCAAACACCGCCCACATGTTACCTGAACCAATCAGCATAAAGCTCGGAATGGCGAGCAGAATCAGACCTACTGCACCAAAGCCAATCACCGGACGACGACCAATGCGATCGGTCCAGCGCCCCCACAGCAGCGTCAGCGGCATCATCACGAACATCGCCACCATCACCAGCAGCAGACCACTCAGCTCTGGCAGTCCCAGCACGCCAGTCAGGTAACTCGGCATATACGAGGTCAGCATGTAGTTAGAGACGTTGAACAGCAGCACCAGACCGATACATTTCAGCATAGGCGCACGATACTTGCTCAGCATCTGCATCAGCGTCAGGCGCGGTTTGCTCTGCTCCAGCGCTTCCTGCTTTTCCATGTGTTGCTGGAATGCCGGCGTCTCTTCCAGCTTCAGACGCACATAGAGGCCGAACAGACCCAGCGGCGCGGCAATAAAGAACGGCACACGCCAGCCCCAGGACATCATCGCCTCGTTCGACATCACGGTAGTCATCACCGTGACCAGGCTGGCACCCAGCAGATAACCGCCAATGGTACCGAACTCCAGGAAGCTGCCCATAAAGCCACGGCGTTTGTCGGTGGAATACTCCGCGATAAAGGTCGCTGCACCTCCATATTCACCGCCGGTCGAGAAGCCCTGAATCAGGCGCGCGACCAGCAGCAGAATCGGGGCCATAATCCCTATCGACGAATAGGCCGGGATCAGCCCGATGCAGAATGTCCCGATCGACATCATAATCATCGTCATCGCCAGCACTTTCTGGCGGCCGATGCGGTCACCCAGCGGGCCAAACACCAGGCCGCCAATCGGACGCACCAGGAAGGCCGCCGCAAACGTACCAAAGGTGGCAATCAGCTGCACCGCGTTGTTGGCATCCGGGAAAAAAACTTTGCCGATGATGACGGCAAGATAGCTGTATACGCCAAAGTCGAACCATTCCATCGCGTTACCGAGTGCCGCTGCGCCAACTGCGCGCTTCAGCATGTCGTTATCGATGACGGTAATGTCGTCAACAGTCAGCTCTTTGGGCTTCCTGTTCCAGAAATGTTTCTTTGGGTGTTCAGATGATGTGTTTCTGGTGTTCATATTCTCCTCAGGTACTTCAATGAAGGAGTCTTATAGCTTTCGCAGCCGCAAATAATGTTCAGAAGAAACCGTGGAAATGAAAGCTATAAGAAGCCGAATAATTTGTAAGTGAAGCGGCAGAAATCGCAGCCGGTAAACCTTAGACTACGAATGTAAGGTTTTGCAAGTTTTCAGCCGAAATAACTGGCTTTGCTGGCAAAACCAGCACACTGCACTTACTCACGCCTGCTTACGCTCATAAACATTTGGTCATATCCCGCGTTTGTGGCTCAGATGCTGTCTGGTTCTGATTTCATCAGCCACGCCTGCGCTCATTAATCAGTTTCAAGCCGTTAATACGATCCAGCGCCTGCAACAGCTGTTCCGTGCTGGCGGTCAGGCTGATGCGAATATAATCCCGCCCGGCGGGGCCGAATCCGTGACCCGGTGCCACCAGCAAATGACACTCTCTCAGTAACAGGCTGGCGAACTGCTCGCCAGTAAAACCGGGTGGCGCAGGCAGCCAGAGGAAAAAGGTGCCCTGACGAGCGCGCACCGGCCAGTGCATCGCTGCCAGCCTGGCCAGCACCACGCGCCGCCGCTGGTGATAAGGATCAGCCAGACGACTAAGTTGCTCAGCAGAGAGCGACAGCGCGGTGATGGCGGCATCCTGCACCGCGCCAGACACCGTGCTATAGCTGTGAGTATGCAGTTTTTTAAAAGCCGCAATAATCGAGGCGTTTCCCACCGCAAAGCCCACACGCCAGCCTGCCATTAACGCGCTTTTCGACAGGGTGTAAATTTCCACCCCCCAATCTTTAGCATCGGGCTGGGTCAGCAGACTCAGCGGCTGATCGTCCGACTCACTGCCCAGCGTGGCGTAAGCGAAGTCATGGATCAGCGGAATATGGTGCTGGCGGGCGAAAGCCAGCACAGCAGCGAACAGCGCAGGTGTCGCCAGTGCACCGGTGGGATTATGGGGATAGTTGAGCATAACCAGACCGGCGCGCGCGGCAATCTGCTCCGGCACCAGAGAAAAATCGGGCAGAAAAGCGTTGCGCGCCTCCAGCGGAATGCCATAAAAATCGGCACCGGCCTGGCGTGCTGCTGAGCGATAGATTGGATAACAGGGATCGGTGGAGATTAACACCTGGCCCGGGTTGAGCAGGGCGCGTGGAAAGCCATTAACGCCAATGTGTGCGCCCTGAAACAGGGCAACTTCGGTATCGGGGTCGAGTGTGACGCCATAGTGACGCTGGTAAAAGTCTGCGATAGCCTGACGCAGGGCAGGCTTGCCCCAGAAGGAGGGATACTCATGATTTTCCGGCCGTGCCGCGGCAGCCTGTAAGGAGTCGATGACCGCAGGTGGCGTGGGCTGGCGTGGGCTGCCCGATGAGAGATCGATAAGCGATAACTGTAATGCATCCAGTTCTGCTGCCTGCTTCTCAAGTAAGCTGAAAAGATTCTCTTCCAGCCCTGCGACCAAATCTGAAGTTGCAAACTCCGCCATAACCGTCCCGCAATAAAGAGTGTGAAGCGGAAAAGAATGACACAGTCAGGTTTCATTTCTTTAGCAGAAATAACGCTGAAGATTGCAGGTATCTGGATATTCAGCCTGTGACTATCGTTAGCATAAATAAGCCAAAGTCGTGGCCGGTTTTGCCTGTTCCTGATTGTAAGGGCTGTGATTAAATCAATCGCTCTCACAATAATGAATCAGGAAGGACTATGCGCATTACATCACGGGGAATTATTTTTTCACTGGCGGTTGTCTCGATTTTTATCTCTGCTGCGCAAGCCGCAGACCAGAAGAAAATACGCATTGGTTTTAATCCGGGTCCGTATAAAGAGCAGTTTGAAAAAGGCGTGGCGCCTCTGTTAATTAAGCAGGGATATAAGCTGGAATATAAAGACTTCAGTGATGGCATTCAGGTTAATGATGCTGTTCATCGCGGCACGATTGACGCCAATATCATGCAGCATCCGGTCTATCTGAAGTCGGTTAACGATCGGCTTGGCATCGATAACGTCGGTATTGTGCAGGTGCCGACCCCGCCAATGGGACTCTATTCTGAACGCGCAAAAACGCTGACTCAACCTGCGCCAGGCAGCACGGTCTCTGTGCCGAATCAGCCCTCAAATGAGTATCGGGCTGCGCTGTTACTTCAGAGCATAGGCTGGCTTAAAATCAGCCCGGAGAGTGATGCCGCAACCTTCTCGCAGAAAAACATTACGGAGAACCCCTACAAAATTGTGCTGAAAGAAATGGATAATGCCCAGCAGGTGCGCGCACTGCCTGATGTGGATTATGGTGTTATTCAGGGTAACTTCGCGGTCTCCAGTGGGCTAAAACTCAATTCCGCGCTAAAACTGGAAGCACCAACCAGCCAGTTTATTAACGTGGTAACGGTAGCGGGTAAAAATAAGCAGGCTCAGTTTGCCCGAGACATTATTGCTGGCTATCACTCGCCGGAATTCAAAACGTATATCACCAGTAATGCGCAATATACGGGCTATCTGTTGCCAGACTATTTCAAATGAGTCAGGCGGCCATTGTGTTTCACCAGGTCAGCAAAATCTTTGCACGTAACGGGTCAGAAGTGCAGGCGCTGCAGGATATTAATCTGCACATCAATCAGGGCGATATTTTTGGCGTTATCGGCACCAGCGGTGCCGGAAAAAGTACGCTGCTGCGCCTGATTAATCATCTGGAAACGCCGACAACCGGAACGGTGGAGGTGCAGGGTGAAGCGTTACCGGGGATCAGCAAAAAGCGGTTAATTGAAGTTAAAAAGCAGATTGGGATGATCTTTCAGCACTTTAATCTGCTCAATGCCCGTACCGTATTTCATAACGTGGCCATTCCGCTGATATTGCAGGGGCGGAGTAAAGATTTTATCGCCACCCGCGTGGCGGAACTGCTGGCGTTTGTAAACCTCAGCGACAAAGCCAACAGTTACCCGGACGAACTCTCCGGCGGTCAGAAGCAGCGGGTCGGGATTGCCCGTGCGCTGGCGACCAACCCTGCCATACTGCTGTGCGATGAGGCGACGTCGGCGCTGGATCCCCAGACCACGGTGCAGATTCTGCTGCTGTTACAGGAAATCAATCAGCGTTACGGCATCACCATTGTGCTGATCACTCACGAGATGTCGGTAGTGCAGAAAATCTGCAACCGGATGGCGGTGATGGCGCACGGGCGCATTGTTGAACAGGGCGATGTCCTGAGCCTATTCGCCGAACCGCAGCAGGCGGTGAGCGCCAGCTTTGTGCAGTCGGTCATTCACGATCGCCTGCCACAGCAGACGCTTGAATTACTCAGCGAGCATCCGGCAGCCGACGCCTTGCGGCTGGAGTTTGTCGGCAGCACGGCACAGCAACCGGTGATCAATCAGCTGATCCGCAATTATGAAGTAGAGGTGAATATTCTGTTCGCCAGCATGACGGAGGTGCAGCGCACCATTCTGGGTTTCATGATTGTGCAGATCAAAGGTGAACCCGCGCAGCGCGAGGCGGCGATTCAGTTTCTCATCGCGTCCGGAGTAAAAATCAGTGATGTCTGAACTCTTTGAAACGGCTGTAACCGGCGATCAGTTCATGACGGCGATGCAGGACACGCTGCTTATGGTGGGGCTGTCGCTGGGCTTTGGTTCGCTGCTGGGGCTGCCGCTGGGCATTATTCTGGTGGTCTGCCGTCCGGGCGGAATACAGCCGCAGCGTCTGGTGCATCAGTTGCTGAACCCTGTCGTAAATATCATCCGTTCGCTGCCGTTCATTATTCTGCTGATCACTATCCTGCCGCTGACGCGCCTGCTGGTGAACACGACGATTGGCACGGCGGGCGCCATTGTGCCGCTGGTGATCTTTATTGCGCCTTATATCTCGCGGCTGGTGGAAAGCGCGTTGCTGGAAGTTGACGAAGGCATTCTGGAGTCAGCCAACGCGATGGGGGCCACCACACTGCAGACTATCTGGTATTTCATGCTGCCGGAGGCCGCTTCTTCACTGGTGCTGGCGCTGACCACCGCCACCATCGGACTGCTGGGCGCAACGGCGATGGCGGGCACGGTGGGTGGTGGCGGCATCGGTGACCTCGCCATTACTTACGGTTATCAGCGCTTTGACGCCTTTGCCACGATTTCGACCGCGCTGGTTCTCATCATTTTTGTCCAGCTTCTGCAAACCCTGGGGACGCGTATTTCACGCCGTATCCGACGCGAGTAAACCATGAAGAAGAATGATTTAGCGGTAATGCACTGGGGCACCTATCACGTCACCACCGACGGCGATGCGCTGACTTCGGTCAGGCCGGTGGCGTGGGACCGTAATCCGTCCGCTATCGGGCAGTCGCTGCCGGGCGCAGTGCAGAGTGAAACCCGGGTCAGAAATCCGGCTGTCAGGCTCGGCTATCTGAACAACAGAAGCGCTTCACGCAGCGGACGCGGTAAAGAGCCGTTTGTTGAGGTCAGCTGGGAAGTGGCGCTGCAGCTGGTGGCGGAAGAACTGGCACGGGTGAAAACCGGGCATGGCAATGAAGCGATCTATGCCGGTTCATATGGCTGGTCCAGCGCCGGGCGATTCCATCATGCCCAGAGCCAGCTGCACCGCTTCTTTAACCACTATGGCGGCTACACCGCCAGCTCCAACACCTACAGTATTGCAGCCGGTGAACGTACGCTGCCACACATCATCGGCAATCTGGATGAGTTACAACGTCACCATACTCACTGGCCGGTGCTGGCAGCGCATTGCGAACTTTTTGTGGCGATTGGCGGATTGCCGCTGCGCAACGCGCAGGTTAATGGCGGTGGGGCTAATGATCATGCGCTGGCACACTGGCTGACCACACTGAGGCAGAATGGTACCCGCTTTATTAACATCAGTCCGGTCAGAAACGATCTCGCTGGGGTGGCGGATGCGGAGTGGCTGGCAATCAGGCCCGGCTCCGATACGGCGTTGTTGCTGGCCATCGGTCAGGTATTGATTGCGGAATCTCTGCATGACGCGGCCTTTGTAGCGCGCTACACCGTGGGTTTTGAAACCTGCGCGGCTTATCTGCAGGGTGAGCATGACGGTCTCGTCAAAACGCCCGAATGGGCCGCGCCGCTGACCGGGCTGGCAGCCGACCAGATTCGCGGGTTAGCACGGCAGATGGCGGCTCACAAAACGATGGTCAATATTGCCTGGTCAGTGCAGCGTGCGCGGCAGGGCGAGCAGGCGTTCTGGGCCACCGTCGCCATCACTGCGCTACTGGGGCAGATTGGCACGCCCGGCGGCGGACTGGGGTTTGGTTACGCCTCAACCAATCTGGCGGGTGCCGCCCGGCGACAGTTCTCCGGGCCCCGACTGCCTGCCGGCCATAACGCAGTGCAGCAGACTATCCCGGTAGCACGCATCGCTGACATGCTGCTTAATCCCGGCGGTCTCTATGCGTTTGACGGACAGCAGCTGGCCTATCCAGACATCCGGCTGGTCTACTGGGCGGGCGGCAACGTATTCCATCATCATCAGGATATCAACAAGCTGATACGCGCATGGCAGCAGCCGGATACCGTGATTGTGCATGAGCAGTTCTGGACGGCGCAGGCCAGATTTGCCGATATCGTGCTGCCCGCCACCACCTCGCTGGAACGTGAGGATATCGGCAGCGCCAGCAACGACGGCTTCATTATTGCCATGCCACAGCATCTGCCGCCGGTTGGAGCGGCAAAATCGGATTACGCCATCTTTGCTGAGCTGGCGCAGCGGCTCGGTTTTGCTGATGTCTTTACTCAGGGGCGCGATGAGCGCCAGTGGCTTAAAGCCATCTACGAAGACTCCCGGCCACGCGCAGCGGCGCAGGGCATCGAACTACCGCCGTTTGAGACCTTCTGGTCACAGGGCGTGGTGGAATATCCCGCGCCTGACACACCGCAGATCCTGCTCAAGGCCTTTCGCGATAACCCGGAATTAGCCCCGCTCAGTACGCCATCGGGAAAAATCGAACTCTTTTCGCAGCGGGTGGCTGACTTTGGCTATGAAGAGGCGCCCGGTTTTGCCTTCTGGTATCAGCCGGAATATCAGGCTCAGCAGCAGGAGAAGCAGCAGTGGCCGTTGCATCTGCTCTCAAGCCAGCCGCGAACCCGGCTACACAGCCAGTACGATCATGGCCGGGTCAGCCGGGCCACTAAAATTGCCGGGCGCGAGCCGCTCTGGATGCACCCTGAGGATGCGGCTGCGCGCGGCATTGAGGAGAACAGCATCGTGAAAGTGTTTAACGGGCGCGGCGCGCTGCTGGCGGGCGTGCATCTGACGCAGGATATCCTGCCGGGGGTGGTACAGATGTCGACCGGGGCCTGGTATGACCCGCTCGAACAGCAGGAGGGCAAGCCGCTGGATAAACATGGCAACCCTAATGTGCTGACCCAGGATCGGGGCAGTTCACGACTGGGCCAGGGGTGCAGCGCACAGACCTGTTTTGTGGAGATCGCGCTTTATCACGAGACCCTGCCTGAAATCACAGCATGGTCGCCACCGGAATTTGTGATCCCGACCACAGAGTAATCTGCGGGCGGGGACTTCAGGGACGGTGGGATATTCCCATCCGCCGCATATCCATAGCAGGATTAGTTGGTAGTTAACGCATAACTGAAATGGCAAGGTAAAACCATTCTATGCCAACAGAGTGTTAATCATGAGTGCGTTAACCCCATCAGAATTGCCGGTCATTGATTTCGCATTATTGTCAGGTAATCAACAGCAGCAGCGACAGGTTCTGGATAAATTAAGCCAGGCCGCGCGTGATGTCGGTTTCTTCTACTTAATTAATCACGGTATCGACCGTGAATTACTGGATGAGGTTCAGCGGGTCGCGCGGACGTTTTTTGCTCTGCCGCAGGCAGATAAAACGGCGGTCGCGATGGCCAACTCACCGCATTTTCGTGGTTACAACCTGGCGGGCGTGGAAATCACCCGCAGCCAGCCCGACTATCGTGAGCAGTTCGATATTGGCGCAGAGCGCGAAGCGCTGCCTGTCACCGCCGATTCCCCAACCTGGCAACGGATGCAGGGGCCGAACCAGTGGCCTGAAGCCTTGCCTGAATTGCAAACGGTGATGACCCGCTGGCAGCAGCAAATGACTGCCGTCGCGCTGGAACTGCTGCGCGCCTTTGCCGAAGCGCTGAACCTGCCACGTAATGCCTTCGATAATCTTTACGGCGACTACCCCAACGAACACATCAAACTGATCCGCTATCCGGGCCGCACCGAGGGTGAATCACGTCAGGGTGTAGGCGCACACAAAGATTCGGGTTTCCTGACCATGTTGTTGCAGGACGACCAGCCGGGCTTGCAGGTTGAAGTGACGCCGGACAACTGGATCGATGCCTCACCTTTGCCGGGCGCGTTTGTGGTTAACATTGGCGAACTGCTGGAGCTGGCGACCAACGGCTATCTGCGCGCGACGGTACACCGCGTGGTGTCACCGCAGCAGAACAATGAGCGGTTATCCATCGCCTTCTTCCTTGGCGCACAGCTCGACGCTGTCGTGCCAATCTATCAGCTTCCCCCGCAGCTGGCTGAGCTGGCGCAGGGACCGAGCAGCGATCCGCTTAACCCGCTCCTGCGTGAAGTCGGCTGGAACTACCTCAAAGGCCGGCTGCGTTCGCATCCGGAAGTCGCCCAGCGTTTCTATCCCGAACACAACACCCACTAAAAACGACGACTGATAACGATAAGAGATAAATGATGATGATTAAAAAGCGCTTTCTGGTTCTGGCTGGTCTTTCGCTGCTGATTGCTCAAAGTTTACAGGCTGCACCGCTGCGCGTGGCGGCCGATCCGCTCCCACACGCGGAAATCCTTGAGTATGTCAAAACTCTGGATCCGAAACTGGATATCAAAATTGTTGAGCTGAGCGGGGGTGTGAATGCCAATGAACTGCTGGCATCCGGGGATGTCGATGCCAACTACTTCCAGCATCTGCCTTATTTAAAAGATCAGGAGAAAGCGTTGGGGAAAACCTTTGCCGTGGTCGCCAGTGTGCATATTGAGCCGCTGGGGATCTACTCGCGTAAGGTGAAATCGCTGGCGGCGTTGCCAGAGGGCGCGAGCATTGCCGTGCCGAACAACACCACCAACCTGAGCCGCGCACTGTGGCTGTTGCAGGACAAAGGCGTGATTAAACTCAACGCGCAGGGCGAGGCGGGTTCGACGCTGGTGACGCCGAAAGATATCAGTGAAAACCCGAAGAAAATTAAAATTGTTGAGATCGAATCACCACAGCTGCCACGGTCACTGGATGACGTTGATGCCGCCATTATCAACGGCAACTATGCACTGGAAGCGGGTCTGAATCCGGCGAAAGATGCGCTGGGGCTGGAGTCCGCGGCGCATAACCCTTACGCCAACCTGCTGGTGACCACGCCTGAACTGGCGAAAGATCCGCGAGTGATTCAGCTTGCGAAAGATCTGCGCTCGCCGCAGGTGGCGGAGTTCATCCGTAAAACCTATCAGGGCTCTGTGATTCCGGTCGCGGACCAGCAGCATGATTAAGCTCAGTCATCTCAGCAAACACTACGCTGGCACACCTGCGCCAGCGTTAGTCGATATCTCTCTGACCATTGAAGAGGGCACCATCTTTGGCATCCTGGGCCGGAGCGGGGCGGGCAAAAGTACGCTGCTGCGCTGCCTGAACCGGCTGGAGAGTCCCTCCAGCGGGCGGATTGAGATAGATGGTCAGGATCTCGCCACATTGAGTCTGGCGCAGCTGCGTCAGCAGCGCCAGCAGATGGGGATGATCTTCCAGCACTTCAATCTGCTGCATTCCCGTAACGTGCAGGACAATGTCGATCTGGCGCTGGAGATTGCCGGTGTGCCCAGGGTGGAGCGCCGCCAGCGGGTCACCTCGCTGCTGAAACTGGTGGGGCTGGAGTCCTTTGCGGCCGCCTGGCCGTCACAGCTCTCCGGTGGACAGAAACAGCGCGTCGGCATCGCCCGCGCGCTGGCCGCCCGACCGCGTTATTTGCTGTGCGATGAGGCGACCAGCGCGCTGGACCCCGAAACCACCACCTCGATTCTCGATCTGCTGGCCGATATTCAGCAGCAGCTCAATATCACAGTTGTGTTGATTACCCATGAAATGGCGGTAGTAAAGCGTATCTGTGACGGTGCGGCGCTGCTGGAGAATGGCCAGCTGGTCGAGAGCGGCACGCTGAGCCAGATTATGGGACGCGAAGAGGGACGCCTGCGCAAAATGCTGCTGAAGGATGGCGAAGCGGACCGTGCGTTTATTGAAAAATATCAGCGAGAGGCATTAACCCGATGCGTAGCATGAGTAGCGATCGGTTTCAGGAACTGCTGTTGAACGCCACAGGCGAAACGTTATATATGGTGCTGCTGGCGGCACTTTTTACGGTTGCGATAGGTTTACCGGTGGGCGTGCTGCTGTTCCTGACCCGTCCTCAGGGCATTCTGCCTAACCGCGCGATTTCACTGCTGCTTAATACGCTGGTCAATACCGGGCGCGCGCTGCCGTTTGTGGTGCTGCTGATCGCACTGATCCCTTTTACCCGCCTGCTGGTGGGCACCACCCTCGGCAGTACCGCCGCAATTGTACCGATTACGCTGGGCGCTTTTCCCTTCTTTGCCCGCATCGTGGAGAACGCGCTGGATGAGGTCGATCGCGGCCGCATTGAGGCGGTAGTCTCAATGGGTGGCACCCTGTGGCATATTGTCAGCCGCGTATTGCTGCCGGAAGCTCTCCCTGCGCTGGTGGCGGGCATTACCCTGACCATTGTGATGCTGATTGGCTTCTCTGCGATGGCGGGCGTGGTCGGCGGTGGCGGATTGGGCGATCTGGCAATTCGCTACGGCTATCAGCGCTTCGATAACCAGATTATGGCGGCCACCATTGTGGTGCTGCTGGCGCTGGTGATGCTGATTCAGAAACTCGGTGACCGCCTGGTACGTTCGCTGGCTTATCGGCGTTAAGGGGCAACGATGTTTCGTGTAATGTCGCCGAAAGGCTATCTGCAACGGTCAGGACTCCGGTCTGAAGTGGGGGAGATTATCCGGCCGCTGTCCTCACATGTTCATATTCTCACGTCGCCGCACGCCTGGCAGGCGGTCAATCCGGCACTGAGCATCAGTCTGGAACAGGCGGGTATACGCTGGCAGCTCGACATGCTAAGTGGTGAGTGTACCAATGCGGCGATTTCGGCCCTGCAACAGCGGGTGCAGGCAGAGGGCGCAACCCTGATACTGGCAGTGGGCGGTGGGCGGGTGCTGGATTGTGCCAAAGCGGTCAACGATGCCCTGCCGGATGTGCGGCTGGTCAACTTCGCCACGCTGGCCGCCACCTGCGCGGCCTGGTCTCCGCTGGCAATTATCTATAACGAGCAGGGCGGGCATCTTCGCAGTCAGCCCCTTAACGCCATGCCGGAATGGATTCTGGTGGACAGCGAAGTGATTGCCCGCAGCGACGTTCGCTACCTGCGATCAGGTATTGTTGACGCGCTGGCAAAATGGTTTGAGTTTGAACCTTATCAGCGACAGATGCCGCACAGGATGGCGCTGGATCTTAAAGTCGCCGCCGCCTGGCAGGCGGTGACGGTGCTGAAACAGTGGGGTGAAACGGCGGTGGCCGATAACCTTGCGCAGCAGGTGACCCCGGCGCTGGAGAAGGTGATTGAAGCCAATATTGTGCTGGCGGGGCTGGCGAACAGTATTCAGGATGCAATGGCGACGCCCGGCTTTGCCCATGTTATCCACGACCGTCTGACGCACCAGCCGGAGTTGCATCACTGGCTGCACGGCGAAAAGGTCGGTTTCAGCCTGCTAATCCAGTCCTGGATTGAACAGCAGGGCAAACAGGTCGAGCCGGAACTGATGTCGCTGCTGCGCCGTTTCCATTCGCCCCTGACGCTACCCGCCACTATCGACGCCAACACCATGCGTCAAATCGCGCAGCAAATCCACTTTCCCGCCGCCAGCCTGGCGCATCTTCCGTTTACGTTCGGCTCTCATCAACTGGAGCAGGCTCTGCTGGCGACGGCTGCGTTTAAACCGTAAATGCGGTTAGTCAGAAGAACAGACATTGTCGCTTGCTAACCTACCAATAGTAACTTACCTTTAGTAGCTTAATGGCTAATCAGGTAAGGTGACAACGATGCATGCATTAATAGTGACTTCCCATCCTAATCAGGATGCGCATTCCCATCACGTGGCGGACCAGCTGGCGCAGGGCATAATCTCGACAGGGCACCATACGGTTGAAAAGGCCGATCTGGCGGCAGAAGGGTTTGATCCGCGCTTCACGCTCGATGATCATCGACGTTTCAACGGTCAGGCTATGGCATCGCCCGAAGTGCTGGCGGAACAGCAGCGACTAAACCGCGCCGATGCGCTGGTGCTGGTCTATCCGATTTACTGGTGGTCATTCCCGGCACAGCTCAAAGGCTGGATCGACAGGGTGTTTATCCAGGACTGGGCCTTCAGCGAACAGGATGGCCGGATAATTAAACGCCTGGGCCATCTGCCTGTTCATCTGCTGGCGATTGGCGCGGCGGATACCCGAACCTTTCTGCGGCGCGGCTATTTCACCAGCATGCGTAATCAGATTGAAAACGGCATCTTTGACTATTGCGGTGCGCCGGTGGTGACCAGTGAGTTGTTACTGATCGGCGATGAAGGTTATCCTGAGTCGCACTATCAGCTGGCGCACGCTTTGGGCCAGCGTCTGTTCGCCCATCAGGAAAAACATGACCGTTAAAAAAACATCCCGTAAGCGTCTGTCACGCGAGGCCCGACGCAGGCAGTTGTCAGACGTTGCGTGGCAGATAATGCAGACGGAAGGCAGCGAGGCGCTGACGCTGGCACGGGTCGGCGACGCTGCGGGAGTCAGTAAACCGGTGGTGTATGACCATTTCACCACCCGTCATGGGCTGTTGGCGGCGTTGTATGACGATTTTGATCGCCGCCAGGGAGAGCGGATGAATGCGGCGATGGATGCCGCGCCGCTGCAATTACCACATAAAGCGGACGTGCTCGCGGCCTGTTATGTCGATTGTGTGATGACGGAGGGGCGCGAAATCCCGGAACTGCTGTCCGCGCTCAGTACCTCACCGGAACTGGCCGACGTCAAACGCCATTATCAGCTCGATTTTATCGCCCGCTGTCAGCGCTGGCTTGCGCCTTTTGCTGGCAGTAATGGTATTGCGGAAGCCGGCATGTGGGGCCTGCTGGGGGGCGCGGATGCCATCGCAGGCGCGGTGGCACGTGGCGATATCAGCAAGCCGGAAGGTCAGCAGGCGATAGCGGCTATGGTGATGGCGCTGGTGGCGGGCAGTCTGACGTCAGAAGCGGATTAGGATAAAAAAGGCGGTCCGCAGGCCGCCGAATCATTCAACCACACCAGGCGTTGTGTAAGCAGTGGCAACGTACAATGATGATCGTTTAGCCTTTTACCCCGCCCACGGTTAATCCGCTTACCAGCCAGCGCTGTGCCAGCAGAAACACCAGGGTGACAAGTCCTTAGTGCCTGGTCCATCAGGCTATTAATCGAATTTCATCCGCGAGGCTTTCAGGTTAATCACCGCCAGCGCACCCACCAGCAAGAAGATCAGCGTGGCAATCGCCACTGCCAGACTAAAGCCCTGCCCGCCTCACCCGACTGGAAAGTGCGGCCCAGCAGCACCTGTTGCGCCCGCTTAAAGGTAAGATGGTTACTACTGCTGATACAGCTTGATACCCTGAATGAGCTGAACAGCCACGGCGCCCGCCGCGTTCTACTGGAGATCAACAAATATCACCGTTACAAGTTCGCCCATTTGGATGAAGGCTTTGTTAGCGCGTTGCTTAACCATCCTGACGTGCCGGAACTGATCCGCATCAGCCCGCTGACGCAGCGCGAATGGCAGGTGCTGGGGTTGATCTATTCAGGCTACAGTAACGATCAGATCGCCGGTGAGCTGGCGGTGGCGTCTGCCACGATCAAAACCCCTATCCGCAATCTCTATCAGAAGCTGGGCTTGTCACATCGCAGTGAAGTGATGAATCAGATGCAGTCGCTGCTGAAAATGATGGGGTATGTCTGAGGGTATTGCGGGCATGGGTTAATTGCGGAATATCGCTGGCGCGATGGATTATCAGCATCACGTTTATTCTGGCGTCTTTATCCAGTCTGCATCTTAAAACAAACCGCTGAGCGGATTGCTGCACCAGATGAGAGACGTGATTACCCACCAGAAGTAGCCGGTGAAATGAGTTAATCCTCTGCCGGTCGTTTCTGTCAAAAGCCGTTACGACCGAAGACTATTGCGGGAATAAGCCTGTCTGAAAATATAAGCAGAAAGATATATAGCTAAACAAATTCTGTGTGCAAGCGTAACCCGCGCTATGTTAATATTTGTTCGCTTATTTAGCTCTCCTGCCGTGCGTAGTATTACTGGAACGCAGTATGACCGATAAATACCACCTTCATCATGACGTCGATGTGCTGCTTCTGCTGCGCCACATCTGCCAGATCGCCTTAACGCTGTTTATTCTGCTGAGTCTTCATCCTTCTGTTGCGCTGGCCGGGATAAAGGATAACAAGGCTAATCGTATCGTCAGTGGCATCATCAGTTTTACCCACTGGCAAAATTTAAATAAACCGCCTGAATTATGTGTTTTTACTTCAGCACGCCATCTCTCTTTGCCGGAAAACAGCACCGCTGCAGCAGCGATGTTTACCGTTGTCTATCTTGCGGGTGCAGGTGAATTAGCGTCGCATCGCTGCGATGCCCTTTATTTCGGCGATCAGACACCGCAGCAGCAGGTGGGCATTATTGAGCAGCTGAAGGGAAGAGCGGTGCTTACCCTGGCAGAGAACAATGCGGAATGCACCGTGGGTGCCGCTTTTTGCCTGATTTTTCAACCGGACCATACGCACTTTTCCGTTAATCTCGATTCACTTACCAGAAGCGGTGTCAGAGTGAATCCGGATGTGCTTTTGCTCTCCCGCGAGGGGAGTGAATGAAATGAGATTCGATAAACTAAAGCACGAGAAATCATCCATCCGCAATAAACTGCGGAAAATAAGCACTATCAATTCGGCGGTGATATTGCTGTTGTGCTGGTTGTTGCTCTCATCGACGTCGCTGCTTTTTATTAAAAATTATGAGAAACGAAACCTCGAATTAATCGGCTCAACGCTAAGTACCACGCTCACCGCGGCAACCGTTTTTGCCGACAGCTATGATGCGCGTAATAAAATCGAACGGTTTGGCAATGAGGGCATGTATGACTCTGCAAAGCTGGTTACCCGCGATAACATCGTTATGGCTAAGTGGAATGCACCGCGGGAACAGACGGGCTGGTTTTCACGGTTGCTGCGTGAGTGGATTTACCTCAAACCGCTTAACGTCGATATCACTCATGCTGACGTAGTTGTCGGCACCCTGACGCTGGAAGGCACCGTGACCGGCGCGGTGAGTTTCCTTCAATACTCATTCATGATCCTCTCTGTCGGGATGCTCTGCGTCCTGATTATTTCACTGATGCTGAGTGAATTTCTGCATCGGGGTATTATTGCGTCGCTCCGCATCATTACCAGTTCGATTCACTACGTGATTCTTTCGGGTGATTTTTCCCTGCGTATTCCGGGTGGCCCGAACAGAGAATTTCAGCTCTTTTCCGATGATCTGAACTCCCTGCTGATGGAGATGCAGTCACTCAAGGCGTCGCTGCTTCGTGACAATCGCTCGCTGGCAGCTAAAGCGCTGTCCGATCCGCTGACCGGTCTTGCCAACCGCAGCGCCTTCTCTGCTCGCCTGACTCAGCGCCTTGACCAGCCACATGAGCACGAACGCTTTGCGCTGCTGTTTCTCGATGGCGATCGCTTCAAAAGCATCAATGATAACTGGGGTCATGCCGCCGGAGATGAGGTATTAAAAGCGATAGGTTCGCGTCTTTTATCGCTGGCGACTGAACAGGATTTAGTCGCGCGTTTAGGTGGGGATGAATTTGCCATGCTGGTCAGCAGCCGGACAAGTGAGGCGCAATTACAGCAGCTTATACAGCGCATTAATGACACCATCGGTGAACACATTCTTATTGCAGAGGGCATGCCGGTTACGACCTCGGTGACCATTGGCTACGCGTGGTCACAGCCTGGTGATGCGGTTGAATCGATCCTCGAACGTGCCGATATGAATATGTATAAAAATAAGCGAAAAAATAGGGCATAAACATGAAGAAAAACCTTTCCCTGCTATTGCTTACGCTGGCGCTGGTTGGATGTCAGTCGAAAGCGCGTTTCAGCGACGCGCAAATCGCAGCGATGAAAAGCGCCGGATTCACGCAGAATATGGAAGGCTGGGGGTTAGGCTTATCCGATAAGATCCTGTTTGGTGTAAATGAATCAGAGCTGACACCCTCCAGTAAGCTCACCATTCAGAGGATGGCGAAAAATCTGGCCTCGACCGGTATTAAACATGTGCGCATTGACGGGCATACCGATAATTACGGTAAACCCGATTATAACCAACAGCTGTCGCTAAAAAGAGCGAACGCGGTCGCGGCTCAGTGGGCGGAAGGCGCGGCGATAGCGCGTGAGAATATTGTGACGCGTGGATTGGGCATGAGTTCACCGGTTGCCAGCAACAACAGCGCGCAGGGGCGTGCGCAGAACCGGCGTGTGGCCATTATCATCACCGCGCCGTAATTTTTCAGTGACCGCATAATTTTGCGGCCCACATTTAACATAGCGGATCGCCTGATTACCCATAGCGGGAAGCATCGCTGAAAAGGGCACGGAACAGGGGATGTGCACGGTGGGATTCCACCGTGCATTTTTCCTGTCAGCGATAAAAGGCTGGTCTGGCTGGCATAGTAACCGGCACGATCCCGCCGGACGTCTGCGCCGAAACGCAGGCATCGGCGGCTACGGCAGCAGCATAGCCATCCCACGCGGAGGGACCGGTCATCTCACCGCTGATAACGTTGTTGATAAAGGCCTGTAACTCCACGTCATAGGCATCAATAAAGCGCTTTTTCCAGTCCGTCAGAATGGTGGTCGAGAGCCTGGCCGCGCTGCGCAGTTGCACCGATACCGGCTCCGGCAGGCGGGCAATGCCGCTTTCACCCACCACTTCACACTGAATGTCGTAACCATATTCACAGTTCACGAAGATTTCGACATCAATGCGCGCACCTTTGACGGTCTCCAGCAGTACGATCTGCGGGTCACGCAGGTGGGACGACGCCTTGCGGGTTTTACGCGGGAAGATCACCTGCACGCTGGCATAGTCATCATTCAGCAGCCAGCGCAGCACATCGAGTTCGTGGATCAGCGTGTCGGTGATCGCCATGTCGGTGGTGTAGCTGTCGCCCACTTCCGGGTTGCGGTGCGCGCAGTGCAGCATTAACGGCTCACCAATCTCGCCGCTGTCGATCACCGCTTTCAGTGCACGATAGCCACTGTCGTAAGGACGCATAAAGCCGACCTGCACAAGCTGACGTCCCGCTTTGATCTCCGCCTCCACGATATTCATACAGCCCTGCGCGGTAACGGCCAGCGGCTTCTCGCAGAACACCGCTTTGCCTGCCTCAATACAGGCCAGCACAAAGGCTTCATGCGTCGGACCCCAGGAGGTGACCAGCACCGCGTTAACCTGCGGGTCGTTGATCAGATCAATCGCATTGTCATAAATGCGCGCTTCCGGCGTCAGTTCCTCAACAATCTGCTGACAGTTTTCGCGGTTGATGTCGTTGAGTGCCACCACGCGCGCATTCTGTAACACGGCACTGCAACGGCGGATATGTTCGCGGCCGATTGCGCCGGTACCGATAACACCAAGGTTAATGGTCATAATAATTCCTTACGCTGAGTGGTTTAACAGCTGGATGCTGTTGCGAATTTCGCGGGTGATGTCCGTTTCCTGCCAGCTGTTCATCACGGAGGAGAATGGCTCAAAGGCGTAAAGGCCGGTGTAGCCCATCTTCTCCAGCCGTTCGACCTGCTGTTTGCTGTGCAATCTGTCATCAGCACTGAGCATGATGCGCTCTTCGTCTGTTAACTGACTGACCGGGCGCGGGTCGGTAACGCCGGAGAGGTGTACCAGACCGATTTGCTGAATGTCGATTTCCTGCTCAAAGGTCTGCTCCGCATCCTCAAACAGATGATGATGGAAGGTGTCGATTAGCAAGCGGAACGGCACGCCCGCTTCGCGGATTAGCGTCTGCGCCTGGGTTGCTGAACGCAGTGAGCTTTGTGGAAAGCCGAGAGGCTCAACCAGCCCCTGAATGCCTGCGTCAGCAAATAGCGAGGCCAGCGTTTTCAGCGCCCTGATCGTATCGGCGGCGCTGATGGGCGTACCGTCATTAAGCGGGCAGAGCACCAGCGACGCTGCGCCGACGGCCTGCGCATCGCTTAACAGCTGGCGCGCGCGTTGCAGCACCTCTTCATTCAGCTGGTTAAACGGGTAGAGCGCGTTGATGGTAACAATCCGGATACCTGACTCACGCGCCAGCGCGTTAACCTCATCGCCGCTGAGATCGTCGGTGACGCGTCCGCCGGGCATATCATTGCGCAATTCGACATTGTGAATACCGAGCTGGCTGACCAGTTTAAAAAACTGCGGGATACTCAGGCTGGGCGCTATTTTACGGTTGACGCAAAAACGTGCATTGGAAATATTCAGGCTCATAACGGTTTCCTTAAATTATGGGTGCGGTGTTAAGGGCGATCGGGTCGTCATGCCTCGTGACGTTTTTTATTTCATTCACAGCGAGCAGGGTTATTTGTTGCCGTTATAGAGCGCATAGAAATAGTGCTCGACCTGCTCAAGACTTCTTCCCCGGGTTTCGGGAATAAACTTCACGACAAAAACAGAACCGCCGATGCCGATTGCGGCGAATATAAAGAAGGCACCGGCCAGACTAAATGCGGCTAATAACAGCGGGAAGGCCATGGAGATAGCAAAATTCGCGATCCACAGCGAGAAGACCGCGCCGCCCATACAGATGCCGCGCATCCTGGCCGGGAAGATTTCCGACAGCAGCAGCCAGGTGACCGGTGACAGCGCACCCTGCTGGAAGCAGAGAAACAGCAGCATCCCCGCCAGCACCAGATAAGCCCGAACCAGGTTTACTGTGCCGTTGAGATATTCCGGCATCAGCCAGCAGACCAGCCCGATAAAGAACAGGCAGCAGGTGCAACCCATCTGCCCGATTAACACCAGCGGGCGACGGCCCGTTTTGCCGATTAACCAGATGCCAGCCAACGTCATCACCACTGAAATCACCCCGTTGGCGATGGTGGCGAACAGTGCGGCATCGTTGCTCAGCCCGGCAGCGGTGAGCATGGTCGGCGCGTAATACATGATGGTATTGACGCCGGTCAGTTGCTGAATCGCGGCGATGCCGACGCCGAGCAGGAAGATTTTCATCAGCCAGGGCGTCGCGAGATCGCGCAGGCGGCCTTTACCCCGCTGGCGGTTCTCTTCGATGGTTTCTTCAATCTCTTCCAGTTCCCACTCAACATCTTCAGCGGCGCGGGTTTTTTCCAGCACCTCACGCGCAGCCTGGCTGCGGCCTTTCATCACATGCCAGCGCGGGGTTTCAGGCATAAATATCATGCCGATCCAGAGCAGCGCGGCGGGGACTATCGACAGCGCCAGCATCCAGCGCCAGGTATTTTCGCCGCCCCAGATATCGTTAAAGGTGGCGTTTGAGATATATGCCAGCAGCTGACCGCTCACGATCATCAGCTCCTGCAGGGTGACCAGCTGGCCGCGTTTATTGGCGGGGGCGATCTCTGCGATGTAAACCGGCACGGTGGCCGCGGCACCGCCCACGGCAAAGCCCAGGAACAGGCGCGAGGCGATCATCCAGGTAACATCCGGCGCAAGGGCAGAGCCGATAGCGCCAAAGGCGAAGATCAGTGCCAGCGCAATGATGATGCGGCGTCTGCCCAGGCCATCTGCCAGATGACCGGCCGCCAGCGCGCCAAAGGCGGCACCAAACAGCAGGGAGCTGGTGACCAGCCCGGTGGTAAACGGGGTGAGATGCAAATCACCGCGCATAAACAGTAACGCGCCCGAGACCACGCCCGTGTCATAACCAAACAGCAATCCACCCAGGGTGGCGACCAGCGCAATAATCTTCACAAAAGGCTCGGTGCGGGTGGCGCTATTTGGACCGGAGGCCGGGTTCGACGAGATATAAAGTTCTTTTTCCATGAAAACTCCTGGTAATAACAACAAAGACAAAACGTCAGAACATGAAGAAGTCATTACCCTACTGATATTTTTATTTCGGGTTAAATTATATTTGAAACTTAGTTTTCATTATGTGAGTTCAAGCCTTCCGCGCTCTTTATTTTGATGGGATTCCATCAAATCTAAAATAAAGCCATTAATTTTAAAGGTGTTATATATGGGAACAGACGATTGCGGATATTTCAGGCAGGGGGAAATGGGCAAGAATGCCGGGACGTAAAGAACAGATGAACAGGGTCAGGATGAAATATCCTAACCGTATTAATCAGAAATAAGCCGGTTTCAGCGAATGGCGAGGGTGTTCAGTGCCGATAATAGCGCGTCCACTTTTGGCAGAAACTGTTTGCGGCGTGGCCACACCACGCTCAGTGTTAGCCCGTCGGGTTGTAACTGCGGCATAATAGTTTCCAGTTCACCGGCGGCCACGGCGCGCTGAATCAGCCATGAGGGCATCTGCGCCACACCCAGCCCGGCAATGACTGCCTGAAGCTGTGCATCGACGTCGCCCAGCGCCAGCCGGTAGGGCACGTCGCGCCAGTGGGGCTGACCATCTTCGGTGGTAAACAGCCAGGGTTTGGTTGTGCCATCCACGCGCTCATAAAGAATGGCAGGATGGTTCAGCAGCGCTGCTTCATTTTCAGGACGGCCCTCCCGGTCAAGATAGGCGGGAGAAGCACAGAACTGCATCTTCTCGCGACCCATGTTACGCCAGCCCAGTGAAGCAGGCAGGTCGGGTGCACCGCCGATCCGAACTGCCACATCCACGCCTTCCTCAAACAGATCAACAAAGCGATCGGACAAACTCAGGCTAAGTGCCAGCTCCGGATTGTGCTGGCAAAAGGGTATCAGCACTGGCATGACGTTGAGTCGTCCAAAGGTGGTGGGTACCGCCAGACGAAGACGGCCGGAAGGAATGGTGCGCTGGGCGGCCAGCACCGCCTCGGCTTCGGCCAGATCCTCCAGAACCCGCAGACAGGTCTGATAATAGGCGCTGCCCGCGTCGGTCAGATTCAGGCTACGCGTGGTGCGCTCCAGCAGCCGCGAACCTAAGCGCGTCTCCAGGCGGCTGACGCTTTTGCTGACCGCCGAACCGGTCACGTGCAGACGTTCGGCCGCGGCGGTAAAGCTGCCGCACTCCACGCTGGTGACAAAGGGCAGAATATCTTTGAGGCGATGATCATGCATAGATTAATGAACTCAGGTTGAGAATGCTGTGAATAATTGCCAGAGATAAGAACTGAATTCTCTATTAGGCTTAGCATTACGCAAAACGAGGAGAAATCAAATGAAAAAGCACGCTTTGATTGTGGGCATCAGCGGCGTTATTGGTCGCGCACTGGCAGATAAATTACAGCAGGAAGGCTGGCAGGTCAGTGGTCTGTCACGCGGACGTGGTGCGGTACCTGAAGGCGCCACCAGCCTGACAGCCGATCTGACCGATGCAGATGCTGTCCGTGACGCACTAAAAGATGTCAAACCGGACGCGCTGTTTTTCAGCGTCTGGGCGCGTCAGGAAAATGAGAAAGAGAACATCCGCGTTAACGGCGGCATGGTTCGTAACGTGATTGAAGCACTCGGCGACCGTCTCAAAGGTTCGCACGTTGCGCTGGTGACCGGACTGAAACACTACCTGGGTCCGTTTGAAGCGTATGGGAAAGGTGCCGTGCCGGTTACGCCGTTCCGCGAAGAGCAGGGGCGTCAGCCGGTCGATAACTTCTACTATGCGCAGGAAGATGAAGTGTTCGCGGGCGCAGAAAAGTATGACTATCGCTGGAGCGTGCATCGTCCGCATACCATCATCGGCTATGCCGTAGGCAACGCGATGAACATGGGGCAGACGCTGGCGGTTTATGCAACATTGTGTAAAGAGAAGGGCTGGCCGTTAATCTTCCCGGGTTCGCCGGAGCAGTGGAACGGGATAGCAGACATGACTGATGCGGGTCTGCTGGCTGAGCAGCTGCATTGGGCGGCAACGTCACCGAACGCCGCGAATCAGGATTTCAACGCGGTCAATGGCGATGTGTTCCGCTGGAACTGGATGTGGCCAAAACTGGCTGACTATTTCGGTATCGAAGCCGCAGAGTACCCGGCGCAGATGATGCCGCTGGAAGATCGCATGCAGGAAGCTGAGAGCGCATGGCGGGCGATTGCAGAACAGCATCAGCTGCGTGAGGCCGATGTCACTAAGCTGGCTTCATGGTGGCATACTGATGCCGACCTGGGTCGTCCGATGGAAGCCTTTACCGACATGAGTAAGAGCCGCAAAGCGGGCTTTACCGGCTACCGCAGTACGCTGGACGCCTTCACGCAGCTGTTTGATAAGCTAAAAGCGGAAAAAGTGATTCCGGAATAAACCCCGCAGGCACTGCATCAGGTGCCTGTTTCGTTTCTGGCAGATAGCTATACTCTGACACCTAATTAGTGAATGGAGGAGTGGATCCTATGGCGTCATGTTTCATTATCGGCGCAGCAGGCAAGGTGGGCCAAAAGCTGACCCGTCAGCTGAGCAGCAAAAGTCACACTGTCACGGCATTGCATCGCAAGCCGGAACAGGCTGAGACCCTGCAGGCCGCTGGCGCTAAGCCTGTCGCAGGCGATATTCAGCAGCTGAGCGTGACGGGGCTGGCAGAACTGATGGCCGGTCACGACGTGGCGGTCTTTACCGCGGGTGCGGGCGGTGCCGGTATCGCGCTGACCAATGCCATCGACGGTGAAGGGCTGAAGCTGGCAGTTGCCGCCGCAGAGCAGGCTGGCGTGTCGCGTTTTATGCTGGTATCCGCTTTTCCGGATGCGGGCCGTGGTAAAACGCCATCTGAGGGATTTGAGAACTACATGCGGGTGAAGCGTCTGGCGGATGCGGAGCTGGTGGCGAGCAAGCTGGAGTGGGTGATCCTGCGGCCTGGCACGCTGACCGATGAAGCAGGTACGGGCCGGGTGCATGCAGACCTTGCTATCCCCTATGGTGAGATCCCGCGCGAAGATGTGGCGACGACGCTGGTCGGTCTGATTGAGAATCCGGCGATTAAGTATCAGATTATCGAACTCACCAGAGGTGATGAGAAGATCGATGTGGCGTTGCAGCGGTTGCAGCGGGGTTAACATGGTCCGATAGCGGCGCTCTACTTTACCTGGGAAGGCAGGGCTGGGTTAGCGCTTTGATCGAGGTTGCTCAGGGAACGCGGTCAGATCGGAGAGACGCAAAAGCCGTCATCCATGACACGCTAGTCCCGCACCATCCCTGGTGCGGGACGCTTTCCTCCTCTGACCGTGCTCCCTGCGCGTTGAGTTTTTCTTTGCTGCAAGTCTGATACTGATTCAGGTTCCAGGCATTTTCCCTGCGCAGACTTTATGACAGCCAATAGCCCTAACTTTTTCAACAAAAAAGCCCCGGATCCGGGGCTTTTTTTTATCTGACGCAGGTATTACTTAACGCATTTCGCGCAGTGTGCGCGCTCAATATGTTGGAAGAAGTCATTACCTTTGTCATCGACCAGGATAAAGGCAGGGAAGTTCTCGACCTCGATTTTCCAGATCGCTTCCATTCCCAGCTCAGGATACTCCACGCATTCCAGACTCTTGATGCTCTGCTGTGCCAGCACCGCGGCCGGGCCACCGATGCTGCCCAGATAGAAGCCGCCATGTTTATGACAGGCATCCGTCACCTGCTGGCTGCGGTTGCCTTTCGCCAGCATGATTTTGCTGCCGCCGTGGGCCTGCAGCAGATCAACATAGGAGTCCATGCGGCCTGCGGTGGTCGGGCCGAGTGAACCGGACGCATAACCTTCAGGTGTTTTGGCCGGACCGGCGTAATAAACCGGATGATCTTTAATGTACTGCGGTAATCCTTCGCCGTTATCGATGCGCTCTTTGAGTCTGGCATGAGCAATGTCGCGCGCCACGATAATGGTGCCGGTCAGTGACAGGCGGGTAGAGACCGGATACGCAGAGAGCTGTGCCAGAATCTGCTCCATTGGGCGGTTAAGATCAACCTGTAACACCTCACCTTCGCCCTGCTGACGCAGTGCTTCCGGGATCAGGCGGCCTGGGTTGGCTTCCAGTTTCTCAATCCAGATACCTTCGCGGTTAATCTTCGCTTTGATATTACGGTCAGCCGAGCAGGAGACGCCCATGCCGATCGGGCAGGAGGCACCGTGACGCGGCAGACGCACGACGCGGATGTCGTGCGCGAAATATTTGCCGCCAAACTGCGCGCCAAGGCCGAGCTGCTGCGCCGCTTCCAGCAGTTCCTGCTCAAGCTGAACGTCGCGGAATGCCTGACCGTGCTCGTTGCCTTCGGTCGGCAAGCCGTCGTAATAGTGTGTTGAGGCGAGCTTAACGGTTTTCAGTGTGCTTTCAGCCGAAGTGCCGCCGATAACAAACGCAATATGGTAAGGCGGACAGGCTGCGGTGCCGAGGGTGCGCATCTTATCGACCAGGTAATTTTTCAGCTTGCCGGGGCTCAGCAGTGCTTTGGTTTCCTGATAGAGATAGGTTTTGTTAGCGGAGCCGCCACCTTTGGCGATACAGAGGAATTTATACTCATCGCCATCGACGCTGTAGAGGTCGATCTGCGCCGGCAGGTTAGTGCCGGTGTTTACCTCTTTATACATATCCAGCGCGGCATTCTGTGAATAGCGCAGGTTGTCTTCGATGTAGGTGTTGTAGATACCCTGTGACAGTGCGGCTTCATCACCGCCGCCGGTCCAGACGCGCTGGCCCTTTTTGCCCATGATTATCGCGGTGCCGGTATCCTGACAGGTCGGCAGCACGCCTTTGGCGGCAATTTCAGAGTTTCTTAAAAACTGCAGGGCGACATATTTGTCATTGTCGCTGGCTTCCGGATCTTCAAGGATGGAAGCTACCTGCTGCTGGTGGGCCGGACGCAGCAGGAAAGAGGCGTCGTGGAAAGCCTGCTGACTCATCAGGGTCAGCGCCTCCGGGTCGACTTTAAGGATTTCCTGACCCTCAAACCCGGCGACCGAGACATGCTCGCGGGTCAGCAAATAGTATTCAGTATCTTCGTGGGACAGCGGAAAAGGGTTCTGATAGACAAAAGGTTTGTTCGACATTTTTTCTCACTTAATGACCTGCTGAACCTCCGCGGCCAGGCTGCGGGGCGCAACATCACAGGCGAATTCATTGTTTATTATGTTTCCCCGCGGCGGGTGCGGCGGGGAAGTGAAGGAATGGTATCTTATAACGCGTTGATCTGCATGTTGTATCCGTCAGAACATCCACACCATCCACGGATAAGCAATCACCATCATGGAGACCAGGAAGATGGCACCGAAGATGGTGCCCAGACGCCAGTAATCTTTAGTCGGCAGATAACCACTGCCGTAGTAAATCGGGCTTGGGCCAGTGCCGTAAGGGGTGATGATGCCCATCACACCCAGAGAGGTACACAGCATCAGGCAGAAGACCGGCATATTGATGCCCGGGATTGAAGCTGCAATGGTCAGCATGGCCGGTAACAGAGCGGTGGTATGCGCGGTGGTACTGGCAAACAGGTAATGCAGCAGGAAGAAGGCGATTAAAAGTACTACGGCTGAAATCTGTGGGTCATAACCCTGCAACAGCATGCCGCCTTCTTTCCCCAACCAGGCGATAAAGCCGACACGGGCCAGACCATCAGCCAGCGCCACCAGAGTTGCGAACCAGGCAAAGGTGTTCCAGGCCGGTTTATTGCTGGTAATGTCGTTCCAGTTCAGGACACCGGTCCACAGCATCAGCACCACCACCAGAAGTGCCGCCATTGCAGGCTCAATCCACGAGGTGGCGAAAATCCACATCAGCAGGGCACAGACCACAAACACCAGCAGCAGAATTTCGTTACGGGTCAGGCGGCCCAGTTTCTCCAGCTCAGCGATAGCCCATTTCGGCACTTCATCATTAATTTTAACTTCAGGTGGATAGAGCCAGTAAGCCAGCAGCGGCATAGTCAGAATCAGCAGCACGCCCAGCGGCAGGAAGGCCAGGAACCACATACCCCATGAGATATCGAAACCGATAATGCTTTTCACCAGCGCCAGTGCCAGCAGGTTAGGTGCCAGCGCTGACAGGAACATTGAGCTGGTAATACAGGCTGCGGTGATGGCAACCCACATCAGATACGAACCGATCTTACGGGCGCTCGGGTCGTTTGGTTTAGAGCCGTAAAGCGGAGGCAGGTTAGCGATAATCGGATAGATAGTGCCGCCACTGCGCGCGGTATTTGAGGGAGTAAACGGAGCCAGAAGCAGGTCAGCGAAGGTAATGGCATAACCCAGCGTCAGGCTGCGGCGACCCAGATACTTCACCAGAATCAGGGCCAGACGACGACCAAACTGCGTCTTGTCATATCCGGCGGCGAACATAAAGGCACCGAAGATGAGCCAGACCGTGGAGTTACCGAAACCGCTGACCGCCCACTTGAAGGACTCACTGGCGACTTTGAATTTCGGGTCAGCCAGTTCCGCCGGGCTGAAGAGGACAAACTGGCTGAACAGGGCGATGGCCACGACGCCGGTCAGGCCGATAACGGCACCAGGCAGCGGTTCAAAGATCAATCCAACAATCACGCCGACAAAGATGGCGAAGAAGTGCCAGGCATAGGGTTCAAGACCGGCCGGCGTCGGCACCAGCAACAGCAACACGGCAACGATGACTGGCAGCGCCAGCATGATAGCTTTCTTTTTACCCGCCGCCGCAGGTGCGGCTTTAGGGGGTTCAGTTACAGCTGAGAGTGGTTTCATAGTATTTTATCTGCAAGTTGAGAAGAATGCGATTTGCGCCCCGGACCTTCACTGATGACTTTCTTATTAATTCTTAGTAGCGTGAATAAACCGCGATGCACTGATTTTTTTAATCTGCTGCTGGACTATTGAGCAGCATATTTAAATACATGTAAATATGATGCGATTTTTGCAAATATAGATTTTGATCCAGATCAAAGAAATTTATCCATTATTCCCCATTTTTAACAATTATTTTTTATTTATATTTCTGGCATCGACCTTCTGACAGGTTTGTGAAGCTGATCGACAAATCTCCGGAAGGTCTGAAACGAAGCGTCCATATTAACATCCTGATCATGAAGGGTAAATTTTTATGTAAATGAATGGTTGATTTTTAGTTACCCATGGTTAACAATTAATATAACTTCACTTCCCGAGTTCATCAAATAAAAACCCTGAATTCTTTAAAAGTTAAAAAAGTAAATTTATCGCTTATGAAAGCAAAGAAGAGGGTATATTAGGCGCATGACATCGGACCACTTAATTATGCGATAATTTGCGTCCGCTAAAAAATTTCCAGACTTTTAAATCTTGGAGTTTATCGCAATGAAATCTCTCACCCCCATCCTTAATCCCCTTACCCTGCCTGGCGGCGCTGTGTTGAAAAACCGACTGGTGATGGCCCCCATGACCACCTGTACCGGTTTTTATGACGGAACGGTCACCAGCGAACTGGTCGAGTATTACCGCGTACGAGCAGGCAGCATCGGAACTGTGATCGTCGAGTGCTGCTTCATTGATAACCGCGGCCCGGCGTTCCCGGGTGCCATTGCTATCGACAGCGACAACAAAATCCCCGGTCTTAAACGCATCGCAGACGCGATTAAATCGGAAGGCTCTACGGCCATTCTGCAGATCTATCACGGTGGCCGCATGGTCGAGCCGGAACTGATCGGCGGGAAAACACCGGTTGCGCCGAGCGCCATTGCCGCACCGCGCGAAGGGGCAACTAAACCCCTGGCGCTGAGCGCTGAAGAAGTCGAAACCATGATCACCAAATTTGGTGATGCGGTGAACCGTGCTATCAAAGCAGGTTTTGACGGCGTCGAAATTCATGGTGCTAACACCTATCTGATTCAGCAGTTCTATTCTCCAAATTCTAACCAGCGTGATGACAAGTGGGGCGGCAGCCGCGATAACCGCGCACGCTTCCCGCTGGAAGTGCTGGAAATCACCCACAAGATGGCGGAGCGCTTCGCCCATAACTCGTTCATCATCGGCTATCGCTTCTCGCCGGAAGAGATCGAAGTCCCTGGCATCCGCTTTGATGACACTCTCTATCTGCTGGAAAAACTGGCTGCGCGTGGACTTGACTATGTTCACTTCTCTGTCGGCCAATTGTTGCGCCCGTCCATTGTTGATACGCAGGATCCGACGCCGCTGATCGAGAAATTCGTTGCGATGCGTTCGCCTGTGCTGGCAAAAGTGCCGGTGATTGGTGTGGGCGGCGTGGTGAATAAAGCCGATGCCGAGCTGGCGCTGGAAAAAGGCTACGATCTGGTAGCGATTGGTAAAGCGTGTATCGCCTATCCTGACTGGGCTGACCGCATCATCAATAACGAACATCTCGAACTCTACATCGACAGCAACAAACGCGAAGAGCTTCAGATCCCGGAACCGCTGTGGCGCTTCTCACTGGTTGACGCGATGATCCGCGACATGAGCGAATCGGGCCGTAAATATAAAGCGGGTGTTTACCAGGAGAAAGTGGAAGCCGAAGCGCTGAAGCTGAAAATCAACGTCACACTGGATACCGACCGTATTACCGACATCTCGCTGGTGCCTGACGACACGCTGGATGTGGACTTCACCACCACCTTTGAAAGCCTGCGTAACCGCATTCTGGTGGCTAACAGTCCCCACGTTGATGCGATTACCGGCGCCACCACCCAGAGTGAAGCGCTGAAAAAAGCGGTTTCCCGTGCGCTGACTACCTCCAGCAAAGAGCATGTGATTGAAGAGGGTGGTAACCCTAATGCACCGCAGAACTACGATGTGGTGATTGTGGGCAGCGGCGGTGCCGGTCTGGCGGCCGCGATTCAGGCGCATGATGAAGGCGCACGCGTGGTTATCATCGAGAAGATGCCGACCATCGGCGGCAACACCATCAAAGCGTCTGTGGGCATGAACGCCGCTGAAACCCGTTTCCAGAAACTCAAAGGCATCGACGACAGCAAAGAGCTGTTCTATGAAGAGACGCTGAAGGGCGGTCAGTTCAAAAACAACCCGGTGCTGCTGCGCGAGTTTGTTGACCTGGCACCTGAGGCAATTGAGTGGCTGGCGATTAAAGGCATTGAGCTCAACGACATCACCATTACCGGCGGGATGAGCATCGATCGAACTCACCGTCCGGCTGACCGCTCAGCAGTGGGTGGCTTCCTGATCAGCGGCCTGGTAAAAAATATCAACAGCCGCAACATCGAAGTCCTGCTGGAAACCTCGGTTGCTGAGATACTCTACGAGAATGGCGCAGTCGCGGGCGTGAAAGTAGTCGATGAATACAACGACAGCCGTATCCTGAACGCTAAAAGCGTGATTGTGGCAACCGGTGGCTTCAGTGCGAACCGTGAGCTGGTGGTGAAATACCGCCCTGAACTCGATGGCTTTGTCACCACCAACCACAAAGGTGCGACCGGTAGCGGTATTGCGATGCTGGAGAAAATTGGCGCCGGAACTGTGGATATGGGTGAAATCCAGATTCACCCGACGGTTGAACAGACGACGTCGTATCTGGTTTCTGAATCGATTCGTGGCGGCGGCGCTATACTGGTCAGTCAGGCCGGTAATCGTTTCTACAACGAAATGGAAACCCGCGACAAAGTCTCGGCGCAGATTATTGCCCTGCCAGAGAAGAGTGCCTGGATTGTGTTTGACGAACAGGTGCGTATGAGTAACAAAGCGGCTGATGAATATATCGCCAAAGGCTTTGTGGTCAGCGCGCCAACCGTGGCGGAACTGGCGGTGAAACTCAACATGAGTGAGCATCACACGCTGGAAGCGACGCTGGCACGTTACAACAACTTCGTCATCATGCAGAAAGACGAAGACTTTGGTCGCCAGACCGCGCTGCGTCATCCGCTGAGCGAAGCGCCGTTCTACGCAATTCGTGTCGCACCAGGCGTGCACCACACCATGGGCGGCGTCACCATCGACACCACCACCGCGGTGCTGGATAGTCAGAAACAGGTCATTAATGGTGCCTGGGCGTGTGGCGAGGTGGTTGGCGGCATTCATGGCGCGAACCGTATCGGCGGTAACGCCGTTGCAGATATCATCATCTTCGGTATCCTGGCCGGTGGTAACGCTGCCGCCTACGCCCGACGTTAACGGCAGTCTCCGGCATCCGCATCCTGCGGGTGCCGGTTTTTCCCTATAAAGCAGAGTCGCCTATGTTAACTGATGCGCGTGTCTATGCTTACTCCGCTGTATTAATGGGTTCGCCCATCCTGCTCAAACTCTTCGAAGACAACCAGACGCTGGCCGGACAGGTTTTCCGCCTGATCAGACAACAGGAGAATCTCTTTACGGTAAATCGCCCGGCCTCGGAAGTCATGGCGATTAACAATGCGGCAGGAGAGCATGCGGTGGTCGTCAGTCAGCCCGTGTTTGATTTGATCGCCTGTGCGCATGCGGTGAGCTTGTTGCCTGACAGCCTGTTTAATCTGGCTATCGGTCCGCTGGTGAAGTGCTGGAAGATCGGTTTCCAGGGCCACAGCGTTCCGTCAGAAGCCGATCTTCAGGCGCGCATGACGCTGATCAATCCGCAGGACGTTATCCTTGATGTTGCCACCCGCAGCGTGATGCTGGCACGGCCGGGAATGGAGATTGACCTGGGTGCCATCGCTAAAGGCTATATCGCCGACGTAGTCCAGACCTTTTTGCGTCAGCAGCAGGTCAGTAGTGCGCTGATCAATCTGGGCGGCAACGTTCATACGGTGGGCGCGCCGCCTGAAGAGGCGGGCTGGGCAATCGGTCTGAAAAAGCCGTTTGGTGAGGCCGATGCGCTGATCGGTGTCATCGGTGTGAACAACCGCTCGGTCGTGACGTCCGGTATCTATGAACGCTATTTCGAGCTGGATGCGGTCTGTTATCACCACATCCTGGATCCAAAGACCGGGTATCCGCTGGATAACGAGCTACTGAGCGTGAGCGTGATTTCCGATCGCTCGCTGGATGGCGACATCTATACGACGCTGCTGTACGGACTGGGCGTTGAAAAGGGCATTGCCTGTCTGGCCGATAAACCGGGCATCGAAGCTATCTTTGTGACTCGTGACAGGCAGATCATCTGCTCGTCACAACGTCACTTTTCGTTTCAGTTACTCGACACGGACTACAGTCTGGTTCACTGACAGTATTGTTTGAGTAAGGTGTGATACTCCGGTTGCAGGCGATAGCGGTATACCGGACGGCCCGTGACCCCATAATGAATGCTGGTGAACAGAATATTAATCTGCGCCAGCCAGATCAGGTATTTACGGCACGAAACGCGCGAGATATTCACCTCGGTCGCCAGTTCGTCGGTAGAGAACTCGGTGCCGGGATGGGCGTCAATCCACAGGCACAGAGTACGCAGCGTCTGTGGCGTTAATCCTTTCGGCAGGCGTTTCTGTTCGCTGGCACCAGGTGGGTTACCATGCAACAGCTGATCAACGTCCGACTGCTGATAGAACTGATGATTATCCATCAGCGATTTTTTCTGACGCCAGCCGGTCAGCGCTTCTTCAAAGCGGGCAAACTGGAAAGGCTTGATCAGATAATCCACGACGCCATAGTTGAGCGAGGTCTTGATCGTGGCGGCATCGGCCGCTGATGAGATAATAATCACGTCAACCGGGCGTCCGGCGCTGCGCAGCGCCGGCAGCAGGTCAAGACCGTTTTCCTGCTGCATATAGATATCCAGCAGGATCAGATCAACCTGTGGTTCAGCCTCGGCCAGCCGCTCTTTGGCCTGTTGTAAGGTTGAGGCCGTGCCGCAGCAGGTAAAGCCTGGGATCTGCCCGATATAACAGCGATTCAGCTCGGCTACCATAGCGTCATCATCGACAACTAACACATTGATCATTGGGTAATCATTCCTCTCTCCCACGGAAGTTGCACAAAAAATTGGGTGAATACACCGGGTTCCGACTCAACACTGACATTACCGCCCAAGCTTTCGGTTTGCTGCTTAACCAGAAACAGTCCGACACCGCGATCGTCACCTTTTGACGAAACGCCGCGCTCAAAAATGGCGCTGAGCTGAGAGGTGTCGATACCCGGCCCGTCATCGCTCACTTCGCAGACTAACCAGCCATTCTGATAATGCAGCATGAGGTGAATTTCCCCTTCGGTTTCCGGGTCCAGCGCCTCAAGGGCATTTTCAATTAAATTGCCCAGCACGGTAATCAGAACCGCGCTCTGCTCCTCGCTGCCGCAGTCGGGCAGAAAACTCGCCTCATCGATAATCAGCTGATGACCTTCATCGGTTACCCGGTTGATTTTGCTAAGCAGGAATCCGGCAATGATCGGCGATTTGATCTTTTGCAACAGCGAACCGATCTCCTTCTGATAGGCGTTAGCAGTTTTCAGGATGTACTCTTCCATCTGTGCATAATTTTTCATGTGCAGCAGGCCCAGAATCACATGCAGCTTATTCATAAACTCATGGGACCGCTCACGTAATGCATCGACATAGTTTACCATGCCGTCCAGACGCTGCATCAGCTGGCTGATTTCGGTCTTATCCCTGAATGTCGTTACCGCGCCGATAATGCGGTCACGACTGCGCACCGGAACGGTGTTGCTGATCAGGATGCGATTACCCAGCGTCAGCTCCTGATCGTGCCAGGCTTTGCCCGCATGCAGCGCGTCCTGCTGATGGCGATGCATGACGCTCTCCTCAGCAATCAGGTCACCGCTTAGCGGCATTCTGCGGGTGGTCTCATGCAGCAGCTGCTGAGCCGCGTGGTTGATCAGGCTGACGCGTGACTGATCATCGACCGCAATCACCCCTTCTTTAATGGAATTCAGGATCGCCTGGCGCTGTTCAAACAGGCTGGAGATTTCGTGCGGCTCCAGCCCCAGCAATATTTTCTTGAGTCGCCTGACCAGAATCAGAATACCCAGCAGCCCGACCACACCGCCAAACAGGACGGTCCAGACGATATTCCAGCGACTCTTCGCAATCTGGGCCGCCACATCATTCAGCGCAATGCCGATTGCCACCACGCCAATCTGCTGATGCTGTGCGTTATAGACCGGCGTAAACACCCGCAGTGCCTCCACCAGCACGCCATGATTGACCGCCACATTTTCCCGACCGCCGAGCGTGGGATAGATGTCATTGCCGACAAAATGTTTGCCGATCACCGCGGCATTCGGATGTGAAAAGCGAATACCGCGCATATCCGTCACCACCACAAACAGCAGGCCGTTGCGTTTGCGCGCGGCTTCAGCCACGGGCTGAATCTGACTGCTGCCGTCTGGCAACAGTAACCCGCGCTGCACTTCCGGGCTGTCTGCCAGCGTTCGCGCCACCGCCATCGCTTTATCTTTAAGATGCGACTGGGCAAAGTTGTCAATCTGAACGAAATAGAGCAGATGGACAGCGAGCAACACGGTAACGATCACCGCCGTCATCATGAGGGTGGTCAGGGTACTGAGTTTCATGGGTCGTTTCGTCACGGCATGTCGGTTCTGTGGTTGGCTTGTCATCGATGTTCAGCACGGGTGGGGGATCGGCTGGAAACATACGCTAACTCACCGCATCAGTACAGTTTTAGCAGTCTGCGCGCGGGCGACAGAGCAATAACAATATTTGGGTTAGGGGATTGTATAATTCAAAAGACACCCTTAATGTGTGGTTAAAATATGTGAGCAATTCGGTAAGCCTTTTGTAATTAAATTAAGGCTAAATTGCTATTTTTAATTTTATAACTATTTTCACATTAACTCATAAATAACATTATTTTAAACTTTAAGGACTTTTTTTAACCAGTACCGTCTGAGCTGTAGATTAAAATGATGAATTCAAAGAAAGTTATTCCCACCCTTTCCCTCGCGGCCTTGTTAGTTTCTTCAGCCCTCCACGCTGAAACTTCACCAGAGAAAACCGATGTCCTGTTAATTGGCGGCGGCATTATGAGCGCCTCAATGGGCACCATGCTGGAAGAGCTGCAGCCTGGCTGGAAACAGATCATGGTCGAAAAGCTGGATGGCGTGGCGCTGGAATCCTCTAACGGCTGGAATAACGCCGGTACTGGTCACTCTGCTAACATGGAGCTGAACTATACGCCTGAGCGTAAAGATGGCTCGATCGACGTGTCCAAAGCGCTGGAAATCAACGAAGCCTTTATGGTCTCTCGCCAGTTCTGGAGTTCACAGATCAAAGAGGGCGTGATGCACGACCCGCGTTCTTTCATCAACTCAACGCCACACATGAGCTTTGTCTGGGGCGATAATGTCGACTTCCTGACCAAACGCTATGCGGCGCTGCAGAAAACGGCGCTGTTCCAGGGGATGAAGTTCTCAACCGATCACAAACAGATCGCGCAGTGGGCACCACTGGTAATGGAAGGTCGCGATCCCCAGCAGAAAGTGGCCGCTACCTGGACGCCAGTCGGCACCGACGTTAACTATGGTGAAATTACCCGTCAGCTGATCGGCAGCCTGAAAAAGAATGATAACTTCCGTCTGGAAACCTCATCGGAAGTGACCGACTTCAAACGCAACGGCGACAATTCCTGGCACGTCACGATTAAAGATGCCAAAAACGGCAACGAACGTGCGGTTGACGCGAAATATGTCTTCATCGGTGCAGGCGGCGGCGCACTGAAGTTACTGCAGAAGACCGGCATCCCGGAAGCCGATAATTATGCAGGCTTCCCGGTCGGTGGTTCATTCCTGGTCACCGAAAACAGTGCCATCGCCGATCGTCATCTGGCGAAAGTCTACGGTCAGGCTTCAACCGGTGCACCGCCGATGTCCGTTCCGCATCTGGATACCCGTTATCTGGATGGCAAACGCGTCGTGCTGTTTGGACCGTTTGCGACTTTCTCAACCAAGTTCCTGAAAAACGGCTCGCTGTTTGATCTGCTGAGCACCACCACTACTCATAACATCGTGCCAATGACCGATGTGGGTATGGATAACTTCGATCTGGTGAAATACCTGATTGGACAGGTAATGCTGAGTGATGAAGATCGCTTCGAATCGTTGAAAGAGTACTATCCGAACGCGAAGAAAGAGGACTGGAAACTGATTCAGGCCGGTCAGCGTGTGCAGATTATCAAGAAAGATGCTGATAAAGGTGGCGTGCTGAAACTGGGCACAGAAATTGTGACCGATCAGCAGAAAACCGTGGCGGCGCTGCTGGGTGCTTCTCCTGGTGCATCAACCGCAGCGCCGATCTCTCTGAGCGTGATGCAGAAACTGTTCCCGGAAGAGTTTAAGTCACCGGAATGGCAGGCGAAGATCCACAAAATGATCCCAGGCTACGGTCAGAAACTGAATGACAACGTGCCGTTACTGCAGCAGGTCTGGAATGAGACCGCAGCGACCCTGCAGCTGACCACGCCGCCCGTGATCAACATGGAAGGCAAAACCGCAGACGCGCCAGCTGCACAGCCTCAGCAGGCTGCGCCTTCAGCGAAACACGACATGGCGCTGTAAAACAGCAGCCTGACGTAAAAAAAGCCCGCCCAGGTTTACCTGCGCGGGCTTTTTTATTGCTTCGTTTTCAGACTTACTCCGGCGTGTTACCGCGCCAGTTTCCCCACGGATTCTCCGCTGGTGTCTTATCTGCGTTGCTAGCCGCTTCTTCACGCGCTGCCGGTTGCACGTTTAACGAGGCCAGATAAAGCGCTTCGACTTCAGCCCGCGCCCACGGTGTACGGCGTAAAAACTTCAGACTCGATTTAACGCTGGGATCGCTTTTAAAGCAGTTAATGTTGATTCGTTTTGCCAGCTCTGCCCAGCCATACTGCGCGACTAAACTGTTTATCTGCATCTCCAGCGTGATGCCATGCAGAGGATCGTTTGAGGTGTGTGCGTTCATCATCTATCCGCCTGATTCATTCAATGCCGCGTATCCTGACAATCGCAAAGCGGTTGTGCAAGGACTGAAGGTGAAAAAGAGCGTGTGGGGGGGTGCAACCGCAGATTTATGTGCCCGAAGTAACGCGACGGGCAGAAGTTTGCGCAGATGAGCAGCGATTATGCTAATCATAAGCGACTGATGAGGCTTTAAAAGGATCGCCTGCCATGCCTGCTCTTGCTGATAATCTGCTCTCATCCGCCAGCCGAAAGCGTGCTCTGCTTGCCGGTTCGGTCGGTAATTTCATTGAATGGTATGAGTTCGCGGTCTATGGCTTTCTGGCTACCGTGATTGCGCAGAACTTTTTCCGGCTGGAAGGCGAGTCCGCGCTGACCGGGTTGCTGCTGACCTATGCGTCGTTCGCTATCGCCTTTTTCTTCCGTCCACTGGGTGCCATTGTTTTTGGCCGGATGGGCGATCACATCGGGCGAAAACCCACACTGATTTTTGTATTGATAATGATGACGCTGGCGACAGCCGCCATCGGTCTGGTTCCGACCTATGCCCAACTGGGTATTCTGGCGCCGCTGATCGTTACCGGTCTGCGCATTCTGCAGGGCCTGTTTGCCGGAGGCGAGTATGGCGGGGCGGTGTCGCTGATGACCGAATTTGCACCTCGCGGAAAGCGCGGTCTGTATGGCGCGTGGCAATCCTTTACCGTGGCGCTGGGATTACTGGCAGGCGCGGGCACAGTGGCATTGCTCTCAGTGCTGCTGACGCCAGAGCAGATGCTGAGCTGGGGCTGGCGCATCCCGTTCTTTATCGCACTGCCGCTGGGCGTGCTGGCACTCTGGCTGCGGGTGCAGATGGAAGAGACGCCCGCGTTTGTTCAGCAGCAGGCAGAGCCCCATGCAAAAGTAAACGCCAGCCTGGGTGACACGCTGAAAACGATTCTGCTGGGGATCTGCCGGCTGATGGTGTGGTCGGCGGCAGGTTACACCTGGCTGGTGATCATGCCGACTTATCTTCAGGCATCGCTGCACACCGGATTTAACCAGGCACTGCTGATTGCGGTGATATCGAATCTCGGCTTTGCCGCCACCATTATCCCGGCCGGGATGCTGAGCGACAGAATTGGCCGCCGCGCCGTAATGGTCTCCGCGGCGATACTGTTGCTGGTGCTCTCTCTGCCGCTGTTAAACGTTTTGCAGGCAGAGAGTACCGGACTGCTGCCCAAAGCGCTGGTGGTATTTATTGCAGGTGGCGTGGTCGGGTTGCTGGCGGGGCCAGGGCCCGCGATGCTGGCCGAGATGTTTCCGACACGCGTGCGTTACACCGGGTTGGGCCTGGCCTATTCGCTCTCCAACGCGGTCTTTTCCGGCTGCGCCGGATTGATCATTACCAGCCTGATCAAAGAGACCGGTAATCCTGATATTCCCGCCTGGTATGTGATGGCGACGGCGCTGGTCAGTATTGTTGCGTTGATGACGCTGAATAAAAATGATCATCTGCGACTGCTGGATGAGCCGCCGTCGCACTGAGTTCTGGATGGTGAATTGAGCGGTAAAAGATAATCAGGCAGCCTGTTAGCGTTAACGCCCGCGAGGGGCAGGCGTTGGTTATTCAGAACAGATTAGCGATCCTGCGATGACGATAAACTGAAAACCTGATCGCGCGAGCGGACTTTATCCGCATGGTTATCGGCAATGATAATCACAGCCGCCATAATCAGGCCCATAACAATGATGATTAATTTACGCAGCAGCATAAGCCATTACTCCTGTTGAATGAACTAACCCAGGTGAGTAGCCGTTATTGTGGCTTAATCAACGAGTTAATTTGAATATTGGTCTATTATGGCTAAAAGATAAACGTTATTTTTTGATCGTGATGCGGTTTATCCATATCAGATGAAATAAAGAAGCTGTGCGGGTTATGTATTAAACGCGCACTAAACAAAATCATTAAATTTTTCGGTTTTTGTTCCGGACACCTTCGGCGCGTGAGGCCAGCACTGCCTGTATACTCCGAACGTCACCCATGCCACAGGCTGCCTGCACCGGAATCTTCACATTGTCGGCCATCATGGGGAGAATGATAAAAATAACGATAATGCGGCGGGTATAATGCCGCCCTCATCCAATCCGTTAGTGATAATAATACCGGCGCCAGGTTTTTCGACCTGCTGTGAATGAGTAACATAGGGCGTCAGCGCACAACGAATAATTTAAATGCGGTGCTGTCTTAAGACGCTGAGTATTTAGAGATCACGCAGCTTATTAATTACCACCACCTCAACGTTCTTTTCAATAAAAATTTCAGCCGTTGGCCATCAGAAATTCATAACTGGTCCATTGATTAGCGTTGCACCAAAAGGTTGTTGGTCAGCGGCTTCGTTTCTCGAAACTGCTCACATATGCGGTCCACTGCATTGTAGTGTGACTCGACAGGGTATCCTGTCAGGCACTCAGGCCATTACTCTCGCGTACCTCGATTTTTGCACCGAATGGATCAGCCAGTAAAGGATCTGATATGGAGAGGCAGGTAACGGAACGGAGGGCAGGGATAAACAGGTCATCATGATATTGAAAGCAAAGAGAGCAGCAGAAAAAAATAAAAGGCGCCCGAAGGCGCCTCTGTGGTGTGAACTGATGTGATGAATTACACCAGCTGCTGGGCCGTCGTTTCCACCAGCGTCAGCAACACTTTGATATCTTCCAGCGTTACTGTTGGGTTAAGCAGGGTCATCTTCAGACAGGTGACGCCATCGTGCTCGGTCACGCCAACGTTGGCGCGGCCTGACTCCAGCAGGGCATCCCCGATGCGCTGGTTCAGCAGGGCGATATCCACACTGCTGAGATGCGCCAGATGCGCCGGGCGATAGCGGAACAGCACACTGGCAAGCTGTGGTTTCATCACCAGCTCCAGAGCAGGCTGCTCTTCAACGTACTGTGCCACCTGCTGCGCCAGCGTCACACCGTGGTCGATGATTTCGGCATACTGCTTCTGACCCAGCGCTTCCAGACCCATCCACAGTTTCAGTGCATCAAAACGACGGGTGGTCTGCAGCGATTTTGAGACCAGATTCGGCACGCCCTGTGCTTCATCAAACTCCGAGTTCAGGTAGGCTGCCTGATAGCGCATCAGCTCGTAGTGACGTGCTTCTTTCAGCAGAAAGGCCCCACAGCTGATGGTCTGGAAGAACTGCTTGTGGAAGTCCAGCGTAATGGAGTCGACCAGCTCAATGCCATCCAGATAGTTACGATACTTCTCTGAAAGCAGCAGCGCGCCGCCCCAGGCCGCATCGACGTGCACCCAGATGTTCTCTTGCGCCGCCAGCGCCGCGATTTCACGCAGCGGATCGATTGCACCGGCATCGGTAGTCCCCGCCGTGGCAACGATCGCCAGAATGTTTTCGCCGTTAGCTTTGGATGTGGCCAGCTTCTGACGCAGGTCATCCATGTCCATGCGGGCAAAACGATCACATTTCACCTGCGTGACGGACTGATAGCCCAGACCCAGCAGCGCCATGTTTTTCTGTACGGAGAAGTGCGCATTCTCTGAACAGAAGACTTTAATCTTCTTCAGATCGCCGGTTAAACCATCCTGCTGAACAGAATGACCCTGACGCGCAAACCAGGCGTCACGCGCCAGCATCAGACCCATCAGGTTGCTCTGGGTGCCGCCGCTGGTGAAGACGCCCGCGTCGCCAGGCTGATAACCGACCTGGGTGCGCAGCCACTCAATCAGCTTCATCTCAATCAGGGTGGCAGACGGTGCCTGATCCCATGAGTCCATGCTCTGATTGGTGGCATTGATCAGCACTTCCGCCGCCTGGCTGATGACCAGGCTCGGACAGTGCAGGTGCGCCACACACTGCGGGTGATGCACCGACAGGCTGTCTTTGAGGAAGTACTCAATGGCGCGTTCAATCGCGGCCTGGTTACCCAGGCCCTGAGGATTGAAGTCCAGCGTGATGCGCTCGCGCAGCTCTGCGACGGTTTTTCCCTGATACATCTCAGGTTGTTCCAGCCACTTAACGACGGCCGCGCTACTCTGGGCAATCGCCTGCTGGTAGGCCTCGGTACTCTGTGCTGAGGCCGCCAGAATCGGGTTTAACCGGGACATTGCATTCACTCCACTTAAACTGCTTTCACGCCAGCGGACAGCAGGGCGTTTTCAAATTTATCCAGGAACACGTCCAGTTCTGCATCTGTGATCAGCAGGGAAGGCAGCAGACGTAATACGCTGCCGTGACGTCCGCCACGCTCCAGAATCAGGCCGTTCTCAAAACATTTTTTCTGTACCAGCGCAGAAAGCTCACCATCTGCCGGGAAGCTGCCCATGTGGTCAGCAGGCTCATTGGGTTTAACCAGCTCAATACCGATCATCAGACCCAGACCACGCACGTTGCCGATAACCGGATAGCGCTGCTGCAACTCGCCCAGTTTGCCTTTCAGCCATTCGCCCTGTGCCGCGACTTTGTCAGCGATGTTATTGTCTTTCAGCAGCTTCAGCGTGGTCAGGCCGGTAGCCATCGCCAGCTGGTTGCCACGGAAGGTGCCGGTGTGGTGACCCGGAGACCAGGCGTCGAACTCTTTCTTAATACCCAGTACTGCCAGTGGCAGACCGCCGCCGACCGCTTTGGACATCACGATGATGTCTGGCTCAATTCCCGCGTGCTCAAAGGCGAAGAATTTACCGGTACGGGCAATACCCGCCTGGACTTCGTCGATGATCAGCAGAATGCCGTGCTCTTTGGTCACTTTGCGGATGCGCTGCAGCCACTCAGCCGGTGCCGGGTTAACCCCGCCTTCACCCTGAACCGCTTCAAGAATCACCGCCGCAGGTTTGCGAACGCCGCTTTCAACGTCATTGATCAGGTTTTCGAAGTAGTAAGTCAGCGCTTTCACGCCTGCTTCACCGCCAATACCCAGCGGGCAGCGATAAAGGTGCGGATAAGGCATGAACTGCACTTCCGGCATCATGCCGTCTACAGCTTCTTTCGGTGACAGGTTACCGGTGACCGACAGCGCGCCGTGGGTCATACCGTGATACGCACCCGAGAAGCTGATGATACCAGAACGACCGGTGTGTTTTTTCGCCAGTTTCAGCGCCGCTTCAACAGCATCTGCGCCGGACGGGCCGGTAAACTGCAGACAGTATTCTTTGCCCTGACCCGGCAATACCGATAGCAGGTACTCAGAGAACTCATCCTTTAACGGCGTGGTTAAATCGAGCGTATGTAACGGCAAGCCGCTGGTAATGACATGTTGAATGCTCTGCAGAACGTCTGGATGGTTATGACCCAACGCCAGCGTTCCGGCACCGGCAAGACAGTCGAGATACTGGTTATTCTCGACATCGGTGATCCAGACACCCTGAGCTTTCGCAATCGCGAACGGCAATTTGCGAGGATAACTTCGAACGTTTGATTCAAATTCAGCCTGACGGGCTAAATAGGTTTCGTTGGTTGCGTTTAAGTTCTGTGCATTCAAACTATCAATACGGACTTTATCCGTCATCATATCTCTCCTACAACCGGGACGGGCGTAGCGTCACAGTTGAATAAATGAATTAAATAGGTGGCTATGTGAAAATCGCGGCCAATATAGGTGTTTTTCAGGTCCGACTCAATGATTAATTTTATCGGGCGATACCGGATTCTTTACTATAGGAATCAATCAGTTGGTGGGTTTGTGACCGCATGCATTATTGCCGCTTCGGTAACGGCTTTCTAATAAATGGCGTAAAAACACCAGCTTACCTGTCTTAACATGCGCTAAGTCAATGATAATAATCTGTGTAAATAGCTGTTTCCGGCTAAAAACGCTATCAAAATGGGGGCTTCTCAGACATAAAAAGCATAAGTCAGTTTAACTGACGAAGCGGCATTAATAGCCGCTGAAAACCGCATAACAATTAAAATAATAAACCTTTCTTTAACATTTAATTAATATTTGGTGGCAGGTAAATCGTAATAACCGTGATTAACGGTATGAAGACAGGACAAATTCAACGAACTGGTTGAGGTCTGCCATGGCTTCGCGAGCTTTGGCCTCTGAAGGATTTATGGTCAGTAAATCCGCATAGCCGTTCAGCATGGCGCTGATTTGTCTGGCGGTGCGGGGTACATCATCACACCGCAGCGTGCCGTCGGCGACGCCGTCACGGATAATCCCTTCCATCAGTGCCTGCCACACTTCTGTCATCTCTTCAGCCAGTGCAGCATAAGCGTCATTGTGCGCAGCCATCTGCCAGAAAGAGGCATAGAGTTGCCAGGTGGCATCCGGTGCACTCGGCAGATGGCTTTCAAACAGGGTTTGCAGCCGCTGACTCGGTGTGAGCACAGCCAGTGTGTCGGCAAAATTTTCAGAATCAACCCGCATGAAGCGTTCCAGCGCCGCCAGGCGAAGTGTCTGCCAGTTGCTGAAGTAGTGGTAAATATGACTGCGTGAAATACCCACCGACTCGGTGAGCTCCCGGGTGGTCACTTTTTCAATCCCTCTCTCAATAAACAACACGATCGCTGCATCCAGGATTCGGGTTCTCAATGCTTCCGCTGACTCTTTCATTATTCTCTCTATCACTGCCACGTTGACTTTGAGCAACTGCTCAAATAGACTGCTTTTCGTACTTGAGCAACCGCTCAAGAGCGACGCTATCAGAAACAGAAACTATGTCTTCCCCAAAAACGATCCTGCCCGTTGCGGCTCCCCGCAGCGCTATTCTGACATTAAAAATGCTTGGCCGCCGCCATAGCCGTAAGCTATTCCTCACGCTGCTGCTGGTGGTGGCGGAAAACGTCATGTATCTGCTTTATCCGCTGCTGGCGGGCTTTGCTATCAACGCCATACTCTCCGGCAGGACCTGGCATGCAGTGCTCTATGCGGCGATGGTCTTTACCATGTGGGCCATCGGCGCAGCGCGGCGCAGTGTCGATACCCGTACTTTTGCCCGCATCTATGCTGAGCTGGCCGTACCGGTAATTGTGGCACAGCGCAGCGAAAAACAGAGTGCGTCGACGATTGCTGCACGGGTGGCGTTGTCTCGCGAATTTGTCGACTTTTTCGAGAAGCATCTGCCGGTGCTGATTACTTCGCTGGCGTCAATGACCGGTGCGGCAGTGATGCTGCTGGCTATCGAGTTCTGGACCGGCGTAGCCTGTCTGGCGATCCTGCTGTTCTTCGCCTGTTTCCTGCCGGGATTTACCCGCAAGAATGATGCGCTGTTTGGCCGTCTTAACAACCGGCTGGAGAAAGAAGTGAGCATTGTCAGCAACGCGAACGCCGCGTCACTGGGCCGCCACTATGGCGTGCTGGCCAGTCTGCGAATCCGTCTCTCGGATCGGGAAGCATGCGGCTATCTGGCCATCGGTAGCGTGGCGGCATTGCTGTTCGCGGTCACCATCGCGTTGATGTCGGGGCGTGGCGGCACCAATGCGGGTCATATCTACTCTGTGATGACCTATATGTGGATGTTTGCCATGAGCCTGGATGATGGCCCTCAGCTGCTGGAGAAATATTCACAGCTCAAAGACATTGGCCGTCGGGTGAATACCGGTACGCACTGATTTTGCCGATCTCTGGCACATAACTGAAGCAACCGCCGGACTTCCCGGCGGCTGTTGAGATAAAGCGCCAAAACCCGGCACCGCAACGACCGCGGGAGCTGGGTTAATCATCCAGTTCAGCCGGTTTAAAGGCTCTGAATGCATTATCGGACGGCATATAGCCCAGCACCTCGCGCGTCTGTGTCAGATCAAAGCGTTTAAAACGATTATCGGAAATGCCGTAGCCAATAAAGAAGGTGATGTTCTCTGCCTCGACAGCGCTAGTCAGTAATCGTACTGCATCATCCGGACTCAGCCATGCACTGTAATCCCGCGCCGTGTGCTGGCTATTATCCAGTTTCGCTTCAAACGCTCCGATTCTCAATGCCACGCAGCTCAGACCGTGCTGGCTGGCATAGAAAGCGCAAAGGGCTTCCCCATAACATTTGGTGACGCCATACAGATTTGCAGGACAGACAGCCATGCCGGGATGTATCTGAACATCTGTCGGATAGCCCTCAATGGTCTGCGCACTGCTGGCAAACACCAGACGACGACAGCGATGCTCTGCAGCTGCCTTCAGTAACCAGGTGGTGGAAAGAATGTTCGCCGGCAGCAGATCGTCGAAACTGGCCTGTGCATCAGGAATTCCGGCGAGATGGATGACGGTATCGACAGATCCTTCTGACAATACGTTCTCTGCCCCATCCGGTTGCGACAACTCCGCTGCGATAAACCGATGCGGGGCAGGGATCGCGTAGTCGGGCTCCCGCACATCCGTCAGGATAAAACGATAACGATCCTGGCTGGCTGCAAAGAAGGTCCGGCCGATGCGTCCGCTGGCACCGGTAAGAAGGATCACTCTGGTCGTCATCTGCTGATTCCTGTTAAGTAACCTGTAAAATAAAAACGCGTTAACCGGTCAGTTAAGCAGACATTCCCGACTTAAGCCTTCGTGACCTCTTCGGAGTGTGAACGGGCACAGCGTGAATCGTTCCTGACCTGCACAGTGGAAGCGTGCCGCTGGAACAGCTTTAACTGTGCGTCAGATCGCAAAATGGGTTGCTTAGCGCGGCATGACTTTCTATAGTCAGGTCGCTTCATCCGGATGGGAACACGTTCTGCTTTCTCCCGCCGGCTCACGTCAGCTTTTCAGTTCAGGCCATTGGGAATCAATTTTGTTAAGAAAAAATCATAAAACCGACAATGCCGGTTTTGTCCGCTGGGCATTACTCGCTCTGGCACTGGGCGGCTTTGGTATCGGGACTGGTGAGTTCATCATGATGGGCCTGCTGCCCGATGTTTCACGCTCTCTGGCGATCACCGAACCGCAGGCGGGCAACGCCATTGCCAGTTACGCGCTGGGTGTGGTGGTGGGCGCACCGTTTATTGCCGTTCTGGCGGCGCGGATGGCGCGTAAAGCGCTGCTGCTGATCCTGATGGCGCTGTTCAGCGTCGGCAATGTCGCCAGCGCGATGGCCGACAGCTATCACGGCCTGCTGGTGGCGCGCTTTCTGACCGGCCTGCCGCACGGGGCTTACTTTGGCGTGGCATCGCTGGTGGCGGCTTCGCTGGTGCCGCTTGAACGGCGCGGTCGTGCGCTGGCGTCACTGATGCTGGGGCTGACGGTGGCGACCCTGATTGGCGTGCCGCTGGGCTCATGGATTGGGCAGCTATTCAGCTGGCACGTGGTGTTCACCTTTGTGGGCGCGATTGGTCTCCTGACCTGCCTGCTGATTGGTCGCTATGTGCCTTACACGCCAGGCGATGCGGATGCGCATCCGCTGCGCGAACTGGGGGCGCTGAAAAACCCACAGGTGCTGCTGACCCTACTGGTAGGCGCGGTCGGCTTTGGCGGCATGTTCGCGATCTTCAGTTATATCGCGCCAACGCTGATTAATATCGCTGGCATCTCTCCTTCGCTCATCCCATGGGCGATGGTGGCGTTTGGACTGGGAATGATCATCGGTAATCTGGTTGGAGGACGACTGGCTGATGGTTCAGTGCTCAACATTATTGGCTGGACGCTGTTATGGAACGTGCTGGTGATGCTGGCCTTCCCGGTATTGGTTCAGCATGTGGCCACCGGAATGCTGGCGACCTTCCTGATTGGCACCTGCTCGGTGCTGCTGCCGTCGTTACAGATTCGCCTGATGGATGTCGCCAATGATTCGCAAACGCTGGCGGCTGCAATGAACCATTCGGCGCTGAATATCGCCAATGCAATGGGCGCTTATCTTGGTGGCCTGACGGTGTCGCTGGGCTATGGCTGGATCTCCACGGCCTGGGTCGGCGTGGCGCTGGGTGTGGCCGGTCTGATGGTGTTTGTGATGACGGCGCGCCATGCTGCCCGTCAGCAGGTTCAGCCAGCCTGACCGAAATAGTGCAGGGCGCAGCGACAGACATGGCCGCTGCGCCGCATTTGCCCGGACCTGCAGTATTATTTTTCTCCAACACTGATGACTTCGTTTTCATTAATCTGAACGTTCAGAAATCATTATCTATCCGACAGCCCTGAAAATCTAAAAAACCTTAAAGATCAATCAGTTTTCATATGGCGCCCGGATATTGAAATTAAATTAAAACAATGTTTTTTTAAGTCGGCTCAGGCATGGTTCCTGTGTAAGCTCTGTTATCAATAATGCTTACAATCGCGATGACGGCAATAGCCTGAGCAGATAAGCCTGAATTTATAAAAAAAAACCGCCTTGTACGGGTTTTTTGCTTTTATGCCTGGCTGAATATATGCGCAATGCTTTAGCCCGCAACAGAGTTTCGCGTGGGCCATTATCAGACTGAGCCTGTTCATCTTAAGCTTGCGATCAGCCACTGCTGCAATTCTGTCAGCTCCGCCTGCTGTGTCGGGAAATCGGCAACCAGTTGACTCAGCACGTGCTCCAGTGCATCGGGCCGGTAAGTGACGTTCTGCATCCGCTGGGCCAGCGCGTCGAGCGGCGCGGGATTGAGGCTGTCGCTGAAAATCTGACAGCGGCTGATCATGCCGCGTTCGACATCGAAGTGAATCTCCACACCGCCCCAGACAAAACGCTGGTCCAGCAGGTGCGAGAAGTCAGGTGCCTGTCCGAAATTCCACTCCCAGCTACTCTGCTTTGCGAACTGCTCAGTGAATCCAGGCAGGTCTGGCAGGGCATCGGGAGAGATCATCTCCGGCTCACACTGCTCGCCGAAATGTTTAAAAAATGCGTCCGTCACCGCGGAGCAGATCGCCTGATAGCTGATACCCGGCGTTAACTCCGTCAGATTGGCGACCCTGGCGCGCACTGACGTAATCCCTTTGGCCTACAGTTTTTTCACATCAGGATTAAGGTAATCTGCCAGCCGGGAAAGATCGGCATCCATCAAAATAGTGCCGTGATGAAAACCGCGATCGGGTGTTTCACAATACGCTGCCCCGGAGATTTTGCGCAGTCCGTCAGATGTGTTCACCACTAAATCGTTACGGCCGGATGCTACCGCCGGAACGCCCAGCGCGTTCAGCGCGCGCAGGATAATAGCAGTTGAAACGCTTTTGTCGTACTCCGGTTTGCCGGCCATAAAAGTAAAACAACAGTTGCCGAGATCGTGAAAAACCGCGTCACCGCCGCTGCTGCGACGCGCAAGACGGATGCCATCTTCCGCCATGCGACGAGTGTTGCACTCTTTCCACGGATTCTGTGCACGGCCAATGACTACCGTTTCCGCATTCCGCCACAAGAACAGCACCCGCTGGGTGGCGGGCATCTGCCGGAAAATACACTCTTCAACTGCCAGGTTAAACCAGGGGTCACTGGATTCCGACAACAGTAAACGCAGCGTGGACATCATCTACTCCCATTCCTTATGCGAAGCGGCCCATAAAAACAGGGCAGAACGCAGAACTCTACCAGCACAAGCACGGACCCACATGCCTCTTCATGCCGTGATGCGGCGGTAAAAAAAGATTACATGCCGTCTGCGGCGCAATCACGGCAGATTGCTGCACAGCATTGTGCCAGTATGTTGTCTGAGTCTGCTCATTTTATTGCTTATTTTCCCCACTGAGATTAAAAACCCTATGAACGCGTCCGCTGGCATAGCGATGAAGATCACAGCTGCGTTGAGCTCCACGCTGATGCTGGCCTGTGTTAAAGGACTGGATGGGGCCATTCCGGTTGGTGAAGTGATTTTTTTCCGCTCGCTGCTGGCACTGGTCCCGCTGCTCATCTGGCTGCGCGTTCAGGGCAGCGTGCTGGATGGCATACGCACCCGTAATATTCGCGGGCATTTTGTGCGCGGGCTGGCCGGAACTGGCGGCCTCTATTTCAGCTATCTGTCGCTGCTCTACATCTCACTGACCGACGCCACCGCGATTAACTATGCCGCGCCGCTGTTTACCGTGCTGCTGGCGGCTCTGCTGCTGCGTGAAAAAGTGCGGCATCATCGCTGGGTGGCGGTCTTTACCGGTTTCAGCGGCATTCTGGTGATGTTCTCCGGGCATCTTTCGCTTACCCAGTCGGCGTCATTTTCGCTCTCCGCGTCGGCGGGCATTCTGCTGGCGCTGATGGCGGCCTTCTGTACCGCCTGCGCGCTGGTCCAGATTCGGTTTCTTAACGGCAAAGAGAAGCCGGGCGCCATCGCCTTCTGGTTCGCCATCACCACAGCGTTAACGTCGCTGATCACGCTGCCGGGGGGCTGGAAAGTGCCGCACGGTAATCAGATAGCGCTACTGATAGGTTGCGGGCTGCTGGGCGGAATCACGCAGATTCTGATGACACTGAGCCTGCGGTACGCCGAAGCCTCCCTCCTGGCGCCGTTCGATTACACCACGCTGATCTGGTCTGTCGCGGTGGGATATCTGTTGCTGGGTAACCTGCCAGCGACCACCACGGTCATCGGTGCGGTTCTGGTGGTGTGCGGCGGCCTCTATTCAGTGCTGTATGAGCGCTACCGTTTTCGTAAAGCGCAGGTAGCGGATATCACGACCTGAGCAGAACAGGCATCACATTACTGAATAACGAAAGGATGATAACGTACTGTTATCAACTTGTGGTCGCGGCGAAAAAATGAACGGTTGTATCGATTACTTAATCGTGAAGTTTTCCTGATGGCAACGGTGCAGGTGAGTGCAGGTCAGCGGGTGCAGCGTAAGCTGCTGGTGCCGCGCCTCTCTCTGATGATGTTATCTGGGGCAGCTGGTCGGTAACGCTGGGGGCTGGTGATGACCCGTCAAAATATCAGATCGCTCTTACGCAGGTAACACGGCCAGATCGGAAAAACGCAAAAGCTGTTATCCATGACTGCTCGGCCCGCGCAATGATGCACCTCATCCCTGAGGTGCGCCCGTTACCGGGTTAATGCTTTGCGTTGTTTGATAACCCTCCCGGCGTTTTTGTCCCTGGACGGCGGAGCGCTTCCCTCTCCTGGCCCTATACCTGCGCGTTTAGCTAATTTGTTGGGGCGAGTTTAAAACTGCATCACTGCGCGTTAAGAAACGCCAGCAGATCCTGATTCAGCTGATCCTGATGCGTTACCGCGAAACCATGCGGCGCATTGTCATAGACTTTGAGTTCAGCACCCTCAATCATCTCCGCTGCCACTTTGCCCGTTGATTCAAACGGCACGATCTGATCGTTGCTGCCATGAATCACCAGCGTCGGCACATTGACTTTCGCTACGTCTGCGCGGAAATCGGTTTCCGCAAACGCGGTAACGCAGTCCACGGTGCTTTTCAGCGAGGCCAGCAGCGCGATGTTCAGCGTCTGCGTCATCACGCCCTCTGAAACGGTCTGTCCGGCGTTGGTGCCATAAAACGGGGTGGCGAACTCTTTGATAAACTGCGCGCGATCCTTGAGCAGACCCTCACGAATTCCCTCGAATACCGACATATCGACACCCTGCGGATAGTCTGTCGTTTTGCCAAAGATAGGCGTAACGGCACCCAGCAGCACCAGCGCCGCGACGCGATCGCTGCCGTAACTGCCGATGTAGCGCGTAACGTCGCCGCCACCCATGGAGAAACCCACCAGCGTCACATTCTGCAGGTCGAGATGGGTGATCAGGTCATTAATATCCGAGGCGAAGGTATCGTAGTCGTTACCGGTCCAGGGCTGATCGGAGCGACCAAAACCACGACGGTCAAACGCAATAACCCGATAGCCGTTATCGGCCAGGAATTTCATCTGGCTGTCCCACATATCGGCATCCAGCGGCCAGCCGTGGCTGAACAACACAGGCTTACCGGTGCCCCAGTCCTTGAAGTAGATTTGTGTGCCGTCGGTCGTTTTAAAGGTGCTCATGGTATTGCCCTCTGTATGACGTGATAGATGAAAAGTTGATAGTGCGCCAGTTACACTGGCGCCACCTGATAGCGAACTTCGGTTGAGTTCTCGCCCTGATGAAAAGCGAAAACCCGCCGCATATCCTGCATGCAGACGGTAAAAGTATGTGCATCATCAATAGTAATCCGATATTCGTAATTCACCAGAAATGGCCTGCGTTCATAGCGAATAGCCACCGCAGGTACGGTAACAGGCGTTGTATTAGCCGGAGTAGACGACAGGGCAGAGAACCCCTCCAATCAACTCTGGCATTATATAGTTACAACATACCTTTAACTCTGATCACTGACCAGTACCTCAGCTAACTGCCTGTCTCCGCTTGACACCACAAAACATCCAGTAAAGTTTTCGCTTACGCAGCAGCAAAACACGACAGAATGACTGTGGTAAGAAGTCATTACATTTAAAAAAGCCTTGCCCGTCAGCGATTAACCTCAATAAGCGTAGCGGTATTTATGGCGTGGCCGTCAATCCTCTCTAAGCTTGGAAGGCAACCCTTTTATTTCGGGGATATTTTCCAGCCCAGTGCTATCCGCCATGTCGTCATGAGGCTCATATGAGTGAAAATTACTGCACCATTCTTTTCAATGGTGAACGGTTAGAAGGGTTAACAGATCAACCGCTGATCGATTTTCTGGATGCTCACGGAAAAAAACTACATCATGTCTGTTATCACCCGGCTTTAACGCCGCTACAAAGCTGTGATGTCTGTTGGGTAGATGCGAATGGCGAGCGGGTGCGCGGCTGCACGCTTCGTAGTGAAGAGGGTCTGACGGTCCGGAGTGAAGGCAGGGCGCTGAAAGCCGCGCAGCAGGAGGGCATGGATCGGCTGCTCAATCGTCATGAGCTTTACTGCACCGTATGCGAACACAATACCGGTGACTGTACACTGCATAACACAGTAGCCGATATGCACATCCCGATTCAGTACTATCCTCATCAGCCCAAGCCTTACGCGAAAGATCACTCCAATCCGTTTTACACCTACGACCCTGACCAGTGCATCTTATGCGGTCGCTGTGTCGAGGCGTGCCAGAATGTCGAGGTCAACGAGACGCTTTCCATTGACTACACCCAGGCGCATCCGCGCGTGTTGTGGGATGGCGGAACTAAAATCGCCGGTTCCAGTTGCGTCAGCTGTGGGCACTGCGTTACGGTCTGCCCGTGCAATGCACTGCTGGAAAAAACCATGCAGCCCGATGCGGGTCCGTTTACCGCCATGGATGAAGGGCTGAAACGTCCGCTTATCGATTTTGTGAAAACGCTGGAAAACAGTATCGGCATGGAGCCGATTACCGGCGTGTCAAAAATTGACGTGGCGCTGCGCCAGTCTGAAATCAAACGCACCAAAACGGTCTGCACATACTGTGGTGTGGGCTGTAGCTTTGAAATATGGACCCGCGATCGCCATATCCTGAAAGTACAGCCGGTCGCCGAAGCGCCAGCTAATGGCATCTCCACCTGTGTTAAAGGCAAGTTTGGCTGGGATTTCGTCAACAGCCCGGAACGCCTGACAACGCCGCTGATTCGCGAGAATGGCCGCTTCCGGCCTGCCAGCTGGGATGAGGCATTACAGCGGGTTGCTGATGGATTACGTGGCGTGGCACACAACTATGGCGGTGACGCGATAGGCTTTATTGGCTCCAGCAAGGCGAGTAATGAAGAAGCCTATCTGACCCAGAAAATCGCCCGCTTAATCTTCGGCACAAACAATGTCGATAACTCTTCCCGCTATTGTCAGAACCCGGCCACAGAAGGGCTGTTCCGCACTGTGGGCTACGGCGGCGATGCCGGAACGATTGAGGATCTGCAGCAGACCGATTTGATTGTGCTGGTCGGCAGCAACCTCTCCGAGAACCATCCGGTTATCGCTTCGCACATCAAACAGAGCCATAAACATCAAGGCCAGAAACTGCTGGTTGTCGATCCGCGTCGTCACGAAATGGCGGAACGGGCTGACTGCTATCTGCGCATCCGGGCAGGCACCGATCTCGTCTGGGCCTCGGCGATGGCGAAATATATGTTCGATCACGGTTATGCCGATGACGTGTTTCTGGCACAGCGGGTTAATCAGGTTGAAGAGTACCGCGCCTCGCTCGATATCTTTACGCTCGACTATGCCAGCGAGATCTGTGGCCTGAGCGAAGCCGAACTCACAATGGCGGCAGAGATGATCGGCCAGGCGGGCAGCGCCTGCATATTGTGGGCGATGGGGATAACCCAGCACAGCCACGGGGCCGACACCAGCACGACGCTGTCGAACCTGCTGCTGGTCACCGGCAACTATGGCCGGCTTGGCACCGGCGGTTACCCGATGCGCGGACATAATAACGTGCAGGGTGCCAGCGACTTCGGCTGCCTGAGCAACCTCTATCCCGGCTATGAAAAAGTCACTGATGACGCGGTGCGGGAAAAATGGGCGCGTGCATGGGGCGTCTCTCCTGAAGCACTCTCTGACAAGCCCGGCGCGGATAACTTCAAAATGGTGCAGGAGGCGGGTGAAGGCAAAATTCGCGCAATGTACATCACCGGCGAAGAGACCGCGTTTGCCGATGCTGATTCAGATAATGTGCATGCCGCCTTCAGCAGGCTCGAGTTTATGGTGGTTCAGGACATCTTCATGTCACGCACGGCTGAATTTGCTGATGTGGTATTGCCCGGTGCGCCCAGCGTGGAGAAAGAGGGCACCTTTGTGAACACCGAGCGGCGCATTCAGCACTTCTCGCCTGCCATGAAACCCCTTGGCGACTGTCGTCCCGACTGGCGGATCTTTACCGATCTCGCCGCACGCCTCGGTCACCCGTGGCATTATCCGAATCCGGGCGCGATCATGGCGGAGGCGGCGGGCATTGCAGATATTTTCGCTGGTGTTAGCTATGAGCAACTGGTCGGCTGGCAGTCGCAGCTCTGGCCTGTCAATGCCGCAGGCGAAAGCACGCCGCGTCTTTACACGGAACGGTTTAATTTCCCGGATGGTAAAGCCCGGCTTCATCCGCTGAGCTGGCAGCCACCTGCTGAGCAGGAGGATGCAGAGTACAATCTGCTACTGAATAACGGCAGGATGCTGGAGCATTTCCAGTCGATGAACCAGACCGGGCAGGGTGGCCGCATGATGTCGCTGTCGCCTGATGCTTTTGTTGAGATCTCACCGGAACTGGCTGCCTCGCGCGCGCTGACCGAAGGAGAATGGGTGCGCATTACCTCAAGGCGCGGCATGATGGATGTCCCGGTTGTTATCACCGATCGTGTAGCGGGTAACGTGCTGTTTATGCCGATTCATCATGGTAAGGATGGCGTCAATGTGCTGACCGGCGAACATCACGATCCCGACGTCAACACACCGGCTTATAAAGAGCTTGCCGTAAACATGAAGCGAATCGAACGGCGGACGCAGCCCAATCCGCTGCCGCTGCACAACTTCCGCTACGGTAATCGTACCCCGCTGGATCATCTGCCGATTGAGCAAAAATGGCAGCAGGCAGGCTACCGTGAACCGCCTGAACACGCAGACAAACCGGAGAAATTTTAATGGCAGAACGGATGAAATATCAGGTCACGCCGACACGCACCGAGCCGACCGCGCGCGAAGCAATGGATGAGCTGATTGAAAATCTCCACCAGCATGGCTTTCTGCGGCTGGCGAACGATCTGGTTAAGTCAAACTGTGAGGTGGGGAAAATTCTGGTCTCAGGTCTTAATCAGCCCGGTACCCAGAACGCGCTTCAGAACCTTTCGCTGCTGATGATGACGCTGGGCAGCGTGCCACCAGAGCGGTTTAATCATCTGCTGCTGGCGGTACGTGATGCCGCGATGGCGGTCAAACCGGCGCGCGATGAGGCGCGTCAGGACAAAGCCTCGCCAGGCATTCGAGGCGTTATCCGGTTACTCAATGACGAGGAACTATGGCGCGGGCTGCGGCCGATCTTCGCCGCGCTGAAGGTCTTTTCACAGCAGATTGACCGTGAAGAGCAGAAGCCGATCACCCGCTTCAGTGGCAAGCCCACCCGCGAGTAACTCAGCCTGCATTCATTCAGGATTGTGTGGGGTGTAGATCAGATGACCGGCTACACCGCCCGCGCCGCCATCTTTAGGGTGGTTGATGCCATCGGAAACCGGCACATCAGTGAAGTCAAAAGGTGAAACACCTTCTAAGCAGGCGACGTTAACCCCAAACTGATCGGGCTGCGAGCGGCTCTGGTGAAAGGTATAAATGCCGCAGACGGAGCAGAAGTAGTGGCCCACCTCTTTGCTGTTGAAGCGATACGCGGTGAGCTGTGCTTTACCCTGGGTCAGCTCGACCTTTGTTGCAAATACCACCACCGCGCCGCGCATCCTGCAAAACGAGCAGTTGCAGCGGCGCACGGTGTTAAATCCATCCTTCAGCGTTACCCGGTATGCCACCGCACCACAGTGGCATTGCGCTGTCATTTCAGTTTGCATCGCGATCTCCTGTGTCATTTAACCCGCCAGCTTTCAGCCTACGCCAAAGCCGGAGGTTTGGCAGCATCAGAGCCAGGGTTGTCACCCATTCAGGCAGTTCAAACCGTGCCTGTTTTTAAATCAGACCACAATCCGAAGCTCTCCATCGTCCCTGGCTCACACTGTGATAAGCGTGATCTCTTCAGCCGCAAAGGCATCAAGCAGAGATTTATCAAGTTTCTCTTCCACCACCAGCGTTGAAATGTCACGACATTTCGCCACGCTAAACCGCGCCACAGCGGGGATTTTATCCGCCGTCAGCCCAACGATAACCTGATTGCTCTGCGCCACGGCGACTTTCTTGAATTCACAATCCGCATAGTTAAAACCGGTCAGCCCGGCTTCAGGGCTCATGGCGCAGCCGCCGATAAACGCCTGATCAAAAAGTATCCCCTGAATCTGATTAATCGCGGTTTGCCCGACTACGCCACCGGTGCTCTTTTGTATCTGTCCACCCAACATGATCACCTCTGCGACAGGATGATTGATCAACAGCGCGGCGATATCGGGCGCATTGGTGACAACGGTCAGACTCAGTTCAGGCGGAAGCGCCTTTGCCAGCGCGAGATTGGTGGTGCCGGCATCAATAAAGATGCAGCTGCTGGCTTTCACCAGACTGGCACAGCGCTGCGCGATCAGGGCTTTTGCTGCGTGATCGTGCTCTTTTCGGCTGATAAACGTGCCTGCGTCCTGCAACTGCAATACTGCGCCGCCATACACTTTTTTGCATAAGCCTTCTTTACTGATTTCATGCAGATCGCGGCGGATCGTGTGCTCAGACACCGCCATCTGTCGGGCCAGATCCCCGCAGACCACACGACCATTCTGCTGCAGGATCTCACGAATCAGGGCTTGTCGCTGCTGCGGGAAAGCTGCATAATCGAGCATTTAAACTCCAGAGTGTTCATAAACGAGCTATAGTGAGCATGATCGTTCAGCTACCGGCAGGGTGTCAATAGCGGCTAATCGATACGCTTACTTTGTCTCTCCAGCATTTACTTAAGGATCGTAATGGCTAATAACGTCTCATCCGCTCAGGCAACGCGCATCATCTTTTTTCTGGCCGGATTTATTACTGCAACCTGGGCCGTGATTGTGCCTTTCGCGCGTGCTAATACCGGCGTTAATGAAGCACAACTGGGCACGTTACTGCTCTGTCTGGGCGTCGGTGCCTTGATTGCAATGCCAGTGACGGGCTGGCTCACCAGCCGCTTTGGCTGCCGCCGGGTTATTCTGGTTGCCATTGCGCTGATCGTTATCAGTACGCCATGGCTGTCGGTGCTCAGCGATCCGCTGTTGCTGGCGCTGGCATTGCTGGTTTTTGGCATCGGCATCGGGGTCACCGACTGCGCCATGAACATTCAGGCTATCCTGGTGGAAAAGCATGCTGCAAAACCGGTGATGTCCGGCTTTCATGGCATGTACAGCGTGGGCGGCATTGCGGGGGCTGGTTTTATGACACTGCTGCTGGCGATGGGGGGCAGCGCGCTGACCGGCTGCCTGCTGGCGGTGGTCGCAGTCATTGTCATGGTGCTGATTAGCGCATCGGGTTTACTGAGCTACGCTAATCCCGCTGAAGGCCCGGTGTTTGCGGTTCCGCGTGGTAGCGTACTGATTATCGGCATCATCTGCTTTGCGGTCTTCCTGACCGAAGGCACCGTGCTGGACTGGAGTGCGGTCTATCTGACCGACGTCCGGGCCATTCCGGTCTCACTGGGCGGGCTGGGTTATACCTGCTTTGCTGTGGCGATGACGGTGGCGCGCCTGACCGGCGATCGCATCATCTCGTCGCTGGGTCGTCTGCCTGTGGTGCTGGGTGGCGCACTGGTTGCCGCAGCGGGCATGGCGATGGTGACCTTTATTGACTCCTGGCCGCTGGCACTATTGGGTTATACCCTGGTCGGTGCCGGCTGCGCCAATATCGTGCCGGTGATGTTTTCTGCAGCCGGACGTCAGACGGTGATGCCGCAGGCGGTCGCCATACCGGCTATTACCACCCTTGGCTATCTGGGGATCCTGAGCGGGCCCGCCGTCATTGGCTACGTGGCGCATTACACCCATCTGGGTTTCTCATTTTCACTAATCATGGCGCTGATGCTGATTGTCGGCGCGGTTTCTCTAACCCTTAACCTGGGCCACAACACGGCGAAGGAAAACAGATGAAAATTGCCCACGTCGCACTCTGGACACATCACCTCGAGGCGCAGCAGCAATTCTGGCGCGAGTGGTTTAACGCGGAGAGCAATACGCGCTATCAAAGTCGAAACCGTCCCGGCTTCGCCTCCTTCTTTATGCAACTGGAGCAGGGCGCAACGCTTGAGTTGATGACCGTGCCCGATTTGGCAGGCGGACAGCCGGGCAGGGAGGTGACAGGCTGGGCGCATATCGCGATTAGTGTCGGTGATGTGCTGCAGGTCGATATGCTGGCCGCCAGGGCGGAAGAGGTGGGCATTCTGGTTGCGGCACCGCGCCATACGGGCGATGGCTATTATGAAGCGATTATTCGCGATCCGGATGGAAATCTGATTGAGCTGGTCGCAGAGTAATAAACAAAGCCATCAGGCTCCCAGCTGGACCCAGCGGCGTCCCGCCAGCACCGTCAGCACCACAATAGTGATGCCTGCCGCCAGATGCATAGAGAAATCGATCATATGCAGATGGGTGTCATGGCACAGCGACAGCAACATCGATGAGGTAAACGCACTGCCACAGCCGCTCAGCGCCAGACTGCGCGCGGGATAGAGTGAACGGGTGCGTTTCAGGGCGATGACGGACATCAGCATCATCGGCACGCTGGCCGACAGCATAAACAGATAGCAGTGTATCCCTTCACCAAAGCGGCTCGCGCCCGCAGGCGGGGCTTCAGGTGACATGTTGATCAGATTCAGCCCCAGCCACATTAACGTCAGCAGTAGCGGCCAGCGCAGCCTGACGGGTTTTCTGCCTGCGATACTCAGCGTAAAGGCTGCCGCCAGCGTGCTGCCCGAGATGATAAGAGAGAGCAGTACGGCGACAAATGCCAGCCATGCGCCAGGCTGACTCCAGTCAGTAAACCTGCTGTGAAACGCCCAGCTGGTGAGTGCGCCACAAGGCAGGGCAAGCGCGATCCAGCCCGCAACGCGCCAGGCGGTGGGCCAGACACGCTGCACCGGCTGGGCAGACTGGCTGAGCTGATCGATTAACTGGTCATGATTTCTCATGATGACCCCGTCCATATTTACGAAGATTGACCATTGCGCGATGCAACAGGGATTTAACGGCAGAGAGAGACTGATGGGTTTCAGCGGCTGCCTGCGCCAGGCTCTGCTCGCGCAGATGCACGGATTCGACGATCTCCCGCTGACGCAGCGGAAGGGTATCCAGATAGCCTGAGAGGATATCGGGATCGGCTGAGGCTTCTGCACTTTCAGCGGGCCGCAGTTGCAGCGCAACATCATCCTGAATCTCCTGACGACGCCCATGCTGGCGCAGCGCATCAATCGTTCGGGCAGAAGCAATAGCGGCCACCCACGGCAGTATCGGGCGCTGCGGATCGTAGGTATGCCGGACCCGATGGATTGCCAGTAGCGTATCCTGAATCACATCTTCAGCCAGCACCTCATCACCGATTTTTCTGCACACCAGTGCCCGGATGGCCGGAACCATCGCTTTAAGTAACTGGTTATAGGCTGCTTTGTCGCCCGCCTGCGCCCGGGCCATTAAGGCTGGCCAGTGCTGTGCGCGTTGATCAGTGTCTGACATCAGTCATCAGCAGATCAGCACACTGTCGCCGTGTACTGATACCGGAGCAGAAAATCGTTTCATCAATCGTTTCAGGTTTTCTTTCCTTTTTCCGTTGCCTGATCCAGCGCTGAAATCACGATGCCCGGCGTCAGCACCTGCGGGAGTACCACCGGTTTGCCGCCATCAGCCGGGTAGACCACGTAGAGAGGTAATCCACCGCGTCCGAAATCACTCAGCGCCTGTTCAACATCGGGATTGTATTTAGTTGAGTCCGCGACCATGTAAATGGTGCTGGTACGTGCCATCGCCGCTTTTACCGCCTGCGTCGACAGCGACGTGCGATCGTTAACCTGGCAGGTAATACACCAGGACGCGGTAAAGTTCACCAGGATAGGCTTACCCTGACCTTTAATTGCATCGACATTCTGGGGCGACCAGGCCACCGCGGCAGCAGCCGGTGAGGCGACTTCCGTCTCAGCCGGTGCCGTGGCAAAACTGTTCAGATTCAGTAACGGCACCACGACCAGCATCAGAAAGAATGCGGTAGCAACATGCAGTACCCCATGACGCTGTCCCATCATACGACGTTTCTGCGCCATGCCATACAGCCAGGCAGCAAAACTAAACAGTAAACAACAGACCAGGATCGCGGCCAGCGCCGCCGATCCTGCCTGACGTTCCAGTACCCAGATCAGCCAGCCCACCGCTCCCAGCATCGGAAACGCCAGACCCTGTTTTAAGGTGATCATCCAGGCTCCGGGCTTTGGCAATATTCTCGCCAGAACCGGGAAGAATGATATCAGTGTAAAGGGCGCAGCAAATCCCAGCGCCAGCGATAAAAAGATCACCACACTCACCAGCGGAGGCTGGGTCAGCGCATAGCCTACCGCGCTGGCCATAAACGGTGCGCTGCAGGGAGTGGCAACGATGATGGCCAGTGCGCCGGTCAGGGCTGAACCAACCAGTCCACCGCGATCGCCGCCCACTTCGCCGACCCGCTGGATCGACAGTCCGACTTCAAACAGACCGAGCAGGTTCAGTGCTGAGCCGAGCATCACCAGAATCAGCGCGGCGATAACCAGCGGCGATTGCAGCTGAAATCCCCAGCCCACCGACGCACCGCCCGCCCTGGCCAGCAGCAATACGGCGGTCAGAGCAACCATCGTCACCACGACACCGAGCAAAAAGGCCAGGCCTTCTGCACGGGCGTGTGAGGGCGATTCATGATGGCGGATCAGGCTCAGTGCTTTCAATGAGATCACCGGAAACACGCAGGGCATGAGGTTCAGAATAATGCCGCCCAGGAAGGCGGCTGCAATCGCAGTCAGCATGATGTACCTGCTCAGATGATGAAGTTATGCCGGATTGGCCTGGCGATATTTTTTAACGGCATCCATCGCTTTCTGGATATGCGTATCAGGATTTTTATCGGTGAAGCTCAGCAGGATTTTGCCGTCCGGCGCAATCACATACGAGGTGCGGTCTGAGACTTTCTGCCCCTTCATCTCCATTGTGCTCTTATATTCTTCGGCGACTCTGGCACCCGGATCGGCGGCAACGGTAAATTTGTCACGACACTCCAGCTGCGAGAATTTAGCAATCTGATCGGTATTACCGGCGGTGACACCAATGACGGTCGCACCCTGCTTTTTGAATTCATCGGTCGCTTCAGCAAAGTCATGCGCTTCGAGTGTACAACCCGCACTGAACGCCGCCGGGAAGAAGTAAAGAACAACCGGGCCTTTCTTCAGCGCCTGTTGTAATGAGAAGGTGGTCGATTTACCCGCCAGCGCGGCGTCGAGTTTAAAATCCGGTGCTTTTTCACCGACCTGTAACGCCGCAAAAGCGGATGTTGCCGGAACACTCAGTGCCAGCAGCGTAGCGACGGCCAGGGTTTTCAGGGTGTTTTTCATTGGCGTGACTCTCTCCATTAACGAGCAGACGGGGTTGTCTGACGTCTCTTTTCTAAGGTTCGTTTAAAACGGGAAAAAGTTGCGCGGTTTTGAAATTTTTTTAACGTTTTATTTAAGAAGACGTTGATTCCGGATTTACAATTTTTATTGCATCGTCAGCTGAATCGAGTACAGCTCATGTGTCTTTGACGCGCAAAATGCGTCGTGGTTATTCTTTGTTGAACAGAATTTATGTGATTTAACCCGCAATAATGTTGTTAAAAAGCACCGGTTTTCTGGCAGGTGAGCATCGTCACGTTTCTGGTCAGCTTCAGACAGTAGATTCTATTAATGGAATGAAAAAACGATTCAGCAAAGAGGCGGATGATGAAGATTAAACTGGCGTTAACAGTACTGGCGGTTCTGGTTTCAGGTTCAGCAGCAGCGAAAACCTGGGTGTTGACGAGTGCTGAACAGGGCACGGAGCAGGGAAACTGGCAGATTTCCAGCAGTGAGCTGAAATTCCAGGGGAAGCCGTTCAGCATTGAGCAAAAAGTGCTTCATGGCGGCAAGCAGGAAGGCAGTAAAATCATCACCATCCACAGTCAGGATGGCCTGACCATCACACTCAGCCCGACACGCGGCATGAATTTGCTGCGCGTCGAGGGCTTTGGTTCTCGTATGGGATGGGATTCACCGGTGAAAGAGGTGGTTAATCCCGCTAATATCAATCTGGAAAGCCGCAACGGTCTGGGCTGGCTGGATGGTTTCAATGAAATGATGGTGCGCTGTGGCTATGAGTGGACCGGTCATCCGGTTACCGATCAGGGCCGCATTTACACGCTGCACGGTAAAGCGGGTAACACGCCGGTTTCGCAGCTGGAAGTTGAAGTGGCTGATGCGGCACCGCATGAGATCCGCATTCGTGGCCTGATTAAAGAGAGCACCTTTAAGAAGACAGATTTGCAGACCCTGACCGAGCTGCGCTATGTGCCGGGCAGCAACAGTTTCAGCCTGCATGACGTGTTAACCAATCACGCTGACTATCCGCACGATTATCAGATCATCTATCACAGCAACTTCGGCCAGCCAATCCTGGAAGAGGGCGCACGTTTCCTGGCTCCGATGTCCGGCATCAGCCCGTTCAATGACTATGCAAAAGCCGGGTTGAAAGAGTGGCAGACCTACAAAGGTCCGACCAAAGACTTTGATGAGATGGTATTCAACCTCAAGCCACTTTCCGACAGCAATCATCAGACTGTCGCTGCAGTGATTAACAAAGCCGGAAACAGCGGCGCATCGATTCAGTTTGATACCCGTCAACTGCCAATGCTGACCTTATGGAAAAATACCGACACCCTGAAACAGGGCTACGTGACCGGCATCGAGCCAGGCACCAGTTATGCCTATCCGGTCACCATTGAACGCGCGCAAAAGCGCGTGAAGCAACTGCAACCGGGCGCCAGCACGGCATTTGATCTGACGTACACCTTGCTGCACAGCAGCGAACAGATTAATGACGTTGAGAAACGCATCAGGACTATTCAGGGTGAAACGAAGATTGATGTGAGCGAGACGCCGATAGCGAAGGAGTGAGTGGCTTAAAACCCCGACAAATGTCGGGGTTTTTGCTATTCAGTTCAGAACGTTATGCACGATAGCCACTACGTTAAGCAGGCAATGCAGTAGCGGACCGTAGAGCCTGAAGTTGATGAAAAAGAGTAACTCTGAAATACTAACAGTTACTAACTGATAGTAACCCGGCGGGAGTAACACCATGCCAACCAGCGTAGCACTAACACCATATTTTGAAGCGTTCATTCGTGAACAGATCGAAAGTGGACGATATAACAACACTAGTGAAGTGATCCGCGCGGGTCTGAGATCACTGGAAGAACGCGAACAACAGATCAAACTTGATGCTCTGCAAAAAGCAGTCAATGCAGGTATCGACAGCGGCGAAAGCAAAAATGCGGAAGAAGTATTTGGTCGTTTGTCGCAAAAATATCGGCGGCAGGCTGAGGGTGGTAAAGGGTAATGAAACTGGGTATATCGCCTCTGGCAGAACAGGATATCGAGGCCATTGGTGACTATATCGCGCAGGACAACCCGGTGCGTGCAGTTAGCTTCACGGAAGAACTCTATCAGCGGTGCCTGCTTATAGCAGAGTCCCCGATTATCTATAAGGAGAGGCATGAGCTGGGACAAAGCGTCAGAACCTGTGCTTACGGGCGCTATCTTATTGTGTTCAGGGTGCTGGATACAGAAGTGCGTATTGAAAGGCTGCTTCATGGTTCGAGGGATATCATCACGCTGTTCTCTGAACATGAAAACCCGAAAAGTCCTCTGTGAGCGGAGTAAAGGTCTTTCCAGTAAGATATGGAATGTCTGAGCGATATAATCATGAAGATTGGTTGCGATACATACTCAGCGTTTAAGCAAAGTGTGAAAGGGGGAGTTTACCAGGCAACTGGACATGAGCTTGATAGCTTATTTAACATAAGATAGATTGTGCGTACCTTAAAAGATAGTCCAGGTTGATAATGTCACTTTTTAGCGATTTCATCATTTCACCCGGATTACGCTATTCAGAGAGCAAAATGCCCGGCGATGCCGGACATTTTTTTACTGCGCAACCTGCCGCAACGGAGGCAGTTCAAGACTACTGCGAAAATCTGAGCCCTGATAATCCGTATCCAGCAGTTGTCTTCGACGCAGTTCCGGCAACAGGCCGTTTAGTAATAAGTCCTGCTGATCCGGTTGCCCCAGCCCGTGCAACGAAATCACATCCAGCACCCCGGCCTGATAACGTTGTTCAATCGCATCCGCCAGCGCTGACGGCGTCCCGGCCGCAAACCAGTGCCCGGTCTCCTCCGCTTTGATAATCAGCTCGCGTAGCGTCAGTCCTTCAAGCGCATACTGGCGGAAAATAGCGGCGCGCCCCTGACGGCGTTGTACCTGCGTTACATGCGGGATCAGCGCGGCGGGCAACGGTTGATCCAGCGGATGTTCGCGCAAATCCAGCTCGCCGCCCAGCATATCGGCCACGCGCAACCTGCCTTGCTCATAGTCGATGCGTTCATGTTTTTCACGCAGACGACGCGCCACATCCGCCTCGCTCTCACCAATAATCGCATGGAATGAGTTCATGATCAGCGGGAGATTATGCTGCCGCCCAAAGCGCTGCGCCCGCTGGTGTACATCCGCCACAAACGCCTGTGCCGCCACAAAGGTGGGTTGCGACGTGTAGATCACCTCGGCATAACGCGCGCCCAGCGTCACGCCCGCGTCCGATTGCCCGGCCTGGAACTGAACCGGACGACGCTGTGGTGAAGGCGGCACATTCAGCGGGCCCGCCACCTGAAAATAATCGCCCCGGTAGTTGATCGGATGCAATCTGGCGGGATCGATGCGTATCCCGCCGCTGGCCGTGCGCTGTGCCGCTTCGCGTTCATTCGCGTCATAAAGCGCATTCATGACTTCGATGAATTCCGTGGCACGCGCATAGCGCTCCTGTGGCGCGGGTAGCGGGCTTTCACCAAAATTCTCCTCACCGACAGAAGAAGTCACGGCATTCCAGCCGGCTCGCCCGCCACTAAGATGGTCCAGAGTGCCCATCTGGCGCGCCAGATGATACGGGTGCAGCCAGCTGGTGCTGACGGTGGCGATCAAACCAATGTGTGACGTGGCATGACTCAACGCCGCTAGCGCAATGAGCGGATCCTGGCTGCCGGTGGTGCCTGACAGACCGGCAGGATCGGCCTGCAATAAATCTGCGGTAAATAACCCGGTGATTTTCTCGCGCTCCGCAATTTTCGCCAACGCAATGGCGCGTGCGATGCCCAGTCCCGGCTGGCTGTCATTGCCTGCCGAGATGACGCTACTGGCACCCACCAGCGTCTTCAGTTTACTGCGATAGGGTTGTGACACGGTATTCTCCTTAAAGCCGCGTAAAATCAGCTTTGATTTTTTGTAAGGTGTCCGCATCGGTCAGCAGACGCAGGCCGGTCCGGGCCAGCACCTGCGCACCAGCCAGCAATGCCTGATAACCCCGTTCCGAGTTGGCTGCCTCACGAAATGGCACGGTATGGAAAATGAGATCGTCAGGGCCAATTTTCAGCCAGGGATGTGCGGTCGGCACTGCGTGGCTGATATCCCCCGCATCCGTGGAGACTTTGTTCTTTTGTGGCGACAGATCAACCTGTTCCCCGACCGCCGTCAGTTCTTCCAGCAGCACGGCATCCAGCGCCTGATTCAGGCGAAAATCGCGCGGGCCAACCTGATGATCGATTTCCACGCGGGTGCCGGTTGCCAGCGCAACGCCTTCGGCAATCGCCCGCAGGCGCGGTTCCAGCGATTCCACTTGTTCACGGCTGTCGGCACGGATGTAGTAATGCGCCGAGGCATATTCCGGGATCACATTCGCTGCCTGCCCACCGTTGGTAATAATGCCGTGCACGCGCACGCCATCTGGCAGTTGCTGACGCAGTACGCTGATGCCGTTGTACAGCAGCACCAGTGCATCAAGCGCGTTAATCCCTTCATGTGGCGCGCTGGCCGCGTGCGACGGCTTTCCGTAGAAGTGAAAATAGAGGTGATTATTCGCCAGGGTATGCTCGGTCAGGCGGGTTTTCCCAGCGGGATGCACCATTAGCGCAGCATCAACGCCCTCCAGCAGTCCAGCCTCGACAAACCGTTTTTTCACATTGCCTTTTGGGCCACCGGGTCCAGCCAGACCACCCTCTTCCGCCGGTGTGCCCAGCACCACCACACGCCCGCCCGTTTTCGCCAGCAGCTGTGACAGCGTGATAGCGGCTGCCACACTGGTAGTGCCAATCAGATTGTGGCCACAGGCATGACCGATACCGGATAGCGCATCATACTCCGCTAAAAACGCGACCGTCGGTCCCGGTTTGTCGCCACGCTTCTCGGCATAGAAGGCGGTTTCATGACCGGCAACGTTGCGCGTCACCTGAAATCCCTGCGCCAGCAGCAAACCGGTCAGTTGTTCGCTGGCGAAGTACTCACTGTTGCCGGTTTCCGGGCGCTGAAAGATCGCTTGCGCGGTTGCCACATAGGTTGCGGCGTGGTGTTCAAGGTTGCTTTCCAGTGCCTGATGCCAGGCGGTGATATTTGTCATGTCAGGCCACCTGTTGAGGACGTTGTTGCGCAAATTGATTTTCCGGCGTGGTGAGTCCGAGATTTTCGCGCAACGTCGCACCGGCATATTCGCTGCGATAGATACCGCGCTGTTGCAGCAGCGGGATAACCTGTTCGACGAAATCATCAAAGGCCGTTGGCGTACCCCCGCGCACGATAAATCCATCGGCCGCTCCGGCGAGGAACCACTGCGCTAACCCATCGGCTACCTGCTGTGCGGTGCCGAGGAAGCTGGGGCGCGGCGTGGCTTCTTCCAGGGCTGCCTGACGTAGCGTCAGGCCACGGGCGTGCGCATTGCGTTTAATGGTGTCGGTGGTGCTGCGAAAGCTGTTCTCGCCAAGGTCGCCGATCTCCGGGAACGGTTCATCTAGCGGGTACTGGCTGAAGTCATGATGCTCAAAGTAGCGCCCAAGATATTCCAGCGCTTTTTCGATGGTCACCAGTTCGGCGGTCTGCTGGTAACGACGCTCGGCATCCTCCGCGGTCGCGCCGATGATGACGCTGATCCCCTGGAAGATGCGAATATCATCGGCTTCGCGCCCCTGTGCCACCAGGCGACGGCGCACGTCTTCACGGAAGTCACGGGCCTGCTCCAGCGTCTCCTGGCGTGTGTAGATGGCATCCGCCGCTTCAGCGGCAAAGGCTTTACCGGCTTCAGAGGCTCCGGCCTGGAACACAATCGGCCTGCCCTGCGGTGAACGCCCGACATTGAGCGGTCCCTGGACGGAGAAATAGGTGCCCTGGTGATTAAGGGTATGCAGTTTGTCAGGATCGAAAAACTGACCGCTGGTTTTATCCCTGACAAAGGCATCCTCTTCCCAGGAATCCCACAGGCCTTTGACCACCTGTAAATACTCATTGGCAACACGATAACGTTCGTCATGTTCGGGATGGGTGGCGCGCGAGAAGTTCCTGGCTGAGCCTTCCAGCGGCGAAGTCACCACATTCCAGCCCACACGACCGCCGCTCAGATGGTCAAGGCTGGCAAACTGGCGCGCCACGGTAAACGGTTCGCTGTAGGAGGTGGAGAGCGTCGCTACCAGGCCGATATTCTTCGTCACCAGCGACAGCGCTGACAACAGGGTGATGGGTTCAAATCGATTGAGAAAATGTGGGAGCGACTGGGGCGTGATATATAAACCATCGGCGACAAACAGAAAGTCAATTTTTGCCTGTTCCGCTTTGCGCGCCAGATCCAGCACATACCCGACATTAATACTGGCATCCGCCACCGCATACGGGTGACGCCACGCCGACATGTTGCCGGATGCGCCCTGAATGATGGCTCCCAGCCGCAGCTGGCGTTGTGTCTGACTCATTCCATGCTCCTCAATAGGCGATTGCGGGCTGCCAGTCCGGCAGGACCGGCAACGCCTTTAACAGTTTTTGCGTCCAGGGATGTTGCGGCGCGGCAAAGACTTCGCCGATCGCGCCACTTTCCACCACCGCCCCCTGCTGCATCACCAGCACGCGGTCAGCGAGGTGCTGGATGACCCCCAGATCATGAGAAATAAACAGCAGCGCGGTGCCGTGTTCGGCCTGCATATCCGCCAGCAAATCCAGTACCTGCGCCTGTACCGACACATCGAGCGCACTGACCGGTTCATCCGCCACCAGTAACGCCGGGTTAGACGCAAACGCGCGGGCAATTGCCACACGCTGCCGCTGACCACCGGATAACTGCTGTGGATAACGTTGCAGGAATCGGTCACCAAGCTGTACTTCGTCCAGTAACTGGCGCACTCGCTGGCGACGGGCATCACCGAAAATACCCACGCTGTCGAGGCTTTCTCCGATGATTCTTTCCACCGTGTAACGCGGGTCGAACGAGCTGAAAGGATCCTGCGCAATCAGTTGCAGACGGGCGCGGGGCGCACGGCGTGCTGATTCGCTGATGCCATGCCAGCGGCTGCCTTCCAGCAGCAGCGTGCCACTGTCTGGCTCGGTCAGCCCCATGACGACTTTCACCAGCGAGGTTTTGCCTGAACCGGACTCGCCGACCACGCCGAGGGTTTCCCCGGCGTGCAGACTAAAGTTGATATCTCTTAAAACCTGACGGTCGCCATAGCTTTTATTCAGGCCGCGGGCCTCGAGCAGCGGCCTGGCGCCCGTCCGGGTGCGCGCGGGTAGCGGTGTCGGCTCGGTAGCGCTGAGTCGTAAGCCACGCGTGGCTGGCGTAGGCACAGCGCGCAGCAAGCGCTGAGTCCACGGGTGACGTGGACGATGCAGCAGCGCGGCGCAGGCGCCCTGTTCCACTACTTCACCATCACGCATCACCAGCACTCTGTCCGCCAGCTCGGCAACCACCGCCAGATCGTGACTGATCAGCAGCAGGCCATGTCCTTCACGTTGCCGCTGAGCAAGCAACTGGAGAATCTGACGTTGTACCGTCATATCCAGCGCCGTCGTCGGCTCATCCGCGATTAACAACGCCGGACTGCCGGCTAGCGCAGTGGCGATTAGCGCACGCTGGCGCTGACCACCAGAAAGCTGATGCGGATAGCGCGTGAGACGGCTTTCCGCATCAGCGATCCCTGCCGCACGCAGCAGTTCAATGCTTTTCTCCTGAAGCCTGGCGCTGTCACGATACCCGGCGGCGGTGAGAGCATCGGCTAATTGCTGACCAATACGGCGCAGCGGATCAAGAGAGACCAGCGCATCCTGCAACACATAACCGATACGGCGGCCTCGCAGGGCACGCCAGTCACGGCGGCTGGCGTTACGCATGTCACGTCCGTCGATCACAAAACGATCTGCGCTGAGCTGCGCCTCTTCGGGTAATAATCCGAGCAGACTGCGTGCCGTCAGGGTTTTGCCTGAACCAGACTCCCCCACCAGCGCCACGGACTCGCCCGGCCACACCTGCAAACTCAGGTTTTTCACTACCTGATGATGGCCAAAGCGAATGGTCAGATTCTGGATATCAATCACCGGCTGGCTCATGAGGCTCTCCCTTCAAAACGCGCCTGCCAGTAGCGCCCCAGCGTATTCACGGCAATCACCGTCAGCGTAATAAATACGCCTGGCCAGACAGCAATCCACCAGGCGTTACGCAGATAGTTGCGCCCCTCCGCCAGCATCAGGCCCCATTCCGCCGTCGGTGGCTGCGGGCCCATGCCAAGGAAGCTGAGACCTGCGGTGCCAATAATCGCGGTGCCCAGCCCCAGTGTCGCCAGCGCAGGCACCTGCGCGATGGCATGCGGCAGGATATGACGAACGGTCAGCGTAAAGCGCGACAGCCCAAAGGTTCGCGCCTGCTCCACATAGCCGGAGGTCATCACGCTGTAGGTCTGCGTGCGTACCACGCGCGCAAAGCGCGGCACCGACGCCACACCGAGCGCAATGATCAGGTTGTTGGTGCCGGGGCCGGTAAACGCAATCAGCATCAGCGCCAGCAGCAGGTCGGGAAAGGCTGAAATAACGTCAACTGCACGACTCAGCAGTTCGTCTAAAACGCCACGTGCCAGTGCGGCAGTCAGGCCCAGCAGCGTACCGAAGATCACCGCCAGCGCCATCGCCGCTAGGCTGATCAGCAACGAATAGCGGCTGCCGTAGATCACACGCGTCAGCAGATCGCGCCCCAGTTGATCGGTGCCGAGCCAGTGCTGCGCCGACGGCGGTAGCTGCGCATTAACCGGATCGGCTAAAATGGGATCGCTGTGCGTCAGCCAGTGCGGTGCCACGACTGCCAGAGCCACCAACAGCAGAAACAGAATGGCGCTCCAGACGGATGCCGGTAGCGCAACAGAAAAACGTTGCAGGATGGCTTGCATTATTTGCTCTCCCCACGTAAACGCGGATCAATCCACAGCGCCAGAATGTCCACCAGCGTACTCATCACCACGTAAATCAGAGCCGAGAGGATGGCAACCGCCAGCACTACCGGTAGATCCTTCGCCAGCACCGCATCAACCGTAAGCTTGCCGAGACCGGGACGGCCAAACACCTGTTCAGTGATCACCGCCCCGCTCAGCAATCCGCCAACCAGCCAGCCGGTTAATGTCACCGCTGGCAGTGCGGCATGGCGCAACGCATGACGCAGGCGAATGGTGGTTTCACCCACCCCCCAGGCGCGTAGCGTCAGGGTAAATGGCGACTCCAGCGCGCGTTCGAGTTCTCGGCGCAGCACATGCGCGATGACCGCACCCTGGGCGAGGCCGAGAGACAGCGCCGGCAGCACCAGCGAAGAGAGATGACGGTCGCCCGCCACCGGGAACCAGCGCAGCGTAAAGCTGAAGATAAACAGCAGCACGATGCCCATCCAGAACGAGGGGGTGGAGGCCAGCAACAGCTCCAGCCCATTGGCGATCCGGCGGCCCCAGCGACGATGCGCAGTGGCTACAGCGATTGTCACGGCAAACACCGCACTGACCAGCAGTGCGGCGAGGGTGAGTTTCAGGGTCGGCCACAGCTGTGTAGCGAGCAGTTGACTCACTTCGGTGTTAAGGATGTAGGAGCGTCCAAAATCACCGTGCAACGCCCGCCACAGATAGTGCAGATACTGCCACCACAGCGGTTCATTCAGTCCCCATTCAGCGCGGATCGCCGCCTCAATCGCCGGTGTGCGTATCTGCTCGCCAATCAGCAGGCTGACAATGTCACCCGGCGCCAGATGCATCCCAAGAAACGCCAGGGTGACGGCTACCCACAACACCAGCACACCGCCGAGCAGACGCCCGACAATGCGGCGCGCCAGGTCACTGCGCCACAGGGATGGCCGCGGTATTCTGGGGTTACGGGTCATGATGCTTTCCAGACTCATCTGCGCCTCCGCGTATTAATGTTCGCTCAACCAGACGTCATAGACGTTTTCGGGCATCTGTTTAAAACTGCGGAACCCGACACCGTGCACATAACTGGCCGCAGCAATCTGATCTTCCGGCTCATACAACGGCACCGCCAACGCCTGTTGCGGCAGGGCATATTGCTGGAGCTGGCTGTAGAATTTACGGCGCTGATCGATATCAAGCGTGGCGGCAGCCTGGTCGAGCCAGCCATTAATTTCCGGGCTGTTAACGCGGCTGTAGTTAATCGGTCCACCGGCTTTCACCGGGCGGTAGTGGTTTTCGATATCGATGCCGTCGGTTTCCGTATTGGAGTTGGCGATCGAACCGAACTTGCCGGTATTCCGCACCTCAACGTAGGTGCCGGAGTCGACATAACGCAGTTTCAGCTCTACACCAAGCCGTTGACGCGCCTGAGCCTGAATCGCCTGCAACAGTACATCACGCTGGTCACGCACCGTTGCCTGGGCCTGGATTACCTCGATAGTCAGACGCTGACCGTCTTTGGTGCGAAAGCCGTCGGCATCGCGTGTCTTCCAGCCCGCCTCATCGAGCAAGGCATTGGCCGCTGTCGGGTTGTTACCGTATTTACCTTCCAGATCGTTGTTGTAGAGCGGATCGATCGGTGAGGTGATCCCCCAGGCACGGGTCCGCTCGCCGCGATAAACCGATTTAAGGATGGGATCGATATCCAGCCCCTGGAGTAATGCCTGACGCACCTTTACATCCTGCGTCGGGCCATATTCCACGTTGAGGAACAGTGAATAAGGCGTGCCCGTATTCAGGGCATGCTGGTAGGTGAAATCGCGGTTGTCCTTAAACTCCCCGGCATCGTTACCGGATATCCCCTCTATCACATCCACCTGGCCGGACAGTAGTGCGCCGGTGCGTACTGACGATTCCGGCAGGAAACGGTAGGTGACACGGTCCAGCCAGGCCGCTCCCTGATGATGCGCGGTGGCAGGCGCCCAGTTGTAGTCGGGGTTTCTGACGAAGGTAACCTGTTGGCCCTTTTCGTAGCTTTCGAGGATAAATGGCCCGGTTCCCGCAATCTCTTTGCCACCCGCTTTGAGCTGCGACGAGTGCCAACTGGCCGGTGCGAGAATTTGTAATCTGGCCGCAAAGGCGAGGAATGGTGAATACCCCTGCTTCAGGGTGATGGCTACGGTATGGTCGTCCGGCGTGCTGATGGTGTCGATACGTGAGCCGACCGCGCACAGGCTACTACCTGCACAATATGCGGCGTCCTGCAAATGTCGGAAGTTTTCTGCCACCGCATTAGCATCCAATTTTTCGCCGTTGGAGAAGCTCACGTCGCGACGCAGGTTGAAACGGTAGCGCTTACCGTCCTGGCTGGCTTCATAACTTTCTGCCAGCCAGGGTACAAAACTGCCATCATTACGCCGCGCCAGCAGCGATTCCCAGACGTTACGCAGCACTACCTCGGCTTTTGACTGGCCATTGAGCTGGGGGTTAAAGGGTACGGGTTCGGTTTCTACACCGTAAGTCAGGCTTCCGCCGCTTCGTGGCTGCTCAGCAGCAAAAGTATAAGAGGCGCTTCCCAGCAGGCAGGTAAGACTCAGCGCGACAGTCAATGCATTCGCTTTCATAATTTCCCTGGTCGTTGCAGATGTTTAATGTGAGGTGAGTAAACTGGCATTAAATTCCTTTTTCAGAAAAACCAATGCTTCACCTAATGGATTGGTGCGATGATAAAAAGGTTCATAGCCGCGACGCTGATAGAGTTCACTTAGCCAGGGATGTTTAATCGCCGTAGCCAAATAAACGCCAGGGGCTTTTAACGTGTCTTTGAGCAATATTTCTTCTGCCCAGTTAATAATTTCTCGCCCATAGCCCTGGCCTTTAAAATCCGGGTCGACAGCAAACCAGTGAATGAAAGGCAATGATGAGGGTGCATTGTCATCCTGCTGCCACGTGAAGCGTACCGTTAGCGTCGCCACGGCGCGTTTCCACTTGCGCAGCACCAGCACCGTTTCCTGCTCAATGGTGCGGCGCACCTGATCGACATTGCCTCGGGAAATGGTGAAATGCACATCCAGCGCCACCAGCGAAGCATAGGCACGCTGTAATAAAGCAAAAATTTCTTCCGCATCGTCAGGTGTTGCTACCAGAATGGACTGACTCATTATTTCTAATTCCCCCGTCAAATCATTAGGGAATTATCAAAACCTGCCAGTACAAAGTAAAATGAAAATAATGAGAATCGTTTTGTTAAATACAGAAATTATTCATAACGGCGCAGTATAAAAATAAAACATAAGATAATGATAAAAGTGACTATCATTTATCAGGGATTGAAAGGGGTTACTGACCGTAAACGGGGGCAGCAAGCTTCATGCGTGCCCTGGTCAGCCTGCTTCAGAGAAAAGACAATCTGTTCGTCGGTGAATGAAGACTTTTCACCGGCACAATCTCCGCTGGAGAAATGAATATCATGCCGGAATTCTGTTTCTGAATGGAGCAGGAGTTCGGGCCAGGATTATGATGAAGACTGAACGTTTCGCGTGATTTACTGAAGCATCAATGATGACGTATCCTGGTGCGGCGTTTTTGACCTGAGCCGTTGGTTGACAGGCCCGAATTCAGAAGATAGTTGATAACTTATCCGGTATTGAGCAGATATCAGGAATATTAGAGGGGTAAACGATATCGTCAGTATTTCTCAGTTCATTCAGATGCCACCAGCGATAATTGGCAATGACTGTTTTTTCATTATCAGTCCATCCACTGGTACTGATATCGTCATCACCTGTTTTAATTAAATAAAATTGCTCATGCGCCAGAACGACCTCACCGTTGGGTAGCGTCATTTCAAAAGTTCTCTCTGTTACCGGCTGTCCCACAGCATCAACGTTGATACCTGTTTCTTCCCTGAGTTCTCTGAGGGCTGCCTGCTCAAAATTTTCTCCTGATTCCACGCCTCCACCGGGCGTTGCCCAGTATACTCTGCCTGCCAGCGCATCACTTTCATGCCTGAACATGAATAATAAAACCTGATTAAGAGAGTTCATGATCAGTAGACGTGCAGATTTACGGGTACGCACTGGACAATTCCTTTTTCACATAAGATGTAAGTCAGTGTAACTGATTCAGCGTGTAACAATAAAATAGAATTGAAGTTAAATTAGTGCTGCTTTCAGATTTCGGTTCCGAACCTCTTAAACCTTTCCATCCCTTACCTCGCTTTAGTATTAAGCAAAATTTAACGCCGTATCAATAATTCGCACAGTCCCTTAATAACATAAGATTTTACTCTGGAAGAACGCGGTTTATTCGCTGGCAGGAAAACAGGCCACATGTTATTAAATTTTAAATGTCGTGCTTAATTTTCATCTGTCGGGAAATAAAATATGAAAAAGAGTTTATCGCTTGCGCTACTGTTTTCGCTTATCGCGTTCACCCAGGGTGCCCTGGCCCAGCAGACACTGCGCTTTGGCGTTGATCCGACGTTCCCGCCGTTTGAATCCAAAGCGGCTGATGGGTCGTTACAGGGCTTTGATATTGATATTGGCAACGCCATCTGTGCGCAGGCAAAGGTGAAGTGCCAGTGGGTGCAGATGGGTTTTGACAGCAGCATCCCTGCCCTTCAGGCGAAGAAGTTTGACGCCATCCTGTCGGCAATGTCGATGACCGACAAACGTCGTCAGCAGGTGGCATTCAGCGATATGTTGTACAACACGCCGAGTGCCTTACTGGCGCCAGCGGCCAGCAAGCTGACGACCGACGTTGCTTCATTGCGCGGTAAGACGATTGGTGTAGCTCAGGGCACCATCCAGGAAACTTACGCCAAAACCAAATGGGAGTCGCAGGGCGTCAAAATCGTCTCTTATCCTAATCAGATGGAAGTCTACCCGGATCTGGTCGCCGGACGTCTCGATGGCAGCCTGGCGAATGCGGTCTCTGCTGAACAGGGATTTCTCACCACATCGGAAGGCAAGCCGTACGCCATTAAAGGAACACTGGTGGATAAAGTCATCTTTGGTGACGGTGTCGGTATCGCGTTACGCAAAGGCGATGAGGCAAATCTGAAGATGATCAACGCGGCGCTGGCAGAGATCCACAAAAACGGCACCTATGATCAGCTGACCAAAAAATACTTCAAATTCAACGTTTATCCGTGATGCGTATCGCGCGCCGCATCGCAGGAGGCTGAACATGGCATTACCCGATTACCGCGCTCAGCGCGCACGCTTTCTTGCCGCTGCGCAGAATAAAGGCCTAGAAATCACCTCTTACCCGCACCCACTCTCTGGACCCCAGGGAGAAACGCTTTTTACGGATGTGGCACGCGCAGGATCAGCCAGCGCATCGCGCCTGATGCTGGTTGTCTCAGGCACGCACGGCGTCGAAGGCTATTATGGTTCAGATTGTCAGATCGCCTGGCTCGATGCGCTGGATGAAAAAGCATTACCTGCTGACACCGCGCTGCTGCTGGTTCACCTCCTCAATCCGTGGGGAGCAGCCCATTTACGGCGCGTAAACGAAGACAACATCGACCTCAATCGTAACTTTATCGACTTCAGCCAGCCCATTCCGGCTAACCCGGATTATGCGCAATGGCACGGAATCTATCATGGCGACCGTGTCGGTGCGGATCGGCAGCTGGCTGAGGCGCTGGAGAGTCAGGGCTGGCAGGCCGTTAAACGCGTGGTGGAAGCCGGACAATATACGCTTGCGGATGGGTTCTTCTTCGGCGGACACCAGCCCTGCTGGTCTTACCTTACGATGAAGACGATCATCAATCAGCATCTCTCGGTTGCAAAAACCATCCTCAGCTTTGATCTGCATACTGGCGCTGGCGCGTGGGGGCATCCGATGCTGCTGTCCATTGCAGAGCAGCGTTATGCTGCTCATGAGTGGGGCAAAACTATTTATGGTCAGTGGCTGACCGTATTGTTGACCGGAACCGGACGTGACAGCGTAACCGGTGTGACCGCCACCGCAACAGGATATCTGTCGCAATATCTACTGAGTTCTCTTCCTGACACACTGATATTGCCGTTGGTGGTGGAATGCGGAACCTACGAGGGAGAGGATATGCACAGGCGGGTGCGTGAAGATCACTGGCTTCATCTCTGTGGCGATCCGGCCAGTGCGCATGGCCAGATGCAAAAGCAGCAGCTGGTCGAGGGGTTCTGGCCTGACGATGCGGACTGGCGTGCGTTAGTGACTTTCCGCACACAGCAAATCTTTCAGCGCGGCTGGCGTGCCCTGACAGACACGCCCTGATTTTATAGTCTGCCGTAAAAGGTCAACCGCGCGGTTTCTGACAACGCGATGTCAGGCTGCGTGTTGTAAGCCAGCACAGCCAGCATCCGGGTGACCTCGCCTTCGGTCGGGGTCACGCGATGCAGGGAATTACGACCGCGAAACAGTACCAGATCGCCGGCATCGATCTCCAGCGCGTCAACCGGCTGGCGCGCGTCCAGTACTGCGTCAACACCGTCGAAGTTCATCTCACCGGCATCGGCATCCCGCAAATCCTTCACATATTCAAACACCCCGCCCGCCAGCGGTTTCTGGACCAGTAAGGTGATAGCAAAGGAGGAGTTGTCGAAGTGCCAGCCCAGCTCCTGGCCGTGAGGCGCATAGTGCAGGTTAATCGACGAAAGCGGATCGGCATAAGGATAGAGCGCTTCCTCTCCCAGCACATCGCACAGGAAACGTTTAAACAGGTCATCGTTATAAAGCTGGCGCAGCGGCGAGTCGTCAGCGATAACATCATCTGTAATGCATCCTTTGGTGCTGAGCACATCCCGGTTACGCGGGTGATCCGCGCTGAACGCCTCATCCGGCTTCATCAGATAGACATTGTGTTTGCTGCGGGTGTGATAGGCCAGATGACGCCGGGCATTGCCCTCTTCAATAATCGCCTCCAGAGCATGAGGTTGTAAAAACTGACGCAGTACCAGCGCGCCGGAGTGGTTTAATTGCTCACGACAGCGCTGACGCCAGCCCTGATCGGCCAGCGGATGAAGATCGAGACGAACGAGGGATCCATACATAGCAACATTTCTCATGATGGGCAGGTGTGATATTACTCTACCTGTCGCCTGCCACGCTGCGTAACGATAAAAACTTACTGCCCTGCTAAGGAAGAGTTAATGCCAGCCCTATTGCCAAGGTTGCCCAAAATCAGTGTCATACAGTCCTTTAAAGTGGCCGCCGAACTGGGTAGCCTGGCAAAAGCCGCCGCCCAGCTGGCTTTAACCCCGGCAGCGGTCAGCCAGCAAATTCGCCAGCTGGAGGAGCAACTCGGCAGCACGCTGTTTCTGCGCACGCAGAGCGGCGTGATGCTGACCGAAACCGGCAAAGAGTATCTGCGCTATGTCACCGAAGCTTTTGATATTTTGCATCTCGGCCAGCAAAATATCCGCCATGCGGCCAGCGCCCCAAAACTCACGATTTACGCGCTACCGGCGCTGGCGTCGAAATGGCTGCTGCCCGAACTGACATACTGGCGCGATCGTTGTCCTGATATCGATCTCTCGTTACACGGCACCCATTCACCGGTCGATTTCACGGCGATGGCCGCCGATTTCGTAATCTGCTTTGGTGATGACCGTTACCCGCAGCTGGATAAGATCAGATTGTTTCAGGATAAGGTGCTGCCGGTGGCCAGTCCGTCTCTGCTTCGACATTTCACGCCGGAAACGATCTTAAGTCAGGCGCCGCTGATCCACCTCGACTGGGGTAATGAAGGACGATTCCTGCCGGACTGGCAAAGCTGGTTTCAGGCAAAAGGCATGGATGAACCGCTGCCACAACCCGCATTCAGCTTTAACCTGACCTCACTGGCGATTGATGCGGCCGTTGCGGGTGCCGGACTGCTGCTGGGACAACAACGCCTTATCGCGCCGGAACTGGCGCGTGGCGATCTGGTGGTGGTGGATGATCTTTGCCTGCCGCTGAGCAAACCCTATTTCATGGCATGGCCGCAACGCACGCTGAGTCAGCCTGGCAGTGAAGCAATGATCGGCTGGCTAAAAGAACTGGGCGCGCGGTGCTGATACCCGGCTGCTGTGATGCATGTTGCCTGCGCCCGCCAGCATGTAGCCGCTGACGGGCGCAGCGGCATTCAGCATGCCCTTATCTGGCTGGCCGGTTGTGATCATCGTTACGCATTATCTTCAACGATTACCGCCACGCGTTGCCCTGAACGCACTGCGCTGCCTGGCTGGCCGCTGACCTGCTGAATAATGCCGCTGCACGGAGCCAGAAGTGGGATCTCCATCTTCATCGACTCCAGCACGACAAGAACATCCCCTTCCCGCACCCGGCTGCCCACGGTCGCCTGCACCTGCCAGAGATTGCCGGAGACCGGACTTTCAACCCCCTGCTCGCCCGGCTGAAGCGGTGCGTCGCCGCCTACTTCCGCTACATTTTCCTGACTGTCGAAATGGGTCTGGCCGCTGGCTATCCAGCGGTCACGTTCAGCATTGAACGCGGTTTGCTGATGCTCACGAAATTCGCCGATACCCTTCGCTTCGCGTGCGAGGAAGTCCTGATACTCTGCCAGCTTCAGCGTGCTATGCTCAATGCGCAGCGGATAGCGACCGAGTGGAAAGTCGCGACGAATCTGCAGCAGTTCTTCCGCGGAAACCGGGTAAAAACGGATCTGATCGAAAAAGCGCAGCAGCCAGGGCTTACCACCAAAATCGGCTACTCCGTGATATCGGTTCCACATCTGCAGCGTGCGGCCGACAAACTGATAGCCGCCAGGCCCCTCCATGCCATAAACACACAGATAAGCGCCGCCGATGCCAACTGAGTTTTCCGCCGTCCAGGTGCGGGCTGGGTTATATTTTGTCGTCACCAGCCGATGACGCGGATCCAGCGGCGTGGCAACTGGCGCGCCAAGATAAACATCGCCCAGTCCCATGACCAGATAACTGGCCTCAAACACGGTGTTCCAGACGGCCTGCTCATCCGGCAGATCGTTTATCCGCCGGATAAACTCAAGGTTGCTCGGGCACCAGGGCGCGTCCGGGCGCACGGTGGTTATATACTTTTCGATCGCCTTCTGACAGGCGGGATCGTCCCAGGAGAGCGGCAGATGGACCACACGCGTCGGCACCTGAAGGTCGTCACTCATGCAGACCCTCTCCCACGCACCACGCACCCACGCCAGCAGCACATCTGGTGTCAGCGTCTCCGGCTGGAAGTGGATTTGCAGCGAGCGGATGCCCGGCGTGATATCAATAATGCCGTTGCGGGATTGCGCTTCCAGCGCCTGCATCAGGGCGTGAATGCGAAAGCGCAGCACCAGATCCAGCTCCGGCTCGCCTGCCTCCAGCAGCAGATGCGTATCGCCAGAAAACCGCGCCACCAGACGTTTATCCGCTTCGCCGCAGGTCATTATTATCGGCGACATCAGCGGCGCAGGCTCCCAGTGAATCTCCTGTGGCTGTAGCGTGTTCAGCTCCTTGCGACGTCCCTCTGCCAGTCGCCGTGCCGTCGGGATATCCACCGGAATAAACTGCACTTTGTCACCGGCTTTGAGCTGTCCCAGTTGCCAGAGATCCGCTTCGATAACCGTCGCCGGGCAGACGAACCCGCCGAGACTCGGGCCATCCGGTCCCAGGATGACCGGCATATCACCGGTAAAGTCGACCGCGCCAATGGCGTAAGGATTGTCATGAATATTCGAGGGGTGCAGTCCCGCTTCGCCGCCGCTGTCGCGGGTCCAGATCGGCTTTGGACCAATCAGGCGCACGCCTGTGCGGCTGGAGTTAAAGTGCACCTCCCATTCTGTGGCAAAGAATGTCGCCATATAGTCAGGCGCGAAGAACTCCGGCGCACCGTGGGGGCCGTAAATCACGCGCAGCGTGCGAACCGGCGCGAGATCGGTGCGCAGCGCAATGGGCAAATCTTTTCCGGCTGTGTTCGTAGTCCGCGGCGCGAGATGCAGCACATCACCGCTGCGCAGTGCGCGTCCTGCATGTCCACCAAACTGACCGAGGGTAAAGGTGCTTTTGCTGCCTAAATAGTCCGGCACCTGTATCCCGCCGCTCAGGCAGAGATAGCTTCTGACGCCCGCACCACACATCGCGCCCAGCTTCAGCGTTGATCCCGCCGGGAGGGTAAACACAGCGTCCATCGCCTGTTCAACGCCATCCAGCGTGATACTGAGCGGCGCACCGCAGACCACCGCCTGAATCGCCGTGTTAAATTTCAGGGTGGGCCCGTTCAGGGTGATTTCCAGCGCGGCGTCACTCTCATCATTGCCCAGCAGACGGTTACCTGAGCGCAGAGCGCGATCGTCCATCGGCCCCGACGGCGGCACACCGACCGCCCAGTATCCCAGTCGTCCGGGATAGTCCTGCACGCTGGTCTGGGTGCCGGCACTCAGTACCTCAACGGTTGCCGCCTGATAGCTGAGCTGCTCCAGGCAGCGGGTCCAGGGTTCACCCGTCGTAAAGGGCGCAAAGGCTAAAATCTGCTGGAGATAGCGGCGGTTGGTTTCAACGCCATAAAAACGGGTTTTCGCCAGCGCCTGTGCAAGTGCGACGATGGCCTCATCGCGCGTAGCGCTGAAGGCAATCACTTTTGCCAGCATCGGGTCAAAGAATGGCGGGACTTCGCATCCGGCCTCCACCCAGCGGTCGATGCGCAGGTTTTTACCGTCTGCTGCCGGGAAATGGACTTCAGTTAACAGTCCAGGTGAGGGCTGGAACTGCCGTCCCGGATCTTCTGCATAGATGCGCGCCTGCACGGCATGGCCCCGCGGATACAGCGTGGTGGCTAACGTGCATAGCGGCGGAAGATCGCCTGCCGCCAGCTCAATCATCCATTTCACCAGATCCACGCCCCAGACCTGCTCGGTTACGCCATGTTCAACCTGCAGGCGGGTATTCACCTCAAGGAAATAGAACTGCTGCGCCGCGCTGTCGTAAACAAACTCAACCGTTCCGGCGCTGCGATAGTTCACCGCTTTGCCCAGTGCGATAGCCGCCGAACAGAGCGCTTCGGCCATGCCAGCCGGCAGATTCGGCGCAGGCGTCTCTTCGATCACTTTCTGATTACGTCGCTGAATCGAGCAGTCGCGGACGCCCAGTGCGATAACGTCGCCCTTCCCGTCACCGAAAATCTGCACCTCAAGATGACGGGCATGTTCGATATATTTTTCGAGAAATACACCGGCGTCTTTGAAGTTGTTCTGGCCGAGGCGCTGTACGGTTTCAAACGCGTCTGACAGTTCATTCGCATCACCGCAGACGCGCATGCCAATGCCGCCACCGCCCGCCGTGCTTTTCAGCATAACCGGATAGCCGACACGCTCTGCGGTGCGGCGGGCTTCGCTGACATCTGCCAGCAGTTCACTGCCTTCCAGCAACGGCACGCCTTCGGCCTTCGCCAGCGCACGGGCCGTATGTTTCAGGCCAAAGGTCCGTAACTGCTGCGGCGTGGGACCGACAAAAATCAAGCTGGCGGCCTCGCACGCCTCGGCAAAAGCGGCATTTTCCGAAAGAAAACCGTAGCCAGGATGGATCGCTTTTGCCCCGCTCTGCTGCGCAGCAGCGATGATTTTTTCCGTCACCAGATAGGTTTGTGCGGCCGGCCCTTCACCCAGACTCAGCGCCACATCCGCTTCCCGGATATGTAAGCTGCTCAGGTCGGCTTCGGAGTAAACGGCGACGCCTTTCACCTGCATGGCACGCAGTGTACGAAGGATGCGGCAGGCGATCGCGCCGCGATTAGCAATCAGTAAGGTATCAAACATAGGCAACTCTCAGGGATGCGGGTCGTCCCGCAACATTCGATATTCCCTGGGGCCGTCCCCGGGGCTGACCGGCACTAGAAAGGTGGCCAGATAAGTTCAAAGGGCTGGCTCAGTTCCACACCAGCACTTCGGCGGGCGTCGGGTTCCAGCCATTACAGGGGTTATTCAGCTGCGGACAGTTGGAGATCAGCACCATTACGTTGCATTCGGCCACCAGGTCGACATATTTGCCGGGCGCAGATAAGCCGTCTTCGAAGGTCAGACCGCCTTCAGGCGTGACCGGAACGTTCATAAAAAAGTTAATGTTGGCGCCGATATCCCGCTTATGAAGACGGCCATCATGCAGGCAGGCGCACAGGAAGTTATCCCGACAGCTGTGCATGTAGCGCTTATCGTAGGCATAGCGCACGGTGTTGCTCTCCTGGGAACAGGCACCGCCCAGAGTATCGTGGCGACCACAGGTATCGGCGACGATCGTCAGCAACGGATTGCCGAGGTTCGAATAGAGCACGCTGCCGGTGGTCAGATAGACCTTGCCCTGACGACGCAGCGTGCGCTGAGGATCGTAGCGTTCACGCGGATTATCAGTGTTGTAAAACAGGGTATCTATCGCCTGATTGCCTTCAAGGTCGAGCAGGCGCAGCGTTTGCCCTTTTTTGACTTCGAATAGCCACGGCTCGCCTGCCGGGATTACGTGCCGATAGACGGCATCTTCAGGACGACGATCAGAGTGGACAACGGTCATCGTAGCCTCCTTACAGGGCAAAAAGTTGAGTGTTGTGAAATGCCCGCTGGTTTTCACCACGAGTGACCATCGCCTCGCTGACAGCCTGCAAATCATCAGCCTGATACCAGCTCAGCTGGACCGGACGGGAATGATAGTCAGTGGCGGGATCCTGCGGATGTGGCAGCGCGGTCAGCACCATCAGCACGTCCATGGGCGCATAAAGCTCAACGTAATCGCCCGCCTGGCTATTGCCTGCGCTGAACCCGAAGCGCCCCTGCTCATCAACCGTTATTTTGCTGAAAAAGTTGACGACCATCAGCAGATCTTCCAGACCCAGATCCCATTTGCCCATCTCAACCAGCAGATTATCCACGCCGTTGCGATAGAAGCCGTTACACAGCTCCTGATAGCGACCGGCACCGTACTTCTCCTGTATTTCCGCCGCGTTGAGCACGCCGCCAAATGGATCGTGCCAGCCGCAGCTATCGGCAACAATCGCGGCCATCACGCGGCCCATATCGGAGTAGAAACAGTGGCCGGTGGTCAGGCGAGCGGTATGCTGACCTTTCAGGGTATCCGGCAGATTGAGCCGTTCACTTTTCTCGTGCGGATTGAGCATCATCATGCTAACGTTCGCGCCGCCCCCGATGTCGGTCAGGCGCAGGATCTGCCCTTTACGCAGAATCAGCGAGGTATGCGCGCCACCGGGCAGCAGCTCTTCGCGCAGGCTCGGGGCTGAATGAAAAAGTTCTGTCATTGAGCGGTCTCCTTTAAAGGGTAAATATTGTTTTTGTTGCCGGTCGCCAGCTGAGACAGCCGCGTTTCATTAAGCGGGATGTCGTAGGTGATACGCGCGCCCCACGCATTGGGAGCCTGCGGGTCATTGCGCACCTTGTCGAACACCAGCAGCCGGGTACCCAGGTTGAAGCCTTCGGCAAGGTCGTGCGTGACCATAAAGACCGTCATCCGGGTTTCGCTCCACAGCTGGAGCAGCAGCGCATGCATATCTTTGCGGATGCCGGGGTCCAGCGCGCCAAACGGCTCATCCAGCAGCAGCACGCGTGGCTGCATCACAAACGCCTGCGCAATCGCCAGCCGCTGCTGCATTCCGCCGGAAAGCTGCGCCGGATATTTATTGAGTGAGTGGCTCAGCCCGACCTTCTCCAGCATCTGTTTAGCCTGTTCGCGTGCCTGGCGTTTTCGGGCACCAAATAAACGGCCGATAAAGGGTGATTCCGGAAGTTCGAGGCCAATGGCGACGTTATCCAGCACGTTGAGATGAGGGGAAACCGAATAGCGCTGAAACACCACGCCACGGCTGCGGTCCGGCTCTCCGGGCAGTTGCTCACCGTCCAGCGTGATTGATCCCCGCGTCGGCTTTTCCTGACCGAGCAGCAGGCGTAAAAATGTCGATTTACCGCAGCCGGACGCGCCTACCAGCGAACAGAATTCGCCCTCTTTCACCTGCAGATTGATGCGCTCCAGCACCACGTGGTCGCCATACTCCTGCCAGATATTTTTGATATCGATAAAACTCATTCCCGGCCTCCTTCCGCCCAGGGGAAACAGGCTTTGTGCAACTGACGCAGCGCGAGATCCATCAGCCACGCCAGCAGCGTGATCCAGATGACATAAGGAATGATCGCATCCATCGCCATATAGCGGCGTACCAGGAAAATGCGGTAACCCAGTCCGGCGGTTGCGGAAATGGCTTCGGCGGAGATCAGAAAGAGCCATGCCGATCCCAGCAGCAGACGCAGCGACGCAATCAGCCGCGATAACAGCTGCGGCAGCACGACCCGCAGCACCACCGTCCAGCTGTTCGCCCCCAGGGTTTGCGCTTTGATAAACAGCTCTGCGGGGATCTCCTGCGCCCGATGCTCCAGATCGCGTGCCAGCATTGGTGTGATGCCGATAACGATTAGCATCACTTTTGACAGCTCATCCAACCCGAAGACGATAAACAGCATTGGCAGCAGCGCCAGCGGCGGGATCATCGACACCACGGTCATGAAAGGTGACAGCGCCGCGCGGGTCATCGGAAAGGCGCCTGCAGCAATGCCGATGCACAAGCCAATTACCGAAGAGAGCGCCAGGCCAGTCAGCAGACGGGTTAAGCTAATCCACGTATCCGCCCACAGCAGATACTCCCCACTGCGCTTGTCCGGCGTGAATGCCATCCGGTCGATGGCCGCGATCATCTGTGACAGGCCAGGCAGCAGTTTGTCGTGCGGATTAGCCTCCAGACGCACTGCCGAACTGATAAACCACGCGGCGATCAGCAACACAAACGGTAACAGCATCAGCGTCAGGCGCATTCCCTGCCGGGGATAGCGGTTGATGTGGCGCATGGCAAAAACTCCTGAGTCAGGTGATTACAGCTTGCCCGCAGCGGCCAGCTTCAGATAGCTGTCGTCAAAGCGCAGTTTGATGTTTGCGGTGTCGCCGACGGTGACGTTGCCCGGGAAGCGCATGCCGATGAAGTCAGCGCTTTGCGCACCCTCGCCCAGCAATCCTTTATCAAAGGAGAACGCAGCGACGCGCTGCATGGTTTTCGTCAGATCGGGGGAAGAGACAAAGGTCTGGGTTTCGGCAGGGGTCCGGAACAGATGGGTCGTTTTCAGCTGTGCTTTGTAACCGGCGAGGTCCGTACCGGAATCGGCCGCCATGGCACTCAGTGCCAGGGTGTCTCCGGCCTGCATCTTCGCCATCATCTCAAACCAGGCACCGGTCAGCGCCTTGCCAAGTGCGGGGTTATCTTTCAGGGTGTCGGTATTGACCACCATCATGTCAATCAACTCACCCGGCACGGCCGATGAGCTGAACACTTCTGACGTATGCGGCGTTTTTTTGATGACCGAAAGCTGCGGATTCCAGGCCACAGCCGCTTTTACGTTGCTGGTGCCGAACGCTGAGACGATATCGGCATCGGAGGTGTTCACGACTTTAACGTCTTTTTCCTGCAGTCCGGCCTTTTCCAGCCCGCGTACCAGCAGATAATGTGATACCGACAGCGCAGGCAGATAGACCGACATCCCTTTTAGATCGCTGAGCTTTTTATTTTCGCCTTTCAGCACCACGCCGTCGTTGCCATCGGAATAACTGCCGGTGATCAACGCCGTGCTATCAATGCCGCCGGCTGCAGGAATGGTCAGGGCATCCATGTTGGTCATGGTGCAGCCGTCAAACTGGCCGGCGGTGTACTGGTTGATCGATTCGATGTAGTCATTGAGCTGAGTGATATGAATTTTGATGCCATATTTGCTGGCCCATTTATCAATAATCTTCTCATTGCTGATGGTGCCCCAGGGCATCCAGCCCGCGTAAATGGTCCAGCAGATGTTGAACTCTTTTTTGACGGCGGCGATAGACGGCGCGCTGACCAGCAGCGTCAGCGAGAGAATCAGCGTCAGGAGGGGGGATTTCTTCATGGTTGACCTCTGGTTGGCACAAAAAAACGGGAGCAGCGCAGGACACCAGATGGTGCCGCTGTCTCCCGGGCTTTTGTCCCGCCGTGTAACCTCGCAGAGGTCGCCAGCTCTCGGACCAGACATTCACCTGCGTGAACCGGAACCCTAGCCAGCTATTTGCTATCAATGTGTCATACGCTGCTTACCGCTAAGACTTCAGCAAATGGCGTGCCAGGAATTAAAGCTTGAAATATCAGCAAAGTAGACGAGTTCCGGCACAGAAGGCACCGGGATGGTGAACCAGTGACGGGCATTGCACATAATCAGTGCTGTGTGGGGGATAAGGGCGATATGCGAAGTCAGTTTCTTTTTCTGCCTGCTGCTTTCCCAAAATAATGCCCCAGCCGTGACGCGCATCAGTCATCGCTATATAATGCAATGCATAACGATTTTCGAGGAAAGTTAATGAAGCGCTTCTGGCAGATATGCACATTCGGTTTACTGATACTCCTTCCGCTCTCTTCCCAGGCATCGCGCCAGATCACCGACCAGATTGGCCGTCAGGTTACGATTCCTGACCACGTTGAACGCGTTGTTGTGCTCCAGCACCAGACGCTGAACCTGCTGGTGCAGATGAACGCCACCGATAAAATCGTCGGGGTGATGGCGAACTGGAAGCAGCAATTGGGCGACGGCTATGCCCGACTGGCACCTGAGCTGAACCATATGGCTATGCTTGGGGATCTGACGAATGTTGATCCGGAGAAACTGGTGGCGCTGCATCCGCAGGTGGTGTTTGTCACCAACTATGCGCCGCACGAGATGATCGACAGCATTACCGCGCTGGGAATCCCTGTCGTGGCTATCTCGCTGCGTCATGACCTGCCGGGTGAACAGGACAAAATGAACCCGACTCTCAGTGATGAGGAAATGGCCTATGACACAGGTCTGCGAGAAGGCATTACGCTGATTGGCGAGATCGTCAATAAACCCGCCGAAGCGAAAGCGCTGATTGACGCCACCGATCAGGGTCGCAAAATCGTCAGCGACCGCCTGAAAGATATACCGGCGGAGAAACGTATTCGCGCCTATATGGCAAATCCGCAACTGGCTACTTATGGTTCCGGGAAATATACCGGTCTGATGATGCAGCATGCGGGTGCGGTTAACGTCGCCGCGGCGACCGTGAAAGGATTTAAAACCGTGTCGATGGAGCAGGTGATCGCCTGGGATCCGCAGGTGATTTTTGTTCAGGACCGTTACCCCTCAGTCGTGAATGAAATCAACAGCTCTCCGCAATGGCAGGCGATTGATGCGGTCAAAAACCATCGCGTTTATCTGATGCCGGATTACGCCAAAGCCTGGGGCTATCCGATGCCGGAAGCGATGGGGATTGGCGAGCTGTGGATGGCAAAAAAACTCTATCCGCAGACGTTTCAGGATGTCGACATGAACAAACTGGCTAACCGCTGGTATCAACGTTTTTATCGCACTACTTATCAGGGGCCAGAGTGATGCAGGTACTGGCGGCGGGCAGCCTGAAAGGCGTCTGGCCGACACTCATGGCGTTCTTTCCGGAACCGGTTGAAACCCGTTTTGGTCCGGCCGGCCTGCTCCGCGAACGCATTGAGGCCGGTGAGCGGTGCGACCTTTTTGCTTCAGCAAGTGATGATCATCCGCGCGCACTTCTGGCTGCCGGACGCGCGCTGGCCGTCATGCCGTTTGCCACCAATCGGCTCTGCATTACGGTGCGCAGCGATTGTCTTCAGACGGGAGATGACTGGTATACGTTGCTAACCCGTGACTCGCTGCGAGTCGCCACATCCACATCGGGTGCCGACCCGTCGGGTGACTATGCGCAGATTCTTTTCTCCCGGATGGGTAATGCCGGTGAAACGGTGCGTCAGCGCGCCCTCCCGCTGGTTGGCGGACGTGACTCAGCAGCGATTCCCACAGGCAGGCTGGCAGCGGAGTGGATTATTCAGGCGGATATGGCAGATCTGTTTATCGGCTATGCCAGCTATCGGACAGCCCTGTGCCGGATTGCCGGGCTGACGGTTGTGGATATTCCGGCGGCTGTTAATCCTGTTGCGCGCTATGCCTGTGCGGTCATCATGCCAGAGGCGCAAAGGCTGGCGATGTTCTTAGGTTCAGAGCAGGCAAAAGCGATATTGCGCGATGCGGGATTTGGCAGTGAATAAAAAGCGCTTTTTCTGTTACTCAGCGCCCCGTCAGCCTGCCGCTTAGCAAATTGCCATCTTTCACAACCGATGCATTTACGTAAACGCCATCGGTCACCCCCTCTGAAGAGGTGCCGGAACTGACATAACGCCGTCCCTTTAAAAGTGAGTGAGGTTCCAGTGCTCTGGCCGCTGCGGAACAGATTGAGCAGACAAGACAACCCGCATCATCATGTCGGCGAATAAAATCAATCACCGCAGCATTCGCTGACAGATTTTTACTGCCTTCCGGGCCGCCTGGCACAATCACCGCATCAAACAGCCGCTCGCGATTCTCCTCCAGCAGCTCATCAGCCATGACCTTCACCTGATGGTAGCGGGTCACTTCCCTGTAGAGCTGACAGGCCACAGTGGTCACGCGAACGCCCAGACGTTAAAGAATATCGAGCGTGATAATGGCTTCAGCTTCTTCAAAACCGGACGCGAGCAGCAGGGCAACATTCTTATCCATAAAAAATTCTTTTACATTGTGGGTGTGTATGGAGCAAAGAACGTTAATCCTGGTCTGTGCAGGTATACCGTTTACTGATCCGACTCAAATCCGGATAAGGTTTAATTCTGAGGTTAGCAGCGGCAGCGAAAACACTGCCGTCATGAGTCATGACAAAAGCAGCCACTTAAAACTCCTCGGGTTCTCCCGGCAGCGGCTCGGTTAGTTCCTGCCCTTTTACACCGGCATACGTGATCACCAGTTCAGCGGCTTCATCCAGAGTGTAACCACGATGCGCGCTGTTAACCGTTTCATTCAGAGCTTCACCTGCTGTGAACGTACGCTGTTCGCCACTCTCTTTATCCTCAACAATCAGGGTGCCGGAAAGAATAAACGCCGCATTCGGCATTGGGTGGGTGTGCCAGGGCAATGCCGTATGGGCAGGCAGTGACAGTCGCATCACTGTCAGTTCGGGTTCGCCAGTGGGATAAGCATGAATCACCTCACCGTTCCAGGCCTGGCTGCTGCGCATTACTTCGACCGCGTTAATCTCTTTATCCTGCTTTGACATGGTTAATTCCTGTTGTTACTCAATAGAATGCCAGTAGTGACGGAGCAGTAAGCGTAGAAGAAAATGGCGCTGAGGGTTTCCTGCGTGATGAATCCATAAATGATCTCTCAGCCAGTGCAGAAAAAATAGCGGGAATGATCGGGCCAGCAGAGTGGATGGCTAATTAATGTTCGAAATGTGCTTTGCGGTTATAAGATATATTCCACCGTCAGTACGCAACCTGTGCATTCTGTATTATCTTTGAAGCCATCTACTATCTGAGGGATTTCTGATAATGAAAGGTTTGTTTACAGCATTACTCGCCAGTTCTGTTTTATTATTATCCGCCTGTTCTAAAGACGACGATAATAAAGTTAAAGTCGCGATTAATACCGGGCCGGATGAAGCAATCTGGCAGGTGGTACAGCAGGTTGCCAAAGATAAATACAAGCTCGATGTTGAAGTTCTTAACTTCAATGATTATGTGCTGCCAAACGAAGCACTGAATAACAAAGAGGTTGATGCCAACGCCTTCCAGAGCCTGCCTTATCTTGAAGATCAGTCGAAAGAGCGCGGCTATAAATTTGCAGTGGTGGGCAAAACTTTCGTGTTCCCGATTGCAGCCTATTCGCACAAAATCAAAAACATCAGTGAACTGCAGAATGGTGCAACTGTTACTCTCTCTAATGAGGCGACCACGCTGGGACGCAGCCTGCTGTTACTTCAGGCACAGGGTCTGATTAAACTGAAAGACGGTGTGGGTTATTTACCGACCTCGCTTGATATCATCGAAAATCCAAAAAATCTGAAGCTGGTTGAAGTGGATACGCCACAGCTGACCCGCACCCTGGACGATCCGAACGTTGCTTTATCCATCATCAATACTAACTTCTCGGCTCAGGCTGGATTATCAGCACATCGCGATGGTTTATTTATGGAAAGTGCCTCGTCGCCTTACGTCAATGCACTGGTATCACGTGAAGATAATAAAGACAGCGACAAAATTCAGAAGCTGAAGTCTGCGCTGCAGTCACCGGAAGTTGCGGCCAAAGCCGAAGAAGTCTACAAGGGTGATGCCATTAAAGGCTGGTAAACCGCCCAGTAATCAATCCTGAACGTTCAAAAAAGGCCGCACTCTGATGCGGCCTTTTTTATATCCGCATTTTTCATTTGCATGTCCGTCGGCACGGGTTGCGTGCAGGCGACCGTCAGGAAAGCCAGAGGCGAAGTTACGCGGCTGCGCCTTTAGGCTGAGCAGAGAGATGCCCCGCCCACAGACTCGCTACCCATTTCACCCCTTTCGAGGTGAAGCGCGCCTGAGAAAAAGCGTGCTGGTTTTCACCGGTGCCGGTATGCAGCGTAAAGTAGCCCGCCTGCAGATGATAGTGTTGCGGCGTCAGCGTTCCTTTGGCGCGATACATGATGTTGCGATCCAGCAGGAACTGGCGGAACTCCGGCTCTTTCACTTTCAGCATCTTGCAGAGCTGACGAAAACCCAGCGAGTCTTCAACTTCTGTGAAGCTATCAAAGAATGCCGCCTTTGGAGCCGAGAGGGCCAGCTGCTGCTCTGCCGCCTGACGCTGTTCAAACTGCTCAGCCCATGCGCGAGCCGCTTCAGCCGGGTTGGTGAAGTCAGGCAGATACGTGGTCTTTTCACGATCCTGCCAGCGGTCCAGCACTTCAGCCGTGAAGCCCGGAGAAAGACGCGCCACAGCCAGCAGAGAGTCACGCTTGCTGAGACGATACTCCTGTCGCACTTCTCCATCCCGCTCATAGTCATTTACTTTGAGTGGCTGAGAAAGACGCTGAGCCGTTTCCAGACTTTTGATTAACCGCTTCACTTCTCCGTGTGTAATGCCGGTCATCTGAGCCAATTCACGGCTGCTCATTGTGACCGATTGTTCCAGAGATTTGAGGCTTTCAGTCGAAATCATCATGGGTTCACCCCTCGCTAACGCTACCAATACCCGGCGGGCAGTCCATTTATTATACAAATAACTGTTCATATATCCAGTATTTTATTTAAGCAATAACGTAAAGGGAGCAGAAGGCATTTTCCGGTCTGGAAGGCGTGTTCAGAGCGAGTTAATCAATGTTAGTAGCACATTTCCTGCAGCCAGTAAGGCTAATGACGCTATCTGTTATTTACATATAATCACAATGATGGACAAAGATTCTTTACATTGCAGTATAGTGATGGCTCTCAGCAGGTTACTGACCTGCGATGCTCACTATTTTGATTCGGTGTGCTGAGGCTCGATCTGGCCCGTTACCACTGAATGTTATCTATTACTGGAGTAAGTCATGCAGCCGTTGAAAGTCGCCTTTATCAAAGCTAACTGGCACAGCGAAATCGTTTCTCAGGTTCTGACCGGGTTTGAACAGGAACTGGAAAGTCGCGGTGCCTTATACGAGATCAAAACATGGGATGTTCCTGGCGCTTTTGAAATGCCGCTGCTGGCGCAACGTCTGGCACAGACCGGCAATTACGATGCGATTGTCTGTGCAGCACTGGTGGTGGATGGCGGCATCTATCGCCATGATTTCGTCGCTCAGGCGGTCGTGAGTGGTCTGATGCAGGCGCAGCTGACGACTAACGTGCCCGTCTTCTCCGTGTCACTGACGCCACACAATTTCCAGCCATCGGCAGAGTTCATCGACTTCTATACTCAGCACTTTGTTAAAAAGGGTCAGGAAGCGGCACGCGCTGTCTGTCAGATCCACGCGCTCGACCTCTGATTAACCTGTCATAGATGCGGATAACGCATCTGCCCCCGCTGTTGAGGAGAGAAAGTTGGAAAATTTACGCCCGCCCTTACCGCCATTTACACGGCCTGAACAGGCAGTAGAAAAAGTACGGCTCGCTGAAGATGGCTGGAACAGTCGGGATGCTGAACGTGTGGCGCTGGCCTATTCGGCAGATAGCCGGTGGCGTAATCGCGATACCTTTCTGACCGGCCGGGCGGATATTGTCGCGTTCCTGCAGCAAAAATGGCAGCGGGAGCAGCAGTATCGGCTGATTAAAGAGCTATGGAGTTTTGACCAGAACCGGATTGCGGTGCGGTTTGCCTATGAATGGCACGACGAGCAGCTACAGTGGTATCGCTCTTATGGTAACGAGAACTGGGCGTTTGATGAGCAGGGTTTGATGACGCAGCGTTTTGCCAGCATCAACGACCTGAAAATCGGCGAAGAACAGCGGCTGTTTCACTGGCCACAGGGGCGTCGCCCGGATGACCATCCTTCCCTGAGCGAGCTCGGTTTATAACAGGTGTTTCCAGCGGAGAGCGCTGCTCTCCGCCGTTATCAACTCAGCCCTGCTCGCCCTTGTTCTCGACAAAGGTCGCTTTGTTGCGGGTGATCGTATAGGCCACTTTTTTGACATCTTCAGGTGACGTGGTCACTTCAACTGGCGCAATGGTGACACGGCCCATGCCAAACAGCGTCGGCACATATCCCCCCACCTGATGCTTACCCGCCGGCACATGCAGCAGTTTGCTTTCACCATTCGGCAATCTGCCAGCGTCTTTACCATCAACTGTCAGGAATACACTGGAGCCATCATCCGCGCGGGTCTTGATATGTGAGACATCGATCTGTGTCGGACCAGCAGCAAAATCATCTGGTGCATCGTTGGCGGCATGTTTCGCACAGCCAGTCAGTACAGTAGCAACCGTCATAACGGCGAGAGTAAAACGATAACGCATTGGACACTCTTTCTCCTGATCATCAGAACCGACTATTTTAGCGGTTTGCAGGCCGGATGTAAGGGGGTGGGAAGTCAGCATGCTCTTAAAATGGACAAAACAGCGCTGCTTTTACGGACGCATTGCGTAAAGAATCTTTACTGAATAAATACACAGTCTTTTTATGATGAGTAATAGCGCATTTAACCTGCTGATCGCGCTGAATATAACCTGTTCAGCAAACCGAATAAGCGCAGCCTGACGCGTGCTTTTCTACGCTTTTAACGGGCGTTAACACTGTTAATTAACGATTATAAGGTTCATAGTGGTTGTTCATCCTCGGTTAATTCCGGCGGCCTTTTCCTCAGCAGAGGGCACGATATGCAATTTCATACTACCGATACTGTTTGTGCGATAACCGGCACGCATCCCGCGAATCTGAAGCGCTGGATGAAGCAGGGATTACTGACATCACAGCAGAATGCAGACGAGTGGAGCAATACTCATCTTAGCGAAATCCATACTCTGGTTGGTTTAACGTCAACCGGCGCAACACTTAATGAGATCAGGCAGGGCCAGCAGGACGCATCGGCAGTCAAGACCTACGGCTGGGCGGCGCGTAAGGGCGACATGCTCTGGCAGCTTGAATTTGGCACACCGCTGTCGCTTTCACGTCAGATGCACAACATGTCCAGTAATTACAGCGGTGAGGATTTCATCATTAATTTGCTGCGGCCGCTGAGCGTCTGGCTCTATGCCGACCACCGTCAGGGCGCGTCACGACGTCTCGACCGTTTTGAGCAAGCCGTTAAGCAGCAGGCGGACAAAGTGATGCGCGTCTCATCGCGTAATAAATCGTCCGTTTCTCTGTTTCTGGAAGCGGTGAGCGTACTCGATAAAACGGAAATCTGGCTTGAGGCGATTCGTCTGACGGCTATGGGCTTTAATGTCGCGGTTGACTCACGTGCCACCGGACAGCCTGCTATTAAAACTGCCATCCATCAACATCATGTGATGTGGTGTGGCGCGGGGATCAGTCAGGTGATGCAGGACTATTTTGAGCAGCAGAGTGAAGATGGTTTTCCGGTTATGCTCAGTGGACCTGATCGTAATCTGCATTTTTCACAAACTTCCTCTTCCAGCGCTGCCTGACAGCAGGCAGCTTTTCCATTCCCCGCTTTACCGCGCCAGTAAATAATTTTTTTCGTTAAGAATATCTTAAGGTGGCTACGTATACTTGTCCTTCGACCTGACTCATTGACGAGACAACGATGAAAAGACTTTACTGACCCTTTGCCTGTTGCCACTGACTTTCACCGCTGCGCATGCGGCATCCAATCTGACCGGTTGTGCCGCCAAAAAGCATCAGATTGAGACCCAGATTTCCTTCGCCCGCCAGCACAATAATACCCATCAGGTTGCCGGCCTTGAAAAAGCGCTGCGCGAAGTGGATCAGAACTGCACTGAAGGAAGCCTGTTAAAACAGCGCCAGGAAAAAGTGGCAGAGAAAAAGCTTAAGGTGCGGGAGCGTGAACAGGAGCTGGCAAAAGCGAAAGCGGAAAGACGCAGTGCCAGCAAGATTCAGAAGCGCGAAGATAAGCTGGAAGAAGCGCATGAAGAGCTGAATGAAGCCGAACAGGCTATGCGGCAGTAAATCGTCCGGGCCAGCCTTTCAGCGCAGGCCCGTTATCTCTCTTTCCCACCCTTAGCAATCTTATTTATCCTAACCAGATGATTAGACTGCTTATTCCCTGCTCAATCCATTACTTCAGGTAATCCTTTGATTACTTATTCTCATGCACTTAATTGGTGCACCAAAGTCAATGAAGCTAAGATCAATTATTTAACTTTTTGAACACCTTCAAAGAATTGAAAGATAGCGAGAACACCCTTCATATGCAGTCCGTACGCACCTGAAGCGCATTATTATTCGTCTTTAATGGGCATCTCTCAAAATCTATTCACTGAAAACGCCCCGAAATGGGGCGCGGCCGCACTTTTACAGCGTAGCCCTCCCATCTTATTTGTTTCAGAAGTGTTAGATTATGTCCGCGCCATACAATGCGCTCACCATCCACGGCTCCACACAATAAATAACTTCATTAAGAAAGGTTTTTTATGGATAAGTTATCTTATGCGTCTGAAAGCAGCACATCTGCCTGGTCCACCTACTTACAGCAAATCGACCGGGTTTCGCCCTATCTGGGCGACCTTGCACGTTGGATAGATACTTTGCGGCATCCAAAACGTGCGCTGATTGTCGACATTCCTCTCCAGATGGATGATGGCTCGATTCGCCATTTCGAGGGCTATCGCGTTCAGCACAACCTTTCACGCGGCCCGGGTAAAGGTGGCATTCGCTATCATCCGGATGTCGATCTTAATGAAGTCATGGCGCTCTCTGCGTGGATGACCATTAAATGTGCGGCAGTTAACCTGCCTTACGGTGGGGCTAAGGGCGGCATCCGGGTCGATCCCTTCAAACTTTCCGATGGTGAACTTGAGAGGCTAACCCGTCGTTATACCAGCGAGATCGGCATCATCATTGGACCGCAAAAAGATATTCCGGCACCGGACGTGGGCACTAACAGCAAAGTGATGGCGTGGATGATGGATACCTACTCCATGAACCACGGCACCACGATTACCGGCGTGGTGACCGGCAAACCGATTCATCTGGGCGGTTCACTGGGCCGCGAAAAAGCGACCGGCCGTGGGGTGTTTATCACTGGCCGTGAAGTGGCCCGTCGTTCAGGTATTGAAATTGAAGGCGCCCGTGTGGCGGTTCAGGGCTTCGGTAACGTCGGCAGCGAAGCGGCACGTCTGTTTGATGAGGCGGGCGGGCGCGTGGTGGTGATTCAGGATCATACTGCAACGATTTATAATTCCAATGGCATTGATATGGCCGCGCTGAGCGAATGGCAGATCGCCCATAAGCAGATTGCTGGTTTCCCTGGTGCGCAGAGCATTGATAAAGAGGCGTTCTGGACCACTGAGATGGATATCCTGATCCCGGCCGCGCTGGAAGGCCAGATTACCCGCGAGCGCGCAGAGATGCTGAGCTGCAAAATCGTTCTGGAAGGCGCAAACGGTCCGACTTATCCGGATGCCGATGATATGCTGGCAACACGCGGCATTATCGTTGTGCCGGATGTGGTCTGTAATGCCGGCGGTGTGACCGTCAGCTACTTCGAATGGGTTCAGGACATGGCCAGCTTCTTCTGGAGTGAAGATGAGATCAATCGTCGTTCCGATAAGATTATGACCGAAGCGATGGTTCATATCTGGGAAAAGTCGAAGGAGAAGGATTGCTCGCTGCGCACTGCGGCGTATATCGTGGCGTGTGAACGGATCCTGATGGCGCGTAAAGATCGCGGTATCTACCCGGGTTAATGCTTATGGCGCTGTTGTCTGCAACAGCGCCATTTTTCTACTTCATCAGCACCTGAAACTGCGGATTAAATTCATCAAAGATCGGTAACGCAGCGGCCCCCAGCGCAGCGGTATCGCTGCCGGTCATGCCCGTTTTCAGTCGCATGTTTAACAGGTAACGTCCACGCACCGACTGATAAAGCGGCGGCAGGCGCGCGACCATCTGCTCCAGCAACGGCGCAGGCATCATCCCGCCAATAATTACCGCCTCTGCATCAAATACAGACTCCAGAATATTGATTGCCTGGCGCAACGGCGTTGTCACGCTCTCAATCCAGGCGGTGAAACGCGCGGGTTCAATCTGCAGCAGATCTTCAGGCAGCGCCCGCATCGGATCAAGCCCGCAGAATTCATAGGCGGCCTGTAATGAGACATAACGTTCCAGACAGCCCTGATTACCGCAATAGCAGTCACGTCCGCCCGGCTCCACTACAATGTGGCCAATCTCTCCGGCATTATGAGCATGACCGGTATAGATGTGGCCATCGGTGAAAATGCCGGCACCCAGACCGGTGCCGATGTAGAGATAGATGAAGGAGTTGAGATGGCGCGCCGTACCGTGAAAGCGTTCGCCGATGGCGGCGACCGTGGCGTCATTTTCCAGCGTTACCGGCAGCCCGCTGATAGCGGCGAGCTCAGCTTCAATATCCACCTGCTCCCAGCCGTTCAGCGTGGTCGGCCCGACGGATGAAATGCCCTCCACGCCAAAAGGTCCCGGCATCACCACGCCGATCCCCAGTACCTTCTTCCACTGCGTGCCCAGAAAAGCGCGCATCTCCTCCAGTATTCCAGCAATGCACGCCAGGGTAGCAGCAGGCTGAGGCTTTTGCACCAGCACGAGGCGGCGGAAATGCACTTCACCGCTTAGATCGACCAGCACCAGCAAGAGCGTCTGGTGATCAAGATGAATGCCAATCGACCAGGCGCTGGTGGGATTAAGCGTGACCGGAATCGAAGGCTGACCGCGCCCGCTGCGGCGCGGCTGACGGCTGGTCAGCAATCCGGCCAGCTCCAGTTCAGCCACGATATTGGACACGGTCTGCGGCGTCAATGCCGTCATGCGCGCCAGTTCGGCACGGGTCAGCTCACCGTGCAGGCGGATGGCTTCAATTACAACACGCCGGTTATGCGCCCGCGCATGTTCAAGGTTTGTACCCGAGGTTTTCATGTTGTTTTCCATTACAGCGGGACCCGACAGTATTGGTCTCTGAAAGCATTCGGGCAAACAATATCTTTGATCCTGCACGCAAATTCCGCGTATCAGATTAGGCAATTTTGCCATAAAAGCGCAGTCTGAGTTTCAGCGTTGTTACGGCACTGTTGCGTAGTTTTTAATCTTGTGGCACGCCGTTTGCTTGATACTGCCAGGTCAGTTCTCCCACTGACCAGAATTATGCCCCCGATTAAATCAATCAAATTGATTTAATTAACCGACAGCCTGTTGCTACCCTGTTTCTACCTGGTGGAGAAGACCATGTCACAGCGTTATACCTCTAAACTAAAAGCCGGTTTTGCCGCCTTATTGATGCTAAGCGCAGGCAGCGCGGCGGCCAGCCAGATCAATGCTCTGTTTATGACCCAGGCGGCCTATAGCGAGAATGACATTCGCGCGATGACGCAGAATTTTCAGAAGCAGCATCCGGATGTCACCGTCAATCTGGAGTTTGTTCCCTATGAAGCGCTGCACGACAAAATCGTGGCGGCGCGTGGCGCAGGCGGCAATGGCTATGATGTGGTGCTGTTCGACGCCATCTGGCCAGCGGAGTTTACCCGCTTTGATCTGCTGCAGGATGTCAGCGCGCGTATCACGCCAGATGAGAAAGAGAAGGTATTCCCGGGCGCGATGAACACGGTGATTTATAAGGGTAAAACGCTGGGGATGCCGTGGATCCTCGATACCAAATACCTTTACTACAACAAAGCGATGCTGGCAAAAGCGGGCATCACCACCCCGCCGCAGACCTGGCAGCAGGTGCTGGATGACGCGAAAATCATCAAAGAGAAAAAGATTGTGACTTACCCGCTTGTCTGGAGCTGGTCCCAGGCGGAAGCGCTGGTGTGTGACTACACCACGCTGGTCTCAGGCTTGGGTGGACAGTTCTATCAGAATGGCAAGCTCGACTTCTCCAGCCCGGCTTCACTTAAAGCGCTGAACCTGATGAAAAGCTCGCTCGACGAAGGCCTGAGTAACCCGGCTTCCCGTGAATATCTGGAAGAGGATGTACGCAAATCGATTTCGAATGGCGATGCGGCATTCGCGCTGAACTGGACCTACATGTACAACATGGCAAACGATCCCAAGCAGAGCAAAGTATCAGGCGATGTTGGCATCATGCCTGCGCCAGGCGATGCGCCAGGAAAAGTGGGTGCAGTGAATGGCTCAATGGGTCTGGGGATCACCAAAAGCAGCACCCATGCTAACGAGGCGTGGCAATACATTCAGTACATGACTTCACAGCCGGTGCAAAACCAGTATGCAAAGCTCAGCCTGCCGATCTGGAAATCCTCTTATCAGGACGAAGCGGTGAAAAAGGATCAGGAGAGCCTGATTACCGCAGCGGACAAATCGCTGAACGTGATGCTGTCACGTCCTGAAACCGCCGACTATTCACGCCTGTCGAACCAGCTGCAGCAGCAGTTACAGCAGGTGTTGCTGGGTAAAATCCCGGCGCAGGATGCGATGGCGACGGTGGATAAAAGCGCCGCCCGGCTGCGTTAAGGAGTCATGATGTTGAGTCTGCGTCAACGCGAACAGCGTCAGGCATGGGTGCTTCTGGCACCCATGCTGCTGGTGATGCTGCTGTTAACCGCCTGGCCCCTCCTGCGCACCATCTGGCTCAGTTTTACCGATGCTGCGCTGATTGGCAGCGGTGAAACGCCTGCCTGGATTGGGCTGGAAAACTACCTCTATGCGCTGAGCGATCCCGATTTTCGGGCTTCTGTCTGGCGCACACTCTACTTCACGCTGGTGTCTGTCACTTTCGAAGGCATCATTGGCGTGCTGGTGGCGCTGCTGCTGAATCAGAAATTCGTCGGACGCAACGTGCTGCGGGTGCTGGTGATTCTGCCGTGGGCGCTGCCGACCATCGTCAACGCCATGATGTGGCGGCTTAACTTTAATCCCGATTACGGCAGCATCAATGCCCTGCTCAGCCAGCTCGGCATTATTGATGGCTATCGCAGCTGGCTGGGTTCGCCGGACGCGGCGCTCAATGCGGTGATGTTTGCAGATATCTGGAAAAACTATCCGCTGGTCACGCTGTTGGTGCTGGCAGCGCTGCAGTCGATCCCTGAAGATCTGTTTGAAGCGGCACGGCTGGATGGTGCGTCTGCCTGGCGGCGTTTCCGTGCGATTACCTTTCCGGCGATTGTCGCGCCGCTGGGCGTCGCGCTGGTGTTACGTACCATCGATGCCTTTAAGATCTTTGACATTATCTACGTGATGACGCGCGGCGGACCGGTGGACAGTACCAAAACCCTGAGCTTTTTTGTCTATCAGGAGTCGTTCAGCTACCTGCGTGCCGGCAGCGGTGCCGCTTACGCGATCCTGATGACCCTGATGTGCGCTCTGCTAATCACACTTTACCTGCTGATGTTATGGCACCAGCGCCGCCGGAGTTCCGCTTATGAAAACTAAACTGCGCCGGGTGCTGCGTTACGGCGCGGCACTGCTGGTCGCCATCAGCATTCTGGCCCCGATGGGCTGGCTTTTTCTGATGAGCGTCAGCTCCGCCAGTGATCTATCCCGCGTGCCACTGGAATGGTTGCCACGTCAGTGGGATTTCAGTCGCTATCAGGGGCTGGTTTCGCTGGCACCGAACCAGCCGGGCAACATTTTCCTGCATGCGCTAGGCAACAGTCTGCTGGTGGCCACGGTGGCGACGGCAATCTCGCTGCTGCTGGCAATACCTGCCGCCTTCAGCTTCTCGCGCTACAGCGGACGCGATACCTGGCTTTCTGGCGCACTGGCTATCTATATGGTGCCGCCAGTGGCGTTTGTGCTGCCGCTCTACTTTCTGCTGCAACAGCTGGGGCTGCTCAACACCCGTCCCGGTCTGGTGATGGTCTATTGCTCGCTGATCCTGCCGTTCCTGACCTGGATGCTGAAGAATCAGTTTGACTCGCTGCCGCGCGATATCGAACAGGCGGCACGACTGGATGGCCTGCGCTTCTGGCAGGTCATGCTGCGCATCACGCTGCCGCTGGCGAAGCCGGTACTGGGGGCAGCTGCCCTGTTTGGCTGGCTGCTCGCCTGGGATGAGTTTTTCTATGCGTTGCTGTTCACCAGCAATATCTCGGCACAGACCCTGCCGGTCGCGATTGCCGGCTTCACCGCCGGACGCGCCACCGATGACGGGCTGATCGCAGCGATTGGCATTCTGGCGTCAGTGCCGCCTCTGTTAATTGCCATCTGGTTGCAGAAGACGCTGGTCAGCGGTCTTACCAGCGGAGGGAGTAAGGGATGATAACGATAGATAACAGCACTGCGTCCACGCTGTATGTGGTGGGCAATATCAATGTCGATTTAATCATGAGTACGCTTAGCGAGTGGCCGAAACGCGGTACGGAAGTGATGCTGCAGCACAGCGAGTTACGTCCCGGCGGGTCTGCGGGTAACTGCGCGCTGGCGCTGGAGGCGATGCAGGTGCCGCATCGCGCCATCGCTAATCAGGGCGATGATGGCTTCAGCCACTGGCTCGCCAGTCATTTTCCCCACAGCGCCGCACACTGGCCGCGCTACGCCTGTGAGACCTCGCTGACGGTGGGCGTAACCCATCCCGATAATGAACGATCGTTTCTGAGCAATCATGGCCATATTACCGTGCTGACCGCGGATGACGTGCTGGATCAGCTGCCGCTGGAGGCGACGCCAGGCGACATCGTGCTGCTGTGCGGCACCTTTCTCTGTCTTGAACTCTATGAACACTATCCGGCGCTACTGGCCAAGCTACAAAAGCGTGGCTTCAGTGTGGCCGTGGACACTGGCTGGCCGCCTGCGGGCTGGAGCGATGAGCTTCGCCGTGAGATGGGCAGCTGGCTGGCGGACTGCGACTGGCTGCTGCTGAATGAGGCAGAAGCGTTGGGTCTGGCGGGCGCGGATCTGCTGGAACAGAGTGGTAAACGGCTGGCCGCCCGTCTCAGTGGTCGCGGCGGCTGCGTGTTTAAGTGTGGCGCAGAGGGCGCACGTCTCTGGTCCGCCGCCTCGGTACAGTTTGCTGCCGCCCAGCCAGTAACAGTAGTGGATACCATTGGTGCCGGAGACAGTTTTAATGCCGGTTTTCTCACTGCACTTCTCTATGGACAGTCATCACATACCGCACTGCGCTGGGGCATTGAAGTGGCCTCACAGGCGATAAGCAGTTCTCCGCGTCGCTATCCCAGCTGGCAACAACTCCAATTAACCAATGAGGTGCGCTGACCATGGCCCGTGTTGAACTTATACAGGTGGCGAAGCGCTACGGAAAACACAGCGTGCTGCATCCGCTCGATTTAACCATTCCCGATGGCAGTTTTACCGTGCTGGTCGGTCCCTCCGGCTGCGGCAAGTCTACCCTGCTGCGGCTGCTCGCCGGTCTGGATAGCGTCTCTGACGGGGCGATTATGCTGGATAATAAACAGATTAACGACCTCGATCCCGCCGATCGGGATATCGCTATGGTGTTTCAGAGCTATGCGCTTTATCCGCATCTGACCGTCGCCGAAAATCTGGCGTTTCACATGCAGGTGAAAAAAGTGAAGCGCGAGGAGCAGAAAAGCAAAATTGCCCGTATCGCAGCTATTCTGGGTATCGATCAGCTATTACAGCGTTATCCACGCGCATTGTCTGGCGGACAGCGGCAGCGTGTGGCGATGGGCCGGGCAATGGTGCGCAATCCGCAGGTATTTCTGTTCGATGAGCCGCTCTCTAACCTGGATGCGCAGTTACGCATGGAGCTGCGTGCCGAGATTAAGTCCCTTCATCAGCGTTTCAAAACCACGATGGTTTATGTGACGCACGATCAGGTCGAGGCAATGACGCTGGCGGAGCAGATCGTCGTGATGAAAGATGGGGTGATTGTGCAACAGGGTGCGCCGCTGGCGATTTACGACCGCCCGGTTAACACCTTTGTGGCGCGGTTTATCGGTTCACCGCCGATGAATCTGCTGGATGCGCGTTTCCAGACTCGCGATGGTCTGCCCGGCGTCTGCTGTGGCGAGCAGTGGCTGCCGTTGCCCGGTCGCTGGCACCACGCCGCGCTGCAGCAGGCCGATCAGCCGGTGACGCTGGGTGTACGACCCCACGATCTGCTTTTTGATGCCAGCGGGCAACCGGCGACGGTGAATATTGTGGAGATTACCGGCGAGTCGACACTATTACATCTGAACTGGCAGGCTTTCCCGCTGCATATGCAACTGACTGGTCGGAGCGATGCCGTGCCGGGCGGCACGCTGCCGGTGACCGTGAATCCGGATAAGATGCACCTGTTCGATGCCAGCAGCGGTGTGCGGCTGACGGAACAATGATAAAAAAACCCGCCGCTGGCGGGTTTTTTAGTCTGTGAATCAGATAGTGGACCAGGGAACATACGCCGCTTTATACCAGATGAAACTGCTCCACCGTCTGTGATAGCTGCTGGGCCTGGTCTTCAAGCGAACTGGCGGCCGCCGACATCTGCTGCACCAGCGCGGCGTTCTGCTGGGTGACGCCATCCATTTCATTGACCGCTATCGTTACCTGGCTGATGCCACGCGCCTGTTCGCTTGACGCTGTAACGATCTCACCGATAATCCCCTGCACCGAATTCACCGCCTGCATCATCTCCTGCATGGTTTTACCGGCATCGTTTACCAGCCGGACGCCGCTCTCCACCCGTACGCTCGACTCTTCAATCAGTGCGCCAATCTCTTTGACCGCATTAGCACTGCGCTGGGCCAGATTTCGCACTTCTGAGGCGACCACTGCAAAACCGCGCCCCTGCTCACCGGCACGAGCTGCTTCTACTGCCGCGTTGAGCGCCAGAATATTAGTCTGGAAGGCAATGCTATTGATCATCGTGGTAATGTCGCCAATCTTTTTCGAGCTATCATCGATCTGCGCCATGGTCTGCACTACCTCGCCCACCAGCGAGGCACCGCGACTGGCAATATGCGTCGCGTTTTCAGTCAGGCTGGTCGCCTGCTGCGCATTGTCGGCATTCAGGCGGATTGTGGCGCTGATCTGCTCCATGCTGGCTGCGGTCTGCTCCAGCGCGGCGGCCTGTTCTTCAGTGCGTGACGCCAGATTGAGGTTGCCACTGGCAATTTCGCCCGCGCCCTGTCGTACTGATTCACTGGAATCTTTAATCTGCCCGACAATCTGCCGGAGCTGGCTTTGCATAGTATGAAGCGCAAAGAAGAGACTGCTGCGATCGCCGTTTTTCACAGCAATCGCGTTATCCAGCTTGCCATCCGCGACGGCCAGCGCAATATTTGCCGCTTCAATCGGCTCGCCGCCAATCGGACGCAGCACCTTGCGGCTGAATAGCATGCCGAGTACAGTGCCGACCAGCAGAATACTGACTACCATCAGCAATAGCGCCCACATCAGTTGCCGGTTAGCAGCAGCCATCACCTGACTGACCGGTGCGACGACGCCGAGATACCAGGGTTTATCGCTGTTACCAATTAACACCGGCTGCCAGGTGACTAAGGCATTTTCACCAAGCACGGCATCAAAATGCTGTACGACTTTCGTCGTAAAGCCATCTTTTTCTCCTTTCCAGGGTTTACCGGCTTCCTCTTTCACGGGCGAGGAAACCACTTTTCCGCCATTCGAGAGCAACAGCGCATAGCCGCTTCCCTGCCAGGGTTTGATCTGGTTCACCTTCTGTTGCAGTGACGCCAGTGAAATGTCAGAGGTGACAATTGCTTTCAATGTTCCCTGATCGATAATCGCGGCAGCCACAGAGGTGAGCAATGTCGGCACCCCGTTATAGGCATAGCTATAGGGTTCGATCAGGGTATCTTTTTTTGATTTTTGCGGGATCAGATAATAATCGCCCTGACCTGGCGTCAGATAGGAGAGCAGCGGATGCATCGCGTATTTACCTGACACGTCCCGATCCACAAAAAACGCATAGCGGCCCTGCGGTGCCTGACCCGGCTGTGTAGCGAACTCTGCATCGCGACCATCAAACGCATTCTGTTCAAATGTCACCGACATCGACAGATAATCGGGGTTAGCGCGCAGCGCATACTCCATGACTTTATCGGCGACGTTGCGATCGGTGATACCCGCCTGCGGCAGCGCAATGAGACTTTGGCCAAGATGACTGGCCACATCACGGGCGTGCCCCAGCTCCTGTTGCACCTGAAGCGCATGGCTCTGTGCTATCTGCTGCAGATAGTTTTCTGCGAGTACCTTCTGTTCTTTACCCGATTGCCAGCTGAGGACGCCGATAGTCACGGTAAATCCCAGCATTATTGTTAAGCCCCCCATGATCAGCATCTGCGCACGGGTACTCATTCTTTTCTTATGTGTTAACTGACTAGCCATAGCGATTCCCCTGGAATTTACCTGTTTCTTTCCCTCCTTGTGATTACGTTGCTCCTGAAATCATCTATCGGCGGCGTTTTTTTGAACTTTAGTCACTGTAATTCTGGCGGGCTGCCTGTCTGGCTGTAAGTCATTCAGGGAAATTGATCGCAAAGAGGATATGGCGCTGCGTATGAACGGGCTTTTTTTGATCTGCAACAATACTGCTGCCCGCCTTTACTGTCAGTTTATGTCAACAGTTACTGTCGCCCCTTGTCACTGTGGAGAGAGATCAATGATCGGTAAATCAGGATTAGCCATTGGGATGGTTGTCTGGCTGGCGTATGTTGCCTGGATCGTTCACTACTATTCAGACACCTTTATGCAGTTTTCCCGTTAAGCAAACAGGACCTTCGGGTCCTTTTTTGTCCTTGATTCCTTTCGGTTGGCCTGTGAGCCGGATATCCGCTATTATCGACTCATTCTGTGAGCCGAATAGCAAGCCCTGTTCGGCTCATCCCTTCTTATTGTGAGCCAACTATGAGCGTTAACTGGATCTGGCAGCAGCCGGACTGGCCCGATTTTCAATGGCAGGATGCCGTACTGCTACCACGCCTGCGCCATTTGCAGCAGCAGCGCGGTTTGCTGCTGGGACGCGCCAGTCTGCAGTCAGACAGTGATTCGCAGACGCTGGATACCCTGCTGAGTAATATCCTTTCTTCTTCCGCGATTGAAGAGGAGCGGGTAAACGTGCAGTCAGTACGCTCATCGCTGGCGCGCCGGTTAGGCGTCACAGAAGAACAGCCTTATCCGGTCTCCGATCGCTCAGAAGGGCTGGCCGCCATGATGCTGGATGCCATCAACAATCGCAGTCAGCCACTGACGCCTGACCGATTATTTCAGTGGCATCACTGGCTCTTTCCGGCAGATGAATGGACGGTGCAGCGTCTGAGCGTCGGCACGCTGCGTGGCAGTGAGCCCATGCAGGTGATCTCGGGTCGTATCGATCGCCCCACAGTGCATTTTGAAGCGCCACCGCGACAGGGGCTGGAGCCGCAGCTGGCACAGTTTATTGAGTGGTTTAACCACAGTCAGCAGGATGTCATGCTGGACCCGCTGCTGCGCGCTGCCATCTGTCATCTCTGGTTTGTTACGCTGCATCCGTTTGATGACGGTAATGGGCGTATCACCCGTGCCCTGACCGATCTGGCACTGGCGCAGGCTGACAGCCAGAGCATCCGTCTTTATGCCATGTCACCCGCTATCCTCGCGCAGCGTGCCGGTTATTACCGCATCCTTGAGCAGACGCAGAAAGGCGACCTTGATATTACAGACTGGCTGGTGTGGTTTCTTGATATCCTGGATGAGAGCCTGAAGCAGGCGATGGACGTCATCGATCGCACCCAGATGAAAGCGCGTTTCTGGCTGAGTCATCAAGGGATGGGATTAAGCGCGGAACAGGTAAAAGTGCTGAACCGGCTGCTTGACGGCGGTGAGCAGGGTTTTGAACGGGGGATCAGCGCCAGCCAATATCAGAAGGTGGCAAAAGTGAGTAAAGCAACCGCGACCCGTCATCTGGCGGATCTGGTAGATAAAGGCTGTCTCTACCGGCTAGAGGGTGGCGGACGAAGCACGCGCTATCAGGTTGATACCCGCGAGAATCATTAAGTCCAGACAGGATGTGAGCGCAGATACGCCGCCGCTAAAAACAGCAACGCCGGAAGGTGCGCTTCCGGCGTTATGGCAATCAGGCAGCTTTAACGGCGCGAACTTTCTTCACCGCTGGCTCTTCCGCCTTATCATCCGCACCCTCTTCTGCCACGGCTTCAGGCTTCGTCGCGCCTGCGGCCATGTCCGGCAGTTTGCTGGTGCGCAGAATATGCTGCACCGCATCTTTCTGCTCGGCAATCAGCAGGCCCAGCGTTTCTGCCTGAGATTCGTCCAGTGCAGGTTGATGCTGTAACAGCCAGTCAGTGAAGGCTTCGGCCATATCGAGCATTTTGTCGTAGGCATCGGCCTCTTTCTTATTGGCAAACGTCATCTTCTCTTCACCCTTTCTGACTACAACAAATTTTGTTTCAACAGCCATCTTTTCGTCCTCGGGTACTGTGTATATATACAGTGTATCATGCCGGTTATGCTTTGCCAGCAGAGAATAGAGTTTATCGGTTATGCACGCGCTAACCTTAAACGGACGCAGGTTTTTTTCTTTTTCCTCTGCTTCTGTGCCGGAAGCCAGGCTGACTACACCAGCAGCTCTTCAAGGAACATCGCCAGCGCTTTACGCGGATCATCCTCTTCGGAAACGATCACCTCGATCCCCCACTGCCCCAGCACCTCTTTAGCTACCGGATTATTACGGTTAGTGAACAGATACGATTTTGGCCGGGCCGTCGCCAGCCCGGTGCGGCCCCACATCTTGGTCAGACGGTAAAACAGCAGGCGTATGTTGAAATCACTGATGCTGTAGCCGACAAACAGCACAGAGTTGCCCATAACGTCATGGGTCAGTTTGATGTCGAGCGGTGAGTCAAAATAGAGACGTTCAAAATAGCTGCTCTCATCAAGCACGATAGAGGTGTCGTCATCGAAGTCACCGTGCAGCTTGATGATATGACGTTTATCTTCGGTCAGCGAGACCAGGTCAGCGGCATTCGCCACTTTGTAATAGGGAACGCCGTGCGCCTCGTGCGCCGCTTCCAGCCAGCGATCGTAATTGGTGGTGTAGATGCGCGAGAAGTTACCCTGGGTAATCATGGTATGAATTTCAGAAGACCGGACATCGATATCCGGCCGGTGCCACTCGCGATCCATCCAGCTGCGCAGCGGGCCAAGCGAGCCTTTCTTTTGCTTGTAATACTCCGCCAGCGACAGGTGCGTACCGTAGGTATTGAAGATTTTGGGATCGTAACCCAGCTCGTTAGCAAGGTGAGCAATCAGTTCATGCCACTCGGGGAGGCCAAAATTACGCGAAATACCGGCACCGGCAAACAGAATCAGTTTGCCGGAATCATAGGCGCGTTTGAGTTCAGGTTTCATGCCACTCCCCGCGAGGTTTTTAAAAAGGTGGCAAAGCGATCCAGCGCGATGCGCCGCATCGAGATCTCATTCTTGAGTTCGCCCATTTCTGCAAAGGTCTGCTCATACCCTTCGGGGATAAACACGCAATCCCACTGGAAGCCGCGCGTCCCGCCGGGTTTCGCGGCGATGGTACCGCGCAGTTCGCCCGAGAACTGATACATTTTGCGGCCGTCACAGTAGCCGAGTACTGTTTTAGCCGTCACGGCCTGGCTGTCCAGTCCCTGAACCAGCGCGGTAAAGCGATCAGCGTCCAGGCGGTTCCAGAAGATGCGGGTCAGACCGGCGGGCAGACCATTGAGGCCATCCAGATAAAGGCCGGTATGCTCAACAAACAACGGCCGCCCAATCAGCGAAAAGGCTTTGGTGAGTTTATCGCGCACCAGGTCCAGCTCGTTTTCAGTCTGAATTTCTTCAATGCGACGGGCGATGGGCAATACTTCGACCCCGACAGGCTCAAGTATCTTACGCACCTCCGCCAGCTTTTGCTCATTGGCAGAAAGGAATCTGATTTTCATGGGGCTTCCAGGTCAATTACTCCGCCACGCAGTGAGGATTTTTTACGAAAACAGGCGGGCAGGATAAATCACTCACGCTGGAGAGTGTAGTTCAATTCTGTGGTCATCAGATTGCAGAACCAGCTTCAGCAGGAGAGCCGGTTCTGCAGCCTCAGTAAACAATGCCTGGCGGATTCACTGTGGAGTGCGTCACAGCTTCATCCTGTTCACCCCAGCGGGCCAGCACCTGCTGATACTGCCCACCCGTGATGGTGCCATCCAGCGCAGCCTGCAGTGCGGGTGCCAGACCATTCCCCTTTTTAGTGGTCACGGCAACCCAGGCGCGAAACGGTCCGCTGCCAACCAGCTTTGTCTGGCCACGTGACGCCACTTTCCAGGCGGCCATCGAGTGCGGGCCAAAAATCGCATCGGCCCGTCCCGACAGCAGCGTCAGCGTGGCTGAGGCATCATCAGTAAGATAGACTGGCGTCACCGCGGGCAGACCTTTGGCCCGGTTCTGCTGATCCCAGCTCAGTAATATGCGCTCCTGATTCGTGCCCGATGAGACGATAATCCGCTTACCGGCGATATCCGCCGGACTGCTGATCTGGCTGATTTTACTGTCGCTCTTTACCGCAAAGGCGTGGTTATCAGCGCGATAGGTCGCAAAATCGAACTTCTTCTTGCGCTCTTCAGTAACGGCAATGTTAAACATGGCGACATCATAGCGTCCGGCGCTGATGCCCAGCGGCCAGTCCTCCCACGAGGCCGGAACCAGCTTCAGCTTTAACCCCAGACTGTCAGCCAGCAGTCTGGCGATGTCCGGATCGCTGCCGATCCGCGTGACGTTGTCAGACGCCAGCAGCGACAGCGGCGGTGAGTTAGTCGTGGCGGTCGCAACCGTCAGCGTGGCGGGCTCGATAAAGTGAAAGTCAGCCGGAATTTTCGCGATAGCCTGCGGATTCGCCGGGGCATGGATTGGCGTCTCATTTTTCAGCACATCAAGCTTCTCCGCCGCCGGACAGCTCAGCACCGGGAGCAGCGTCAGCGCTGTTAACGTCAGCGCCCTCATAACACGCGCGCCAGGAAACGGCGGGTGCGTTCATGGCGCGGATTGTTCAGTACCTGCGTGGTGCTGCCCTGCTCAACAATCCTTCCATCCACCATAAAGACCACGTTGTCCGCCACTTCACGGGCAAAGCCGATCTCATGGGTCACAATCACCAGCGTGGTGCCGGAACGCGCCAGCTTTTTGATCACATCGAGCACCTCACCGACCAGCTCCGGGTCCAGCGCCGAGGTCGGCTCATCGAACAGCATCACGCGGGGATTGATCATCAGGGCGCGTGCAATAGCGATACGCTGCTGCTGCCCGCCCGACAGATGACGCGGCCAGGCATCGGCTTTATGGCGCAGGCCGACAATGTCCAGCAGTTCGCCCGCCCGTGCTATCGCTTCAGATTTCGTGAGCTGACGATGGGCAACCGGCGCTTCAATCAGGTTATCCAGCACGCTGAGGTGCGGAAACAGATTGAAGTTCTGGAACACGTAGCCGACGTTGATACGCTGCCGCAGAATGGCCTTCTCTTTAAGTTCATACAGCTTGTCGCCGCGCTGCTGATAGCCGATGTAGTCGCCATCAATCTGAATGAATCCTTCGTCGACCCGCTCCAGATGATTGATGGTGCGCAACAGCGTGGATTTGCCGGAGCCGGATGGCCCCAGAATCACCGTGACCGATCCAGGCTCCAGCGACAGCGAAACATCATCCAGCGCTATGTGTTTACCAAAACGCTTGGTCACGCCGGTAATACTGATGGCACCTGTTGTGTGTGATGTGCGGTAATCAATGGCTTCGGACATGGCTGATCTCCTCGGTCGAATGAAGTGGCGTGACGCGGTTGCGCCATCGTTGCCAGCGCGAAGGCTGCGGCTCACGGTTCACGCTGCGGGCCAGCCAGCGCTCAACGTAATACTGAATCACGGACAGGACGGTAGTGATAATCAGATACCAGGCGGCACCGACCATCAGCAGCGGGATCACTTCCTGGTTACGGTTGTAAATCATCTGGATGGTGTAAAACAGCTCCGGCATCGCCAGCACGTAAACCATTGAGGTGCCTTTCGCCAGGCTGATGATCTCGTTGAATGCAGTCGGAATAATGGCGCGCAGCGCCTGCGGCAGAATGATGCGGAAGGTCCGGCGTGAGGCGGAAAGCCCCAGTGCAGAGGCCGCTTCCACCTGACCGTGATCGACACCGAGGATCCCGCCACGGATAATCTCCGCACTGTAAGCGGCCTGTACCAGCGTCAGACCAATGACCGCCGCAGGAAACTGGCCCAGCACGTTAATCGTCTGAAACGCGCCCCACGACAGGCCGGTAAACGGAATGCCAATCGACAGCGTGTCGTAAAGGTAGGAGAAGTTATAGAGAATGATCAGCACCACAATCAGCGGCAGCGAACGGAACAGCCAGATGTAGCCCCACGCCAGGGTGCTCAACAGCCACGACGAGGAGAGACGTGCCAGCGCCAGCAGACCACCAAAGAAGAGGCTGAAGAGAGTGCCCAGCAGGGTCAGGAGCAGCGTCTGACCCAGGCCGTGCAGGATCACCGGATCAAAAAACCAGCGGGCAAACACGCCCCACTCCCAGCGCGGGTTAAAGGCCACTGACTGCACCACGCCCGCCAGTATAAACAGCGCCAGGATAGCGCCTGCGGTGCGCGCCGGATAACGTGCCGGGACCACCTGCAGATGTTGATGTTTACTCATCATTACTCCTTAACTCGCCTCAGCGACGTTATACACGCCGATCACTTTAATAAAGCGCAGTCGCCCGTCATGTGGCGGCTGGCCGTAACGCTCCAGATCGCCGCTCAGATCGAACTGTGGCTGATAGCCGTGACCGGTATATAGCCGCACCGCTTCCGGCTGGCGAAAGCCGGTAGTAAGAAACAGCCGCTGATAGCCCGCCTGCAGGGCGCGCCGTTCCAGCTCCTGCAACACCACCAGCGCCAGCCCCTGACGGCGCAGATCGCTGCGGGTCCAGATGCGTTTCAGCTCAGCGGTCTGCGGGTCATAAGGTTTATAAGCGCCCATCGCGATGATTTCGCCGTCGCGCTCCAGCACAATAAACAGTCCCTGCGGCGGCAGATACCATTCGGTCAGCTCCTGTTCCTGCTCGTTACGGCGGGAGAAAAAGTCGCCATAACGTGCTGAATATTCACCAAACAGACCACCCAGAATCGGTTGCAGCTCAGGGGCCTCCGGCGAAACTTCGCGAAAAGTCGATTCACTCATGGTCAGCTCCTTAGTCGCCCAGCCCGGCAGGGTTGATTTCAGAACGATCGATATGCTCTACGCCTTCACCCCAGCGGTTCAGCACCTTCTGATAATCGCCATTGGTGATGACGCCATTCAGCGCAGTGCTGATCGGTTCCGCGAGGCCGCTGCCTTTCTTCACCGTAACGGCAATGTGCGCCGCTTTTGGCCAGCCGCCGTCCACGCTGCCGACCAGCCGCGTTTTACCGGTCAGCGCCGCTTTCCAGGCACCAATCACGTTCGGACCGAAGTAGGCATCGGCTCGCCCCGCCTGCAGTGCCAGTGTCTGGGCGGCGTCATCTTTGGCGTAGACCGGCGTAAAGGCTTTCAGGCCCTTAGCCTGATTCTCTTTATCCCACGCCAGCAGAATCGCCTCCTGATTGGTGCCGGATCCCACGATGATCCGCAGTCCGGCAATGTCTTCCGCTTTGGTCAGTGACTTAATCGGGCTGCTGGTCTTGACATAAAAGCCGAGTGAGTCTTTGCGATAGGTGGCGAAGTCGAACTTCTCTTTGCGCTCTTTAGTGACGGTAATGTTGGAGATCGCCGCATCATACTTGCCTGAGGCCACACCCAGCGGCCAGCCTTCCCATGACGTGGGAACGACATTGAGTTTTAATCCCAGGCTATCAGCAACCAGTCGGGCAATATCCACCTCACTGCCGAGCAGGGTTTTGTTGTCATCCGAAAACACCGTCAGCGGTGGAGAGTTCAGCGCCGCCACGGCCACGGTAAAGGAGCCCGGCACCACAAAGTGATGCCCCGCGGGCAGTTGCGCGATGGCGGCAGGATTTTTCACCGTATTAATCGGCGCTTTATTGGCTTCCAGGCTGACGCGCTGTCCGTTATAGGAAACGCTGGTGCCTTCAGCCAGCGCATGGCTGCCGGCTGTAAGAATAAGCAGGGCAAGAAGACGCGATGTTTTTTTCATGACGTAGGCTCTCATTGTGAGGTGAACTGATTAACGGGTTGTTTCAGGGCGAAGCTGTCACGCAGGGTGCTGCCAGGGTAGTCGCGGCGCGTCAGGCCGCGAGCCTGCAGAATCGGCACCACGCGGTCGACAAAACGCTCAAAGGTATCGGGTGTGCCGCCGTTAATGATGAATCCGTCTGTGGCGTGGGTCTCAAACCAGAGCTGCAGGCCATCCGCGACCTCTTCCGGCGTGCCGTGAAACAGTGGACGCGGCGTTGCGGCTTCCAGTGCCGCCTGGCGCAGCGTATGGCCATGCTGCTGTGCTTTGCGTTTGATCTCGTCGGTGGTGCTGCGGAAGCTGTTCTGCCCGATGTCGCCAATGTCCGGGAACGGCTCATCCAGCGGATATTGTGAAAAGTCATGGTGGTCGAAGAAACGACCGAGGTAGTTAAGTGCATCGGTAATCGACACGAGCGCCGCCGTGGTCTGATACTGGCGCTCTACGTCTTCCTCATCATCACCCACGATCACACTGACACCCTGAAAGATGTGCAGATCCTCTGGCTGTCGACCGTTCGCTACCAGCTGCTGTTTCACATCCTGATAAAATGCCTGGGCTTCTTCACGGGTTGGCTGATGGGTAAAGATGGCGTCTGCATGGCGCGCCGCCAGCTTTTTACCGTCATCGGACGCACCCGCCTGGAAGATAATCGGCCGGCCCTGCGGCGTGCGGGCGATGTTGAGCGGTCCCTGCACCTGGAAGAAATCGCCATGATGATCGAGCGTGTGCAGCTTCGCCGGGTCGAAGAACTGGCCGCTCTCCTTGTCTCGTACAAAGGCATCCTGCTCCCACGAATCCCATAAGCCTTTCACTACCTGCAGATACTCGTCGGCAATGCGATAACGTAACGCGTGTTCCGGGTGTTTCTCGCGGGAGAAGTTTCTGGCGGAACCCTCCAGCGGCGAGGTAACAACGTTCCAGCCCGCACGCCCGCCGCTGAGGTGATCGAGGCTGGCAAACTGACGTGCCACGGTGAACGGCTCGCTGTAAGAAGTGGAAACTGTGCCGACCAGCCCCAGATGTTCCGTGACGCCCGCCAGTGCTGAGAGCAGCGTCAGCGGTTCAAAACGATTCAGAAAGTGCGGAATCGATTTCTCATTAATAAACAACCCGTCGGCGACAAACAGAAAATCGAGCTTGCCCTGCTCCGCCTTGCGGGCGATTTTTTTGGCGTACTCCAGATTAATACTGGCATCGGCCTGCGCCGCCGGATGGCGCCAGGCAGACATGTTTCCCGATGCGCCATGCAGAATAGTGCCAAGCCGAAGTTGTCTTGTGGTCATGATGCTCTCTCTTTTTTAGTCGTAGCGATGCCCAACGAGGGTGGTCAGCACCCCCGTGTTTTAACGGGCTGCAGATGAATTCAGTTCAGAATGGCTTCCCGACATCGCGCATTGAGATGTTGCAGCGCCTGGCTGGCCAGTCGGGCGAAGTAGTCAGCGGCGGGGGCAATCAGCGCCTCATCCGGGGTAAAGCTGGCATGGTGCAGACCGAAATCACTGGCGCTGCCGATGCTGACAAACGCACCCGGCACCTGTTGCAGATAGAACGCAAAATCCTCACCCAGCAGATGCAGTTCGGCGGACTGCACCCGATAACCTGCCTGCTGCGCGACGTCACTGCTGAAGGCTGCCCAGTGCGCGTCGTTGATTAGCACCGGCGGGCCGGGATGCCAGCTCAGGGTCGCCTGCGCGCCATTGGCTTCAGCAAAGTGCTCAACCAGTGTGCGCACCCGCTGTTCCAGTTCGGCACGCAGCTGTAAATCGTGAGTTCTCGCCGTGCCGCCAAACTCAACGCCGCCCGGCAATACGTTCCAGCTTTTGCCGCCGTCAATGCGGGTAATGCTCAGCACCAGACTGTCCAGCGCACTGAAGCTGCGGCTGGTGAGTCCCTGTAAGGCCTGGATAATCTGACTGGCGGTAACAATACTGTCGACACCCTGCTCCGGATACGCGGCATGTGCGCCTTTGCCGGTGACGCGAATAATAAATTTGTCCGTATTGGCATAGAACGCCCCACTGCGGGTGGCGAAGGTGCCGACAGGCAATGAAGGCTCGTTGTGCATGCCGAAAATAGCCTGCACCTCATCCAGTACGCCCGCGTCAATAAACTGGCGTGCTCCGCGAGCAATCTCTTCAGCGGGCTGAAACAGGATGCGCACCCGACCAGGCAACTGGTCGGCCTGAGCGTTAAGCTGTAACGCTGCGCCCAGCATCACCGCGCTATGGAGGTCGTGACCGCAGGCGTGCATCACACCGGGATGACGGGAGTGAAAACGCACGCCGCTTGCTTCATGGATCGGCAATGCATCAATGTCGGCGCGCAGCGCGATGACGGTCTCCCCGCTGCCAATTTCCGCCACAAGACCCGTCTCAAGGGGATAGTCGAGCAGCCGGATGCCCGCCGCCTGCAACCAGCCCCGTAGCCGGGCAGTGGTGGCGAACTCCTGACCCGACAGCTCCGGCCAGGTATGCAGTTCACGCCGCCATTCAATCAGTTGTGATGCATTGCTCATGATGACTCTCCACTCAGACTCAGGCTGCAATCAGATGATGCGTAGCCAGCAACTCCAGTGACTGAAGGCGGGCAACCGGCTCGGTAATCGGCGTGTCGATAACGAACTCATCAATGTCGAAATTATGGTGTAGCGCATCCAGCTGGGCATGAACCTGTGCTGCGGTGCCTTTCAGCAGTGACGGTGTGCGTGGCTCAATCTGATAATCGCGATATCCACCCTGACGCACATAGCGCTCAGCCTGTTCCAGACTGCCGACGTTGACGCCTGGGCCGTCTTTCACCGACACATGATAATGACGCAGCGTGGAAACCAGCAGGTCAGCCTGGGCGGGCGAGTCAGCCACCACTACCTGAACAGCCACCAGTGCGCGCTGGCCGTTACTGAGTCGGGAAAAGGTACTCAGTGCATGTTCCAGCAACTGGCGGTCGCCATTAAGATGAGCTGCAAAGACAAACTGCCAGCCCAGACTTGCCGCCAGCCGGGCGCTCTCTTCGCTGGCACCCAGCAGAAAACGGTTAGCAGGACGTGATGGCAGCGGCGTCGCGGCTAAACTTTCGTCATCAGGTTGCGACTGTGTGGGTTTAAGCCAGCTATCCAGCAGCTGAAGCTGTTCGGCAAAGCTGCCTTTTTTACCCGCATCGACACCCTGTTGCAGTGCATGGGTGGAAAGTGGCAGTCCGCCCGGCGCTTTGCCCACGCCGAGATCGATGCGGCCCGGTGCCAGTGAGGCGAGCAGGTTAAAGTTTTCAGCCACTTTATACGGGCTGTAATGCTGCAACATCACCCCACCCGAGCCGACACGAATATGGCGGGTCTGCGCAATGATCCAGGCAATCAATACTTCCGGTGAAGGGCTGGCGAGCTGCGCAGTATTGTGATGTTCCGCCAGCCAGAAGCGATGATACCCCCACTCCTCAGCTAATTGCGCCAGCTGCAGCGTGCGCTGCAGTGCTGCTGCAGGCGACTCGCCCTGCAGCACGGGCGCTTTGTCTAACAGACTTAATCGATATACCATTCACCTGGTCCTTGTTCATTCCGGTTGCGGACCAGTGTGCTGCGCAGTCGATTATTGGTAAAACATCATATTGTTTTATGCTTTATTGAATTCGTGATAATGAGGAGAATTGAGCAGTGGCAGAGAAATAAATGACGCTGGTACAGGATGTCAGCCCGCCAGGCAACGTTAAACGCTGTTCGCCGCCTGATTTTAATATGATTTAAACCGACTAAATGGCAAAGGTTTGCAGAAAATCGTCTTATGTATGGAGCGGTGAAAAGTGTCTTTGTTAGTGTTAGCGGAACATCCGGCTGCAAAGAGTCTGTACTCAAATTTTTCAGCACAAGGTAGAAGATTATAAACGGCATAAAGATCAGAGAGTGTAAATAGATTGAGATAGCCCTGGGATTAGTCAAAAGAAGCTTCTGTATATAGTTTTCCTCTCCGGGAAGATTAACCATAAATAATAGTTACTACGGCCGCTGTGAATTTTGTTTCAACGGGAAATATCGGGTGTTAATAATCGCCACATTCACTTCACAGGGAACACTATCATCAAGGAAAACAGTCTCATTGAGCTGAATGACCGCATCCCCTGCCGCTAAGTTAAGCAGAGTCAGAGTCTGTAAATCCGTGACATTCACGGCCGTCAGATGCTGATCCCTGAGCTGCACTTTCTTACCGGTAACCTCTTCAATATAGGCATATTTTGAGATTTCCAGCTTGCTGAGTTCCAGGCTATTAAACATATTCACCGGCAGATGAATATGTTCGAGAGCCACAGGAATATCATCGAAACACATCAGGCGTAAAATTTTATAAATCTGATCGCTGTTTTTAATACGGAGCGCCTGCGCAATATCGGCTGACGGGACCTTAATTATGCTAACCGAAATAATTTTCCTGACGCCTTTATGACCTTTTCGTTGTGCCTGAAAATCAAATGGTGAAAGCACATGGTATCGATGCGCCTGACTGCTTATTTCCGTGGAACCCACAAAGATACCTGAACCTTTAACGCGGTAAATTCTCTGCTGCTCAACCAGAATACGAGTCGCTTCACGAACCGTCGCACGGGTAATACCGATATTTTTTGCGATGGATATTTCGGTATCCAGCTTTTCTCCGGGGCGAAGGCCATCATCCTTAATTTTATTGAGGATGTAATCAACAACCTCTTTTTGCTTTTCTGTGATGCCATCAACCATCGAATGTCTTCCTGTATGCGTGAAGGTGAAACGCCATCAATCCGTGTAAGTACAGTTCTGCCTGACATTGCCGGATAAGTACTACTGCGGCTACCTGAATATGTGACCAACTTATCAAATTGGCACGGATGTTAAGGCTGTTAAGCGATATTTTAACTTTACAGGTTGTGTCCGTACACGTCGAAGGACATCATCAGGATGACTAGGCATCTTCAACATGTACAGATGTGATGACGAAGATGAAATATAACCTTATGCCCGCAGTCAGCAACAAAGTATTTCGTAACGCTATGAATAGTGGCTATTTTAATAATCTTATGGCCTTCATTATCCTGAGTTTCTGTGGCCTGCAGGCTCAGGTAAGAAGTGGTTAAAAGAGCGTTTTCATAAAACTGACTATACATACTCACGCATTTTGAGGGAATTAAAGCGATGTCACACCTGGCGAAGTGGTTAAACAACGAGAAAGTCCAGTACGTTGAACGCGTTGCGGACTGGCAGGAAGCGATAGCGATAGCCGGGCGTCCTATGCTCACTGAGGGCGCAATATCGCAGGATTATATTGATGCCATTATTCGACAGAAAGAGGAGATCGGTCCCTTCTTTGTTATCGCGCCGCAGATTGCCATGCCTCACGCGCGCCCTGAGGAAGGCGCACACAAACTGGGCTTGTCGATTGTGCTGCTGGGCACACCTGTGAATTTTGACTCTGAAGAGAACGATCCGGTAAAGGCGATTTTTATGTTTGCGGCACCGGACAGTAACAGCCATATCGAAATGATTTCCCAGCTGGCGGAAGTTCTGTCCGATGAAAACATCATGGCACGGCTCTTTAATGCGAGTAGCCAGGATGCGCTCATGACGATTTTATCAGGCGTCTGATACGCCGGTTAAAACGCAATTTTTAATCAACAGTTAAAGAGGTTTGATATGAAGATTATGGCAGTGTGTGGTTCAGGTCTGGGCAGCAGCTTTATGATGGAAATGAACATCAAAAAAGTGCTTAAAACAATCGGCGTTGAAGCGGAAGTTGAACATTCGGATCTTGGTTCTGTTACTCCTGACGTGGCGGATGTGTTTGTGATGGCAAAAGATATTGCCTACAGCGCAAACCTGCCGGAAAACAAAGTCATCATTATCAACAATATTATCGACCTGAAAGAAGTTGAGCAAAAAATACGCGAGTATTTTGAGAAAAACTGACGCTGATAATCAGATAAACGCCTTACCCTCGAGGTTAATATGTTTACTCAAAATCTTTTGCAGTTCGTCGTCGATGTACTGAAAGTGCCCTCAATCCTGGTCGGGCTGGTGGCATTTTTCGGACTGATAGCGCAGAAGAAGCCGTTTCCTGATGTGATTAAGGGCACGGTAAAAACCATTCTTGGCTTTCTGGTGCTGGCAGGTGGCGCGACCGTTCTGGTCGGTTCCCTGACGCCACTGGGCGACATTTTCAAGCATGCGTTTGATGTTCAGGGCATCATTCCAAATAACGAAGCGATGGTTTCTATCGCGCTGGCCAAATATGGTGCACCGACTACCATGATCATGGCCTTCGGCATGGTTGCTAACATCGTGGTCGCCCGATTCACCCGACTCAAATATATCTACCTTTCAGGACATGTGACGTTTTATATGGCCTGTATGATCGCGATTATTTTATCTGTCGCCGGTTTTGAAGGTCTTCAGCTTATTTTTACCGGCTCACTGCTGTTGGGTATTCTGATGGCTACCTTCCCGGCTATCGCCCAGCCCTATATGCGAAAGATTATCGGGGGCGACCATGTCGCACTGGCGCATACCGGGACCATTGGTTATGTCTTATCAGGCTGGATCGGTTCTGTGGTTGGTAAGGGATCGAAATCCACCGAAGAGATGAACATGCCAAAAAACCTGAGTTTTTTGCGCGACAGTACAATCTCTATCTCGCTGACGATGATAATTATTTATTTAATCCTGTCGGTCTCCGCCGGTAAAGCGTATGTAGAGGCTAATTTCAGCAATGGTCAGAACTACCTGGTGTACTCCTTTATTCAGGCCATTACCTTTGCCGCTGGCGTCTTTATCATTCTGCAGGGCGTGCGTTTAATTCTGGCTGAAATTGTCCCGGCCTTTACCGGCTTTTCAGAAAAACTGGTGCCGGAAGCCAGACCCGCGCTCGATTGCCCGATTGTCTTCCCCTATGCGCCGAATGCGGTGCTGGTTGGCTTTATCTCCAGCTTTGTCGGTGGCCTGGTCGGACTGTTTATTCTGGGTCAGCTGCATTGGGTATTGATTCTGCCCGGTGTGGTTCCTCACTTCTTCTGCGGTGCGACAGCCGGCGTGTTTGGTAATGCGACTGGCGGCAAACGCGGAGCAATCTGTGGTGCCTTTGCGCATGGCCTGTTAATTACCTTCCTCCCTGTCGCCCTGTTGCCAGTACTCGGACAGATTGGACTGACCAATACCACTTTCTCGGATACAGACTTTGGCGTAACAGGCATCCTGCTTGGTAATATGGCGCACTTTATGGATAAGGGAACCATCACCCTGATTATCACCGGCATTTTTGGCCTGCTTGTGATTTATAACTTTATGGCCAAAAAGAAAGTCCCTGCTGAAACAAATGAAATGTAATCAGACGCTGTAATGCTAACCGGAAAAGGCCCTCCGCCTTTTCCGCTTTTTCATACCTGACCGGTTTGCCCGAATCACCGGTATTCCCACAGTGAATTACCGCAGCGCGCCCATCCTGATATCGGTTAATGTCAGTTCTCGCCCTTTGTTTTGCCAGTACGCTAGCGCACAACTCTACTGCCTCCCTCATTTCTGATTCGACCCGGTCGTAGTTTTCCTTAAAAAAAGGACTATTCCGAACACAAAAAGTGATCTAAATCACACTTTCATCATTAGATATGCTAATAAATAAAATTTAACAATAAAACATTTGAATGATAATGATTAACATTTACACTCTCATCCGCATATAAAAAGCGTTAAACGCTGTCAAATCCACAAATAGTATGCGGTATTTTCAATTTTTAAGGTGAAAACACTAACCCACGTAATGGTGAGGGTTTTTATCTGGTTAGTTAGTTTTATGTTTACTGGAGTTGTTGGGCGGATTTCTAACGCTGCTGACGTTGTGTCGGCAGGGTCACTGGTATTCACGCACAGGAACTAAAAATGCTTTTACGCTCATCCACTCAGACGGCACTGGACCTCGCGCCAGCTTCCAATGCCAGCGGAGCCGAAACGGCTATTTTTAACGATCAGCAACTGACGGCCTGGTCGCAGCAGACTCAGGCGGTGCTGGCGCTGATGACGCGCACCGTTACTGACGTAGAAAAGCCTTTCAGCGGGATTCTGCCCCACGAACTGGCGGCGGAGTTCAGCGATGTCGATCTCGATCGTCCGCTGGGCAATAACGATGAAGCGCTGGCAGAGCTGAGTCAGCTCTATCTGCGTGACGCTGTCTGGTTCCACCATCCTAAATACCTTGCGCACCTGAACTGCCCGGTCGTACTGCCCTCTCTGATGGCCGAGCAGATTATGGCGGCGGTGAACAGCTCGGTTGATACCTGGGATCAGAGTGCCGGCGGCACGTTGATTGAACAGAAGGTGATCGACTGGACGCTGGGCCGTATTGGCCTGCCTGCCGGATCGGATGGGATCTTTACCAGCGGCGGCACCCAGTCCAACCTGATGGCGATGCTGCTGGCGCGTGACAGCTGGTGCGCGGAACATCATCCGGGGCATCTGATTAAGCACCGCGGCCTGCCGGAGACGGCATCTAAGTGGCGGGTCTTTACCTCGAAACTCAGCCACTTTAGTATTCAGAAATCGATGGCGATTCTGGGTCTGGGTTATGACGCGGTTATCGCCGTTGATCACGATGACCACTACCGTATGGATGCAAAATGCCTGGAAGAGGAGATCGTACGCTGCCGCAGTGAAGGACTGATCCCGATTGCCGTGGTCGCCACCAGCGGCACCACCGACTTTGGCAGCATCGATCCGCTGCCCGACATCGCCCGTCTCTGTAACGATTACGGTCTCTGGATGCACGTTGACGCCGCTTACGGCTGCGGCCTGCTGGTTTCTGAGAATCATCGCGCACGGCTGAACGGCATTGAGCGTGCTGACTCCGTCACTGTTGATTATCACAAATCGTTCTTCCAGACCGTCAGCTGCGGTGCCTTCTTTGTGCGCGACAGCCAAAACCTGAAGCATGTCACGCACCATGCAGATTACCTGAATCCACTCAGCGCTCAGCAGGAAGGCACGCCGAATCTTGTTAATAAAAGTATTCAGACCACACGCCGTTTTGACGCCCTGAAGATGTGGCTGACACTGCGCATAACGGGCCCCGCGGCGCTGGGTGACGCCTTCGATACGCTGATAGATCTGACCCAGGCCGCGCACCAGCTGCTAACTGCACACCCTGCCATTGAAGTGCTGCATGCGCCTGAGCTGACGACCCAGATTTTCCGCTACGTTCCTGGCAAACATGCCAGCGACGCGCAGATCGACGAGATCAACGCTGCCATCCGTAAAGCGCTGTTCCGTTCCGGTAATGCGGTGATTGCTGGCACCAAAGTCAACGGGCGTCAGTATCTGAAATTTACCCTGTTAAATCCCACCACGACCACGGCCGACATTGAAGATGTACTGAGCCTGATTGCGCACTATGGCCGCGAACAGGTTCGTGCTTCTGCACTGAGTGCGGCGAATCATGGAGAGATCTGAAATGAATAATCCCATTTATGACTTTATTGGCATCGGCATCGGCCCGTTCAACCTCAGCCTGGCCTGTCTGAGCGAGCCGGTTGAGGGACTGAATGGTCTGTTCCTGGATGAGAATCCGGGCTTTGACTGGCACACCGGCATGATGCTTGAAAATGCGCACCTGCAGACGCCGTTTATGGCCGACCTGGTGACGCTTGCCGATCCCACCAGCCCGTACAGTCTGCTCAACTATATGAAGGAAAAAGGAAAGTTATATTCTTTTTATATCCGTGAAGACTTCTTCCTGATGCGCAAAGAGTATAACCAGTACTGCCAGTGGGCCAGCTCAACACTCTCTAATCTGCGCTGGAACAGCCATGTCGAGTATGTCAGCTATGATGAGGCCGCCGGGATCTATCACCTTCAGGTGACCGACACCCGAAGTGGTGAAAAACAGCGCTATCAGGCGCGTCATCTGGTCCTCGGCACCGGGCCTAAAGCCTGGATGCCAGCGTGCAGCCAGCCGCATCGTCAACGCCTGACGCACTCCAGCCACTATCTGGCTAACAAAGCAGAACTGCAGCAGAAGCGGTCAATTACCGTACTGGGCAGCGGCCAGAGCGCCGCGGAAATTTACTACGACCTGCTGACTGATATTGACCGCTTTGGTTATCAGCTCAACTGGATCACCCGCGCGCCGCGTTTCTATCCGCTGGAATACACCAAGCTCACGCTGGAGATGACCTCACCAGAATGGGTCGACTATTTCCACGCCCTGCCCGCCACCACCCGTGACGAGCTGAATGCGCGCCATAAAAATCTCTATAAAGGCATCAACAGCAGCTTAATCAATGACATTTATGACCTGATGTATGTGAAACAGCTCGATGGCGATCTCAACGTCAACCTCTTCACCCACTCGGCGCTGACCGCGATGCGCTGGCTGCCTCAGGGCGAATTTGAGCTGACGCTGCATCAGGAGGAGCAGGATTGCACCTTCACCCGTCGTACTGAAGGACTGGTGATGGCGACCGGCTATCATTATCAGCCGCCGATGTTTTTAGAGGGCATTACCGCACGCCTGCGCTGGGACGACAAAGGCCGCTACGATGTGCAGCGCAACTACAGCATCGACCATCACAATCAGATCTTCGTGCAGAACGCCGAGCTGCATACCCATGGCTTTGTCACGCCGGATCTGGGTATGGCCTGCTACCGCAACTCTGTGCTGCTGCGTGAACTGACCGGACGCGAGGTCTACCCTATTGAGCGCCAGATCGCCTTCCAGACTTTCCCGGCTAAATCGGAGCACTGAGATGAAATCACAACCGCTGTTCAGTGCCGATCGCCCCGCAGGCACGTTCACCCTGAGACCCATGCTGGAGAACGATGCCCCCCTAATCTACAGCTGGGTCACCCGCGATTACGCCCGCTTCTGGGGCATGCAGCAGCAGAGCCTGGAGCAGGTCGCGGCGTTCTACCAGACGCTGACGGCAACGGATCCCCATGCAGCGCTGATTGGCTGCTGCAACGACCAGCCCGTCTGCCTGATTGAGTGCTATCGCGCAAGCGACGATGAGGTTGGCAAATGTTATCCGGCTGCGCCTGATGATTACGGGATGCACATTCTGATTGCCCCGGCCAGCAAGCCGATTAAAGCCTTCAGCTGGCAGGTCTTCACGCTGGTGATGGACTACATGTTCAGCCGACCCGAGGTGCGTCGTGTAGTGGTCGAGCCAGACGTACGCAATGAAAAAATTCACGTGCTGAATAAACGCGCCGGGTTCCGCTATCAGCACACCATCGACATGGGTCATAAAACCGCCTGGCTGGCCTTCTGCCAGCGGGAAGATTATCAACACGCGTTACAGCAGGAGTCGCAGACCATGAATACCCTCTCATCACTCACAGACGGCACGCATCTGACGGGCGACCACTGGGCGCAGGCAAATCGCATGCTGATCCGCAAAGCAATTGCTGAGTTCGCGCATGAAAAAATCATTGCGCCGCAGGAAACGGGCGGTGAAAGTTATCAGCTGGCGGTGCCGGGCGGTGAAGCAACTTACCATTTCCGGGCATCGCGGCTGGCACTGGATCACTGGGAGATCGACGCAAATTCCCTGCGCAAGCAGGAGAACGGTCACGAGCTGCCGCTGGACGCGCTGAAATTTATCGTGGAGTTCAACAGCGAAATCGGGATTTCGCAGGCGCTGCTGGCGACTTACATGGAAGAGATCAGCAGCACGCTTTGCAGCAGCGTTTATAAGCTGCAGAAGAACAATCCTGACAGCCAGGCGCTGGTCTCCGCCGATTTTCAGACGGTAGAGGCGGCGATGACCGAAGGCCATCCCTGCTTTGTTGCCAACAACGGACGTATTGGCTTCGATGCACAGGACTATCTGGCCTATGCGCCGGAAGCAGCCGCACCCGTACATCTTATCTGGGTCGCGGTCCACCGCCGCAACGCCCATTTCTCCAGCCTCAGCGAGCTGAGCTATGAGCAGCTGATGCGTGATGAGCTGGGCGACACGACCGTGGAACAGTTCAATGCGCAGCTGATAAAGAAAGGGCTGGCGGTAGAGGACTATATCCTGATGCCGGTGCATCCGTGGCAATGGCAGAACAAACTGCTGACCGTGTTTGCCGCAGACATCGCTAATCACGACATTGTCTGGCTCGGCACCGGCGACGACGCATATCAGGCGCAGCAGTCTATTCGTACGTTCTTTAACCGCAGCCAGCCCGCGAAGCGCTATGTAAAAACCGCCCTGTCGGTGCTGAATATGGGCTTTATGCGCGGGCTGTCGCCCTACTATATGGCAACGACACCTGCCATCAATGGCTGGCTGGAACAGCTGGTCGCGGGCGATGCCTGGCTTAAACGCTGTGATTTCCGTATCCTGCGTGAAGTTGCAGCGGTCGGCTATCATAACCGCTACTACGAGCAGGCGATCAAAGGCGACTCAGCCTATAAAAAGATGTTCGCGGCGCTGTGGCGCGATAATCCAGCCGCCAGCCTGCAACCGGGCCAGCGTCTGATGACCATGGCCTCTTTCCTGCACGTGGATCACCACCAGCAGCCACTGCTGCCCACGCTGATCGCAGACTCCGGCTTACCCGCAAAGCAGTGGATTGAACGCTATCTGACCTGCTATCTCAGCCCGCTGCTGCACTGCTTCTATCAGCATGATCTGGTGTTTATGCCGCACGGTGAAAACCTGATCATGCTGCTGGAGAACAATGTTCCGGTCAGCGCCTACATGAAGGATATCGGCGAAGAGATTGCCGTGATGAACCCTGACGCGGTGCTGCCGGAAGGTGTGCAGCGTCTGGCCGTCGAGGTGCCGGAAGAACTTAAGTTGCTCTCGATCTTCACCGATGTGTTTGACTGCATCTTCCGCTTTATCAGCGCGATTCTGGATCAGTCAAAGACACTGCCGGAAGACGATTTCTGGCAGGCAGTGGCTCAATGCGTCAAGGATTACCAGCAGGCGCATCCGGAGCATGCGACTAAGTTCGCGCGCTATGACATGTTCGCGCCCGAGTTTACCCGCTCCTGCCTGAACCGCCTGCAACTGGCGAATAACCAGCAGATGATCAACCTCTCCGATCCCGCCGAAAACCTTAAGTTTGCCGGTACACTGGTCAACCCGATTGCCCGCTGGCGCTAAGCGTTACACTGTCACTCAATAATTTTGCGGTCACCCTGGTGGCCGCTTTTTTTAATGGTTTTATTGCAGGAATCTTTAATGGCTTCTTTTCAACCGCTGGCAAAGCTGACCCGGCGACATCTGATCTTTCCGCTTTCTCTGGTGATGTTTGAGTTCGCCACCTATATCGCTCATGACATGATCCAGCCCGGCATGCTGCTGGTGACACAGGAATTTAAAGTCGGGCCAGAGTGGGTCTCCACCTCGCTCACTGCCTATCTGGCCGGTGGAATACTGCTACAGTGGCTGCTGGGTCCACTCTCGGATCGCATCGGGCGGCGTCCGGTGCTGCTCAGCGGCGTGGCCTTTTTTATGCTCTCCTGCATCGCGACTCACTGGGTACAGAGCATTGAGCAGTTTGTCCTGCTGCGGTTTCTGCAGGGGATCAGCCTCTGCTTTATCGGTGCGGTGGGTTACGCAGCGGTGCAGGAGGCGTTCACGGAGTCGCTCAGCATTAAAATCATGGCACTGATGGCCAACGTCGCCTTGCTGGCCCCGCTGGCCGGGCCGCTGGCGGGCGCGGCTTTTCTGACCGTGGGAGAATGGCGCACCCTGTTCTGGCTGATTGGTGCGGTAGCGGCGCTGGCGCTGGCGGGGCTATGGTATGCCATGCCTGAAACGGCGGCCGTTCGTCAGAAACCGCTGTCGATGCGGTCGATTATCAGCGGTTACGCAACGTTGCTGAAGGATCGTCAGGTAATGCGTGGTTCACTGGCTATCGGACTGGTCACCGTACCCTGCATCGCCTGGGTGGCGCTATCACCTGTGATTTTGATCCACGGTGCGCAACTCAGCCGCATCGACTATGCCCTGCTTCAGCTGCCGGTCTTTGCCGCGATGATTGCAGGCAACCTGACGCTGGGCCGCTTATCCAGCCGTCTGCCGATTGAACAGCCGGTAAGGCTTGGAGCCTGGCCAGTGGTCTGCGGACTGGCTATTGCGTCGGTCGCTACCCTGCTGGATCCGCAAAGCTATCTGTGGCTCACCGCTGGAATGAGTCTTTACGGCTTCGGCACCGGGCTGATTAATGCCGGACTGTATCGCATGACGCTGTTTTCCAGCAATGCCGGAAAAGGCAGCGTGGCGGCAATGCTGGGTATGGTAAGCATCCTGATTATTGCGCTGGGCATTGAAGCCGCCAAAACCGCGTATTTCAGCTTCGGCACCGGGGGCTTCAGCATGGTGAATCTGATCTGCGGTCTGCTGTGGCTGGGTCTGGTGAGTGCATTCCTGCGTGCCGGCCAGCGTAAATTATGTGCCGAATTGTAATGACACCCCTGCAGGTCGTTAAAAAAATATAAACCCGCGGAATGGCAGATGTTTATTTGCCATTCCGTACATTCAAAACATTGATACATTCCCACCCACTCCCGCATTTATTATTTTCAGATAAGCTTTGACCAAATCGTTACTTTATCTGTGTGTTACGTCATTCGATGATGATTCCGCCTGCTGAGGCAATTGATAACAAAGGAATTCACCATGACGACGTTAGTTTCCCTTAAACCGCGCGCTCAAAAGCTGGTTTTTACATTACTTGCCGGGACGCTCACTTTTAATACAATGGCCGCGCCGGTCAAAGGCGGCACGCTAATTTATCTGGAGCAGCAGGCACATACCAATCTCTATCCGCCAGCCGGAGGCTTTTACCCTAATGGCGGCATTCTCAATCAGATCACCGATAAATTAACCTGGCAGAATCCTGAAACATTACAGGTTGAACCCTGGATTGCGGAAAGCTGGACCACTAATGCCGATAAAACCGAATACACGTTTAAGTTACGTCCTGGCGTGACTTTTTCCGACGGCACGCCATTAGATGCCAACGCGGTGGCGAAAAACTTTGATACCTACGGGTTAGGAAATAAAGCGCTGCGCCTGCCGGTATCCGAAGTGATTAATAACTACGATCACAGCGACGTGATCGACCCGCTGACGGTGAAGTTTTATTTCAAAAAACCTTCTCCCGGATTTTTGCAGGGCACCGCTACCATTGGCTCCGGCCTGGTGTCGCTGAGTACCCTGGCGCGCAGTTTTGATCAGCTGGGCGATGCCCGGCATATCATTGGTTCCGGGCCATTTGTGGTCAGTGATGAGAAGCTCGGTCGTGAAGTGGATCTGGTGGCACGCAAAGATTACCAGTGGGGCCCGAAAAACATAAAGCAGCAGGGTCCGGCTAACCTCGATGGGATTAAAGTGATTGTCACGCCGGAAGACAGCGTGCGTATCGGTGCGTTGCTGGCGGGACAGGCGGGCCTGATCCGTCAGGTTCAGGCATACGATGAGAAACAGGCTAAGGATCAGAACTTCCCGGTTTATGCCGCGCCGACCCGGGGCGTCAACGACAGCCTGAGCTTCCGTCCCGACAATCCGCTGGTGAGTGATATCCGGGTACGTCAGGCGCTGCTGCACGCCACGAATGCGAAGCAGGTGGTTGAAACGCTCTTCTCTCCCAACTATCCGCAGGCAACCTCGGTCGTAGCGACCACCGCTGCGGGCTACGTCAATCTGGCGGACAAACTGACATTTGATCTGGTGAAAGCAAAGACATTGCTCGACCAGGCAGGCTGGAAACCCGGCGCAGATGGTATCCGTGAAAAAGCGGGCCAGCGACTGACTCTGACCGTTTATGAATCCCTGCCGCAGCCGCAGAACAAAGAGGTGCTGCAACTGGTCGCGCAGCAGTGGCGACAGGCGGGGGTTGCCCTCACCGTCAAAGCCGGTGATGCAGGCAGCAAAACGCTGGATAACCTGGATCCTCTGAAAACGCCGCTTAACGTCACGGAAGTTGGCCGCGCCGATCCCGACGTGATCAAAAGTAGTTTCTACCCGGCTAACCGCGACAATCTGCTGCAGAAAAGCGGCTCCAGCGACAAAGTAAAAAACTTCCGTGATGACAAACTCAATCAGCTGCTGGTGGACGTCTCCTCCGAAGTTGATCCGGCAAAACGCCTGCAGCTGACCGGTGATGTTCAGCGCTATCTGCTGGACCAGGCCTATGTGATTCCGATTTTTGAAGAGCCGCAGGTTTATGCGGGCGCGCCCTGGCTGAAAGGGGTCAGTTTTGAAGCGGTAGGCCGTCCGGCGCTGTATGGTGCCTGGCTGGAAAAACAGTAACCGGAGGTGAGGATGCGCCACTATCTGCTGCAACGCGCCGGTCTGGGACTGCTGGTATTGTGGGCTGCGTTTACCCTGTCATTTGTGCTGTTGCAGGTGCTGCCGGGTGATGCGGTGCTGATTAAGTTTCAGAATCCGGATCTCGGCCTGAGTCCCCAGCAGATTGCTGAGATGCGCCAGGCCTATGGCGCAGACAGCCCGCTGTGGCAACAGTATCTGCATACGCTGGCGGCGATGCTGCAGGGCGACTTCGGCTATTCGGTGCAGGCTGGCGTGCCGGTCAGTGAACTGCTGACCAGCAACCTGCCCGGCACGCTGCGACTGGCGCTGTGCGGATTCCTGCTGGCAACATTGCTGGCTTTCGTTTTGGCGACGCTCTCAAGGCTGCCCGCCCTGCGCTTCCTGCGTAATCTGCTGCAGTCCCTGCCCGCGCTGTTTATCTCCGTGCCGACCTTCTGGCTCGGCATCGCCCTGATTCAGCTCTTCTCATTCCAGCTGCGCTGGATCCCGGTCATCAATCCCTCGCCCTGGCAGGGACTGATTCTGCCCATTATCACCGTCGCGGTTCCGATCTCAGCGCCGCTGGCACAGATTCTGCTGCGCAGTATTGATGAGGTTTCCACACGGCCTTTCGTGGCGGTGGTGCGGGCCAAAGGTGCCAGCGAGCACTATGCCCTGTGGCGGCACATCCTGCGTAACGCCATGCTGCCGGTGCTTACCGTGGCGGGTTTGCTGCTCGGCGAACTGATTGCCGGCGCGCTGATTACCGAAACGGTGTTTGGTCTGGGGGGGCTGGGTCAGCTGACGCAGCTGGCGGTGAACAATCAGGATGTCGCAGTATTGCAGGCGGTGGTCATGATCTCCGCGTTGGGTTTTGTGGTGATCAACCTGCTTGTCGATCTGCTGATGCCGCTGTTTGATCCGCGCTTACAGCTCTTAAGAGGTGCAACATGAGTCTGGTTGATTACGCGGCCGCCCGGCAATCCGTCCCGTCCAGGCGTTACCGCTTCGCGCCGGGCCTGTGGCTGGCCACATTCGTGATGCTGCTGGCAGTGCTGGCGGCCCTCTTCCCGGCCATCTTTACCCAGTCCAACCCGCTTGAAGGGATCGCGGGCGCTCAGCGACTGGCGCCTCAGACCGGGCACTGGCTTGGCACCGACCAGCTTGGCCGCGATCTCTTTGCCCGCATTGTTTATGGCGCGTCCCAATCGCTTTCCGCTGCGGTCATGGCGGTAGCGATCGGATTGCTGGCCGGCACCGCACTGGGCGTGCTGGCGGGGGCCTCGGGCGGCAAAACTGAATCGACAGTGATGCGCGCCGTGGATGTATTACTGGCGATCCCCTCGCTGCTGCTTTCCCTGAGCGTGCTGATACTACTCGGCTTCGGCACCCTGAACGCCGCTCTGGCGGTGGGCATCGCCTCCATCGCCAGTTTTGCAAGACTGGCGCGCGCCGAAGTGGTGCGCATCCGTCACAGTGAATATATCGAGGCGGCATATGGCAGCGGCGGCCGCTTTTTCAGCGTGCTGTTACGCCACATTCTGCCCAATGCGCTGACGCCGGTGATCGCCTTTGCCGCCCTGCAGTTTGGTCAGGCGATTCTGGCGCTGTCGACCCTGAGCTTTCTCGGCTACGGCACGCCGCCGCCTGTCCCGGAATGGGGTCTGCTAATCGCTGAAGGGCGTAATTATCTTGCTACCGCCTGGTGGCTGACCACGTTTCCTGGTGTGGTGGTCGTGGCTGTCGTGCTCGCCGCAAACCGCATCAGTCAGCAACTTTCAGGAGGACGCCGATGAGCGCTCAGCCGTTACTCGCAGTCAACAACCTGACACTAAGTTATCGCCGCGGCAACCAATGGCTGCCGGTGGTGCATAACGTAAGCTTTGAACTGCACGCTGGTGAGATGGTGGCACTGGTCGGGGAATCCGGTTCCGGTAAAACCACCACGGCACAGGCCATTATGGGCCTGATGGCGGAAAACGGCCGCCGCGAAGCGGGTGAAATCCGGCTCAACGGCGTCGATATCAGCCAGTGGTCACAGAAGCGTTTCGACTCGCTGCGCGGTGCGCGCATCAGCCTGGTGCCGCAGGATCCTGGCAACTCACTGAATCCGGTTAAAACCATCGGCGAACAGGTGGAGGAGATCCTGCGCCTGCATCTGCGATTATCGGCAGCACAGCGCAAGCAGCGGGTCATTGATCTGCTGACCCGTGTCGGTCTCAGCCATCCGGAACAGCGGATTACGCAGTTTCCGCATCAGCTGTCAGGCGGCATGAAGCAGCGTGTTTTGATCGCTATCGCCCTCGCCCTGCAGCCGGAGATCATTATTGCGGATGAGCCGACCAGCGCGCTGGATGTCACGGTGCAGAAGCGTATTCTCGATCTGCTGGATGACCTGCGGCAGGAATCCAGTACCGCCGTGCTGTTTGTCACTCACGACCTCGCGCTGGCGGCGCAGCGTGCAGACCGCATCATTGTTTTTCGCCACGGTGAGATTCAGGAATCGGGTCGCACCGCCCAGGTCATCAGCGCGCCATCACATCCCTACACCCGCCAGTTACTGAACGATGCTGCGCCGGAGCGACCGGCCCGCGTTAAACCTGCGGCCGCCCGATTTTCTGCCCCGGCAATCCGGGCAACCGGCGTGATGAAGAGCTTTTCGCTCGGTAAACAGCAGCGATTACAGGCGCTGAACAACGTCAGTTTTCAGGTGGCACGCGGCACCACGCATGCGCTGGTCGGCGAATCCGGCAGCGGCAAAACGACGCTGGCACGTATCGTTCTGGGATTTGAAACCGTCGATAGTGGCGCAGTGACGCTGGACGGCATTATGGTGAATGGATTGCGCGGCGAAGCATTACGACAGCTGCGCCGTAAGATCCAGTTTGTCTATCAGAACCCGTTCTCCTCGCTCGATCCCCGCCAGACGCTCTATTCGATTATCGAAGAACCCCTGCGTAACTTTGACAAGCTGAACCGCAGCCAGCGCCGCGAACGCGTGGAAGCGATCACCTCGCGGGTGGCACTGCCACTTTCCCTGTTATCACGTCAGCCGCATGAACTTTCGGGCGGTCAGCGGCAGCGTGTAGCACTGGCGCGGGCGCTAATCTGCGAGCCTGAAATCCTGGTGCTGGACGAGGCGACATCGGCGCTGGATGTCACGGTGCAGGCACAAATTCTCGATCTGTTGCAGCAGCTTCAGGCCGAACTGGGGCTGACCTATCTGTTTATCACGCATGATCTGGCGACGGTGCGACAGATTGCCGACAGTGTCTCTGTATTAAAAGCAGGCGAAGCGGTGGAACAAGGTGACGTTGTCACGATATTCAGTACACCTCAGCATCCCTACACGCGCGAACTGATTGGTGCGATCCCTCCGCTCGTTCCGATAACGCACAAGGAGTCTGCATGAGCCGACGTCTCGGATTTTTTACCCGACTGCTGGATAACGTCCCGGCTAAACAGCGCTATCAGCTGGCCACTGAACAGATTCAGCATGCCGAGCGCTGTGGCTTTGATACGGCATGGATTGCTCAGCATCACTTTCATGAGGATGAGGGCGGACTGCCTTCGCCGCTGGTTTTTCTGGCGCACGCCGCCGCCCATACCCGCACCATACGGCTCGGCACTGCCATCATCACGCTGCCGATGGAAAATGCGCTACGGGTCGCAGAAGATGCCGCAGTACTGGATTTGCTGTCGGACGGACGGCTGGAAATCGGGCTGGGTTCGGGCGGCACACCGGACTCGTTTTTACCCTTTGGCCTGACGTTTGCCGAACGCGGCGCAGCATTTGCAGACAATCTGCATACGCTGCTCAGTGCCTGGCGCGGTGATTCGCTGGGTCATCCGGACAATCATCTCTGGCCCGCCGCGCCGCAGCTCGCCGGACGGGTGTGGATCGCCACCTTTTCGGTTGAGGGCGCAATCCGTGCCGGCCAGGGCGGACACGGTCTGATGCTATCACGGACCCAGCCACGGCCAGAAGGCCGGGCAGAACTTCCGCTCGATACGCTGCAGAATCCGCTGATTGATGCCTATCTCGCGGCACTTCCGGCGGGAATTGAGCCGCGTATTCTTGCCTCCCGCACTGCATTTGTCGCGGATTCAGACCACTTCGCACGTCAGATCGCTGAACCGGGCATTCGCAAGCAGGCTGCTCAGTACCGTGGCGAAATACGCGGGGAAAGCTTAGATGACCTGCTGGCACAGTTTGATGCCCATGTTGGCGGCATCGATCAGGTCGCGCGCTCGCTGGCGCAGGACAGCGTGCTGCCTCGCGTTACCGACATCTCATTCCAGGTGCATTCAGCAGAGCCTTCGCATGCCGATACGCTGCGCTCGATTGAGCTGATTGCCGGACATATTGCGCCCGCACTTAGTGTTGCTGGCGAACCAGACAGGAGAATTTCATGAGTCAACCTGACGATTTGATTGCCGCACTGGCGGATATCGATCCCGCTTCTGCACTGGCCCACGCGTGCCAGACACGTCACGCCGCGACGCTCCATGCCCAGGGCAGCTATAACGTGTTATTTGACCAGGGCGATGACGATTTTCCGTTAGCTGAGCGACGCCTTCTGGCCGCAAAGGTCGCAGGCTGGCATGCCCGGTCGGAGTTGCAGACGCACTATCAGCCGCAGCAGCCTGTGCCCGATAGTGATCGGATTAGCACCGCGCTGGATTTCGCGCATTGCCTCACCTTCGAGCCGGTTGCCGCTACACCTGCCCATCTGGAGACGCTGAAGCAGGCGGGCTGGAGTCCGCGTGGCATTGTTACCCTGGCGCAGCTGGTGGCGTTCGTCAGTTTTCAGAGCCGGTTAATCACAGGTCTGCGCAGCCTGCAGGGCCATGAAGCAGCGGTTGACGCTGCACCGGTCGTCGCCGGTCACTGGCATGCGGCACTGAAGACCGCCAGCGGCAAAACGGCGCTGACCGCGTTTACGCAGCAGGAACTCGGCTGGGAGCCGTGGCTGCCCGCCAGACCGCTGGCTGAATTCAGTGAGGAGGAGCAGGTGACACTGGCAAAATTTGGTCACACCGATTCCGACTATTTCCGTCTGCTGGGGCGTAACCTGCCGCTGCTGGAGCAGCGTACCCTGACCGACAAAGGCATTTTCTACACCGCTGGCGGGCTGCCGCGCGCCGAGCGTGAGCTGGCCGCCACGGTGGTCAGTAAGGTCAACGGCTGTATTTATTGCGCCTCGGTTCATGCGCGTAAAGCCAGCCAGCTTTCAAAGCAGGATGACGCAGTACAGAAGCTGCTGAATGTCGCGCCCGGCGCAGTATTATCCCACGGACACACTGTCCGCTGGCAGGCGATCATCGCCTTTTCGGCGGCGCTGTCGCTGACCCCTGCGCAACCTGCGCAGTCGCAGATCGCTGCACTGCGCGAGCAGGGGCTGGATACGCTTGACCTGCTCGACCTGATTCAGTCCACCGCCTTCTTTGCCTGGGCCAATCGCCTGATGCTGACGCTGGGCGAGCCTTTTCTGCCGGAATAACAGGGATAAACATGACATTGCCTTTAACTGAACAACTGGTGCAGTGGCGTCGCGAACTGCATCAGCATCCGGAACTTTCAAACCATGAGTTTGCCACAACTGGGCGTATTACCGGCTGGCTTGAACAGGCGGGTATCCGGCTGTTGCCGCTGGGACTGAAAACCGGCGTGGTGGCAGAAATCGGTCACGGCGAATCGCTGATTGCCCTGCGTGCGGATATTGATGCGTTGCCAATTGATGAAATCACCGATCGCCCGTGGCGATCGCAGGCGCCGGGCGTAATGCACGCCTGCGGTCACGACGTTCACAGCGCGGTTATGCTGGGCGTCGCTCTGCAGCTTAAACAGCAGGAAGCCACGCTGCCAGGCCGGGTGCGGATTCTGTTTCAGCCCGCCGAGGAGACGTTTAATGGCGCACGTCAGCTGATTGATGCCGGTGCGCTGGAAGGCGTACAGGTAATATTCGGCCTGCACAATGCGCCCGACCTGCCGCTCGGTACACTGCGTAGTCGGGCGGGCGCGTTTTATGCCAATGTCGATCGTTTTGTGATCCGTGTTGAAGGTAAAGGCGCGCATGCAGCACGACCGCAGGAGGGCATCGATTCGATCGTGATTGCCAGCCATATTGTGACCGCTTTACAGACGCTGCCGAGCCGGGTGTTCAGTTCGCTGGAGACGGTGGTGCTGAGCGTGACGCGCTTTACCGCCGGGAATACCTGGAACGTGTTACCGCAAAGCGTTGAGTTGGAAGGCACGGTGCGCACCCACAATGGTGAAATTCGGACGCAGATCCCACACCGCATCCGCTCGCTGATTCAGGGCATCGCCGCCGGATTTGGCGCGACCGCGGAGCTGGAATGGACCGAGGGGCCGCCTGCCCTGATTAACACACCAGGCTGGGTGGATGTGGCACTGGAAGTCGCACAACAGAGCGGCTATCTCGCGGAGCATGCTGAGTCACCGCAAATGGGCGGAGAAGATTTTGCCTTCTATCTGCAACAGGTGCCGGGCGCATTTGTCAGCATTGGCAGCGCCAGCGAATTTGGCCTGCATCACGCCGCGTTCGATCCGGATGAAGCACTGATCGGCCCGGCAGTAGAATACTTCACGCAGCTGGTACCGCGCGCGTTACAGATTGTGGCGGCGCAATGACCAGAAAAAGGAGTGCAGCGATGTCTGTTCCGGTTCCGCAACCGATTCTGGATCACGCGGTGATTAACGTGGCCGACCAGCTCGACAGCGCCAGCGCGCGTTTCCGGCGGCTTGGCTTTCAGCTCACAGAGCGCGGTCATCATTCGCTGGGTTCAAGTAATCATCTGGCCATCTTCGGCGAAAATTATCTTGAGCTGCTCGGCTATGAACCCGGCAAAGGCAGCCAGCGCGCCGATCTCTGGCAATCGCCGCTGGGGTTGAGTGGCCTGGTGTGGAAAAGCAGTGACGCCGACAGTGCGTTTCAGCATCTGGAACGTCAGGATCTGGATGGCGATCCACCCGCCTCTTTTCATCGTCCTGTCGATCTGCCCGACGGTACGGTAAATGAAGCGCGCTTTCGAACTGTGCGGCTGCGTCCTTCGCTGATACCCAATGGACGCAGCTTTTTTTGCCAGCACCTGACACCTGAAGCGGTATGGCAGCCTGCTTGGCAACGCCATCCCAATGGCGTGCGGAACATCAGTGAATTTGTCATTGTGGCGCAGGACCCGGCGCACTCGGCTCAGGTTTATAGTCGTCTTTTTGGTGCCGCAAAAGTGCTTGCCTGCCCTGAAGGCGCCTTTGTTCTGCGTGCCGGTGCCGCCACGGTTCGATTTGCGTCAGCAGCGTATGCGCAACGTCGCTTCGGTCCGCTGCCAGAAGACTATGATGGCAGCGCCCGAATGGTTGCGCTGGGATTTGAAACCGGCGATCTCGCGCGGGTCAGAAACGCACTGCAGGCAGGGGATATTGCGTTTCAGGAGCACACTGAGGCGATTGTCGTGGAGTCTGGTGAAGGGTTTAATCTGGCCCTGCGTTTTACCTGAGTGCTGATCTGAAATGTAATGAAAACCGCCTCGGTTGAGGCGTTTTTTTTATCAATCGGAGTGATAAAGCATAATGACTTTTGGCGTTCGATTGGCCTTTGAAGTCGTCTTAAATCAAAAAAACAACGATGGTGACAGGCCAAACCGCGCGCACAATGCCCGTATGTGTGACACGGTCAACTGACGATCGCCGCTGAGAATTCGGCTGACCAGCGACTTTTTGCCAATTTCATTTTCGAAGTCACTCAGGCTGAGGTTGTGCTGCTCGATCAGTACCCTCAGAACGCCAGGTCCGGTGCTGATTTCACGCTGGCGGCTATTAAAGTCGGCCATCGCAGGATCATTATCTTCATAATGAGCAATGCGGGCACAAAGCAAGTCTACCAGCGGATTATCCGGCTCATATTCAATAAGGTATTCGACCAGTTCCAGTGCTTCTCCATAATCATGCCGCTGGTTGCTGCCAGCCAGCAGCGGTACCGCTTCTGCCAGCTGATTTGACAGCCTGATAGCTTCAATATTCATTCGGTTACCTCCCAATATTTCTTAACAAGCTTGTCGTACTCAGCGTGAGTGCAGATATGCTTGATGAAGATTTTGCTGCGCTCAAAATCCGCGAAGAATATCACGCGCAACTGGTTGCCACTGACGTCAATGATCCACCATTTAGCGCGATACTTCATACGATCAAGGCTTGCATAAAGCGCTCTGAGATCGTCAGGACCACTGAAATCGCCCTGTCTGAGGTGGCGGTAAAGTAGATCCAGTGCTGCCGCTGCATTGGGATGTTTTCTGGCCGCCACGTCAAACGGCACGCGTGAAATAACATGCATTCCATTGGCTCCTGACTGTTTCCATTATGGAAACCATCTTCTCAAAACGGCTGAGCGTTGACAGGCTGGAAACGCAGAAACCTGCTTGTTCCAGAGTACTTAATACGCCTTAAACTGATGTAAAAATGCTGGCAGAGGCTTCACCAATATGAGAATTGATAAAGGGTTGCTGATATGAATCATCGAAATGCACAGGCAACATTGCACTTTGCTGTCAGACGATAATCCTGCCTGTGCTCTGAAATCTTATTCCGGAAAAATTGTGCCAACAGAGGCGAGAGATAGCGGGCTGGATAATAAAAAAACGCCTCAACCGAGGCGTTTTTTACAGGCTTACCCGCAGATAAATCAGAAGGTGTAGCTGGCGGTGACAGCGAAGTTGCGAGGTTCGCCGTAGACAACGGAGCCGGCCACGTTAGTGTCATACTCTTTGTCGAACAGGTTATTAAGGTTGCCCTGCAGCGACAGATTTTTGTTCACCTGATAGCGGGCAAACAGATCAACCAGTGCATAGCTGCCCTGACGGGCGCGCCAGGTGCCGTTGCCTTCCGGTCCACCGACGTCGTTCCAGACATGTGTCTGCCAGTTTACGCCGCCACCCAGCGTAAGCTGCTGCAGCGTCGGCAGGCGATAGCTGCTGAACAGATTAAAGCTGGTCTGGGGTAACTGTGGATTAAAGGTACTGCCATCGCGGTTTTCCGCTATGTAGCGTGTGCCGCCAAAGGTCATCTGCCAGTTGTCGGTCAATGCGCCATTGACTTCAAACTCGACGCCACGACTCACTACGCCTTTACGGCCAATGTAGGCAACATCGCCTGAACCCTGAATGGTCTGAGTGGTGGCTTCTCCGACGTTATCCAGTTCGGTGCGGAATACAGAAACAGAGGCCGTCAGGCGACTGTCCATCCAGTCAGATTTCAGCCCGGCTTCGTAGTTTTTCCCAATAACCGGCGACAAATAAGCGCCGCTGGCATCGCGATAATCCTGAGGCTGGAACACCGAGGTATAGCTGGCATAAGCAGACCAGTTTTCCGCAAAGTCATAAATCAGCCCGCCATAGGGGGTGATGTTATTTTCTTCCGCTTCCCCGCTTAAGGTTTCGCGGTTCCAGTTGGTGTAACGCGCGCCAAGGATCAGGTGCAGCGGGTCGGCAAGCGACAGGCGGGTCGCCATGTAAGTCGACTTCTGGCGAACCAGTTGGGTATCGCTGGCGGGCAGACGTGGCGTCCAGTCTGACTCCGGATACTGGCCATTGAAATCGTTGTAATTGCCCAGCGATTCTGGGGAAATATTCTCAAAGGTACTAAAGTACTTGTTATCCTGGCGGGTATAATTGACGCCCATCATCAGCTCGTGCTGACGGCCCAGCAGTTCATACGGGCCGCTGGCAAAGGCATCGACGGCATCTACTTTGCGCTTTCCGGTGTTATAACCGGTTCCGCCCACCACAGGATAGTTGGCATAGGAAGAGACGCCCGCGCCCGTGTTTCGGTCGAAATAGCCATCAAGATAGAGCTGCTTACTGTCCAGACGCATATCGGTGTGCGTGCCGTTTAACGTCAGGTTCCAGCCGTTGTCGAAATCCTGCTTCAGGTTAACAAAGACTTTACGGTTCTCTTTATCGTTATAGGCCCAGTCTGGCGCAGTGTTGTAGCCGCGTCGGGTATGTATCTGCGTGCCGTCAGTGTACCAGCGCGGTGCGCCGCCCCACATCGTGGAGTCTGTATTGACCTGGCTGAACTCATAACCCACCGACAGCGTGGCAGAGTCGGTGAGATCAGCGTCAACCACGCCATAGATAAACTGTTTTTTGGCACCGTAACGCTCTATAAAGCTGTTATTGTCCTGCCAGCCAGCGACCATACGGCCACGAACATTGCCGGACTCACTGAGTGGCGCGGAAAGATCGGCCACGTAGCGCTGCTTGTTCCAGCTGCCGTAGCTGGCGGAAACGGTGCCACCGAACTCTTTGCTGTCCGCGTGCTTACGCACCATGTTGATAGCAGCAGACGGATTGCCTGGCCCGGTCAACAGCCCGGTTGCCCCGCGTACCACTTCAACGCGCTCATACAGTGCCATATCGGTCTGTGCATCGCCCAGATTCCAGCGAGCCGCAAAGGCGGTAGGAATGCCATCGATCATGTAGTTGTCGATCAGAAAGCCGCGCGCATAGTAGTTAGTGCGGTCCATATCGCCACTGATTCCATGAATGCCTGTGGTGTTGGACAGCACATCATTCAGTGACTGGAGCTGCTGATCGGCCATACGCTGAGTACTGACGATACTGACGGACTGCGGCACATCACGTACGGTGCCCAGCATTTTGGTGCCGGCACGGGTAACCGGAACGCTGTAATCCGTTTTCGGTGACGTTGTCACGGCATCATCGGCTGACGCGCTGACCGTTAGTGTCTCGCCATCGCTGGCAGCAGGTGTTGAAGTTTCTGCAGCGCTGGCGACGTTATTCGCCAGCGATGCGGCGACAATGACGGCCAGTAAGGAGAATCGGAATGGGCGTTGCAGAGCAGATGTACCTGTAACTCTGGGGGTCTGAAGATCGAAAGCGTTCATTAATTCCTCAATTATCTTTATGTTTTTATGCTGCCACCGTCACGACCTTGCATCCTGCGGACATCGATGCCCTGCTGAGGGTTTGAGGAACCCTAAACCCTTTCCGTAAGCGCCTGTGCGCGGGTGTGATAAACTTTCAAAGCAAATGAGAAATATACGCATTGCGATTATCATTGCAAGATTTTGTTAACAAATAATACGTTTTTTTTCAGGATATTGTCTGCACGTTCAGATTTTAAAGCTTGCTAATAGGGAGAGGTTCTTAAAATAGCCAGTGGATTGACGGACGATTAGAGCAGCAGACATGCCGTCTCGCTTTTATTAATTATAAAATCCTGCTTCAGCCGCTCATTGACCTGAAGTTGCCACTCTTTGTGCGACAATACCCGCCTTGATGCTTTAATTTCCTTATTTAACACCAGACTTTGCAGGTATTCGCACATGCGCAAAACTTCGACTCTTAAAGCGCTGATGATCACAACCACCGTTATCACTGCTTTTACAGCTCACTCCGCCACGCTGGTCCAGAATGTCAGCGCAGGCTGGAATAGCTTCAGTGATAAGGTTGCCACAACATGGCAGCAGCCAGAGGGAATCGACTTCTATCTGCCCGCGATTACATGGCACAACCGCGCCACGTACGATCGGGAACACATTGATAAATATAATGAAAGGCCTTGGGGTGCAGGCGGGGGTATCTCTCGCTACGATGAGAAAGGCAACTGGAACGGCATCTATTTAATGGCCTTTAAGGACTCTTTCAATAAATGGGAGCCCTTTGGGGGTTATGGCTGGGTAGCGACATGGCGTCCGCTGGCTGACCAGAATTTTCACTGGGGTGCAGGTTACACGGCAGGCGTCACTGCCCGGCATAACTGGGACTATATACCAGTGCCTGCGCTGCTGCCGCTGGCCTCAGTCGGGTATGGCGATCTCGATTTCCAGATGACCTACATACCGGGTACGCATAATAACGGTAACGTCTATTTTGCCTGGCTGCGTTACCACTTCTGAGCATTAAAACAACAACGTCAGCGTGACATCGCCATGATGGAGAGATTGCCCAGAGCAAGGGTCTCGCCATCATAGCGATGTCGCAGCAGATGATAACTGTCGCATTCAATAATCTGCTCAATCGCCTCTGAAAAGGTATTCATGGCGCTGCGCATCTGGGTCAGATAGTCATGGGTATCATAGACCCGATCGATCCCCTCCAGCGCATGGTTCATGATTTTACGGGCGACATCATTAGGCGTGTTGAGGGCAGAAAGTTTTGATCGGGCGGTGCGGCGCAGATCGCGTGGGGTAAACGGCTCCAGTCCCAGCCCACGCGGTGCGCGGATCATCCGGCGCAGCGCCTGATTCAGCGCGCCTTTTGACAGCGGCTGTTGGGGATCGCGTGGTGCGGGCACCAGCCAGGGCGAGTCCGGTTCGGCGGCATTGAGTAATGCTTCGATACACTGCCGCATCAGCGGTGAAATCGGCAGTACATGCTCACGCTGTGATTTATTACGGGTGCCCTGCATCCATAATCCTAACTGCAGATCGAATTCCCCTTTCTGCGCCTGTACAATCTCATCCGGCCGTCGGGCGCTGACCAGACATAAACGCAGCGCCCAGCGCGCCTGCTCCGATAATGCCCAGTTATCCAGACCGTGCCAGAAGACCCAGATTTCCGCATCAGTCAGTTGCCGGCTGCGCGGTGGCGTAGCACGGCCTGCAACATCCCGTTTTTTCATTGAGGCAATTGGCGAATGATCGAGATAGCCCTGCATCTCGGCCCAGGCGAGGAATTGTTTGGTCAGCGCGAACACCCGACGCGCCTCCTCCTTTTTACCGTCGGCAATCAGGATGTTGTAAAGCCGGTTGAGGCGCAGACGGTTCAGCGTTTTGAGCGGCTGCGTGCCGATGTTGGGCAGAACATGTTTCAACAGAGACGAGATGGCGATCTCAGGACGCCGCCGACTGATCAACAGTGACAGTTTTACCCAGACCTTCATCACCTGCTCAACCGTGCCTTCATCGCCAAAATTATCCAGCTCCCTCAGCGAAGCCGCCTTCACCTGCTCAAGCCAGATTAGAACATGGCGGCCAACATGTGCTGAACGCGCTGAGGTTATAGTTGAATCTGTTATCACATCATGACCTGTTGCCCATTTCGAAGCCGCCATTCTACCCACCGTTAAGTTATGACTCCAGACCTAATAAGTCTGGAGTCACAATGACGTATTCTGAGCCATTCTGAGAGACTTTACTGGTTATGACAACGAAGCGTTTTTGCGACCTGTTTTGCTCATCTGAGTGGTCAGGCTAATGGATAAGCAGCCCACTATCACGAGATGTAAAGATGCCTAACCGAGATATACAATGATAACTATTATCATTATCATACGCATTTGCTTACATACCTTAACGATTCAGGGAGATTTTCTAAGTGAATGTAACCATGCGTGTCCGTAAGCAACCTGCCGCACTACTACTGGCCAGTGTATTGAGTACTTCTGCTAACAGCGCTACTCAGGAAGAGACAGAAAAGCTGGCTGATGATGAAACGATGCTGGTCACGGCTGAACAGGAGTTAAAACAGCAGCCCGGCGTTTCAATCATTACCTCACAGGACATTGAAAAGAATCCGCCAGTCAACGACCTCTCAGACATCATCCGTAAAATGCCGGGCGTCAATCTCACCGGTAACAGCGCCAATGGTGTACGCGGTAATAATCGTCAAATCGATATTCGCGGCATGGGGCCGGAAAACACGTTGATTCTGATCGACGGTGTGCCGACGACCTCGCGCAATTCAGTGCGTTACAGCTGGCGTGGCGAGCGTGATTCCCGTGGCGACTCCAACTGGGTACCACCGGAAATGGTTGAACGGATTGAGATTATTCGTGGACCGGCGGCAGCCCGTTACGGTTCAGGCGCTTCTGGCGGTGTGGTTAACATCATTACCAAACGTCCGACAAATGACTGGAGCGGATCGCTGTCGCTCTACACCAACCAGCCGGAAGATGATAAAGAAGGGGCAACCCGACGCGCAAACGTTAGCCTGAGTGGCCCGCTGGCGGGCGATGCTCTGACTATGCGGCTTTATGGCAACATCAATAAAACCGACAGCGATGCTTTCGATATCAATCAGTCGCATAACGGCTCCGGCGCGGCCGGTCGTGAAGGCGTTCGCAATAAAGACATCAACAGCGTGTTGTCCTGGAAGATTACGCCATTGCAGGTGCTGGATTTCAGCTATGGCTACAGTCGTCAGGGCAATATTTACGCCGGGGATACCCAGTACAGCAACGGGTCCGGTAATGCGCTGATCGAATCTCTCGACGGGTCAGAAACTAATCGTCTTTATCGTCAGACCTGGGGCCTGGCCCACAACGGTATCTGGGACTGGGGACAGTCAAAACTGACCTTTAACTATGAGAAGACAAACAATACCCGTCTGAACGAAGGCACCGCGGGCTCGGGTGAAGGCCGAATCAACAGCAATACGTTTTCGACCAGTCGCTTTGAAAGTTACCGGGCGGGAGGCGAAGTCAGCATCCCGCTGGAATTGCTGCGTGAACAGACCGTTACGCTGGGCGCCGAGTGGAACCGTGATGAGCTGAACGATCCTGACTCCATGAATGGCACCAGCGCACCGGGCGTTTCGATTGATGGCATCAGTGGTGATGCGGGCAGCCGCAACAGCAAAAACAGCGCGACGCTGAGTTCACTCTATTTCGAAGATAACATCGCCGCGACCAACAGCACAGAAGTGATCCCAGGTCTGCGTTTTGATTATCACGATACTTTCGGGGCGAACTGGAGTCCGTCACTGAATATTTCTCAGGCGCTGGGAGAAAGTTTTACCCTGAAAGCAGGTATCGCCCGTGCATTCAAAGCCCCCAACCTCTATCAGTCCAGCGAGGGCTATTTGCTGGCTACACGAGGCAACGGCTGCCCGGTCAACGTGACGAGCGGCAGCTGTTATCTGCTGGGTAATCAAAATCTTGATCCTGAAGTCAGCGTCAATAAAGAGCTGGGTATTGAGTTCAGTCAGAAAGGATATGTGGCAGGTCTTACCTGGTTCCGCAATGACTACAAGAACAAGATCGTCGCCGGGACCGATGTGCTGGGTTACGCCTCTAATGGCAACAATATTCTGCAGTGGAGCAACGGTGGCAAAGCAGTAGTTGAAGGTCTGGAGGGTAACGTTACGATACCGCTGGTCAGTGACGAACTTGAGTGGCGTACCAATGCCACTTACATGATTCAGTCTAAAGATAAAAAAACCGGCAATCCGCTGTCGATTATCCCGGAATACACCATCAACTCCATGCTGGACTGGCAAGTGACACAGGATTTATCAACTAACCTGAACTGGACAATGTATGGCCGCCAGAAACCGCGCCAGTATGCGGAATCCCGCACAGAAAATGGATCAATGTCGAATCGTGAAGTCGGAGCTTACTCGGTATTCGGGGTTAATTTCAATTACGACATTACCAAAAATCTGCGTGCCAATGCCGGTATTAATAACCTGCTGGATAAGCAACTCTATCGGGAAGCGGATGGGGCATCGACCTATAACGAGCCAGGACGTGCTTATTATGCGGGTCTGACTATGACGTTTTAATCAACCGAAGCGCTTCCTACTGGAAGCGCTTTTTTCTCAACCACACTCTTCCACTTCGTTTACAACTACTTAAAGTCGACCTGCATCAATTCGGCAATCGTTGAATCACGTGTTGTCATCACACAGCGGTCCAAATAATCGGTAAATCTGGACGGTTTATTCATGCCGAGCTGTAGCAGTCTGGAGTTATCATACACCACATTCAGGTTTGAGAAGTGGCCATACAGGTTCATCGCGCGCAGCATGATGCGTTCATTGCAGGGTCCAAACAGATCCTTAAACGTGCTTCTGCTATCTGACAGCTGTTTATAAGACACTTTCTGGTAATCTACGCCCAGCGCCTTGTTTCCTGACGCTCTGGCCATCGCCTCGTCTATCTCTGCAAACGTAACACTGCTATGTGTTACGGCAGAAATGTGAATGACTTCATTAATGACGTTTTCTGCGTCAAGCAGCAGAACCAGTGCATCTGCGCAGTAATCAACCGGAACCACATCAATACGATCGTCAAGGTCGCAGGTAAATTTACCCAACGCCAGTGCCATCCTGAATACCCAGAAAACGCTGGCTGAGAGCAGGCATCCCTGATCGGAATGCCCCACCACAATCGATGGACGGGCAATCACCAGTGGCAGGCCCGGCAACTTCTCTGTCATCAGCTTTTCAATCGAAGCCTTACTCCAGGTGTATTCAACAATATGCTGATCCCGGCTGGAGTTTAGCCCGCCCTCAGTGACAAGTGAGCCGGGTTCCGGCGCACAGGACATAGCGGTTCCAACGTGGATAAATTTCTTCAATCCTTTAACACGACTCATTCGTTCAGCAAATCGGAACGTGCCCTCAACGTTCACCTTCCAGATGGTGGGATTATTACCAAATGAAGCGACGGCGGCGCAGTTAATGACATGGGTAACGTTATTAAGTCGTACATCATGAATAAAATCGTCCGTAAATGCCAGGTCACCCAAAATAATATTTTCAGGTACTATCGTATTGATTACTGACGCATTTAAGCCAAAGTTCTTCAGGTTGGCTTTAAGCCTCTTTAATCCTTCGTCAACGGTTTTTCATCTGACCAGCATCAGCAGTCGATCCTGAACCCTGCTCTGCAAAAGATTTGCTACGACAGCCCCGCCTAAAAAACCTGTTGAACCGGTAATAAGGATATTTTTCATGATAGTACCATTCACGCTGGTTGAAGAAAGGAAAGCATTAACAAACGTTTCCCGAAAAAATATCAATAAAACAAATAAACAATTGTTGTGGTTAACCTATTTATAGCGAGCAGACTGGAAAGTCAGGTTTAGTTCTGAATCAGACACTCACTCTCTGATCGCATATCAGTGAGCCAGCGATGCCAGTATAATGCTGAAAGTTAACGCCAGTCTCGACATAACTAAAGAAATTTCATCAAAGTAATTCATTCAGGCTTTGTTTATATAGCGACGTAAAGAGCATGGAATAAATAGATGACTTTAGCTGATTACCCTGGCAGCCTTATATAAATAATCATTCTCAAATAGGATCAAGTTTTATTTTTAATGAACTCAGTCAGCCATTTATAACTCAGCCATATTAAGAATTTATTAAGGGGGGATCATCTGCAAGAATAGATTTGCCGATTAAACGAAGTTTATTTAAATAATAATTCCGCACGGTTGTTTACTCGCCGTTTAATCATCATCATGTAATCACAGGCCGCCAGTGGATAGCGCTCACCCAGATGTCAGGCATTTGAGATATTTTTTACAGGATCACTACTTGACGTTTCTGGCAGATAAAGCTGGTTTCTCTGCAGAGCACACCGCGCTACTCTTCTCGGGTAACAAACGGGTTGTCAGGCTCCTGATTAAAAATACGGCATCTATTCCATTCATTTTGTGAAAAGCGTAACGACAGGTAACTAACTTCGCGATTCCTGTATCCTGACGAGCGAAGCATCCTAAAGCCTGGCTATGCTCAGCAGAGTTCAACCTGCAATTATGACTATCAGGATATAAAAAAATGAAAAAATTATCAGTAATCGTTATGGCTACCGGTCTGTTTTTGTCTGTGAATTTACAGGCTAACGCCGAAGGATGTCTGAAAGGCGCCGCAGTCGGCGGCGTCGCAGGTCATGTTGCTCATCATCATGGTGTTGCCGGAGCCGCAGCGGGTTGCGCAGTCGGTCATCATATGGCGAAGAAAAAGCATAAAGAAGCGGAAAAAAATCAGCAGACCCAGCCGGCGCAGAATTAAGCTGATCTCAGGTGCTGATATAAAATAGCTGATTGCCGGACAGGGTGTTGTCCGGCAATCGGGTAAGGCAATTTTTTGTCTGCCAGTTATTTAGAAAACAGCAGATAAAAGGATTTCGTTGTTCCCGAAAAACTATTCGTCAGAAATTGTCAGGTGTAAAAGGATCAACGCTGATCGGCAATATTTTTTTATAGTGGCTCGTTAAAAGAATAACAGCAGCAGACTTAAACCATAACCGGTTATTTAGTCATGTTCTCAGCTGACCATGACGCCACTTTCTTCCCTGAGATGTTTTGGCTCTGTGGCTCAAGCGTCGTGACTATTGCGCCATTCATCAACCATCTCCTTTGAGACTTCTTTCTTATAACAAACTGGTGCATACCCGCCCTGCTTACTCCATGCGCTGCGCCTGCCACAGCTACTGCCGTTACGTGCAGAGCTAAAGGGGCATGCGCAAACACCCGGGTATGAGGCAATTGAGTCCTCGATGATGAGCTGACGAACCTGATCATCGGTTTGCTTCGATGTTTTAGCTTCAGCTGTGCCAACCCAAAAAAGCATCAGGGCCATAAACAGAGAAATGACGGTTTTGCTGTTATTCATAATTCCCTCCAGAAGTAAGGAGGTTACGTTAACGCAGAATAACATCGGGCAATCTTCTGAATAAAAGGCTAATTATTGTCAATTCTGAGGGAAACTATTCGCCCGGGGTGAAGGTGACTAATTTTACTAACCAGGCCAATAACTCTTCTGAGGCAAAGTTGTGAATCAGAAGCAAACCGCCGCCGGGCGGTAGTCGTAACAGCTGTTCTGGCGTAGATGTTTACGATCCAGACCTGCAAAGACGCATAAAAGTGTGTGAACCTGTGGGCAATTATTTTGGTGGTGGCATGCTTTGCGTTACCAAACGTAGCAATGCGGCAGGCATGACCATTATTAACGCCATCCTGAAAGACTGAGCCGCACTCCGGCCCTGTTTAGCGTCTTAAAATAGCGGGGACTGAGAATTCGGGCCATATCATTTCGATGCAATACTAACTCCCCAGCTGCTTAATCCTGCTTCAGGAAATCCGACTTACTGTCGTGCGAAATAACTGCAGAGTATGATCTTTGGAACAATCCAAATCATCAACGCTAAGTATGATGTAACGAATTCCATCAGCTGATTCTGCGCTTTCAGTCCGGCATGCAGGGACAATCCATATCCTTTATGAAAGCAATCTTATTGCGGTAACCGAAGTCACCCAATATTTCCATCAGGCATGATCACATCTGCAAGCCTGCGTATGTAATGCTGATTAAAAAAAAATTTTTATTGGCCTTATTTTTTACTACAGTCCTCAGCACTATCCGTCCCGCTTTGTAACCGATATTTTCAGCTGCGCCCTGGCATTATAAAATTGTCGATAGGATAACCAGACTGCGATGATAGTTGACAGACTGGCGGTGCCTATCAGCATAAAGGTCACCATAATCTGATATTTAATTGCCTTTAGCGGATCGATTCCAGCGAAAATTAGTCCGGACATCATACCAGGCAGACTGACCAGCCCGACGGTTTTAGCTGCATCCACTGTCGGGATCATCGCTGTGCGAATGCTGTCAGCAATAATACGGCCTGAGGCAAGTTTCACCGATGCACCCAGGCTCAGCATCTCCATAATTTTCTGGTGATTGTCGCTGAAGCGCTGATTCAGGTTGCTGAAACAGAGCCCTACTGCAACCATGGCATTCCCGGCGATCATGCCTGAAATGGGAATGACCTGCATTGGCACAAACGCTATCGCGCCGCTCAGTACCAGAATCGTCAGCGTGATGACGGTGCCGCTGAAGATTGAGGTAAACGCTATCGCAAAGGCGTTATCAATATTCCGACCGCGTTTGCGGGCATTGATTGCGGCATTCACGCAGATAAAAAGCACCATCATGACAGTCAGCCAGCTGTTATTGACATCGAAAACCGACTTCAGCACAAAGCCGACGATAACCAGCTGAACAATCGCCCGACAAGTGCTCCAGACAATATCTTTGCCCATGCCCAGTTTTTCTTTCTGGCTGATAAGCAGCGCTATGACGACCAGCGTCAGCGACAGCAATAGCGAGGTGTCACTGATATTATGCTGATTCACGCGCATTCTCCTTTTCTGGCGGCTCGAGGCGCAGCACATGCCCGGCCTGCTGAATATCGCTGACATCATGACTGATCCGCACCACCGCCACCTTTTCTTCAGTTGCAATCCGGTTAATCAGTAAAAGTACGGCCAGCCTGTTCTCTTCATCAAGGGCGCTGGTCACTTCATCCAGTAACAGTACGTCAGGCATAAACTGCAGATTGCGGAGCAGCCCCACACGCTGCTTTTCTCCGCCCGAAAGTTGTTCAACCGGTTTATCCAGCATGTCAGGAGAAAGATTAACGCTTTCCAGCGCAGCAACAAGCTTGTCCCGCTGCGGCTTCTGACGGCGAATCTGCCAGGGCAGTGCAAGATTGTCATAAACCGTCTGACCAAACAGTTGTGGCGTCTGAAAACAGTACGAGACCTGCTGACGATAGGTCTCCGCTTTAAGCGTGGTGATATCACTGTTCCTGAAAAATAGTTGGCCTGAAGTTGGGGTAATCAGTGAAGCAAGAATTTTCAGAAGCGTGCTTTTTCCGCTGCCGGATGGACCGGTCAGTAACACATCATCGCCCCGATTTAACTGCAATGACACCGGTCGCAGTAACTGCCGATCACCAACTGAAAAAGTAACATCCTGCGCTTCCAGCAGGGGTAAAGCTCTGTCCATATTTACGCCTCGTGCTCTGACCAAATTCAGAAAGAATGGAGTTTAGTATCGGTAAAAGCTGGCGATATGATTCACAGACTGATTACCGGTAGTGTACTTCCCTGCCCTTAAACACAACCGGAATGGCGCATCAGGGGCATCTGGCTGAGAGGAAAAGGATAAGGCATTACACTATGGCTGTTCATCTTTTGAGAACAACAGTGACCGGCCCGGCTGCAGCTGGTCAACGCTGAAAGCTTGTCAGACCTGCTGAGCAAAACTTATTTGTTTTCCCAGCGTGTAGAAACCGGATTGGTTACGCTGTTTTTTTCCTGTGTATAGGTGCCATTCTGCTGCGCGATGGCCTCACCGGTATCCCTGATCGCGTTCTGAATAAAAACGTTCTGCTTATCATTTCTGATAAAGTTTAACTGTTGAAAGGCCGTTTTATTGCCCTGGTCGGATGAAGGCAGTGAGAGAAAGCGTACGGTGAAGGTTTCATCATCAAACCTGCCCTTCATGACAAACGCCCTGATGGTTTTCACCCTGAGAATTGATCTTTTAGGTGCCGTTATCGTAGTAATAAATCTACGCATCCGGAAACGGTTTCTTGTCATACATTTTGCAGCAGTGCAGCACCTGTTTGATGGTGGGCCGACCAACGCTGACGGTAAACTTGTTATCCGCTGCTGTTGTCGTCAGACCTTAGCGCGAACACTGCTCATCAGCATTAACAGGCTGGTAGCGTTGCCCGGTTGTCGATTGATCAAAACAGCCTAATTAAGCAAACCGGCACCGACATTTACCGACAAGCCCAGAATAGCCAGGTTAAAAATAAATGAGATTACAGACTGCAATAACGCCAGCTTACGCATTTCTGTTGTTCCGGTCGCGACGTCTGCCGTCTGCGAGGCAACCGCGATGGTGAATGAAAAGTAGAGGAAATCCCAGTAGCCAGGATTTTTCGCTTTATCCGGAAAGATCAGCGGACTTACGCTGCTATCCCGGTAAAGATAGTGCTGGTGAGCATAGTGCATTGCAAATGCGCTGGGTAGCATGGCCCAGGATGCAATCAGCGTCATTGCCGTCAGCAACAGATGCAGCAGTCGCGGGGTGCCGTTGAGGCCTTTGAGCGTGGGCAGTTCACTCAGAATGGCCACAATGCTGACCATACAGGCCACGATCACAATGCCCAGCACCAGTGCGGCACTCTGATCCTGCTGTTGCGCAATGCGCTTGATGCCCGTCGCGTCAGTACGCAGCATGCGAAACCAGAGTGTACAAAGATAGAGCCAGGCCCAGATATTCCAGCTTATCAGTAATCGCTGCATCTGCCCGGGCTGGTCAGAGAGCAGAAAATAGCATATCAGTCCGGCAGTGATGGAGAGCAGTAGCCGCAGGCGTGCATAAAGCGTGGAGGTTAAAGATGTCAGCATTATAAACCATTGTGATGTAATCAGAGTGATATCAACTGTAGTTAAAATCAGGTGAAAATCATGCACTAAGTATTAATTCTTACACTTTTAAAGTAGAGCTGTGGGTTCGATACCGAATTATGCAAAGTGTAAAACAGGTCAGCACAAGGTGTTATGGAGACAAACGCCACCTGACGCTGAAATTAATTAATCATAACGTTGTCTCTGACACGATTTTAAAGCCACCATTTGAGCAGTATTTGCATAGTTACATAAAATTTAGTAATCCGGAATCAATCAGTAACATGCAAATAAATGGCTGAGTGCTTTAACAGTCATCTCTTAAACGCTGATTCAGTCAAGCCAGTAAGCTCAGAAACTATTAATTCCTGCTCCAAAGGGGGCAGGTAAGTAATGGTGGGCGCAGGCACACTGTTTCCTGATAATTCCGAAAGTCAGGCCAGGATCAGGGGAAATATAGCGCTGGGATTAAGTATTAGCCTGATTTGCTGTATAATTATCCATTCGTTTACGCAAACGTTTTATCTGTATATAACGGTTTGTGTTTAATCTTTGAAATTTGATGAGGCTCTGGAAATTTATGGATGATGTTGATTTGGCTCAGGAGCGCGAAGAAGCGCATCTTGCCGCCTCGCTGGCAGCCCGTAAAACCAAACTTACCAGTCCCAACGGCTTATGCGTCTGGTGCAAAGATGAAGCTGTCGTGGCCGAAACGGCTTTTTGCTCAGCTGAGTGCGATGAGGATTATCATAAGTATCGCCGTGAGCAGAGTCAGCGCATTAGCTGACATTCCTGATTAAGAGATCCTCAAACCAGCGCTGATCACTTCTCTTTACTCAACCCGATGGGATGCCTTGCCAGTGGCCCTTAAGATCCTCGCTGTTACGTCAGGCTGCCGATTTTTGCTGTTACTGCCGGCAGGACCTGTTCAGAGGGCAGAACAGGAACCGGCATTGTTGCCGGTTCCTAAAGGGGAAAGCATGCAGACAATGCATGCCTCACTGATTACTTATTCAGGTATTGATTGAAGAAGTCGATCATCTTCTCAAACGGAATTTTATCCATGCGATCGTATAAATCGACATGCGTCGCATCCTTCACGATCAGCAGTTCATTTAGCTGAGCCGCTGTTTCATACGCCGTTTTAGAGAAACAGAGAGTGCGCTTTATCAACATGGATAAAGAGCGCAGGGCGTGGTGAACTTTTCTTAATAGAGGTCATCAGCGGGAAGTTCATGAATGACATTGGCATGGTCACCGACCAGGAATTGCCGGAGTTGGCCGCATCGGGATGTGGCAACCGCAGCGTTTACCGTCGGCTATGAAAGTCCCTCCCGGTTCAGCCGTGAATATACAACAATATTTGGTGTTTTTCCGAAAAGGGACATTACCACGCTGCGTAATGCCGCCAGTAACACGCTCAATGCATCGTAATGTCTTTCCGGCCGGGGATCCGGACAGGAAAAAAGGTCCGGAACACGGAAGTACTTAACCGGCGAGGACTGAATCGAGAGCTGTCTGCAGCCGGTCAGCGCTGGCCCGTTCGTCATTCTCTATGAAGAAATCCACCAGCTCCCTGCGTCACGCCCACATTCATGCTCATATTCAGGTACGCTTTCAGCTGCGGCCCGGTGCCGGGCATGGCGGCCAGCATCCCTGCGGTGGCCAGCTCGCGGCTTTTCCAGTCCAGGATGTCGCGACTGAAATATCGCCGAAAAGATGCGTCTTCAGAAACTCGTCTGCAGCCGGGGCAAAGCCGAACAGGCGCCCGCTGACCAGCTTGACGACCAGCGCAGTCTGGTTTTTGGTGCCCGCTGCCAGCATCTCATCTGGCTGTAGCAACGGAGCAGAGGCCCCGTTTCATCAGATTACGTTCATGACCTGTCGGCTGAGGCATACTGCTCATCCGTGACCTGCTCCATCCAGTCAACGACCCTGCCGTCCTGAGCTTCGGCGATGGCAATATGGGTCATGGCCGTCTCCGGTGCTGCCCCATGCCAGTGCTTCACACCGGTCGGTATCCACACCACGTCGCCGGGCCGGATTTCACGCACCGGCCCCCCCCACTCCTGCACCAGGCCAGCGCCAGCCGTCACGATCAGCGTCTGACCCAGCGGATGCGTATGCCAGGCCGTGCGGGCAGAAGGCTCGAACGTCACGGTAGCCCCGCCGATACGCGCAGGCTCAGTGCCCTGAAAGGGTGAATCGATACGAACCGTTCCGGTGAAATAGTCTGACGAACCTTTGACGGAGGGTTTTGCTCCGCTTTGCATAATCGTAATCATCGGGGTGATCTCCTGTGTGTAGGTGACTGAAACAGACAGTGCCATGGATACTGCAGCAACGGCATGTCTCTTCATACAGGCTCCGTTTTTCAGAACGGGAAAAGCCGGACGCGGACATCATGCCCGGCATTTTTTAAGTGTAGGCCTGGCAGGATTGGTTGATAAGATAGGTAAATCTGAATGCTTATGAGCAGGTTATGCAACAATGATAGCTGAAAATCTGAGCGACCTTCTCGCTTTCACGATCATGGCGCGGTAAAAAAACTTTACCCGTGAGGCCGCTCAGCCTGGCATGTCACGTTCCGGGCTGAGTCATGCCATAACGGCGCTGGAAGCACGGCTGGGAGTCAGACTGCTGACGCACACCACGCGCAGCGTGTCGCTTACACAGGCTGGAGTACGTCTGTTTAGCACCCTGCAGCCAATGCTGAGCACACTCGACAGCGATCTGGTGGCTCTGCGCGCCCTGAGTGAGAAGGCGGCAGGAACCGTGCGCATCACCGCGCACGATCACGCTATCGATTCCATCCTCTGGCCCCGGCTACAGCCTTTACATAAGCATCGCATAAAAACCGTGTTGACAACCATACCGGGAGGCTGTGCTTAATTATCTGATGGATTTGATACTGGACTGAAAAGGCTTTGATACATGAACTCCATAGCCGAATTTTTTACATGTATCATATAGTCATTGGCTTCTTTTACATGTCCAGCATTGCTTCAGTTGAAACCTCTATGCTACGAGTTAAAGGGCGACAATCTCGCATAAAACGTATCCGTTAATCGACTAACCGCAAATGCCGTTCCCCTAACTCCGCCAGCGACGCCGCACCTAACATGCCTAAATCGCGGCTCACCTCGCTGGTAATTAAATCGAGGGCTAAATTGACGCCTGCTACACCGCCCACCGCACAAGCATAATTAAACGGCCGCCCGACAAAGCAGGCTTTTGCGCCCAGCGCGATGGCTTTGATGGCGTCGGTGCCACGGCGAATCCCGCTGTCAAACATCACCGTCATTTCACCCGCCGCTTCGACGATTTCCGGCAGCACATATAGCGGTGGGATCACTGTGTCCAGTTGTCGGCCGCCATGATTGGACACCACAATGCCGTCAGTGCCGATGGCTTTACAACGCAGCGCATCCTTGCGGCTGAGAATGCCTTTAATCACCATCGCGCCGGGCCAGTGCGAGCGGATATACCCGATATGTTGCCAGGTTAAGTGGCTGCGGCCGCTGAAATCCCGCACCGCGTTTTTCGAAAACAGGGGTGCGCCACGTTGCGCATTATTGTTCTCAAAATAGGGCATGCCGCTTTTCAGTAGCGTCTTTAATAAGGTGCCGGTTAACCAGCGCGGATGGGTAATGCCTTGCCACGCCAGACGCAGGCTGGGACGGAACGGTGTGGCGAATCCTGCGCGCACGTTGTTTTCCCGATTGGCTTTGACCGGCGTATCAACGGTGATCACCAGCACCGGGATCGCGGCACGCTTAACGCGATCGATCAGCGCATCAATCTCCTCCAGCGTTTTCGGCAGATAGGCCTGGAACCACATGTCAGGATTCACTTGCGCCACATCTTCCAGCCGCTTCAGCGAGGAGCCGCTCATAATAAACGGCACATTCTTCTTCTTCGCCGCGCGTGCCAGCGTGCAATCTCCGTCAAAACCGGTCAACGCTGAGATGCCCATAGGCGCAATACCCACCGGTGCAGCGTAACGCTGTCCAAAGAGCTCAATCCCAATGCTTCGCTGTGAAACATCCACCATGTTTTCTGGTATCAGGCTATAGCGCTCATAAGATGCCAGCGTTTTGCGCAGTGCGATATTATCCTCGACGCCGCCAGACACATAGGCGAACAGCGGATGCGGCAGATAACTTTGGGCATATTTCTCGAAGTCGTTAAGAGATAGGCAACGCGACTGCATATTGCGCATGAAAGTAATGATCCTGTTGGGAGAAACTGCAGGGTAAAACCAAAGAAATCAATGCTATTGCAGGTGGGTTATTTCGCAAAATCTATAATCTGGCAATATTAATGTCAGATTTGCATAAGAACGGTTATCGTAAATGTAACCGCCACTTACAGACCGTATTGAAGCTCCATATTTGTTTGGTATTTACCAGCCAGTAAGGATGACCCTGACCCAAAATCCTGCTCCATTCAGAAACAGAATTCCGGCATGATTAATACTCCCCCCGAACAATTTTTTATAACTATTCCCTGAGCCTTCGAAACATGCCTGGTTTCACAGGGAAGCCATGCCGGCAAAGGTATTCGGGCAGAAGACTGGCGCAGCGGCTGCGGCAGTGCCGGGTCAGGCTGCTTACCCAGAACCTTCGCCATCTCTTCCTGCAGCTCGCTTATGCACTCCTCAGCCTCGCTCACCTGACGCTGCGTTTTCTCCCTGAGCCGGGCGTTTTCTGCAGTAAGTGAGCGTTCCATACATTCACATTACGTCGATTCAGATGCGCAGGCCAGGCTGATTTATCCGCTGTGGGTGTTTCCAGTTGATACCTTCCAGCACCATCGCCAGTTGGGCCTGCGTCAGGTGCACCCTGCCGTCCCGGTTCACCGGCCAGAAAAGTGGCCCCGCTTCAGCCGTTTGCTGAACAGGCACAGGCTGCCCGCATCGGGCCAGAGGATTTTCACCCTATCGCCGCACCGGCCTGTGAAGATAAAAAGGTGGCCGCTGGCGGGTCGGCGCAAAGCGTGTTCTCCACTTTCGCCGGAAGCGCGTGAACATCTTGTGTGTGGCGTACGAATTGATGTTCAGGTGCTCGGCAATCTCACGGTAGGTCAGTCCGTCGTTAAACCGTAGGCTAGGTGCCTGAGTGATCCGGCGCATTTTGATATAGGACGTGTTTATGTCCACAGTAGTGTCCATGTTCGCGAAAGTGTCCATGGCAGGCAACACGGGCAGAAATGGAAGATGGTATAAACGTGAGGCTTACGCCTTTGCTGAAACGCTATCCGGACATTCAGATAGAACTGAGTGTCGATTATTCTCTGACGGATATTGCGGCGCAGCAGTTTGATGCCGGCGTACAGCTGGGTGATATCGTCGATAAAGACATGATCGCTGTGAGGATTGGCCCGGACTTTTACTTGGCTGTAGTGGCTTCACCGGAATACCTGCAGGGAAAAAACCTGCCTGCGGTACCCGCTGATTTAACGGCACATCAGTGCATCAACCTGAGGCTTCCGAAACACGGAGGGCTCTACGCCTGGGATTTTGAACAGAAAGGGAAACCGATAACGGTGCGGGTGACGGGACAGACCGTTTTTAACAACACCTGTCTTATGATGCAGGCGGCTCTGGACGGTCTGGGATTTGCTTTTATCCCGCTGGATCTGGCACAGCCGCATAAGACATCGGGTAAGCTTATTCCTGTGCCTGAACCCTGGTGGCCGCAGTTTCCGGGATATCATCTTTATTATGCCAGCCGACATCAGCAGGCACCGGCACTGGCGGAAGTCATTGCAGCGCTGCGTTATCGCTGACGTCAGCAACACAGTGCTGCATCTGGTAAACCTGGCTTACAGGTGTGAACTGACTCGCTTTCCTGTAACACCTCATCCAGAGAACGCATTTTTATCATCAATAAGAGAGGCTGAACATGGAACATCACTATACATCGCGTATATCCTGGACCGGGAATAAGGGTACGGGCACATCGGGCTATAAGGCCTATGCGAGGACATGGGACATCGCTATAAAAGGCAAAGACATCATCCATTGCTCCAATGATCCGTTACTGGGTGGCGATGCCACTAAAATGAATCCAGAAGACCTCCTGATCTCCTCTCTTTCTGCCTGCCACATGCTCTGGTATCTGCACCTTGCGTCAGATGCCGGGATCACGGTTCTTAAATATGAAGATTCACCGATAGCAACAGGTGAAATTTTACCAGGCGGCGCAGGTCGCTTTGTTTCGGCAATTCTGAGACCTGAGATCACCCTGACAGAAGGTAGTGATCCCGACTTAGCTATGGCTATTCATCATGAAATCCACAAAGTCTGTTTTATTGCCAGATCGGTGAATTTCCCTGTCTTTTATGAGCCTGAATTTGTCATCGGTCATTTGTAAGAAAGTCAATCGTCAGTAACAACGCGCAGGCTACTAATCCTGAGTCCCTCATCAGCCTGATTGAGCGGCAAAAAAAAATCCGGCAACAGGACGTTTCCGGATTCTTATATAGCTACTGGATCGTTCAGCTGATCCTGAATCGACAGGCAAAAGTCACATGGAACGGCCAATTCATGACAACACGCTATTTATTCAGGTGCGAACGCGCAGCGCAGCCTCGATCCTGTCGGCGATTTTGGTCACCACATAAGCAATCACCATGTAGAACATCACCGCAATCAGGAACGCTTCGAGATAGTAGAAATTCAGTGCCGCCGTCAGTTGCGCCTGGGCAAAAATATCCACCACTTCGATGGCAAAGGCCAGCGACAGCGCTTTCATGATCACCATAAAGGCATTCGCCAGATCGGGGATCGCTGCCACGATAATCTGCGGGAACATTACCCGACGAAACAGCTGCCCACCGCTGTAGCCGAGTGACAGGGCGGCATCTGATTGTCCGCTGTCGAACGAGTTCAGCGCCCCTTTCCACACTTCAGCCTGGAATGCTGCGACACAGGCGCTCAGCGCCACAATAATGATCACCCAGTTGGGCAGTGAATGGGCATTAACCTCAACGCCAATCAGCGTGGCAACAAAGTGCAGCGCCGGAGGCAGGCCGTAATAGGCGAGGAAAATCACCACCACCATCGGCACGCCTTTAAAGGCGATTTTGTAGGTGATCACCAGCTGGCGCAGCACCGGAATGCGGCGATGCTCAATAAACGCAAACAACCCGCCCAACAGCGTCGAGCAGATAAACACCGTCACCGCCATCAACAGCGTAACCGGCACGGCATCCAGAATGCTCCAGAAGTCCGGCAGCAAAACCTCAGCATCAAACATGGTTTTTCTCTCCTGATCAGACGCTGGTGGTGAACTTCACGCGTGGCGAAGACTTAGAGCTGTACTTCGCATGACGATGTTCAAAGAAGCGGATAATCAGCCACGCCACACCGCACAGCAGTGAATAGAGCACGGCCAGCAACAGATAGGTGCCGAACTGATACTGGTTGTAATCGCGTTCCATGATCAGGTGCGCGGTCGCCATCACATCGGCCGCCCCGATATACATCACCAGCGCCACGTTATGAATCAGATAGATAATGGCATTGCCGTAACCCGGCAGCGCAAAGTGCACCGCCTGTGGGCCGATAACCCGCAGCATTTTCTGGCGGAAGCTGTAGCCCAGGCTGTCGGTGGCGTCGTGCTGACCCCGCTCAACCGCCAGGTACGCCGGGCGCATCACTTCTGACAGATAACCGCCGTGATACAGGCTCAGACCAATCATCGCCGCCACGTTGGCCGTGAAGAAGTCGCTAAAGCCAAAGTTATCGATAATCAGTGGCATACCGTAAAAGGCGACAAACAGCTGCAGCACCACGGGCACGCTGCGCGCATAGGAAACGTAGAGATCGGCCAGCTGGCTGATCACGGGAATACGGCGCACGCGGAACAATGTCGCGATGAGCGCCAGAAAGAACCCGACAATCATCGCCACAAACATGATGCCGAGCGTCAAAGGCAGCGCCGACAGCAGTTCTGGAATCATGGAGGATAGATTCACGGTGAAACACTCCTGCTAAAAAGGACAGCATGCGCCCGGTTCAGCGCCGGGCGCAGTGAATCTGTTACTTCATGTACTTCGTAACGTCTTCGCCAAACCACTTCTGCGCCAGCTTATCCAGCGTGCCGTCCGCCTTCAGCGCTTTAAGGGTTTTGGCGATGTCATCATTAAGTGCCTGGTTTTCAGCAGAGCGGTGGATCAGCACATAGGTGTTGTTGATTACCACCGGCTCACTGGCTTTGATCGCCAGCTTCTGGTTGTCTATGACCGTCTGCTCGCCAAGATTTGAAGGTAGGATCAACGCGTCATATTTACCGTTCTGCACTTCTTTCAGACGATCCGGGTAAGGTACACCAGCGCTGGAGGCTTTAATGGTGATTTTGTCATTCGGGTTCTCCTGCTGCCACTGGGTGACAAACTTATACACGCCACCGCCTGCGGTTACCGGTACGATGTTTTTACCGACCAGGTCTTTCATACCGTTAATATTGCTGTCGCTGCGGCTGTAAATCTTCATCAGGCTGGCACCCATCGGTGCATCCGGGATCAGGAACTGTTTGCTGCGCGCAGGCGCTTTATAGTATCCGCCCGTCGCCATGTCGTACTTGCCGGTCACCAGGCCGGTTTCCTGAGCGATGTCCGCCGCGCCTTCCATCACAAATTTATACTGTGGCAGCTTCGCGTTGATGGCTTTCAGCACATCCGGCTCATAGCCCTCCGGCTCATGACCGATCGCGCCCCACGACAGCGGTTTCGACTCTGCTGCGGTGGCGATCTTGATGGTGCGTACGGCGTCCGCAAAGCTGTTACCGCTGATCAGGGCCAGCGCGATGATGCCAGGCGCGGCCAGGCGACGTAATGTAGTTTTGATTGCGGGCATGTCTCTGATTCCTTTATTTATTAGAATACTTTTTCTGAGTTGAGGAACTGGGCAAGGCGTGGCAGCGCCGGGTTATCAAACATCTCTGCAGGCGTTCCCTGCGCCGCAACCACACCCTGATCCATAAACACGATGCGATTAGAAATGCTTTTCGCGAATTGCATTTCGTGCGTCACCAGCAGCGAGGTAATGCCGGATGACGCCACATCTTTAATCACTTTAAGCACTTCACCCACCAGCTCGGGATCGAGCGATGAGGTAGGTTCATCAAACAGCATTACATCCGGCCGCACCGCCAGAGCACGCGCGATACCGGTACGCTGTAACTGTCCGCCAGAGAGCTGCGACGGATAGTGATCGCGTTTTGCCCCCAGACCTACGCGCTCCAGCTCCTGTACGGCGATGTCGCGTGCCTGCTGCTTAGTTTTACGCTGGATAACGATTAGCGGATCCATCACGTTTTCCAGCACCGTCATGTTCTTAAACACGTTGAACTGCTGAAATACCATCGCGGTGCGCAGACGGATTGCCTGAATTGCCGCTTTTTCGGGGGACTGATAGTCCATGCGAATCTGATCCAGCTGAATCGTCCCCGCGGATGGCTTCGCCAGATAGTTAATGCAGCGCAGTAACGTGGTTTTGCCAGTGCCACTTGGCCCGATAATCGATACCACATCGCCGCGTTTTACCGACAGATCGACGCCTTTCAGAATCGGGTTGCTGCCGTAAGCGAGCGTAATATTGTTGAGTTCTAACATCCGGTGCAGCCCTTATTTATTCAGGTCAGCATGGCCGAGCACATGCATCAGACGGTTGGCCCAGCCAAAAATGGCGATAGCGTGAATCAGGTCGATAATTTCCTGATCGTTCATCCCAACGACGCGCAGCGTGGCGACATCGTCCGGCGTGGCTTCCGACGGTGTGACGGACAAACGACGCGCAAAGCGATAGATGGCCGCGTCGCGTTCTCCTAATACATCCGCCCGATCGAAATAGATGGCACTGACCACGGCGTCGCTGTCTGCCAGTTGAACATGACGGCGCGCATGCACCACCGCACAGTAGCGGCAGCCATTAACGATTGAAGCACCGAGCGCGCCCAGCTCACGATCCGCGCGATCCAGGCCACCTTCGACGTACATAATGGCGTTGAATAATCCGGTACGTGCGGTATAGCTCTCCGGATCGTGGACCAGCGTGCGGACGTACTCTGAGATTTTCTTGTTGGACGGCGTCACTTTCATCGCATCAAGCTGCGCGGGTGTCGCCTGTTCGACATCCACTGGCGTGATATAGGGATGCCAGTGTAGTGGCTTGAGATTAACCGACGGAATCATGCGGACCTCATCAAGCGTAAGCCAGCCGCAACGCGCGTCTGGAAGTTAACAAAGGCGATCAGTTCAGAGAGCGCAACAATCTGCGGATTGCTGAAACCAGCCTGCTCCAGCAGGCGAATATGCTGTTCGGTCGCCTGAATCGGTTGCTGTGTCACCAGGTCGGTGTGGCGTGCAAGCGTAGCCAGCGGTTCTTCATTCACAACGTCACCCGCAGCGAGTGCGAGCAGTGCCTCTGACGGATTTAACGCCGTCAGCTGTGCCTGATAATCGCGCTGCAGCGGCACGTCTTCATTCAGCACCGCCATACGCCGGGCAAGCGCCAGGCGCAGATCCGCAGGTAAACCCTGTTCATCTGCCGGTGTCAGCACGGACAGACGGCACGCTTCTGCGCCTTCCACAAATTCGGGACGCAGGCGGCGTGTCTGATACAACGCCTCTTCTGGTGTTAATCCGGCGGCCTGATCTATAGCGTCGCTCACAGCGTGTTCTCCTGTTTTAATAGCGGGGTTGAATCCACCCATTCATCGCCCTGCAATTCGGGGGTGTCAAAGGCTTGTAAGCTGGCGAAGTGCTGATCGACATCTTCGGCAAACAGCGAGGCAGCAATGCCGCGCACCAGACGATCGGCACCCGCGCTCACTGCCGGAATATCGCCGGAGACTTTGCCGTGCGTCAGCATCGCGGCATCGTTAAAGCAGTGGATGTGTGCCAGCATCGGGCAGGCACCCGATGTTAATTCACGGAATTCAAATGAAGGGCCGAGATCCGGCGCTTCCAGCAGGCTTTGACGCGCAGGACCCATCTCCGGCTGATAGCGACCGTCGGCCCAGCTACGGATATGCGGTGCGATGGCAGCAAACTCCGGGCGGCCATAGAAATCGTTGGTAAAGCCAGTGGCAGCGATCAGGAAGTCGTAGCGCAGTGCGCCCTGGGTGGTTTCGATCAGCAGGCCATCAGCTTCCTGCTTAACGGCATTAATGCCGCAGTCGAGGAAGAAACGCGCATTATCATGACGGGAAACGCGCAGGGTTGAGGCGCGCGGCGGCGGGGTTTGTGTCGCGGCGGTGTAATCAACAAACTTCCACTTCCACGCATCCGGCAACTGATGCATGCCATGCACCACACCCTGGCTGCCGATGCCGGTCATCTTGTTAATTCGCGGCATCTCTTTACGACGAATCAGCAGATCGACTGCGATCGCGCCCTGCTCCAGTGCGGTCGCTGCGTTATCCATCGACGAGGCCCCTGCACCAATCACCGCAACGCGTTTGCCCTGCAATGCCGCAAAATCGATGTCATCGGCGGAGTGAGCCCAGAACTGGCGGTCAATGCCTTGCAGGAAATCTGGTATGGCAAAACCGCCAAGCCCTGAACGTCCGGTGGCCAGCACCAGACGACGTGTGTAAATACGTCCGGTTTCGGCACCGTCCAGATCCAGCGCAATGAAATCTCCGGCCTGCGCGATATTGCTGACGCGTACATTGTTCTGCACCGGCAGATTCAGCACCCGGCGATACCAGATCAGGTAATCCATCCACTGCGCTTTCGGGATCTTATCCAGCGCCTGCCATGCTTCATTGCCCCACTGCGCCGTGAACCACGCACGGAAGGTCAGTTGTGCGAGACCCAGTGCGGGGCCGTGCAGCGATTTCGGCGAGCGCAGTGTTTCCATGCGCGCAAAGGTAATCCACGGCCCTTCCAGCCCAGCGGGTGCAGCGTCATAGGCCACGACATTGCTGATGCCAGTGAGCTGTAATTTCGCCAGCGCTGCCAGACCGCACATGCCCGCACCGATCACCACTACGTCGCGCACCGGTGCAGTCTGGAAGGAGTGTTCCGTTACCCACGATTTAGCGGGCAGTTCCAGAAATTCCAGATCCTGCTGAAGCTGAGCTTCAAGCGCGGCAAGACCATTGGCGGCATACGTCATTGAGCTATTTCCCTGGTGTAAGCGATCGCCCGAGAGCGAGCGAAAACGGTTAAAACGCGCCGTGACCGTGCCTTTTTAATTATCCTTTAAATGCATAATAGGCGGCTATCAATCATCAGAACGCATAGTAAGAGCGAAGTTTTCGCATAATCCTCCTGCCCCGGATCGGAGTCAAGAATTGTGCTCAGGGTTTAACCAATGGATTTCTTATATCTTATGCAGAATGTGTTATAAGCGTTGAAAATGAAGGTTTTATCGCGGCTTGCCCGGTTAGGCCTCAATGCCTGGCTCCCATAATCGTGGGAGACGGGCAGGGGATCGCCCTTAAGAGTGACGGTCACCTGTATGCCGGTATCATTCCTGATTAATGATGCGCATAATTCGCGGATGTTCACTGGCTGTCAGACGTTCAAACCCGGGCAACAGTTGCGCGGCGGCCTCCGCCAGCGCATCCACCAACGCCTGCGTCGCGCTGGAGATCTGTCGGCCCTGGGGGGTGATAACGCCAAAGAAGTAAGGTATGTCTTCCTGAATCGGGCGAATCGCCACACCGGCCAGCGGCATCCCCCAGCCCGTAACCGGTTCCAGGATCGCCACGCCTAATCCGGCCCGCACGCAGCCCAGAATATTCGCCGATGAGTTGGTCTCGATGGTTTCCAGCAGCGGCGCTTTGACCTTTTTCAGCGCTTTTTCATAGCGTCCACGTAAGCGCTGCGGACTCCAGGGCGCAATTAAACGGCAGCCAGCCAGCTGGCTCAGCGATAGCTCACTGTTCGCCGCCAGTTCATCGTCCTCCGGCAGCGCAACCACGCACTGCGACTGCCCAATCCAATGCAGCTCGACCGCGTGATGTTCCAGCGGCAAGCTGCATAACCCGATGTCAGCCTCAGCAGTGATCACCGCATGTGCTGTCTGTTCGGCGGATTCACTGATGATTTGCACTTTATTTTGCAGATTCAGCGCAGCCAGCGCCTGCGGCAACAGACCGGCAGCCAGCGCGGGTGTCGCAGCAATGCTGAGTGGGCGATGCTGCTGATGCGCGATCTCCTGCGCGCGTAAGCGAATCTGTTGCAATGACAGCAGCGCTTTTTGCACATACTGATGTAGCTGCAACGCCTCTTCAGACGGATGAATACGCGGGCCATTACGAATAAACAACGGGTAACCCAGCGACTGCTCTAATTCCTGAATCAGGCGGGAAACAGCAGGCTGCGAGCGATTCAGCGCTTTGGCCGCCGCAGTGACGCTGCCCGCAGAAATTACGGCCGAGAAAGCTTCCAGCTGACGCAAATCGAGGTCATTTAACAAGGTCATCGCGAGGGTACTTCCCTAAGTCATTGATCGTTCCCGATAATCACCCGGGAAAAAATCCATCATAGAGAGAGTCTGGCAAATTAGCCACAGCGAAAAAGCGCGAAGCCCTCGGCATTAATGACGGAATAACGTGACCGTCCGATGGCCGCGCGTCTCCAGGCATCCACCGGTTATGACATCCCGGATCGGAACCTGCTAGTCCACTGAGCTGAGTGGCATTTTCAGACCAGGCTAGAATTCAATAGGTAAGCGTCAGCATAAAACCAGGTTAACGGCGCGACTCATCACAGAGAGGACGGAAATATGAAATTCGGTGTGATATTTGAAGATACGGGCGTCGAAGAGGAACATGATTTTGATTCCAAACCCGTTGCCGGCGATTTAGTGACGTTAACGCGCGATGGGGTTGGCAAAGATTACATTGTTATCATTGAGCCTGACCCGGACCATACACATGATGACGGGCGTGAAGGCCATCCGACAAAGGCCAGAGTCCGGCCCGCGTAGTGCCAGTTAAGACGATTTTAACCGTCTGGCGTGAACTGACCCCATAAAGTTGGACGGTTTTTTATTGCCAACTCCCATGAGCCTGGCTTGCTTACCTTTGCGGCATAGCGTTACATCAGCACGATACCAAAGCGTTTCAGAAACAGAGCCCAGAGTGCGAAAAGCAGGATAGTGATAGCGCAGGAGATGAGCAGCGTCAGCCAGAAACCGGTGCGCTGATAGAGAAAGGGGAACAGAATAAACATGGGCAATGTCGGCACCACATACCAGAAGGTGTACCAGGCATGAGCACTGATTTTTTCCTGCGTCTGCCCTTCTATTTTCATCCAGATAAGCACCAGCACAGTGACCAGCGGTAAGGCGGCAAGTAAGCCGCCCAGTCGATCGCTACGCTTAGCCGCTTCTGAAATCAGCACGACCATAAAAGCCGTGATGGCATATTTCGATATCAGCCAGAGCATGATTGTCCTCAATATTCGTGTTCATCCGACACCTTAGTACCGGACCGTTTACGATCGTCCCGCTCCGGGATTTCAGCAGACGCAGTTACGGCATCATCCTGCGCAGCGTGTCATCTTTCAGAAAATAGTGATGGAACAGGGCCGCCAGCGCATGCAGACCAATTAACCAGTATCCGAGCGGGGCGAGAATTTCGTGCCAGTCAATCAGCATACTGGCTGTGGCGGGATCGGGCGATGTCGCCACAGGCATATTGATCCCAAACAGGGCCCACTCTTTTCCTCGCAGGTAACGCGAGCTCAGCCCGAGAACCGGTAATGCCACAAACAAAGCATAAATCAGCGTGTGCACCAGATGTGAAAGACCCGTCTGCCAGCGCGCCACGGGCGGCGTAATCGGCGGCGTGGCAGAACGGGTACGCAGCCAGAGGCGGGCTATCATCAGGATCATGACACAGAAGCCTGCGGAAAAGTGGGTGATCATCACCGCATTTCGCTGCCAGGTTCCCTTCTCTGCCATCCAGCGCAGCTCGATGGTAGCGTAGGCGACGATAATCAGTAAGACCGTCAGCCAGTGGAAAAGAATTTGCGAACCCCGGTATTTCCTGAGCATAGATAACCCTCCGTCACTGTTTTTTGGCGTCACTATACCAGTTAATTATTAGATGTTTATTAGGCGTTTACTGGATCAGTATGACAGGTCATACCGCCCAATCATTTAGGCTGATGCAGGCTAATCTGCCTGAACTTAACGCAACGCAACGCAACGCAGAGTCAGCATGCCAGCACAGCGAAGCCTGCGGTTTGAGGCTGAAAAGCGCCGGCACATTTAAACTAAAACCTGCGGGGCACGATTCAGTCAATAGCATTCAATAATACTGTAAGGTCGTGATAAATTTATTGCCTGGATGATAAATCACGGGTGATCAATGTTTTACATTTCGGAAGTAAACAAAAGTGATTCTGAATTGATTTGTCTGGTGAATGAACTCGATATTTTTTTAGCTGAACTTTACCCCTCCGGGAGCAATCATTCGCTGGACTTATCAACCGTCAGTGATGAAAACCTCCGTTGTCTGATGGTCAGAGATAAAGAAGGTATTCCAGCGGGATGTGGTGCTGTGCTCTTTCAGGAAACGGGCTTTGGTGAGATTAAGCGCGTTTATATTCGTCCTGAGTTCAGAGGCCGTAAACCGGGAGAAATTATCGTCGGGTCTCTGGAGCAGCTTGCGCGGGAGAATCGGTGTCATCAGTTACGGCTGGAAACGGGCATTCATCAACAACCTGCTATAGCACTCTATCGCAGATGTGGATATGAGGTTTGTGGCCCTTTCCCCCTTATCTGGAAGACCGACTGAGCATTTTCATGCGTAAGATTATTCAGTGAATCGCGGAAGCAAATCAGACTTTTAGTTTATTGCCTCTTTAGTATTCAACGCTGCGGATATGAGAAGTTTATGATTTAGCACAGCGATAAATCTTAAACTTAACCTGATGTTCATCCTGTAAAATAGCGAAAGCACGCAGCTGACGCGCTGCGTGCCACTATAAATACACTTCGCACTGGAACGATCAGCCAGCTCTGTTCGAACGTTTCTTTAAGTCAAATCCGCGCCCTGCCGCCATGACCCGCTTGCGCCTCGCTTAATGTTAGTGCCAGCCTAAATAAGAGTAAAAATAACGCGCGTTATCGTAACCTTAGAACTCTACATTTCTCATGCAAAAACAGTAACTTCTCCTCTCATTAGAGTTCGCCTATGCTGGCTGCTCACTACATTTTGCGTCAGAGGGATTTGCTATGTTTAATGTGCCCGCAACTTACAGTGCAGAGGCTGTTGAGTGCCTTTACGAAGTTATCGACATACTCAACCTGAACGGCGCACGATGCCACGTTATCTTTGACAGTCAGGCGTCACGCGCCGCGGTGATTGAGGCAGATACAACAGAGCAACTCGGCGAAATGCGCCACCCTGTGCTGGCTGTGCTGGAGATGGAGCGCGTCACCAGCATTAATACCCTACTGCGTATTAAATCGTTCTGGACAGATTCAGACGGTGCTCACCCTGAAATAGCGTCAAACAACCTGGCGAACGCGTTATATAAGGCGCTGACGACGAAGAAACATATCACGCTGGTGGGATTGTAAAGCAGGCTAACGCCCGTGCGTTGTGGGCTTTTTATAGTATGCAGTGAAAGGCCTGACAGCACGCATCCGCGCATAACACCTGCATGTTGCTCTTCAGAGACAGGAGTATTTCCGCTCCACATCGGTGACGCTCACTTTTTGACGTCCGAAAACCGGCTTACTGAAGTGCCGGTTTTTTGTGAAATCTGAAAAATCAGTACCTCGCCCGGCTACTGCTTAGTCGTGGAAAAGCCGCGGGCGGCGACAACGCTTCCGGGTCAGCTGGCACATTGTTCAGCTGGCGCAAAAATGACGCAGCCCAGTGATGGCTATTGTGCATATGCAGGCCTTTCATCAGTCGGGCGTGCAGACAGCGACGTTCGTGTAACGGCATCTGCAGGGCGCGATGGACTGCACTGGCCATTTCATCAGGATCATAAGGATTGACGATGATGGCACCTTCCATCTGCCCGGCGGCACCAGCAAACTGCGACAGGATTAGCACACCTGGATTTTTCGGGTCCTGTAGCGCGACGTATAATTTGGCCATCAGGCTCATGCCCGCCATGAGCGGCGTGACCAGCGCAACGCGTGAGGCACGATAGATACCGGCCTGCTCTTCCCGGCTGTAGGCGTGAGTCAGGTAGTTCACCGGATACCAGTTCATGGTGCCATGCACACCATTAAGTTCGCCACATAGCGCTTCCAGAGCGTGACCGAGTTGTGGTGCATCATGTGCGTGTCCGGCTGCCGGCGGCGCAAGCTGCAACAGCGTGATATTTTTCTGGTAGCAATCATGCCTCCGCAGCAGCACCTCCAGCGTGCTGATTCGGTAAGGCAGTCCTGAACTTTCATCAAGATGGCCGCCGCTTAGTACGCTATTTTCGGGCAGACTTTCGCGGCACTGCATTTCCATAAAGGCGCAGCTGTTACTCTCGCGCAAAGACTCAACATCATCGAGGTCGATCCCGACCGGGAACACACCAACGTTGATAATCCGGCCATGAATACGAAAGCTGTGCGCTTCCAGCCGCTCCAGCCGGAATCCGCTCTCCAGCCAGACGAGGAAGTTATTCATATCCTGCACGGTCTGAAAGCCAATCAGGTCACAACACAGCAGCGAGTCTGTAAACCAGCGCCACTCGGGTAGGGTTTCAAACATTCTGCCAGCCGGGAAAGGCTGATGCAGAAAGATGCCGACTGAATTGGGCAAACCCTCTTCACGGATATAGCTGGCACAGCCCAGCAGGTGATAATCCTGAATCCAGATAATATCGTCTGGTGTGGCATTGTCGCAGATGGCCCGCGCATAGGCTTTATTAATGTTTTTATATTCCTGAAATCCATTGGTGGAAAAGCGGGCCATATCCGGACGCTGGTGGAAAACAGGCCATAGCCCTTTATGAATGTAATTATGGTATCCCTCATTAAGCTCGCCTGGCGTATAGGGGAAGGTCACGGTTTCATACTGATCGTGCTGCTTCGCAACATAGGCTCTTGACGCATCCTGAGAGATACCTGTGCTTTCACCATTCCAGCTAATCCAGAGGCCGCCCAGCCGTGAGAGTATCCCGTCATAAACTACAGTAAGCGTCGAGCGTTGCGATTCATTATGAGAAACAAGGATAAGGCCTGACATGGTGTGTTCCTTGAGTGAAGGCTGTGGACAGGCGATCAGGCCTGGCAGCCTGCGGCTGTTAACCTGAGGTCGGAGGATAAACTGGAGAAAACCGCTCATGAGTGCGTGCTCTGTCCGCTTAATGCCTGCTGGCGCTTCTACCGCATATTGGGTCATTAATCCCATCGTGCGGCGTCGTCACCCAGACGCCGGGCAGTGAGGGAAATGCCATGAATCCGTTGCGTTCAAAAAAATCCGGTATGGATTCACCCATTGCAATAATACGGCGGCAGCCTCTGGCCCCGGGATGAGACAGACAACAGTGCAGCAGCCATGATCCAAGCCCGACAAAGCGATACTCCGGCGAGATAAACAGATTTCGGATTACCCAGGTTTCAGCCATGTCAGTTACAACACGGGCAAAACCGATTTGTCGGCCATTACGATAAAGTCCGAAGCACAGGCTGTTGTTGAGGGCTAAAATCAGCGCGCGGCTGTCGGGTATCGTTGTACCCAGCCATTGCGCAATCAGACGATAGTTCAGCAGTGACGGATCGGTACTGGCCTCAATGGCATCCCGGAACCACTTGCGGGGCGAAATAAGGCGAAGGCGCTGCTGCTCAGCAAGATCGGCTAATGCCGCCTCGCGGCAGGCCGGTGTGGACCAGGGCTTATTAATGCTTTTCATTCACGGCTTTCCGATAAGAGGCGCATAAACGCCCGGTGCCGTTAATTAAACCGGGCGGCCCGTAAAAATGGCGTAAAAAGAGGCTGATGAAGTGTAAAAACGCTGCAAAACATCTGCCGCCATGGCATTAGCGGGCGAGTACGGCGTGAAAGTCAGCGCTGGATGGTGGCGAGCTAATCAGGCACTGGCCTGCATCTGCCTCTCTCAGCAAAAGTATTGTTCAGAGAAGCCTGTTTAAACGGGCATTAACTAAAGACGCTAAAGGCTTTAAGGTAATAGCTGCTGGCGGAAATGCATCGGGGCCCAACTCTATTTAACACTGATCCTTAGTTCTCTGAGCGGCCCTGAATGTCCTCACGGAGAAAAGCCCTCCGTTAGAGGGCTTTAATGAGTATATACTCAAACCATGACGCTTACAGACGAAAGGCATTCACTGCTTCACGTAACGAATGTGCCTGGGCTGAAAGTGACTGCGATGCCGAAGAAGATTCCTCAACCAGTGCAGCATTATTCTGCGTGACGCCATCCATCTCATTGACCGCAATACTGACCTGAGAAATGCCCTGCATCTGCTCTGCTGAGGCAAGTGAGATGTTGTCCATCGCGTCGGCCAGTTTTCCGACCATAGCATTGATATCAAGGATGCTCTTGCCCGTTCCGGTTGCGACAACAACACCACTTTCGACCTGTGCTACCGCTTCCTCAATCAGATGTTTGATATCTCTGGCAGCGGTAGCGCTGCGCTGAGCAAGCGTCCTGACTTCACCCGCAACGACGGCAAAACCCCTCCCCTGTTCGCCCGCACGAGCGGCTTCAACCGCAGCGTTGAGCGCCAGAATATTGGTCTGGAAGGCAATCCCTTCGATAACGGCAGTAATATCGCGGACTTTCACTGCGCTTTTGGAAATATCATTCATCGTCTCTGACATCCGCTGCATATCGTGCTCGCCCGACCGCGCCAGGGCAGCGGTTTCGCGGGCAGAGTCCGCAGTCTGCTGCGCCCCCGCTGCATTACTTTTTACCGTGACGGTGAGCTGTTCAATACTGGCGGCAGTTTCCTGTAACGCAGCAGCCTGCTGCTCTGTACGGGAGGAAAGTTCGGTATTGCCCTGGGAAATTTCATCAGCAGCCATGGCTACCGAAGCGGAGGAGTCTTTAATATGGGAGACCAGATTGCGCAGATTATTTTGCATGCTATCCAGGGACGCCATCATGCTGACGGTATCCCCCTGACGTAGTGTCACCGTCGTTGTCAGATCCCCTGCCGCAATCGCAGCGGCCAGGCCCTGCGCATGAGAAGGTTCGCCACCCAGCTGAACCTTAAGCCAGCGGGTAATCAGGCCACTCATCACAAACCCTAAAATGACAAACAGGGTCGTCAGAACAGCCAGCGTTACATAAACACCCGAGAGCGCCTGCGTCGACGTTTCCGCCGTTTTACCTGTCACCCGCGCCTGATAATTCACCATGCCGTCCACTGCAATACGATATTCAGTAAGCGCAGGAATCAGTTTGCTCCGGAGTTTATCCTGGAACGCAATAGCATCTGGCGTAAACAGATTCTGCTCTGCCTGACGAAGCGGACCTGATGCTACTTCAATTTTATTGAGTTGCGTGGAAGCCTCTTCAACTTCAGCAAGATTAATTCCAGGAATGCTTTTAGCGCCGTTGATCAGCTCCCGGAAATGCGCAGTAGTATTGTCATTCGTGGTCTGTAATGCAAAAAACTGTGTTTTAAGTTTTTCTTCTGTCTGGGGCTGAGTGCCTGCAGCCACAGAGACTAAAAGAAGCGCCTGCTGAGTCAGGTTATCTTTTAACGTCTGAAGTGCCTGAAGATCGCCAAGGCGCGCGCGGGTCAACGCCTGCTGTTCGCTGGCGGTATTAAGTTTAAACCCGGCAAAACCTGTTACAAAAACGCCCGCTAAGATGACAGTAAGGAAGGCTGCGGTAAGTATGACGCTTAATTTTATTTTTTTATTCCGATACATTGAAGACCCCGATGTCTGAATTATTAGGTTGTCACCGACGTTCCGCATCTATGGCTCGCTGGTCCCATCTCTATTTATCGGCAGCGGGCAAGGAAATTGCAGTAAAGAAGCATGTCAGGCGCGATAATTTTTGGGGAAAAACTGTTAAAAGATGAGGGATGCCATAAGGAAGTGAGTTTTTGTAAGACTGAATGCCAGAAACGTGGAAAATCTCTCACCTCCTTTTAAAAGGTCACGTATGCAGTTCTTATCCAAAAAGTGTGTGAAACGCGTGAGAACGGCGCTATGGCGCCTTTTGCATTTTATTCTGCTACTTGCTTGTTTATCTGGCCCTGAACTGACAGTTTCTAAAAATCACACCCTGTAGTTTCGCAAATGAGTCAGAAATTAATCACATGCGATCTGTCACCGCTAAAATAACGCACAACATTATCAAATGCCGTTCTGAAATAGAGCGCATAGCTGGCCTTTTCAACATATCCCAGGTGCGGCGTACAAAGTACATTTGGCATCTGCAGGTAAGGATGGCGGGTGTTGTAAAGCGGTTCATCTTCGTATACATCCAGTGCCGCAAATCCAGGATGCCCCTGCGTCAGGGCATTCTGCAATGCGCCGTCATAAACCAGTTCAGCCCGGCTGGTATTGACGAATAACGCATCAGTTTTCATCAGCGCGAGATCGGCTGACGTGATGTTGCCTTGCGTCGCCCCCACCAGCCGCTGGTGCACGGTTAACACATCGCTTGTGGCAAAAAATCGCTCACGACTTTCGGGAACCGTCCATCCGTCTGCACGTGCTTCTTCCTGCGCACGGAGACTTCCCCATACCTGCACCTGCATCCCAAAAACGGCGGCATAGGACGCAAGACGTTTACCAATTTTTCCATAGCCCAGAATGCCAATGACCTGGTTGTGAACAGCAGAGCCAATTTCTGTTTGCCAGTGCCCTTCAGCCATTGCATTGACCGACGAGGCAAATTTTCGGCGGGAGGCCATGATCAACAACCAGGTTAATTCCGCAGGGGCAACCGGAGAGCCACACCCTTCCACAAGGGCAACACCTGCCCGTGTACATGCATCAATATCGAGATTTCCCGCCAGCTTACCCGTCTGACTGATCAATTTAAGATGTGGCGTGCGTTTCAGAAACGCCTCGTCAATGACAGTCCTTTCGCGGATAAGTATTAATGCTTCAGCCGATGACAGCTTTTCATCTGCCATCGGGTCCCTGCTGAGATCGCCCAGTGCAGCGCAGTGGAACTTGTTATTACTATGAAGAAAATCCAGTTTTTGAGTGGCAAACTGATAATCATCCGGGATGACAACGTGAATGGTCATAAAGACACCTCGATATTTGATCGTTATGCACACATGTAAACTTCAATGATTAAAACCTATATCAGTTTTACGACTTTAGGAATCATTACCTTTGCTAATATTCATTGTCAGCCTGTATCGTTATTAATCCTTTTATGACCGAGACGATTACAGGTAACTTTTCCCACCAAAACCTTATTCGTCTGCTATAAGCTAAGCGACCATGTTGAATGTGGGTCAATACCCGCGTCGGTGTCATGCTATTACGATGTAATGAAAAGTAATTCGAAGCCGATAACGATTGTGAGTAAGTAGTCCTACTCACCAGCATAAGATATGAACACATAGCGAATGTAATAAAATATTGCCGATTTAAACAGTAAACCAGCATTGAGATAAGCCGTTATCTGTAACTTGTTATCATAATGATTATGCTGAAAAAAGATTAAACCAACAGGCGACTGACGACAGAGTTCGCTGAGTTTATAAAGCCTGAGTTGCAGAGACATTTTCGTTAACGGGCTGAAAATTGTGCAATTACGGGAATGAAATGAAATCTGGTGTCAAAAATGATGAAACGCGCGAACGTTTACAGCAGCGTATTAAGCTGGGCGAGTTTCACCCGTTTTTTCAGCCTATAGTTTCTCTGGAAGATTTGCGCGTGATGGGGTTTGAGATGCTCGCGCGGCACATATCCCCGGAGGGTATCGTTACGCCTCCTGCAGACTTCATTCCGGCTATGGAGCGAAATGGTCTGCTCGACGAGCTGATGCTTAGCCTTATGGCACAGGGTTTCAAAGTTGCTGCCACATGGCCAGAACAGCAGTTTTTATCAATGAACGTTTCTCCTTCACAGCTTGATGGCGGGTATCTTACTGAAATTATAAGGAATACAGCCAGTGAATTTCAGTTCAATCTCACAAGGCTGAAGATTGAGATTACTGAAACAGCCCTGTTAAATGATATCAATACCGCCCGGACAGAGATTGAAGCGTTGTCGGATATGGGCTGTACGATTGCAATGGATGATTTTGGAACAGGCTATTCCAGCCTTGCCTGGCTGATTCAGTTACCGGTTAACACGCTTAAAATTGACAGCAGTTTTATTCGCTCCATGCTGCACAAAAAGGACAGCCGCAAAATTATCTCCAGCGTCGCCGGTCTGGGCCGGAGCCTTGATATGGATGTGATCGCGGAGGGCGTAGAAACCGAAGAACAGGCTGAAATGCTACGGGGGATAGGTTGCCTCTATGCGCAGGGCTATTTATTCGGGAAGCCGGTCTCAGGAGCGGAAAGCTGCCGGATGTTCAATGCAATACCGGATAAAGGATTTCTGCGGCGGGTTGCACGTCTTTCCCTCGATCAACGAGCACATCAGATTTCATCCATGTATGCAATTCCCGGCACGTCCATTTGCTTTCTGAATCCGGAATTAGTGATTGTTGATGCCAGCGACACGTTTGCCGAACGGCTCGGCTGGGCTCCACAGGATCTTATTCATAAATATATTTATGAAGTTATTCCGTCACAGGCGGAAAAACTACTCTGGCTGCAGGAATTCAGATTGAAAGGACTCCCTTATCCGCCTTATGAGGTTGTGCTGCCCGACGGGTCGTCCGATCTGGTCATGGTAACCCGGGTGGAAGATGAGGCCAAAGATTTACTGGGCTTTTGCGTATTTGGTGTGAAGATGAGCGAGCGCAAGCGTCATTAAGCTGAACGTTTTACAGGGTACTGCCAATCATCAACGCTCAATATCGCAGAATGCGTTGTGTATATCTCACCCGCACTCCAGGTGCCTTCAGGACTTATCTCTTTAATAAGCGTCTCGCCCTGATTATGGGTGTTCCCGACTGTAATGCGCAAACCGTCCACACTTAGGCACCACCAGGCATAAGGATAGCCCGGTGTTGATTAAAGCAAGATCAAAATATTCACTTTCTGGCTGAAGATATCGCGCCAGCTGTCGAGAATGTAGTAAAGGAAACGAAGAGCACGGAATAACCAGGGCTGCGACGTGTTCTGCTTTGCTAATGGCCAGCCAGGTTACCCAAATGCCTCTCTGCTCCGGAAGCAATTATTGATTGCTGATCCTGTCGACAGAAGAACGATGTTGAATCGATGTAACCGAGAAACTGCAATGTACAACCCATCATTAAGGCGCTGTGTGATTTCGGTTCTCAGTAACAGCGTAATAGTTAACCATCAGGAAAATAACTCATGAGCCTCGTTTATATACCTGCCCTCCTTCCACTCTTGTTGAACAAAGAGAATGAGAAAGGAAGCCCGCTTACAGAGGAGGAAGTCGGCCGCATCAGAGATAGCGCCACCTGTATTGAAGTGGCGCGTGATGTTGCTTTTACAATGGCGGAATGCCGCGGATACGTTGATATCAACCCTGAAAAATGCTGGGATGAATGGAGAGCGTATCGGAGTGAGCGACTGCATCAGAGTGGTCACAGCTAAATCACATTCATCCCCGGCATTCGCTTTTCCAGGATTAATGCCTGAAACACTCCTGACTAATGCCGTGTTGATCGCATCGTCGCAATGGCCGATTTCCACTGATTATCAGGCTCTGAACGTAACGTGGACATACGGATAGCGGCAGGCCATGCGAGAGTCGGGAACGTCGATGTATAGCCATGCTAAGTGAAAGGAGGTAGAGTAATATTTTTATAATGTGGATGTTATTATGAATCGTAGCGAAGAAATTCTTGAGGCAGCAGAATACTGCATGCGACAGAAAGGCTTTTATCAGACATCGGTTCAGAATATAGCCCGACAGGCAAATGTCAGCGTCGGTCTGATTTATAAATATTATAAAAATAAAGAAGCGATTATCGAAGCACTGATTAAAAACGTGGTGCAACGGATGATTGATTCACTCAAAGATGCTCTCGACAATCTTGCTCATGCAGGCAAAGTCGCCCATTCTGCGCATGGCGTGGTGTCAGTCGACGTTGAAAAAAGCATTGTACTGCTTATTGATATATCTGCAGAAGCCACACGTAATGAGCGGATCCGTAAGATTATTAACGATGCCTGGCAGATGTTGAAAGAGAACTTTATTACTCAGGAGCAGGCGCTTAATCCGTCGCTGGATGCTGATATTATCCAGACACGCCTGTATATTATGTCACTGATCATAGACGGTATGACTATTCGCCGCTATATGAAACAGCGTGAAATCGACGGCAGCGTGATGTCTTTTCTGGATGTTATCAGTCATGACATTAATCAGAACAGTGTCGCCTGATTCAGGAGAAAAGATGGCCGGCGATAAGGGTGTTAATTCGTGCCAGCTCCTGCTGATTAAGGTGTTTATCGCCAAACGTACGACAGGCCACACCATCTACCAGCATCAACAAAAACTGAATACGGTCACTACGCTGTTCAGGGGTCGCTGCTGGCATCTGCCGCTTTAAAACCTCTTCCAGCGCCGTAAAAAGCAATTGTTCTTCATGTGCAAGCAACACGCGGACTGATTTATTACGAGACGCCTCTGAATACATTTCCAGCAGTAAACAACGATCCCTGAAAGACCAGTCCCGCCAGAAGTCAGATTCGGTATCGATGATATTTGAGATGCTGGTTTGTAGCTGAAGGTTTTTCAATAAAAACATTCGCCAGTTTTCTGCGATACTTTTTATCGTCTCACTGACAATTAATTCTTTGCTACTATAATAGCGATAAATCTGCCCGGCACCCAGACCTGACTCATGACTAATGTCTGCCATGCTGGCACCATGAAAGCCAGAGCGACTGAAACAGTTCTTCGCTGCCGAAATTATCTGCTGCTGCCGCTGCTGCAGGAAATCCTCACTGTCTGACCTGCTCAAATAACCTCCTGTTAACTGACGTTACACTAGCCCTGATATTAAATCTTCGATGATAACCGAGGCCGGGTGCGAGAACATATCAGCCGGAAATTCAGACATCAAAGATTATGATTTCACCTTCTCATCTCCTCGAATTTACGCTGAGACTACGCTTTAACCGGGTGCGCATTCCCGCCTGAATGCGCACCCGGTTTTTACATTTTCAGTTGTGACTCCTGCAACGCCGTGCCGCCGCCCATCACCTTGTAAAACGTATTCAGGTTCTGATAGTACGCCTGCTCAGTGCTGACCAGACTGGTTCTGGCGGTATAGAGCGTACGCTGAGCGGTTAACGCATTCAGATACGTGTCCACCCCGTTTTGATAACGCAGATCGGCCAGATGATAATACGTTTGTGAAGCAGCAACATTGCTGCGCTGGCTGTTCAGCTGATCTGTGATGGTGCCCTTACGAGCCAGAGCATCTGCGACTTCCTGAAAAGCGGTTTGCACTGCCTTTTCATACACTGCCACATAATATTCTTTTTGCGCTTTGGTGTAGTTCAGGTAAGACACGTTATAGCCACCTTTAAAGATCGGCAGCGAGATGCTGGGCGCAAAAGACCAGATGCCTGCCCCGTTTTTAAACAATGAAGAGAGATCGGAACTGCCAACGCCACCGCTGGTCGTCAGTGAGATGTCCGGGAAGAAATTTGCACGCGCCGCACCGATATTGGCATTTGCTGCCTTCAGGTTATGCTCAGCCTGCAAGACATCAGGACGATTAATCAGGGCTTCGGATGAAACACCCGCCGGCACGTCACGCAATGCCTGACCAACAGTTTCGATGTTTTGCGGCAGCAGATTATCCGGCACGCTTTTACCCACAACCAGGTCCAGGGCATTCTTATCCTGCGCCACGCTGGTGGTATAGCTCGCCACATCCGACTGTGCAGACTGATATGTGGTTTCTGCTGAAGCGACATCCACCATTGAAGCCACGCCATTTTGCAGACGTTTGCGTGTTACTTCCAGTGACTGTCGCGTACTCTCTGCTGTCTCTTTCGCAATCTCAAGATTGCTGCGATCGGCCGCCAGCTGCAACCAGTAATCCACCGTGTTATAGAGTAAGGTCAGACGCGTGCTTCGCGCTCCTTCCAGCGTGCCAAGATAGGTTTCATATTGCTGGCGAGACAGGCTTTGATTTTTGCCAAACAGATCCAGCTCAAATGAACTGACACTCCCTTCTGCAGAGTAACTGTTGCCCAATGCAGTCTGATTACCCTCTCCTGTCAGCGCGCGAGAGCGGGTTCCACTCACATCGGCGCTGAGCGTGGGAAAGAGATTAGCTCGCTGCTCACCATATTGTGCATGCGCAGACTTCACACTTGCCACGGCTTCCCGCAAGTCGCGGCTATTGTCCAGAGCCATTGCGACAACCTGACGAAGCCGGGGATCCAGCACATAATCCTGCCAGCCCACATCACGATAATTAATTGCGTTCTGTTGCAGGTTGCGGTAAGCCTCCCCGCTCGGGGTTGCAGCCACTACGGCATTATCTGGACGTGCATAATGCGGATCGAGCGAAACACATCCCGCAAGGAAGCAGGGCAAAAACACCGCTAAACATTTTGCAGACATTGTCATTATTCCTTTACCCTTACTGCGGATTCTGAAGACTGTGTTTCCTCATGCGGTTTGGCCGGAAACAGACGGCGAACCAGCACAAAGAACAGCGGAACAAAGAAGATAGCCAGCAGCGTCGCGGTTAAGGTCCCGCCAATAATGCCGGTACCAATGGCGATACGACTGTTCGCGCCCGCGCCTGTCGAGATAGCCAGCGGCAGCACCCCTGCGGTAAAGGCCAGTGAGGTCATAATGATGGGGCGTAAACGCATCGTTGCTGCATGCGTCGCGGCCCTGAACAGACTCTCTCCTTTGCGATATTGCTCTTCAGCAAATTCCACGATCAGAATGGCATTCTTCGCCGAGAGTCCGATGATAGTGAGCAACGCGACCTGGAAATAAACGTCGTTTTCCAGTCCGCGCAGCGTCGTCGCCAGAAGGGAACCAATAACGCCTAATGGCACCACCATCATGACCGAAAAGGGCACAGACCAGCTCTCATACAGAGCAGCAAGGCACAGGAACACCACAATCAGTGAGATGCCATAGAGCGACATTGCCTGATTGCCAGAGAGTTTTTCCTGATACGAGAGGCCACTCCATGCAAAGGTGTTTCCAGCGGGTAACTTCGCCACCAGCTTTTCCATCGCGGTGATCGCATCCCCTGAACTTTTGCCGGAGGCTGGCGAACCCTGAATTTCGTAAGATGCCAGGCCGTTATAACGTGACAGGACATCGGGGCCATACGCCCACTTCATCGAGGCAAAAGATGAGAACGGCACCATCGTGGTGTTACTGCTGCTGTCTGTGCCGCGCACATACCACTGATCAATATCTTCCGGCTTGCTGCGGAACTGCTGTTCCCCCTGTATGTAGACTTTTTTCACACGACCACGGTCGGTGAAGTCATTAACGTAGCTCCCCCCAATCGCCGCACTTAAGGTGCTGTTAATATCACTGATCGTCAGACCCAGCGACTGGGCTTTGGCGTCATCAATGTCGACGTCCAGCTGCGGCAGGCTCGGCAGTGAGTTGGCGCGGACGGCACTGAGGTCGGAATCCTTATTGGCCTCGGCAATCAGCTGATCGCGCATTTTAAGCAGTTCGTCGCGACTGGTCGCCCCACGCGCCTGCAGTTCGAAGGTAAAGCCATTCGACTGACCCAGCCCGGAAACCGGCGGGGGCGTGAGTACAAAAATTTGCGCATCGCGGATGCCCGACAGCGCCTTCATCGCGCGGCCTGCAATAGCATCAGCACTGTTTTCGCTGCCTTCCCGTTCACTCCAGTTCTTCAGCGCGATAAAGCCAATACCGGCGTTCTGACCGTTGCCCGCGAAACTGAAGCCGTTGACCAGCATGCTGACGTTGACGTTATCCTTCTCCTGGGTAGCAAAGTAGTGCTGAACCTGACGACGCACGTTACTTGTCCGGTTTTCCGTGGCGCCAGGAGCAAGCTGATACTGCACCATGATGTAACCCTGGTCTTCAGTCGGCAGGAAGCCCGTGGGCAGGCGCATATAAAGCACCGCACAGCCGATCAACAGCACGCCATACAGAAGCAGATAACGAACCGAACTGTGCACAACATGACCAACACCATTCTGATAGCGTGCCTGGACTTTTTCATAGCTGCGATTAAACCAGCCGAAGAAGCCTGTGCTGCCGCTTTCGTGATTATGCGGCTTGAGCAGGGTGGCACAGAGTGCGGGCGTCAGCGTCAGCGCCACAATTACCGACAGCACCATCGATGAAACAATGGTGATTGAAAACTGACGATAGATCACACCCGTCGAGCCGCTGAAAAAGGTCATCGGCAGAAACACGGCTGAGAGCACCATCGCGATACCAATTAACGCACCGGTAATCTCCTTCATCGATTTTTCCGTCGCCTGACGCGGGGGTAAGCCCTCCTCACGCATCACACGTTCGACGTTTTCAACCACGACGATTGCGTCATCAACCAGTAAGCCGATAGCAAGCACCATCCCGAACATGGTGAGGGTATTAATCGAGTAGCCAAAGAGGGACAACACGCCAAACGTGCCCAGCAGCACGACCGGAACAGCAATCGCCGGGATGAGCGTAGTACGGATGTTTTGCAGGAAAACAAACATCACGATGACCACTAAAATCACCGCTTCGATGAGCGTTTTCACCACTTCTTCAATGGAGATTTTAACGAAATCGGTGCTGTCGAGCGGATAAGCAATTTCATAGCCCGCAGGCATAGTGCTGCGAAACTCATTAATTTTCGCTTTCACCTGCTCGGCGGTTGAGAGTGCATTGGCACCTGACGCCAGTTGCACGGCTATACCGGAGGCAGGATGCCCGTTCGCCAGAACGTCAGAGCTGTAATCTTCATTACCCATTTCTACGCGTGCGACATCACTCAGTCGTACCACTGATCCGTCCGCCTGGCTTTTCAGTACGATATTGCGAAACTGCTCAGGGGTTTGCAGTCGCGAACGTGAGCGGACCGTCGCCACCAGCTGTTGCTCTTTACTGGCGGGTTGTGCCCCTAACTGTCCCGAGGAGACCTGAGTGTTCTGACTCTCAAGTGCCGTTGTGACGTCGGAAGGCATCAGAGAAAAGGAAGTCAGCCTGACGGGATCGAGCCAGATACGCATCGCATATTCAGCACCGAATACCTGAACGCTGCCTACTCCCGGCACACGCGCCAGACTGTCTTCCATGTTACTCACCATATAGTCGGCGACATCTGATGAGCTGCTTTTATTAGTTTTATCGTACAGCGCCAGGATGAGCAGAAAGTCACTCTGCGCTTTCTGCACGGTCACACCCTGTGACGTGACTGCAGTCGGCAGGCGGCTCTCGGCCTGCTGAACCTTGTTCTGCACCTGAACCTGCGCAATATCCGGGTCGGTTCCCTGCTGGAAAGTGACGTTGATTTTGACCTGGCCGGTGGAAGCAGTGCTGGTGGCATCGAAATAGAGCAACCCATCCAGCCCGGTAAGCTGCTGCTCAATGACCTGAGTCACGCTGCTCTCCAGCGTTTCAGCAGAAGCACCGGTATAGGTTGCCTGAATACTGATTTGTGGCGGTGCCACATCCGGATATTGCGCCACCGGCAGGCTGTTAATGCTCAGGATGCCGAACATCATGATGCACAGGGCGATTACCCAGGCGAAAACCGGACGACGAATAAAGAACTGAGCCAGCATATCATTTGCCCTCGCCGGTTGCGGCTTTAGCGTCTGGCGTCACTTCGACAGCCTTGACGCGCATGCCCGGCTGAACTTTAGCGGTGCCTTCCACAATCAGCTTGTCACCGCGGTTCAGTCCCGAGGTAATCAGCCATTTATTGCCAATCACGCGGTCGGCTACGACGTCCCGGTTTTCTACTTTGCTCTCGTTATCTACCACCAGCGCAGTGGCGTTGCCTTTCACATCCCGGGTAATTCCTTGCTGCGGCGCCAGAATCGCATTGCTCTGTACACCATTGGTGACGCTGGCACGAACATACATGCCAGGCAGAAGTTCATGTTGCGGATTCGGGAAGATCGCGCGCAGCGTTACTGTGCCCGTGGCTTCATCTACTGAGACTTCGGTCAGCTCCAGCTTTCCGGGATGCTCATAGGCCGTACCATCTTCCAGATTCACCGTCACGGGGACGGCATTGGCGCTCTGCTTCAGCGACGCCTGCTGGCGCTTCAGTTTCAGCAGTTGCACACTGGATTGTGTGAGATCGACGTAGATGGGATCGAGCGCGCGTATCGTTGCCAGTGCAGAAGTCTGGCTGGCGGTGACCAGTGCACCCGGCGTTACCGATGAGATCCCAATACGACCACTGATCGGCGCTTTGATTTGGGTGTAATTCAGATTAATACGGGCACTTTCCACGGCAGCACGGTACTGGTCAACAGAGGCGACGTTCTGCTGATACGTTGCCTGGGCATCATCAGCATCCTGCCGTGACACGCCATTCTCTTTAACCAGCGCAGCATAGCGTTCGGCTTTTAATTTACTGCTTTTCACTAGCGCCTGAGCATTTTTCAGCTGTGCCAGAGCCTGATCGTAACTGGCCTGATAGCTGGCGGGATCGATCTGGTAAAGGATCTGCCCGGCTTTAACTTCATCACCTTCTGCAAACAGACGTTTCTGGATGATGCCCTCTACCTGGGGCCTGACATCTGACGTCATACTGCCCGTTACGCGTCCGGCCAGCTGACTATCCAGCGTCACAGATTCGGTTTGCAAGGTTTTCACACCGACCTCTGTTGTCATATTTCCATCTGGTTGCTGACTGTTTTGATCGCAGGCCGCCACAATCATCACAAGTCCGGCGATGATACTGCGCTGAAAGTTTCTCATAAAAATCCTGTAATGAACGTTCATTCTCAGCGTGCAGTTTAATTAATCAGCAATAAAATGTATGTCAGCAAAACGAAAAGAAGGATGTCCGAAAATATATGAAGGTGGCTTGTATTTATTGTCAGGCGTCAGGCCAGCGCACGGATGACCACACGTTGAGCAGTGTCCTCTGCGGATTTGGATTGTAACGCTGACTTCAAATGAGCAGGTAAACCCAGCAATGTTATAAAAGGCGGATGCTGGATCTGATGAGGCCACTTATGAGCATTTTTTACAGCACTTATACCCGCTAAATAATCTCTTCGGTAATGAATGACTTTCCCTGTTTTCAGTTAAGGCATCCCTGCTGGCGGAGACACTGAGTGAATCCTGAGCCGATTCAGGCAGGCAAAACATTTCGTCGCTTTGCAAATCGGCCCGCAGACGTTACTCTATACGAAATATATACGTTTCATATAAGGCTCATATGGGTATCGTAAAAATCTCCGACCTGATGCATGAAAATCTGCGCATCGCCAGTCAGGCGATGAGCCGCTCGATTAATGCACAGGCTGAACACTGGCTAAAACTCGGCATGCTGGCTGAACTCTATCCGCAGCAGACCCAACACCAACTGGCGCAGATGCTGATCCGGCTTGAACTGGACGGCAGCGCTGATATCCGCAATATGCTCCATAAAGAGAGCCTCACCACACAAGGAAACGTGTCATGAACACCGTTAAAATTCATACCGCCGCGGAGATTGAGATGGCGCGCGCAGCCGGACAGGCTGCGGCGCAGGTACTGGCGATGATTACACCGCACGTTCGCCCCGGCATTACCACCGAAGAGCTGGATGATATCTGTCACGACTTCATTGTGAATGAACTCAAAGTAACGCCCGCGAACATCGGCTATCACGGCTATACCCGCACAACCTGCACGTCGGTCAATCACGTGGTGTGCCACGGTATACCAGCCAGCAAAAAGCTTAAGGATGGCGATATCGTTAATATCGATGTGGCGGTCATCAAAGATGGCTGGTATGGCGATACCAGCCGGATGTACTTTGTCGGCACGCCGTCAGTCCGTGCAAAGCGTCTGGTTGAGATCACCTATCAATCGATGGTTGCGGGGATCATAACCGTCCGTCCTGGCGCGACGCTGGGCGATGTGGGCGCGGCAATCCAGCGTGTTGCAGAAGCTGCCGGTTTTTCTGTAGTACGGGAGTATTGCGGGCACGGTGTGGGGGAGATTTATCACACCGATCCGCAGGTGCTGCATTACGGCACCCCGGGTGAAGGAATGCCCCTGAAGGCCGGTATGATCTTCACTATCGAACCAATGATCAATGCCGGTAAAGCCGGGACCAGCGTGCTGTCAGATGGCTGGACGGTCGTGACCAAAGATCGCTCGCTCTCGGCGCAGTGGGAACATACTGTCGCCGTTACTGAAGAGGGTTTTGATCTGCTGACGCCGTGGCCTGAAGGCACTGGCGACTACCCGGCGATTTAATTACTCAGCCTGAGACGCGATCTCAGGCTGCCTTCTTCATTTGCTCCTGACTGCACTGAGTGTGTTCAGCGAGTCTGAATGCCATATCTGCACATTGTTGCGGCCTGCGCGCTTCACCTGATAAAGCGCCTCATCAGCACCTCTCAGCCACTCATGAATCGATGCTGCATCACGTGCTGCCGCAATCCCAATACTCACCGAACACTGATAGGTGGATGACGCTGGCAACCGCAACAGGGCAATTCCCTGCCTGGTTTTCTCTGCCAGCAGCAGGATGCTGGTTTCATCCGCATCCCGTACGATCACACACAATTCATCGCCGCCAAATCGTGCAGGCACATCTTTCAGGCCGACGCTGTTACCCAGCAGTGCCGAAATCTCTGTCAGCAGAAAGTCACCCGCTTCATGTCCATAGGTATCGTTAACCTGTTTGAAGTGGTCGACATCCAGCAGCATTAACCAGGCTTTGCCCTCGCCTCGCTGCGTGCGCAAAAACTCACTTTCCAGCCGGCGCTCAAACAGCCGGCGATTAGGGATTTTAAGACTGGGGTCCATCAGCGCAATGCGTTCCAGCTCGCGGTTCTTCTGGCGCAGACTCAGCGTCAGATTGTGTGACACCACACTGAGTGCCAGCAGATACAGGCTGGCCAGCGGCAGTGTCAGCCAGACGGTCCGGGTACTGAACGTCAGCACCAGGGGTGCCTTTTCCGCTGACCAGACCAGCACAAAGGCAAACAGAAAGGCCAGCAGTGCGGACTTCAGCTGAATCCAGCCGCCTGCCGAGTAGCGATCGGAGATCAGCACTGCCATGATAATAATTGAAGGCAGCGGACTCAGTGCCATCGCAGCAACCCAGACGCCGCCAAGAGCGGCATCCAGTGTCAGATTCTTACGCTCAGAACCGGTCGGATCGCGCGACAGCAATGCCATTCGATAGGCGGCATAAGGCCAGATAAATGCATTGGTAAAGAGAAGAGCACAAAGTGCCGCGCTTTTTCCCATCTCCATCAGAACCGACAGAATGGGCAGAAAACAGAGAAAGGTGCCGAGCTGGCGCATCATGAACATTCGTCGCACAAATCGCGTAGATCGGCGCTTCAGTTGAACATCGTCAGGAGTGTAATAATTCATAGGCGAACTGAAGCAGCGACAGGTTACGGCAGTTTATCGGCAAATGATGAAACAGGGTTAATTATTTGCAGAATATTCTTATAGCATAACTAGTGTTTTTACTCACCCACATATGCAACTTAGGCAACCGATGCTGGTCGGAAAAGAGTATGTGCGCGCCATGACAGCGCGCACACGGAGACTATCGGCGGCCTTTGACAATTGAGGCCGACCAGTTGAAATCACTGACTTCAGTGGCGGTAAGTGACTCAGGTTTCTTTTTACGCAGCGGTTTTTTCTTCTCCTTTTCTGCCTTCGCCCTCTCTTTCTCCAGCTTACTGGCCATCACCATCTGCCGTGCTTCACTGTTAAATTCTTTCTCTTTTTTACTATCCGGCTCTTTACCGGTTCGCTGACGGTACTTTTCAGCCAGCCCTTTATAAGTTTGCTCGACGGCCAGACGTTCATCAGCATTGAACTGATCAATGGAAATCATCTTCTTATCGCTCATAGCGGCGTGTCCTGTGGCAGGTTGTCCGGTCAAGTGTACCGCATTCAGGGCCTATTAACGCAGCGAATGGCAGCCTTTCTGCAGGCTTATGTTTCCCCACGTTCCTGCTATCAGGTAATTTCTCTGAAAGGCGCGCTTTGGCCCTGTTAAAAATAAGGTTATCTCTTAATATAAAACTAATGTTCATCAGGTTTACTGGTAGTGACCACGCACTGCCGAGGAGCTGAAGGAATGATTAATGAGGCCGATCGCCTGTCACAGGCGCTATTAAGGCGGCATGGGATTGGCGTTAAGCAGAAACGTATACACTTTCGTGGGCGGGATTTATTATTTCAGCTGCATAATGCCCGCTATGAAGTTTTTAACGGCGATCGCTGTATCGCGACCGTTGAAACGAATAATATCAATGAAGCGATCAAGCAGTTTAAAGCACTGGACAACCCTGCGGAGAAATAAACATGCCAGATTATCGTGTGTTTCAGAAGGACCAGACAGTCAGGGCCGTGAATCATGTAAGCCAGGATCAGCAGGATCTATTAGCAGCTGAAGGCTATAAAGTGGTGTGGGACGTTATCAATGCCGATAACACTGATGCGGCGCTTTTACGCTATCAGCAGTTGCGTCACGATGAGGGTAACGCTGCGCAGAATTTTGCAACGGATTCGCTTTTCAGCTCTCTTTCGGGTCTGCTATCCCGCTAAGTCAGCATGGGGCTGCGGGTTTACTGGCGAAGTTACTGTTAATTCATCCCGTGCTGATTAGAATAGAGAAAATTTTCCGCACACAGGTTTCTGATGAAAATCACTATTCACAAAGAAGATGAGCTGTTTATGCACAACTTCTTTGCTGCACCCTGCGACACCTTCGATACTGACTCACTCCAGGCACAACACATTCAGCAATCGCTTCAACTGGCCATTCAGCAGAAAAGTGCAGAGGCAGACAGCGACTGGAAGCGCAGCCTGACTTTTCTGCTGCTGTTTCTCTTTTTATATGCTGCGCTGGGAGCCTCGCTGACGCTGGATCTCAGCGCCACGGGCGCGGCGCATAAGAGTATCAAGTATGCGCTGGAAGCGATTCCGGTGCTCATCGCCTTCTCGGGTTTCTTCACCTCCATTCTTTATCTCTTCCTGACCCGTGCCAGCGCGCGTAAGCAGCATAACTGGGAAAAGAGTATTCTGGTGCTGGAGAAGTACGCCATCGGTAACCTGTTTAAAGCCACCCATACTCAGGGCGGTGGCACCAGCAATTACTCTGTGCCCAATCTTTCAATTTCGCTCGCACTGTTTATCTGTGTGACCTGGCTGGTGATTTATAACTATCTGACGTTTACCACCAGCGGCGTGTTTGGCAGTGTCATCTCGCTTTTCATCAGCACCATGGTTTATGTCATTCTGGATATACAGCTGCTTAAACCTTTTATTCATGCTGTTGAAAAAGATGAACCCGAAAAGAGTAACGCGGATAAAGAGCAAAATTAACGACCTTCACTGACGTTAAAGCAGATACCCGGCCAGTGAGTCGGGTATATTTTGGCTGCTAAAAGACGCTTTTGCTTAATAGCTTTTGCTGCACAGAGATAAATGGAACAGCAAATTCACAGCAATTAGTATGTTGTAACTATAAACAGTCTCTGCCTTTTGCACTGCAACTTACTGAACGCTACCTGAAGGCCCGCTTTCACCGCGGGCCAGGCGTATTACCAGCGGGTTTTCTGCATATCGATGACGAAACGATATTTCACATCACTGATCAGCATGCGTTCAAAGGCAGTTTCCACCTCTTCACCGGTAATCATCTCTACGTCAGCCGTGATATTGTGCTCACCACAGAAGTCGAGCATCTGCTGCGTCTCCTGAATGCTGCCAATTGAGGTGCCCGAGATACTCAGGCGGCGGAACACCATTGGCGTGACATTCGGTGACGGATGCGGTTGATCGGGGATCCCCACCAGCACCAGCTGACCGTTGGTTTTCAGCGTGCTGAGATAAGGATCGAGGTCGTGAGGTGCCGCAACACAGTCCAGGATAATATCCAGCGACGCCTGACACCCGGCCATCTGGGCTGCGTCTCGCGAGACCACCACATGTTCAGCACCCAGCCGACGCGCATCAGCCCCTTTCGCCGGAGAGGTCGTAAATAGAGTTACCTCCGCACCCAGCGCACTGGCCAGCTTAACCGCCATATGACCCAGGCCGCCCAGACCGACCACACCCACACGATCGCCTGCTTTGATGTTGAAGTGCTGCAAGGGTGACCAGACGGTCACGCCAGCGCACAGCAGTGGAGCCACCGCGTTCAGCGCCAGATTAACCGGCACCGTGACCACAAAATGCTGGTCGGCGATAACATGCTGCGCATAGCCGCCAAACGTCGTATTACCTGAATATTTATCGGTGCCGTTATAGGTCGGCGTGAAACCCGCCTCACAGTACTGCTCTTCATGCTGCTGACAGAAGTGACACTCACGGCAGGAATCGACCATCACGCCAACGCCAACCGTCTCTCCAACAGAGAATCTAGTGACGTTGTCACCTGTTGCAAGCACGCGACCAACAATCTCGTGACCGGGCACCAGCGGATAACGGCTGACACCCCATTCATTGCGCGCCATATGCAGGTCAGAGTGGCAGACGCCGCAGTAGAGAATCTCAATTTTTACATCATCAGCCTGCAGATCGCGTAACTCAATCTCACCCGCCTTGAGCGGTTGATCTGCCTGAGTTGCTACCAGCGCGTTAATTTTCATCTGTTGCCTCTTCTTACCTGATGGTCGTAAAGAAAGCGGCACACTATAGACACACGGAACCACTTTTGGTAGTAGTTACCTTTTGGTTACTATTAAACAGGAAGGTCATTATGCCGGTCTGGGTTGACGGTAAACTGTGCTTTTATGCGGACTCACCACCGCGCCGTCTGCTGGAACTGTTTTCGGTGAAGTGGAGCACAATGGTGCTACATGCGCTCTATCACTGGCCGGAAAATCGGGCACGCACGGGCGAACTAGAGCGCAGCCTGCAGGGCATTTCGAAGAAGATGCTGATCCAGACGCTGCGTGAACTGGAACAACGCGGACTCGTGTCACGTCAGGTGTGGCAGGTTGTGCCGCCAAAGGTGGAATACAGCCTCACGGCGCTGGGCCATACCTTCGCACAGCCGATCGAGCAGATGTATCAATGGGGGCTGGAGAATCAGGCTGCGCTGGATGAAATGGAAAATCATGCACGCAGCCATCAGGACAGTGGCGAATAAAGCGCCGCCCGTTAACGAGGTTACAGTGTCTTAATCGAACGGGAATTCGCGCGCCAGCACGCGCGCAATCACATTCAGCGCGCCCTCGTCATTGTTGCTCTGCGTCTGGTAGCGCGCCACCGCGGCGACAACGTCGGCCGCATTGGCCATTGAGAAACTAAAGCAGGCCTGGCGCAGCATCTCGATATCATTCGCGCTGTCGCCAATCGCCAGCACTTCACAATCACTGATGCCCCATTTTTTCTGCAACAGCGCGATGCCGTGGGCTTTATGGCAGCCGGGAATGATAAGGTCAATAAAGCCAAAGCCGCTGGAAACCGGATGCATGATGTTTTCCAGCTCGCCCAGACGGGCGTGCAGGCGTTGCAGTAGTGCTTCCACCCCTTCATGTGCCAGCTTAAGCGAGAACTTGAAGATAGTGTCATTAATGGCATACAGATCATCGCGCTTTTCCAGACGGTGATAGTGGTTTGCCAGCTGGTCCATCACCTCATCAGAGGCAGAAGAATGCATATAGGCACCCTTCCGTCCGCACACCACCACCGCGATATCCGGTTCATGCGCCAGAATATCGAGGATCTTATGCACCTTCTCCTGCGCTAATTCACCGCAGAAAATCTCTTCATTGCAGTCAGATACCCAGGCGCCATTTTCTGCCACAAAAGCGATCTCATCTTTGAGGTCGGGAAAATAGCGCTGCAGCTGGTAATACTGATTACCACTGGCCACCACAAAATGAATGCCCTTCTGCTTCAGCAGTGCATACTGACGTGAAAACCGCTGAACGTTGTACTGCTTATTATCGTCCAGAAAGGTGCCGTCCATATCCACCGCAATCATCTTAACCGCCATCTCGCCTGCCCCTATACGTTCGCCGTTCTGTCCTGCCGGCTGATTGATTTCATTTATAAAGCTTACTCGCTGTGTGGATTAATGAGAATGCAAATAGTGACTTTGCTAACGGCTTTCAGAGCGTTCCGGTTAAGAAGTTGTGTTACAACGCACGTTTTTTATCGTTAAAAGAATGTTAGCCTCAGTCGAATTTACGAGTGAAGGTTATTTAAATTGCATTCGTAATTCAACCCGAACGTTGAGGAGTGTGCTATGCCTGATGAATCCCGAGCGACACCTTTGCCTGGTGACGTTAAAAGCGCTATCCGCGAAATGAAACAGCAACTACGCCAGCAAATTGGCGACGTGAATGCCCTTTTTCGTCAGGTGTGCGACAACATTGCTGCCACGATTGCGGAGGCAAAAGCGGACGAAGCGCGAACCGGCAGTGCCTGGCCGGTCGTGCCGATGCAGAACATAATACAAGGCAAAGTTTCAAATGAAACCCGATCGCTTATTAAACGTCGTGGCTGTGTAGTGATTAAGCAGCACTTCGCACGTGATAAGGCGCTGGCGTGGGATAAGTCGATGCTCGATTACCTGGATCACAACCGTTTTGATGAGCAATACCGCGGTCCCGGTGATGATTTCTTTGGCACGCTCGCGGCCTCACGCCCCGAAATCTACCCTATTTACTGGTCGCAAGCGCAGATGGAAGCGCGGCAGAGTGCGGCGATGGCTGATGCGCAGTCTTTTCTGAACCGGTTATGGGCGTTCAACTCTCAGGGCAGACAATGGTTTGATCCCGATGTCAGCACGATCTATCCCGATCGCATTCGTCGCCGTTTGCCCGGCACCACGTCGAAAGGATTAGGTGCCCATACTGATTCCGGCGCGCTTGAACGCTGGTTATTGCCCGCTTATCAGCAGGTTTTCAGCAAGCTGTTTCACGGCGACTTTGCCGCTTACGATCCCTGGGATGCAGCACATCGTACCGAAGTCAACGAGTATGATCTGCCTGGCACGACTAAGTGTTCAGTGTTCCGCACATTTCAGGGCTGGACCGCACTCTCCGATATGATCCCTGGCCAGGGGTTGCTGCATGTGGTGCCGGTGCCGCAGGCGATGGCATATATTCTGCTGCGCCCGCTGCTTTCCGATGTGCCTGAAGATGAACTCTGTGGTGTCGCGCCGGGTCGGGTGTTGCCTGTCAATGAGCAGTGGCATCCGCACCTGATCGCCGGACTCTGTTCAATCCCCGCTCTGGAGGCGGGCGATTCAGTGTGGTGGCACTGTGATGTGATCCATTCCGTTGCACCGGTGGACGATCAGCAGGGCTGGGGCAACGTCATGTATATCCCCGCTGCGCCGATGTGTGATAAAAACCGCGTCTACGCCCGCCAGGTTGCGCAGGCGCTGGAGCAGGGACGTTCACCAGGCGATTTTCCGCCGGAAGATTATGAAGCCGGGTGGGATCAGCGTTTTAAGCCGGAAGATCTTAATCTTAACGGACGTCGTTCACTGGATTTAGCCTGACTCTGACCCCGCGTTGTGCATCGGTGCGGGGGATTCCCCGATACACTGCACGTTTTATTCCTGGCGAAACCCAATTATGAATCCGCGACATCATCATATTATTCAAATAGTTAATAGCCGGGGCAGCGTAACGGTCAGTGAACTGGCGCAGCTGACCGGTGTTTCTGAAGTGACGGTGCGTCAGGATCTCACGCTGCTGGAACGCGACCGGCTGCTGCGCCGGGTGCATGGCTCCGCGCTGGCGCTGGACAGTGACAATGTCGGCACCCGTATGAACACCCGCTATTCCACCAAGCAGGCGCTGGCGCAACACGCCGCCAGCCTGGTGCAAACGGGTGAATCGGTGTTCATCGAAGGGGGCAGTACCAATGCACTACTGGCGCGTGCGCTGTCTGACCGTGCCGATCTGACGCTGATCACCGTCAATCACTATATTGCCCAGCTTCTGCGGGACGCCACCTGTGAAGTGATTGTGCTGGGTGGATTGCTGCAGAAAAGCAGTGAGTCGGTGGTCGGCCCGTTGACGCGTTACTCCATTCAGCAGGTTCATTTTCACAGAGCGTTTGTGGGTGTGGATGGCTGGCACCCGGAAACCGGCTTCACCGGCCGCAATATGCTGCGCTGTGATGTGGTGGATGCGGTGCTGGCGAAAGGTGCTGAAAGCTATGCCCTGACCGATGCCTCTAAATTCGGGCAGATTCACCCTTATCCGCTCTCATCCGGTTACCAGATCGGTCATGTGATTACCGATGAAACGCTGGATGCGGGAACCGTCACGCAGCTCAGGGAACAGGCCATTGAGGTGATTCAGATTGCGGCAAATTAAGCAGACCAGGGGCCTTTTGTAACGGAATCGCGCAGCATCAGGCTGGCCGTGAAAGGCGCCTGACTGTACCAGTCACCGCCATCCAGCATGGTCAGCAAGCGGTTAATCGTCTCATCGATCATCTTCGTCACCGGCAGCTTCATACTGGATAACGACGGCGTGATATAGGGTGCCAGCGGGATATCATCGAAGCCTATAACCGATACCTGATCGGGCACCGCGATGCCGTATTCGGTCAGCCGCTTGATGGCACCAATCGCCATTTCATCATTACTCGCCACCAGCGCCGTGAATGAGGCGTTGCGTTCCAGCAACGTGCTCACGGCGGCCATACCGCTCTGTGCCGTCCATTTACCCGCCACAACGCGGCGGTCGTCCGCTTCCAGCCCCTTAGCGGCAAGCGCAGCATGATAGCCTGACAGACGTTCAACGCCGGTCGGGGAATCCAGAGAACCGGTAATAAAGGCGATGTCGCGATGCCCCTGATTCAGCAGATGGGTTACCGCTGTAGTGCTGCTGGCGTGCTGATCGCTGTAAATGCAGTAGCTCTGGTTGACGCGCAGCCGTCGGTTGATGACCAGTATCGGCTGTTTATGTCGGGAGATAATCGCATCCAGCGCGTCGATACTCAGAAAGCGCGGGTAGATAATGATGCCGTCACAGCGCAGGTCGAGCAAAAACTGAATCGCCGCTTCTTCCTGCTCAGCGGTGTGTTTGCCGTCCGCAAGAATCAGCTGGCGGCCCTGCTGCTCCATGATACGCGCGGAGTGCGCCATCAACTCAGTGAAGTAGCTGCCGCTGTAGAGCGTATTAGTGATCACCAGTCCGATAGTCTGAGACGTTTTAGTCGCCAGGTTGCGCGCCAGCAGATTGGGTCGGTAGCCGGTTTCAGCAATCGCCTTCAGCACCCTCTCGCGCTTCTCCTGACCGACATAGCCATTGCCGGACAATACACGTGACACCGTCGCTTTTGAGACGCCCGCCCTCTTTGCCACTTCCTGAATCGTTGCCATGGTGAAGCTCCTTTGCTGCGTCGCTCTGCAGTCTACCTGAGCCTCTTAGTGTTGGAAATATTTACCCTGCCCGCTGGCACAGATACCCGGCCCGCCGGAAGTGATGAAGTTCACAAAAAAGAAATCTGGTTGATTTTCCCACTTGTCGGCCCACTGAAAGCACTTCATGATTTTGTGAAACCGGTTTCCTATTTGCCTGACAACAGCCGATAAAAACATAAAAACGTTAACCGATTTACCCTACAGAGAAGAGCGATTATGCCCATGAACTATGTCGAGATGTCTCGCGCCATTGTCGATGCGCTAGGCGGCCTCACCAATATCGAAGCCGTAACTCACTGCATGACCCGCCTGCGGTTTGTGGTGAAAAACGATATCCGGGTCGACTGTGCCCGCCTTAAAGCGATTAAGGGCGTTATGGGCGTGGTTCACAACGACACACAGTGCCAGGTGATCATCGGAAATAACGTTTCGCAGGCGTACCAGGCGGTACTGGCACTGGGATCGACCGGCGCGGTAACGACTAAACCGTTAAAACGAAAAATCACCCTGCGAGGCATCGGCGCAGGCATTCTGGATGCGCTTGTGGGCACAATGTCTCCGCTGATCCCGGCGATTATTGGCGGGTCAATGGTTAAGCTGCTGGCGATGATTCTGGATATGGCGGGCGTGTTTGAAAAAGGCTCGTCAACGCTGGTGATACTCAACGTGATTGGAGACGGCGCATTCTTCTTCCTGCCGGTCATGGTGGCCGCCTCTGCGGCGCTAAAATTCAAATCCAATATGTCGCTGGCAATCGCCATTGCCGGTGTGCTGGTTCACCCCAATTTTGTCGAGCTGATGGCAAAAGCCGCGCAGGGTCAGCCGGTCGAGTTTGCTTTCATTACGGTCACCGCGGTGAAATACACCTACACGGTGATCCCCGCACTGGTGATGACCTGGATCCTGTCCCATATTGAGCGCGGCGTGGATCGCATTACACCCGCCGTCACCAAAAACTTCCTGAAACCGATGCTGATTGTGCTGATTGCTGCCCCCATCGCGATTGTGCTGATTGGTCCGATTGGCATCTGGATCGGCAGCGGTATTTCGGCCCTGGTCTACACCATCCATGGCTATCTTGGCTGGCTTTCCGTCGCAATTATGGGTGCCATCTGGCCACTGCTGGTGATGACCGGGATGCATCGCGTGTTCACGCCGACCATCATCCAGACCATTGCCGAAACCGGCAAAGAAGGCATGGTGATGCCGTCTGAAATTGGTGCCAACCTGTCGCTGGGCGGGTCGTCGCTGGCAGTGGCGTTCCGCACTAAAAACCGTGAACTGCGGCAGACGGCACTGGCAGCAGCAGCGTCTGCCATCATTGCCGGCATTTCTGAACCGGCGCTGTATGGGGTGGCGGTTCGTCTGAAACGGCCGCTGATCGCCTGTCTGATCAGCGGTTTTATCTGCGGCGCGGTCGCGGGCATTGGCGGGCTGGCCAGCCACTCGATGGCCTCACCAGGCCTTTTCACCAGCGTACAGTTCTTCGACCCGGCTAATCCCATGAGTATCGTCTGGGTCGGTGCGGTCATGGTGTTGTCGGTGGTGCTGTCGTTTGTGCTGACGCTGCTGTTAGGATTTGAAGATATTCCCGAAGCGGAAACTGAAACGAAATCCGAATCCAGTCCCGCTGCGCGACCTGCGCCGGTTACTGAACGCACCAACGCGATTAATAGCCACTAAAGGAAAGGGTCACGCTGACCCGGAAAAGAGGATTGCATGTCTGATTCAAGTTTCCCGCAAGGGTTTTTATGGGGCGGTGCGTTAGCCGCCAACCAGAGTGAAGGCGGTTTTCGTGAGGGCGGAAAGGGCTTAACCACCGTCGATATGATCCCGCATGGCCCGCACCGCCTGGCGGTCAAACTGGGTCTGGAAAAGCGCTTTACCCTGCGGGATGATGAATTTTATCCCAGCCATGATGCCATCGATTTCTATCACCGCTATCCGGAAGATATAGCGCTGATGGCGGAACTGGGGTTCAGCGTGTTCCGCACGTCAATTGCCTGGAGCCGCCTCTATCCAAAGGGTGATGAACTGACGCCCAATCCGGAGGGCATCGCTTTTTACCGCGCGGTGTTTGAGGAGTGCCGGAAATATAATATCGAACCACTGGTTACGCTCTGTCATTTCGATGTGCCGATGCATCTGGTGACCGAATATGGCTCATGGCGCAATCGCAAAATGGTCGACTTCTTTGCCCGCTATGCTCGCAGCTGTTTCGAGGCGTTTGATGGTCTGGTGAAATACTGGCTGACCTTCAACGAGATCAATATTCTGCTGCACAGCCCATTTTCCGGTGCGGGTCTGGTGTTCGAACCGGGTGAAAACAGGGAGCAGGTAAAATATCAGGCGGCGCATCATGAACTGGTTGCCAGCGCGCTGGTCACGCGAATCGCGCATGAAGTTAATCCGGCGAATCAGGTCGGCTGCATGCTGGCAGGGGGCAACTTCTTTCCGTGGTCCAGCAAACCGGAGGATGTCTGGGCAGCGCTGGAAAAAGATCGTGAGAACCTGTTCTTTATTGATGTACAGGCACGCGGTGCCTATCCGGCTTACGCCGCGCGCGTGTTCCGTGAAAAAGGCGTTACGCTTGAGATCGCTGACGGCGATGCCGATATTCTGAAAAACAGCGTCGATTTTGTCTCGTTCAGCTACTACGCCTCTCGCTGCGCCTCGGCGGAGATGAACGAACAAAACAGCAGCACTGCCAATGTGGTGAAATCCCTGACCAATCCCCATGTGCCACGTAGCGAGTGGGGCTGGGGCATCGATCCGCTCGGCTTACGCATTACCATGAATATGATGTACGACCGCTATCAGAAGCCGCTTTTCCTGGTGGAAAATGGCCTGGGCGCGCGCGATGAAATCGATGCGAATGGCGAGATCAATGACGACTATCGCATCAGCTATCTGCGCGAGCATATCCGCGCCCTGGGCGATGCCATAGAGGATGGTGTTCCGGTGATCGGCTACACCAGCTGGGGCTGTATCGATCTGGTTGCCGCCTCGACCGGTGAAATGAGCAAGCGCTACGGTTTTGTCTACGTCGATCGCGACGATCTGGGGAACGGCACACTGGCGCGCACGCGGAAGAAATCGTTCTGGTGGTATAAGAAAGTGATTGCCAGTAACGGGGCAGACCTTGAGTGACATTGTCACTTAAAGGTGATATCTGAGCGCTTTGCTCTGCGTCAGCAGTGTAAGAGCAGAACGCTCACGCATGCGTTGTGCTCCGGCAATAATTATCGTATAACGAATGTCTCCGAGGGGTGTCCTGTAAAGGGCTGAGATGGCGCAAGCCGAACCCTTTGAACCTGATCTGGGTCATGCCAGCGAAGGGACGGGTCGGCAGATTAACTGCCCAATCTCCTGCATTATCCCCTGTTCCAGACCGTATGCCCGGATCTCCCTGCTACTGGAGATCCTATGTCACATCCGCTTTTCGAAACCGGCTTTTATGGCCGTCTGCGCCAGCAGGTGGGCACCCAATGGCACGATTATGTCAGGCACAATTTTGTGCAGCAACTCGGTCAGGGCACGCTGCCACCCGCTGCTTTTCGTCACTATCTCACCCAGGATTATCTGTTTCTGCTGCACTTCGCCCGTGCCTGGGGGCTGTTAATCAGCAAACTCTCAGATCCTGCTGCGTTACGCAGCGCGATGGCATCGCTGAACGCTATTATCAGCGAACTGCCGCTTCATCTGGCTTGCTGCCAGCAATGGGGCATCAGCGAAGAGGCGGTGGTGAGCGAACCTGAAGCAGCAGAAACGATCAACTATACCCGCTACGTGCTGGACGTGGGTCACACCGGAGATGCGCTGGAGCTGATGACGGCACTGATGCCGTGCGTCGCCGGTTATGCGGAAATCGGCCTGACGCTGCTGGAGGACCCCGCGACCCGCATTGAGAGGAATCCTTACGCCGCATGGATTGAGAATTACGGCGATGAAAACTATCTGGCAGGCGTCGGTTCCTCACTGATGCTGTTTGAAACGCTGGCTCAGCAACGCGCCGGTGAACAGCGTATTAACTCACTGTCGGAAATTTTCACTACCGCAACCCGGCTGGAAGCGGCCTTCTGGCAGATGGGGCTTAATTATGCTGGCTGTCTGCGGGTCAGCTCATGAAGCCTCTGAACGATGCCGTGCCGCCGGGTATTTCCGTTCGCCAGCTCTGCCTGACGCTGGATCAGCAGCGACTGTTCAGCGAGCTTAATCTGGAAATCGCGGGCGGTGCATTTACCGCTTTGCTGGGTGCCAGCGGCGTGGGTAAAAGCAGTCTGATGCGGGTGATTGCCGGTCTGACGCCACCCACTTCCGGACAGATTAACGGCAGCGATGGTCTGCCGCTGGCCGGGCGCATAGCCTGGATGGGGCAGCAGGATTTGCTCTATCCGTGGCTGACGGTGGAACAGAATGTCTGCCTCGCCAGTCGTCTGAAAGGTGAGAAAGCCGATCGCGACCTGGCGCAGCACCTGCTGGCGCGGGTGGGCCTGAGCCACTGTGCCCATGCGCGACCTGCGACACTTTCGGGCGGTATGCGTCAGCGCGTGGCGCTGGCGCGTACCCTCTACACCCGTCAGCCGATTGTGCTGATGGATGAGCCCTTCTCCGCGCTGGATGCGCTGACCCGGACGCAGATCCAGACCCTGGCGGCAGACGTGCTGGCCGGGCATACCGTGTTGCTGATCACTCATGATGCCGCAGAAGCCTGTCGCCTCGGTCATCACCTGCTGGTAATGGGCTCCGCAGGCATTGAAACCTGCCCGCCACTCCAGGGCCAGCCACCACGGGAAGCAGACGATACGAGTGTAATTCAGAGTCAGGCCACCTTGCTGAAACAGCTAAGCAGTCTGTCCGGATGAAACTACGTTTCGCCGCGCTTCGCCGTGGAGTCATGCTCCCGGCCGGATTGATTGCGCTGTGGTGGCTCGCCACGCTCACTTCCGTTCCGGCCTTTCTGCTGCCCTCGCCTGCTGCGGTTGCTATCGCACTGTGGGACAACGCTGGCTATCTCGGCCATCACAGCCTGATCACCCTGACTGAAATCCTCAGCGGTATGGCGCTCGGCGTGCTGCTCGGCGTGGTGCTGGCACTCGGGATGACCTTTTCGCCGTGGTTACAGCGCTGGATGATGCCGCTGGTGATCACCAGTCAGGCGATTCCGGTATTTGCCCTGGCACCGCTATTGGTGCTCTGGTTTGGCTTTGGCATGAGCGCCAAAGTCGCGATGGCGGTACTGGTGATCTTCTTCCCTGTTACCTCCGCCTTTTTTGATGGCCTGCGTCGCGTCACGCCAGGCTATCTCGATCTGGCTCGCACGATGGGCGCTTCATGCACAGCGCAACTGCGCCATGTCCGGCTGTTAGCCGCACTGCCCGCCCTGGGTTCAGGCTTACGCATGGCAGCGGCTGTCGCGCCCATTGGCGCCATCATTGGTGAATGGGTCGGATCGGCCGAAGGGCTGGGCTACGTGATGCTGAATGCCAACGCCCGGATGCAGAGCGACCTCTGTTTCGCCGCCCTGTTTATTCTGGTGCTGATGACACTGACCCTCTGGCTGTTCATCGACCTTCTGCTTCGCCGCCTGATTACCTGGACTCCCGAGCCACACTGAAGAACCTACGGATGAGAAAACCTATGACTAAAACGCCCCTGTTTGTCCTGCTGTTCAGCGCCACCTTAGCCTCGCAGGCTCAGGCAATGGAGAAACTGACGCTGGTGCTCGACTGGTATATCAATCCCGACCATGCACCCATTATGGTGGCGCAGCAAACCGGAGCGTTTGCGGCAGAGGGTCTGGAGGTTAACATTGTGCCGCCTTCCGACCCCGCGCTGCCGCCGCGTCTGGTGGCTGCTAAGCAGGCGGACTTAGCGATAACGTATCAGCCGCAGCTGCATTTTTTCGCCGACCAGGGACTGCCGTTGATGCGGGTGGGCACGCTGATTAATACGCCGCTGAATACGCTGATGACGCTGGACAAAACGGTGAGAAAGCCATCGGACTTAAAAGGAAAACGCATCGGCTATTCCGTCAGCGGCATTGAAGAAGCAACGCTGGCGACGATGCTGAGCCATGACGGTATCAGGGCCGATCAGGTAAAGCTGGTTAACGTCAATTTTCAGCTCACCAGCGCCCTGATGACCGGACAGGTTGATGCGGTGATTGGCGGCTATCGCAATATCGAAGCCCTGGAGATGAAGCTTGCTGGCAAAGATCCGGTGGTGCTTAACGTCGAGGATTATGGCGTGCCGGCCTATGACGAGCTGATTATCATTGCTAACCGCGATGAGGCGCATTCAGAAAAAATTAAAAAGTTTCTGCGGGCTCTAAAGAAGGGAAATGCACAGTTGCAGGCACATCCTGAAGAGAGCTGGCAGGCGTTTGCACAGACGCATCCGGAACTGAACACACCGCTAAACCATCAGGCATGGCAGGCTACGCTGCCGCTGTTTGCCGCCGATCCGGCCAGACTGGATCGCGCACGCTATCTGGCTTATGAGCAGTTTTTGTTTGATAACAAGTTGATTAAGCACATCACTCCGGTTGAGCGTTACGCCATCGGCAGTGAGTGATTAGCGCGCCCGCAGCTGGTGATGCGGGCGGGTTGACTAGCGTGACTTCTGATAAAGCCAGTGTTCAATGTCGCTGGCTGGCAGCGGTTTTGAAAAGAAGTAGCCCTGAATCTGATCGCAGCCGTAGGTTTTCAGCAGTCCCAGTGTGGCTTCTGCTTCCACACCTTCAGCCAGCACGGTGTAATTCAGCTCTTTTAGCATCCGGATGATGCATCTGACGATGATTTTGGATGCGTCGTCCTCGCCCATGCGCGAGATCAACGATCGGTCGATTTTAATCACATCCAGCGGGATATCCTGCAGGTAGCTGATATTGCTGTAGCCAACGCCAAAATCATCCAGCGAGATCACAAAGCCATGCGATTTCAGCGCTTCCAGCCCTTTAATCGCCACATCGCTTTTGGTGATCAGTTCATTCTCCAGACACTCAATGCCCATAATCGAGTTAGGTAACTGTGCTGCCGCTAATTTCGCTACCAGCTGGTCGGCAAAATCAGGCCTGGCGAAGTCGCGTTCACTGACGTTGATCGAGACCGGAATCAGGTCGTAGTCGCGATTCCAGCGCACCAGTTGCTCGACCGCATGATCAATAACCCAGTTGGTCAGATCGGAGATCAGGTTGGTTTTACCCGCTAGCGGAATAAACTCTGATGGGAAGAGCTCACCTCGCTCAGGATGATTCCAGCGTATCAGCGCCTCCAGCCCGACCGTTTTACCGGTTTTGAGACAGACTTTAGGCTGCCAGGCGAGATACAGCTCTTCATCTTTCTTCAGCGCCTGAGCCAGATCGTTCATGATCATAAAGTCATCGGTGCGCCGCGAGTCGTAACTCTCATCAAACGACATCGCACTAATGTTCTCATCAATCGCTTCATGTAGCGCGCTGACGGCCTGACGTACCGTTTCGTTGGCATCCATTAGTCCCGGTACAAACTCTGTTTCGCCGGTAAAGACATCCAGATCCAGCGTGATATTTTCCGCCAGATCGGCCCGCATACCTTTAAACAGATCAATTATATTATGCGCTGAATAACGGCCTGAGTAGGGCTGCACAATGGCAAAACGGCCAGGGGCAAATGTGTAAAGCGTCTCGTTCTTTGGCAGATTGAGCCGCTGTGCGATATCCTGCGCCATCTGTCTGAGCAATTTCTCCATCGGTGCAATACCGACCGCGCGGGAAAGTTCATACGCGCGAATGATATCGAGGCAGTCGATAAGAATCAGGCGAAAACGGCTGTGGGGCGCGGTAACATTCAATTGCTGCAGATCACGAATCAGGCGTGGCCGGTTCGGCAAATGCGTTATAACGTCGGCAAAACCCGCATTGTTCCAGGCATCCAGAAAAGAGGTCACCAGCGTGGCCAGTGAGCGCAGTGTAGCAAGTTTCTCATCCGCAAAGTTATGAGGTTGTGTATCGGTTATGCAGAGCGTTCCCAGCATCGCGCCGTCGAGGTTTTGCAACGCTACACCGGCATAAAAACGTATATGCGGGTCGCCTTCCACAAAGGGATGCGTCACAAAGCGTTCATCCAACAGGGTGTCTACCACTACCAGATGCCCCTCACCATCAATAACGTGGCGGCAGAGAGATTCATCGCGGGTCGATTGTTTAAGATCGAAGTTCCGTGAGGCTCTAATGTATTGATTATGATCGTCAATAATCGAAATGAAACTGCCCGAAATACCCAGCACCTGACTGGCGAGATTCACGAATCTCTCCAGCACTCTGTCACGGATTTCATCCGGCGATAAAAGTGTCTTGATCGCACTCAGACGCTTTACGTCGCTGCCATTTTTCTCGTTATGCACTGAAACCTCTCCTTTGCAGGCGCAAAAATCGAAATAAATTTAGCTTAACAATGCTCAATTAGCGCCCAATTATCAGATAAATAGCGGCTCAATCTGACAGTACTTTCACAGTGAAACAGTGTCGCACGATATCTGATCGCTGTCGAAATCATTTAACGTGCTTCTTTCATGCGCGCAACCTGCGGTGTCTCCGTCCTGAAGCCAAGACCGATAAGGCGACCCAATACAAAACGCAGAAACGGCAGGCGCTGGATAATAGCCGGAACCTTACTGCTGCCCGCAGGTTTTCTTCTGGCTTTGTTGCGGCTCATTTTAATCTGCAAAAACTGTGTGGCGACAGTGGGAAACTGACGACGCTTCTGCACTTTTTCCAGATCGCGTAGCTGCAGTTCACCCCGTTTCAATGGGGCGGTAAGGAGATTCGCCGTCGCCACCGCATCCTGAATTGCCAGATTGACGCCAACCCCGCCTATCGGCGACATGGCATGCGCAGCATCACCAATGCAGAGCACGCCAGGTCTCGCCCACTTATCCAGCCGGTCGATACGTATCGACAGCAGCTTAAACGCCTCCCAACGCCCGATTTCCGACATGCGCGTCGCCTCAAAAGGCGACACTGCCGCCACGTCTGCTTTAAACGCGTCGAGACCAGCGGCCTGTTTCGCCTCAAACTCCCCTTTCGGAATGGTCAGACCGCACTGCCAGTAGTCGCCACGATCAATAACGATGAAGTTCTGTTTCGGACCTTTATGCCCCATGCCCAGGTCGGGATCCTGCGGCTGCTTACTTAAGCGGAACCAGATGACATCGCGCGCGGCGCCAAATTCCTGTCCGATCAGCCCGGCCGCGTCGCGAACGCGAGAATGGCGACCGTCCGCACCGACCACCAGTTTGCAGCGAATATGCAGCTGCTGATTGCCGCGTGAGGCCGTCACGCCGGTGACCGTGCCATTTTCTTCGATCAGCGACTCGAAGGCAGTCGACTGCAGCAGGCTGAAGCCCGGATAGCAGAGACTCTGCTCGGCCATATAGTTCAGGAAATCCCACTGCGGCATGAAAGCTATAAAACGACACTGAACCGGCAGACGTGAGAAGTCGGCCATCGTAATGCTTTGTCCAGCAATTTCCGCCTCCAGCTTTTCGGCTCGCTGATGCGGCAGCGTCAGGAAGGATTCCAGCAGTCCGAGCTGATGCATTATTTCCAGCGTCGAAGGGTGGATGGTGTCTCCGCGAAAGTCATGAAGAAAGTCAGCATGTTTTTCGATGACGACTACGCGCAGGCCCGCGCGGGCGAACAGATAACCCAGCATTAAGCCGGCCGGGCCACCGCCGACGATACAGCAGTCAGCGGTAAGAATTTCAGTGGAATGTGGCTGCATGTCAGCTCCCTGTCGCGCCAGTATTGCTATGATTATTGCGTCAACCGTGTCGACATTGCCGCATCCGGTTGATGGTGCTGCTCAGGCTATTCACTCAATGCGATTAAACTCAACTGAAACTGCCGAAGAGCCTTTCCTGTCCTCAGCAGTCAGGAGATCATCATGAACGTGATCCGCAATACGCTGTTTATGCTGCTGTCAGTATGCCCCATGCTTGTGGCCGCCGGGCCGTATGAAACGCTGCAGTTTACACTGCGTCAGCAGCAGATAACCGACGATCTGCGCCAGAAGTGCCAGTTACCGCCAGCCTTCTCCGATGAAAAACTGCGCCAGACATTTCTCAATGACAAGCAGAACCTGCAACAGAATCAGCTCACGCTGACCGCCGCGGCTCAGGCGCTGAAAAACCAGGACAACCCAGCCTACCGCGAACGCATGGCGCAAGTGGTTTGTCCACCGTCGCAGACCGATTAACGCTTTTCCCGGCTGAAATTGATCCTGACATTTGTTTTCACCTTATCACTCAGTAAACTGGCACGCTCGTCTGTTTGAACAAGAATGCCCCTCAATGAATGAAGAATCACCGCAGCCGGTTTATGTTCCCCGTTCCCTCGCGGCGCGCAGCCAGATGTTTCGCGCCCTGCTCTATCGTGACAAAACGCCGCTGGCGATGCTGTTTTGCGCCGCGCTGGTCGGTACGCTGGTCGGTCTGGCGGGGGTAGCGTTTGCCCGGGCCGTTGAAGCAATACAGCAGTGGCGCGCCGATACGCTTATCCCCGCGCAGTTTCAGGGCTGGATGCTTTACGCCGCCGCTTTTGCCATTTCGGCCTTGCTGGCGATGGTCGGCTATTTTCTCGTCAGACGCTTTGCGCCCGAAGCGGGTGGTTCCGGCATTCCCGAAATTGAAGGGGCGCTGGAAGAGCTGAGACCTGTGCGCTGGTGGCGGGTGATCCCGGTGAAATTTTTTGGCGGCATGGGTACGCTGGGTGCCGGAATGGTGCTGGGCCGTGAAGGCCCGACGGTGCAGCTGGGCGGCAACATTGGCCGCATGGTGATTGATGTTCTGGGGATGCGCAGCAACGAAGCGCGTCATACGCTGCTGGCAACGGGCGCGGCTGCGGGCCTGGCCGCCGCGTTTAACGCGCCGCTGGCGGGCATACTGTTCATCATTGAGGAGATGCGTCCGCAGTTTCGCTATAACCTGATTTCGATTAAAGCGGTGTTTACCGGTGTCATCATGGCGAGCATCGTATTTCGTTGTTTCAACGGCGAACAGGCGGTGATCTCCGTTGGTAAACTGACTGATGCGCCAGTGCAGACGCTGTGGATGTATCTGGTGCTGGGTATGATTATCGGCATGGTTGGCGTGCTATTTAACCGCCTGATATTCATAACGCAGGATTTCTTTGCCCGCTTTTATGCCGGCAAAACGGCACGCATGGTGCTGGCGGGTGCATTGCTCGGCGGCGGCTGCGGTATTCTGGCGCTGCTGTTCGCACCTGGCGCAGGCGGTGGATCAGAACTGATTCCTCAGGCGGTTCATGGCGTGTTCCCGTTCACCCTGCTGCTGCTCATCTTCATGGTCAGGCTGGTTACTACCCTGCTCTGTTTTGGCTCAGGTGCGCCGGGCGGTATTTTTGCGCCGATGCTGGCACTAGGAACGCTGCTCGGGACAGCTTTTGGAGTAGCGATGACGGAACTGTTCCCGTTTTATCATCTGGACGCGGGAACCTTTGCGATTGCGGGGATGGGCGCACTGTTTGCCGCTTCGGTAAGGGCACCGCTCACCGGGATCGTACTGGTGCTGGAGATGACGGATAACTATCAGCTGATATTGCCGATGATTATTACCTGTCTGGGGGCTACGCTGCTGGCGCAGTTTCTGGGGGGAAAACCACTCTACTCATCCATACTGGCCCGCACGCTGGCGCGTCAGGCTGAAGCGACCCGACCATAGCGGCGGATCGTGATATCAGTTACGTACCATCAAAATAGTCAGCAGGGATCTGCCCAGGTACCTGATTAATGACTTCATCGTTATCCGGGCCATCGTCGCGGAAGCGGAGCATATCTTCAATGAAGTCATTCTGATAGCAGATGGTTTTTTCGGATGCTGACCTTCTCCGGTAATCCACTGCGGGAAGAAAATTGTTCCGTGAAGCAGGGTGCGATTGAGTTCAAACAGCAGGCTGACGCAGGTGCCCGTAGTTTATACCAGTTAGCTTTGTAGATGCCGTGCTAAATTGCACTGCGTGCATTTTCTGGTTGGTCACCCAACGACCGCCCACCAGCCCCTGATGAATAGGGTAGTTACAGGCTGTCTCTTAAACATTAATTAATGAGCATAACCGGGGGCAGAAGCGAGTACATTCCATTTACTGGCGATACAACGCGGTGTAGGAGCAAAGTCCAAAGAATAATTTTCAGATAAACACCCTTGGCGCGAGGGCGCGAGTTTGAAAATAGCGGGTCACCCACTTAAATGTAATAATTCATTTATAAAGCACAACCTATCAAAACCTGTCACTGATCTGATTTCTAAGAAATTTATTAAGAGACGGACGGCAGGCCGCATCAGTGCTGGACATGCAAATGTTTCAGAAGATAATCCTATAAGGGTGTAATTCATAGAGCTCAGCAATAAAAAAATGCGCTCGGAATCTTTTGCTTAAGCTGACCTGTGATAGCGAAGGCTTAAATAATACTGACATAGCCATTAAATTTGTTAATGATCTGTAGTTTTTCCGGATCAGCGCTGGACGGCATTCGTTAGAGAACGGCTGCACCTGCACTGGCATATAGTTAATATGTCTTGCTATGAATCGATGTGATGTTCATTGCTGGTCTCAATTCTGAATGTCTTGCGCAGGGTAAATGCCCGCAGTCACTCCCGATGACGATGCTAAAGACACACCTTGTGAATACTCTTAGCAGAGCATGGAACCTTGATACGAAGCGATGAAGAGGATAGGTAAACTGAAGAGAATCATAGCACGCGTGAATGCGGCAAAGAGTGACTAATGGGAAAGGATTTGAAAATAACGATCAATAATGGCACCCCTTCAAAATCTGAAAGAAATGCTTAAATGATAAAAGCCCTGACTAAAATAGTCAGGGCTTTTAAGGTACTGCAGATTTAACATTAAACATTAACTAACTTAATTGATAGGTACTGCTTCGGTACTGCTATTTATGAACAGATCCTGTGGATAATAATGATCATCATAATGAAATTTCACTATTATTGGCAGTTTCAACCACCTGATAGTCTTTCAGGAGACAAAAACAGGTCAGGCCCGTAGAAATCTGTACACCCCCATCGCGATATATACTCTTTGATGCGTTGCCTTACTTTCATTACGACGTTTAAACCGCAATCGTATCCTGTCGTAAAGTAACGTTCAGAACTACGAGGCCTTACATCATCGCGACGCGATACTACTGACTTCTTGAAGATTTACTCAGACTCCATCTAACAGCGTCGTTATTAACTTATCTGCGATTAATAACAACTTCGTTTAACAGAACCATCGGCAACTTATATTAACAAGTTGTCGACACTATTGACGCTAAACACCCGGGTTTTTTTGGTGTATCAGGGCAACTTCACGCCGCTGATGTGATTTACTTTACGGATCTGATAAACGATGTCAACACTGTTTTTAAAGACATGTTTATATTTTCAGTAAACTTACTCTGCTAAGCATTAATAAGAGAAATCCAGCACTTTAATTATTGACATCAATTTAAATCTATCCCTAATCTATTTGATCTGAATAATTCATCAGGTAACTTTCTACACTGTGCCTTGATTTCAGTAATAAAAAAAGGCGCCCTGAGGCACCTTGCGAAACGTCTTAGCTACAGACGCTTTAACTCGTCAGACTTGAGAGTAAAACTTTTGCAGTCTCAGCCGACGAACCTGGATTCTGTCCGGTAATCAGCAAGCCGTCCTGCACAGTGTAGGATTGCCAGTCATCACCGCGTGAGTAAAGACCGCCATTCTGTTTCAACACATCTTCTACCAGGAAAGGCACGACGTCAGTGAGGCCAACGCCTTCCTCTTCACTATTAGTAAACCCGGTTACTTTCTTGCCTTTCACCAGCGGTGTGCCCTCGGCGTTTTTCACATCACGCAGAACACCTGGCGCGTGACAAACCAGCGCCACCGGCTTACCAGCCTGCAGGGTTTGCTCAATCAGCGAAATGGAGTGTTTGTCGTTAGCCAGATCCCATAACGGCCCATGGCCGCCAGGATAGAACACGGCATCAAACGTTTCCTGATTAACTGTATCAAGCCTTACGGTCGAGGCCAATGCGGCCTGAGCAGCAGAGTCAGCATGGAAGCGGCGTGTCTCATCAGTCTGAGATTCAGGTTCATCACTTTTTGGATCGAGTGGCGGCTGTCCACCCTTCGGTGAAGCCAGGGTAATGTCAGCGCCCGAATCCAGGAATGCATAGTAAGGTGCGGCAAGCTCTTCAAGCCAGAAACCCGTCTTCTTACCGGTGGTGCCCAACTCATCATGCGAGGTCAAAACCATTAAAATTTTCATTTCCGCTCCCTGTAACAGTCAGTCAGTTTAAGGTCTAAGGATAGTCAGAACCCGCGATTTAGCCGCCCTGTTCTGCGTTGACCCACTAATCATGGCGCGCATATAAATATTTATGAAATTTATTTCTTCAATTTAAGCTATTCACAAAACATTATAGCTAAATGAAATACGACCTTAATTTACTGCCGGTTTTGCTGGTTATGATGGAAGAGCGCAGCGTCACCCGCGCAGCGGAACGGCTTGGTATTACCCAGCCAGCACTTTCAAATGCCTTAAACCGGCTGCGGGAAACGCTCAACGATCCGCTGTTTATCCGCGAGCGCTACGGTATGCGGCCGACACCGAAAGCAGAACAGCTGGCCCAGGTGGTCGGTACTGCCCTGTCATCCATTGATAAGATGATCCTTGGTCAGCAGGACTTTGATCCGCTGCACGCAACCCGGTTGTTTACCCTCGCCCCTAACAGCTATGTTGAATTCATCATGATGCCTGCCATTGTGGCGCGTCTTCGTGACTGCGCGCCCGGTATCAGGCTTCGCCTCACGCCGTTTGGCAACGACGTAACGGAAACGGGTGTGATTTCAGGAAACACCGACATGGTGCTGGGGCGCATCGTTGAGCCTCCTGATAATCTGGTTGTGCAGCACCTGATGAATGAAGGTCTGGCGTGTGTGATACGCGCAAATCATCCGCTGGTGGGTGAAAACCTCAGCGCAGAACAGTATGAGCAGCTCAAACACGTTAATGTCCTGCCGCCTGGTCGTATGCGCGCGGGTTTATATCAGGCACTTGAAAAGCGCGGCCTGCGCCGTCAGGTTGCCGTGTCGGTAACACATTTTCTGGCCGTACCGGAGATGATTGCGGTCACTGACTACTGCGCGACCCTGCCTCGCCTGATCTGCCAACATCTTTCCAGAGATCAGCGGCTCAGAATTGTTCCCGCGCCGGTTGATCTCGGCACTTTTCCGGTTGAAATGGGCTGGCATGCGCGCTATCGCGACGATCCTGCACATCGCTGGTTCAGGAGTTTAGTTGCAGAAACAGCCCACGCGCTAGCCGACCCTCAAATAAATAGCTATCACGATCATAATTGCCGCACTAATGGTTAATATATATATAATAACCTGAGTTACTATCATTCCCATGGGAGGCCAGTATCCTCCTCATTCACAACTCAGGAATATGACCATGAAAAATGTAAAAGCACTCTCAATTGCCGCGCTCGCAGCTCTTTCACTGATCTCATTTGGCAGCTTTGCCGAAAGTATTTCAGTCATCTCCTCTACACTGGATGGCGCAGAATCGAAAATCGCCGCTCAGGCGCAGGAACAGGGCGCGCAGTACAAAATTACGGAAGCGAACACCAATAACCGTGTTCACATGACCGCTGAACTGTATAAATAACGGATGGTCGCAAACGGATTTGCCAGACGAGGCTGCCCAATGGGCAGCCTTTTTTGTGCCTGATCAGGCAAGACGAGTGGCAGGCGGAGTACCGGTACGCCACCATAAAATCAGCGCCGCCAGGGCTATCGCCCCAAGAACCGCAAAGGCAGCGCTGTAAGAATAACGTGCGGCGATTGCTCCGGTCATGGCAGGACTCAGCGCAGCACCTGCGCCCTGCATCAGCATAATGACGCTCTGTCCGGCATTAACATGGCCGGTACCCCGCATCAGAGACACAATGTAACCCGGCACCGCCACGCCCAGAATCCCTGCCGCAATACCATCCAGAACCTGAACCGGAATGACAAAGAGCGGCTCGGCAAAGCCTGCCGCAATAATCGCGCGCAGCGGTAAAATTATCAGGGCGACCATAATAAAGAGGCGATAGCTGTGCGTTTCTACCCGTTTAGAGACCCATAGCGCGACCGGGATCATCACCAGCTGCGAAATCACCACCGTTGCCGCAGCGTACAGACCCGGACTGACCGCCGCCTGTCCGCCTGCCGAGGCGACGCGCATGCTCAGCATCGGTAACAGCGCGGCATTGGCAAGATGAAACAGCAGCAGCGTCACGCCAGCAATCATCAGCGCTGGCTCACGCATCAGCATTGATAAGCTCAGCGCTGGCTGACGCTCTTCATTCTGTTCATAGCCTCGCGCCACCTCGTTATCAATCTCATCACCGCGAATCGCCAGAGTGGCGAAGGCAGCAAATATCGCCATTACCGTCATCAGAATAAAGACGGCACCCATGCCCCAGTACCAGGCTGAAAATCCCGCCAGCAACGCCGCAATAGTGTTACCGCCATGATTGAAGGCCTCATTGCGTCCCATCTGATGGTTGAAGCCGCGCTGACCGGTCAGCCCCAGGGTGATACCCGCCACGGTAGGGCCGATAAACGCCGCAGCAATTCCCGCTACAATTTGCGAGACCATCGCGGTCCAGGTCTGATTGCTGTACCACAGCAACAGCGTAGCAACGGTGATCACCAGACAACCCAGCAGCACAATCATTTTTTTATGACGGGTCGCATCGGCAGCTATTCCTGCAGGCAGCGTGGCAAGGAGTCCGGCAATGCCGCCACAGGTCATCACCAGTCCGATTTCGTCAGGACGCCAGTGCCGTTCCGTCAGAAATATGCCCAGAAAAGGCCCCAGACCGTCGCGGACATCAGCCAGAAAAAAGCTCATTAAACAGAGCGCATAGCGTGAACGCTGAGACATGTTATTTCCCTGGAAGGTAAGTGTTTAAGGCAGTAGCGCTTCGGTTAACAGGGAAATTATGTGTTACAAAGAAGAAAGTCACATTTCGTTATAGTAACAAAATGAAAAAGGCCACTCGTCACATTATACGGATGGCCTGATACTTTTCTCTTCGCGCAGGATAGGTTATTTATCCGTGCCGAAACCCTGTTTCAGCAGGGCGGGCAGCACAGCCGGGAAGTAGATGTTTTTATAATAACCGCTGACGCTTTCGCTCCAGCTCTCACCGTCGTGACGACCGATGTTTTTCCAGTGCTGAACCATTTCATCGTTGTAGGCCGCAATCTGCTGCTCCAGCCCCTGCGTCTGATAGGTCTCATCATGGCGGAAGGTTGTCAGTGGCAGACGCGGTTTCTGATGAGCGGGTTCATCAACGTGACCGATGACCACACCGGCAATCGGGAAGGTCATTGGCGGCAGTTCCAGCAGTGAAATCATCGCCTGTGGATCGCGACGGATTCCGCCAATCGGCACAATGCCCAGACCTTCTGCCCGCGCAGCGGCCATGACCGAGCCAAGCGCAATACCGATATCAGTAGAACCCGACACGATGCTCTCAATGCTCTGATGCGCGATCTGCTGCTGATCGACAGCAGCCATTCCCACCGCTGATTTATGCATGTCCAGCACGAAAGTGATGAAGACCGGTGCTTTAGCAATCCACGGCTGACCGCCTGCAATTGCGGCGATCTCTGCACGACGTCCGGCATCACGCGTAATCACCACAGAAACCTGCTGTGAGTTTACTGATGTCGGTGCGCGGTAAGCGGTACTGATAATCCGATCCAGCACCGCTTCATCGACAGGTTGCTCAGTGAAACTGCGTTCACTTTTATGACGTGTAAAAATATTAATCAGTTCGCTCATGGTTCCTCCCATATAAAGCGCAAGAATAGCAGTAGATCACAGGGAAAAACTTAACCGCACTGGTCATGCTGTCGGGGCATTTTTCAGCCTCCCCAGCGGCTTTTAAGATAGCTCACCGCCTGCTGAGTCTGCGGCTGGTTCAGATAGTTCTCTCTGAACAGAATAGTGCCATCAATATTGGGGTTTGCTTCATTCAGGTCGAGCTGCTTTTTCAGTTCAGGCACGCCACCCTGAAGCGTCCAGTCAGGTTCGATTTTTGATGGCTCACCGACTTTGTAGAGCGCAAGCCCGATGTAGAGCCGGGTATTAGTCGGTTTCACCACCTCTGCCCACCAGTTTGCCAGCACGTCATAACGGGCAGCCTGACGGGAAAAAGGCCAGTAAAGTTGCGGGGCGATATAATCCAGCAGGCCCTGCTGCACCCAGCGACGGGTATCCGCAAAGGCTTCGTCGTACGCCGCGGCGCCCCGGGTATCGGAACCAGCAGGATCGTGCGACAGGTTCCGCCAGACGCCCGCCGGACTCACACCAAATTCAACCTCTGGCTTCAGCTGTTTGATAGTACGTGACACCTGCTCAATCAGCTGCTGGGTATTGTGACGTCGCCAGTCCGCTTTACTGGCAAAACCCTGTCGGTAGCGAGTAAAGGTCTGATTATCGTTGAGCAGTGAACCTGCCGATTCGGCATAAAAATAGTCGTCAAACTGCACACCGTCGATGGGATAACGCGTCACCACCTCGGCCACAATACTGGTGATCCAGTCACGCGCCTCAGGAATGCCCGGATCGAGCACATAGCGATCCCCTGCGGTGCGAATCCAGTCGCGGTGCAGCACAAAAACGCTGGCCGGATGCAGTGACAGCGTGCGGTTCAGTTCGCTGACGGTAGAGGGTTTGGTATTCACCGATACCCGGTAGGGATTAAACCAGGCGTGAACTTTGATACCGCGCTTGTGCGCCTCGTCCAGCATAAACTGCAGCGGATCATATCCCGGATCTTCACCGATTTTGCCGGTCAGCATATCGGACCAGGGGAGGATTTTTGAGGGCCAGAGTGCCGTAGCATCCGGTTTCACCTGGAAAAAAACCGTGTTAATTCCCAGGCTTTTCAGCTTATCCAGCTTATCGGCCAGGGATTGCTGCTGCAGACGGATACGCTGTGCCGGACTGGTGCCATTCACCGACGCCACAGGTGGCCAGTCAAGACGTGATACCGTGGCTAACCAGACGCCCCGCATCGGTTGATTAACCTGAGGCTGTGCTGGCTTGCCGGGCACAGGTAATGGCTGTTTCGTTACCGGCGGAAAAGGGGTCACCAGCGATTTCGGCGGTTCGGATGCGCAACTGACCAGCAATAACGCCGCAGCCAGTGCAGCGCCTCGCTTAATGGCCGCTCTGGCCTGTGCAGAAAAGGGATTAAGGGTGATGATAAACTCCAGTATTGTCTGGTCGGAACGCAAAGAGCTGTATTCTCGGTGACGCTGATGAAATGTCAATGCGTTAGCACAGCTCCAGCCCTGAAACTGCTGCCTTTGAAACCCTGGGAACCGCTAACGCGGCGGACTAAAGATCATCCCTGCGGACATAAGACAGGCTTTGAGTGTGCCAAAGGCGTCCTGACACTGCCGCTCGTTGACGCAGGCATAGCCCAGCAGCAACCCACGCGCCTCCTGGGGATGCATGTAGTATTGCGAAAGCGGCCGCACTTTGACCCCGCGTTTCAGCGCCTCCGCAGCTATCGCTACGTCATCCGCGCCCGCAGGCAGCGGCATCACCAGATGCAGTCCTGCTTCATGGTTGAATGCCGGTAAAAAGGCCGGCCCCAGATAGCGCTCAATCAGCCTGCAGAGAAACTGTCGCCGCTGACGATAAAGCAGGCGCATCCGGCGAATATGCTCCATGTAATGGCCTAACCGGATAAATTCTGCCAGCGCCCGCTGAATCAACAGATGTCCGCCACGATAGAGTTCCGCTGCCGCGATGCGCAACGGCTGTGCCAGCGGTTTCGGCACCACCATGTAGCCAATACGCAGAGCGGGATAGAGTGTTTTACTGAATGTTCCCATGTAAATGACCGGTGCATCAGCTTCCAGCCCCTGTAATGAGGGATGAGGCTGACCGGAAAAACGAAATTCGCTGTCGTAGTCATCTTCAACAATCCAGCTCTGATGACGGCGAGCCAGGGCGATCAATGCCTGACGACGCGCCAGGCTCAGGTGCACCCCCAGCGGATACTGATGAGAAGGCGTTACAAACACCATTTTAGGGGCCGGGCCGCTGTCCGGTACCAGGCCCTGCTCATCCACCGGCATCGCGCGAATCTTCAGACCATTCATGCGCAGCAAATTACGTGTTCCCCAGTAGCCCGGCTCCTCCATCCAGACCCGATCGCCGGGGTCACATAATACCCGCGTCACCAGATCAACCGCCTGATGAACCCCTTCGGTAATCAGGATCTGGTCAGCATCGGCTCGAACAGAACGCGCCACCCGCAGATAGTCCACCAGCGCATGGCGAAGATCGGGACAGCCGCCGCCGCTGCTGTAGACCAGGCGATGTACGTCAGGTTCGCGGTTCAGCCGCGCCTGAATCTGGCTGAAAAGCTTGTGAGGAAATTCGGTGACATCAGGCGCGCCGGGCACAAATGCGCCCCACTGCCAGGGCGAGGCGGTGGCATGGCCCAGCAAACTGGCACCGCGCCTGGACAGCGTCGCCGGTCGTTGCGCCTTCACCGCATGCAGATCAGCAATCGCTTCACTTTGCAGAGAATTCTCCGGCAACGTTTCGGCAATCCAGGTGCCGCTGCCCGTGCGCGCGGTAACATAGCCCTGCGCCATCAGACTTTCATAGACATGCATTACCGTGTTTCGCGACACGCCCAGTTCGCGCGCCAGATCGCGGGTTGGCGGCAAACGGCTTCCGCGCGGAAACACCTCTTCAGCGATCGCGGCCTGCATACACTTCAGCAGCCGCTGGTGTAGTGAGCCGGTTCTCAAAAACTGTAACCGTGCTAATAGATGATCTGCGTACAAGAGTCGCAATTGGCTCCACCTTTCCTCTGACAATTGGCTCTGGCAACTCACCACGCCTCTGGCATAAATAAACGTGTTTGTCGGGAATTGTAAACACGCATATTAACGAGGTGGATGAAATGAGCGAAAATAATAACCTGATGCAGCAGCGCAAAGCACAGGCTCTCCCCAAAGGCATCGGTACGCTGTGCGACTGGTACGTTGCCAGGGCAGAAAACGCCACCTTATGGGATCAGGCCGGTAACAGCTGGATCGACTTTGCTGGCGGCATCGCGGTGCTGAACACCGGCCACCGCCATCCACGTATCGAACAGGCCATTGCCGATCAGTTAACTAAGTTCACCCATACTGCCTTCCAGATCACACCCTACGAAAGCTACATAGCCCTGGCTGAGCGCATCAATCAGCGGGTGCCCATCACTGGTCCGGCGAAAACGGCCTTCTTCACGACCGGCGCGGAAGCGGTGGAAAATGCGGTCAAAGTGGCGCGTGCCTATACCCGCCGTCACGGCATCATCACCTTTGGTAACGCGTTCCATGGTCGTACTTTCATGACGATGGCAATGACCGGCAAAGTGGCACCTTACAAGCGGGATTTTGGGCCGATGCCACCGTCGGTGTTCCATGCCCGCTACCCCAGCGCGGTTCAGGGGATCAGCATTGAGGCGGCACTGACCAGCCTCGACGACATCTTTACCCAGGACATTGCACCGCATGATGTGGCCGCTATCGTGCTGGAGCCGGTACAGGGTGAAGGCGGATTTCATGCCGCACCCGCAGAGTTTATGGTGCAGCTGCGGGAGCTGGCTGATCGCCACGGCATTCTGCTGATTGCGGATGAAGTCCAGAGCGGATTCGCCCGGACCGGCAAGCTGTTCGCCATGGAGCACTATCCGGTGAAGGCCGATATCATCACCATGGCCAAAAGCCTGGCTGGTGGCATGCCACTCTCCGCCATCGCTGGTCGTGCAGAAGTTATGGACGCGCCTGCGCCCGGTGGCCTGGGCGGAACCTACGCCGGTAACCCACTGGCTATCGCCTCAGCCCATGCGGTGCTGGATGTGATTGAGGAGGAGCAGCTTTGCCAGCGCGCCATCGATCTTGGTGCCAGGCTTGAAGCTGAACTGCAGGAGCATCAACGCAACCATCCGGACATTGCTGACGTGCGTGCGCTGGGTTCAATGGTGGCAATGGAGTTCTATCAGGCCAGCACCGCGCAGGCGGTTCAGAAGATGGCAATGGAACAGGGCCTGCTGCTGCTGACCTGTGGAGCTAAAGGCAACGTCATTCGCTTCCTCTACCCGCTCACCATCCCTGATGACCAGTTCAGCCAGGCGCTGACCATTCTCTCCACGGTGATTAATCACTGTGTTGCCTCTGCCGGACATCCCGTCGTCCCGGCCTGATTTCGCTGTGCGTTAACGCAAGCCTGTTCCCCTTTCGTCCGGCCACTCAGGCCGGGCGTCGCCTGGAGACGTTTACATGACGATGACTCAGAGTGCGAATGAAGATTCGCTGGCTCAAAACCTGAAACCGCGCCACGTGCGTATGCTCTCAATTGCGGGTGTGATTGGCGCAGGGCTGTTTGTCGGCTCCGGCCACGCTATTTCTGAAGCCGGTCCTGCGGTGCTGATCTCTTATGCGGCTGCCGGTGCGCTGGTGGTGCTGATTATGCGGATGCTGGCCGAGATGGCCGTCGCTTCACCCGATTCTGGCTCATTCTCAACCTATGCGGATAAAGCGCTGGGCCGCTGGGCCGGTTTTACCATAGGCTGGCTCTACTGGTGGTTCTGGGTGCTGGTGATCCCACTGGAAGCCAATGCAGCGGGGACAATTCTGCACGCCTGGTTCCCTGAGGTCGCTATCTGGCAATATACCTTTGCCATCACGTTACTGCTGACCATTACCAACCTGCTCAGCGTTAAAAATTATGGGGAATTTGAGTTCTGGTTTGCGCTGATTAAGGTGGTGGCCATCATCCTGTTCCTGGGTGTGGCGGGTGCGGCAGTATTGGGTCTGCTGCCTGACAGCAATACCAGTGGCCTGTCGCATCTTTATGACACGCACGGGTTTATGCCGAACGGGATAGGTGCAGTTGTAGCGGCCATCCTGACCACGATGTTCTCTTTTATGGGAACCGAAATCGTCACCATTGCCGCTGCCGAGTCCAAAAACCCTGGCAGGCAGATTACCCAGGCAACTAACTCGGTTATCTGGCGCATTGCGCTGTTCTATCTGCTGTCAATTTTCTTTGTGGTCGCCCTGGTGCCATGGAACACGCCAGGCCTGGTTGAACAGGGTTCATGGCAGACGGTATTAACAGCGATGAATATTCCGCATGCCCGGCTGATTGTCGACCTGGTCGTGCTGATGGCAGTGTGCAGCTGTCTTAACTCTGCACTCTATACCTCATCGCGCATGCTCTACTCTCTGTCACGCCGCAAAGATGCGCCTGCGGCTGCTTCACGCACCAATCGCAGCGGCACGCCGTGGGTTGCAGTGCTGCTTTCTACTGCGGCTGCGTTTCTGGCGGTAATCGCAAATTACCTTGCGCCGAGTGTCGTGTTTGAGTTTTTACTGGCGACGTCGGGAGCGATTGCGCTGCTGGTTTATCTGGTCATTGCCGTGTCGCATCTGGTGCTGCGCAAAAAGCGCGAAAAGGCGGGTGAAGTCCTGAATTACCGGATGTGGTTATTCCCAGGCCTGACGTGGATAACGATTCTGTTTATTACGACCGTACTGGTGATCATGTTGTTTGATGCGAAGCATCAGGCTGAATTACTGGCAACCGGCGGTTTAACGCTGCTGATCATTACTACCAGCCTGGTCGTGCGCCGTAAAAAGGAGAAGCGGCAGAATACCAAGTACTTTACTCAGCGCTCTTCTGATCCTTCGTAATTCTCTGATGCATTTCATAAATTAAAAAGCCCACCCTTAGCAATAAAGGTGGGTTTTTCTTTTTACCTTTCTGCTGACCCATACAGAAGCTAATAACCCTCTTAGAGCTATGGGTATAATCATTTACTTTCAGCATAATCATTGCTATCCGCACATTGCGCTGGTGTTATCAGGTTGACAGTAAAATCAGTGGTGAGAATTACAGATAGCTGACTTCAATAATCCCCTTGCTTTTCTCAGGATTCAACCAGTGCATTTTTACTACCATGGGCAAGCCGTTCAGTGACTGGGCGTTCATCATATCAGCAGTAGTAACCACAGACTTGCCCCGGACGGAATCAAAGCAGTCAAACACGACAGGATTCTGGCCGATATTCATATTACATGAACCATTGGTGATGGCTCCACTGAAGGAGATCGTGCCTGAATTTGAATCTGCGCTCGCTGGACCGGCCAGGGTAATCAGCAGCATGGTAAAGCCGTTAATCAAAAGCGATTTCATTTTTTGTCCTCGAGAGTATGTGTATCCTGTTATCGGCTCACAGACTCAAAGATTAAGTCCTGAATGAGAGAATAAATGTAAATATTCAGCCGTCTGGCGCAATGAAATCCATTAAGTGGGTGCTGTTAAGATTTATCCCAGCCATGCAGGTGAAAGTGAGTATAGGATAATTACACCGTTTCACTTATTGTTATATTCATCGAATCACATTGACAAAAATCTGTAGAATCCGCGTAGTAATTGGCTTGAAAAACTTCACTTTCTCTTAGCTAAAATTCATCCTGGTCATCCGCCGGGTCATACAGAAACCATTAACTTAGCAGGACGATAGATCTTTTATTATAAAGGCATCACATTTCATCTTTTTCGAAAATTATTTTTTTTGGACAGACAAAATAAAAAATGAGGCTGGATGAGTTAACTAATGCCAGCCTCATCAATTTTAATATTTCCAGACAACTTTTCAGCTTATTCCAGATACTGACTAAAGCGCAGCAGATAACCATCCGGATCCTGCACCAGAAATTCCCGCTGGAAGGCAGTGGTCTCACCCGTGTCATAGTGATTATCCCGAAGCGGCCGATAAAGCGGAACGGCGTGGTGTTGCAAGCCTGTCAGTACAGCTTGAATGTCATCGACTTCGATCTGGAAATTAATGCCCCGCCCCAGCGGCCTCTCCATTTCAGCTGTGTTCCAGCCCTGAGTATGGCACTGCTCAATCATCAATTGCGCCTGACCATAGCAGAGGTATGCGAAGTCAGGATCCTGACGCTGGATCCGCACGTTAAAGCCCAGCACAACAGTGTAAAAATGCAGCGAAACGGCAAAGTCAGTGACGGTCAGTTCTGGCACCATAGGGTTCCAGTACAGTAGTTGATCATTATTCATAAACGTCTCCATCCTGATCAGGACGACTTCCTCTCATCATCGACTCTGGATGCTGTTTTGCAGTTCATCCAGCATCAGACGCAGCGCGGCAGACTGATGCTCGCGCGACAGGTAAAGCCCCCAGATGCCAATGCGCTGCGGCTCATAATCGGGCAATAGTTCCACCAGCTTTCCCGCTTTGAGCGCATGGCGTGCTTCCCGTTCAGGCACCATCGCTATCCCGCAATCTGCAATCGCTGCGTCACATAGCAGTGACGAGATACCTGCACTGAAATTTCCTTTTACGGCGACAGATATTTTGCCGCCATCAGACGCCGTGAAATGCCAGCTCTGTCCGGCAAAACGACTGTAGTAGAGGCAGTTGTGCTGCGCCAGATCGCCAGGCGTTTGCGGGATGCCTCGCTTCTGCAGATAGCCGGGTGAGGCGCAAAGCACCGAGTGACATTCACCGAGACGGCGTGCGATTGCCCCCGGCTCTGGCGAATCGGTGATGCGGATAGCGAGATCGATGCGCTCGCTGATCAGGCTTACCGGCTGATTGTTTATATCCAGTTCGATGCGCAGTGCCGGATAACGGGCAAGAAAATCGGGGACGACCGGGCTGACAAGATGAAGCGCCGTATAATGGGCACAGGCGATACGTAACGTTCCGGCCGGCACACCCTGGGTGGTTTCCTGCTGGATCGCTTCTGACAGCAGGGCCAGCTGGCGGGTCTTTTGCAGAATCGCCTCACCGGCAGGCGTCAGCGTCAGCCGGCGCGATGAGCGATGCAGCAGACGCGTTCCCGCCCACTTTTCCATCTCTTCCAGATAACGGCTGACCATCGGGCGCGAGATCCCCAGCGCCCGCGAAGCAGCACTCAGGCTGCCCAGCTCACATATCCGGTTAAAAACGGCCGCTGCCGTCACTCTGTACATTCCGATCACCTGTTCAGATTATGAAACTCAGCATCTCTGATTTCAGGAATTCTAACAGATAGCCAGATGGGTAGAATAGCGCTACTGATTCTGCACATCGCCCGATACATCTGCCTGAGTCGGGCATTTATCTCTGAGGAATATTCATGAAAACGATTCTGTTACCTTTGATGCTCGTTCTGGCTACAGCTTCTGCCAGCGCGGCCACGCTGCAACTGGAAACCTATAATCCGCAGGAGAAGGGGATTTTTGCCGTCTCCTCGACCCTGGTCTCCGGGCCAACCGAAGCGATTCTTTTTGATGCCCAGTTCAGCACCCAGGATAGTGAGAAGCTGGTGGAGATGATTAAAAAGAGCGGTAAAAAGCTGAAGGAGATTGTGATCACCTCTGGCGATCCCGATTTCTACTTCGGTCTGGAGCCAATTATTAAAGCATGGCCGGAGGTCAAAGTCGTTGCCGCACCTGCAGTGGTGAAGCATATCCAGCAGACACATGACGCCAAGCTGAAATACTGGGGCCCTCAGATGAAACAGGGCGCACCGGATAAGGTCTTTGTGCCTGAAGTTACGCATCAGACCCGCTTCAGCGTGGATGGCGAGACGCTGGAACTGCGTCATCCTGATCAATATGCTGCATACATCTGGATCCCCTCAGTGAGCACCATTCTGGGCGGTACAGCCCTTTCCTCTGGCATCCACGTCTGGACTGCTGACACTCAGACCGTTAAGAGCCGCAGTGAGTGGCGCCATATCCTCACAGAGATGCAGACGCTCAACGCGAGAAATGTTATTCCGGGCCACTATCTGGGTGCACGTCCGGCCGGTTCGCAGGCTGTGGATTTTACCCTGAATTATCTGAAGAGTTTTGAAGCGGCGTTGTCAGAACACAAAACCTCAGCAGCGGTGATAGCCGCCATGAACACCGCCTGGCCAAAACTGGCTGAGCCGGCTTCACTGGAACTCAGCGCGAAAGTGAATACCGGCGAGATGAAGTGGTAAACCTGCAGAGGGGTCCGCTAACGGCAGAGTGAGCCGCCTTTCAGCGACCATTTTGTGCGGATTCCAGTGACTGAGAGTAAGGTGACCGGGCGCTATCTTTTCGCCAGATAGCGCCTGTCGTCACGCGCCTGCAACCGAGCCTCTGCCGGTGTGGGAAAGATATAGTGAAACAGATCGCGGTAAAAACTCAGGTGCTTCAGCAATCCATCCTGAATGGATTTACGGATGTCTTTAATCAGGAATTCCTGAGTGGTATTGAAGTTAGTCATACTGAAAAAGGTTTTGTCGTAGACGTTGACCACCCCTTCCCATTTCATCACCTGTTCTTCAGGAGACGCGCCTTCCGAGGCGACAAACATCCCTTTATGGGATTTCACTCCCTGTTTACTGACATAGGTGGTTAAGGCGTCATAGCCGCGTTTGTTGCGCCAGCGACAGAATTCATAAGGCACATCGTAATGCGGCAGTACAAAGTCCGGGCTGCGAAAATGTTCATCGCCGATTAATCCATCCAGGGTGACCGTTAAATGAAGGAAGTCCTGCAGGAAGTCGAACTGACGGGTTTTGGTCAGCGTGATATTAATGGTGTAATGGCCAGCCTGCACATACCAGTAATTGGTAAAGCCGGTCACCAGAATACAGAACGCCTGCCAGTCACTGAGTCTTCTGTCGCCCGCCAGCCCCCTGAAACGGCTGATCATCATCCGTGATTTGGGATGCTGATACGCTTTCAGCAGCGGATCGTTCATACCTTTCAGTAACATCAGGCACACTCCTTAATAAATTGCGCTTATCCTGCCACGCCCTGATCAGGGTGAAAAGTGTCGTTGTTCTGAATGTGAGCCCTTTAAAATCTCGCTTGTGGCGAGAAATGTACTGTCTGATTAGGCGAAAAAGAGGGCTGTGTTAATCTGCCGGGCATCGGATGCCGGGCGCAACCGTGAAAGAATGTGCTGCCCGCCATCCGGACGGGCATATCAGAACTGCGCGAGCGTTTTCAGCATTTCCGGGGTTTGCTGCACCATGCGAATTAATAATGCAGCCTGGGCGTCAGGTCTGGCTCTGCACTGCTCCCTGCATCACCACCTCACTCAACCGCCCGACCAGCTTACGGACTTTATCAGGAATAAAACGGGCATCCGGGAACACAGCATAGAGATAACGGTCGGGCAGTCGCCAGTCCGGTAACACCCGCACCAGTCGGCCGGCGGCCAGCGCGTCTGAGCCACGCAGCGTCTGTAAGCCGCCAATCCCGAGGCCTGCTTCAAGAGCCTGCATCAATGCATCGCTGTTATTAGACCGAAACACGCTTTCCACCGGAACAGAAATCCTCATGCTCTCAGAGACCAGCTGCAGCGGCGCATCGGTCGCTATACCACTAAAACGTATATGTGGATGGCGCATAAGGTCATCGGGTGTCTGCAGTGTGCCGTTTCGCGCTATCCACTCAGGGGAAGCCACCAGCACGGTTTCAACCGTGGCGAGTGAACGGGCAGCCAGCGTAGCGGGTGGCGACTCGCTGATACGGATCGCCACATCAACGCCCTCTGCAACGAGGTCCGACAGGCGATCCTCCAGCGCAATATTCAGACGCAGCGCGGGATGCGCCTGCTGGAAAGCGATCAGATGCGGCATCAGCCGCTGCCCGATGCCGCTCGGCAACTGAATATGGAGTCTGCCGTGAAGCGGCTGCGAGCCGGGCCGTAATTGCTGCTCCAGTTCCTCCATCGCACCAAGCAGTTCCCTGACCTGCTGAAGATAATGGTGTCCCTGCTCCGTCAGCGCCATTTTTCGCGTGGTACGGCGCAGCAGCACCACGCCCAGCGCCTCCTCCAGCGCGGCAATCTGCTGGCTCACCGCCGATTGCTTCATGCCATTTTGCCGGGCAGCCGCCGAAAACGATCCTGCTTCGGCGACCCGGATGAAGGTCTGCATCGCAGTCAGTTTGTTCTGCATTTATCGTTTTTCCTGATAAGTGATATCCGGTTCATGGGATTTAATCAGAATTTAACGCAGGTGAGAATGCGGCTTCATTTTTAACCGGATAGCGATCATGAAAACGACACAGGGTAAAAAGGTTGCGCTGGTGGCGGGTGCCAGTGGAATTGTGGGTCAGCAACTGACTCAGGTGCTGGTCGCAGAACAGTGGCAGGTAATAGCGCTGACTCATCGCTCAGGTTCTGCTACAGGCGGCACAGAGGCTGTTGCGGTCGATCTGCGCGACCGCCTGCAGAGCCAACAACGGCTGGCATCACTCACCGACGTTACGCATATCTTCTACAGCGCCTGGCTGAATGCTGCTGACTGGGCTGCGATGGTCGGCCCCAATCTCACCATGTTGCAGAATCTGGTTCAGGTCATGGAGGGTGTCGCCCCGCTTGAGCATGTCAGTCTGATGCAGGGATACAAAGTGTATGGCGCACATCTGGGCCGATTCAAAACCCCGGCGCGGGAAAGCGATCCCGGCGTGCCGGGGGCCGAGTTCAACGCGGTACAGCTGAACTGGCTGAGCGCACACCAGCAGGGTAAAGCCTGGCACTGGAGTGCGCCGCGCCCTGGCGTCGTTGGCAGTAATCGGCATGGAAACAGCATGAATCTGGCGCTGAGTCTGGCGCTCTATGCGTCGATCTGTCGCGCGGCGCGGCTCCCTCTGCGCTTCCCGGGTTCGCCGGAAACCTGGCACAGCATGGTCGATTTTACCGACGCTCAACTGCTCGCCGATGCTACCCTCTGGGCTTCGCGCAGCGCTGACGCGCGTAATCAGGCGTTCAATATTAACAATGGTGATCTGTGGCGCTGGAGTGAGCTGTGGCCGGTGATTGCAGCGTGGTTTGAACTGGAGATTGCCCCGCCGGTCTCGCTGTCATTCCGACAGATGTTTCAGGATTATCGTGCGCGGTGGCGGCAAATCGCCGTGGAGCACGCCTTAATTGAAGCGGATATTCTGGCACTCAGTGACGGTACTTTCGCTGATTTTGTTTTCGGCTGGAATTACGACATGTTTGGCGACGGCAGTAAGCTGCGGCGGGCAGGCTTTCATGGTTATCGCGCAACGGATGAGATGTTCTGCGATCTGTTTGCCCGCTTTCGGGCGGCGCGCGTTATTCCGTGATGCGCCCGTGAAAGCACAGAGAGCGAGAATATCGCTCTCTGCATCGGGCTGGGTTTAGCGCCCTTTCTTCTTCCGTCCCGGCTGGACAAAGCGTTTGCGAGACGCACCAGCCGCATCCGCTTTTTCAGCCGGTTTGGCGGCACTTTTCTGCGGTTTCTTAGCGGCAGCGGCTTTAGCCGGAGCTTTGGCTTTCTTCGCGGGTTTATCTTCTGAAGAGGAGTTTTCCAGCAGTTTAAACAGCTCAACAAGTTCGTCGTCGGTGAGGTCGCGCCATTCGCCCAGTGGCAACCCCTTGAGATTGACGTTCATGATGCGGGTGCGCTCAAGCTTCGTCACTTCAAAGCCGAAATGCTTACACATGCGACGGATCTGGCGATTAAGCCCCTGAACCAGTGTGATTCGGAAGACAAACGGTGCTTCCTTTTTCACTTTGCACTTTTTCGTCACCGTGCCCAGCATCGGCACGCCTGCGCTCATCCCGGCAATAAATTCATCGGTAATCGGCTTGTCGACGGTAACAACATACTCTTTTTCATGATTGTTCCCGGCGCGCAGGATCTTATTGACCAGATCGCCATGGTTGGTCAGAAAAATCAGGCCCTGAGAGTCTTTGTCAAGGCGGCCAATCGGGAAGACGCGCTTGCTGTGATTGACGAAGTCGCTGATATTATCGCGCTCACCCTCTTCCATAGTGGTGATGATGCCCACCGGTTTATTCAGGGCAATCAGCACCAGGTCGTCTTCGTCGCGCGGTTCGATCAGCTGACCATTCACCTTCACCACATCGCCTGCAAATACCTGCGCGCCCACAGAGGCGCGTTTGCCGTTAATGAAAACGTTGCCCTGCTCAATGTAACGATCGGCGTCACGACGGGAGCAGATACCGCTCTCGCTGATGTATTTATTAAGACGTGTTGATGAGCCAGTCAGCATGATTCCTCCAAAAAACGCGGACTATACCTTACCGGCGGGGGCTTGCGAAGTCTTTGCGCGGGAAAGTTTTGCCGCATTTCGTCAGCCTTGCGGCAGCGGGCATTTATAGCTCAATCGCCATCTCAATACAGCGCAACGCGCAGCCCGCCAGCTTTGACGGATAGAGACTTTCTCCCAGCGCGCAGAAGCCATGCTGCTCATAGAAGCTCACGGCGTTCGGCGTCGACGCAAGCGTCAACTGGCGGTAGCCGCGCTGCCGCGCCTCCGCTTTGAGGGTGTCGATGATCAGGCCCGCCATTCCCTGTCCGGTGAAATCGGGTAGGGTAAAAATAGCTTCGACACTGGCGGCGGCGAGATCCAGCGATCCGGTAGCCACTGGCAAACCGGCCGGGCCATCAATCACGAAAAAGGGATTAACGCGGATCATCGCGGGAACGCTGGCAGGCATGCGGTCCGGCGTCCAGGCGGCAATCACATCGGGTGGATAAACCTGCTCGCAGCCGTGACGAATGGCCTGATTTCGGATGTTCCATAAAGTATGCGCCTCTTCAGGCGATGCCTGTCTGACTATCATGATCTCCTCCGGCTATGATCGCGTCGCGCTTCGCTACGTTATCACAGCACGTCCCGCATAACTGACATTCTGGCCCTGTTGCCGTCAATAGCGTGATGGCAGGCATTCACCGTTCTCCGATCCGTTCTGGCATTGCTGCTGCATTGGCAACCCGGTTGTCTCAGCTGTGCCGCATTTGCAACAAGCCCAGCTCATCCCAAACCATTTACTGTTTTAAAAACAGTAATTTATTTTATGGCACGGTTACTGCTTAGGTTTCCGTTATATCTGAAAGTTTGGAAAAAATGAGCGCCTCATTAATTAAGCTATATAAGGAGAGACTATGTCCGCTTCACAGCCTTTACAGTTCGCCTACTGGGTTCCGAATGTCTCAGGCGGATTGGTGATCAGTCAGATAGAGCAGCGAACCCGCTGGGATGCTGCCTACAACCGTAAACTGGCGCAGATCGCCGAACAGGCGGGTTTTGATTATGCGCTGACGCAGATCCGGTTTACTGCCGGGTATGGCGCAGACAATCAGCATGAATCCGTCACCTTCTCGCAGGATCTGCTCAGTCACACCTCGAAGTTAAAAGTGATCGCCGCGCTGCTGCCTGGACCGTGGAATCCGGTATTAGCGGCAAAGCAGATCGCCACCATCAGCCATCTCTATGGGCCACGTATCGCCGTTAACATCGTCAGCGGCTGGTTCCGGGGCGAATTCAAAGCGATTGGTGAACCCTGGCTCGATCATGAAGAGCGCTATCTGCGATCGGAAGAGTTTATTCGCTGCCTGCAAGGCATCTGGCGCGAAGAGAATTTTACTTTTGCGGGTGATTTTTATCGCTTTCGCGATTACGCCATGAAACCCAAGCCGTTGTCTCCGTTACCGGAAATTTTCCAGGGCGGCAGCTCACGTGCGGCGCGCGACATGGCTTCCCGGGTGTCTGACTGGTATTTCACTAATGGCAATACGCCGGACGGCGTCCGTCTGCAGATCGCGGATATCCGTGAAAAAGCGACACGCAATCAACATCAGGTCAGAGTCGGACTGAATGGATTTGTGATTGCACGGGAGAGTGAACAGCAGGCGCAGGCGGTGCTTCAGGAGATCATCAGCAAAGCCAACCCGGATGCGGTGAAAGGCTTCCAGCATGAGGTCAAAAATGCAGGCAGTGCCTCACCTGAAGGAGAGGGAAACTGGGCGAAATCGTCGTTTGCGGATCTGGTGCAGTACAACGACGGCTTCAAAACCAATCTGATTGGCACCCCACAGCAGATTGCTGAACGAATTATCGAACTTAAGCAGGCCGGTGTCGATCTGCTGCTGCTGGCGTTTCTGCACTTTCACGAAGAGGTGGAATTCTTTGGCCGCGAAGTGATACCGCGCGTTCGTGAGCTGGAGGCGCAGGCAGCACTAATCGAAGCGTGAAAACCGCACACCAGGGCGAGTTTAACGCCCTGTCGCCGCGGCGTAATGAAAAACGCGCGACGTCGTCTGCCGTACCGTTTCAGACAGCGGCAGACGATCTCTGCACAGCCTTTTGATACAGCTTATATTTAAAAACGGGCGTTAAGCCCAACGTTCCATGTTACCTGATGATAATCGCTGTTACCTGTCACCGCTGAAACGCCGGCAAACGCGTTCACCGATGTGCCAATGGGCACGCTTGCGCCCACAGATATGTTGATCCAGTTATCATCACGTGACCCGCTGCTGCGGGTAAAGGCGGTGCGGGTCGATTTCAGTCCGGCGGTAACCGCAGAGTCGCTGTCGCCGAACTGATGGTTGTAGCTCACCTGCGACCAGGGATTGATCACTAAATCTTTGCTGTCGATACGCCAGCCCACCGAGCCGATTTGAGAATGCAGCGTCTGGTCACCAAAGCGCATCGCGGTACTGCTGTTACCCTCTTCTCTGTAGCCATCAACCTGGGTGTAGTCGAGTGCATAGCTGGCTATCGGGCCGGTGGAGACATAGCGGCCCAGCGGTAAATCCCAGCCGGTCTGCACCCTTATTCCCAGCACGTTGCCATCGCTGTTACCCTTCTCCGTGCGGGTCGCCGGTCCCAGCCTGACCTTACGCTCGATATCATTAAAGTTAAGATCGGCGTAATGGACATCTGCATTAATCCAGCCCCGATCCAGATAATTTAACTGGCTCCACAGCGCCGCCAGATTGCCGCGTAAACGGTAATCAAAGCGCGGTGAGGGATCCTGTCGTTGCGAGGTGGTGGAGAGCATGGCGCCGGCCTGCCAGTGATCGGTCAGCTGATAGCCTAAACCCACGGTGCCGGTGGCGCTGTTGGTATTACCATCCAGCAGGCTGTCGCCGCGAAAATCTCGCTGCTGTCCGGCATAGCCACCGAAAACCGTAAACTCTCCGACGCTGGCAGGCTGCTGGCGCTGCTGTTGCAGATGGCCATCCAGCGTATTCTGCGCATCGCCCACCAGCATCGTCGGTGCCTGACTCAGCGCGGCCACCTGCAGCGGCGCATTCAGCACTGACTCAATATAATCGGCGATCAATGCATGCACTGCCGGGCTGGGATGCAACCGGTCGGCGAACAGAAATTGCTGTGACTGCGAAAATCCTGGCGTTGAGGAGGTGCAGTCCATGGATGAGACGCCAGGCGGACAGGCCATGCCCGCCGTGTTGCTGAGTCCATACAGGCGCGGATTATCAATCACCTCATTAAACAGGCCATTAATATCCACCCGCGCGATGTTGCCACGTGCCGCCACCAGGCCCTGTTCCTCCGCCTCGTTGTAACGATCGGTGAGCGCCGCCGCCTCCTGAATCAGCAACTGCCAGGCGGCAATCAGCTGTTGTGAAAGCGCATCGCGGATCAGCGGAATCGAAGAGACCTGACCAGCTGCCTCGTTAAGCGCGGTCTCAATTGCCTGTTCTCTGGCGGCACGGTCAGGCGTGGTGACGGTACTCAGCGACTGAAACAGCGCCGCCGTGGCAGGCTGCGCAGCCGGACCCAGTACCTGCAGAATCGCCTGAAGCAGCGCGGGCGTCGCCCCGACATTCGGCACCGTCGGCACAATCACCGTGCCGGCCCCGGCATCCAGCAACCGGCTGACCTGTGAGGCTGCGGCACTGGCACTGTTATCCACGATCTGCTGCGCAGCGAGCGGCGCAAGGGCTGCCGCCGCTAAGTCATTGCCGCCAATCCAGTGAATATAAAGTCCGTCCGGATCGGCGCGTCCGTCGCGCGCCGCAAGGTAGCTATCAAGCTGGTCCTGGGTATTAAATAACGGATTAATCGCGGGCACTGCGACGGCACCGCCCTCGGCATAGTTGTTACCGCCCTGGGCTGAGGGGAGCAGAGTGTCACCCAGCGACTGCGCCAGGATCTCGTCATAGAGCGGATGGGTGGCACCATCATAGGTAAAACGTCCTACGTTTCCGCCATCGCTCAGACTGTCACCGAAGACGGTAAGGTCACTCCATGCCATTGCAGGCAGCGGCGACAGCAGGCTCAGGGTGGCACAGCAGAAAAGGTATTGCGCGTGAAGGGGTTTCATCAGCAGCTCCGCACAAAACAAAGTAAAGGGAAAAGAAGTAAAGCCGCACCCGGAGGCGCAGCACGCTGTAAGCGTAGTCGCCCTGGTAAACGGGCTGATGAAAAGACGCGATCGCGCTCGCAAAGCGGGAAAATTTGACTTAAAGCAGACCCGCGACAATGAAGTTTATCGGGAAACGCCGGTCACAGCTCAATCCTGCAATTACTTTTTGCTGGCGGGTTTCAGCCCGCGATAGAGATCCTGTAGCCGTTTCATGGTCTTAACGGTGCGCTGCGGCAGCGTCGAAGCCACCGACAGGATTAGCATTTCCAGACAGACCATAATCGTGCCGTGCAGAGGAATGCGCCCTTTCTCGCCACCACGGGGCACATTGATCACCACATCCGCCTCACGCGCAAAAAACGAGTCGGTGGCGTTGGTGAGCAGGATAATCGGGATATTCAGCCGTTTCGCTTCGCGCACCACGGTCGTCCCTTCCCGGTGCGCCGACTGCTGCGCCATTATTATCAGCACGTCGCCACGCTGCAGCGCCAGCATCTGCTCTGCCAGCGCAATTCCGGCACGATTAAGCGAAAAGGCGGGCAGGCCGATGCGGTTCAGCAGCCGCACGCTATAGTCCGCCAGAATACCCGAGGCGTTAATGCCAAAAATAGCCACTTCCCGCGCTTCAGTCAGTAGTGCCACGGCATCTGCTGCTGCCACCCGGTTCTGCGGCTGCGACAGTACCTCACAGGCGTGCCGGTGGCCCGCAAGTACGAAGTCGATGGCGCTGTTTACATCACTGGTCACCTCCCTGACCGTGGTGATCATCTTATCTTCCGAGGTCAGTGAAGGACCAAACCAGGCTCTTAGCGTCTGTTTGAGATCGCGCAACCCGCTAAATCCCAGCGCCTGAATGGCACGGATCACGGTGGCGTCAGAGGTCGCATTCGCCACGGCGATCTCCATCGCAGTGCTTTCAAGTACCGTTTCACGCTGTTGATCGATATAGCGCGCCACCGCCAGCAGACGAGGCGAGAGCTGCTTTTCGCGGGCGCGAAGACGATCTGCCACCACATCCACCCTGTTTTTAACTGGCCGGTTCTGTTTCATGCTGTTCCTGCTGCTGAGTTAAACGTTGTAAAAATACAGACCAGGTCTGTTTATCCTGAAGCTTCATATGGCTTAAAAATGTAGTGAATGGCTGAATTTGTCTTCTTTTTCACCTGCAAAAGATGGGGATTTATGCCTCAAACAGTATTTAACATGAAGATAAAATCAATGTATTCATTAACCTGCACTGAACGCGTATCTGATTATCAATGAAAGCACTCTTACCCATAACTGTAGTGATTTATGTGAAAATTGTGTTTACTACTACATTACCGAATGTTTGAATGATTCTCAATTACAGATGAGAAGCATTGTCGTCCGGGTGCCGTAACGATCGTAAAGCCCAAATGCTGATCGCCTCTGTTTAAACCGCTGCATCTTGCAGAACACCTTCAGGGAAGCCCGGCGTAATCATCAGCCATCAGGGCCTTATTAGCTCCAGAAACAGATACGAAAAGAATAATGAAAAACAGAGACTCGCGATATCCGGCCCGGCACCCCGCTCTGGTCGTGGCGATCTGCGGTAGCATGCTATTGCCGCAGGTCAGTGCAGCAACCGACAGCGCATCAGATATGACTGTGACCGCCGATGCCAGTTCAGAAGGAAATTACAGCGACACCGAAACCAGCGTTGCCAGTAAAATGCCAACCGCGCGGCTCGATGAAGCACAATCGGTCAGCGTGGTGACGCAACAGCAGCTGGAGGATTTCCAGGCCAGCTCACTGGCGGATGCGATGCGCTTTGTCAGCGGCGTTTCAGAAGCCAACACGCTGGCTGGTACCGAAGATGGCTTTGTACGACGCGGTTTTGGCAGTAATGCCGATGGATCGGTTTATCGCGATGGCATCCGTAGCAGTCAGGGACTCAATTTTGATGCCACGACCGAACGGGTTGAGGTGCTGAAAGGCTCCTCCTCGCTGCTGTATGGCATTCAGAATCCGGGCGGCATTATCAATGTGGTCAGCAAAAAGCCACAATACAGCTGGCACTCCAGCGTTACCGGACGTTATGCCAGTGAAGGTGGCGGTGCGGGTACGCTGGATGTTACCGGCCCGCTGGGCAATGGCTTTGCCTTCCGGCTCATCGCCGAAAAGCAGAATCAGGATTACTGGCGCAACTTCGGCAGTGAAGAGCACACGCTGCTGGCACCTTCTCTGCAATGGTTTGGCGAGCAGGCCAGCTTTCTGATCAGCTATGCCGACTACCGCTATGATATTCCCTACGATCGCGGCACGGCCTTTATCGACGGCAAGCCGATCAATATCGGCTATAAAGATCGTCTGGATGACAAAGCCAATCACGCATGGGGTCATAATAAAACCCTGAATGCCCACTATGACTGGCAGTTTAATGATGAGTGGCGCACCCGGTTCACCCTGGGCTGGAATCAGCGGCGCTATGACAACAATGAAGTCCGCGTAACGGCGGTCAATGCCAGCACTGGCGTGGTTACTCGTCGCGCCGATGCCAATCGCGGGTTTAACCACAAAACCAAATATGTGAGCTGGGACCTGCTGGGCAACCCGAGAATTCTGGGCATGCAACATGCGCTGGTGGTGGGTACCGACTATGAGATGAATCAGACTTATCGCGCCCATCAGTATCTGGGCAAGGTCAATCGCCAGTTCAGTTACTTCAATCCTGACTATGACATCCTTTCACCAGTTACAGATGACAGCACGGAAAACACCACCGGCGCTAATAACCTGAACCGTATTCATAGCCGATCGCTCTACGCTAAAGACAGTATTTCACTCACACAGGACTGGATTCTGGTGCTGGGCGGCCGTTATCAGCATTATGAACAGCGCGCCTCCCGCGGCGTTAATCCCCAGTCAGAAATCCTGAACGATGAGGGTAATAAGTTTCTGCCACAGGCGGGGGTAATCTACAAACTCACCCCAGATCTCTCTTTCTACACCAGCGTCAGCAAATCGTTTACGCCATCTACCGATGTGGATGATGACGGTAACGTCGGCAAACCTGAACAGGGCACGAGCTGGGAAGTCGGCAGCAAATGGCAGCTTTCGCCGAAACTGCTGGCAACAGTGGCGCTTTACCGGATTGATGAAAAGGCGATGTCACTGAACATCAATGGCAGCACGCGGGCCATCGATAAAGCGCGCTCGACTGGCGCTGAATTTGAGCTCAACGGCGAAATCGCGCCCGGCTGGGATTTAAGTGCCAACTACAGCTATGATCAGGCAGAGATCGTCAGCGATCGGGTGAATCCGGAAAACAACGGTAATCGCCTGCAGAACGCGCCGCGTCATGCCGGTGCGCTCTATCTGAGTCATGAGATGCAGATTACCAGCCTGCCCGGCACGTTCAGGCTCGGCGGCGGTGCGCGCTATATCGGCAGCCGTGCGGGCGATCCTGATAACAGTTTCACCCTGCCAGACTATGTAGTGGCAGACAGCTTCGTGGCATGGAACAACCGCCTGTTTGGTGAAAAAACCCAGCTGCGTCTGAATATCAATAATCTGTTTAACCAGCACTACTACAGTTCAAGCGGCGGCAACCTGCGCGTCCGTGAAGGCGAAACCCGTAATCTGATGGTACAGGCCCGTGTTGAATTTTAACTCGCTACGTTCGGTGCTACTGACGATCACTGTGATGCTGGTCAGCGCGGGTGCACATGCCCGCACGCTGACCGACATCACCGGTCGCCAGGTCACGATTCCCGACCATCCGCAGCGAATTGTGCTGGGTGAAAGTCGGATGCTCTACAGCGTCGCACTGCTGACGCCCGGTAATCCGCTGCAGCATATTGCCGGCTGGCCGCAGGATCTGAAAAAGTACGATCCTCAGACCTGGCAGGTTTTTGCCCGCCAGTTTCCCCGGATGGAGACAATTCCGGTCGTGGGGCTGGATGGCGTTAACGATATGAATCCCGAACAGGTGATCGCGCTCAAGCCCGATGTGGTGATCCTGCCGCAGCTGGCACGCGACAGTGAAAACGGCGCCGTGCTGGAGAAGATGCTCGCTGCAGCGCATATCCCGGTGGTGAAGATCGATCTGCGGGTCAATCTGCTGAAAAACACAGAGCGTAGCATCACTTTGCTGGGTGAGGTGCTGAATCAGCCGCAGCGCGCGGCTGAGTTTAATCACTTCTACCGCAGCCACATACAGCGTATTGCCGATCGGCTGGCGAATTATCACGGCCCGAAACCTTCCGTGCTGCTGCAACTGCATCTTGGACGGCGCAGCGAATGCTGCGTCACCTCGGTGAATGGCAATCTGGGTGAGCTGCTGACATTTGCCGGTGGTAATAACATCGCAAGCCAGCAGATTAAAGGCGTGTTCGGGCGGCTGAGTGAGGAGAGCGTGATTGCTGCCCAGCCGGAGTACTACTTTGCCACCGGCAGCGGCAGCGCCGATGAGGCGGGCGCACTGAAATTCGGCCCCGCCGTCACCACGCTGCAGACCCGGAAGAGCCTGCTCGTACTGACCGGTCAGCAGAACGCACTGAAACAGCTGACCGCGCTAAGGGTGGGACATACCGGAGCCATCTGGCACAATTTTTATCTCAGCCCGTGGCACGTCGTAGCGACCGAGTTCTTTGCTACCACGCTCTATCCGCATCTGTTCCGCGACGTCGATCCCGAACAGACGTTACAGCAGCTGTTTCGTGATTTCCTGCCCATCCCTTACTCGGGCAGCTATCTTTATCGGCTGGCACCTGAGAACACTGCGGGATCAGGCGGCTGACGGCTCGCTATTCTTCACCCGGACGATATCGGCCATGACCGACAGCGCAATCTCCGCCGGGGTTTTGCTGCCAATAGGCAGGCCGATGGGCGCATGGATGCGGTCCAGTTCTGCCCGATCCATTCCCGCGATCTGTTGCAGACGTGCCCGTCGTTTCTCGCTGTTTTTCGCCGAACCCATAATTCCGATGTAAAACGCGGGGGTCGCAATCGCCTCCATCATCGTCAGGTCATCAATGCGCGGGTCGTGGGTCAGTGCCACAATCGCCACCGCAGCGTGCGCCCCGTTCAGTTCCAGCCAGCGCGCCGGATGCTGTGATACGAGCGTCACGTTGTCCGCGTCGCTGAAGTGACTTTCCAGCTCCGTCCGCATTTCCGGTCGGTGCTCACAGACCCGCACGTGAAAGCCCAGCATCTGTCCCAGTCGGATGCACTCATGTGCCACGCTGGAGTAGCCTGCGATCAGCAGTTCCGGTATCGCGCCAACCGGCAGTAACATCTGCTGCTCGCTGGCATCCAGTGCGGGCAGCCTCCTGTCGGCGGCAATCGCCTCCCACTGCGCGCGCTCGGCCGGCCGTATCATTTTTACCAGCGGCTGTTGCCCGCTCAGCGCGCGCTGCATCGCCGTCAGCAGCGCCAGTGTAGCGTCATCAGCCGGCAGAAACTCTATGACGATTTCCAGACTGCCGCCGCACGGCAGGCTGACGTCAGGACGCATCCCGCCCTCGCCATAGCGCACCCGCTGACTGCTGGCGCGATACGCCCCCGCCGCCAGCTGCGCCAGAAAATCTTCTTCGATGCAACCGCCTGACAGCGATCCGCAATACGCGCCGGTTTCGTTAACCGTCATGAGTGTCCCGGGTGCGCGCGGCGACGAACCATAGGTGCGCAGCACCGTGCAGAGCCAGACCTGCTGGCCCGCCCGGCAACTGCTCAGTGCCGCATTAATCACGCGTTGATCCAGCGTTATCATGAAAATTCCTTTATCAGCTGCAGATCGGCAGGAAAATCGATATCACAGAGGCAGCCGCGATCGTGAAGCGGCAGCCGGACGGACTGTGCTTTCACGATCGTCTGTGGCCCGGCATCGCCCTGTAACGTGCTCAGCACTGGAAAATAGTGATTCTGAAAACCCACCGGATGGCCCGGCTTGCCCTCAATGACTGGCCTGACGATCGGCGAATGCGCCAGCGCGGCACCGACGGCACGGTAACTGTCAGGCGTCACAAACGGCATATCGCCCAGCGCAATCAGCCAGCCGTCGTACTCATGGCTGGCAATAACGCCCGCTGCGATGGACTCGCCCAGTCCGCCGCTGTCGCACAGCACGACAGTCGCCCGCGAGCAGAGCGACTGGATTGCCAGTGCGTCGGGACGGGTCACCACGAACAGGTCAAGCCCGCTGACAGCGGCCTGATCCAGCGTGCGCTGCAGCACCGGTTTGCCTTCAAGGTCAGCCAGCAGCTTATGCCCGCCCGCCTGCTGGCGAAAACGTTGACTCAGCCCGGCGGCCAGTACAATCAGCGCAATCTTCACTCTCTTTCTCCGCTATGCGTGAAAAACGGGCGCTGGCTTAGCCCGCGCCCGCATAACCACCGTCCGGCCTGCTGGCAGCAGGTCAGGAACCGGTTCAGACAAGCTTGTCGAGCGTAATCGGCAGGTCGCGTACACGCTTGCCGGTGGCATGGAACACCGCATTACTGATCGCTGCCGCAATACCGACGATACCCAATTCACCCACCGGTTTGCCGCCCATGGTGGTCGCCTCGAAATCGGGCTCGCCCACGTTGATGGTCGTAATGCTCGGGATGTCGCCATTAACCGGCACTAAGTAATCTGCGAGGTTGTTGTTGATTACCCGACCGTTACGCGGATCGATGATGCCCTCCTCCATCAGCGCCTGACCCACACCCATGATCATGCCGCCAATCCACTGGCTGCGTGCCAGTTTCGGGTTATAGAGACGACCGCTGTCGAGCGCTGCCACCATCCGTTTAACCCGGATGGTACCGAAATCTTCATCGACCCGGACCTCAACAAACTGCGCACTCCAGCTGTGGGCAGAGAATTTTTCGGGGCGGGTGCCGTCATTAAGATTACGCACCATCCTGTCGCGTTCGCTTTCTGACATATCGTCCGGGAAGGTGCCGCCTTTCACCATCAGACGCTCCGCCGGGGCCAGCGTCGCAAGCTGAGCAAAGGAAACGGCGAGATCGCGGCGCTGAATATGCTGCACCCCGTCGCCATTCAGCGTGAGCTGAGACGCAGGCGTGCCTTTCAGTGGCGACTGTGGCAGTTCGCTGGCCAGCTTCAGCAGCTGGTCGCGCATCCGTCTGGCCGTGTCGTTCACCGCCGCGGTCACGTTGCCCGCCAGCTGCGATCCGCCCGCTACACCCGCGCGCGGCAGTTCGGTATCACCCAGCTGCACCTCAATGGTGGTGGACGCGACACCCAGAATATCGGCAGCGGTCTGCGCAAGAATGGTATAGGTTCCGGTGCCGATATCTGCACCGCCACACTGCACAACAAATTTTCCCTGCGGCGTCAGGATAATTTTTGCTTCAGCCGGTAGTTTATTAACCGGATAGGTGCCGGAGGCCATGCCCCAGCCAATCAGTTCACGCCCTTCGCGCATAGAGCGCGGCGTCATAATGCGCTTATCCCAGCCAAAGGCTTCTGCGCCTTTATGATAAGCTTCTTTCAGACGGCGAGAACTCCACGGCAGGTCGAGCTGATAATCTTTATCTGCCCAGTTGCGCAGACGCAGCTCCAGCGGATCAATGTTCAGGGCATAGGCCATCTCATCCATCGCCACTTCCAGCCCAAATGCGCTTGGGTTTTCACCTGGCGCGCGCATCCAGCCTGGCGTCACCGTATTAATCGGCCTGACCTGATGCTGCGCGGAAACGTTGCCTACTGCATACATGCGGGCGGTGACTTTGCTGCAGTTCTCGGCAAAAACGTCGATGAGTGACGTTTCACTGAAGCTGCGCTGGATAATTGCCTGGATTTTGCCGTCGCGGGATGCGCCCAGTTCCAGCTGCTGCGAGGTCGCCGGACGACCGCCAAGACCGGTAAAAGTCTGCGGACGGGTCAGCGACACTTTGACCGGGCGCTTCAGTGCCCGCGATGCCGCCGTCGCCAGCGCAACATGAGTATAAGGCACCGGCTTAGAGCCAAATCCACCGCCGACATACGGTGAGATGATCCGCACGTCTTCCACGCTAATGCCCATCCACTCGGCAATCTCTACCTGCGCGCCAGCTACCCACTGGCTCGGTTCCCAGACGGTAATGCGCCCATCCTGCCACTCCGCCACACAGGCATGCGGCTCCATCGGCATGTTGTATTCACGCGGGGTGGTGTAACGCTGGCTCAGACGCACCTCGGCCTGCTGCATCGCCGACTGGGCGTCGCCCATATCGATATCCTGCTTCGGGAGCGGTTTCGGTTCAACGCCCTCATCGGTGGCAAAAATCAGTGCATCAGACGTTTCATACTCAATCTCCACCAGCGAGGCGGCATAGGTCGCCTGCTCAAACGTTTCGGCGACAACCAGACCGATGTTCTGACCGTTGTGAATAATCACATCGTCCTGAATCGGGGTGTAGGTTGACTGCGCCGCGCCGCCATCGGCAATCGCGGTGGGCTTGTTGATCTTCAGCGTGTTCAGGTGGGTATAGACCGCCAGCACGCCTGCGGCATGCTGCGCTTTTTCCGTCGCCATGCGGCTGATGCGACCGCTGGCAATCGCAGACTGAATAACCACGCCGTAAAGTGGATTTTCCGGCTGATGTTCTAACGCATAACGGGCCTCACCGGTGACTTTCACTTTACCATCGCCACGGGAGCGGGCAGCGCCCAGGCCTTCAATCCGGGTGTCTGCCGCTGAGTTCGCGTTGATCACATCCGGACGCACTTTGTCGTTTACTTCACTCATGCGGTTTCTCCTGCTGCCATCAACGCGCGTGCAATCACTCGCGGCGCCAGTTTTACTTTATAGGCGTTGTGGGTCAGCGCCTTTGTCTCCTGAGTAATCCGTTCTGCCGCCTGAAACACCGTCTCTTCATCAAACGGCTGGCCTTCCAGTGCCTGTTCGACCGATCGGACGCGCCAGGGTTTAGTGGCGACGCCGCCCAGGGCAATATGCACGTCACGCATCACGCCGTTTTCCAGCGTGAAGCCTGCGGCCGCGCTGGCTGCTGCAAACTCATAGGAGCTGCGGTCGCGGACTTTGAGGTAGTGTGAGTGCCGGAGTGACTCGGTTTGCGGCACGTCAATGGCCACAATGATCTCGTCATCGCGCAGATTGTGCTCACGGTCAGGCGTATCACCCGGCAGCAGGAAGAAGTCATCAATTGCGATGCAACGTTTTTCGCCCTGCTGATTCTGCAGTATGACGATGGCGTCAAACGCCACCAGCGCAACCGCCAGATCGCCGGGATAGACGGCAATGCAGCTGTCGCTGGCACCCAGAATCGCGTGATTGCTGTTGACGCCATCCAGGGCGGCGCAGCCGGAACCGGGATTACGTTTGTTACAGGCCGGGAACGTTGCCGGGTCACGGTAATAGTTACAACGGGTGCGCTGGCGTAAATTTCCCCCCAGCGACGCCATATTACGAATCTGCGGCGAGGCAGCCTGCCAAAGGCTGCCATAGATGGCAGGCGCGCTCTGCTGGCAGGCGGGATGATCGGCCAGCTGGCTCATGGTGACCAGTGCACCAGCGGTGATCTTATGGTCATCAAACTGCAGATTTTTCAGCGCCGTTAAGCCGCTGATGCCAATTAATTGCGGTGGCGTAAAGACACCACACTTCATCAGATCGAGCTGTGTCGTGCCGCCCGCCAGTAACTGACTGCCCGACTGCTGTTTCAGAGTGGCAGCCTCTTCAGGTGACTGCGCAACTTTCCAGCTGAATTCATTCATGCGGACTCCTTAGCCATCTCAGCAGCGGCCTGTTTTATCGCATCAACGATGTGCGGATAAGCCCCGCAACGGCAGAGGTTGCCGCTCATGTATTCACGAATCTCATCTTCGGAACCGGCATGGCCCTCTTTGATGCAGGCTACAGCAGACATAATCTGACCCGGCGTGCAGTAACCGCACTGAAAGGCATCATTCTCCATAAAGCAGCGCTGCACCGGATGCAGTTCACCCTCGGTGGAGGCCAGCCCTTCAATACTGGTGACGTCAGCGCCACCCGCCTGGGCCGCCAGCGTCAGGCAGCTCAGCACACGCTGACCATTTATCAGCACGGTGCAGGCACCGCATTGTCCCTGATCGCACCCTTTTTTGGTGCCGGTCAGGTTAAGATGCTCACGCAGAGCATCCAGCAGAGTGACTCGCGGATCGACCTGCATCTGCTGAGACTGACCATTGACCTGCATTGTTAACGATATTTTTTCCGACATTGTCTGCTTCCCATTGTTGGGGGCTAAAAGATGAAATTTTTATAGGTTTAGTTCTGACGGGAGTTAAATCGGGGAAAATCGTGATAACCCTAATCTTTACGCGCGTATCTCTGTCTTAAGGTTTAGCAGCTTTTTGGCAATCTGGCGGCCATGTCAGGAAAAAGTCAGCGTTATCTGATGAAAAATGGAAGGTAATACGCTATATATTATATAATATAGCGATTTCATATTATTGATTTTAGAGGATATATTTCTGGATCTTCCCTGCCAGTATCGCTTACAGGATTGATGCAGCCGCCTCACTAAGTTTTTCACAAATTACGACCAGGACGTTATCCGCCAGTGTCAGAGTTGATATCAGGCGGAGTGAAAAGGCTGATCAACTGATAGTGCCAACCCCGGCATAAGAACAGGCGCGTTAAGACGTGCTTAATCAGACACGCTTCAGATGAGGAGTCTGGCCAAAAATGTGGCCCCTGGCGAAGTCATACACCGGGATTTTCACGGGCTATCCACATCCTCTGTGAAAGTGGCAGAAATGCTCAATCCCTTTCGGTGTCAACGATACTGGCCGATTGCTTGTCATTCCTTCACTGTGACGCCGTTACAGCGACAGGTGAATCGTGATTAGCTGCCGCCTATCAGATGCTGACAACGATTTCTGGCGTCCCAGTTATCCCGGGGAAGCGCTTTAAAATCAGACGCAATTCTGGCAGGGTCTGAATAAACAGTAATCGCATAATCCGATGAAATCTCCCGAGCACCATATTTAGTATCAATAAAGTAGCGTTTACCCGCTTGTGGAATAAATGGAACCCACTGTGAGAGTAAATAGCTTTCCGGGAATCTCGTTTTTTTTCCTTGTGTGTCGTAATCGCTCATTATTGTGTTGAGCTGCTGAAAAGCCATGAGCCTGCCAGGTTGTACCTTTGCTGTCATAACGCGCCCAGCGGAGGGGATAAGATTTGACGCCAGTTGATGACGATCAACTCTGTCATAACAGGTGCCTTTCTTCTCATAGACCGAAAGATAAAATGTACCCACAAATCCCTCTGGATTGATAGCCACCACCGTCGCTGCATCTTTACCTTCGTAATCTGTGTAATTAAGGGGTAAAAGCGTGGAACAGCCAGTGAGGAAAATAACGGGGGAAAACGCAGCAATTCTCATGATTTTCGGGATGACATGCATTTATTTTCTATTCCTGAGATGCGTTATGCTGGACGCTATCAGCAAACGGGAATGACACTTAACGATATTTATCGACTAAATAAGATTTACAATCACTTAAAAAAGGAGGCTGGCCTGCCGAATTTAAATTTTACTTAAATAAATCAGGTTATTAATTTAATTGTGAATTATATACGCACTTAATATTTTATCGTTTTGCTAAAAACATTAAAAAGCCCCAAAGGGGCTTTGCGTTATATTATCATCAGGCGTACAGAATCGAATCAGAACCGGTATTGCAGACCAGCTGTAATGGTATAGTTTTTATTTGATATACCAGCCGCATCTCCCCCAATTGATGCTGATTCACCAGAGAATCTGTCAATAATCTGAGTGCTGCCTTTGCCTTCTTCATATTTGCTGTAGGTGAATTCGGCAAACACTTTGGCATTTGGCGTAACATAATAGCCGGCATCTACTGATGTTCCGTAGTACCGCGAATTAGTCGCTTTCTCGCGGAAGGTAAGATCGCGCATGTAATGCTCGTCATTATCGTGTGCCCGCACCCAGTCGCTGAATTTAAATAAGACGTTAAATTCAAAGTCGTTAATACGATACTGACCCGCAAGGCCAATATATGGCATGGAAAAACGCTGGCTATAACCAATACCGCGCTCGCCTCCTGGGAAATCACCGACAGAAGCGCCGTTATCGTAATTGTATGAACCGCCAAAAGCTGTCCAGCTTAAACGGGTTTCCTGATAACCAGCAGTCAGCCCGGCCTTATAGTTATCGCCCTGTAACGCCCAGCCTTTGACATTGAGATCGTATTCATTGGCGTAATTAACATCTGTGCGGGGATGAGATGAATGATCCGTCCAGTCAGACTGGTTGTCATCGAGCCAGTCATAGTCATCCATATGACCCGAACCAGAAGCCAGAGAAGTCCAGCCTCGCGCATTCAGCGTCAGAAATGAGTATGCATCCCAGGATAACTCGCCTTTGAGAATAGCAACATTCTTTATTTTCCAGTCCAGCTGACTGACTTTGCGACCTGTTTCGGTGTCATAAACCATCTCATGAGATTTGCCACTCAGCATCCCAGCTGACGTCGACACAATTAAGCTTTCCGGAGAAAAATTCGGTGAAAATCGACCTGCATCTGCACAGGCTACGCCTGACAGAGTCGCCATCATCATCACTGCAACGGTGCTTTTTTTCATTTCAGTTCCCTATCCATAAAGGTAATCCTTGTACAGCAGCGCCGTTCTTTTCGTAGCACGGCTGCTGGGCTTCTATACTCACCTGCCGGGTCCGGGTCCCGGAGTCCTGGCAAAAGCCTGCGCGACAGCTCATGCGAAGCCGTGGTTTTTTACCCCTTTTTGCTCGCAGCGTTGAACCGTTAAGGCAAATTCCTTAATCGGCTGCTTTCTGAAAAACATTAAATATTTTTGTTATTTCGCAGTGCGTCACTCATCAGCCCCTTTTTTGCCTGGCCAGAAAATTGTTTCAGGCGAGCAACTGCTGCGGCTGGCAAAAAGCCGCCTTATGAAAAAAAGACAAATGAGACGACGACGGCAATAAGGAGAGATGTTTTCTGAAGTGAGGTTTAGTAGCACCACACCGCACAGGACACATTCCAGGTGATGTTTTACATTCTGCAAGGTCTGCCAGCTTTAGAACTGGCAGTGCCGTGGGATACAGGCAGGTTTACTCAGGCCTTACCACTGAGCGCATCATTCACAATGTGGTCATCTGTCCTTTCCCCGAAGAGTGATCAAAATGGTTAGCGCGTTAGCTGGATTTATCAGCGGTCCAGCTCGGGCTGCGGCACACTTCTTCAGGTTCGAGCCTGGCCGTAAAGCGCACTAAGGCGGCATGGCTGACTTCAGGCGTGATCAGGCGACAACAGGGGTATCTTTACTTCCCCCTGTTCCCTTTCAAGCTCTTTTTTCTGTGGTCAGAAAGTGAAAAAAGAATGATGTCTGAGCGCTGGGTGACAGACAGGTGCCTGTCACCCATCCTCATCTGACGGAAAAGCAAACCATCGGCGGTGCGAATACTGGCGGCACCTCCAGCAAGTAAATGCTTTCACCAGAAGAAATCACACCTGAAATGCGGCCACCATGCCCCGCAGCGCGTGCGCCTGTTCAGAAAGCGACTGAGAAGCAGAAGACGACTCTTCCACCAGCGCGGCATTATTCTGCGTCACGCTGTCCATCTGCGTCACGGCGACACTGACCTGAGATATGCCCTGCATCTGCTCTGAAGAGGCAAGGGAAATCGTATCCATCGACACAGCCAGTTCATTCACCATGCTAACAATTTTCATAATGCTGTCGCCGGTTGACGATGCGACCGTGACGCCGCTTTCCACCTGGGCTACCGCTTCTTCAATAAGCAGTTTTATATCCCGGGCGGCAGAGGCACTGCGCTGCGCCAGTGTCCTGACCTCACCCGCGACCACAGCAAAGCCGCGTCCTTCTTCTCCTGCTCGTGCCGCCTCAACGGCGGCATTCAGCGCCAGAATGTTCGTCTGAAACGCAATGCTTTCAATCACAGAGGTAATGTCCCGGACTTTAGTCGCGCTCATTGATATGGCTTGCATCGTCTCTGCCATACGTTTGACATCCGTTTCCCCAGCGTGGGTAAGCCGCGCAGTTTCACGGGCCGAGTTGGCGGTCTCATGTGCCCCGCTTGCATTGCTTTTTACGGTAGCAGTGAGCTGTTCCATGCTTGCCGCCGTTTCCTGCAGGGCAGCGGCCTGCTGTTCGGTTCGGGAGGAGAGTTCTGTATTACCCTGCGAGATTTCATCTGCGGCCAGTGCAACGGATGCAGAGGTATCTCTGATATTTGCCACCATGCTGCGCAGGTTGGTCTGCATAACATCCAGCGAGGCCAGCAGGCTGGAGGTATCGTTATGCCGCAGCAGAACAGGCGATGTCAGGTTACCTGACGCAATCGCCGCGGCCAGCGCCTGTGCCTGTGCGGGCTCTCCGCCCAGCTGACGCATGAGCGTCCGAATGATGGAATAACAGGCTGCGATAGCGACAAGGAAAGATATCAATACCATCACTGACATCAGCGTAGCCGTTTGCGAAGCTGCTGCCCTGGCATCCAGAACGGTTTTCCTGCTTACCTGCATCTGAATAGTCGAAAGCCGATCGAGGGCATTCAGCATTGATCGCTGTCCGGGCCTTACGGTTTTTAGCAGGTAATCAACAGTTTCAGACTGAGGTGCTTCCATCGCTTTTCTACCCGCCGTCATGAGCAGACTCAGTGCGGATTCATCCGTCGAGGTCAGATTTTCCAGCGCACTTTTGCCTTCCGCTGAGACGTTTTGCGACATACTGGCAGTCAGCTTGTCCCTGTTCTGAATGTAGATGGCTTTTTGAGCGACCATCCTGTCCCATTCAGGCTGTCTGTCATTCTGTTCATTCAGTAATGCAATATTCCTGACTGCCACCGCCATGTCTCTGGCCGCATTCCGCATGTTCTGAATCAGTTCATAGCGGTAAATTTTATTATTTACAGCGTTTTCCATATCGTCCCTGGCCTGCCAGAGTGCATGAAGTGCCGTCCCGGTGCAGAGAAAAAAAAGGATGATCAGCAGGCTATACCCTGCGACAAGACGCGTAGCTATTTTCATATTATTTTCCGTTATATTTTTGAGATTGCTATGTTGCTCTGGTGTTAAGAAATGAGGTTGAATAAAAAACCATGAAAAATTTTCTCTGGTCGCGCCATCAATAACGGCGCGACAGAAAATATATATAGACGATGGGAGAGGAAACTAAGAAATCAGAAAGAGAGGAGCACGCCTGAAAAAATACAAATCATTGATAGTTATCAATTAAAATAATGACTACCAGCAAATTAATTAGTGTTAAAAAACATTTCACGCTACAAATTATTTCTAAGCCTGTTTTTTGTTCAACACGGCTGCATGTATTGCCGTAATCATAAATTTCTAAGGGAGTGCGTTTTTTTTCTGTTTCACATAACAAACATGAATCTGTGCTGATACCAACATCAATCATTACTGAGAGATTAAATTATCCGCTCCGGGCACAGAGCGGATGTCACTACCAGAACTGACATGATGAGTCATTCGCCGTTTAAAGCATCAACTTTCAGGCTTGAGAATAAGTCTGTTTAGACGCTCTCCACTCTGAAATCCGAATTTGACCGCGCATATTATTGCATCAGGATGGTTTATCACCGCAGATGCTCTTTTCGTTATAACGATGTTTCAGCCGTTCCCGCTGCCGGGTTTTCCGTCCCGCAATGATCATCGCTACGACAAAAACCACAGCAAACAACACCACGATCGTCGGCGCAGGTGCGCTGTCGATAAAGAACGAGAGATAAACGCCGCTCAGCGATACCAGCACCGACACCATAACCGCCACCAACAGCGCATGTGAAAAACGGCGGGTGAGCAGCACCGCAATAGCGCCGGGCGCGATTAACAGGGAGATCGACAGGATGATCCCCACCGCTTTCAGCGTCGCTACAATGGTCAGCGAGACCATGCAGAGCAGGCCGTAATGCAGCAGACGGGCGGGTAAGCCAGATACCTGCGCCTGCAGAGGATCAAAACTGAACAGCATAAAATCACGCCACTTCACTACAATCACCATAACGATGATCAACGCGATAATCGCTGTCTGAATGATATCTGCGCCGGTGATGCCAAGCATGTCCCCAAACAGGATATGATCCAGGTGCACTTCAGGCTTCACGGCGATGTAGAGGATTAGCCCCACCGCGAACATGCCGGAGAAGACAATGCCCAGCACGGTGTCCTGCTTAATGCGGCTGTTGTCCTGCAGGAAACCACTGGCGACGGCACAGAACAGCCCTGCTACAAACGCGCCCACCGCCAGCGGCAGTCCTGCCATCCAAGCGAGCACGATGCCAGGGAATACTGCATGGCTCATGGCATCTCCCATCAGCGCCCAGCCTTTCAGCACCAGAAACACCGACAGCAGCGCGCAGGGGATTGCCACGACCAGCGCAATAAGCAATGCGCTATTCATAAATGCAAACAGGAAAGGGTCAAGGAGCCACATTAGCCAGGCTCCTTTTCAGAGTGATGGCGGCCACGACGCCGGTTAGCCAGCAGGCCATGTTTCGGTGCAAAAACAAACGCCAGCAGAAACAGCAGCGTCTGCGCGACCACGATGATGCCGCCCGTTGCGCCATCCAGGTAGTAACTCGCCCAGGCACCCAGAAAACTGGTGATGCTGCCGATCGCGACAGCAATCATCAGCAGACGCGGAAAGCGATCGGTGAGCAGCCAGGCGGTTGCGCCAGGCGTCACTACCAGACAAATCACCAGAAAGGCACCGACAGTTTGCAGTGCCGCCACGGTAGAGACCGCCAGCAGCGTAAAGAAGAGAATTTTCAGACGTTCAGGCTGGAGTCCAATGGCGTGCGCGTGATTCTCATCAAAGAAGGTGACCATCAGATCTTTCCACTTAAACAGTAGAATGATGATCGACAGCCCGCCAATCAGCGCCAGCTGGAATATATCGGCTGGCGCAATCGCCAGTATGTTGCCCAGCACAATGGTCTGTATGTTCACGGCAGTCGGATTTAGCGAGACCATAAACAGGCCCAGACCAAAGAAAGAGGAAAAGATCAGGCCAATGATCGCATCTTCTTTTAAGCGAGTGCGCTGATTGAGTAACAGCATGCTGCCAGCTGCCAGCCCGCCGGAAAGAAACGCCCCCAGCGCAAATGGCAGTCCCAGCATGTAAGCGCCCGCTACGCCTGGTACAATAGAGTGTGAGAGCGCGTCACCTATCAGCGACCAGCCCTTGAGCATCAGATAGCAGGAGAGAAACGCGCAGAGCCCGCCCACCATCGCGGAGACCCACATCGCGTTAAGCATGTAGTGATACCCAAAAGGTTCCAGTAACAGCGCCATGGTTAGCCCCCCTCTTCCCGTGCGGCATGAGGTGCAATAAAGGGACGTTCATTATCGGTGATGATCTGATCGTCCAGCCCCTTCACCATCACATGACGCAATACCCCGCTGAACGCACGCTCAAGATTAGCGGCGGTAAATGTAGTCCGGGTCGGGCCGCTGGCCAGAACCGTGCCTTTTACCATCACGGTGTAATCACAGAACTCCGTAACCGAGCCCAGATTATGGGTGGAGACCAGCATGGTTTTACCTTCATCGCGCAATTCCCCCAGCAGGCTGATGATTCTGGCCTCGGTCTGAACATCCACGCCGGTAAACGGCTCGTCCAGCAGGATCACGCTGCCCTGCTGCGCAATCGCACGCGCCAGAAACACTCTTTTCTTCTGCCCGCCAGAGAGTTCGCCGATCTGACGATGGCGATAATCCAGCATATCGACCCGGGTCAGCGCCTCACTGACAATCTGCTGGTCATGCGACTTTGGCCTGCGCAGCAGACCCATGTGCCCGTAGCGCCCCATCATCACCACATCTTCCACCAGCACCGGAAACGACCAGTCCACCTCTTCCGACTGCGGCACGTAGGCGACCAGACTCTGCCGCAGCGCCTGGCGGGTCGGCATCCCCAGCACCGAGATGCTGCCGCTGGCGAGCCGCACAAATCCCATCAGCGCTTTAAACAGGGTTGACTTGCCGGAGCCATTAACGCCCACCAGCGCGGCAATCGATCCGCCCGGCACGCTGAAGCTGGCATCATGCAGCGCAGTATGTCCGTTGCGATAGGTTACCGTGACGCCTGAAACCACAATGGTGTCTGTCATTGCGTTTTCTCTCCCGCTTTAATGCCCTGCACCAGTGTCTCAGTGGTGACTTTGAGCAGATCAAGATAGGTTGGCACCGGTCCCTCCGCGTTACTCAGGGAGTCGACGTAAAGCACACCACCGTAATGGGCACCGGTTTCCCGCGCGACCTGGCGGGCGGGCTTATCTGACACGGTGCTTTCACTGAACACCGCCGGAATGTCATTTTTCTTCATCTGGTCAATTACCCTTCTCACCTGCTGCGGCGTACCCTGCTGGTCAGCATTGATCGGCCACAGGTAAAGCTCTTTCATGCCCAGGTCACGCGCCAGATAGGAGAACGCGCCTTCACTGGTCACCATCCAGCGTTTCTGTTCGGGAATAGCGGGAATCTGCTGGCGCAGCGGGTCCAGTGCCGCGGTAATTTTTTGCTTATAGGCGGCAGCGTTCTGACGGTAGGTCTCTGCGTTGACCGGATCATATTTCACCAGCGCATCGCGAATGTTATCGACATAAATCAGCGCATTGTCCGGTGACATCCAGGCGTGCGGATTCGGTTTACCGTTATAGGGCCCTTCGCCAATGCCCATCGGCGTTATACCAGCGGAGACCACCACTTCCGGGACGCCGTCCAGATGCTGATAAAAGCGCTGAAACCAACGCTCAAGATTAAGCCCGTTCGCCATAATTAACTGCGCACCCTGAGCCCGCCTGATGTCACCGGGCGTGGGCTGATATTCGTGTATTTCAGCACCGGGCTTAGTAATAGAAGTGACCTCCGCAGCATCGCCAGCCACGTTCTCAGCCATGTCAGCTATTACCGTAAACGTCGTCACTATCTTAAATTTTTCTGCTGCATAGCTACTGCTCGCTATCAGGGTTGTGAGCAGTGCGCTCAGTAACAGCGTGGTGATCTTTTTTATCGGGACCATTGGGCGGGCTCCAGAAATGATTAAAAACAGAACATAATTAGCATAGGCTATTTTTTATAGCACAGGCTATACCTTCCGGAAAGCAGGGAGATGTGAAGTTTCTTCAGCATTCAGGCTCAGTTGTCATATTTTGTAAAGAAGTTCAGTTACTGTATGATATAAATAGGAATATTTTTGATGATGTGTGGCATTCAACCCGCTTATAGCTTCGCGACAGGCGGGTTTTTCACCTGCCTGATTCAGTGATACAAAATGAGAAAAGAGGTAATGGCATAAATTAGCGTTCGACTACGCTCTGCCATCCACAAAAGGAAGTTGCATTGCCGGATGATATTTTCGTAACAGACGTAGCAATTTCATAATTAAAATAATCTTATTGATAGGCCAAATTAATTAAGCCTGATGAATTTTTTTGCTACAGTTAATGTTACTTACCGCAATCACCCAGGAGGATATTTTGTATTTTTCCAGCGACGAAAAAGCGAATGTCATCATCGGCGAAGCCGCAATGAACCTGTTTAATGCTGGTCAGGAAGTGAACGTTGAGCTGCTGATTAAAGAGTTGCAGGTTATGGCTGACTCTGAGGTGAATGAGTATCGCCTTAAGCAAATGCAAACTGCACGTCAATGGCTGACGGGATTCAAAACAATTGGTTCTCGCACTACCGGTCCGGCAAACTGGCTATCCAGAAATACGGGTATCGATCAGGCTATCAGCGCCTCAGCTGATGATATTTTCTTCAGGCCTTAACATGGCTGCTAACCTTCTGCCGGCCTGAGTAATCAGGTCGGAACAGCGGAGGGCTTGTTCCTGTACAAGAATATGGTACAATTTTCACCTCGTCACCTCCTCCCGTAACTCACTGTTTTAAATGCTATAGCATTTTTTGCACAAAAAAATCTATTCCAAAAATCCAAAATTCTGTACAAGTTTTGAAAAGATGTATAACTTGCGCATCAGGAATGCTATACATTTTCACCATCTGAGGAAAACACCATGCGTCAGAACGGACAAGCCCCGGAAACGATCAGCGATATTGCCCGTTACTTCAATCAGGCCAGCTCACCTTCCCAACAGGAAACACTGGGTTCGATAGTGGTCGAAATTCTGCGCGCAGGTCATAGCCTTAGCCGTAAAGCAATTTGCAGTAAACTGTTGCGCCGCCTTGAACTGGCTGCGACGCCAGAAGAACAAAGCCATCTGCATGAATTAATTGCGATGCTTTTTCGTCGCGAAGATTAATGTCCGCTCACCGCGTCAGCTAATATTCACGATACCTGCTCTTAGCCAACACTCAGGAAGATTTACCCACAGGAACGAAGCCCAATACTGCTTTGCCGTATCTGGTGCACCAGGTTGCACCCGCTGACGTATACGGACCTGCAGCAAGGCCAATGATTCGTAATCAGAGAAGCCAGTATGTACAGAAGTGAAGATGAGAAACTGACAGATGTCATGATCGGTGAAGCCGTCCTGACATTGCTTAAGTCAGACAAACCGGTGTCGAGTAATGCTTTAATCGCACAGCTTGAACTCATGGCTGCTAACGCCGATGACGACACAAAAGTGTCTGTGATTCGTAAAGCCATCACTGAAGTTCGGAACGGCATGATCGCCGCACGTAAGCGTGTGCAGGGCGACGGTGCTGAACGTGATAAGACGACGCATCGTATGAACAGCGATGGCCCGCCTGATGGGTCTAAAAAGCACTGATAAAAGGTATTGCGTGCCTGTCGGACACGGCTGGCAATAAGCGAAGCGGCATCCTTTAAGTGAAATTTTTATTGGCTGGCTGGGCAAAACGAAAACAGCGTCTACACTCGTTTTTGACTTCACCCATTGCGTATAACGAATTTTCCTCAGAGAAAGAAAAATCATGCAACACTCTTCATCAGATTTATCCATCATTGACTATTTTCGTAGTGAAGGCGATTTGCTGGCACCGGAAACCGAACTGCTGGGCGCAGTAATTCGTGACATCGTGGCTGATCAGGGATGTGTGACCAACAAAGCGATAATTCTTTATCTGATCGCCGAACTGGAATGCACGTCCGACGTGATCAGACTGGATGTGTTGCGCAGAACGCTGGAAATTGTCGTTGGCCGTACGCCTGACGATAGTGATATCTGATTATCTCTCCTGCGTTATCCCTGATAACGCAGGATCAGTGAGATGAATACTCTGCTTTCAGGTAATTTTTGACGAAGAGATATAACCCACCTGGTGAGTATTAAACGCCCAACCGTAGTTGCAAGGTATATAGCAGGTTGCAACGGCCATAAACAACCCTGGCGTATCCATTCTTTCCCGAGCAAAATCCCCCTATCAGCTTCCCCACGACGCTCGTATCACTCTGCTGGGCAATAATCCGCGCGAATGTTATTTATTTGCTGGTAACAGGCAGCAAATCACTTCTGGCTGAACTCAACACTACTGTCTGTCGTGCAGTCAAGCATGGCAAAGAATTCCCCGGAAGCTGACCCATGGTTACGCTGAGTAGGGGACTAACCAGATATCATTCCCGAATGTCATCTGCTCATAGTCAATAAGAATTCCATTCTTTTCGGCTGCTTGCTGAGCGTCAAAACCTTTTCCACTCTGCCTCATTTCCGGTTTTAGCCCGAATGACTTTAGTCATGATTGTCTGATTATCATAACGTCGGCAGGCTTCAGTCCGGGCAGCATTCACTTCATAAGGTCTGAAAGATACGATGATGAGGATCATTACAGCAGATGCGAGCACTGCCAGAGATGTAATGGCGATGACTAAAATTCTGACTAACCTTTTCATGTGGTACTCATCCTGAGTTTTTAGAATGAGGATCATATCTGATGGCACCGCTTCACTGCATAACTAATAATTTGCATTGCTCACTAATACTTAATCGCCAGCACGTTAACTTCAGTGTTTGGGGACAATAATACAGCCTTCATTGTTACTTAAGATCAGAATCGATTTGCTCAACAGGTCGATTTGAAACAGCCTTTAAGATTTAACAATAGATGAAAATAAGATGCCTGAAAAAATTATGCTCACATCTGGCGCAAAACGGATGTTCGTTTTGTTATTCCAAAATGACCACAGATTACACTCTCTCCTTACTAATGCGATGATACAAATACCGGCGGTTGCTGCACGGGCGGAACAGAGAAGTGACGCTGCATACGCTTTATCTCCTCTGCCGGGGGCAGACCAAACAGACGTTTAAATTCACGATTAAACTGCGACGAGCTTTCATAGCCCACAGCGTAGCCTGCTGCGGCAGCGGTCATCTGCTGGCGTACCATCAGCATGCGTGCCTGGTGCAGGCGTACCGATTTCACATACTGCATCGGCGGCATCCTGATAATGGCTTTGAAGTGAAGATGAAAGGTCGGGACGCTCATGCCCGCTTCCCCTGCCAGCTGAGTCAGGGTCAACGGCTCTGCATACGTGGTATGGATATGCTTTACCACTTTCCCTATTTTGCTGAACTGCCCCTGCATGGCCAGCGCGGCACGCATGGCGTTGCCCTGTTCGCCCGTAAGTACACGGAAGTAGAGTTCACGCAGTCGTGCATGTCCGAGTATCACGGTTTCAAGCGGACTATTCAGGGCTTCAAGCAAACCCAGCACGGCTCCCTTTACCGTTTCGTCCATCTGGCTTGACATCATACTCTGCGGCGCGGCGGGAGGATGTGAAGCATCATGCTGATCGATCTGCAGGATGAGTTCAGCAGCAAGCTGAAAATCCAGATGCAGGTAAATAGCCAGCAGAGGATGATCCGCGGACGCGTCAGTTTCCATAGTAAACGGCACAGGAACCGAGACCGCGAGGTAGTGATGTTCGTCATATAAGTAAGTCTGCTGGCCAAAGTAACCTCGTTTGCTGCCCTGACAGACAATCACAATGCCCGGATCATAAAGCACGGGTGTTCTGGCAAGAGGACGGTCGGCGCGCAGAATTCGCACACCGGGTAAGGCCGTCAGGTTGTACCCCTCATGGGGCGCCAGGGCTTTGATCAGGGAAATTATTTCGCTCATTACAGCACCTCATAAGATCAGGCAAGAAAACGAGAAGATACGGCCTGAAAATACATCAGCAGTGAGAATACCATGCAATCTCAACGGTTCATGGGAGTTCTTTTATGTCATCTTTAAAAACAATCTTAATAACTGGCGTCAGCAGTGGCTTTGGTCTGGCACTGGCGCGCGGAGCCCTCGATGCCGGGCATCGGGTCATTGGTACCGTGCGTAACCGCGAAGCACTGCAAACTTTTGAGGCGCTTGATGCACAGCGTGCCGCAGGCCGCCTGCTGGATGTCACGGACTTTGCGCGTATAGATGAAGTTGTCAGGGAGGTTGAGTCCACAGTCGGTCAGATAGATGTGCTGGTGAATAACGCAGGGTACGGCCATGAGGGCATTTTGGAAGAGTCCTCCCTGGCAGAAATGCGCCACCAGTTTGACGTGAATGTTTTTGGCGCAGTGGCAATGACCAAAGCTGTCCTGCCGGGTATGCGTGAGCGCCGTCGGGGGCATATCATTAATATTACCTCGATGGGCGGATTTATTACTTTGCCCGGCATCAGCTACTACTGCGGCAGCAAGTTTGCGCTGGAGGGTATTTCAGAAACGCTGGGCAAAGAGCTGACTCCGTTCGGCATACACGTCACAGCCGTGGCACCCGGCTCATTCCGCACCGACTGGGCGGGACGTTCAATGGTACGCAGCGCCCGCACTATTCCGGATTACGACACTCTTTTCGGGCCCATTCGTCAGGCCCGCGAGGAAAAAAGCGGGAAACAACCCGGCAATCCCGTAAAGGCTGCTCAGGCTATGCTGGCATTGCTGGAAAGCCCGAACCCACCCGCGCATCTGTTGTTAGGCAGTGATGCCCTGACTTTGGTACGGCAAAAACTTGTGGCAATGCGTCAGGAAATTGATCGCTGGGAGAATCTTACGCGTTCAACCGATGATTGAGGCGTTGCTGAAACAGAGCGTAAAGGCCTGAACGATGATGGCGAGTGACAAAAACGGCCATGAGTTCTGGCGTTCCGCACAGGATAAGGTAACCGATTCAGGTGCAGAGTCTTGCGCCGCCTGAGCGAACATTAAAAGGTTCTCAGCTGGCTGCCGCATCCCCCTGAATGTCGCAGCCAGCTGAACTTGTAGTGCTATCCGTGTGAGATGGGGTGATAAAGCTGGCAGAAGCGATGGTAAATTCCGTGCTGGCACTGGAGCGTCGTCTGGCCGGAAACGCAGGATATCCTCCCGGTCATAATCATTACTCAAATCAAAAATTATCAGAACAGTATGAGTAACAACTGAAGCAGAAGAAACCGCTGCCTCAGCCCGCTGATATTACAAACATTTCCATTAAGATCTTAGATTAACACCTCACGAATAATTTATTTTGAATAAAGATTCATGCCGATGCAGTTAATTACTGCGTTGTCATTTCAGGCTAAAAAAATTAATTCTGACTAAATTTAAAAAACAGAAATATAACCAAGCTGATATTAGAACTCTTCAGTTAAAATATTTTTAAGCTCTGTTTACTGCGTCTTATTCTCAGTTAAGGCGGCACTGCGGAGTGATGGCTGGAGGGTAAGGTTCTGGATGGCGCCCGCCATCGGCGCCATCAACCTTAATGCATTTTGCGTGTAAAAAAGCCTATTGCTTCCTGGCACAATGCTTTCAGTTTGCTGTCACGCGTCTCTTCGCTCAGGCGAAACAGAGCGTCCGTAATGTCGTGAAAATGAACCGGCTCTCCCGCCTTGATCAAATCACTGACGACCGCGCCAACCAGTGCACGGATCTCGTTATCGTTGTCGTACTTCACACGACCTCCCGATGGTGTATGCATGTACAGTTTAACATTATTGGGTGTCAAAAAACAAAAAAGCCGTTTTAACGGAAATATAAGCGAAGCGGCAAACAGGCTATAAATCATCCAGCCCGGTACTTGAGCTGACTTTATTTAAGTCAGCACCATGTGCTTGCCAGTAAATAGTCAAAAGAGTGTCATCACTGCCAGAATCTGAGCTTGAAAATACCGGAAGTGAGCCGATCATTTATATCATTTAATGGAACCCTGAGTTTGAGGTTTATAAAATCTGTTATTCCTGTGCCCGATGCCGCATTTTTCACGTTGCCAGCCAGCGATGCTTTGAACAACGTGTTTCAGTTGAAGCAAAGCTATTAGCCAGTATTATGATAAAACTCTTCTTATCCTCTGCTACCGCGAGTCCTGCATGGCTAAATTCACCCTCAAACAGATTGCTGCCCAATCGGGGCTTAGCCTTGCCACTATTGATCGCGCCCTGCATCAGCGTGGCAATGTTCATGCGCGTACTCAGCATCGGATTCAGCAGGCGATAGCGGACCTGGAACTGATGCATAAAGCCGGGCTCGCCAAAGGCAGAACGATTTACTTCGACGTCATCATGCATACTCCTGACCGCTTTCAGCCACTGATACGTGAAGCGCTCAGCAGTCAGATCGCCAGCTTTGCTGCTTTCAGACTTCAATTGCGTTTCCACTTTGGCGCGAATCTCACAGCGGAAGCCACTAATGCGCTGCTGAAAAAAAAAGCGGTTCACAGTCATGGTGTCATTCTGAAAGCGGCCTGCTCCGATGAGCTGAATCCCACTATTGAATCGCTCCTGAAACAACGCGTTCCGGTGGTCACCATGATGAGCGATTTACCCGGCAGTGCGCGCCTGCGCTATATCGGCATGGATAACTTTGATGCCGGTAAGGTGGCGGCTTTTCTGATGTCAAAATGGCTGCGGGTCAGCCGTTCGCATATTGTGGCGGTGACCGGCAGTCGCGATTTCATGGGTGAACAGGAGAGAATCCACGGCTTTCAGCATGCGATGCAGCAGTTTGCGCCTCAGCATCAGGTGAGTGTGGTGGCGGGTGGTTATGGCATTGACGCGCGGATGCATCAGTCAGTGACGCAGTTTCTACAGAGCAATCCGGAAACGGATGCAGTCTATACGGTCGGCGGCGGCAATCCCGGCATCCTGCGCGCATTTGCCGAACAAAAGCGGCATGTGAACGCCTGTATTGGTCACGATCTCGATCAGGAAAATTGTGGCCTGCTGCAGGCGGGTAAGATTGATGCGCTGATCGAGCACAATTTACAACTCGACGCATTGCACGCCTTCAGAACACTACTGGAATTTCATGGCTTTCTGCCCGCCTCAGAACCACCCGCGCCCTACTCTAAAATCAATATTATCACCCGATACAACATGACAGGCTGAAGCACTGACACGTCTTCACCCCGCATAACGTCATGACGTACATTGCAATGGCGGGGTCTCTGAATGGCTCACCGTTTGACTGGCTGGAGCCGGTCCGCGTCCGGCAATTTCAGCGCTGACGAAAAGGCATTTCTGCCATCTTCACAGCCTGACGTGATCGATCAACGCCCTCAGCTTGGGGGCCAGATTTTTACGGCTGGGAAAATAGAGATAAAACCCGGCAAAGCTGGGTAACCACTCATCCAGCACCGTCACCAGTTCGCCGCGCGTGATGTAAGGCTGAAAGGTCTCTTCCATGCCAAAGCTGATGCCGCCCCCGGCGCAGGCGGTGCGGATCATCACCCCCATGTCGTTGGTTGTCAGCTGCTGATTGACGGCAACATCAAACTCCCGTCCCTGCTCAGCAAACTCCCAGCGATAAGGCGCCAGGCCTGGCCCTTTCCGCCAGCCGATGCAGCGATGAGTGACCAGCTCTTCAGGATGCTGTGGCGTGCCTGCACGCGCCAGATAAGAGGGTGATGCTACCGCCACCTGACGCTGCGCAGTGGAGACCGGCACCGCAATCATATCCTGCGCGATCACCTCGCCCAGCCGCACGCCTGCGTCATAGCTCTGCCCGACAATATCAAACTCGTCATCGGTCACGGTGATATCCAGCTCAACCAGCGGGTAGGCGGTAATAAAGCTCGCCAGCAGTTCGCCTCCCAGCATCCGCTCAGCAATCGAGGAGATCGCCAGCCGCAACTGACCACGCGGCTCAGCCGCCAGCTCGGCAATATCGGTGACGGCGTGGTTAAGCTGGTTGATCGCCGGAGCCACTTCCGCATAGAGCCGCTGTCCGGCTTCTGTCAGCTGAACAGAGCGCGTGGTGCGCTGCATCAGTGAGATATTAAGCCGATCTTCCAGACGCCGCAGACTCTGGCTGATCGCCGGTCGGGTCACGCCTAGCTGTTCCGCTGCCAGCCGGAAATTTCGGGTCTGCGCCACAATTACAAAAACTTCGAGGGCATTCTTGTCCGCATTCATTGGTCAGATTTTGTTACCAGTCCGTTAATCGTAAGGTGGATTATCTTTATAATCCGGCCGCCGTATGATCGCCAGTGATAACCTGACTGGAGAGACAAAATGACGCAGAAAGTTATTTTAATTACCGGTGCCTCAAGCGGTATCGGTGCAGGCATCGCACGTGAACTATCAAAAACCGATGCCATTCTATTACTGGGCGCGCGGCGCGAAAGCCGTCTGGCCGCGCTGGCTGAGGAGCTGCAGCTTAATGGCTCTGAGGTGGCGATCAAAGCGCTGGACGTTACGCGCCGCGCAGATGTGGCGCAGTTTGTGGCGTTTGCGCTGGAGAAGTGGGGACGGGTTGATGTGATGATCAACAATGCCGGGATTATGCCCCTGTCACTAATGGCCTCGCTCAGGGTCGATGAGTGGGATCAGATGATCGATGTGAACATCAAAGGCGTACTCTATGGTATCGCGGCGGTGCTGCCGACCATGCTGTGCCACCAGCGCGGACACATTATCAATATCGCATCAATTGGTGCGCTGGCCGTGTCCCCCACGGCGGCCGTTTACTGTGCCACCAAGTTTGCGGTGCGGGCGATTTCAGACGGTTTACGGCAGGAGAACAGTCAGCTGCGGGTGACCTGTGTCCATCCCGGTGTGGTCGAGAGCGGGCTGGCCTCAACCATTACCGACCCGACAGCTGCTGAAGCGATGCAGCATTATCGCGCTATCGCGCTGCAACCGGATGCAATTGGTCGCGCAGTGCGCTATGCGATTGAGCAGCCTGAAGAGGTGGATGTAAACGAGATAGTCGTGCGGCCAACCCGCACACAGCAGTAAGCAACCGGCCCGCTGCGCGATGTGCAGCGGGCCGGAATATCAGTAAAGGCTTCTGCGGGTTCGCTGCACGGTAACGGCAATGGCCGTCAGTGCTACCAGCATCAGAAACACGCCCAGGCCAACCATCGCGTTAAACCCATAGGTTTTAAACAGCAGCAGCCCGGCGATACAGCCGCTCAGGAAGGAGAATACCGTGGTCAGATGGGTATGCAGAACCTTCTGGAAGAAGCGACGATCGTCGGTTTCCAGATGCACAGCATGAGACGTATGTGCAAAAATCCACGACCCCAGCGCTATGCCCGCATCGGTCAGTGTGCCGGTAATGTGGGTCGATCTGACGCGGCCATTGGAGAGCTGCGTCGAAGTCGCATTATGAATACCCATCAAAAAGCCCAGCATTATCAGTACTTCCCCGTTAAAACTTGGCCGGTAGAACACGATCTCAAAGATCGACGCCGCCGTCAGCGCCGCACCTTCCGCCAGAATAATCAGACAGAAAATGGTGCGTAACTTATGCCTGATACCCACCACTACCGCCAGCCGGGCTACGGTACAGCCCAGTACAAAGGCAACAATCAGCGCCATCAAAAACAGCATAGTGTGAAGATCGCTGGTGGTGACCTCCTGAGATATCTGCGAAGTGTTACCGGTCATATGCGATGGGAAAAATCCAAACGCGCCCAGCGCCATAGCATTAAGGATGCCCGCAGTAGTCGCCAGCACCAGCGCCAGCAGTCGGTCTTCGGTATGTGAACGAACTTTCTTCTTTTTTATCAGCACAGGCTTCCCCACATCAGGTGAATGCAAAACGTTCTTATAAGGCTTCAAGCATACAACCTGATGAGAATTATTCCTGTCAGAACCAGATAACTCTGATGAAATAAGCCATTAATTTTGCTGATTTTTATAAAGCAGATTCAGTTTACTTTTAAAAGTGTCAACGACGCGATGATCTACCAGTGGACAAGCCCTGCTAAAGCGGATAACAAATTCAGTCGACGATGAAGAGTTGCGCACCTGTCGTTGTAAAAGAACGATGCGGTTCAGCCTCATCCGCGACCTGATAGCTCACGCCCGGAGTCAGCACGAAACGGCGGCCATCTGCCAGTTCAGTATGCAACTCGCCCGCCATGCAGAGCAGAATATGACCTTTGGTGCACCAGTGGTCGGCGACATAGCCTGGCGAGTAGTCGACCATGCGAACCCGGATGTCGTTAAATTTCATGGTTCGCCAGGTCGCCTGCCCCTGTTCGCCGGGATGTATCGTTTCTTCAACCTGATCCCACTGCGTCAGGCCAAACGGCAGATTGTCTATTTTCATGCGATTCCCCTGTTGAGGATGAATGTTAAGTCAGCGCCTGGATAACGGCCTCCTGCGCGTGGATCAGCGTAGTATCAAACAGCGGCACGCTGGCATCGGAGGCATCCACCAGCAGGGTAATTTCGGTGCAGCCCAGAATAATGGCCTCAGCCCCCTGCGCCACCAGTGACTGCATAATCTCCCTGTAGCGACGACGCGACGCGGGATTGATTTCGCCCAGACAAAGCTCGTGGTAGATCACCTCATGTACAAACAGACGATCCGCTTCATCGGGCGTCATCACCTCAAGACCGAACTGCTGCTGAAGACGCCCGCGATAAAAATCCTGCTCCATAGTGAAGCGCGTCGCCAGTAATCCGACCTTACGTATCCCGGCCTGCTGAATGCGACGTCCGGTGGCATCGGCAATATGCAGCAGCGGTATGTCTGTTGCGGCGCTGATTTGCGCCGCTACTTTATGCATGGTGTTGGTACAGAGCACGATGAACTGCGCCCCAGCACGTTCCAGATTGCGTGCCGCGTCAGCCAGGATCTCGCCCGCCTGCTGCCATTCGCCCGCAGCCTGAAGCTGCTCTATGCGCTGAAAGTCGACGCTCCAGAGCACCAGTTCCGCTGAATGCAGGCCACCCAGTTGCTTTTTAACCTGCTGATTGAGAATGCGGTAATAGAGCGCGGTAGACTCCCATGACATGCCGCCTAACAGACCAATAACTTTCACACTGCACTCCGGTTTCAGGGGGTTTATTCCAGCATGCCAGATCGCCATCGAACGGCAACGGCTTTGTTCAGGCTGCCCTGTTTTGCGGTCTGAAGCGGCAGGCCATCGCCATCAGCAACACCACGCCAGCGCTCATGGTTAGCCACGCCTGATTCAGAGATGTGCCGCTGTCACGCACCCAGCCCGCGATCAGCGGCATCAGCGCCGCAATCAGGTATCCGCCACCCTGCACCCTGGACAGCAGCCCCCCCGCTTCTCTGGCGCTGCGCGCATGATCCAGCGTGACAATCAACGACAGCGGAAACAGTGCGCCGATGCCCGTACCCAGCAACAGCGCAGAGAGCAGTGGCATCGTATTCGGGTAAAACACAAGGCTTAGCAGCCCTGCCAGCAGCAGGGCCAGCACGCCGAGCAGCAGGGCCAGCACGCCGAGCAGCAGCGGACGGCGATCGGGAAAGCGATGTAAGGTGGCTGTGACGATGAAGCCTGCCACCACTTCGGTTAACGTCAGCGCGGCGAGCAGATAGCCACTGTGGCGCGCACTCCAGCCCAGCTGAATATAAAATGGCGGCAGCCAGGCCAGGACCAGCGTGTAAGCCCCGGTGCCAATGCCGAAAAAGAGCGTCAGCAGCAGTGTTCGCGGCGCTGGCAGCGTCATTGCCTCAGACACCAGGCTCACCTGCGGCGATCGCCTGACTGCAATCAGCCAGATTAACAGCGCTATCAGCGTTAACCCGCCGGAGAGCGCCAGCGCGGGTTGCAGACCCAGCAGTGAAAACAGCGGTTCGGCACTGGCTGCCGTCAGCGCCGCGCCTGCCATAATTCCGGTGCTGAACAGTGCCATCAGCGTCGCCGCTGCGTCAGCAAAACGTTGCCGGATCAGCGCGGGCATCATTGCCTGGATTACGCCAATGCCTGCGCCACCCGCCAGCGCGGTAAACATCAGCTGAGCGGAGGTCAGGTTAAGGCCGCGCCACAGGCAGGCCAAAGTCAGACAGAGCAACCCAATTGCAATGCCGGTTACCGGCCCGAAGCGGGCGATCAGCCACGGTCCGGAGAGTGCCACCAGCCCCATCATCGCCACCGGCAGTGTGGTCATCAGACTGAACGCCGTCGCCGACAGCCCGGTTTGCTGTTGCAACACCGGAAACAGCGGGCCAATAATAGCCAGCATTGGCCGCAGATTGAGTCCGACCAGAAAAACGATCGCGGCAAACAGAGTGGGGAATATTTTCATCATGCAGGCTCAGCCAGAAATTGACGATGACAGCACCGTGCTGTCACTACCTATCTTAACGTTAAGATAAATTCCGTCCACTGTTAAGAGGCTGAGCACAACCCGACAACATAACCCCGACATTTGCAGGTGATTTATGCATGACCATATCGATTTCGTTGTCAGCCAGTGGGACAACGCGATGCCCGACCTGGACACCGCTTCCATGCGTATCTTCGGCAGGATGCTGCGGCTGATGAAACATCTTGCAAAAGCGCGCAGTGAGGCACTGGCGCCGTTTGGTTTTCAGGAGGGTGAATTTGATGTGCTGGCGACGCTGCGACGAGCGGGATCCCCTTATCGGCTGTCACCGACTCAGCTCTACCAGTCGCTGCTGGTGACCTCCGGCGCAATGACAAATCGCCTGAACCGGCTGGAGCAGCAGCATCTGATTGAACGTGTTGCCGCGCCGGATGATAAGCGCAGCATGCTGGTGGGGCTGACGCCGCAGGGTCAGCAGCAGATTGAGCAGGCACTTCGTGCACATACTGCCATTCAGGAGGCGGTGCTGGCACCGCTGGCCGCATCAGAGCGCGCCGAACTGGGGGGGTTACTGAAAACGCTGCTGCTTGCCTTTCCCGGCGAAGCGACAGCTGCAGAATAGCGCCGTCAGCGCTGCAGTTCCGCCACCGTCATCGTGAAGATAACGGGCTGGTCATCGGCACTGGCATAGACATGGGGCATATCGGTACGGGCCACCGCTGCACAGCCCTGCTGAATCGCCAGAGTCTGCTCACCCACTGTTAATGCCAGTGTGCCCTGCTCGACGTGCAGCAGTTCCAGCGTGCCCGCTATGCCGCTCTCCGCGCTGCAACAGGCCAGCGACGAGCTGGTCTCGGGATTGCAGCAGACGATGCCAGGCGCGCAGATTGGTCAGACGCTGATCGAGGCGCCCGCAAGCTGAACAGGAACGGGCTTAACGCTGAGCTGAATCTGTGGCAGGATACACGCCCTGCGTCTGGCCCTACCCGGCTGACTGAACTGCCCACAACCGGTGACAATAATGGCCAAAGTAAAATTCATCCTTCCCCTATTGCTGATCCTGGCCCTCGCTGCCTGGTGGCTTATCCCGCACGATAGTGAGGAAGATAAAGCGTATTACGTCGCGGTGTTCTGCGCGATTGATCACCACGGTCTTCAGCCGTTCGACCAGCAGATGCGAAATGTTATTGAAGGCGGCAATTCTGACTATGCGCTGCAGAAAATAGCCTATAAACCGCGGCTGGGACGCAGCGTGATTGGCCGCTGGGAGCAACTGAAAGCAGACGAGCAACAGCGCGCCGCGCAGGATAATGTGGTCTGCCAGCAACTGCTGAAGCACTAAATGGTGGCGAGGGGTAATGTCTGATGATTCACATGATGAAGGAGAAAATATGACCCTGCCTGAACGCATAAATTATCCGCAACTGGGCGAAGTCAACGCACCTTATGTCCATGCAGTAAAACATGACGCGACGCTGTATGTCTCAGGACTGACCGCCTTTGGGACGGCCGCTCAGCAGGGTAATATGGCTGAACAGGCTGAAGCCATTTTTGAACAGCTTAACACTGTTGCCGCTGCTGAAAATACGTCGCTAGCCGCGCTGCTGAAAGTCACAATATTCATCACCTCATTCACAGAGATCGCCGCGCTGCGGGGAGTGCTCTATCGTAATTATGGCGAACATCTGCCTGCCAGCTCGCTGGTCCAGGTCAGCGGACTGTTCTCCACTGACCTGCGCATCGAGATCGAGGCTATTTTTGCCCTCTGAATGGCAATCCGCATCAAGAGCGTTACTACAGCTGCAGATCTGAAGCGGCAGCGCCTCGCGCCAGATAGCCGATGCGATAGGCCTCCGGACCGGATGCCGGTCGCTTTTGTAATACGTTAACCGTTAATCCCTGCCAGCGGGTTACATCCCAGGCGCTGAAGCCTGTTGGTATAGGCAGTGCTGCAAGGTTTGCATGCGGAGGAATCGTCCAGCGGTTAAGCGTCATAAAACGGGCTTTAGCCAGATCAGTGATGAGCGTCTGTTCCTCAAACGCCAGCCAGCTTTCGATGATCGGCCAGCCAAAATCCCTGACCAGCGCCGCAAAGCCCGGGCTTTGCAGGAAACGCTGCATGCCACTCGCCTCCCGCCAGAAATAGAGCGGCGCATAGCGATTTTCATTAAGTTCCCCATCCTCGCGGCAGGCGTAAAGATACGCTTTTGCCACCAGCCCCGGAAAGCCATCCAGCCGGGCACCGTTCAGCCTGATGCGCTGTACAATAATGCCCATGTCGTAGTCCGCAGGCAGCGTGAAGCGATAGTGCATGATAATCATAACGCCGCCTGTGCCAGCATCTGGCCGCCACTAAAACTCCACTCTTCGCTGCTGTTAAACTGAATGATGATCATCACATCATCAGGATCGATTGCCATCTCTGTCTTAAGTGCCGCGCAAAGTGCGTGATAAAAGCGTTCCTTCTGTTGACGGGAACGCGGGCGGCCTGCCGTTATCTGAAACAGTACGAAATTATCGCTGCGCCCGCCGCTGAGATAGTGGCGATCAAACACACGCTGAGGGATGGGCAGCATCTCTATGACCTGAAAACAGTCCTGCTCAGGCACATCAAATTCTGCGACCAGCGCCTGCTGAAGTAGCGTGGATAGCAGATGCAGATCCGCATCGCTGTAACCTTGCCGCAAGGTGATCCGGGTGAAGGGCATCAGTGATTATCCTCCAGATGGCTCAGCGCAGTCACGGCAGCAGGCCAGCCTGCATAAAACGCCAGATGCGTGAAGCTCTCCACCAGTTCATCCTGCGTCAGTCCATTTTGCCGGGCGTAATTAATGTGCCATTGCAGCTGCTGGACGCGACCCAGCGCAGTTAACGTTGCCAGCGTCAGCAGGCTGCGCTCACGCGGTGACAGCAGACCGCGCTGCCAGATATCATCAAACAGCACCTGCTGCGTCAGTTCAGCCAGTTTGGGCGCGCACTGCGCCAGTGTTTCCCGATCCAGTAATTTTTTCATTGCACACTCCTCGTTGGTCAGAGAGAGTGTCACTCAGCTCGCTAATCCTGAAAATCAAATTAATCAGCATCTACTATCCGTGTTTTAAGGACAATTATGAACAAAGTACCGGCATCGCTTGACATGGATGCGCTGCGCAGTTTCGTGGCGGGCATTGATGCTGGCAGCTTTGCTCTTGCGGCACAGCACCTCTGCCGATCAACCTCAGCCGTCAGTGCGCAGCTTAAAAAACTCGAGCAGCAATGCGGTACCGCGCTGGTGATGAAAAAAGGGCGGCACCTGCAATTAACCCGCAGTGGAGAGCAGCTGATGAGTTACGCCAGGCGTCTGCTGTCACTGAACGATGAGACTTTGCGGGCAGTAAAAGGCGAAGCGTTGCAGGGCGAAATTCGCATCGGCATGCAGGAGGATTTTGGCGAGGCGCTGATGCCTGCCATCCTCGGCGCGTTTAACCAGCAGCATCCGGACGTGATGCTGACCGCTCGCGTCGACAGAAATCTGGCGCTATTAACGGCACTGGCTCGTCTTGAGCTGGATTTAGCACTGCTGTGGCAGGCGGAACAGCAATCCGGCACGCAGGTGATCGGTCAGTGTCCGTTAATCTGGATACAGCATCCGGCGTTTGATCTGGCAGGGATTCTGCAGCGTGGCGAGCCGCTGCCGCTGGTGGCGTTTGATGCGCCTTGTGTGATGCGATCCCGCGCCACCGGCACGCTGGATAAGGCGGGCATTCCATGGCGCGTGGTGTTTACCAGCCACAGTCTGAGTGGCATCTGGGCTGCACTGCAGGCCGGGCTGGGCATCACCCTGCGCACCCGCGCGGGATTGCCGGAGGGGCTGGTGACAGAATCACAGCGACTGCCGCAGCCGGGCCATCTGGGTATTGCGCTGGCGCGCTCAGACCAGAGTGATGATCCCGCGCGAACGCTGTTGCAGCACCTGATCACCGAAGCTGCCCTGCCCTACGTTCAGCGCTGAGTTAAAATGCCTGCTGAATCAGTAACGAACAGTATTCCGCTGAAACGTCGCGATCGCCAAACAGTATGTGAAACATCACGGGCGCGACAGCGACATCGACGAGACGATCAACGTCAAAACCCGCTTCCCCGCGCGCGATGGCCCGATTGTTCAGGGTTTCAAGATGCTGATAAGTGAATCCACAGCATTTATTGCTGGCCGCTTCAGCATGACTGCCAATCACATCGGCAAGCAGCTCACGGCCCACTTTTGAGGACATCTCTTCAGCATACTGCTGAATAAACGCGGTAAGATCGCCGATCATCGAGCCGGTATCTTCCGGATCGGCAATCGGACGCATCCTCGCCACGGCAACATCCGCCAGCAACTGGGCCAGATCGCCCCAGCGTCGATAAATCGTGGAGGGTGTTACGCCTGCCTGTTCAGCGATCATCGGTACGGTAATGGCGGAACGATCCCGTGTTTTCAGCAGCCGGTTGACGGTGTCATGCACTTCCGCCTGAATACGGGCGCTGCGCCCGCCCTGACGAATCATCTCCCTTGCCATCTCATTCTCCTGCTTTTATCCACGTCAACGTTTTGGTTAACGCAACGATGTTGCATTAACAGTTAGCGGCAGTGTACCGCATCTCAGGCTGAGCAGGCGCTAAAGTGTGCGATCGGGCGTGTGACAATCAGGGCTGAAGTTTACTCAGGCCCGCTTTGACCGGTTCTCCGCTGAAATGAGACGAACGGTTATCTGATGCGCCTATCCATAACAAACTGACTGCCATTACCGCTGAAATAAAAATCGTACGACTATCCATAAATCCTCCCCTGAGTAATGCGGTTAAGGTAATCCAGTCTGCAGGGAATTAATCGCAGGATAAGAGAGGGTTTCTCAGAGGTTTACGACTGTAAGAGGACGCAGACAACGCTGCGCCCGAATCGCAAAGTGGAAAATCAGACGTTTAGCGCGTTGCCAGCGTCAAGCCATTCCCGCCGGCTCAGGGCATACATCAGGCTGGGAGGCAGCCCTTCCAAATCGTTGACCTTTTTCAAAAACGTTAAGCCTGCCTTTTCCAGCACTCGACGCGAAGCCAGATGGTTTTCACGCACCACGCCTGTGATGACGCTGAGTCCGGCCTCCTCAAATCCGTAGCGAATGGCTCTGCGTGAAAGCTCAGTAGCATATCCTTTTCCCCATGCATCTGGCGCAAAACGGTAGCCGAGATTATTGGTCTGACGGCCGTCAAACTGGCTTCTGAAGACGCCACCAAAGCCGATAATTTTTTCCAGATGGGCTTTCTCGAATATTGTCCAGTCGCCAAACCCCTGATCCCGGTAGCTATCCTGTATACGCTCCATCGCCTGAACAGCATATTCCCTGTCAGGCCACGGGCCTCGCGGGTTAAATTTATGCGTTTCCGGGTCGCCATAAATTCTGAACAGATCGTCAAGATCCTCACGAAGGGTAAATCTGTAGAGCAACCGCTCTGATTCCCAAACCATCCTTTGCTCCTAATGGGTACTGATCAGGTTAATCCTTTATATCAGCATGATGTTCTGATACCAACACTGGGTTTACAGGTCAGGCAGGGTAATCCCTTCCAGTTTAACGGGGATTCACGGATCACAGTGGATAGTGATCACAAAGGACGATGCAGTGTCTCTGACTCAGCAGCTATTGATGTTAGAGTCCTGCTTAAACCTTCGCGTCGAATCGGTGGCGTCTTATTGCCAGCGTCCTGAGGATCTTATCAATGAAAGGAAAGTGCAGACATGGCTGAACAGAGCAGCATAGTGACGGATCTGATCGAACTTGAACGTCTTTATGGCACTGTCGCCCCGCCTTCTGTGGCTAAGGTGACCGATCATATTCATCCCGCCTATCGTCCGTTTATAGCCGCCTCGCCTTTTGTGGCCCTGGCAACATCGGGACCGGAGGGACTGGATGTTTCACCGCGCGGCGATCCGGCCGGATTTATCGAAATCGAAGATGATAAAACCCTGCTGTTGCCGGACAGACGCGGCAATAATCGTATCGATAGCCTGCGCAATATTCTGCAGGACAATCGGGTCGCGCTGCTTTTTCTCATTCCTGGCATTGGCGAGACGCTACGTGTGAACGGTACGGCGGCGATCAGCACCGACCCGGCGCTGCTTGAACGCTTTGCTGTCAATAATCAGCTGCCAAAAACCGTGCTGCGCATCCACGTGGAGAGCGTTTTCTTTCAGTGCAGCCGGGCGATTATCCGCTCCGGGTTATGGAATGCTGAAACGCAGATTGCGCGGCAGTCGCTGCCCAGCACAGGCTCAATTCTTAAACAGATTGCGGAAATTGATGGCGATGCCTACGACAAAGCGCTGCCAGAGCGATTAAAGAATTCGCTTTACTAAGCTCCTGGGGGTTGCACTCCAGGCAGCGTGCTGAAGAGGGAAGTACTTATATTTTCGGGCCGCAGATGATCATGCACCTGCGGTCGTAGCCCTGCGAGAGTGTTACGCAATGCTCTCCAGTATCTGCTTCGCCTGAAGGTAGTCGTATGAGATCACTTCAATCTTATTATCACTGAGATCGCTGAAATAGACTGACATCGACACGTCGTGGTCACTGACGCTGAAAGGGATTTTATTCTTACTGAGTACAGGCAGAAGTTCGTTAAAGGATGACGCTGCCACCCCGAAAGCCACTGTATGGCCCGGATGCTGAGATTTTCTCTGGAAAAGGGAAAGTGATGCTCTGTTATTCCTGATGACAAGTGGCCCGCCCTGCTCAAACCAGAAGTACAGTGCATCGTCGCGGGAAAAGCCCAGAATTTCGCTATACCATTGTTCTGCTTGCCCAATATCTTTTACATATAGATGGATATGATCAATTTCCGTTATCTCTATAGTTTTTCTCCCTGATGATAATTTGCTGAGATACCTGGAAGAGAATTGTAGATAAATAACCTGCAAAGCACCTGAACTTCTGTCAGGAGAGCAGAGATTGGGCGGTAAAATTGTTTTCATGTTCAGGGCAAACAGTGTGCCCTGCACTGCAGGGTTAAAAGCTTTCATGCAACCCTCATCCCCACCGCAATAAACGTTAAAGCAAAGATATTGCATTAAGCTCAGAATCGCCGTATACCTTATTAAAAGCTAATCCTTTGCATTAAGGTGACTCCCATGAACCCCACCCTGACACCGCAGGCGGCTACCCGCACCACGCTTTTTAGCTTTACCGGTGCGGCGCTGATCTCAGCCACCAGCAGCGCGCCAACGCCGCTCTACCCGCTTTATCGCAGCCTGTTTCATCTGACGCCGACCATGATGACGCTGATTTTTGGTGCCTATGCTTTCGCGTTGCTGGCCGCGCTGCTGACGGTGGGTAAAGTATCGGACTATACCGGCCGCCGTCCGCTGATGCTGCTGGCCCTGGCGATTAACGTGGTCGCGCTGGTAATCTTTATGGTGGCCAGTTCGGCTCCGGCCTTGATTGCCGCCCGACTGGTACAGGGCTTTGCTACGGGTATTGCACTGCCGACCTTCGGTGCCAGCCTGATTGACGCCAGTAAAACGCGTGGACCCCTGCTCAATTCGTTCACCGCGTTTCTCGGGATGACGCTTGGCACGCTGACAGGTGGCATTCTGGTCAGCTTTGCGCCGTTTCCTACGGTCACGATTTACGCGCTGCTGATGGTGCTGATGATTGTCGCGATGGCGCTTCTGCCCCTGATACCTGAAACGATTGCACCTCAGCCGGGTGTACTGGCCGCGCTGCGGCCTCAGGTGAGCATTCCGCGCCGCGCACTGGGCCCGTTGCTGAAAGTGACGCCGGTGAACATCGCAACATGGATGCTGGGCGGATTTTATCTGTCACTGATGCCCACGATGGTGGCAAATGCAACCGGCCTGACGTCGCCGTTCATCGGCGGCTCGATCGTGGCAACGCTGATGCTAAGCGCAACGGCAGCCGTATTACTCTTTCGTCCGTTGCCGCCCGCGCGGGCATTAGTTATTGGTACGCTGATGCTGATCGCGGGTGTCAGCGTCACACTGACAGGCTTTTCCCTGCACAGCGTGGCCCTGCTCTATCTGGGCACCGCCATTGCGGGTCAGGGGTTTGGATCGATTTTCTCCAGCGTGCTGAAGATCATTATGCCGTTAGCGGAGAGTCATGAACGGGCCGGATTGTTCTCCGCCTTTTTGATCAAAAGCTATCTCGCCTTTGCCCTGCCCGCGATTGCGGCCGGTATTGCCGCACCCCATATCGGGCTGACCCAGACCGCCTGGTTCTATGGCATGACCCTTATTGTGCTGGCGCTGGTGTCACTCCTGGCGGTCAGAGGTCGCGCATTAGCTGGCACGGCCTGCTCATAAACGTCACTGGCGCGGCCAGATATCGGCCGCGTCATCCATAAACGGCAATTTTCACTTACACTCAACGGATTAATTCCATGCGCAGTCACTGCGCGATGCCGTGAGTATGATGTCGAAATCCCAATCTGATACGGTCCTGGCCCGATTTTCACCCGCCACCCGACGCTGGTTTTCTGCCGCCTTTGCTGCGCCGACGCCGGTGCAAAAGGCGGCCTGGCAGGCGATTGCCAGCGGAGAGCATGCGCTGGTGATCGCGCCTACCGGTTCCGGGAAGACGCTGGCGGCCTTTCTCATCGCCATCGACACGCTGTTTAAGGTCAGAACTGACCAGCCTGCTCCCACACGCGAAACGACCACCCGCATTCTCTATATTTCACCGGTCAAAGCACTGGCAGCCGACGTGCAGCGCAATCTGAATCTGCCGCTGGCAGGTGTTTATGCCGAACGGCAGGTGCTGAATGAACCGGAGATCGCGCTGAATATCGGTATGCGCTCCGGCGATACCCCCACCGCAGAGCGCGCCAGGTTATTACGCCGTCCGCCCGATATCCTGATTACTACACCTGAATCGCTGTTTCTGATGCTGACCTCCAAAGCACGCACCACGCTTCAGGGCATCACCACGGTTATTGTCGATGAGGTGCATGCGGTGGCGGGTTCAAAGCGCGGTTCCCAGCTGGCGCTGAGCCTGGAGCGGCTGGATGCGCTACTGCCACAGCCCGCCCAGCGCATCGGGCTTTCCGCCACGGTGCGACCGGTTGAACGGGTAGCAGCCTTTCTCGGCGGCTGTCAGCCGGTTCAGGTAGTTAATCCTGCAGCCGTTCGCACGCTGCACCTGACGATCGAAGTGCCGGTTAAGGATATGACCGATATTGCCAGCGCCGACGACCTGACCGGTGAGGCAGGCACTGCAAGCGGATCGATCTGGCCACATATCGAAGCACGCATTCTGCAACAGGTAATGGCCCATCGCGCCACGCTGGTATTTGTGAATTCGCGTGCTCTGGCAGAAAAGCTGACGGCGCGGCTCAATGCGCGTTATCTGGCGCAGCAGATCCCTGCTGAAAATCAGGATGAAGAGCGCGCCGACGATCTGATTGCCCGCTCCCACCACGGTTCCGTTTCGAAAGAACAGCGCGGCGGGATCGAAGCTGCCCTGAAGCAGGGCAGTCTGCGCTGCGTGGTGGCGACCTCCAGTCTGGAACTGGGCATTGATATGGGGCCGGTAGATCTGGTGATCCAGGTGGGCGCTCCGCTGTCAGTCGCCAGCGCCCTGCAGCGAGTGGGTCGCGCCGGACATCAGGTTGGCGGCATCTCCACCGGCATCCTGTATCCCCGCACCCGGCGCGATCTGCTGGATTCGGCCGTGATATTACAGTCGATGCGAGCGGGCCACCTCGATGCGCTGGCTCCGCCCCGTAACCCGCTCGATATTCTGGCGCAGCAGACGCTGGCGGCTGTGGCAATGGATCCTCTGCAGGCTGATGACTGGTATGCAAAGGTCTGCCGGGCCGATCCATTCCGCGCTCTCTCGCGTCGGTTGTTTGATGCCACACTTGATATGCTGGCGGGTAAGTTTCCGTCAGATGCCTTTGCTCAGCTGCGGCCACAGCTGGTGTGGGATCGCCAGAGCGGACTGCTGACGGCGCGACCTGGCGCTCAGAATCTGGCCGTGACCAGCGGCGGCACCATTCCCGATCGCGGCATGTTCAGCGTCATCCTGCCCGAAGGCGAAGAGCAGGCAGGCTCTCGTCGGGTCGGCGAACTGGATGAAGAGATGGTCTATGAATCGCGGGTCAACGACATCATTACTCTGGGTGCAACGTCGTGGCGCATTCAGCAGATCACGCACGATCAGGTGCTGGTGGTGCCCGCGCCTGGCCGTCCGGCCCGTCTGCCCTTCTGGCGCGGTGAGGGCGTTGGCCGTTCTGCCGATTCAGGTGCCAGCCTCGGGCTGTTTCTGCGTAACCTGAACAGTGCTTCACCGGATGATGCGCAACAACAGCTGCACGCGCTGGGGCTGGATGCCCGTGCAGTGACAAATCTGCTGGCTTTACTGGCTGAACAGCGTGTTGCGACCGGCGTACTGCCCGACGATCGCACGTTGCTGATTGAACGCTGCCGGGACGAAACTGGCGACTGGCGGGTGATCCTGCACTCGCCATGGGGAAAACGGGTTAATGCTCCCTGGGCGCTGGCGATTGCCGCCCGGATCCAGCACCGCATGGGTATTGATGCTTCCGTCGCAGCCAGTGATGACGGCATCGTAGCCCGCTTTCCCGCCAGCGAAGGGCATCTGCCCGGCGCTGACCTGTTTATTTTTGACGCCGACCAGCTCACGCAGGATGTTACGGAGAGCGTCGGGCAATCGGCACTGTTCGCAGCCCGCTTCCGGGAGTGTGCCTCACGTGCGCTTCTGCTGCCGAGGCGCAATCCGGGTAAGCGTTCACCGCTCTGGCAACAGCGGCTGCGCGCCGGTCAGTTGCTGGACGTCGCCCGGCAGTATGATGATTTTCCCATCCTGATCGAAACCGCACGCGAATGCCTGCAGGATGTCTACGATCTGCCTGCCCTGCACCAGCTGATGGAACAGCTGGAACAGGGAAATGTAAAGCTGGTCGAGGTGACGACCGAACAGCCCTCCCCCTTCGCCGCCCCACTGTTGTTTGGCTATGTCGCAGAGTTTATCTACGCCAGCGATGCCCCACAGGCAGAACGGCGCGCCTCACTGCTGGCGCTCGACAGTAATCTGCTGGGTGAACTGCTCGGCCAGGCCAGCAAACGTGATTTGCTGGCACCTGATGTGGTTGAGCAGGTCGGACAGGAATTGCAGCGCATTGATTCCCGCTATCAGGCACAACACGCCGAAGGCATCATCGATCTGCTGCGCGACCTCGGCCCGCTCTCCGCTGCCAGTATCTCAGCGCGGTTCAGTGGCAATGACCAGCAAATCGCAAACGCCGTCGCGTTATTTTCTGCTGCCCGGCGAATAATCCCGGTGATGGTCGCGGATGAAAAGCGTTGGGCAGTGGTTGAAGATGCGGCTCGCCTGCGCGATGCGCTGGGCACGGAGCTGCCAGACGCTCTGCCCGACACATTTCTGGAGCCGCAGACCGATCCGCTACTTGATCTGGTGAACCGCTACGCCCGCACCCATGCGCTGTTCACCACCCGACAGCTGGCGACCCATTTCGGTCTGGGCGTGGCCGTTGTGAATGCGGTGCTGCTTATCCTGTATCAACAGGGCAGCCTGCTGAACACAGGTGCGGCAGCGGGCACATCGGAAACGGAATGGGTTTCCCCAGAGATCTTTAAACGCTTGCGCTTACGTTCACTGCAATCAGCACGCGAGGCAACCCGGCCGGTTTCACCCGCCGCCTGGATCAGCCTGTTGCTGACGCGACATGGCCTGCTAAACCACGCGCATCAGGGTGGCAGCGGGCTGCTGCGGGTGATAGAGCAACTGGCGGGCGTGCCGTTACCCGCCTCATTATGGGAGTCACAAATCCTGCGCGCCAGGATTGCCGACTATCAGCCCGCGATGCTCGACGAACTGTTAGCCAGTGGCGAGGTGATCTGGTGCGGACATAAAGCGCTGGGACAGAATGATGGTCTGATCTCGCTTCACCTGGCAGAATTCGCCGCTGAGACGCTGCCGGAGGCTGACGCGACACCCCCTCTTACACCAATCCAGCAGGCGACACTTGACGCACTGAGCCACGGTGGCGCGTGGTTCGTGCATGAGATTATGGCGCAGATGGAGCAGCCGGAGGCACAATCCACCGACAGCTATGACGCCCTGTGGCAACTGGTGTGGCGGGGCTATGTCACGGCAGATAGCTGGATTGCGGTACGTGGGCTGCTGACCACGCCAGGCGTGACCCGTTCACGTCCGGCACGCACTCTGCGCACCCGCTTTGGACAACGCTTTACGCCTGGCGCATTGCCCGCACGCCGTCCAGCGGTCAACACGCTGGCCGGGCGCTGGTCACAGATTAACCGGCAGGAGATTGCGCCTGCCCGACTGGCTCTTTCGCTGGCAGAAAATCTGCTCGACCGTTATGGCGTGATCACACGAGGCAGTGCAGTTTCAGAGCAGATCCCCGGTGGATTTCCGGCGTTACAGCCCGTACTGCGCAGCATGGAAGATGCCGGGCGACTGCTGCGCGGACAGTTTGTCGCCGGGTCCGGCGGTGCGCAGTTTGCTGACCATCAGACCATTGAGCAGCTGCGGGCGCTGGCCGAAGCGCCGACCGATGTCACTGAGGCAGTGACGCTGGCTGCACTCGATCCCGCGAATCCGTTTGGCGCGATGCTGAGCTGGCCGGTTCATGCCAGCGGCATACGCCCGACGCGTCGTCAGGGCGCGCGGGTCGTGATTGCTGACGGCATGCTGATGCTCTTTCTGACGCCGGGAGGCAAAGAGTTGCTGACATTCAGCGATGACCCTGAACAGCTTGAGACCGCAGTCGCGGCGCTGGGCGTGGCGCTGAAACGTGAAAAGCCCGCGAGTTTTACGCTGGAGACGGTAGATGGTGAAGCGGTGTCGCAGTCACCGCTGCTAAACGCATTGCGTCACGCCGGTTTTTCACGGGTGCCGCAGGGATTCAGCTGGTATAGCTGACAGATTTTTCGCGCGCGTTTGTTTCGCGCACAAAATCGATAAACGCCTGAAGCGGAGCCGGAATCAGACGGCGATCGTTGTAGTAGAGCCATGGGCCGGAAAAACTCAGCCACCAGGGTTGCAGCAGCGGTTCCAGCCTGCCGCTTTCCATAGCCGGTCTGAGCCACTCATCAAACAGATAGATCACCCCGCTTCCGGCAATCGCGGCCTCTACAGCCAGATCCATTGCCCCGCCGACGGTCACCACCAGCGGCCCGCGGGTTTCAACGCTGATCTCTTCTCCGTCGCAGCTGAATGTCCAGTCAGCCATGATGCCGCTGGCATAACGGCCACGCAGACAGCGATGATAGACCAGATCGCGCGGGTGATCGGGTCGGCCATGTTCCGCAAGATAAGCCGGAGACGCGGCCAGCGCGAACCGCTGCTGACGGGGGCCAATAGGCATCGCCACCACATCCTGCTCCAGCCGCTCATCATAACGAATTCCGGCGTCGCAGCCGTCACGAAAGACATCCTGCACGCTGCTCTCAGCCACGATTTCCAGCTGGATATCAGGATAACGCCGCAGAAATTCCGGTATCAGTCTGGGTAATACCAGCCGGGTGGCACTGACCGGCACATTCAGCCGCAGCGTGCCGCGTGACGTGTTGCGATAGCGATTCACCGCATCCAGCGCGGCATTAACTTCATTCATGGCGGGCAACAGACGTTCCATCAGCGCCCTGCCCGCTTCAGTCAGTACTACCGTGCGCGTCGTCCGGTGAAACAGTCGGATACCCAGTTGCTGTTCTGCCCGCCGCACCGCATCGCTCAGGCGTGACGCGTTGCTGCCTGTAATACGTGCGGCTTCCCGGAATCCTCCCGCTTTCGCCACTGCCACGACAGCATCCAGCAGCGCCATATCAATCGCCATTGTGCATCACCCCGTACAGTCTGTCCTGATTTCACCGGATAGTTGCACAGCTGAATCACCGTTACAATTGATCTACATTCACGCAGGAGGTTTTCATGTCAGATATCACCATGACTTATCCGTTAGGCGATCGTGAAGTTAACCGTCTCGGCTACGGCGCAATGCAGCTGGCCGGGCCAGGCGTGTTCGGGCCGGTAAAAGATGAAGCACGCGCAATACAGGTTTTGCGCGACGCCATCGCGGCTGGCGTCAATCATATCGACACCAGCGACTTTTATGGCCCGCACGAAACCAATCAGTTAATCAAAAAGGCGCTCCATCCCTATCCACAGGATCTGACAATTGTGACCAAGGTGGGTGCCCGCCGCGATGCAAAAGGCGGCTGGCTGGCGGCGATGGAACCTGAAGCGCTGACCCAGGCGGTGGAAGATAACCTGCGCAATCTGGGGCTGGACGTGATTGAAGTGGTGAACCTGCGCAGTATGCTGCATCCGGCAAAGCCCAGAGAGGGCTCTCTGGCACCCCAGCTGGAGGCGCTGCTGACATTACAGTCGCGCGGACTGATTCGGCATATTGGCCTGAGCAATGTCACTGCCACGCAGATCGCTGAAGCCCAGGCGATGACGCCCATTGTCTGCGTGCAGAATATGTATAACCTGGCGCATCGACAGGATGATGAACTGGTGGATCAGCTGGCGCAGCAGGGCATCGCTTACGTGCCGTTTTTCCCGCTCGGCGGCTTCTCTCCCTTGCAGTCGGATCAGCTTAATGACGTTGCTGCGTCCCTGAATGCGACGCCGATGCAGGTCGCGCTGGCCTGGCTGCTGAGGCGCTCGCCCAATATTCTGTTGATTCCCGGCACGTCCTCACCGGAACACCTCAAAGAGAATCTGGCCAGTGGCAGCCTGCACCTGTCGGATGAGGTAATGGAAAAGCTGAACGCGATATAATCACAGGCCCGCCTCATGCGGGCATGTGGCTTGATTGATTCAGAAACTGATAAGGCAGGTCGCCAGTTGCGGCTTGTCACTGCAACCGATGTGGTGATTGATTCGGTTAATCATGTAAGGGTAAAACGGGTTAGAGGTCGCGCGCATAATTGAGTCCAGTCCCACAATCAGCACCGCACTCTCGCCGCGCAGTGACAACGTACCAAAACTGATACCGAACTCATTCTTCTTCGCAGGTACATTGCCGTAGAGACCATCCTCAGCCGGGAACGGGATCGCCACGTGCGACAGCGAGTAAAGCCCGGCCGGATAGTTTATGGTCAGTGGCTGGATTCGATCCATAATCTCACCGGCAGGCACGCTTTTAGTCACCATTTCCAGCGACGTGGCGGCAGCATTGGTGATCACCGTGGAAGAATAATGCCGACGGGCCGCGGGTAAGAGCTGATTCACTGCCGTGTAAGCGGAGTGACGGAATAACGGGCTGACGCTGACGGCATGATTGATATCGAACAGAACCAGCTCACTGCCGTTTTCTGGCAGATAATTGTATAACGAGCGAATCACCGACGGCGTGCTGACAGTAGAGTCCATGACCGACTGAAAGGTCAGTACTGGCGGGAAGCCGGACAGCTGCTGATTACGTGCGTAGTGCAGGATCTCTTTCTGCAGCGCCTGCGTCAGCAGATAGGTCTGTCGGGCAGCGTGCACCGGAAAAGAGTTATATTTAAACGGATTAAACTCCGGCACGATATTCAGCCAGGCTGTTTTCGAGAAGGGCGGGAAAACAGAGGGCAGTCCGGCAATCCCGGCAAATCGTGCAAAACGGGTGACACCGATCATTGGTGATAACAGAATCAGCTGCTGCGGACGACGCAACGTGGCGTCGCCCAGGCTGTCGAGCGCATATTTTACCGCCAGCGCCCCGCCGTTAGAGAATCCCACCAGATGCAGTGGTGTCCGAATACCCGCAAGACGGGTTGCTTCGCGCACCGCCAGGCGTGTAGCCGCCATCCAGTCCTGCCAGTCCACATCAGTCAGGCCCGCAGGCACCGTGCCGTGACCCGGTAACCTGATTGCTACGGCCACATAACCCTGCTGGCGATAGGTATCTGCGATATGACGCAGACTATAAGGACTATCGGTCAGACCATGCAGCAAAACAACTGCACCACGCGGCGTGCCTGCTGGACGCAGAATATATGAACGGTTCCAGTCCTGCGCAAAATGACCTGGATAGATCAGGCCGCCGGAGAAATATCGGTTGAGCGGGGTTTTCTCATCCGCATCCAGTTTTTGACTGACCTGCTGCTTCATCTCATCAAACAGATGATTTTCAGCGTTAAGATAACCGGAGTAACTGGCTTTATCGAGCTGTTCAGCTGTCAGCTCATGCGGGATCCAGGTGTGCCAGCGATGTAATTCCGGGCCACGTTCCGCTTCATAGATGCGAATGATCAGTAGCAGCACTAACACTAAACCCACGACAAGCGTTGAACGCCAGAGTCTGCGCGTGACAGTTTTCAACTTCCGGGTCATAAATCCTTTCCTGAAAAATTAGAAGGCATAGCGAAACCACGCGAACAGCACGTTGTCATTATTGTAAGTGCCGGGGATGTAAGTGAACTGGACATTCACCGCTTTATAACCGGCAGAGAACAGCGGCAATATAATCGGCAGCGGAATATAGTTGTCAAAGTCTTCACGCGCGGTGATACCCGCTGTTAATCCGGAACCAAGCCGGAAGTCCTGACCGGAGCCTGGATACCATCCCTTCTCCCAGCCATAACCGACAATGGGCTGCCACTCATTGTGCGAATATATTAACGCCATCGCATAAAGCGCACGCCAGTTGCCGCTGTCGCTATAGCGGGAAACACCCAGACCGCCGCCCCAGGGATTCTCGTATAGTTATCGGTTTTTTCTTTATCGTACATAAAGCGGGCGTACCAGCTAATAAACGGCAGATAGAGATCGGCGTGCTGAGGCGCGTTCCAGGTTTGTGCAACATCGTCAGTGAAATCATTCCACCAGGATGAAACCGGCATATTTTCAGCATGCAGAGGCGTGGCAATCAGTAGTGCATCAGCCACTGCCACAGAGTTTGATATATTCATGGTGCATCCCGGTCAGCATGCGGAGCAGATGAAAAATGAGTATAGCGCAGAGTCAGATTCAATCTTTGTCAGCGGTCATGCTTCGCTTAAATGGCGGTTTAAACCGTCAGCGGCATATGAAGATAGGCCGGATATGCTGGCGATTTCAGCCTGAAATCGCCAGCATATCCGGAAACCCACCCGCAAAAATCATGCTGATTACAGTGAATGATGTCTGCTTAATTGAGAGAAAGGGGTACGACGCGAGGGGGGCTGAGAAGTGAGAGAAACCGGATCCAGCCGGCGGGCCGAATCCGGTTGAGACTTTAGCAGGCTTCAGCCTCCTTCGACTTTTCACCAAACTTCTCTTTCATGTGTGACTCAATCTCTTCCAGACTTTTGCCGCGCGTCTCGGGCACCATCGCCATCACGAAGATCAGTGAGCCAACGTTAATCGCGGCAAATATAAAGAAGGTCGTGCTGCCGGCATACTCCATGATCGGTGGAAAACCGAACGCGACCACAGCATTGAAAATCCACTGTAGTGAGACGGCGCTACCGGTTAAAACGCCACGCAGCTGCATCGGGAACAGCTCCGACATCATCAGCCAGTAGACCGGCGAGATGCACATTTGCATACAGAACAGGAACAGCAGAATACACCCCAGGGCGAGGTAACTCTGCATCAGGCTCGAACTCATAAAGGTCATCACGCTGCCCAGCAGGATCTGTGCCGTAATCACCAGACATAGACCGGTGATAAGCATGGTACGACGCGGGAAACGGCTAATCGCCCAGATACCGACAAAGGTCGCCAGAACAGAAACCACACCGTTACCGATAGTCGCGGCAATGGAAGCGCTGGTTCCCAGGCCGGTCGACTTGAGGATGATCGGCGTGTAATACATGAAGCCATTAACGCCGGTAAACTGCGCAACAAAGCCAAGTCCGACACCAATAATCATCAGGCGGATAACCCACTTCTCGCGAATCAGGGTTTTCGCATCCGGCCCGCGTTCCGCTGCCCTCGCCTGCTTCTTCATCTGCGCCATCTCATGACGCACCTCACGCGGTGTTTCACGCAGATACTTCAGAATCTTTTTCGCCTCTTTCAGACGCCCTTCCGCCACCAGCCAGTGTGGTGACGCCGGAACAAAGAACGTACCGATAAACAGCAGGAAGCCGGGCACCATCGCAATCGCCAGCATATAGCGCCACAGGTGTTCATCATGCAGCAGATAGCTGAGTAGCGTACTGGCGACATAGGCAATGAGCTGTCCGGTGACAATCATCAGCTCATTGCGGCTCACCAGCGGCGCACGCAGACGTGGCCCGGCAATTTCGGCAATAAACACCGGCACGGTTGAAGAGCCACCGCCGACAGCTATTCCCAGCAGGAAGCGCATGGCCACCATTACATTGACGGAAGGCGCCAGTGCCGTACCGAGCGAACCCAGTACAAAAATGACCGCCAGGGTGCGAAGGGTAATGCGACGGCCAAAACGGTCCGAGAAGAAACCACTGAGAAAAGAGCCGATAGCGGCACCGAACACCAGCGAAGAGGCGACGAGCCCTTCTGTGAATGAGTTCAGTCCAAGACCACCCTGATCGGGTGGTGAAGTCATGTAAGGTAATGCACCCGAGATAATCCCGGTGTCATAACCAAAAGCCAGCGCGCCCATAGTGGCGACCAGCACCACTAAAAAAATGCGCTGGCGTACTGTATCCGCAGGCGCGTGATCGCCCGCTTCCCCAGCGTCTGGTGTATTTGTACTCATAATATTCCTGCCATTAATAAGTTAAACATCCGTTTGATTAAATTTCATACGGAATAGAAAAGGAACACATTTACCGATTGGGTAAAGAAGTGTAGACGGTATTTAAAAGTTAGCTGCGGCAATGCGCCTTTTATGGCGTGAATAATTACCAGCAAAAATAAATCCGCGTCATAGTGACGCGACGGAAGTTATTTTAACATCTTATTAACGTTCTGAATCCTTTCTGTATCCAGCTCAGGAAATGTGCAATATGTGGGAACTGGGCAAACCCACGCAGAAAGACCAGAGGGTGGGCGCTGACGGGCAGGCTATGCTCAGTCAACACTCTGACCAGTTTCCCGCTATGCAGATAATCCTCCGCCAGCGATTTACTCTTAAAAATAAAACCGTAGCATAACATTGCCGCTTCAGGACGCATATAAGAGCGGTCAGAACGAAATAACCACTCTTTATCCAGCTTATTTAATAGTTGCGCCGCAAACCAATGCAGTCATTAAATAAGCGGTGACTCCGATAATATCAGCGCGTGATGGATTAAATCCACGGCCTGACTGACAGGATGCTGTTGAGATACGCTGGTGAGCCTATCACTGGCATCGTTTCATGGCGGATAGTTTTAATCCCGGAGCATACCCAGCGCGTTGATGGCAACGATATCGAATTGCTGAAGACAGCCTTTGACGCAGCACGCAGCTGGCCGGAACCGTAGCCGCGCGTCATCATCTGCGATACCGGAATGGGTAAAGGCGTGTCGTTTCTCTAAAGCCGGGAGAAAAACCACTTCTTCCGTGTTGAAGCAGATGAGTGGGACGAAGCCCTGACCTCACTTGAGCAATGAGTCTGATATAAGTTTACAACCGCAAAAAAACGGCTGACCACTTCCGCTATGATCGCCTCGATTGCTGCTGAGGGTCAGCCCACGGTTTCGCACCATTCGGGCATGCTCTAATCGCTCTGGCAGAGCAGCGATCCGATTTGGTCGGTCTGACGACAGATTTGAGTAAATACACCGACCTGCATCTGTTCGCGGACGCTTTTCCGCAGCGCTTTTACGGGATGGCAATGGCGGAACAGTGACTGATGAGTGCCGCAGCAGGAATGGCGCGCGAGGGCTTTATGCCTTTTGTCACCACCTATGCCGTGTTTGCTTTCCTCCGCGCCAATGATTTATCTGCATGGCAATCGCCGAAGAGAATCTGAACGTCAAAATCGCCTGTACGCTGCCGGACCTGACCAACGGTTATGGGCCAAGCCATCATGCGACTGACGATCTGGGAGTTTTTCGGGGTATGCCAAGCCTGACAATCATCGATCCCTGCGATGCCTGGAGATTAATCAGGTCATCCCGGCGATTGCCGCACATCAGGGCCCGGTTCAACTGCGCCCGCTGCGCGGTAAGGTTCCGCTGGTGCTGAATAAATATGATTATCGCTATCAGCACGGAAAGGCCCAGTGTCTGCGAACGGGCAAAGATGCGGTTATCATCAGTAGCGGATATGACCCTGCGGGCACTCGAAGCCGCTGAGGTGCGGCAAAAGCAGGGCATTGAAGTTGGAGTGGTTCGCTCTCCTGTGATTAAGCCTCTGGATGAAAAGACAATTTTGCCAGAAGCAGGGGAAGCGCTGCATCCTAACCAGTGGCTTATCACAGCAGAGAATCATTCAATCACGGGCTGGTTAGGCGAGGCAATCGCAGGCTTGCTGATGCGGTACCATGTGACGCCTCGCTTTAAGCAGATTGCCCTGCCGGATGCATTCCTGGTAGCAGGCGCTTTACCAGCATTGCATTACCGTTATGGCATCTCTGCCGATGCGATGGTCAGGCAAATAACAGTCTGGCTCGAAGCCTGATTTATGACAAAACCGGGCCTGACCCGGTTTTGTATCGTTGTTTGCAGCACCACATAATAATCCTGTTATCGCCTCCATCTTACGCACTCCCCAGTCTATATGACGATTGCCGTGCTCAACGCTGGCTGCGCATCAACAGATTCTGATGAGCCCGCCAGCCGTTTATCTGTGCAGCTCATCCTCTTTGACTACCCATTCACTGTAAACAGTTTTCCGGCCAGTTGTGTCCCTTTCCTGAGTAGCCCGGGTCTTGTTTCTGCCGTTGAGCACATCCTTTCATCTGCTTTACTCAATACAGTGAATCTGTCTGAAGTAGCCGGTTTCAGATCACCGGCACCTTCACAGTCCAATCCAGCTCATGTCATTCGCATCAACAGACAAATAATTTTAGCCTGATGAGAAAGTTATCCACTTTTTCTGTGGATAAGTGAGGGATATTTTCTGTGTATCTTTTTTCACTCGGAGAAGATGCCTTTGCTGTTAGCCGGTCAGACTGCAATTATGATCTTAATGAAGCGCTTACATCCGGTAATCAGGGCAATTTCCAGCAGTTAGAGTGGCGATTTCAGGCTGAAATTTACGGGTATTTTCTCTTATAAACAGTATCTTAAGCGCTAATTTTCGCTGGCGGCCAGCATAACTGTAAAAAGAGTTGCAGAGAAAGCATCGGCCGATATGAAGCAATTGTGCAGGAACTGATGTCTGGTAAAAAGTAACTGGTCACTAATGAACCAGCTACCGTAAATCTTTATTTCCAATTTGCGACCGTTGAATGCGTGAAGGCAGCATTTGAACCCTTGGGATGTGACATAAGAATTTTAATCCGCTTTTTACATTACACACAATTCACGAACGCTGGCGATATATTCAGGAGGAATGGCGATTTCACAGGAATCAGACTCAAGAATTCTTATATTATATCAATAAATTCAGCTATTTATCGTGATTATCGCCATTGAAAATCTGGCGATTTCAGCCTGAAATTCGGATTTCATGCATCTCTTAAGTGTCTTTCAGCTTAACAAAGCAATAAAAAAAGCCAGCGTCTGACGCTGGCTGATTTTGAAGTTTATAAATTAACGATTAAGATATTTCTTCAGAGTCTCGGAAATGACTTTATCCAGCTCTTCCTGCAACTCTTTGGACTGCCGGTTAAATTCATAACTGAACATCCGGCCGCGTACCTTCTTACGTGCAAAGCGATCTTTATCAGCAAAAGACCAGAGTGCAGTCGCCTGTGTTTTATCTTTCTCAGGCTCTTTCATCAACGTCTGGCTGCCCTGGCGAATCAGACGCAGAATGTGATTTTTCAGCTCATCCTCAGCAAGCCCTTCTCGCGCGCAAACCACATCTATTTCCCGCGAGATAGAATTAATCAGAACTTCAACGCTTTGCCCGGATTCACTTAATTTGTCAGCAGCCTGCAACAGCGCTTTGTAATCAGGATAAGTCAGCTCAGCGTGATTAGGGAAAAGTGAGATCAAATCCGACGGAACGCTGGCTGCCTGAAGAGCACGCGTGACCTTCGCCTGCGATAATGCCTGATTCTCAGCGATCTCTTTTTGCGAAAGACCACCCTCTTTTAATGCCAGCAGGCGCATTCCCACTTCCCGCAGATTATGTTCGCGGGCCGTCTGAATATCCTGCGCCAGTCTGCGTGCTTCATCAGCGCTAATAGCGGCATCAGTGACCAGTACGTCAAGCCCTGTTTTACAGTAAAGCGCAGCCGCACGTCGACGTGAGCCGTCAAGAATCTCAATGCGGTCATCGCGTATTACGCCAATGGCCGGGAAGAACTGCTGAAGCTTAATCGTACGGATAATGTCGCGTAGTGAATCGGGTGTCAGGCCCGCCTGATCGCGACCATTGGTTTCCATCGTCACGAATGTCTTGTTTTCAACATCACTGGCGGCAATACGTTCAAAGCGAAACAGAGCGCGCTTGCCCGTAGCCAGAACGAATGTCTGATTGTGCTGACTGTCCGGCATATCATTTTCCAGTGGAGTCTGGCTGAAGGTTCTGCCAATCGTAATTCTTTTTGCGCTCATACAAACCTCAGTTCAGGCGAATAAATTCGATACGATCAAAGACGGCTTTTGCAAAGTCCTCTGCGGCGGATCTTGCATTTTTCAACGCTTCGCTGCTGCCGACGTATGTCGAAGGATTAGCAGAAATAACCGTATCAAAGGATTCGCCGCAACGTTCAAAACCATCAAGGCGGGGAAGGGCAGCATCAAGCATGTCACCACCAAAAATCTCTTTTGCCAGACTATGACAGAGCTTGTGGTCAGCTTTATTAGAGAGTTTAGACATGAAGCCAATGTTGCCCTGCAGGCGACAGGTGGCGCCGGAATCCTCAATAATCGCAATCAGTTCCGGCAGACGCGTCAGGTATTTAAGCGTGGAATGAAAGTCGACCTGAGCCGGTGGTACCGGCGTCATCAGCAGATCAGAGGCCGCAATGGCGTTCTTAAGGAAAGCATCAAGATGCGGGCCGCTGTCGATAAAGATAAAGTCATAATCTTCCTTCAGTTTGGCAATGACGTTGTCATACAGCACGGCATGAACATTTTGCTGCGGCAGATGTTCTGCGCAAAGCTGGTCCCAGCTTGAAGCGATAAAGGCATCATCAATTGAAGCAGGCAGCACATCCACACCCGGAATAATCGACGGAACGATAAATTCCTTCACCAGCTCATCACGGGTGACATTCTGAAGCATTGCCTGAGCCGCTGTCGCTTCCACAAGCCCTACTGAACGTTCATGGTTTAAAAACATGGTTGCTGAGGACTGGGGATCAAGGTCAATCACCAGAATACGTAAATCTTCAAACAGCAGATGAGGATGGGCACGAAGTGCATGAGCCAGCGAGACGGTAGAAACCGTTTTAGAGACACCGCCCTTCAGATTACCCACAAAAATGGTATAGGCATCACTGTGGCGATCGCGATATTTCGGCACACCACGATGATGATAGATATCGATAATGTTCTGAATCGACATCGCATATTTAACGGAAGAACCGGCCGCACGCTTATCAAACAGATAACCGCTCTCTTCCATCTCATTTACAGCGTAATCGACACTGGCTCGTGTCAGTTTGGGCAACTTTGCTAACGCCGCTTTGGCATAAACCTGATAGTACGTATTTTCATGCAGTTCCTGCTTCTGCGCCTGAATCTGGTCGGTGAGGCTCAGCAGCATGCGTTCAGAACGCTGTGCAACCTTCATCACCTGCTTGTCATCATTAGCCATAGTTGCTCCAAACATGTAGGATTTATGACTTTATACATAAATCCTGCACGTGAGGCAATAAAATATCCTTTCTACATAATCTTCGTTTTTATGTAACACCCCGGGTTTTGGTGAGGTTCATCACCTTATTATTTCTGATCTGGCAATTTAAGCAGCATAAATGCGAGCAGCGTTCACTGTAATCAGCAGGACATTCACTGTAATCAGTAAAAATTAATCCACAGCAGGAGCAGGGGGGATAATAAATTGTACCAGGCGCGTTGATGTGTCTTAACGTTCACTGTAATCAGTAAAGTCAGTTCTGTATCACGTGACTTACCGGAGGTACTTAACGTGGTGGTGCAGAAGACTCACCGTATTCAGAAAGCCCATGCGATAAAGCCTGGCTGATACCTGTCGCTGAACGAGCCAAACGTTCACTGTAATCAGTAGTGTCATTCCAAATACCCGGGCAGCAGTCACGTTCACTGTAATCAGTAAACTTGCTGATCAGATAGCAGGACAGGAAGCCGTACTGAGTGAACGTTCACTGTAATCAGTAGTGAGGAGCCGATAAATCCTGTTTGGTTCATAAAAGCATCTGAAGCTGATGAGATAACAGGCAACTTCAGTTTGGGAGCCCGAATGGATAGGCAAAGATGAACAAGTCAGTCCGATAATGTTCACTGCAATCAGTAACGAGGAGATATCGAACATTCACTATAGTCAGTAAAAAAGAGCCTTGCTGATCAGACATTCACTGTAATCAGCAGAAGCGTCGGTTCAGTTCGGCCGGAATTGAGGACAGTAAGGCCAGGATACGCAGATATCAGTTCGATTCTGGCAATGCTCAGGCCATCAGACATCAACGCCTGAGCATGAGTTGTGTCATCACTGCTTTCCCAAGAATGTTCACTATAAACAGTAAAAGCTGCAAAGCGTTGCATCAAATTTCAGCTATCATTCACTGCATTCAGCAAAGCATTCACTGTAATCAGTAAAGCAGCATTCAATTGGTTCTGACAGCTCCGCGTTACAACGTTCACTGTAATCAGTAAGCGTCAGGGGAATTCGCAGCACACCGGTAATCTGACGATGCCAGCCGGCAAACATTCACTATAATCAGTAACAGTGTCACCGCTGGCATTACTGATAAGTCAAAGCGCCTCAATGCATGACGTACGCCAGCCGTGTTGAACGTGAATGCTGACATTCACTGTAATCAGTAAAGTGCTCATAGGGAATCATCAGAAAGAGGCGCTGTCCTGCCTGAATCAGAATGTTCACTGTAATCAGCAAAGCCGCCCCTGGAAAGGGCTAACGAGTTAGTAAGTAAGCACATACTTACTTCATAAGTCTTATGGCATAGCACGACAGGAAAAGAGGGCAGGAGAGCATGATTATAAACCATGCCCCGTTTACTGATTACAGTGAACGTTACTGATTGCAGTGAACAGAGGTGGAGTACTGATTACAGTGAATGTGAGAGGAAGGGCGCAATATCACTTTCAACGGTAAAAGTGACACTGCCACGCAGAAATGCTGATTACAGTGAACGTCAGGAATTAATCTTCAAACTCGATCTCGTCCAGCGAATCGATGCTATCCAGATTACCGATGCCATCAAGCTTAGGTGTGCGACTATGGATAATGAAAAAGACTGAGCGGCCACGCTTCACTTCTGAATAATCCAGATAACCAATCTCCTTCAGTTGCTCCATTGCACGCCGCACCACATGGTTCTGCGTGGTGGTCTTAGAGCCGAGATTAAGGCGCATACGCAGGCGTGCCAGCGATATCGGTGCCGGATTGGTCGGCAAACTCTCAAGGAAGGTATAGAGCGCCTGTGCAGACTCTTTACGCTTAAGGCGGGATATTGCACGAAGCTGAAGCAGCACCTTGTGATCGAAGTTGTAGAGTTCAAACAGTTTGGGATCCGCCTGAATCCGCACAATATCTTTTTCGCGGTCGTAATAGGCTGACTGGACAAGGTGGGTATGATACGCCTTGCCGTTGCCTTCAAAAGAGAGCGTGTTAGTTGCAATGCGGCGCAGAGAGGCATCAAGACGCTTACGCAGTGCGGCAGACGAGTTGGCAGAGGGAATGCCGCACATCTTCACAAAATCGATAAACGGCAGTGTGACGGTATCGCCTTTGGTTGGATAGCGCGAAAAGGACTGAATAATACCAGCCCAGGTTTTGAAATCGTTATCCATATCCAGCCGGGCGCCGGTAATGGTAATCTTTTCGTAGCCTTCCGCCTTTACCAGCGTCAGATTCTTCAGCTCTTTCGTCGCATCCGTTGATGCCATTGCACCGGATTTACCCCGTGCGGTTGATTTCAGCGTCGGCACGAACAGTCCAAGACGCATCAGTGCCACTGGCTGAACGGTATTATTCTTGTTGGGATGAAGCTGAATAACTTCACCACTGTTTTTGGTCACTGACAGAAAAGGTTCAAGTAACGCTTTGTTTTCGTTGTCTTTATCTGCCATGGCGTAGGATCTTCATTCTGTGGATGAAAGGGATCGTTTTCTGACTACAGTGAACATTAGCACTGTTTACAGTGAACATTCTACCTGGTACAGTGAATAAAGTACTGATTACAGTAAACACTTTACTGATTATAGTGAACGCGATCACCCATTAAGCCCTTGTGGGGTGCGGCCTGCGACGATCGGGGATCTCTTAGGATCTCTCTATGATCTATTAAGGATCGTTTTTTAGGATCGTGTCACTGTATAAGTGGATAACTGCTTATCAGGCATCATTTTCAGACTCACGGACAGGTGGTGTAATCACATCATCATCTCCGAAATCCCTGACACTTACTGAATACTGCCTTTGCAATTTAGACATTCTCAATTGATAAACAACTTCCTCACTATTATTCATTTTTCATCATTAACTACTGCGCGTATCGTTTCTCAATCACTGAACGAATGAGGAACACAGCACCATGACCGAACATGCCCTATCACGTAACCCTGCAACAGGCGAAATTCTGGCACGCTATCCTCTGCAGAACAGCACCGAACTGGAAAAGAAGCTGGCGGAAAGCGCTTCTGCTTTTGCAGCATGGCAGCGCAGTAGTATGAGTGACCGTGTACGCGTATTGCGTCAGCTCGGCGAACAGATCCGTCTGAGAGAACAGGATCTTTCTCGCATGATTACGCTGGAGATGGGTAAGCCCATTGCACAGGCTCGCGCTGAAGTACTGAAATGTGCAAATTTGTGCGACTGGTATGCAGAACATGGCCCGGCGATGCTGGCCGATCAACCCACTCAGATTGCCGATGCCTGGCAGCGATTCCGTCCTGTCGGGGTAATCCTGGCTGTCATGCCATGGAATTTCCCTCTGTGGCAGGTTCTGCGGGGCGCAGTCAGCATGTTGCTGGCAGGTAACACCTATCTGCTGAAACACGCCCCTAACGTCATGGGAAGCGCCACACTGATGGCTGAGCTGTTCACAGCAACCGATCTGCCAGCAGGTGGCTTTAACCTGATCAATGTCGACAACGACGGTGTCTCAGTCGCGATTAAAGATGACCGCATTGCCGCCGTCGCGGTAACCGGCAGCGTGCGTGCGGGTGCAGCAATCGCAGCACAGGCAGGTGCAGCGCTCAAAAAAACGGTGCTGGAGCTGGGTGGATCCGATCCCTTTATCGTGCTGGCCGATGCCAATCTTGATGAAGCTGTGAAATCTGCCGTAATCGGACGTTTCCAGAATACCGGACAGGTCTGCATGGCGGCCAAACGTTTTATTGTGGAAGCACCCATCGCGGAAGAGTTTGAAAAACGTTTCACTGCAGCGGTACAGGCACTGAAAATGGGCGATCCGCTGGATGAAAACACCTTCCTGGGTCCGATGGCACGCACCGATCTGCGTGACGAACTCGACGGACAGGTAAAAGCGACTCTTAGTGAAGGTGCGCGACTGGTTCTGGGTGGTGAGAAAGTGGCAGGACAGGGAAACTACTATGCCCCAACCATTCTCGCTGACGTTACCAGCACCATGACCGCGTTCAGGCAGGAGTTGTTTGGTCCGGTCGCGGCTATTGCCGTCGCGCGGGATCCACAGCATGCACTGGAGATCGCCAACGACAGCGAATTTGGCCTCAGTGCTACCGTCTGGAGCGGTAACGAAGAAACTGCCGATCGGCTGGCGCTGCAACTGGAAGTCGGGGCCGTGTTTATAAATGGCAACGGCGCATCCGATCCGCGAGTCACCATCGGCGGCGTGAAGAAAAGCGGCTATGGTCGTGAGCTGTCATATTTTGGTGTCCACGAATTCTGTAACGTGCAGACCGTCTGGAAGAACCGCCGCTAGTTTTTACTGCGCTGCCGGAAGATAGGCTGGCGCAGTTTTAACGACCTCACTGAGCGGACGCAGCAACCGATGCGGGGCAAACCCACTCAGCATCGGTGAAGGTGTACCGCTCAGCATCTCCTCAGCCACAAGTCTGCCCAGCAACGGGGCAAGGGTCATGCCACTATGGCTGACCATCAGATAAACGCGTGCTGAGTCACTGATGTAGCCCAGTGCGGGCAATCCATCTGCCGGACGTGATCGCTGTCCTGTTTCAATCCGCTCAATTCTCGCCCCTTCCGCATTGTTAAACAGCCGACGCAAACGACGCAGCATCTCTTTGCCAATCAGCCCCTCCGGAGAAGCGGGGCGTGACGGATCGGCATGCTGGTCAAGATCCAGACCCTGCAGCATCAGGCGTCCTCCGCCATCCGGCCGTACATTCAATTCCGGGGTAATGAGATTGCAGTTAAGCAGGATAGGCAAAGGCTGTGTCTGCGCCAGAAAACTGCACGCAACAGGATCGGCGCGGTTCGCATCGGTCATCGCCAGTTCAAGTCCACACTGACTGATCAGCTCAGGTGCCCAGCGACCGGTTGCCAGCACCAGCTGATCCCCGCGCCACTCATCGCCACTGGCCAGCGTCAGATGCACATCCTGCTCCGATTCAGTCAACGTCGTTACCTCGTTGTTGCAGACCAGCTGACCGCCACTGGCGTGCAGGTCGGCAAGCAGAGAGGCGATGAACAGGCTGGGATAAAGCAGGCACTCCGAAGGGAAAAACCACGCGTGCTGAATGCGGGGATCGAGCCGCAGTCCGGGCAGGGCGCCCAGTAACGCAGCGCGGCTACGCTTTTCAACGGGGTAATCGAGCGCAGCAAGCTTTGCTGCGCGCTGCGTTAGCTGGCGCAGGGATGATTCATCGGCTGCCCACTCCAGCGAGCCGGTTTCAAGCAGCCAGCGGGGCAATGCAGGGTGGCTCGCCTGCCATCGCTTGTGCTCGTTTATCGCCCGGGCATTGAGTTCATGATAGTGGCCGGGTTCTTTACCGTTGGCATTGACCCAGGCGTAGCTGACCTGGCTGGTGCCGCTGCCAGGCAAACTTTTGTCGAAGACAGTAACCTGTGCGCCCCGGCGGGACAATGATTGCGCGACGGCTAAACCCAACACGCCTGCACCAATAACAGCTATACGTTGTGGCATATCCGGCTTCTCCTGAACAGAAATCAGCGGGTGGTGGCCACCCGCCGGGACGTTTAACTATTGCGGAGCGACAGTGTGCGGTCAACCGTTGCGTCAGGCAGTCTTCTCATCAAACCAGACAGGCACCGGATCGACTAGCTTAACCCAGTGCTCCGGCCCTGCAGCCATCTCATGAGGCGTCAGGAGTGCGCGATCCAGCGCGGCAATAATGTGCTGCTCATCCATATCTATGCCGATAAACACCAGCTCCTGACGCGCATCGCCGGTGCCTTCATGCCACTGCTCAGCGATGAAATTGAGCGAATCTGCATCCTGTGGCCAGTTGTCTCGCGGCACGCTGACCCACCAGCGTCCGGCGTAACCCTGGCGAGCCACTGCGCCCGCCTGCGACCACATCGCCGCAAATTCGGGCCGGGTGGCCAGCCAGAAGTACCCTTTTGAGCGAATCACACCGTCGAGCTGGTGGTTTACAACCTCCCAGAAACGCTGAGGATGGAAAGGACGACGCGCGCGATAGACAACGCTGCGGATCCCATACTCCTCTGATTCCGGCTGATGCTCGCCCCGCAGGGTCCGCAGCCAGCCAGGGGCCTGCGCTGCCCGGTCAAAATCAAACCGGCCGGTATTCAGCAGACAGTCCAGCGGAACCTGCCCGAATTCGCTGTTCATTATACGAGCGTGTGGATTGAGAGCACGCAGCATACCCTGCAGCTGATGGAGCTCCGCCGGGCTGAGCAGATCCGTTTTGTTCAGCACCAGCAAATCACAGAACTCAATCTGATCCACCAACAGATCAACCACCGATCGCTCATCCTGCTCGCCCAGAGACTCGCCGCGAGACTGAAGATCATCGACTGAACGGTAATCACGCAGGAAGTTAAAGCCATCTACCACAGTAATCATGCTATCCAGCCGGGCATAGGCTGAAAGGCTTTCACCCGCATCGTCTTCAAACGTAAAGGTTTCAGCAACCGGCAGGGGTTCAGAAATGCCGGTCGATTCAATGACAAGATGATCGAAGCGACCAGCCTGCGCCAGACTTTTCACCTCCAGCAGCAAATCTTCACGCAGCGTGCAGCAGATGCAGCCATTACTCATTTCGACCAGCTTTTCATTAGTGCGTGACAGTTTTGCGTCGCCGTTGCGCACCAGGGCCGCATCAATGTTGATTTCAGACATATCATTGACGATAACTGCGATCCGCCGTCCTTCACGGTTATTCAGAATATGATTGAGCAGTGTGGTTTTACCGGCACCCAGAAAACCGGAGAGAACTGCAACCGGCAGACGTGGATCGCCGGATGTCTGAGAAGAGAGTGTCATACTGTTACCTGTCAGATGAGGTTAAATGATTATGTTATAACATAACATTAATAACACTGTTTTCAATCCGGATTTCTGGTTTTGTGGCAGTTCTCAAAGTGGGTTTAAAGAAAGGAGAGGAAATGCAGCAACTTACACTGGTTCCCCGTCTGATGCCCGTCGTCAGACGCGGCGAGAAAACCTCCACGATACGCTGGCAGGAGGGCGATATCGCCACCGGCCCGCTGAGGCTGGTCAATCAGCAGGATGAAGCCGACACGGTGATCGTCTGGGTGACGCGGATCGATACACTGCGCTTAAACGAGGTCGCTGCGAAGCTGGGGAAAGAGCACGAATGGCCGGATGCGGTGCTGCTGGAGGGGATGCGCGAGCACTATCCGGCGATCAGATTGAGCAGTGAGGTGCAGCTGATTACGCACCTCACACCCGCAGAAACCCGGCAGAAACTTGCTGAGCGGTAACTAGCTGTGCTCTATCACCAGCAGCGCCAGCGTATCGGCTTCCAGCGCCCGAAAGATATGCAGCTCGTCGCCCGGATAGGTAATGTAATCACCCACATCCAGCTCCACCGCGCTGTCCACCGGACCCACCAGCGCCCGTCCTTTAGCAATAATAATATGCTCAATCGTATTGGGAATATGGGGCTGTGAAATGCGCTCACTGCCAGGCTGAACCTCCAGCAGATAGATATCACGCCGGACCCCGGGCGGGCAGGATGCCAGCAGAACCGCCTTATAGTCTGCCAGATCGGCAGTTACCGTCAGACCTTCTCCACGGCGGATCACCTGCAGACGACGCGCATCCGGCTCCAGCAGCCGTGAAAACGGAATATTCAGCGTCACGCACAGTGACCACAGCGTCTCAATGCCCGGATTGCCGTTACCCGCCTCCAGCTGTGAGAGCGTTGATTTGGCGATACCGGCACGACGCGCGACTTCAGCCAGTGACAGGCCGGATCGCTGACGTTCACGCACTAAGGCATTGGCAATGATGCTGATAGGGGTATTCAAACGCACTCCTGATAAACGAAAAGTTTTTTATACCGAACGCTTTGTTCGTCTTGTAAAACGATGTTGAGGTGTTCATTATATCGGATTATACGTTCATTATGAGACAGGGTGATGCTTTTTCCGCAAATGCAGTTGCTGGACAAAGGGGTGATCAAAGCGATTTTTCTGGTCTGCCTGGCTGATGGAATTGTCGGTTTATCCTATGGCTCGCTGGCCTCCGCCGATGGGTTTCCGCTCTGGGTGCCGCTGGCGCTGTCAACGCTGGTGCTGGCAGGCGCGTCTGAGTTTCTGTTTATCGGCATCGTGGCTGGTGGCGGCAGTCCCTTTACCGCGGCCGCCGCGGGCCTGCTGGTGAATGCGCGTCATCTGCCTTTTGGCATTGCGGTCAAAGATCTGGTTGGAAAGGGGCCTCAGGGCTGGTTTGGCTGTCACATCATGAATGATGAAAGCGTGGTGTTTGGTATCTCACAACCACAGCTGGCCCAGCGTCGCAGCGCTTACTGGCTGTGCGGCATCGGTATCGGCTTAATCTGGCCGGTGAGCGTTATGGTTGGGGCGGCGGTTGGTCAGTTTATTCCCGATGTCTCGGTGATTGGACTGGATGCGGTGTTTCCGGCGATCCTGATTGCCCTGATCTTCCCGGCGCTGCGGCAGCGGCGGACCCGGATCCCTGCCACCGTCGGCGCGCTGCTCTCATTGCTGGCGACGCCGCTGGTTCCGGCGGGCATGCCGGTGCTCTTCTCGCTGCTGGGCCTGCTGACATGGCGATCGCGCAAATGACGCATCAGGGAATGATCATCGCCGGCATCGCCATGCTGGCCGCCGGAACGTATCTGATGCGCTTTGCCGGCGTCAGGCTGGGAAACCGTCTTCCGATTAGCGAACGTACCCAGCAGATGCTCTCCGACGCTGCCACGGTGCTACTGCTGGCCGTCGCGGCCACGACTACGCTATTTGAGGGCCAGCACTTTGCTGGTGTGGCACGGGTGGCGGGCGTGGGTTTTGCTCTGTTACTGGCATGGCGCCGGGCACCACTTATTGTCATTATTCTGGGGGCGGCAGCGATGACCGCGCTGCTGCGTTTTCTCGGCGTGGCCTGAGGCTTCATTACGCAATTCCGCCGCTTTCTCTCCCGGAGACGCTGTAAAGCGTCTTCGGCGCCCATAATTGCTATCTGACAGGGCATCACGGCATGATGGTCATTCATCACCCGCCGGAGTTCACGCATGAATCGTCCATTACAGATTGGTTTGTTACTGTTTCCTGATGTTACCCAGCTCGATTTAACCGGCCCGTGGGAAGTATTTGCACGCACGCCCGGCGTGGAGTGCCATCTGATCTGGAAAGATCGTCAGCCCGTGCGATCCGATCGCGGCCTGTCGATACTACCGACTGCCACCTTTGTCGATTGCCCGTTACTGGATGTGATCTGCGTACCGGGCGGGCCAGGACAGATTGCCCTGATGTCGGATGAGGAAACGCTGAATTTTCTGCGTCGGCAGGCTGACCACGCACAGTGGGTTACCTCGGTCTGTACCGGTTCGCTGGTGCTGGGCGCTGCCGGATTGCTGAAAGGATACCGTGCGACCTCACACTGGAGTTCCATCGATCAACTGGCTTTGCTGGGCGCGGAGCCGGTGAATCAGCGGGTGGTGCGTGACCGCAATCGTATCAGCGGCGCGGGCGTCACTTCCGGCATTGATTTCGCCCTGACGCTGGTGGCAGAAATTGCCGGGGACGCCGTCGCCAGAGCCATTCAGCTGCAGATGGAATATGACCCCGAACCGCCGTTTTCCTGCGGCTCGCCACAGACCGCGCCGCCCGAGGAGGTTGAGCAGGCACGGGCGAAAATGGCTGAGTTCATCGCCACGCGGCGTGCAGCAACGGAGCATGCCGCACGGCGATTACAGACTGACCAGCTTACTGACGCCGGGGATACGCAACAGCAGCAGTGAAAGCGCCATTGAGAAGATCAACGTCAGGGCGATGACCAGCAGTTTGTCGCCCAGGGTCTGAATGCGGATAGCGGCTGCCAGCATACCAAAAATCAGGTAATGCAGGATATAAACGCCGGTCATGGTTTTGCCGAGGGTGGTCAGAAATGTGGTCAGCCATTGGGCTTTATCCGGCAACCGGATAGCGTTAAAGCAGGGGCAAAGCTGTGCGGCGCGCCATGCGGGAAATCGCCTGCTGTAAAGGATGTCCGCGCTGGTGGTCGATCTCTACCCCTTCGACAACGACGATGGCATTATCCAGCAGCATGCTGAGCGAGATAATCAGCGCGCCCAGCGACACCCGCTGCCGTTCCAGTTTAAACAGGTACATCATCAGTAGCGTGCCGAGCACGTTTAGTGCCAGTGACGCGGCAATCACTATGCCGCTGCGCAGGCCCATGAACAGCAGCAGCGTTCCCACCACAATCGCCAGCGCCATCAGGAAGTTGAGGATAAAGCCATCAACAGACTGTTTCACCTCATGCGCCTGGTTGTAGAACACTTTCAGGCTGATCCCGGCAGGGGTATTCTGCTGGTAGTGTGCTATACGGGCGGAGAGCGTGTCCCCGACATCAATCACGTTGACGCCAGGCGCAAACGAAATGCCGATTGCCAGTGCCGCTTCACCATCGGCAAAGTAGATATTGGCAGGATTATCGGTCACACCACGTGTCAGCGTGGCGATATCGCGCAGATGCACGTTCTGCGGGCTGCCCGCAGGCAGAATGGGCAGATTCGCAAGGTAGTCGAGCGTCTTTAATTCGCCGGTAGGGTGAAAACGGATTGATTCGCTGTCGATCCGCAGCGTGCCGGCACTGGTAACACTGTTGTTCCGGTTCAGCAGATCGGCGACGCGCTGCGGCGTCATGCCATAGGCGGTCATTTGCTGGCGGAAAGGGCAATGCAGACCTCCTCCTGCTCAACGCCCGCTACCGCGACTTTCGCCACGCCGGGCACCAGCATCAGATCGCGCCGCAGCTGATCGGCATAGTTACGCAGTTCACTTTTCGTAAAGTCTTTGTCATGAATAACGAAGAAATAGCCATAAACATCGCCGAAGTCGTCGTTAACCAGCGGAGCCTGCACGCCTGGCGGAAACTACCGGGCCGCATCGCCGACCCGACGGCTTAGCTCATCCCAGATTTGTGGCAGCTGCTCGGCAAGATAGCGGGTATGGATATTGACGGTAATCTGCGACAGGCCATTGCCTGAAATGGACGTGACATTGTCCAGTGACGGCAGGCGTTGCAATGCATTTTCCAGCGGCAGAGTCACCTCTTCTTCGACCTGCTGGGCTGCCGCGCCAGGATAGTGAGTTACAATCACCGCAGATTTGATGTTAAACCGCGGATCCTCAAGGCGGCCAGTGTTCAGCAGTGCATAAATGCCACCTACGCCCGGCAGCAGAATAACCATCCAGATGCGAAGGGGTTTATCAAGAAAGTGCTCCAGAATACGCATTATAACCCCCGCTCACGCTGCCAGATGCGCACCGCATCAACGTCACGCTGCTCACCCACACTGGCAGCAACAATGCGGTCGCCCGGCTGCAGTCCGCTGATGATTACGCGCCTGCACTCTGGCACTCACGCCATCAAGCGGCGCGCGCAGGGTAAGAAACTGCAACTTTTCCTTCATCATTTTCAGTGCGGTATCGCGGTTAGCACGCTGCACATCCATTTCCGATTGTGAAACGGCGCTGCGCTGGGCCAGCGTATGAAAGCGCTGAAATTGCCGCTCCGTCAGCTGCAGCGCTGTCTGACGATCGCGTACCCGAAGTTTCGCATCCGTATCGTTCAGGGTGGCAAGAATTTGCCCCGCTTTCACGGGCATTCCGTCACGGATATCCAGCTGTACCAGCTGGCCCGCCCTTTTGAAAGCCAGGTCGGTATTATTTCCAGTCTGAATATGTGTAGCAAATACCAGCATATTCTGCGCAATATCCGGCCCAAGGGTAAAAAATTTATTACGCGGAGAGGTGGCGCGTCCGGTTCTTTTTTTCATCGCATGCTGTCATAAATAAGCAACAGAGAAAAACGAGAATAACCTTGCGTTTAATCATTTTATTCGCCTTAACATCAGCTATTTCACTGCGGTTTAATAAGCGTCAAAGCGTCATTAGCCTGGTGCTTATTGCCACCGGGATAAAAATATTTTTAATATTCGTAATCGTTATTTTAACGAGACGGCAGGGCCGCTTCGCCTGAATCGGGTTACGCCGCTATATGAGAGACCACCAGCCAGGTCAGTAAGCCGACTAATGTGGTTGCGGTGACCGCGAGAATAACGAAACCGCAAAGCATGATAATGCTCTTTTTTTTCATCAGAGTTTCCTTTTGTGAGCCAGAGTAAAAGCCGACGCACACTGCATCAGCATACTTAAACCTTAGCTAAACAAAAAACAACGTTGTCATTCTCATAATATAAGTCAGATTTAATTTAGCCATTTTATGTTATTCATCAGGCGTTTCTTACCTAAATATGATATCGGTCATTTCCGGCAGGAGCGGCTTCCCGCAAAATGCATGTCTTTTAATTGCGCCTTTAATTCATCGCTAAATGGCACGAGGTTTATATATGCTAAATAATGATAAGCAGGATAAAGCCTTAGCTTTATCTGAGCGCCCCTGGTATCAGCGTAGTGTAGCCGAGATATTTTCTGATCTGCAAAGCTCTCCGGCAGGATTATCGACTGCTGACGCACAGGAACGTCTGCAGAAACAGGGGCCAAACGCGCTGCCGCAAAAAGCGGATAAATCAGCGCTACTCAAATTTATCGCTCATTTTAAAGATGTGCTGATTTATATTCTGCTGGCCGCATCGGTGATCACCGGGCTCATGGGCCACTGGGTTGATACCTTTGTCATTATCGGCGTAGCCGTTATCAATGCCCTGATCGGCTTTATTCAGGAGAGCAATGCCGAGAAATCGCTGAACAGCATTCAAAACATGCTCGCCAGTGAAGCGATGCTGGTGCGGGATGGCAAACAGGTCACCGTCGCAACACGCGATATTGTGGTCGGCGACGTAGTGATGTTACGACCCGGCGACAAAATCCCGGCGGACCTCAGACTGTTTGAGGTCAATAACTTGCGTGTTGAAGAGGCGATTCTCACCGGCGAATCGACGGTGGTGTCTAAGAACATCGACACGCTGAACGGTGAAAAGTCGCTGGGGGACCGTCTGAATCTGGCGTTTTCTGGCACCACCGTTAGTTCTGGCACCGCCTCAGGTGTGGTCATCGCCAGCGGGGGTGATACGGAACTGGGCCATATCAACGAAATGATCAGCGGCATAAAAGAGGCTAAAACTCCGCTGCTGGTGCAGATCGACAAACTGGGTAAAGCCATTTTCCTTATCATCCTGGTCATGATGGTCGTACTGTTTATCTTCGGCTTCATGCTGCGTGACATTCCACTAGGCGAATTGCTGCTGTCCGTCATCAGCCTGGCCGTTGCCACCGTGCCGGAAGGTCTGCCCGCCATTATCTCCATTATTCTGTCGCTGGGTGTGCAGTCGATGGCGCGCACCAATGCGATTATCCGCAAACTGCCGACGGTAGAAACTCTGGGTGCCATGTCCGTTATCTGTTCTGATAAAACCGGCACACTCACAATGAATGAGATGACGGTGAAAGCGGTGGTACTGGCAAAAAGCCGCTGGCGCGTCAGCGGCAACAGCTACGAACCCAAAGGCGAAATTGTGGCTGAGCAGGGCGGCAACGCGAAAGCTTCAGCGGCACAGGATCCGTTGTTCCAGCAGTTCCTCCATGCGGTAGACACCTGTAATGAAAGCCAGCTGCGTCAGGAAAGACAGGGGCTCTGGACGATTGTTGGCGGCCCGACTGAAGGCGCACTGAAAGTGCTGGCAGCCAAAGGTCTGACGACGCCTCAGCCGGTTGACGTGGTGAGCAAGCTGCCGTTCGATTCCCTCTATAAATATATGGCGGTCAGCTGTGTAGCTGACGGTGAATCTTATGTTCTGCTGACCGGCGCACCGGATGTGCTGCTGACGCTGTGTCAGCAACAGCAAACGTCGGACGGTGCAGAGCCGATTGACCGTGCTTACTGGGATGCAGCCATCACTACCTATGCCAGTGAAGGATTACGCACCGTTGCTGCGGCCTGGAAAAAAACCTCCGCACCCATTACCTCGCTGGATCATGCCGATCTGAAAAGTGACATGGTGCTGCTGGGGCTTGCCTGCATGATGGATCCGCCGCGTCCTGAAGCCATAACTGCCATTGATGAATGCCAGAAAGCGGGCATTCGCGTCAAAATGATCACCGGCGACCATCAGGAAACGGCAATGGCGATTGGTCAGATGCTGGGGATAGGCAACAGCCAGACGGCCATCACAGGTTACCAGCTTGAACATATGAGTGACGCTGAACTTGCGGAGGCGGCAAAAACCTATGATATTTTTGCCCGCACCAGCCCGGAACATAAACTGCGTCTGGTGAAAGCACTGGAAGCGAGTGGCGAGATCGTGGGTATGACCGGCGACGGCGTCAACGACGCACCGGCGCTGAAGCAGGCGAACGTCGGCATCGCGATGGGGATTAAAGGCACGGAGGTAACAAAAGAAGCGGCCGATATGATTCTGGCCGACGACAACTTTGCTACCATCGCGGCGGCAATCAAAGAAGGTCGTCGGGTTTATGACAACCTGAAAAAAACCATTCTGTTCGTTATGCCAACCTGTATGGCGCAGGGGCTGCTGATTATTATCGCAATTTTGATGGGTAATCTGCTGCCGTTAACGCCGGTACAGATCCTGTGGATGAACATGGCGACCTCCGCCACGCTGTCGTTTGGTCTGGCATTTGAGCCAGCAGAACCCAATGCGATGTGCCGGCCACCCCGTAATGTCAAAGCACACGTCATGGACGCTTACGCCATCTGGCGCGTGGTATTTGTCAGCCTGCTGATTTCAATCAGTGCCTTTGTGCTGGAAGCCTGGCTGCAACCGCGTGGCTACAGTCCTGAGTTTATCCGCACCGTGCTGCTGCAGATGCTGGTTACGGCGCAGTGGGTCTACATGCTTAACTGCCGCAATACGGATGGTTTCTCCCTGAACCGTGGCCTGCTGAAAAACCGCGGTATCTGGCTGGTGACGCTGGTACTGATTGTGCTTCAGGCGATCATTATCTACGTGCCGTTGATGAACACGCTGTTCGGAACCCGCCCGCTGCCGATTAACTACTGGCTGATTTCGCTGTTTGTCAGTATCGCAATCTTCATCGTGGTAGAGATTGAGAAACGCCTCACCCGCGCATGGCGGGTGAAGACGCCATCACTGAGTTAACTCTGACTCCAGGTCCTGCTGCGGATAGCTCGCCAGCAGGACCTTCTTAATCAGATAGGTCAGAGGAATAGCCAGTATCCCGCCAGTAATCCCCAGTAACGCCTGCCAGAAGAGAAACGCTAGCAACTGTGTGGTGAGCGCCAGATTGAGTCGTTTACCAATCAGCAGCGGTTCAATCACCGAACTCAGGCATAAATTCAGCACCATAAAGAAGCCTGAAACCGCCAGCGCAACCTGTAAATCAAACATGATGTAGCTCTGGATCACCGGCGGAATCGCGGCCAGGAAAGAGCCCAGCACCGGCACATAGTTAAAGATGAACATCAGCACGCCCCAGAAAAAGGCAAACTTCAGCCCGATCAGGTGCACACCTAAACCCACGATGATCCCGCCAGGAATACTGGTCAGTGTTTTCACCCGGGTATAAACAATCACGCTCTCAATTCCCTCCTGTAGCGCCAGATAAAAGGCCTGATTTTTTCCGCTGACCCGCTGCTGAAGCGCCGCTTTCAGCAGCGGCATCTCATAGAGCATGAACAGCAGCATCAGGAACACCATGATCCACCAGGAGATGACGCCGGGAATTTGCGTCAGAAACGCGGTAACGATGCGCACTATTGCACCCGCATCGACAAAAGTGAGCATCTGGTCAGGCGTCATACCGATATCAAGCCGGGCAAAGACCAGTGTCAGCTGTTCCAGCCGTGCCGCCAGCAGCATGGGGGCCTGGCGGCTGAGCTGTATTAAATCAGGTGTCAGTGCCGTTAGCTTGAGAGTAGTAACTACCATGATCATCAGCATCAGCGTAATCACCAGCAGAGATGAGATAATGCGTGGAATGCGCTTTTTATCCAGCCGGGTAATCAGTGGGTCAAGCATTATAGCCAGTAACGCCGCCAGCAGGACCTGATTGATCAGCGGTGCCGCCAGATAAAGGCCGGTGAGAATAATTGTCAGAGAGGCGAGAATAAACAGCACGCGCGCCAGCGGTTGCCAGAGATTAAACCAGCTCAGTCCCATGTTCGGACTCCTTCAGCAAAGATAAGCAGCAGTATAGATGAGGCTCACCTGTCAGTGCTTTGCGTCAGGTCAGAGGGGAGGGGGCGGGAAGACGAAGGATTGGCACTGCTGATTTTATGCCAGCATAAAAATGCTTTTTATCGCAGTCGAATCAGTCTATGTTTAAGGGAACAATCATTTCCCAATGGTGCTATCAATGCATGACAACCGTATTAAAGATCGGGGACGACCACGGGCATTTGACACCGATGCGGCACTCGACAGCGCAATGCTGGTTTTCCGGCAAAAAGGCTATCACGCCACCTCGATCGGTGATTTGGGCCAGGCTATGCAGCTGACCACCGGCAGCATTTATAAAGCCTTCACCGACAAACAAACGCTGTTTGCTACGGTCTTTGCCCGCTATCTCTCACAGCGTAACGGCAGCTTAACTGCGCGGCTGGCGCAATGTGAAAATGGCCGTGAGCAACTGGCGGCGCTGCTGAATTTTTACGTGGATTCAGTGCGCGATGTGGAAGGCGAGCGCGGCTGTCTGGTCGCGGTAAGCGCCGTGGAGTTGCAGACGCTGGATGAGGAGCTGGCCGGCGCGGTCATCGCGGCGCTGATGCGCAATCAGCAGAACCTGTGGCAGATTATCAGGCTGGGTCAGCAGGATGGTTCGGTTAATTCTGCACTGGACTGTGAAGCCACCGCTTCGCTGATGCTCTGTATCGTGCTGGGGATGCGCGTGGCCGGTAAAGTTGCGGCTACCCGGCCCGATAGCAGCATCATCCCTCTGGCACTGAAGTTACTCGACTGAATTTTTTTATCTATTAAGGAAGTGATCGCTTCCTTATTATCCGGAGGCATTATGTATTCTCAACCCGATTATCAGCATCATTTTATCAACGTTGGCACACAGCGCCTGCATTACCTTAGCGCTGGCAGCGAACACGCAGAAACAGTGGTGTTGCTCGCTGGTTTTCCGCAGAGCAGTTACGCGTGGCGGGAAGTGATTCCCAGACTGGCCAGTCGTTTTCATGTCATTGCACCCGACCTGCCGGGGCAGGGTGATTCAGATTTCCCGGCCAGTGGCTATGACACCGACAGTGTAGCGACATGCATTGTGACGTTGCTAAATCAGCTGGAAATCGAACGCTTTCATCTGGCCGGACATGATGTTGGAGCATGGACCGCCTGGTCACTGGCGGCAGCCCATCCCGATAAGGTCAGCCGTCTCGCGCTGCTGGATGGCGGTATTCCCGGTGTGACCCTGCCTGACCTGCTGCCGATGGTCGGTGATAGCGCCTGGAAAACCTGGCATTTCGGCTTTCACTGTGTGGATGATCTGCCGGAAGCACTGATCACCGGCAGGGAGGCGATCTATCTTGACTGGTTTTTTAACCGTAAGGCAGCGAATCCTCATCTGATTGATGCGACGGCCCGACGTGAATATCTGCGCATTTTTCAGCAGCCCGGCGCTCTACGCGCGGGACTGGCTTTTTACCGCGCCTTCGCACAGTCGGCAGAGCAGAACCGTCAGCGTGCGTTAAACGGTAAGCTGTCAATGCCGTTGCTGGCGGTGAGTGCTGACCAGGGATCGATACCTGCTATGGCTACGCCGTTACGCGCTGTGGCGCAGCAGGTAAGCAGTGAAACTATTCATAACTGCGGTCATTTTATTCCTGACGAACAACCGGAGAAATTAGCGGAAATACTGGCAGACTTCTTTAGTTAACCCCCCGCCTATACGCTGAATGACACCGCTCAGAAAGTAGGGAAAGTAATGTGGGACGGCGGATTATTAATATTATTGCTGATCCGCTGCTATCTCATACGGCTTTCCAATAAATAAATATAAGATGCTGATTTTTAATGATTATTCATGGGTTATAACGCGTTGCTTTCTGTCACGTGCTGTGAATAAATAAACGGTCACCACCATCCAACGTCAGGATGAGCTTAAAAAGAGGGCCGGCATCAGATTGCCGGTCTCATATTGCCGGGGCTGCGATGAATCAGGAAAAAGAGCGACTGGCCGGGGAAATAAAAGCCAGAGTTAATGAGATTGAACCGCAATTAGTGGCGATTCGGCGTGATATCCATGCGCATCCGGAATTAGGCTTTGATACGCTGCGTACGGCCAGTCTGGTCACAGAATATCTGCAGGCGCTGGGATTGAATCCCCAGACAGGAGTTGGCCGCAGCGGTGTCGTGGTGGATATCGACGGCGCGGAGCCGGGTAAGACACTGCTATTACGTGCTGATATGGATGCGCTGCCCATACATGAACAGACGGGTTTATCCTTTGCCAGCCACTATCCCGGCAAAATGCACGCCTGTGGTCACGACATTCACACGGCGACGATGCTGGGTGTGGCCACAATCCTGCCGCACTATCGTCAGCAGCTAAAAGGCCGTGTCCGGCTGATCTTCCAGCCTGCGGAAGAGACACCAGAAAGTGGTGCTGAGGCGATGATCGCCGATGGCGTGGCCGACGGCATTGACTGGGCAGTGACTCTGCATAACAAACCTGAACTGGCTGCGGGTGACGTTGCCCTGACGCGCGGTGCCAGTACCGCCTCCAGCGACGAATTCGACGTGACGGTGCACGGCCTATCGACCCACGCGGCCCGTCCGCATATGGGCACCGATCCGATACTCGCCACCGTGCATCTCATCAGCCAGCTCCAGACTATCATTTCGCGTGAACGCGATCCTGCTCACTCCGCCGTGTTAACCATCGGGCACATTCAGGGCGGCACCACCCACAACATCATTCCTGACAGCTGTCTGTTTCAGGGCACCATCCGTACCAAATCGCCGGAAGTACGGGCTGCGATGGAAGCGTCATTTAAACGGATGTGCGAAGGGGTGGCACTGGCGCAGAACGTCCGCATTGAAGTTAACTTCCAGCGTGGCGTCCCACCCTTAATGAACGACGATCGCCTTATCGATTCACTGGAGCAGATTCTGTCGCATCAGTTTGATAAGGCCATTATCGCGCAGCCCAGCGCCAGCTTTGGTGCCGAGGATTTTTCACTGTTTACGGAACGGGTACCGGGTTGTCAGATTCATATTGGATCCGCTACGCCGGGCCGTGACGATCATCTGCATAACTCCGACTATCAGCCGGACGAACGCAGCATTGCCGCCGGGACGCAGGCGCTGACCCGCCTTGCTATTGATTTACTCTCTTAATAATAAAGACATGAGGTTTATATGATGATGCGTAACCGTCTCCTGAATGCGTCTCTGACCGTGGCACTGCTTGCCACTTCCGCCTTTAGCCAGGCGAAAGATTTCGGCACGCTGAAGTTTGCTACCGAAGCGGCTTATCCTCCATTTAACCAGACGACCCCGAGTGGAAAAATCGTCGGCTATGAGCCGGATATGGTGGCGGAGCTGGCGAAGCGTGCAGGTTTCAAATATGAAATCATCGCTCAGAAATGGTCAGGCATGATCCCGGGCCTGATCGACGGTAAATATGATGCGGTGATAGATGCGGTGACGGTGACGCCAAAGCGCGCTGAAGCGATCGATTTTACTCATCAGTACACCGTCAGCGTTTCCGGCTTTGTGACCGCAAAAAAAAGCCCGCTTGCCACGCTGCCAGGTAGCGGCACGGTGGTGACGGCGGATGACGACGCCGGCATGAAAAAAGCAATCGACGATCTGAAAACCACGTTTAAAGGCAAAACCATTGCGGTGCAGGTCGCCACTATTCAGGCGGACTTCCTGCAGAAATACCTGGGCGATGTTGCCACTATCCGCACCTATCAGGCCGGTCCTGAAACCTTCGCTGACCTGATGAATGGCCGTGTTGATGCCGTCATGGCTTCACGCACCAACCTCAATGCCTTTGTGAAAAAACACAGCGATGCCATCAGCAGCAGCGGTTATGGCTTTTCGGGTGGTGTGCTGGGTGCAGGCTCGGCGATTGGTCTGCGTAAAGGTAACAGTGAGCTGCAGCAGGTGCTGAATCAGGCGCTAGACTCAATGATCAAAGATGGCACGCTCAGCAAACTGTCGATGAAATGGTTTGGCGAAGATGTCGCGCCAAAAGCGTAACCACTGATGCTGATGAATATTGACTGGCAGATACTGGGCTTCGGAGATGAGGGCTGGGGAGGCGTGCTGCTTAACGCCGCCGCCGTCACGGTCAGCGTGTCGCTCTGCGCCTGGCTGCTGGGTGCCCTGTTGGGCAGCGTGCTCTGCTGGATGCAGATTGCCGGTTCGCGCTGGCAGCAACGGCTGGCGGCAGGCTACATCACGCTGTTTCGCGGCGTGCCGGAACTGCTGGTGATCTACCTCTTCTACTTCGGTGGACGTCAGGTGGTCTCCACGGTGGGCACCGCGCTGGGCTTCCAGGGGCCGTTCGATGTGAACGGTTTTGTGGCGGGTGCGATCGCCATTGGTCTGATCTCCGGTGCCTATCAGAGCGGCGTATTTCGCGGCGCGTTCTACGCCATTCCGGGCGGTACGCTGGAAGCGGCGACCGTGACCGGCATGGGGCGGCTGATGATGTTTCGCCGCATTATCGTGCCACAGGCGTTACGCACCGCGCTGCCAGGCATGGGCAACCAGTGGCAATCGGTGATTAAAGAGTCGGCGCTGGTCTCGGTAACAGGGCTGGTGGAAACCATGAACCAGATCTCGACCGCAGCCAACTCTACCCAGATGTCCTTTTTCTTCTACAGCGTGGGTGCGGTGATCTACCTGATTATCACCACCTGTTCCGATATGGTTTTCCGCTACGTGGAAAAGTTTGCGATGCGCGGTCAACAGCGCGTGAAGGGATAAGGAGTCCACGTGGATATGATGTTTTTACAGCAGACGCTGCTGGCGCTGCTGAAAGGATTGCCGCTGACGATTAATCTGGCGCTGCTCTCGCTGCTGGGGGGCGGCGTGCTGGCATTGCTGCTTAACCTGCTGCGCATGACGCGCGTCGGCAGCCTGTTCTGCCGTTTCTACGTCTGGCTGTTTCGCGGTACGCCATTGTTAATCCAGATTTTTATGGTCTATTACGGTCTCGGCAGTTTACCGGCAGTGCGCGAAAGCCTTTTCTGGCCGCTGCTGCGCGATCCTTACTGGTGCGGCTTGCTGGCGCTGATCCTTAACGATGCGGCTTACACCTCGGAGATTCTGCGCGGCGGGCTGCGTGCCGTCAGCCAGCAGTCACTGGAGGCGGCTAAGGTCTCGGGCATGTCGTCGTACAAGATTTTTATCCGCATCACTTTACCGATTGCGATTCGTCAGGCGCTGCCGGCTTACAGCAATGAAATTATCTCGATGATTAAAGCGACGTCGCTGGTCAGCACCATCAGCCTGATGGAAATGACCGGCATTGCCGACTCAATTGTTTCCTCCACGTTCCGGGCGCTGGAGGTGTTCCTGAGCGCGGCGGTGATCTACCTGATACTGACCATGCTGGTCAGCAAAGGCGTATCGATGCTGGAGCGACGCTTATCACCCTACTATTTCGGAGCACGATCATGACCGCACCTACTATCATGCTGAGTCATCTCAGAAAGAGTTATGCGGGACATGAAGTGCTGCACGACATCAGCCTGACCGCGCAGGATGGCGATGTGATTTCGCTGATTGGTGCCAGCGGTTCAGGCAAAAGTACGCTGCTACGCTGCATCCCGTTTCTTGAAGTGCCGCAGGCGGGTGAAATCGCGGTTGGCGAGATAAACGTCACGCTGGATAACGCCGACGAAAAACTGAGTCGTGAGCAACGCCGTCGCATCAAGCTGATGCGGATGCAGCTTGGTTTTGTGTTTCAGAGCTTCAATCTGTGGCCGCATAAAACGGTAATGCAGAACATCATCGAAGCGCCGGTTCATGTGCAGAAGCGCAGCCATAAAGAGGCGATTGATGAAGCCGAAGCGCTGCTGCATAAAGTGGGGCTTTACGCAAAACGCGACGCCTGGCCGTCGCAGCTGTCAGGCGGGCAGCAGCAGCGCGTGGCGATTGCCCGGGCGCTGGCGCAGCAGCCGAAAGCGATCCTGTTTGATGAGCCGACCTCTGCGCTGGATCCGGAGCTGGTAGGTGAAGTGCTGCGGGTGATCCGCAGTCTGGCAGAAGAAGGGCGTACCATGATTATCGTAACCCATGAGATGGGCTTTGCGCGTGACGTGTCGAACAAAGCGGTGTTTCTGCATCAGGGGATGATTGAGGAGTCGGGTTCGCCGGAACAGGTGTTCCTCGATCCGATCTCGCCGCGCTGCCGTGCCTTTGTGAACAGCCACTTTGAACGCAATGCAGGCTAGAGTAACCGGGATGATGCCCTCTGGCTTCAGCACTGATGTCTATCGTTTGAAGCCATGTTCAGTATTAATCCATCTGGCGCAGGCCGCCCGCCAGCTGGGTGAACACCTCGATCATCTTTGGCAGTGCTTTTTCCGGGTCACTGCTGGAGCCGACCCAGAGTGCGGCATTCAGTGCTGCGCTGTTCAGCAGATGCGCGGCGGCATCGGCGTCTACCGGCTTGATCGTTCCGCTCTCGGTCAGCTTCACAATCGTTTCGCGCGTGGCTTCCAGACAGCTATTCTGGCTGGGCCATTGCGCGGGATCACCCAGAAACGCCGGGCCATCGCGCAGCACAACACGCTGCACTTCTGCATCCATGGCTAACTGAATATAGGCGATGCCTTCTGCCACCAGCTTCTCCCACCCATCTGTCACGCCGGATGCGGCTGCTTTAGCCCGCTGCGCCATCTCACCATCAACCTGTGCCACGACCGCCGCCAGCAGCCCCTTTTTATCGCCGAAATTATGGTAAAGCGCACCACGGGTCAGGCCCACGCTGGCCGTCAGTTCATCCATAGATGCTGCCGCAAACCCTTTTTCAGCAAATGCGGTGCGCGCTGCTGCAATCAGCTTTGCACGGTTCTCTTCCATTGTTTCAGCGCGACGTTTAGCAGCCATAAGCTCTCCTTTCATATACGTCTCGTATATTATTTGACATACGCGGCGTATACGTTGTTAATGTGACATACGCCGCGTATATTAGATCAATCCTGTGTGCGCCGCATCCTGCTTTCCCGACTGACGCTATGTAAGGAACCACTATGATTACGCGCGAACCTGTTTTCCCCGCTAACCGTCATGCCCTTTATGAGGAGCATGGTTATTCTGCTGCCATCCGCTCAGGCGATTTGCTGTTTGTCTCCGGTCAGGTGGGCAGCCGTGCTGACGGCACGCCCGAACCCGATTTTGCTGCTCAGGTTGAACGGGCGTTTGAAAATCTGGCGGCCACGCTCGCTGCTGCAGGCTGCTCTTTTGACGACCTGGTCGATGTCACCACGTTCCACACCGATCCGGACAACCAGTTTGAAACCATCATGCAGGTGAAGCAGTCCATTTTTCCGCAGCCGCCTTACCCTAACTGGACTGCGGTGGGCGTTACCTGGCTGGCAGGATTTGATTTTGAAATCAAGGTGATTGCCCGCGTTCCGCCACAACAAAAATAACCCGGTCATGCCATAAACGGATGCCGGAAGAAAATAATTAAAATTTTTGCATCCGTTTTCTTCGCTCATTCGTATTAACAGATAAGGGCACATCGGCCCTGTCTGCTAACTCAATGAGGGAAGTGAAAATGAAACCATTCCTGCCAGCTCTGCTTTTTTCTGCATTTGTTTTCAGCGGTGCCTCCTGTGCGGCATCCATGGACAGTGATACGGTCATGGTCGGTGGTGCTGCCATGTACCCGTCAAAAAATATTGTTGAGAATGCTGTTAACTCGAAAGATCACACCACGCTGGTCGCGGCTGTTAAGGCTGCCGGTCTGGTTCCAACGCTCGAAGGGAAGGGGCCATTTACCGTTTTTGCGCCGACCAATGCCGCCTTTGCAAAATTGCCGCAGGGCACCGTCGACTCTCTGCTTAAGCCAGAGAACAAACAGAAGCTCACCAGCGTTCTGACCTACCATGTGGTCGCAGGAAAACTGGACATGAAAGCACTGGAGAAAAAAATCAAAGCGGGTGGAGGCAAAGCGGAGCTGAAAACGGTAAATGGCGCATCCCTGTGGGTGATGGCAAACGGCCCGCACAACATTCAGCTTAAAGATGCTCAGAGCAATGTCGCTAACATTACCACTTATGATGTGAATCAGAGCAACGGCGTCATTGACGTTATCGATACCGTGCTGATGCCGTAAAGCATTACCTATACTGTGCGTAGCCACTGATACTGTGGCTACACCTTAACAGGGAAGCCGATGACAAACACTGTGCCTCATATTCAGGCTGACTTAATGAACCAGATTGCCTGCGGTGATAAATCTGCGCTGGCGCAGCTCTATCACGTCCTCTCACCCCGGCTTTACGGCATTATTCTGCGTATGGTCAGACGGCGCGACTGGGCAGAAGAGATCCTCCATGACACCTTTATTCAAATCTGGCAGTCGGCCAACTTCTACGACCACAAGCGCAGTGAACCGCTCATCTGGCTGAGTCACATTGCAAGAAACAGAGCGATCGATTTTCTGCGTAAACACGAGAACAGATGCTGTTCGATTGAGGAAATCAGCGAAGCTGAAGCGGATTTTCAGCGTTCACGTCCCTCTGACGAAGGTCCTGCAGAGGCGCGCCGCCTTCAGCACTGTATGGCGCAGTTACCGTCAGAACAGCGACAAAGCCTTTCGCTCGCCTATTATCGTGGCCTGTCACAGAGTGAGATCGCAATCTCCATGAGACAGCCCGAAGGAACGGTAAAAAGCTGGATCCGTCGCGCGTTAACCCATCTTCGGGAGTGCATAGGCTTATGACTGGTCAGGAAAATGATGATCTCATTGCCGCGGAATATGTGCTTGGGCTAACAGACGCAGACACCCGGCAACGGCTGGATAAACGCTTTAATGACGATGCAGCCTTTGCCGCAGAGGTGGTGCGCTGGCAGAACGCGTTCAGTGGCATTGACCTGATGACTCAGGAGATCGCCCCGCCTTCAGCACTCTGGCAGCAGATTGCGCAGGATCTTGATCGGAAATCTGGCATCCCCGGACAAAAACGCAAACAGCAGCATCCCGGATTCTGGCTCGGTTGGGGCCTCGCCGCGGCAATGACCGGCATACTCGTATTTAGCTGGGTGATAAAGCCCGATGCGACGCACGTGCTGCAGCCGATTGCGGTACTCAGTGGCGCGCAGCCCGATGCACAATTTGTTGTGAGTCTGGACAAGAGCGCGTCATTAATTCAGGTCTCTGCACTAAACGTCATGCTGCCAGAAAATAAAAACTTACAGCTGTGGCTGATAAAGGGCAGTGCTCCGCCACAATCACTGGGACTGATCGATCACCTTAACAGTAACGCCTTTAAGTTGCCTTCCGGGGAGCTGGATAATAAGACCATACTGGCGGTAAGTCTGGAACCAGTGGGTGGTTCTGAACTCAGCGGGCCGTCCGGGCCGGTGATTTTTCAGGGCAAAGTCACGTTGCTTTAACTTGCATCATCGTAGATTTATCGGCCGCCTGGCCGTGAATGCATGTTGTGGCCTGGAAGAGGGGTAGCCAGGCAGCTTTCAAAACGTGCACCGGGCAGTCAGTCTGTGTTTTTTGATTTTATGGCTGAAATGAGTCGGCCCGTCAGCCAGCTCTTTCCTGAATGGCCAGGGCAGTGAACTGCGTTAACGAATAAAACGTCGCTCCCCCGGCACGCGGGAGAGCGACACGCTCACTCAATCAGGATTGCCCGGATATCGTTGACGTTTGTTAACGTAGGACCGGTTATCAGCAGATCATCCAGCGTGTGAAAATAGCTGTAACTGTCATGGTCATCGAGAGAGTTAAGCGCATTAAGGCCGCTCAGTTTGCCGCGTGTGAGTGTGTCCGGAAAGACCATCGCACCTGCCGCATCTTCTGTGCCATCAATACCGTCACTGTCACCAGCGATGGCCCAGATACCCTCCTGACCCTGCAATGCACAGGCAAGGCTGAGCAGAAACTCAGTGTTACGCCCCCCTTTTCCAGCCTGACCCTGCCTGACCGTCACGGTGGTCTCGCCTCCCGATAGCAGCAGCGCAGGACCGCGAACCGGCTGACCATGCTGCTTCACCGACCTGGCGATACCGGCCATCACTACGGCCACTTCACGGCTTTCACCCTCAATTGCGTCCCCCAGAATCAGCGGCGTCAGCCCGTGCAGGCGTGCGGCCTGCGCCGCCGCCTGCAACGCCAGCGCTGGTGCCGCGATCAGCCTGACTTCACTGTTCACTGCGTTTTCCACCGGACTGGCGGGCTGGTTCAGCACGTTGCGAACCGCTTCAGGGACCGCGATACCGTAACGTTCGAGCATCCTGAGCGCGTCGGGTGGCGCACTGTGATCGGCAACGGTAGGGCCGGACGCCACGTCCGTCGGGTCATCGCCCGGCACATCACTGATGATCAATGACACGATACGTGCCGGCTGCGCCAGGCGTGCCAGCTTGCCGCCTTTAACTGCGGAAAGATGGCGACGAACCAGATTCATCTCCCTGATGCTGGCACCGCTGTGCAGCAGTGCGCGGGTAATTTTCTGCTTATCTGCCAGGGTCAGTCCCGGTGCAAGCAGCGCCATCAGCGCTGATCCTCCCCCTGAAATCAGCGCCAGCACCAGATCATCCGGTGTTAACCCGCGCAACGTCTCCACAATCAGCATCGCCGCCGTTTCGCTCATGGCATCTGACACCGGGTGGGCCGCCTCGATAATACGGATGCGTCCGGCAGGCACCGCGTGCCCGTAACGCGTGACGACAACGCCTGACACATCCACATCCGGCCAGGCCGCATCGACCGCTGCCGCCATCGCCGCTGAGGCTTTACCGGCACCGATCACCACACAGCGGCCACGCGGTTTCTCCGGCAGGTTCGGCGGGATAACCGGCCCGGCCCGGGCGCTGTCAACAGCGTGCTGAAAAATATCGCGCAGGATCGTCGCGGCCTGTTCATTTCTCATGGTTATGCCGTCTCGGTAACGTCAGCGCTGGCTTCAATAAACTGCACGACCGCGCGGGTGACGCCAGCGGTTGTGGCAGTGCCACCCACATCCGGCGTCAGAATGCCTTTCTCGCAAACATATTCGATGCTGTCCATAATCAGCGCAGCGGCGTCACGTTCGCCCAGATGCTCCAGCATCTGTACGGCGGTCCAGAACGTGGCTATCGGGTTTGCGATGCCTTTGCCGGTAATGTCGAAGGCTGAGCCATGAATCGGTTCAAACATCGAAGGGAAGCGGCGTTCGGGATCAATATTGGCGGTCGGTGCAACGCCCAGACTTCCGGCCAGCGCACCGGCAAGGTCTGAAAGGATATCGGCGTGCAGGTTAGTGGCAACGATGGTATCCAGCGTCTGCGGATGCAGCGTCATACGGTGTGTCATGGCATCGACCAGCATTTTGTCCCACTGCACATCCGGGAACTCCAGCGCCACTTCGGCGGCGATTTCATCCCACATCACCATCCCATGGCGCTGGGCATTCGATTTGGTCACCACGGTCAGCAGTTTACGCGGACGGGACTGCGCCAGTCTGAAGGCATAGCGCATAATCCGCGTGACGCCAACGCGGGTAAAGATCGCCACCTCGGTGCCCACTTCTTCCGGTAAACCACGATGTGCGCGGCCGCCATTCCCGGAATATTCACCTTCGGAGTTTTCACGCACAATGACCCAGTCCAGATCGCCCGGACCGCGGTTTCGCAGCGGAGAAGTTACGCCAGGCAGGATTTTGGTTGGTCTGACATTGGCGTATTGATCGAAACCCTGGCAAATGGGCAGACGCAGCCCCCACAGCGTAATGTGGTCAGGCACATCCGGTGCGCCGACCGCGCCAAAGTAAATAGCATCAAATGTCTTCAGCGTGTTCAGCCCGGTTTCCGGCATCATCACACCATGCTGTTTGTAATAATCTGAACCCCAGTCAAACGTCTCGATCTCAAACTTCAGCTGCGGATTATGGCGTGTCAGCGCCTGCAGAACTTCAACACCCGCTGAAATAACTTCCGGACCGATACCGTCGGCAGGGATGGCAGCAATTTTGTAATTACGCATAGTGACTTCTCCAGTTAATGAGTATGAGGATGAGGAATTTTGGCTGTTTGTGGCTTATTCGTTCTGGCAGAAAGAACCAGAACTACCAGAGCAGAGAGCCCCAGCAATCCGGCGACAAAGTAGAGGCCCCAGGTATAGCTACCCGTCTGCTGACGGATTACGCCAATCATCATCGGGCCGACAAATCCGCCGAGGTTGCCAATAGAGTTGATGGTAGCGATGCCCGCCGCTGCCGCCGGCCCGCTGAGGAAAAGCGTCGGCATACTCCACAGTGGCGGCTTGGAGGCACTGATACCTGCAGTGACCAGGGTCAGGGCGACGATGACGGCGAAAAGCGTGCTGACGTTACCGGCATAAATGAGTCCGGCGGCAGCCAGCAGGCACGCGCCAATCACATGCCAGCTGCGTTCCCGGGTGCGGTCAGAGTGCCGCGCCCAGAGGATCATAGCGATAACACCGATTACAGCGGGAAAGGCGTTCAGGAAGCCTGTCTCCATTGAGGTTGCGCCGAAGCTGCGGATAATCTGCGGTGACCAGATGCCAAGCGTGTACAACCCGGCCGATGTACCAAAGTAGACCAGCGCCAGCGCCAGAACACGTTTATCCGCCAGTCCCTGCCAGGCGCTGGTGTGGCTCTGTTTCGCTCCCCGGGCCTGCTCCTCAGCGCACATGGTGTTTTCCAGCCAGGTGCGCTCCTCGTCGGTCAGCCATTTCGCTTTGGCCGGGCGGTCGGTAAGAAAGAACAGGACAACCACGCCGAGCAGTAATGCCGGTATCGCTTCAACGATGAACATCCACTGCCAGCCGGCATAACCCAGAAAGCCATGCATCTCCAGCAGTGCCGCCGAGATGGGCGATCCGAGTGCCGTAGAAAGGGGCGCTGCAGCCATAAAAATTGCCGTGACCTGGGCGCGTTTTGCTGCCGGGAACCAGTAGCTGAGATAGAGGATAATGCCGGGGAAAAAACCGGCCTCTGCCACGCCGAGCAGAAAACGCAGAACATAAAAACTGGTTGTGCCCTGCACAAAGGCCATACAACCAGAAACCAGACCCCAGGTGATCATCACGCGGGCAATCCAGATGCGGGCACCGACTTTATGCAGAATTAAGTTTGACGGGACCTCAAACAGAAAATAACCGAGAAAGAAAATGCCAGCGCCCAGCCCGAATACGGTGGGTGAAAATCCCAGATCCTGATTCATGGTCAGGGCTGCAAAACCGATGTTCACACGGTCCAGAAATGCGATGAAATACAGCAGCATGATAAAAGGAATGATGCGAAGGGTAACCTTGCGCATAACCTTTTTTTCGAGGTCATTATTCATTTCGCGATGCTCCACAGTCATGTAGGGTTGTTATTGTTTTGTAATAATCCCAGTATGAAGTTTTGAGCGTCTTTATCATCGGCACTGCTTTATACAAATAATTTGCATAATCAGATTCTGGTAAATAAATGGATATAAATCAGTTACGTTGCTTTGTTGTGCTGGGTGATGAGCTTCACTTTGGACGGGCTGCCCGTAAGCTTGAAATGATGCCTGCGTCACTGAGTCGCTTCATCAGACTGCTTGAGGAAGATTTGGGAATAAGGCTGCTGAACCGTTCAACGAGAAATGTCTCACTGACGCCTGAAGGGGCGGCTTTCCTCAATGAGGCCAAAACCGTTATCGCGGATTTTGATGCGCTGCGGTTGCGATTCCTTAAAAACAGCTTAACGCAGAAAAGAACGCTGCGAATTGGCGCCATTGACAGCGCCGCCAGAGGACTATTGCCGAAATTAATAAATCTGTTTGTCAGGCAGTTTCCTGAAGCGGACATCCATATTACGGAAGATAAATCTCACACTCTTATTCCGCGGCTTTTATCGGGGTGGCTGGACGTAGTCCTGGTACGCCCTCCTGAACAGGTTGATGCCATGCTGACGACGCGCTTCATCGCTAATGAAACCTGCGTGCTCGCTGTTCCGGCCCATCACCGGCTTGTTGATTATCCCGAGGTCACTATCCGTGATTTTTGTCATGAGCCGGTGATCATGCCAGAAAGGCGTACCCGGCCTCACAGCCATGATCTTACGATGAAGGTGTTCAAAGCGGGTGGCTGCACACCTGTCATTGCACAGTATGCTGAAGAGAAACAGACCATTCTGAGCTTTGTTGCCGCCGGTCTGGGCATTGCTCTGGTGCCGTCATCCTATAAAAATATGAATGCAGACGGGGTTAAGTATCTTACTCTTTCGCCAGCCACAGATATTGAGGGACTTCCGCTCAGTGCGATGTGGCATCAGGGAAACAATCATCTTTATGTCAGCACCCTGCTGGATATGCTGGCTGATAACCTCGACGCGCTGACACGTGAGCTGTGAATATTGACACAGATTATTTCAGGAATAAATACTGTATCAGATAGTTTATTCTTACCTGAGCGATGTACAGTTTTATCGATAGCATCAAGCCAGATAAAAGCCCCCATCAGGGGCTTTATCACACTTATTTTTTTGCGGGCTTATTGCGGCATGTCGCCATTATATCGTCTGCAGCGACATATTCGCGGGTCTGAACGCCGGTCATGCCCAGCAGGGTTGAAAAAAGATTATCCTGAGAATATTTTTGCGAAGTCGCCAGCCGGTTATGGCATGTGTAGTCAACGGCATAACGCTGCTGGTAATCGGGTGACAGCCAGATCAACAGCGGCACGCGAGTCTGAAATTCAGGTGCGATAGCATAGGGCAGGCCATGCAGATAGACGCCTTTCTCGCCCAGTGACTCACCATGATCTGACAGATAAACCAGACTGGTCGTAAACTTCTCCTGATGGGCTTTGAGTAATTCGATCGCTTTATCGACAATATAGTCCGCATAGAGAATAGTATTGTCATACGTATTAATCAGCTGCTTCTGAGAGCACTCCTGTATCTGTTTTGCCTCAAAGGTGGGTGTAAATTTGCGAAACGCCGGCGGATAACGGTGATTGTAGGTCGGTCCATGGCTGCCAATCGTATGCAACACTATAACGCCATTACCCTGAAGCTGATTGATATAGGCCTCCAGGCCATGGAAAAGTACTTCGTCATAGCACTCGCCTTTAATGCACATTTCCGGAAGTTTCAGCGCTGTCATATCCTGATCAGGCAGCCGATCGCAGGCTTCTTTGCATCCACCATCATTCTCATGCCATAAGACGCTCAGGCCAGCTCGCTGAATGATACCCAGCAACCCTCCTGTATAGGGAAAGCGTGATGCCTGTGCCAGCGGTAATCTGACTAATCCTGATTTCAGGCAGGTAAAATAATGTGTTTTTTCTGCACAATCCGATACGCGCGGATTTGCGGAGAAGAGAGGATAACGCGCCCACGGAGTTTTATGTTTTCTGCTATTCAGGTCCGAAAAAGCACGCTGTAAATTTCAGCCACCACCCGCATCGTTGCCTCTTCAATGCTCCCTTCATTACGACATAAAAACCAGCCGTTATGAGCAACTTCCTGCTCGAAAGCGCGGGTGCAGGCGATATGTTCTTCCAGCCGGTGAATTACCGTACTTCCCAGGCCACGCAATCGTGCTGCGGCTCTTTCCCAGGAAACCTCGGGCACAGTGACCACCCCGACATGCAGATCTGGCGCGCGAACGTTGTACTCACGGTTTAGCTGCAGAATCTCTGTAAACGGAACCATTCGGCGAAACGCGGCATCCGATGGATACCAGCGATCCATCAGGATAACGCTGTCCTGCGGCTGTTTAGCCAGTACGTTCTGTGAGACCCAGGCGCGGCTGACAGCAAAGCGCTGACAGATTTCCCATTCCAGATCTGACGAGGGATCTCTGGCGAGCCGGTTAACCAGTGCCATGGATTCCGCCCTGAAAGGATCGCTTTTTTTCTCGCTGAGTCGGATCACTTTCATGTTGTCTGTCCTCAGCACTTGCGTGATGGCCTCCAGCAGCGTGGTTTTACCGGCTCCCTTGGGGCCATCCAGAGAAACAAATAGCTGACGACTCATGTCCGGAATGACGATGGAGTCAGGATTACAGCAAAACGCACATTTGCCAAAAGCATGTTATTTCCTGGTGTGAGAAGCGGATATTTTCTTAAGCCGTCGGCCATCTTTGCGAGAACAAAATCGAGGTGTATTCACAGACAATGATGGATACCTTAAAACAGGCTCTGCCTGGCAGGCTTCATCATCCTCTTTTCGTGAGCATGAATTAAAACCTGCGTCCTGTAGTTTACGGGAATAGCCAGGTAAACGAAAAGATCCCTATTTAGTCTGCTAACGCAGAGTTTGAGAGAAAAACGGGCCTGTACGCATGCGGCTTTAAGTACACTCATGTAAATGCAGGGCAAAAATCGTTTCTGACAGGGAATGGCATGGTATCAGTTAACCCGTAACGGGTAACATTTCGTCCAGTTGTAGTTGATCTTTGCCAGCGTCAGTTCTCCGGCGACATCACCAAAATGAACGGTCTGACGTTCCAGAAAATAGTGTCGTAAGGTTGCGGGTGAAAAAGCCGCGTTGTAGCGCAGCAGGGTGCTGTGCCAGAAGCGGGCCGGTAGTGGGCTGCCCGAATGACGCGTCATCAGCTCATTTTTCCAGTCAGAATCGAGCACCTTTTCGCAGAATGACTGACGCATGGCTATGGCAGAACTTTCTGGGATCCCTGCGAGCAACAACTGATCGGGCAACGCAACGAGCCGGAGATGCCTGATAACGATTTTCTTCGCCTCAAATCCGGTCCAGATAGCCGTCAGCTGATCCACTTTTTCGGGCAACGGCGCGTTTTCATGAAAGAGCGGCAGGGTCAGAGGTAAAAAGGTAAAATGAAAACCGTCTGCTGGCAGAACATCGGCAAGTGGATCATCTCTGATAAGTTGCTGCAGTTCACGCAGCAGACATGAGACATCTGAGGACACAGACGGCTGTATGCCTGCTGCAAGAGCGAGTTTTACCGGATCGTAGTAGTTCTCTTGCCTGATATCGCCAATGCCTGCATTTTCTCTCCACATCGCAACGGTATTTTCATTTGCAGAACGGTAGATGTTGTGCAGATTCATCGATTTCATATCAGAACTTTTGCCATTTAAATCTGTTTGTCGCTAAGGATATTTCTGTCTGACGTTTCAGGCTACCTGATTAATCCGATGGCCGCAGACCTGCGAAGGCATCGTGATGCGCTGCTACAGAAACCCTTTCAGTAAAGCTATTAAGGCTGCCTACCCGTCTGTTTTGTGCTGTTCAGCGTGCGTCTTGCATAGCTAAGGCCTGATGACCTTCCCCTGTTTATCAAGCAGATCTGTCAGGAGTGCTGTGCCATCATTTCCCACCCGAAATGCCCCGTAACGTGCCTGCGCGAAACGCTCGCCATGATTTTCCTGAAAGAAATAAGCGTTGGTGCCGACGGTCAGCGAGCCGGAGCGTTGATGGTATTTCACCCGTAGCTGATTTACCTGAAGCGGATCACCCTGATCAAACCGGGCCTGAGTCGCATAACGCTGCGCATCGAGATCCACAATCAGGGTCCCGCTGGTGGGCAGGCATGGCGCTGATCGGGTCGCGCCGCAGGCCACTGCCTGTTGATACAGCGTCTGCTCCAGCGGTCGGGTGAGGGCATAATTCAGGGCCATGTAATCACCCTGCATCAGGGATCGTGGGTCAACCGGCGCAAGGGGTAAAATCATGACCGCGCCCTGTTTAAGCAACAGCTCTTTTTGCCAGATGCTGACATTAACGGTCAACAGCGCCAGCGCTATCACCGCGCCTGCCAGCCATCGGCTCTTTTTACGCATTCTCACTCGCACCTCCGATTTGTGCGGGTAACACTTTTGTGACGACCCACGCCAGCCCCAGCAAAACCAGACCGCCAGCCAGCAGCAACAGCGCTTTATGCAGCAATATCACCTCCAGGAAGTAATACCAGTCAATGACATACAGCACCATAAACCCGCCACTAACCACCAGCAATCCCGGACTTCCCAGATAACGCGCCATCAGAATCAACCATTATCCCAGCCCGATACCTGGGGCATAAAGGGCGGCAGCCCCGCAGATAACGGTGGCGGGCAGTGTGATTGTCGAAAACAGCGGCTGACCGCTTCTTTTCTGACTGAGCGTACTCAGCACAAAACCTGCCGCAATACCTGTGCCTGTCACAGACTGAAGCATAGAAAACTGCGCAGAAGACCAGAAGAAATCCCTGAGAACCGCCGCGTCTATTCCGAGGAAACTCAGCAGCATCAGACCCGCCGGGATGCCATACAGCAGGGGATGTACGGCGTCAGCATAGGATCCTGCCAGTAATGTCAACTGATGACTGACAATCCACAACCACAAAAACATCACCACTGCTACCAGCAGGAAAACAGCAACGCCGCCTGCCGTTGGCGACAGGTAGAGCAGGGAAAGTAAATAGCCCGCCAGCACCAGAAAAAAAGTCAGGGCAGTGATGGCCATAAAGCGGTAAGTGCGATCGGGCATCGCCACCGCCATTGCCGCAAGAATCGGTAACGCGCACAGTGAGCTCAGCATCATAAAGCTGACGTCATTGCTCTGGATTTGTATTATAACGCCGAAAATCAACCCGCACGTCGCCGCAATGGCCCATGCCAGCCCGAGGTGATACTTACCGTCACGATCGCTGCGTAACAGGCCGCGGGCAATCACGGCGAGGACCAGTGAAGGCAGGATAAGGGTGACAGCATTCTGGTCATCGAGCAGGTCAGTGGAATAGAGCATCAGCGCCATCAGTAATAGAGTGATGATCGCGGCGACCCAGCCTCCGACGCTCAGCGCCAGCCTCAGATACCAGGGCAGATCCGACGCGTAACCACGTTGCTGAATCTCACTAATCTGTGCGTCGCTCAGCAGGCCCTGCTGACGAAGGGCGTCTGTCAGTGAGGTCAGTCTGGCCGGAGCCAGATCGATCGGCCCCTTCTCAGCCAGTTTGCGCTGCCACTTCAGCAGGATCGAACCATTTGCCGCTACCCAGAAAATCATCAGGACCCCGGTCAGAGACAGGTCACCTGTATCATAGGCTAAGAGGAATAACTGCATGATCAGCGCGCAGCCCACAATCGTCAGACTGGCGATGCCCAGCGTCAGCATGCAGAGATCCACATGGCGATAACGGTACAGGTAATAGCCTGCCAGCAGGGTGACCACCCAGCCGCCCGTGACAAACGTAAAGTGGTTAGCACCGCACCAGTCAGAGATATTTCCGGCTACGATGGCGGTCAGCAGCAGCAGTAAAAATCCGGCCATGACGCGTGAGAACCAGCGGCTTGCCAGCCAGCTCTCAGGGTGATGCGTTATTGCCCGCCAGGCCAGAGCTTCCCTGATAATCAGGCAGGCTGCCAGCAGCGCCAGATAGCCGTGCAGCACTGTCGTCGGGAGCCAGAAGAAGCTGTCAGACATGGCCAGGTCCAGCAGTGATGTGGGCAACCTGGCGGTGTAATAGAGCTGGAACGCCAGGTTAGCGACCAGCCAGCTGCAAAACCACAGGCTGTTTTGCCGGGCAATCAGCGCCAGCGGCAGAAGAACGCAAAACCAGGCCCGGAAGAGCTCCCAGCTGTCAGCACCCGTCTGATAGATCTGCCCGTAAAGCGCAAAGAGCGCACCGAAACTTAATCCTGCTGCCAACAATGCGCTGCGTGCCAGCGTGTTGTACCAGCGCCACCAGACCACTACCGCCAGCGCGACGATCAGCAGTTCGGTCAGGGCAAATTTCGCCATCTTCGGCAGCTAAGCCCAGTTCCAGGCAACAAAAAACACCGCGCCTGCAACCAGTGACAGCAATCCCAGAAAGCAAAGTACCGGGATAAGAAACTGTCGCCACTGAGAATCTGAGGGTCTGATACCACAGAAAGTAAAGATGCGCTGGCAGGTCTCCGGGCTCAGGCTTCCTGTTTTGACCAGATGCCCAATCTGACGGCAAAGATATGCTGCCGTGCGTGATGGCATCCCGGTTATCTTATCGGCCGTAATTACCCTCATACTCTCCTTGCCTCTGTTTGCGGTATGACTTTGATGATGACGTTAACCACGGTTCTTCCCTGCGATCACGCTTTGATGAGCGGCAGATAATTTTGCTGAACAAATGTAAACATCTTTTCCGGGATATAACAGCGTAAATCAAAGGTGAGAGGGAACGCTGTGCGATTCGCCGCATCGTTATGATCAGGAGTATCGTGGCCCTGTTTTTGGCAGCATGAAAATGACATTCGCCCCGACGAATTTTATTCCCGCAGGCAGGTTTTACTGCTTACTATCTGAGATACCGCATTGCTGAAATGCCAGGAAACAAACCCGCAACCGTTCAGTGACTGGCCGCTGACCGCAACTGTAAAGACGGCTGGTTTCGCCAGATCTTCAAGGTTTAAGATGCGCAGCTGAGATTACGAGCAACTTTATCACCTGCTGTGAGCAATCAAAAAAGCCACCGTCCCGAACGGGCTGACTCTATAAACATTTTTATGGTCAGAGGCTTTTTATCCTGTTTTATGGGTGTTCGTGAGAACAGTGACGAGGTTTTCCAGGGGAAATAAGCGGCAGTACTGAAGCCAGCTGGCTCTACGTTGAAGTCATGGAAAAATTTCTCTGCCATCTCTGCAATATCATCCGCTTCATACTGTTCCTGCAGAATATCATTGTCGCCGATTTCAATTTTTTTAAACAGGAACGTTGTCACCAGCGGCAATTCACGCAAAATGAATTCGCGCACCGCATCAGGGGTTACTGTCATATTATTCACCAGATTTAATCTTCATGCCGCACAGGCAGGTTATAGCGATGGGCGGTTCGGATACTGATTTAAGCAACATCGTTTGCCAGAATTACCCATCCGACAACGGGCACGGGCCTGCCTACGAAGGCCCCCAGATTACTCACCCAGAAAATCTTCAGCCCACGCAGACTGAAAGATTTGGCGGTCAGGGTTGGCAGAATGTGGCGCCGGAATTTGCAGGAAAGGTGTTTGCGGAAAAATAGGGAGGCAATGGAAGAACTGGGAGTTTCCGTATTGAGTTTCCCCGGTACGTCGATATTATTGTTGCCTAAAATTAGTCCCGTAATGGCCACAATATATAGCACGCCCAGCTGTTTTTGTGTTTCATCAATCAGCACCCAGAATAGCAGTTCCTGCGGCATAAGATTAGGCAAGCCGTTGAAATAATACGTACCATCCAGTTGCTCTGTTGTATCCATACCTGGAAATCACTTTCGTCGAATGGTTAACGTATTTTGACTTTACCATATGTGTGACAGGTCGTTAATCCATTACCGGTTAGTCCGTCAGGCTTGCTTTTGCGTTTCAAAGTCCTGCACTTAAATAATTTGCGGTGCAAGCAGCCGGGAAAACCTGCAGGCGAATCACGTCGTTCTGCGGCTGATCAATCAGCACCGAGAGCAGCGAACTCTAATCACGCCGGGTGATGCGATTGCTTTGGGGGTGTTCAGATATCCTCTTAACTTGCAAGCGGAGATCAGGATTAAAAGGGCCATTCTCGAAGGACAGGGAAAATGAAGGTCTGTTATGAGCGAAGAGCGGACCTTCATTTTAGAATTTTGTCCACAATGTCACCTTGCTTTGCATCATCAGTCTCGTCGTGAGAGATGAATTCTGCTCGGCCCCTTACGTAACAAAGTGCCCGATTAAACAGCAGCCTATAATTATCTCCACACTTTTGGCGTGGGAGGTAGCAAATGTTTGAGGGATTTACACATACACGAGTCATTCTTTCAGAAGCAGAGCTTAATGTGCGCTATGGGGGTAATGGACCACCTGTTCTGTTATTACATGGACACCCTCGTACCCATGTAACCTGGTCAAAAGTAGCTCCCGAGCTGGCCAAATCATTTACCGTCGTATGTCCTGATTTGCGGGGGTTCGGCCAATCATCAAAGCCGGCTGATCAGCGCGATCATGCTGGTTCTTCTAAAAGAGCTAAAGCAAGAGATTGCATTGAGTTGATGAGTCATCTTGGTTTTGAGAAATTTGCGCTTGTTGGGCATGACAGAGGGAGTTACACAGCTTACAGAGCTGCTCTTGACTATCCAGAGCGAATCACACGGCTTGCCGTACTGGATTGCATTCCAATACTTGAAGCCCTCAATAGGTGTAATGAGAAGTTTGCCCGGCAGTGGTATCACTGGTTCTTCTTTGCGCAGCCAGAAAAACCGGAGCGGGCAATACTTGCTGATCCTGATAAGTGGTATGGAGGCCAGCCTGAAACGATGGGAAATGAAGAGTACCTTGAGTTCAGAAAAGCTATTCATGACCCGGAAACTGTACATGGGATGCTCGAAGACTATCGTGCCGGATTTTATATAAACAAAGAGCATGAGCTTAATGATCGTCAGAATGGGCGGATGATTGAATGCCCTACTCTCTGTTTATGGTCAAAATTTGATGATCTGGAAGATATTTACGGCGACATCTTGGGTATCTGGAAAAGTTGGGCGCCACATGTCCGGGGAAAAGCGATAGCCAGCGGTCACCACATGGCCGAAGAGGCACCAGAAGTAGTCGCCGCTGAGCTTCAAAATTTTCTTTTACAACACAACTAGCAGTTCTCCTGTACCCGGTTTATTAGCACCTGGAAGTAGCAGAAAGGTCCGCTTCTGGCACAAAGCGGAAGGAGGCTGAGTTCCTCAAGTATAGAATTTGTCGCCAGTCGTCTGACAGGCAGGCATGATGGAGGTTGCTACGTAAGTATGCGGCATAGCTTTCCTGGCACACAAACTTAGAGTATATGTGTGCCGGATGAAATTATTTGCCTGTCAAACTTCCTGCAGCTGCACTGACCTTGACCGGCAGGCGCAGCACCAGATTTGCTGCAGTGACGTACAGCCACTTTCTGCCGTCCGCACCGCTGCACAGCGCCAGATTACCGGTGTCCCTGGACGGCACCAGTATTCTCCCGAGACGTTCCCCCTGCTCAGAAAAGACCTGTACCCCCTCTTTACTGCTACTCCAGACGTTTCCCTTCTCGTCCGTTGTTATGCCGTCAGGTATGCCGGGCGTTACCTCAGCAAAAACGTGTCCGGTGGTCAGGCGTGTCCCGTCGATCCGGTAGGCTACAATCCGGTGAGCAAGTTTTTTATTGCTGAAGTCGTGCGCCAGCTGCGTATCAGATACGTAGAGCGTTTTTCCGTCAGGCGAAAATGCCAGTCCGTTCGGGGAATGCACCTCAGGCGTGTCGGCGCGTGATAGCGAGCGTGAGGAGGGGTCGTAGCGGTAAACATATTCGCCGGTCTGCTCAGGCTTTCCGCCGTAACTTTCTTCTTTACTCAGCACGCCAAACGTCGGATCGCTAAACCATATCGCGCCATCAGGTGCCACTGTCACGTCATTGGGACTGTTAAGCCGTTTACCCTGCCAGGAATCAACCAGCGTTGTCCACGTGCCATCATGTTCCTGACGCAAAATCGCACGCCTGCCATGTGAGGCCGCAATAATGCGTCCATTATTATCAACGGAATGGCCGTTCTGATAGTCGGAAGGTTCCAGCCAGACCTTCAGGCCCTGCTGTTCTGACCAGCTCATGACCCGGTTCTGTTTAACATCGCTGAAAATAAACAGTCCCTCCGGAGTGCATACCGGCCCCTCGGCCCATACGGCTTTATCGGTAATAAGCTCCGGGCGGGCATTACTGACTACCAGCTCGTGGAACGCGGCGATCTCCGTAACGATTTTTACGCCGGGCACATCTGCTGCCACGGTAGAAAATCCGGTCATCATCAGAGCCAGTAAAAAAGGCGTTTTATTAAAGCGGTAACACATCTTTTTCCCCTCAGTCTGCACAGGAACCGGTAGTGTGCGCACCTGGCTTAAGTTTAATAATCAGCTGCACGTTAGGCTCACTTCCGATCGTTCGCGACACGTGGCCCACTCTCTTATCATCACCGCGGGGTCGTGAGTTGCTGTCCGCATTGAACTGCACCTCGCCTGGTCCCTGAACCAGCGTGGTACCGTCCGTGGTCTCCACGGACCACTTTCCGGAGAGGGTAATGACCCATTGCGGGCCAGGTGCATGGTGCCAGCTGCCCACGTAGCCCGGGGGAAGCACTGCGTAGGCAATGCTCTCCACCTCATCGGGGGAAACGCCAATCCACTGTGGCGCTGAAGGGGGGGCATAGCTCTTAAACTGGAGGCCTTCAAAACGGCAGTGTCCGACGTGCGTTGCTCCGTCGTCGTCTGCCCATATGGTGGCGAATTTTACCGGCGGCTGGGTTTGTCCGTTGCTCACCGTCCGTTCTGCCGAGTCAGCACGGACGGCATGTACTCCGTCACTGGCGCTGGCAGAAGAAATAGCTGTAAATCCGTATAAAAGCGCAAGCGCGTACAACGTGTTATTTTTCATGCTGGTTTCCTGTATTTAGCAGAACTGAAAGCATAGCGGCACTTAAGACTGCTGATAAAAAAGATTAAAGAGATATGCATATCTGTTGCACCTGCATGCGCCGGAAAAGCCTGCGCGGCTGTCTAGTCTGCTATGAGCATAGGGCAGGCCAGTTACTCTTGGCTCGTCCGCTTTGAGCGAAAAGCGGACGTAACGTCATCGTTCGGTATTAAGGTTGGTGAGCATATTCATTTCAGCAAGCAACCAGCGTTCAAAGCTTTCCAGCGCAGCCTCATTGATTCCCGTTTCCGTCGGTTTTACTAAACAAAATTTTTTGCTAACGCAGTTTGAGACTGGCCAGGGCGAAACAAGCATGCCGCAACTCAATTCATTCTCGACATACATACGTGGAACCAATGCTACCCCTTGTCCTGCGATGACGGCAGCGATGGCCATTTCATGAAGATCGTACCGCACACCCTGAGCCGGATTATCGAGGTGTATTCCACTTTCCCGGGCATAGCGATGCCATGCATCAGGATTCTGTCGACGGTGAATGCGCGGAAGTTCGTTTAGCTGTCGATTTACGTCATTATTTGTTAACAGTGCGGGATTGCAAACAGGTAGCAGATTTTCCTGAAACAGAAATCGCATACGCATGCCTGCCCATGCGGAATGTTCAAAATGAATGACCGCATCAAAGCCACTTCCTGGCAAAATGAACGGGTCCGTTCTCGCCGCAATATTTAACGTTATGTCCGGGAACAAAGAGTTAAAGCCGCTCAGGCGGGGAATAAGCCAACGGCTGGAAAAGGTCGGCAGGACGGCGATATCCAGACTCTTACTGCCCTCAGGCATTCCCATTATGTACTGCGTATCTCTTTCGAGCCGATCGAGCGTTTCACGCACGTGATGTGCATAGCGCGCGCCGACAGGGTTAAGCTTTACCCGGCTTCCCACACGGTCAAACAGTTTACAGTTCAGCAACGCTTCAAGACGCGCAATCTGACGGCTAATCGCCCCTTCGGTTAACGACAACTCCTCTGCGGCCCGGGCAAAATTACCGTGCCTTGCGGCGGCATCAAAAGCCTGCAAGGACGCACTACTGGGTATTTTTCTGCGCATAAAACCGGCTCCTTGCTCAGTGCTGACAACATGCTTTATTGACTTAATATCACTAATCCATGACATATTATCGTTTTTAAGCGACATAACCAGCCTGTAGCATGATGAAAAATCACTGAGCAATATATTTGCTGCGTTTAAAAGTCATGTAGAGAGGGACTGATGTTCTATACCGTGGAATGTTCGTATAACGCACCTGAAAGCGAGGCCGAATGGAATGCCTTTTACAGCCATCAAAAACTACCCGCATTGATATCTGTTGCTGGCTTCACTACCTCTCAACGCTTTCGCGCCGTCAAATCCGGATGCCCTGTTTATCTTGCCATTCATACGATTACTGATGCAGATATTCTCAGCAGCGAGGATTATCGTTTAAAAGGAGGCGGTAATTTCTCTCGTTGGCAGGTCTGCATTACAGACTGGCATCGTAACCTTTATGAAGGAGAAGGCATTGCTCCAGCCATCTTTGCCGATGAAATTCTACTGTTGAGCGAAAAGCCGATAGATTTTTTAGAGACGGAATGGGGATATCGGGGTCTGGAAATGCACGTGGTGGGGCTGGATAAATTCCCTGGTTATCGCGTTGCATATGTCATACCTGTTGAGATGGCCTCGCTGTTTACAGATATGCCCGGTGTGTATCTCTACGAGCCACTGACACCGCAGTTGCAGTGTGCTGACAAAGGGATGCCATAACATCATGCCTAACCTGACTTTTTATATTTCTGAAAATCATTCTGACAAGTTTAAAAACCTTGGTGATTTTACCCATAAATGCAGCGCCCTCTGCTGTAACATCCTCGGTGCAGAACCCAAAAACGTTCATATCATTTTTGTCGATGTAAAGCCGGGATGTGGGCAACCGGTCTATGCCGAGCTCTTTTATCGTCTGACAACATTGCGATCCCCCGAGGTGATGAAGAACTTTATGCGTGAACTGGATTTTGCCACTCAACAGACCTCGGGTCTGATGACCCGTATTCGTTGTTTTGGCTCCCCAGCAGAACACCTATTCGCCCGCAACTGACCTCGAGGTAGTAATGAGCCATCCCCTTCCGTTCTGTCAGATTGGCGATTTTCATATAACTGCGCTGAGTGACGGCAATATGTTAGCCAGTCTGGATTTGCTCTCAGGCATCGAAAAAGCTGATGCGGACCTTCTTCAATGCCGTGCCGGAATCAGTGAGCCCGGCGATATCCATATAAACTGTTACCTTATCCGCGGTTTGGGTCGGATCATTTTGGTTGACGCTGGCACAGGCCCGCTGAACAACATGGCGGGACAACTCAACGCAAACCTTGCCGCAGCGGGTATCAGCCCTGACGACGTCGATACCGTTTTATTGACGCATTGCCACCCGGATCATATTGGAGGCCTGCTGGATTCTGAGAAACAGCCGGTTTTTAAACACGCTGAAATTATTCTTCATCCTCTCGAAGCGCAACACTGGCAGGATGATGAAAAACTCAACATAGCGAATGAGCGCGGGCAACGTAATTTTCGGCTGGTTCGGCAAACCTTAGACGCTTATGCCCGGAAGGTACGTTTTTTTAACGGCGACAAAATAGCAGAAGGCATTCTGCCGGTATGCTTACCGGGTCATACGCCTGGACATACCGGTTTTCGCATCGATGGCGATGATGAATGCTTATTAATATGGGGAGACATTGTCCATTATCCTCATATTCAATCAGCGCAGCCGGCTGTTTCTATTTTATTCGACACCGATCCCGCTCAGGCCGAGGAAACAAGAAAGAAAATTATGGAAAAAGCTGTCAGCGAAAAACTGATCATTGCCGGCATGCACTTAAGCCAGGCTGGGTTTGCCAGCGTACTCAGGGAGGGCCGTGGATACCGCATTTCCTACTCTGAAAAATGAATGGGCAAGCCTGACTAGTAGGTTGTTGTTGATTAGCACCGTTCAAGGTCATCAGTGTCCGTTTCTGGCACAAAACTGCTCATGGCAAAGACGTGGGACGGCTTTGAGCGAAAAGCGGACGTCAAAAAGATAGCGGTAGGGAAGTTCTGCCATATTTGTCATAACAATCCTGTTGTGAACCTGTTGCCTGATGTATGTATGATGAATTTTTCCGTTATCGTAGGGAGAACGAGTAATGTCTTGTAGTCTTGGGGTGTTAGCCGGTATGGGGCCTCGTTCCACAGCGCCTTTTATCGATATGTTGGTAGATGAGTGCCAAAAGCAATACGGGGCAAGATTCGATATCGACTATCCCAAAATGCATATTATTTCCTTGCCGACACCTTTTTTCCCTGACCGGCCGGTTGACGATGCCGCAATGTCCGCGGCATTGCGCGAAGGCATTAGAAATCTGGTACAAGCTGGGGTCAATTTGATTGTGGTTCCCTGCAATGTGGCACACAGCTACTTTACTGAGATGCAGGACGCCAGTGCAGGCATTCCTGTCCTACATATTGCTGATTGCGCACTTGAACGCCTCCCAGCCGAAACGGAGAACATCGCCGTGATTGCTACTGAGGCTACAATCGATGCGGGTTTTTATCAGCAGCGTCTGCATTTGATAGGTAAGCACTGTGTATCTTCTGAACCATTGCGCACAATCACTACGCGTTTGATATCGCTGATTAAGCAACACGGATTTACCTATCCTGAAGTGATAACGCAGTGGCAAAACCTGATTTCTCTGGCGCAGGAAGCTGGTGCCCAGGCGCTACTTGTTGCCTGTACGGACATCAGCCCCTTAATTAAAAGCTATCCTCAGCAGCCCCTGTCGATTGTTGATACGGCATCAAGTCTGGCTGAAGCTGCCATTCTCAATTTTGCCCGGGCGAGGTCAAATAAGTAGCTGAAATAAAAGATGCTGGCCTGTCAGGCGTGAACATTATGTCCTTCTGACAGGTTTATTCGCATTTCTGGCACCAGGTACATTCTTACCCGGTGATTAGCAGTTTTAAATGACGACCACAGCAGAACAGGAGCCGCAATTTTCGGGTGAACCTGCCAGACACGAGTTTTCAACATAAGAGTTCTTGCCCGCATCGTAAAACGGCCTCGGCGCGACCCTCACGTATGCAGATGTTTAAAACGTCCGCTTCTGGCACAAAGCGGACATCATTATTTTGATTCAACTTCGAAACTCAATCAGTCCGGCATCACCATTTTTTATGCGTTTAGAGTCGATAAGTTCAGTATTAGAGGTTAAGTTTTATCTTCTCAACTCATTGTTCTCCACGCGTCACCAATAAGATTACTAAAAGGCACTCTTAAGCCATCCAATTCCCAGCAAAATAATCTCAATGCGTTTTTTAATGTGCTCTGCAATGATCCTTTGATCCTCCATGCCTGACGGTCGACGATGTGGCAATAACGCACCAAAAACAACATCCATGAGCAAACCGGCCAAAATCTCTACGTCGTCAAGAGGCAGGCTGTGCTCGCTGGCTGTCTTCTGTAACCAGTCCATCAGCAACTCACGTGACTTCACGGCTTTCGTTTCGTACAGGTAATCCGAAAGGTCGGGGAAAAGAATCGATTCTCGCGTCATCAGACGCAAGATCGCCTCGCGTTCCAACGCCTCATCAATACTGATATCGAGGCGGAAAATACGGGACAAGCACTCCATAACGGAGCACTGTTCATCAGTCGGTCTTGGCAGATCAAGCAGCAGATAGCGGTGTTCACTGATCACGGCAGCGAATAACGCTCTTTTATCACTGAAAGCCTCATACAGGGTGCGTTTAGATATTTTGGCGCGCCGGGCAACTTCAGCCGTGCTGGTTTCCGCGAAGCCCAACTCCACAAATGCCCGATAAGCGTGTTCGATGATGGCCTGACGGCGCTGTGTGGCGTCCAAAACTTTAGGTCGGCCGCGGGCAGGAGAGGGCGAGGCGTCATTCATTTTCATCTTTGATTACGCAATCCAGTCAGCATTTTTCAATTATGGTACTTGATAAGTACCAATTAATTGGCGAAGATAATTTCATTGATGTACACAGTGTACCTTCATCCCGGAGATTGTTTTATGAAATCCTCACTGACGAATTATTCTTCTTCCGCTCTGCGAGATACTGTGATTTTGGCGGTACTAGATGAAATGAATGCACGCCGCAAACGTCCGGATGCATCAGCGTTTGAGGGCGCAGGCGCGCCTGATCCTGAGCTGTTTGCTGATTACGGGTTTTCAATCCACCCGGAGCAGGGCGACCTGATTTACCTGTTGTGTCGCGCGATGAAAGCCACGCGCGTGGTTGATTTTGCGACGTCGGTTGGCATGTCGTCGATCTATTTTGCAGCCGCAATGCGCGACAATGGCGGTGGGCAGGTGGTTGGAGCAGAACTGGTCTCGGCAAAAGCCGCCACGGCTTACCGCAATCTGGCCGCTGCAGGACTGGACGCTTATGTTGACATCCGTATCGGCGATGCCCGTGAAACACTGAAAGAAGTGGGTGGGCCGGTGGATTTTGTGCTTATTGATGGATGGCCCTTAGCTGAAGGCCCAACGCTGGCCAGACAAGTCATTGAAATCATGGCACCGCAATTACGCGTCGGTGGCTACGTGCTTAACGATAATGCCGAGCCTGATTTCCTCGACTTTATCCGTGACCCTGCCAACGGATTCATTTCCGTGACGTTGCCCATCAAACGGGGCACTGAACTTGCAGTGAAGGTCGCATGACAGGCTGCGCCTCAATCCCGAACCGTACATTATTCTCCAGCCAGTCTAAAGCCATGGATGTTGGACTTAGCGATGTTTAGCCGTAGACGTTTCATTGAGGCCGGTATCGGTTTAAGCGCGCTAACGTTCATGATGCCTGCCATCGCTGGTGCAGCCAAAGGCGATGATGCTGAGTTGAGAGCGGGGGCTGGTCGTTCAATCATTACGTTAACCGGTCTGTTTCCGATCGACGAGTTCACCGCAGAGCATGACCCACTCAGTACACGCGTTTTACTGACAGAGCGGGGGCGTGATCGACAGGCTATCGTGGTTGTCGATATAACGTCTCTGACGGAGGCGGTGATTACTCAGATGAAAGCGGTAGTGTCGAAAATCACAGGCGTAAAAGCTGAGTGCATTATCATTACGGCAAGTCACACCTTCTCCACGCCACACATTTTTATAGGCGATCGGCAGACGCCCAAAACTCAGGCAGTACTCGAGGCATTTAAAAAAGCATTACGCAACGCGACGCAGCAGGCGATGGATACATTGCAGCCGGCCATTCTCGGGATGGGCAACGGCATAAGTCGTATTGGTGTCAGTCGCGATATCTCAACACCTTATGGCTGGTGGCTGGGTGCCGATGACAAAGGCATTACGGATCCCAATGTTGGGGTCGTGACAATCAACACGCTGAATAATCAGCCGCTGGCCGTTCTCATCAATTATGCGGTTCAGCCCGCCGTGATGGATGCTTCTCAGACTGAAAACGGCGGACGTTTAGTCAGTGCCGATCTTGCGGGCGCTGTCAGTCATTATGTGGAGCGTCACTTCGGAGACACCGCGGTGGCTTTTTATCTGGTCGGGTGTGCGGGCGACCAGGCTCCGTATCTTCAGGCAAGCCGCCATGTCGTCCATGATGATGGTCGCGTTGGTCGTACGGATGAGCATGAAAAAGGCTTCTTGCTGCTGGCATTACTGGGGCAAAAACTGGGTGAAGAGGTGATCCGAATTACTCAGAGCATCAAACCTGAGCCTGCCAATGTATATCGAATTGAACGCCATCTGATTGCGTTAAACGGGTTGAAATTTACCCCACACAATGCTGCTACTGGCCCGGTTACCACTTTTCATTATGTGCCTGGCACACCAGTTAGCTTGCCCGTTGTACTCATACAGTGGGGAAAGATCGTCATGGTCGGCGTCCAGCCTGAACTCTCCGCTATTCTTGGTGAACGCATCCGTGCTGCTTCCCCCTTTGCTCAGACGTTTGTCATCACGATGGTTGATGGCGCGGCAAAATACTTGCCTGATATCTCCGGGTATCAAAGATTCACTTACGAAGCACGTTCATCGCCGTTTGCGCCTGGTGAAGGTGAGCATGCCGTTCAGGCTATCGTCAGTTTGTTGACACTTTTGCGGGCATTGCCGGCATAACGTCCAAATATTTTCAGGAATTTGATATGTCAGATATGTCACGAAGAACATTTATGGTTGCCGGCACTGCACTGGCTGGCGCGCTTTCTGCCACGGTGCTCCCACGGGCTGCCGATGCAGCAAACAAAAACGGATTTATGGCGGCTTCCGTTAGCGATGACAAAGACAGAACGCCGAAAGGGCCGGGCCTACAGCGTGTTTACGCGCTGTGTGAAGTCACGGGTGGTGGCGAGAAAGTTTACGGTATTGCGGCTGAGTATGATGCGGACATTGATCCCCAAAGTTTGAGGGACGATACCTATAAAGCCGGGGTGGTTCCTGCCGCAGAAGGGTTCTTTGCCGGTATGCCGAATGAGCCAGACAAAAATGATACCCAAGCGGCCCCAGTGATGCGGGCGGTCAACGCAATTTATACCCATACGCAGCTGGCCCTTTTAGCCAGCCAGTCCAGCGTGACCGGCCGATTTGTGATTATCGAATTTGGCCATGACGCAGATCTCAGCCTGCCCACCACCGACAGCGACAAGGTTTCGCTTATTCAGGTGAAAAATGTCAAAACACTTGAAGGGCAAAGCTATGCCGCCAGCAACACCGTCTGGTCAAATACTGATGGGCAGAGAACCCATACTGTTATACGCGGGGTGGACGACTGGGAGCAGAATCACTGGTGGTGGGATGATGCGCGTTCGGCATGGCTCGAATACAGCATTTACTTACCTAAATCATTCCTGCAGCCCGGCGGCGAGCACAAGTCTTACCCGTTGCTGTTGGCGATCACACACTCGGGGACCAGCTATGACGGGACCTGTGCCCAAACGCTGACCGAACAGTGCATCGCCTCAATCTGGAGTCTGCCAGAAGAACAGGAAAAATGTGAATGCGTAGTCATTACGCCACGCTATGAACGTACCACCATGAATGATTACTGGGAGCACACCAGTGATGTTGAAAACACCTGGCAACTGGTTCAGTCACTGCTGAGCAATACCTGGGATTATGGTAATCCCAATCTTGAGGATCGCCGGGATAAGGTGCTAAAAATTGATGCTTCCCGTGTCTACTGCACTGGATGGTCAATGGGTGCAATGACCTCACTGTGGCTGATGGCCAGGCACCCAGAGACTTTTGCTGCCGGATTGATCATAGCGGGTCAGCAGCGTCCTAAAGATGTCGTCACCTTAGCCGATCAAAAACTGCTGATCATTACGGGCTCGGAAGATACTAAAGCTACACCATGGAACGAAAAATGTGTGCCAGTTTGGGAGCAGGCAGGTGCAAAAGTCACTCGCCCCAGTGAATTACTGGATCCAGCGCTTATCTTTCCGATAACTCGTCAGCAAACGTTAAATAATCAGGTCAAAAAGTACTTAGATGAAAAGGGGAATATCACGTTTTTGACATTTAAAGGCATTGATCATATGGCTTCTGCGCGTAAATTTTTTTACATCCAGACCGTAAGGGAATGGTTATTAAGTCAGAAGAAAAGATGAGAATTTAAGGTTAACAAAAGGTCCTGCATAAAGGGCTTTCCACTCCTTAAGAGGGGCCTTTTTTCTTTTTCTGCACAATATTTTACAGGTGTTTTATTAGCGGTTGTTGCAATCATGGAAGAGTCAGATGAAGGCATCTTTAGTCACCCCCTCAAATCAACCGGTATATGACTTAAGATCAGGTGATCTTCAGCTTAAACAGCCGATATATTGCAACCCGGCCTGAACCGGTTACGTTCACTTCACGGTATCCCTGTGTACGCGTTACCCATTCTTTTTGCAGGAAAAGTGTAAATAGGGCTGAGCCAGCGTCACCGCCGAGATGGAAACGTCTTTCACTCCAGTCCAGACAGCCGCAACAGGGCTTGCGTCGTGTGCGAGAGTTAAGCAAAACGCCCATTTTCTCAAAATGCATTTTACCGGCTGATGTCAGTTCCGAGCCATCTGCTTCAAGCCATTTTTCCTGCAGCATAAATTCATAAATATTGACAGCAAGCTCGCCTGCCAGATGGTCATAGCAAGTGCGTGCGTAACGCAGAGAGACCGGCGTACTGGAAACGGAGGCTTTGGAAGTACCCATGGAAACGCCCATCAGGTTTTCCAGCAGTCCGGCGATATGATGGCCCGCAAGGCTGTAATAGCGATGACGCCCTTGCGTCAGGCAAATGACCAGACCGTTGCTGAGAAGTCGGTTCAGATGCCCGCTGGTTGTCGAGGCTGCTATACCAGCCACTACGCTAAGTTCAGTAGCTGTCCATGCGCGCCCGTCCATCAGGGCGCACAGAATACTTACCCTTGACGGGTCAGACAGCGCAGAAGCCACCATTACCATTGATGTTTCAAGGGCATCATCTGGCTCACAGTCGCGCTTTATTTTAACGAGGTTCATTCAGAAGGTATTGCCCATTTTCGGGTTACTTCGGCTGCCCGGGCATCATCATCCGTAATGAGAATGAGCCGGTTACTGTGATCGCTGTACTGTACCCGAATATTGATGCCGTTCCGGGCAATTGTGTCAGCTATTTCTCCCAGCTCTCCGGGCTGTTCCTGAGGTGATTTTCTTACCAGGGGACGATACACGTTGCAGACGTCAAAACCGGCTTCAGTCAACACCTTGCGTGCTTTATCGCCGTCTTCAACCAGGAAATGTGCGTGCCCGCCTTCAGGTCCTGTAAATACGCCACCGCCTTCAAGTCCCACTCCGTTTCCACCCAGTACACTACCCAGTGAACCAAGTGAGCCCGGGCTATTTTTGAGAATAACGTGAATGTCATACATGCTGATTTGTTCCCTTATCAGAAGAGTAATCACGGAATACGCTGGCTACCCGTATTCTGTAGAATGAAAAAATCGACTGCTTACTTTCTTTCTGAGCGGCCTGATGCATTACATTTCGCTTCCATCCGGCTACAGACTCCTCATCTTCCCACCACGACAAAGAAAGAATCTTTCCGGGCGTAGTCAGGCTGTGGAAACGCTCAATTGAAATAAAGCCGGGTGTGTCGGATAAGAGAGGTTTCAGCTCCGAAGCGAGCTGAAGATATCTTTCCTGAGCCTCTGGCAGGGCATCTGCCTCAAAAAGTACTGCAATCATGGTCCGCTCCGTTGCTAATTTACGGACAGTTTAATGATGACAAAGGCATGCTGCTTCGGTCGGCACCGAAGTATGCTTGTGCGTTAGCGAAGCCATCGACATGGATAAACGATGAACAGCAAACTCATAATTTGAAAGGTGGGACAACATAGACGTGCGGGTTCACGTGCAACGTCCGCTTCTGGCACAGAGCGAACAGGCAGACTGAGTTGAAGGTCCACTTTGAGCGAGAAGCGGACATGCAAATCAGGATAAAATGCAGTTACTCAAATCATCAAAAGGTCATCTGGTGATAAGGCAAAAGTATGCCATCACTATTACTTTTTCATCGCGTCTATCAATG